>Ga0335072_10000008_pt1 | contig 468983 bp, 453 predicted proteins | sample Lox_Sample_21_FD_206725 | JGI IMG/M metagenome (GOLD analysis project Ga0335072, IMG submission 206725) | Soil microbial communities from Loxahatchee National Wildlife Refuge, Florida, United States - Lox_Sample_2.1 | ecosystem: Environmental > Terrestrial > Soil > Wetlands | place: USA...
AGACCTTGCCCGATTCTCCGAGAGGTGGTGCATGGCCGTCGTCAGTTCGTACCGTAAGGCGTTCTGTTAAGTCAGATAACGAACGAGACCCTCGCCCTCAGTCGCTATCTCACGAGCGGTCGTGAGAGCACACTGGGGGGATCGCTGCCGCTAAGGCAGAGGAAGGAGAGGTCTACGGTAGGTCCGTATGCCCCGAATCTCCCGGGCAACACGCGCGCTACAAAGGTGGGGACAATGGGATCCGACCCCGAAAGGGGAAGGCAATCCTGAAACCCCATCGTAGTCTGGATTGAGGGCTGTAACTCGCCCTCATGAAAATGGATTCCGTAGTAATCGCGGGTCAACATCCCGCGGTGAATGTGCCCCTGCTCTTTGCACACACCGCCCGTCAAGTCATCCGAGTTGGGTCGGAGTGAGGGTGGCTCATCTGGGTCGCTCGAACTTCGGTTCAGCAAGGGGGACTAAGTCGTAACAAGGTATCTGTAGGGGAACCTGCAGATGGATCACCTCCTAGGAACGCCCCGTCGGGGCGGTCCGGGTCGAGGTCCGTGAGGCTGACGTCGCGCGCTCTCTCTCCTCTCCCTTGAGGCTATCAACCCATTTTTGAGTAGTTACGCTCTGCTTAAGTCGGCCCGGCCGCTCGCTCCATCGATGATGCGACTCCGCCCCGCCCCGGCCGTCCCGTCCGAGCTCGCCGGCGCGGCGCGGGCGCTCGCCGCCGGCGAACCGGTGCTGATCTTCGACGCGGTCGACCGCGAGGCGGAGACCGACCTCGTCTTCCTCTCCGAGCGGGCGACCCCCGAGCTCGTCCACCTGGCGCGCCGGGACGCGGGCGGCCTCGTCTGCACCGCGATCTCCGAGGAGCTGCGCCGGCGGCTCGACCTCCCGTTCTTCTCGGAGCTGCTCGCGCTCGGGGCGCGGGAGTACCCGGTGCTCGCCCGCATCGCCGAGCGCCCCCGGTACGACCGCCGGAGCGCCTTCGGCATCACCGTGAACCACCGGGAGAACTTCACCGGCGTGCCGGACAACGACCGGGCGCTCACGATCCGCACGCTCGGCGCGCTCGCCGCCGAGGCGCCCCGCCGGTCGGACGACGAGCTCCGCGCCCGGTTCGGCGCCGCGTTCGCCGCCCCCGGGCACATCCCGCTGCTCTACGCCGCGCCGACGCTCCTCGCCGAACGAAAGGGCCATACGGAACTCGCCATCTCGCTCGCCCGGATGGCCGGGTTGAGCGAGTCGGTGACCGTCTGCGAGATGCTCGGCGACTCGGGCGGGGCGCGGGCGCCGGAGGCGGCCCGCCGGTACGCCGAGGCGCACGGCTTCGAATTCCTCGAGGGCGCGACGATCGTCGGGGCCTGGAAGCGATGGTCGTCCGCGTGATGGCGACGGGGGTCTTCGACCTCCTGCACCCCGGGCACGTCTACTTCCTCACCGAGGCGCGCAAGCTCGGCGACGAGCTCGTCGTCGTCGTCGCGCGCGACCAGACCGCGCGGCGCCTGAAGCAGGAGCCGTACGTCCCCGAGCACCTGCGCCGCGAGATGGTCGAGGCGCTGAAACCGGTCGACCGGGCGATCCTCGGCTCGACGACCGACATCTACTCGACGGTCGTCGCCGAGCGCCCCGCGATCATCGCCCTCGGCTACGACCAGCGGTGGAACGAGGCGGAGGTCGAGCGGGAGTGCGCCCAGCGGGGGGCGCCCGCGAAGGTCGTGCGGATCGGGCCGCTCCCGCACGACGACCTCGCGACCCGACGGATCGTCGAACGGATCCTGGAGCGCGCGCAGAAGGGCGCGGAGGCGCGGACGTGAAGCGGATCGGCGTCGCCGACACGACGTTCGCGCGGGTCGACATGGCGCGCGCCGCGGTGCGGGCGCTCCAGGCCCAGGGGACCGGGTTCCGGGTCGTCCGGCGGACGGTCCCCGGGATCAAGGACCTGCCGGTCGCCTGCCGCCAGCTGTTCGCCGACGACGGCGTCGACCTCTGCCTCGCGCTCGGGATGCCGGGGAAAGCGGAGTACGACAAGACGTGCGCCCACGAGGCGTCGCTCGGCCTCCTGTTCACCGGCGTGCTCGAGGCGAAGCCGATCGTCGAGTGCTTCGTCTTCGAGGACGAGGCCGCGGATGCGGCCGCGCTCGACGCCCTCGCCCGGCGCCGGGCCGAGGAGCACGCCGCCAACGCCTACGCGATGCTGTTCCGGCCCCAGACGCTCGCCCGCCGGGCGGGCGAGGGGTTGCGCCAGGGATTCGCCGACGCGGGGCCGGTGCGGCCCCGCCGCTAGAACGGAAGGAGAACGATCACGATGCCGAAGGGAAAGAGCGAAGGGAAAGGGGTCCGCGTGGCGATCGTCGCGAGCGAGTTCAACTTCGACGTGACGCTCCTGATGCTGGAGCGGGCGAAGGAGGAGGTCGACTTCCTGGGCGCGGAGCTCGGGCCGGTCGTCCGCACGCCGGGGGTCTACGACATCCCGCTCGCGGTCAAGGTGCTGTTCGATCGCAAGGAGATCGACGCGGTCGTCGCGCTCGGCGCGGTCATCGAGGGGGAGACCCAGCATGACGAGGTCGTGATGAACCAGGCGGCGCGGAAGCTCACCGACCTCTCGGTGGAGTATGGAAAGCCGCTCGGCCTCGGCATCTCGGGGCCCGGGGAGACCCGGCTCCAGGCGCAGGACCGGATCGAGAACGCGGCGAACGCCGTGCGGGCCGTCGTGAAGATGGTCCGGCGGCTGCGCGAGCTCGGGTAGCGATCGGACGTCCGGGGGGCCGCCCGGCCCTCCGGAGGGGATACCTGCGACGAAGCCGGAAGGTCTACCCGCGCACGCTCCCGCCGCGGTTCCTGCTCGGGCTCTCCCCGACGGGCCGCCGGCCGAAGCCGGTCAGCGCGCGGGGGAGCGACCGGTCGCCCGGTCTATCCCCCGAAAGGCGCCCTCGAGCAGGGAGTCGAACGTCTCGGGGAACGACAGGACGCGAACCAGGACGTTCGCCTCGGAACTGGCGACGCCCGGGGTCGCCGCGGCCACCCGCTGGATCTCCTCTACGGCGGCGGCTGACGGGGCAAGGACGATCACCCCGAGGAGACGGTCGCCGCCGGGCGGTCGGCTGCCGACCCAGTCAAAGACGAGGAACGGCGGCAGTCGCGCGCGGAGTTCGCGGGCGACGTCCGCATGGGAGTTCGGCGTCTCGAGGCCGATGTTCAATCCGACCACCGGCGAGGCGAGGTGGGTGAAGTCGTAGACCGGAACGAACCAGACCGCCTGCTCGCCGAGCAGCTTCCCGTACCGGGTGGTCATGGTCCGGGTCGAGACCCCCGCGCGGTGGGCGATCGCCGTCAGCGAGGCGCGGGGCGCCTCCCGCAGCGCGCGCACGATCCGCAGGTCGAGTCCCGAGAGCGGTCGCCTCGGTTCGAACCCCGGCCACTCGACCGCGTCGCCCGCCCCGGCGACCCCGTCGATCTGGGCCAGCAGGCGGACGCGTCGGCGCAGCGTCGTCAGGTCGGGTCCGACCATCTGCACCGAGACCCACTCGCCCAGGAACTCGAGCCCCTGAACCGCCCCGTCGACCAGCGCGACCCGGCGCCAGAGCTCCGGTTTGGCGAGCGGGTCCTTGAGCCGCAGGTCGACGGAGAGGCCGGTGAGGCCGAACAACCCGGGGTTCGGCCAGACGTCGTACCCCCGCAGCATCCCGGACCGCTGCCACTCCCGGAGGCGCCCGCCGATCCTTCCCCGGCTGGTGCGCAGCGCGCGGGCCATCCGGCTCACGCTCACGCGCGGGTCGACCCCGGCGATGGTGATCCTTCCGGAAGGGTAGATCTGCCGCAGGATGGTGCGGTCGAGCTCGGTGAAGACCAGCGGCCCGTCGTTCACGCCGGGGTCCGAATCGGCGGCTCCTCGTTAACGCTTCCGCGCGGCCGCTTCCCCCGCCCTCCCCGGTGGGGCGTGTGCGGATTCTGCTCGAACCCCCGGCGACTTCGGAAGGCGGAGCCGCTCCCGTTTCCGCTCCGGAGGCCGGGCCGACGCGGGGGGTTGACCTGTCCGGCCGAGGTGACGGAGGCTATGTCGTCCCGTGCCCCGACGGCCGCGCCGGTCCCCGAACACGCCTCCATCTCGTCGAGCCGCGCGGCGGCGATCCTGGGGGTGCTCGCCTCGGCCGCCCTGCTCGTGAACTACGTGGAGACGATGCTCGTGCCGGCGCTCCCCCGGCTCGTCACGTTCTTCGACGGGGTCCCGTACACGACGATCGCGTGGGTCGTCTCGCTGTACCTTCTCGTCGGGGTCTGCACCACACCGCTCTTCGCGAAGCTCGGGGACCTGATCGGCAAGAAGCGCGTGCTGGTCGCGATCCTCGGCGTCTACGCGATCGCGGTCGCGCTGGCCCCGTTCACTCCCAACCTGGCGGCCGCGCTCGGCTTCTCCCGAGCGAGCGCCGTCTACCTCCTGATCGCGGTCCGCGGGCTCCAGGGCGTGGGGCTCGCGATGTTCCCGCTCGCCCTCGCCCTGGTCGGCGAGGATCTCCCGCCGGAGCGGGTCGGTCCGGCGCAGGGGATCGTCGCGGCGATGTTCGCGGTCGGCGCCTCGGCCGGCCTGTTCGGCGGCGCCTGGCTGATCCAGAACTTCGGCTGGCAGTTCGCCTACGAGACGGTGATCGGTCCGGCGGTCCTGGTCCTGGCGCTGGCGATCCGCACCCTCCCCGAATCCCGGCACCTCCTGCCGGCTCGTCTCGACCTTCCGGGCGCGGGCCTGCTCGGGGCGGCCCTCGCCACGTTCCTGCTCGGGCTGACGCTCGGGCCTCGCTGGGGATGGACCCGTTGGGCGGGGGCGTTCGGCGGCCGCGTGCCGTTCGGTACCCCGGAGCTCCTGGTGGCGTCCGGCCTCCTGGCCGTCGGCTTCGTCCTCTGGGAGCGCCGGGCGGCCGAACCGATGCTCGACCTGCGGAGGTTCGCCGAACGGAACGTCGGGCTGAGTTACCTCGGCGCCCTCCTGGTCGGTACCTCGTTGTTCACCACGTTCGTGGGCCTCACGGTGCTGGTCGAACTGCCGGTCGTCGGGCTCGGCCTCAGCATCTTCCAGTTCGGCGAGCTGAGCCTCCCGACGACGTTCGCGATGATGGCTGCGGCCCCGCTCGTCGGCCGGGGGATCAGCCGGTACGGTCCCCGGCCGATGGTCGTGCTCGGCTCCGCGGTGAGCGCGGTCGGCTTCCTTCTCCTGTTCGTGAACCACGGCAACTTCCTCGCGATCGCCCTCGAAGCGATGCCGACGTTCGCCGGCATGGTCGCCGTCCTCGTGTCGGTCACGAACGTCATCGTCCTCTCGGCCCGGCGGGGGGAGACCGGCATCCAGACCGGGATGACGGAGATGTTCCAGGACCTCGGCGCCAGCATCGGGCCGGTCCTCGTGAGCGCGATTCTCGCGACCCTGACGACCACGCGACTGGTGCTCCTGCCAACCCCGGGCGGCCCGGTACCGACGACCGCCACCTTCCCGAGCCCGGCCGGGTTCACGTGGATCTTCGCCCTCGGCGGGCTGATGGCGCTCGCCTGCGGCGCTATCGGACTTGCCCTGCGGAACTACCGGTTCCCGGTCGCCGAAGCAGCGGTTCCCGCGCCCGGGCCGGCCGAGGTCGCCGGCTGACCGGATCCTGCGCGGCTAGAGACCGAGGCGGGGCCGCAGGTAGTCGAACGCCGCCCGTCCCTTCGCCGTGTGGGGGGTGACCGTGAGCGGCCCCTCCGCCCGGGTCCGGCTCGTCAGCGCCGCATGGAGGCGCTCGTGGCCGACCTCGACGGTGACGTCGGTCGGCGCGACCGCCCCCGGGGCGACGACGGCCGTTCCGTCCGCCGACACGCAAATCGACGCCGTCCCCCGCTCGGTCCGGAACACCCAGACCTGCGGCAGATAGTGGCGGAGCATCGCGCCGAAGAACCCCCCAAGCCGCGACTGGATCTCCCGCTGCGCCGAGGCGGCGATCGGGGCGAGCAGCTCCTCGACGGTCGGCACCGCCGCGCCAGCCCGTGGGGCGCATAAACCCGCCCGGGGGGGGACGCCGAGGGGATCGGTCCGCGTGCGGGAGGTCGGCCGGCCGGCGACGGGCGTCGGCGCTCTGCCAACCGTTAAGGAGCGCCCCCTCTCGCGCTGCGGGGGCACGCGGTGACCGTCCGAGAGTCGTACCGGGAACTCCCCTCGACCCAGGACCGGGCGGTCGAGCTCGCCCGCGGCGGAGCCGCGGAGGGGACCCGGGTCGTCGCGGCCCGTCAGACCGCCGGTCGCGGGCGCCTCGACCACACCTGGCTTTCGCCCGAGGGCGGCCTGTACCTGTCGGTCGTCCTCCGCGCCCCGGCGTCGCCGCTCCTCCCGCTCGCGATCGGCGAGGCGCTGTTGCGTCTGTTCCGTGACCGGTACGGGATCGACGGGGCGCTCAAGTGGCCGAACGACCTTTTCGTCGTCGCCCCGGGACGCCCGGGCCGGAAGCTCGGCGGGATCCTCGTCGACCGGGTCGCGTCCCCGACGCTCGGCAGCGCCGCGGTGGCGGGGGTCGGGATCAACGTCCGGGTCCCGACGGAGGCGATCCCCGCTCCGCTCGCCGGCCGGCTCGCGGCGCTCGACGAGTTCGTCCGCCCACCGCCCCCGGTCGCCGACCTCGAGGAGGCGGTGGCGGCCACCGCCGTGGAGGCGGGCCGGGCGCTCGCGACGCCCGCCGGGGTCGACGCCGCCCTCGGCCGGTGCCGCCGTCAGCTCTACGGCGTCGGCCGCCGGGCGACGGTCGACGGAGTCGCCGTCGGGACGATCGCAGGGATCGGGGGGGACGGGGAGCTCCTGGTCGATGGCCCCGACGGACGCGTGGCGATAAGAGCCGGCGACCTTCGGGTGGAGGATTAGCCGATGACCGAGGCGTTCGACCGGTGGGCGGTCCTCCGCAAGAAGACCCGCGAAGGCGGGGGGGCGGAGCGCGTGACGAAGCACCGGGCGGCGGGGAAGCTGACGGCCCGGGAGCGCCTCGAGACGTTCTTCGACCCGGGGACGTTCACGGAGATCGACGCGTACGTCGTCCACCGGGCCTCCGCGTTCGGCCTCGACGATCGAAAGGTCCCCGGCGACGGCGTCGTCACCGGGTGGGGCGAGGTCGCCGGACGGCCGGTCTGCGCGTTCGCCCAGGACGCGACCGTTTTCGGCGGGGCGCTCGGCGAGGCGCACGCGATGAAGATCGTGAAGGTGATGGAGACGGCCCGCAAGGCGGGCGTCCCGATCGTCGGGCTGAACGACTCCGGCGGCGCCCGGATCCAGGAGGGGGTGATGAGCCTCGGCGGCTACGGCGAGGTGTTCTTCCGGAACGTCCTCCTCTCGGGGGTCGTCCCGCAGATCTCGCTCGTGCTCGGCCCGTGCGCCGGCGGCGCGGTCTACTCGCCCGCGATCACCGACTTCGTCGTCATCGCCCGCGGGACGGGCGAGATGTTCATCACCGGCCCGGACGTCGTCCGGGCGGTCACGGGCGAGGAGGTCTCGATGGAGGCGCTCGGGGGGGCCGACGCGCACGCCGAACGCTCCGGGGTCTCCCACTTCACCGCCGACTCGGACCGGGGCGCGATCGACCTCGTCCGCCGCCTCCTGACGTACCTTCCGCTCAACAATCTCGAGGAGCCGCCGCGGGCGGAGGCGGCCGCTCCGCCCGACGCGGCCGCCGAGGAGCTCGCCCGGGTCGTCCCCGAGGACGGGCAGGCGCCGTACGACGTCCACGCGGTGCTCGAACGGGTCCTCGACCCGGGGTCGTTCCTCGAGGTGCAGGCGGCGTTCGGCGCGAACCTCACGGTCGGCCTCGCCCGCCTCGACGGCCGGCCGGTCGGGGTCGTCGCGAACAACCCGGCCGTCCTCGCCGGTGTCCTCGACATCAACGCCTCGACCAAGGGGGCGCGGTTCGTCCGGTTCTGCGACGCGTTCAACCTGCCGCTCGTCACGTTCGTCGACGTGCCGGGGTTCCTTCCCGGGACGGCGCAGGAGCACGGCGGGATCATCCGCCACGGCGCGAAGCTGCTGTACGCCTACGCCGAGGCGACCGTCCCGCTCCTGACCGTGATCCTGCGCAAGGCGTACGGCGGCGCGTACGACGTGATGTGCTCGAAGCACCTGGGGGGCGACCTGAACCTCGCCTGGCCGACCGCGGAGATCGCGGTGATGGGGGCGGACGGGGCCGTGAAGATCCTGTTCCGGCGCGAGCTCGACGCCGCGCCGGCCGACGGACGAGAGGCGACGCGCGAGCGGCTCGCGGGCGAGTACCGGCGCGAGTTCCTGAACCCGTACCTCGCCGCCGAGCGGGGGTACGTCGACGACGTCATCGACCCCGCGACGACCCGCGCGCGGCTCGTGGCGGGCCTCTCGCTGCTCGCGACGAAGCGTGACGACCGCCCCGGCCGCAAGCACGGGAACATCCCGCTGTAGCGGAGGGGCGCCGCCGATGGTCGGGATCACCGAGACGGTGCTGCGCGACGGCCACCAGTCGCTGATCGCGACGCGGATGCGCACCCGCCACATGCTCCCGGCCGCCGAGCGGCTCGACGCCGTCGGCTACCGGTCGCTCGAGGTCTGGGGCGGGGCGACGTTCGACGTCTGCCTGCGCTACCTGCACGAGGACCCGTGGGAGCGGCTGCGGTCGCTCAAGCGGGCGATGCCCCGCACGCCGCTGCAGATGCTCCTGCGGGGCCAGAACCTCGTCGGGTACCGCCACTACGCGGACGACGTCGTCCGCCGGTTCGTCGCCGAGGCGGCCCGGCAGGGGATCGACATCTTCCGCGTCTTCGACGCTCTCAACGACCCGCGGAACATGGAGGTCGCGATCGACGCGGTGAAACGCTCGGGGGCGCGCGCCCAGGCGACGATCTGCTACACCTCCTCGCCGGTCCACACGCTCCCCGCGTTCGTCGAGCTCGGCCGGCGCCTCGCGGCGATGGGCGCCGACGAGCTGTGCGTGAAGGACATGGGCGGCTTCCTCGCCCCGACCGACGGCGCCGTGCTCGTGCACGCGCTCGTGACCGAGGTCGGCCTTCCCGTCGTCGTCCACACGCACTCGACGAGCGGGATGTCGACGATGACGAGCCTCGCGGTCGCCGAGGCCGGCGCGGTCGCCGTCGACTCGGCGCTCAGCCCGTTCGCGGGCGGTGCGAGCCAGCCTCCGACGGAGGCGCTCGTCGGCGCGATGCGCGGGACCGCCCTCGACCCCCGGCTCGACCTCGGAGCGCTCGCCGAGCTCGCGGAGTACTTCCGGGGGGTCCTCGACCACTACCGGCCGCTGCTCAACCTGCGGTCGCTTCAGACCGACCCCGGCATCCTGACGCACCAGATCCCCGGCGGGATGCTCTCGAACCTCCTCTCCCAGCTCGCCGAGCAGGAGGCGGCCGGTCGGCTCGCGGAGGTGCTCGAGGAAGTGCCGCGCGTGCGCGCCGACCTCGGGTACCCTCCGCTCGTCACCCCGACGAGCCAGATCGTCGGGATCCAGGCGGTGCTGAACGTCCTCACGGGCGGCCGGTACCGCCAGGTGACGCGGGAGGTCGCGGACTACGTCCGCGGCCTCTACGGCGCGCCGCCCGGGCCGATCGACCCCGAGCTCGTGGCGCGGGTGACGAAGGAGGCGCCCCGCGTCACCGTCCGTCCGGCCGACCTCCTGCCGCCCGAGTTCGAGAAGAACCTCGCCGAGGTCCGCGCGTTCGTCCCGTCGGCGGACGTCGCCGAGGCGCTCTCCTACGCGATGTTCCCGCTCGTCTACCGGTCGTACCGCGAGTCGACCGACCGCGGGATGACGGCGGACGTCCTCTCCACCGCCGCGATCGGGATCGTGGCGGCGATCCGGGCCGCCCCGGCGGCGCCGGCGGCCCGGCCGGTCGTCGCCCCGTCCGACCCGGCCGGGGGGATGAGCGCCTGGGCGCATGAGGGCCGGGTGCGCCTTCACTCGCAGCGGAGGTGGGTCGGTGCGGGTCACGATCGTACGCGACGGTGAGACGGCGACCGTCGAGGTCGCGGACGACCTCGCGGCCGTCACGGTCGGCGGCCGGACGTACCCGGTGCGGGTCGTCGCGCGGTCGCCGATGCGCGTCGAGCTCGAGATCGCGGGCGAGAAGGTGGCGGTCGACGGGTGGCCCGACCGGTACCCGGCCCCCGTCGCGCCGGTCGACGTCGACGGGGAGCGGTGGACGGTCTCGGTCGAGACGTCCGGCGGTCCCTCGCCGTCCACGTCCCGGTCGGCCCCGGTGCCCCCCGCCGCGGCGCCCCCGTCCCCCGCGGGCCCGGGCGGCGTCGCCGTGACGCCCCCGATGCCGGGGAAGGTCGTCGAGCTGCGCGTCCGCGACGGGGAGGCGGTGCGTCGGGGCCAGGTGCTGCTCGTCCTCGAGGCGATGAAGATGCGCAACGAGATCGCGAGCCCCGCCGACGGGACCGTCCGAGGGCTCGCGGTCGCCGCGGGGACGAATGTACGGGCCCGCGAACCGATGCTGTACGTCGTACCGGGGTGACGCGGGCTCAGCCGCGGGCGCCCGCGTGGCCGCAGGCGGGGCACCGGCTCGCCCCCGCAGGGAGCGACGCCGCGCAGTAGATGCAGAAGTCGATCGGAGGAGCTCCCCCGGCGCCGCCCGCCCCGACACCCCCGCCGGACGACACCGCGCCGCCGCCGGCGGCGGTCGCCCGCGCCGGCGCGCGGAACGGCCGGTTCCCCCACGCCGAGTACATCACAGCGAACGCCACGACGACCCAGCCGAGGCAGCCGTAGAGCGCGTACGTCGAGTACGCGGGGAGGAGGAGCCAGACGGAGAGCGTCGAGAAGAGGACCGCGAGGTTGACGAGCGACAGGAACGTGCGGACGAGCATACCGTTCGGAACGGGTCCGGCCGAGCGAGGTGGCGAAGCTACTTGGCCGTTGGGGCCACCGCGGTCCCGGCGCCCCCCGTCGGCGGCCGGAGGGGCGCTCTAATAGGCCGCCCGGATGGCGCGGCGCCGTGACGAAGACCCCGACGCTCGTCCCGATCGACGAGTTCACGTACCAGATCCCGCGCGAGGAGGTCCCCGGGATGCGGGTCCCGGGGGTCCTCTTCACCGACCGGGCGCTTTTGGACGGGGTCTCGGGCGACCCGTCGCTGCAGCAGCTCGCGAACGTCGCCACCCTCCCCGGGATCCAGCGCCACGCGCTCGCGATGCCGGACATCCACTTCGGCTACGGGTTCCCGGTCGGCGGCGTGGCGGCGTTCGACCTCGCCGACGGGATCGTCTCGCCCGGCGGCATCGGCTACGACATCAACTGCGGCGTGCGCCTTTTGCGCTCGACCCTCACGGTCGCCGAGGTGCGGCCCCGCCTCGCGGAGCTGATCGACCGGCTGTACCGGGAAGTGCCGAGCGGCGTCGGCTCGCGCGGGGGCCATCCTCTCAAGGGCGCCGAGATCGACGCGGTCCTCGCAGGGGGGGCGTCGTGGGCGGTCGCGGAGGGGATGGGGTGGCCGAGCGACCTCGCCGTCCAGGAGGAGGGGGGCCGGCTCGCCGGCGCCCGGCCGTCGGACGTCTCCGACGGGGCCCGCCGTCGGGGGCTGCGCCAGCTCGGGACCCTCGGCTCGGGGAACCACTTCCTCGAGGTGCAGGCGGTCGACGCGCTGTTCGACGAGCCGTTCGCCGCCGCGCTCGGCCTTGCCCCCGGCGGGGTCGCGGTCATGCTGCACACCGGCTCGCGCGGGCTCGGCCACCAGGTCGCGACCGACTACATCCACCGGATGGACGAGCGGCTCGCCGCCGAGGGGGTCGCGCTCGTCGATCGGCAGCTGTCGTGCGCGCCGATCGGCTCGGACGACGGGCAGCGGTACCTCGGCGCGATGGCTGCGGGGGCGAACTTCGCCTGGGCGAACCGCCAGGCGATCACGCACGGGGTGCGGCGCGCCTTCTCCGCGACGTTCGGCCGGTCCGCGGAGTCGCTCGGCCTCGAGGTCGTCTACGACATCGCCCACAACATCGCCAAGGTCGAGACGCACCGGACCGACGACGGCCCGAAGGACGTCCTCGTGCACCGCAAGGGCGCGACGCGGGCGTTCCCGGCCGGCCGCGACGAGGTCCCGGCCCCGTACCGTCCGTTCGGCCAGCCGGTGCTGATCCCCGGGGACATGGGGACGGCGAGCTACGTGCTCGGCGGCCTCGCGACGTCGATGGAGCGGTCGTTCGGCTCGTCGTGCCATGGCGCCGGCCGCCGGCTGAGCCGCCACGCGGCGGTCCGCACGTTCCACTACGACGACGTCACCCGCGCGCTCGCCAGCCGCGGGATCGTCGTCCGCTCCGCCTCGCGCGAAGGGGTGACGGAGGAGGCGCCGGGGGCGTACAAGGACGTCGAAGAGGTCGTCCGCGTCGCCGAGGGCGCGGGCCTCACCCGCCGGGTCGCCCGACTCGTTCCGCTCGGCGTCGTCAAGGGCTGACCGGCGACCGGCGCCGGCCGTCCCGGCCGAGGACGACCGCGAGCAGGAGGCCGGCCGCCGCGCCGCCGCCGAGGACGACGGCGGGGTAGACGGGGCTTGCCGCGACGGTGATCGTCCAGTTCTCGGCGGCGGTCTGGAAGTGGGCGTCGCTCACCTCAAGGGTCACCCGGTAGCTGCCGGGCGCGTCGTACGCGACCGTCCCCGACGGGCCGATCGCCACCGCCCCGGTGCCGAGCGTCCACAGGTAGAGGTACTCGTCGTCCCCGCCGCGCGCCGCGGCCGCGAACGAGATCGTCAACGGCGCGGTGCCATGGTCGGCGGAGACGGACGCCACCACCGTGAGCGGCCGCGTGACCGCGACGGCCGTCGAGGCGACCGCCCGGTCGCCGTACGGGTCGGTCGCGGTCGCGACGACCGTGTAGTTGCCGGCGGTGGCGAACGAGTAGCGCGGGCTCGAGCCGCTGCCGGTCCCGAGCGGGCCGAACTGCCAGGCGAGGGTCGCCCCCCCCGGACCGGTGGCACTCCCGGTCCCGTCGACCGGGAGCGGCGCGGCCCCGAAGAGCGGCGCCGCGCCGGCGGCCATCGAGAGCGCGTCGGCCGACGGCTCGAATCCTCCCGCCTCGCGGGCGAAGAACGACGCGAGGTCGAAGTCGAACGGCGCGCCGACCGCCGCGTACCCCGGTCCCTCCGCGAGCAGCTCGAAGCCGAGCGCGTCGTCGGGGGGTGCGGGGACGTTGTAGAACGTCTCGTTCGCCGACGGCCCGACCGCGCTCGCCCCCTCCGCGAACGACCAGAACAGGGAGACCGGCACCTCGGCGCCGACCACCGCCCCGGTGAAGCGAACGGTCGTCCCGGACGGGACGTCGGTCGACGGGGTCACTGTGCCGGTGACGCCGACCGGGCGGACGCCGCTCGACGGCTCTGCGTCCAGGACGAACGCCTCGCTCGCGTTCCCGTCGCCCGCGTCCTCGAGGTCGGCGGTCACGAGGTACTCGCCGGGGGTCGAGAACGTCCAGTCGACGCTCGCGCCGACCTCGGTCGGGCCGTTCGCTCCGATCGTCCAGACGGTCCGGGACGCGTTCGCCCGGTCGCCGCCGCTCGCGGCGGCGGAGAACGTGACGGCGAGCGGCACGGGCCCGGCCAGCGTGGAGGCGGAGAACGTTCCGACGAGCGGCGGAGCGACGGTCACCGTCGTCGAGTTGTTCGCCCGGGCCCCGAGCGCGTCGGTGGCGACCTCGGCGACCGTGTAGGTCCCGGGGTTCCGGAAGATGAGGCAGTCGCACGCCACCACGTACGGATCCGTAGAGACGAGCGAGATCGTCGGGGGCGGGTAGCCGTTGCCGACCACGCCGCCGCTCACGTTGAACAGCGCCGGGAACTCCGCGGGGGCGTCCCGCTCGCCGACCCCCGCGACGGGGGTGACCGACAGCGGAGGGGTCGCGTTGCCGCACGCCGGCCCCGACGCGCCGCCGGCGGAGATCTCCGCGGCGAGGCTTGCGCCGCCGTCGGGCGGGGACGCGGCGTCGGAGACGACCACGACGGCGCAGAACAGCCCGGCCACCGGGTACGCGTACGTCGCCGACGCCGAGGAGAGGTTGCCGGCGTACGCGCCGTCGCCGAACGAGAAGTTGTAGGTGTACGGGGCGGTCCCGCCCGTGGCGTCGGCGCGGAACGTCACCGGGGCGCCGACCGAGGGACTGGTCGTCGACGCGAGGAGGGTCACGGTGAGGAGACTCCCTCCGCCGACGACGATCGGCAGCGGAGGGGAGACCGACGAATTCCCCGACGTATCGACGACGAACGACTGGGCCGAGTAGACGCCCGGGGTCGCGTACGTGTAGACGACGGTCCCGTCCCCCGTGAGCGACGAGTTCGAATCGCCGAACGAGACCCCTTCGAGCGGGTACGCGCCGGTCCCGCCGGTCGCCGCGATCGCGAAGGTGACCTTCAGCGGGGCGGCGCCGCTGGTCGGCGTGGCGGAGACGAACGTCGCGAGGTCGCCTCCGGCGATCCCGCCCCCGGCCGCGAGGTCCTCGACGAGATGGTCGACGATCGGGGTGCCGATGCCGGTGACCGGGTCCCAGCCGACCCGCGCGTGGTAGCCGTTGCTCCCGGAGACGATGTCGTGGAAGTCGTCCGCGTACCGGGCGCTGCCCAGGATCCGGTACAGCGCCGGGTTCAGGAGGCCGAGGTCTCCGCCCGCGGACTGGTCGGCGATTGCCGCGATCCCGGCCCAGATCGGCGTGCCGACGCTCGTACCGGTGACGCGGATCGAGCTGCCGCCGTAGACGATCGCCACGGGAGTGTCGGCGTCCATGGCGACGTCCGGCACCCCTCGGTTCGTCCGGCCGGACGGGAGTCCGCTCTGCCACCACGGCTCCGGGAACGGGGCGTAGCCGCCGCCCGATCCGCCGCCGTTGCCGCACCCCGGGGGGCTCGCCCCGGACTGGTTGCCGGACCAGCCGACCTCCCCGTCCCAGACGCCCCCCGAGACGGAGAGGACCGTCCCTCCGACGCCCGTGACGTACGGGTCGGAGGCGGGGAAGTTGGTGGCGACCCCCGACGTCCCGTCCGCCGAGCCGCAGTCGCCTGACGCCGCGAAGACGCTGATCCCCTCGGCGGTCGCGAGCTCGAGCACCGGTCCGAGGAGGGCGTACGACCCGTCGGAGGAGGCGTTGCAGCCGGCGGTGCACGCGCCGGAGAAGGCGTTGTAGACCCCGACGTCCGGTTCTCCCCAGCTGAGCGAGATCACGTCGGCCGCGCGGTTCGCTACCAGCCAGTCGATCGCCTCGTAGAGGCCGGGGCCGGAGTTCGGGGAGAGCGTGAGGGCGATCGTCGCGCCGGGGGCGGTCGCTCGCGCCCACTCGAGGTCGAGCGCCGCCTCCGTTCCCCAGAGCGGGCTCACGGCGTTCGACCCTTCGGGGATTCCCCCGGTATCCGGGTAGAGGTATTCGACCTGCCCGACGGGGATCCCCGCCTCGGCGGCGAACGTCGCGAGGTCGCTCTCGAAGTCGGACTGGGTCTCGGCCGAGGTGTACGCGTCGACGACGGCGATCGTCTCTCCGCTGCCGTTCGTGCCGTTCGTCAGCAGGGGGGTGATCTCGTACGCGCCATCGATCGAGCACGGGAGCAGCGAGCCTCCGTCGCCCGACGCACACCCGGCGGCGGGGGAGCTTCCCACGATCGGCGCGGCGCTCGAGATCTCCGGCTCGATCGGCGTCACGTTGCCGAGGCCGAGCGCTCCGGTCGAATCGATCGCGGCCGGGAGCGTCGCCGGCGTTGGGTGGCTGTAGAACTCTCGCCCGTCCGGACCTCGGTAGAGTTCGAACGTCGTCCCGAACGCCCGGGCGACGCCCGAGCTCGGTCCTTCCACATTGAGCAGAAGTCCGTCCGGCGCGGCGTTCACGCTGAGGTTGAACTGCCGGAAGTACGCCTCCGCGGCCCGGACCGTCGCCGGGGCGGCACCGAACCGGGATGCCGCCTCGCTCGCGGTCAGTGGGTGGCGGTACTCGGGGGTCCCCGGCGCCGCGGAGGCGGCGTCCCATGCGGCGAGCCCCGACGGGTCGCGCGACGCGAGCCCGACCGCGACCGCGAGGGATTGCTGCGCCGGGAGCGCGCCGATGGCTGAGACGCCCGATGCCGGCTGGTAACCGGGAGCGACCTCGAGAGGGCCGACGCCCGCGGCTCGCGTCGGACCCGTCCCCACGAACGGGACGACCGCCGTCGAAGTCGGTCCGGAAGCGAACGCGAACGCGGGGACCGCGGCCAACAGCGCGATCGAAACGACGATCGCGGTCCGGAAGCGAGGAACGGGACGCACGGAACGGCCTATCTCGGTACGGGAACGGTCCGGCCGCATATCCACCTTCCCGCGGACGCGGCGCTCACAAGACCTCATAACCCCGGCCCGGAATCGGACGGGCACGGCCGTGAACGCGTACCTCGGCTACGAGATCGCCGTCACGGCCGTACTCGTCTACGCCGTCGCGGTCTACGGCCTGTGGCGGACCGGAAAGATCGGGGCCGACCGGACCTTCTCGCTGCTCGGACCGGCCCTGATGATCAAGACGAAGCGGGGCCGGAGCGCGCTCGACCGGTGGGGGCGGTTCGTCCGGTTCTGGACGGCCGCGAGCGACGTCGGCATCCTGCTCGCCGCCGCCGCGATGGTGCTGATCTTCGTGCTCCTCGTCTTCGGGGCCGTCGCCTCGTCGCTCTCGCACGCGGCCGCGCCGAGCCCGACGGAGGCGCTCGGCCTGCCGGGGATCAACCCGGTGATCCCACTCGGCTACGGGATCGTGGCGCTCGTCATCGGGGTCGTGCTCCACGAGCTGAGCCACGGCGTCGTCGCCCGGTCCCAGAAGATCGGCGTGAAGAGCCTCGGCATCCTCTGGTGCGTGCTGCCGGTCGGGGCGTTCGTCGAGCAGGACGACACCGAGATGCTCGCCGCCTCCCGGCGCCGCCGGGACCGGGTCGCGGCCGCCGGCGTGCTCGCGAACTTCGTCCTCGCCGTCGTCTTCTTCGTTGCCCTCGCCGCGGTCGTCTCCGCGTCCGTGCAGCCCGTGGCGAACGGCGTCGGGATCGCGTACGTCGAGCCGAACACGCCGGCCGCCAACCTCTCCCTCGCCCCGGGGGACATCATCGAGTCGATCAACGGGACGGCGACGACCTCCGCGGCGCTGTTCGAGTCGTCGCTCGAGCACACGACGCCCCACGAACCGGTCGCGATCGTCTGGCGTTCGACGAACGGCTCCGTCCTCTCGAAGACCGTCACCCTCGCGAAGAGCCCCACGGTCTCGAACCGGGGCTACCTCGGCGTCGCGGTCGACGCCCTCACCCCCGCCGGGCTCAAACAAACGCTCGTCGCGCCGCTGTCAAGCTCGCTCGGCCCGCTCGACGGGTCGATCTACTGGCTCGTCCTGCCGTTCGCCGGGCTCGAGCCGGTCGCCGGGTCGACCTCGAGCTTCTTCCACGTCACCGGGCCGCTCGCGGCGCTCGGGAGCGGCAACTTCTGGATCGCCGCGAACCTGCTCTACTGGATCGCCTGGATGAACCTCCTGCTCGGGCTGTCGAACGCGCTGCCGCTCGTCCCGCTGGACGGCGGACTCCTCTTCCGGGACTTCGCCGCCTCCCTCGCGGCCCGGCTCCGCAAAGGCTGGGACGCCGCCCGGCTCGACGAGGCCGGCGGTCGCGCGGTCGCGGTCTCCTCCGTGCTCGTCCTGGGGCTGCTGCTATGGCAGTTCGTGGTGCCGCATCTCCTCTAGACGCCGCGTCCCTGTACGCGGAGTACCCGTTCCTTCCGGGCGCCGAGGCGATCCTCGGCCCGGAGCCCGTCTCCGTCGGGGCAGTGCTCCGCGACGCCGCGTACGACCGGCCGCGGGCGATTGGCCGGGCCCGGATCCTCTCCGCGGCGGACGATCCCCGGGGCGCGCGGGCGATCGACGAGCTCGCGGGGGCGGGGGGCGACGTGCGGTACCTCTCGTTCCTGTTCGCGCGCCTCGTCCTCGCCGCCGCGCCGTCGGCCGCCGTCCTGCGACGGTGGGCCGTCGCGGAGGCGAAGCGCAGCTACGGCCGCCTCGCGGGGGCGTCGCCGGACGAGCTCGAGGAGGTCGCGCTCCGGCTCGGCTACCCGGTCGAGCGGCGGGGCCGGACGATCTCGTTCGCGCTCACGGACTACCTGCGCCTCACCGCGGGGATCCGGGAGGCCGACTTCCGCCTCCCGCGCCAGGAGGTCAGCGCGGGCCGGGTCGCGGTCGATCCGGTGCGGGCGGCCCGGCTGCTGCAGGAGGCGATCCGCCGCTCCCTGGCCGCCCCGGTCGCCCTCACGCCCGAGGTCGTCGCGCTCGTGCGCGAGCGAGAGGCCGAGCTGCTCGCGACCGTGGCCGAGCGGATGCCGGCCCCGGTCGCGCGAACGGGTGCCGCGGGCGGCCTCCTTCGCCGCGAACGGTTCCCGCCGTGCATTCGGAAGATGCAGCGGACGCTCGAACGGGGCGACAACCTCTCCCACGCCGGCCGCTTCTGCCTCGCGGCGTTCCTCCACCGCGCCGGGGCGGACTTCGAAACGATCGTCGACGCCTACCGCGGCGCCCCCGACTTCGACGAGTCGATCACCCGCTACCAGGTCGAACACATCACCTCCCACGGGGGCGGCGAGGGGTACGAGCCGCCCGAGTGCGACACGCTGCGCAGCCACGGGCTCTGTGCCCGGGACGGGGATCCCGAGGCGAAGGAGCCGGTCGACCGCCGCCGCGACGAGCTCTGCTTCCGCCCGACGCTGAAGCACCCGCTGCAGTACTATCGGCTCCGCGGAGGAGTTGTCCGCGAGTCGACCGCCGAGCGCCGGACGTAGGAGCGAGGTCCGCGCGCGGAGCGGCCCCCGGTCCGCTGCGTTCGGCTTACGGCGGCGCGTCGAGGGCCCGGTACGTCCGGATCGCCCTCGACGCCGCCGTCCACTGGCCGGCGACGACGAAGTAGAGGAACGCGACGTCGAGCACCGTGAACGTCACCCCGGCGAAGTGGAAGTGCTCCCACGGCCGGGTCGCGGCCCACGGCCACGGGAGCGACCAGTCGAACTCGAGGAACGTCGCGAGCGCGAGCACCACCAGCCGGTCGGCGCGCGAGAGGAGTCCCGCGTAGAGCCGCCCCTGCCCGACCGCCTGGGCCTGGGTGCCCATGTAGCTCGTGAGGAGGAGGCTCACGAGCGCGAGCAGCCCGAGGACCGGGATCGTGAACCCCGAGACGACGATCCCGAGCACGAGGACGACGTCCGCGTACCGGTCGAGGACGTGGTCGAGGAGGTCCCCCCGCGGTGACGTCCGGTGGGTGGTGCGGGCGACCGCCCCGTCGACGACGTCGAAGATGCCGGCGCCGAGGATCAGGAGGCTCACGGGGAGGAACAACAGCGGCGTCGTCCAGCGGACCGCGGCCGCGGTGAGCGCCGCCGCGACGGCGAGGAGGAGGGCGAGCCAGCTGAGCCGGTTCGGCGACCAGCCGAGGAACGGCCGCGCGAGCCGGTCGATGTACGGGCGGACCCGGTCCCGGTACCCCTCGAGGACCATCGGACCGCGTTACCGGGAGCGAGCCAAAAGGTGCGTGGTCACGGTGGGGTCCGCGAGCCAGTCGACCGTCCCGACGCGCGAGGGGCCTGCCTCGCGGACCCGGCGGCGCACCTCGCGGGCGACGTCGACGACGGACCGTGACGTCGTGTCGACCTCGTAGACAGAGCGGCACGACCGCACCGCCTCGATCTCCACGAGGTCGGTCGCCTCGCAGACGAAGTTCGCCTCCCGGTCGTCCGCCGACCCGCGCCGGGCCCGGGCAAGGCGGCGCGCGAGCTCGGCGGGATGGCACCGCAGCACGATCGCGTCCCGGACGGGGAGGAGGTGGGCGAGGTGGCCGACGACGACGTCGATCCCGTCGTACGCCGCGGCGGGGCGGAGCGCGCGGGCGAGTCGGGCCACGTCGACCTCGACCGACCGGCCCCGGCCGCGCGCGGCCCCCCGCACCCGGGCGAGGTCCGCGACCTCGACGACCGCGAGGGAGCCGGACAGCGCCCGAGCGACCGCGCTCTTGCCGGTCCCCGGCGTCCCGGTCAGGGCGACCGGTCGCAGCGCAACGCCGCTCACGCGAACCGGAGCGCCGAGAACGACTTTCGCCACGCCAGGACCTCGGCGCCGACCCGCTCGGAGCGAAGGCCGGCGCGCCCGAGGAGCGAGGCGAGCCGGGGCATATCGGCCGGCGTGAGCCCGAGCCGGGTCGCCTCGGCGGTCCCGATCCGGCCGACGAGGTCGATCAGGAGACGCTGGCGCTCGAGCCGGCGGGCGAGCCCCCCGCCACCGATCCCGTGGCGTTCACGCAGCCGCGGCCGGTCGAGGTGGAGCTGGTGCGACGCCGAGAACCCGTCCGCCTCGGCGACGAGCGGGAACCCCTCGTCGGAGAGGGCCCGTCCGAGCGCGCGGCTGTTCGCCACGACCGTCCGCGCGTACTCCCCGCCGCACCGCTCGAGCTCGAGGAGCGTCTGGCCGACGGCAGCGATCCGGTTCCAGTGCGCGTTGTCGAACGCACGCCAGACGAGCGCCGGGTCGAGCTGCTCGAAGAGGTCGGAGCGGTTCGTCGCGATGAGGCCGCCCTGCGGACCGGGGAACGACTTGTGGGTGCTGCCGAAGACGACGTCCGCCCCGTCGCCGAGCGGGTCCTGGAACTCGCCGCCCGCGACGAGGCCGAGGACGTGCGACGCGTCGTACAGCACGAGGGCGCCCGTCTCGTGCGCCGCGTCGACGATCGGGCGCATCGGGTAGGGGAAGAGGAAGAAGCTCTGCCCGAGGACGATCGCGTGGGGCCGCTCCCGGCGGATCGTCTCGGCCGCCGCGCTCCCGTCGACCCGGTGCCCCGGCCCGTCGGCGGGGAGGGGCCGCACCGTCTGCCCGAGCAGCGCGGGGAGGTACCCCGGGGCGTACCCGTCGTAGCCGCCCGACTCGGGGGGGATGGCGAGGAGCTTCGCGTGGGCGGGGAGCACGGTGGAGAGGACGGAGAGCGCCGCGATGTGGCCCGAGAGCGGCCGGGTCGTCGCGTGGCGGGCCCGGAACAGCCGCGCGGCGGAGGCGTTCGCGAGCTGCTCGATCTCGTCGGTGTACCGCGTTCCGGCGTAGCTGTTGTCGAGCGTCTCGCCGTCGAACGGCGTCGTCATCGGCAGCGTGTACCGCCCGGCGAGGTCGCTGCCGAGGTACTTGCGGGCGAGCGGCGACACCGCGTTCTCGCTCGCGAGGAGGTTGAACACCTCCCGACCCCGCCACCGGTCGTGGGCGCGGACGAGCCGCGCGAGGCGGCGCTCCTCCTCAGCGGGGGTCGCGGCCATGCGCGTCGGCTCCGCCGGGCCGGGGACCTTTCGCCAGCTTGCGGCGCTCGCGGTTCCCGCAGCGGGGGCACGTCAGCTCCGCCCCGCCGAGCCGGAGGACCGCGTGGCAGACCTGGCAGCGCGCGGAGACGACGCCGAGGGACGACGGCGCGGTCGTGAGCTTGATCGACGGGTGCGCCTGGAGCACCTTCGCGAGGAGGATGTCCCCGATGGCGAACTCGCCCGAGAGCGTCTCGGTGTAGCCGTCCTTCGCCTTCGAGATGTGGACGGTCCCTTCGGGCTTGCCCGGCACCGCCCGGCGGCTCGTCGTCGTCGTAAGGACGGTGCAGACCGCCATCGCGGTCTTGAGCTCATCAACGCGCGCGTAGACGATGTCGCCCTCGGCGAGATCCGGCACCGCGTTGCGGGCGGCGACGCGGACCGTCCGGTCGCCCGGGTCGATCGACGGCTTTCCGAGGACCGAGGCGTAGATCCGTCCGCGGTCCTCGTACGTCCCGCGGCCGGGCAGGTACTCCTCGGCCGCGCCGAGGTAGTCTCCGGGCAGGACGAGCGGCGGCAGCTCCGTGTCGGTCATCGGTCCGATCCCATGCGCACCGCCCAGAGGTCGACGTTCAGCGAGACCCGCCGATGGACGTGGTGCGGGAACGTCCGCGGCAGCGTCCAGGGGACCGACCCGACCTCGAGGACCCGTGCGCCGCGCTCGACCGCGCGTCGCGCTATAAAGGTTCGGGAGTCGGCCAGCGCAAACGCGTAGACCGACCGGTCGGCGAGGGCGAACGCCCGCTCCCAGAACGGCCGGTCCGCGTGCCTCGTCTGCGCGCCGAACGGGGGGTTCATGATGACCACGTCGGCGCGGCCGGCCGCCTCCGCGACCGGGCCGACCGAGAAGTCGACCGAGACCCCGGCCTGTTCGGCCGCCTCACGCGCGCGGGCGACCGCTGCCCCGTCGACGTCGATCCCCCGGACGGGGGCGGCCCCGAGCAGCGCGGCGCCGATCGCGAGGCGGCCGGTCCCGCAGCCGAGGTCGAGGACCGACCGGCCCGCGAGCCCGTCCCACCGGTCCGCCGCGCCGAGGAGGGCCGCCGCCGCCTCGGACGGGGTGACGACCTGCTCGAGCGCCGGGTCCGGGTCAGCGAACGACGGCACCCGCTCGAGCGTCCGCACGAGCTCCGACCGCCGCACGACGTGCCACGGGGCGGGTCGGGGAAGACGGTTCCGCTACCGGGTCCGGGACGATGCGGGGAGCCGGATTTGAACCGGCGAACGCCTGCGCGGCAGGATCTCTTCGATCGGGGGACCGTCGTTTAAGTCCTGCGCCGTTACCGGGCTTGGCTATCCCCGCGCCGCTCAGCGGGCGGGTACCGCGGCGGCCTCTTCCTTCGCCGGGCGGCCCGACGGCCGCTTCAACGACACGCGCTTCGGGAAGTACTTCAGGAGCACGACGTCGTTGACGGCGGAGACCCAGCGGTACGGCACGTTGGTCGGCCGCGAGTCGTCAACTAACATCGGGCTCGTCTCGTCGACGTAGAGGCCGTCGATCTTGGCGCCCTCGACGTCGACGACGAGGTTGTCGACCTCGCCGAGGAGGCGTCCGTCCGGCGTGTAGATCTGGCGACCCAACAGTTCCGTCATCTCGACGAGCATGGCCCGTTCCCGGCGGCTGCGACGGGGGCGGCCCTTCTTATGTCTTTGGGCGGAGGAGCGGCGCTCCCGGGGCGTCACGGCTCGGTGTCGGCCGACCCGGGCGCCGCCGCCTGGCGGACCTGCATCCGGTACATCCGCAGGAGCTCGGGAGCGGTCGTCGCGTCCGTCGGCCCCTTGTCGTCCCGGAAGCGGCCGGTGAACCGCGGGAACCGCAGCGCGAGGCCGGCCCCCGGTCGCACGGCCCCCACGGCGGCCCGGTGGACCGGGCTGAGCGTGAGCTCGGCGCCGCGGACCTCCAGCACGATCCCCGGACGGAACCAGCGATCCGGCGCGACCTCCGTGTCGACGTTCGGGGGTCGATCGTCGGAGGCGAACGGGCGCAGCCGTTCCGGCATCTCGGCGAGACGCGCGTCGTCGAAGCCGCTTCCGACCTTGGTGAACGACTCGAACCGGTCGCGCGCCGGGTCGTAGACGGCGAGCAGGAAGGCGCCGAACTTGCCCGCGCGTCGGCCCCGTCCGTGGAAGCCGCCGACGACGACCCCGTCGATCGAGTCGACGAGGCCGACCGTGTAGTCCCGCTTGTACTTGATCCACCAGAAGCCGCGGGCGCCGGCGCGGTAGCCGCTCCCTTCCTTGAGCGACTTCGCGACGAGCCCCTCCGCCCCCTGGGCGATCGCCTCGTCCAGGAACGCCGTCGCCTCCTCGGGCGAGGCGACGACCCGCTGCGTCGCGAGCCGGATCCGGTCGGCGGGCCGGAGCAGCGCCTCGAGCCGGCGGCGCCGCTCGGGGAAGTCGAGGGCGAACACCGGGGCGCCGCCGTCCAGGAGCACGTCGAACAGGAACAGGCAGACCGGCACCTCCTCGCGCAACCGGTCGAGGTCGTACTTGCGGCCCCGGCGCCGCGAGACCTCCTGGAACGGCTGGATCTCGTCGGTGTCCGGGTCGATCGGGACGCACTCCCCCTCGACGATCGCGGGCCGGTGCCGGATCGCCTTCGGCAGCTCGGCGAGGAGCTCGGGGAACTGGCTTCCGATCTCCTCCAGCCGGCGGGAGAAGAGGCGGACCCCGCCGTCCGCCGCAACGTGCGCCTGGACCCGGAGGCCGTCGTACTTGAACTCGACCGCCGCCCGGCCTCCGAGCCGCTCGAGGAGCTTCTCGAGCGTCGGCTCGCGCTCGGCGAGCATCGGCCGGATCGGCCGGCCGACCTGGAGCCCGATCGACTCGAGCCCCTCGAGGCCCCGCGTCGCGACGGTCGTCGCGACGAGGCCGAGGTCGCTCGAGAGGTTGAACGCCGCCTCGATCCGGGCCCGGCCCTCCTTCGAGCCGCCCGCGAACGCCTGGGCGAGCGCGTCGAGGATCGTCATCTCCCGCACGCCGACGCGCAGCGTGCCGAGGACGAACCGGACCAGGTAGCGGGCCTCCAGCGGCGACGCGCGGGCGAGGAGTGCCACGAGCGTCCGGACCTTCGTCTCCTGCGACCCCTCGCCCTTCGCCCGGGCGATCTCCTCGAGCCCGGCGTAGACGTCGGCGACGGTGAGCGGGGCGCCAGCGGCGTGCCGCGCCGGCGCCTCGAACAGCTCCTGCACGGTCGAGCCGAGGTCCCCCGACCGCTCGGTCCGGCGGGCGACCTCCGCTTCGTCGACCTCGGCGGCGAGCGCGACCGCGCGCCGCCCGAGCGAGCCGGCGACGCCGAGCTCCACGCCTTCGTACTCGGGTCGGAGCATCCCCTGCGAGAGGTAGAGGACCCGCCCGAGGTCGTCCGGTGCGAGCGGCCGGTAGAGGTCGGCGAGGATCGCGCGCATCTCGAGGCGCTTCGTCGTCGCCTCGAGGCGCTCGAGCGCGGCGGCGAGGTCAGCGAACTGCATCCCGGGCCCCCTCCTCGATCGCGCTCCGCAGGCGCCGCAGGTTGTCGGCGACCGGTCCACCCGTGAACACCGAGTTGCCGCAGACGAAGAACGTCGCCCCGGCCCGGGCCGCCGGGCCCGCGGTCTCGGGGGTGATGCCGCCGTCGATCGAGACGTCCGCCCCCCGCCCGGCCCGGTCGAGCGCGGTCCGGGCCATCGTCACCTTCGGCAGCACGTCCGGGATGAACCGCTGGCCGGAGAAGCCGGGGTGGACGCTCATCACGAGGATCTGCTCGAGGCGGTCGGCGAGCGGAGCGACCCGGTCGAACGGGGTGTCGGGGCGGATCGCTGCGCCGGCCGCGGCGCCGAGCGCGTGGATCGCCTCGACCGTTCCCGCCGGGTCGCCGTCCGCCTCGACGTGGAAGACGAGCGTCGTTCCTCCGGCGCGGTGGAACGCCTCGAGGTACCGCCGCGGCTGCTGGATCATGAGGTGGACGTCGAGCGGCAGCCGCGTCCGGGCGCGGACGGCCGCGACGAGCGCCGGGCCGAACGAGATGTTCGGCACGAACTGCCCGTCCATCACGTCGAGGTGGAGCGCATCGGCCCCGCCGTCCTCGGCCGCCCGGACCGCGTCGCCGAGCGCGCCGAAGTCCGCGCTCAAGAGCGACGGGGCGATCCGGCGGGGCGGCGTTCCCGGCACGCGCGCGCGAACGCGGCCCGGTATTTAGGCCCCGGGCGCGGCGGCCGGCCTACAGGAACTCCTTCGGATCCGGCCCGGTCTCGGGCGAGGCGACCGGGATACCGGCCCGGAGCTGGGCGCTCTCGGGGGTCCAGCGGCCGTACCGCACGAGGCGCAGCGGGGTCGGCCGGAACCGGCCGTCGCCGGTCGACCGTGAGTGGCCGGTATCGTGCCCGGACGGCACGTACCAGAGGTACCCCCACAGGAGGTACTCAACGTAGAAGGTGGCGCCGACGACCGGGAGCACGACCCACGGCGAAACGCTCGCCGGGGGCCAGAGGTAGAGGATCTCCCAGCTGAAGACGATCAGGTACGCCCCGCCGAGGTACCACTTCGCCCCGTGGTAGCAGAACCACTCGGTCCACGTCGGCCCGGGGTCGGCGAGGGCCAGCCGCTTCTCCTCGCGCACCCGGGCGAGGCGTTCCTCGAGCGCCCCCTCCTCGTCCGGAAGGAGCATCCCCGGTTCGGGGCTCCAGCCGGACCGCGGGATGGTCGTCGGGTTCGACGACGAGGACGACGCCACCGGCGACGCTCCTCCCCCGCTAGGAGGCGAGGGGTCGGTCCTCCGAGGGGAGCGGCTCCTCGCCCGGGAGGGCCGCGAGGGCGGCCCCTTCCGGCCGGCCCGACGGATAGAGGTGGCACGCGACGAAGTGGCCGGGGCGCGTTTCGAGCAGCGGCGGCTCGATCTTCGAGCAGACCGGCATCACCGCCGGGCACCGGGTGTGGAACCGGCAGCCGGGCGGCGGGGCGGCCGGGCTCGGGACATCGCCCTGCAGGACGATCCGTTCGCGCTTCAGGTCGGGGTCCGGGATCGGGATGGCGGAGAGGAGCGCCTGCGTGTACGGGTGCAGTGGCCGGGAGAACAACTGGTCGGTACCGGCCCGCTCGACGACCTTCCCGAGGTACATCACGACGACCCGCTGGCTCATCGCCCGGACGACCGACAGGTGGTGGGAGATGAACAGGTAGGAGAGCTTCTGCTCGGCCTGGAGCCGGCGCAGGATGTTGAGGATCTGCGCCTGCACCGAGACGTCGAGCGCGCTCGTCGGCTCGTCGAGCACGATGAACTCGGGGCGGAGCGCGAGCGCCCGGGCAATCCCGATCCGCTGGCGCTGGCCGCCGGAGAACTCGTGCGGGAACCGCCACTCGTGCTCGGGGTTCAGCCCGACGTCGCGGAGCAGCTCGCTCACCCGGGCCCGGCGCTCGGCGCGTGTGCCCGCCCCGTGGATCTCGAGCGGCTCCGCGATGATGTCCCGGACGAGCATGCGCGGGCTCAGGGAGCTGAACGGGTCCTGGAAGACGATCTGCAGCTTGCCGCGGAGGTCGCGCATCGCGCGGGGCCGCTTGCGGTAGAGGGAGTACTGGCGGGCGATCGCGTCGAGCGCATGGAGCGCCGCCTGCGCCTCGGGCGGGTACTTGCCGCCGTTGTCGGCGACGCCCGCGTACGGCTCGAGGCTGGCGTAGAGGGCGTTCATCCGCTCCATGGTCTCGGGGGGCGGCCGGTAGAACGTGTGGCCCGACGACGCGTCGATCAGCCGCAGCAGGAGACGCCCGACGGTCGTCTTTCCGCACCCGGATTCGCCGACGAGCCCGACGGTCTCCCCTTCGTGAACATCGAAGCTGACCCCGTCGACGGCCCGGACGTCGCCGATGTGGCTCGAAAGGAGACCCCCGCGGATCGGAAAGTACTTCCGTACGTTCCGGGCCGCGATGACCACCGGAGCCTCTCCCTGCATCGCGCCGTCACCCGGGAGCGGTTCCCCGGCACCTCCCGAGAAGCCCCCCATATAGATACCCAGCGACGGCGTCGGCGCACCGCTGCGGAGCCATCGCTCGTCCCCCCGGGCGCCCGACGGCCGTCGGCCGGGGGCGTACCGACGCAACAACCGGATTGTGGATAACCTCTGGCCCCGAGGTGCCGGGGGGCCGTACGGGTCGCGGACGATCGGGCCGCGTCGACCGGGCGCGAAGCGGTCGCCCGACGGTCGGGCGGCACGCAGTTTCAAGACGTTATCGCACGCACGCGTCCGCCGGTAGCTCGAAGGAAAGGTATTTGGGCGGTATCCGGACTAGATATAGCTCGGACGGACGCGTCCGGAGAATACGGGATACATGAAGGTCTACAGTAAGGCCGGGCTGGTCGCCATCGGCGTAGTCGTCATTATGGTGCTCTCGACGGGACTGAGCGTCGTTCCCGAAGGGATGAGCGCGCACGGCGCGGCCGCACCGACCGCCCCGTCGACCTCCGCCACGTCCCCCACCCCGGCGAGCGCCACTTCGTTCGCCCAGATCCCCGCGGCGTCGGGCCACACGAAGGGGACCGTCAACGTCTACGAGGTCGCGCCGCAGGGCGCGAATACGATGGACCCGGCGGTCGCCTACGATACCGTGAGCTACGAGCCGATCCTGAACGTCTACCAGACCCTCATCAATTACAACGGAAGCTCGACCGACACGTTCGTTCCGACGCTCGCGACGTGCGTCCCCGGGACCGCCCAGTGCACGACCGACTACGGGAACGACCTGATCATGAACAACGCGACGGGGGCCCCGACGTACTGGACGTTCGTGATCGACCCGGCGGCCCACTTCTACGACCCGACGACGAAGACGTCGTGGCCGGTCTATCCGACCGACGTGATGTTCTCGCTCGCCCGGACGATGGGGTTCGCGGACGTCCCGTACGCCGGCAAGGAGAACGGCTGGATTGTGGGGCAGGCGCTGCTCCCGTACGGGAATGCGGCCTGGGACAAGGCGATCCACGCTCCGTACAACAACACGCCGGGCGAGATCCTCGGCTCGATGTTCATCAACGACTCCAAGTACTGCCCCGCCGCCGCGATGACGAACGCGCACGGCTGCATCACCTTCAACGCGAGCGGGGGCGGCTCCGACTGGCCGTACTTCCTCCAACTCGTCGCCGACAACCTGGGTTCGAGCGTCGTCCCGTGCGGGTGGTTCACCGCGCAGAGCGCGGGGATCCCCGGGTGGACCGGCTCGAAGGCCGCCCACGGCGACGGCCCGTGCCATGTGCCGCAGCTCGGCACCGCGCAGTCGACGACGTCGGTCAGCTGGCAGGATTACCTCACGAACCTCACGAGCCCGACGAACACGGTCGCCACGACGAACATGACCTCCTGGGACACGTTCGAGGAGCTCGGCAACCTCTTCCCGGCGAACCAGCCGGGGGTCCAGTGGAGCATGGTCGGCTCGGGACCGTACTACGCGGGGGTCGTCGAGGGGATCGGCTACGAACTGCGCGTCAACCCCGGCTACGAGCAGCCGTCCGGTTGCTCGGGCGTCGGCGGCCTCGCGAAGTACACGGGCTACTGCGACCCGAAGGTCGGCGGGTATATCGCGAACATCAACGTCTACTGGGAGCCGAACGACCAGTTCGGCATCAGCGAGTACCGCGCGGGCGCGGCGGACCTGGCCGGGATCGAGACGGTCCACACGACGACCCTCCTGCAGCTGAAGGCGGCGGGGGACCTGAACTACATCTCGTTCCCGACGATCAGCAGCTTCTTCACACCGGTGAACCTCTACTGGAGCTCGAGCGAGTACGCCGCGGACTTCTCCTCCGAGCCGGTGCCGACGATCCCGAACGACTTCTTCACGAACCTCGCGCTGCGGGAGTTCTACGTCCACGCCTACCCGTACACGACCGTCGAGAACACGGTGAACACCGTCGACGGGATCCAGTACGAGTTCAATGCGGGCGGGCCGATCCCGTACGGCATGGGCAACTACTACCCGACGAACGTCTCGTTCCCGACCGGTGACCCGATCACCAACCCGAGCGTCGTCGGCGGCGCGGCGTGGTGGTGGGCGCAGGCGAACAACGTGTCGTCGCCGTACTACGACCCGCAGCTCTCGGCGTGCAGCTCGGCGCATCCGTGCACGTTCCCGATCGCGGGGCTGCAGGGCAACCCCGGCGGCGACGAGGCGATTGCGGACTGGATCAGCGAGATCGAGTCGATCACCGGCGGCGCCCTCCAGCCGTTCGGCGGGTCGACGTTCGACCTGACGTTCGACCAGTTCCTCGACATCGCCTTCACGTCGGCGTACAACAACCCGCTGGTCTCCGAGACCGGCTCGGGCTGGGCGCCCGACTACCCCGACCCGACCGACTACATCGTCCCGATGGCGACGCCCGACGCAACGTACACGGCCGCCGACGCGTTCTCCCAGCAGCTCGCGTACGGCAAGGACACCTCCGCCAACAACACCACCTGCGGCCACAACGCGAGCACCTACGCGAACCTGGTCTACTGGGCGAACGCGGCGCAGAACCTCACCGGCGGGCAGTTCAACTCGACCTGCCAGGGGGTCGCGTACTCGGTCGCGGTCGGCCAGATGGCGGTCGCCGCCGGCCTCCCCGTCGGCGCGCCCCGGACGCTCGACTACAACCTGATCGAGCAGATCCTCAACATGCTCTCGATGTACGTCTACGACGGCCAGTCGAACGAGGTGGAGTCCGCCGCGCCGTGGATCAACATCTCGAGCCTGAACGAGAACCCGATGATCGGGGGCGGCAGCGACCAGGTGTTCTACGAGCTGAAGTACGCCTACGCCTCGACCGTGACGTTCCAGGAGACCGGGCTCGCCGCCGGTGCCTCCTGGTCGGTGACCCTCGGGCCGACGACCGAGTCGTCGACGAGCTCGACGATCGCCTTCACGGGGATCGCGAACGGGACGTACTCCTACTCGGTCGCGTTCGTCAACGGCTACGGGGCCGCCCCCGCGAACGGGAGCGTCGTCGTCTCGGGCCCGATCACGAAGAACATCGCCTTCACGCCGTTCACCGGAACGACGTACGGGGTGACGTTCGACGAGACCGGTCTCGTCTCGAATACGACGTGGGGCGTGATCGTGAACGGCGTCGGCACCGTCGGCTCCAACAACCCGAGCCAGACCGTCCTGCTGCCGAACGGCGCGTATGTCTACGCCCCGACCGTGATCGCCGGCTACTCGAACTCCTCCGCCGGCACCGTCACGGTCGCGAGCGCGGCCGCGCTCGTCAACATCACCTACGCGACGTCGACGTTCCGGGTCTTCTCGGTGAACTTCACCGCGAGCGGCCTGACGTCCGGCAAGAGCTGGTCGGCGACGATCTCGTCGAGCACGACCGGTGCGTACACCGTCACCTCGACCGCGAGCACGATCAGCTTCAACGAGTACGCGGGCAAGTACCAGGCGGCGTTCGCGGGCCCGAGCGGGTACAAGCCGGTCACCCCGACGTCGTCGGTGACCGTCTCGGGGAACCTCACCGCGGTGGTGCCGTTCGAGCCGTCCGCGACCTCGACCGCGCCGAGCTCGTCGTACCTTTCGCCGCTCGCCAAGGAGATCATCGTGGCGCTCGCCGTCCTCGCGGTGCTCGGCTTCGCCCTCGCCGGCTGGGCCGCGATGCGCGGGCCGCCGTCGTCCCCGCCGCCCCGGAACTGGTCGGGCGACGAGAAGACCGACGCGGACGCGCCGAAGACGGGCAGCGAGGCGACCACCGACTCGGAGTTCGAGTCGGAGGCGGACAAGAAGAGCTAGGCCGTCCCCCGCGCCCGGGGCGAACCCCTTCCTTCCCTTTTCCATCCCCCTCGAGCCGTCGGCGGCCCGGCCGCCGGGGCCCTAGAGGAGCGGCAGGTCGCCCGTGATCGGATCGAGCGCGGCGACGGGCGCCGGGCCGAGGCCGAGGCACGTCCGGGTCCCGGGGGGGACTTCGGTGAAGCCAGCGTCTTCGACGAACACCGTCGGGATCCCGGCGGCACGGGCGCGCCGCTCGAGCGCGTCGAGCTCGGCGAGGGTCTCGACCTCGAGGGCGATCTTCATCTGGCCCTCGCCGAGCCAGGCGGCGTACCCCGCGGCGTCGCGCGAGCGCGCGCGCTCGGCGAGCATCACCGCCGCGTGGGCCGCCTGGACCGCCGCCTTCCCGGCGGTCAGCCGCAGCTCGCCCCGGAGCACGAGGACCATCTTCCAGCCCCGCTCGCGGGAGCGCGGGTGGTTACCGGGCATACTGCTCCTCCCGGCGCTGCTCGAGGGCGTCGATCCGGTCCCGCAGCTCGGCCCGCTGCCGCTCGATCTCCGCGGACGTCGTCTCCAAGGCGGCGGTCCCACGGGCGCGGGGGCTTAGGCGGCGCTCCTCGCGATGGAGTCGGTCGAGCTCGCGGGTCAGCTCGAACGCCCCTTCCTCGTCGTCCTCCGGCCCGGCCGGGGGGGTGGGGGGAACTCGGGCGTACGCTCCGCGGAGCACGCCGGCGACGGCGCCGACGACGGCGATCGCCGCGAGGACGGTCTCGAGGAGCGGATCGCTCCATGCGGCGGCGAACCCTCCTGGCGCGACCCCGAGGAGCGCCGACCCGACCAGCACCGTGAGGGCGACGCTCAAGACGAACGCCAGCGTCGCCGTCTCAAGCGCATGCCGGGCGCCGTCCGGCCCGCGGAACCGCCACTCGGGAAAGAGGGCCCGGGCGATCGTGAACCCGGGGACGACAAACAGGAGTAGGCCCCCGGCGACCGCCTCGGCCCCGTCGACGGCGTCCATCTCGGCGCCCCCCTCACTCGGGGGGGGCGGCCGCGCCGCCGGCGCCGCCCGCGAACTGCTTTTCGAGCTGGCGCCGCAGCCGCCGGTTGGAGACGAGGCCGTGGGCCGCCTTGCGGGTCGTCTCGTACTGCTTGAGGAGCGCCCGGACCTCCTGCGGCCGCTGGCCGCTGCCGCGGGAGATACGATGGACCCGGTCCGCCTTGATCAGGCTCGCGTCGTCGAGCTCGGCGGGGGTCATCGAGTCGAGGATCGCCCGGTAGCGGCGCAGCCGCTGCTGGGTCTGGTCGAGCTGCTGGTCGTCGAGCTTCGCGCCGCCGAGCACCGGGAACATCGAGACGAGCTTCGAGACCGGCCCCATCTCGCCGAGCGAGTCGAGCTGGGTGCGCATGTCGCGCAGCGAGAACCGCCCGCCGAGCAGGTGCTTCGCCGCCGCCTCGGCGGCCTCCTTGTTGGAGAGCTCCTCGAACCGCTCGAGCAGCGTCTGGATGTCGCCCATGCCGAGGAGCCGGGAGACGAACCGCGTCGGCTCGAACCGTTCGAGCTCGTCCAGGTGCTCGCCGGTCCCGAGGAAGACGATCGGGGCGCCGCTCACCGCGACGGCGGATAGCGCGCCGCCGCCCTTCGCTGATCCGTCGAGCTTCGTGACGATCACGCCGGTGAGGCCGACCGCCTTGTGGAACGCCTCCGCACTGCGGCCGGCGCTCTGGCCCATCGCCGCGTCGAGGACGAGGAACGTCTCCTCCGGCTCGAGGACCGCGCGAACGCGCTTCAGCTCCTCGATGAGCTCGGCGTCGATCCCGCTGCGACCCGCGGTGTCGACGATCAGCGCCGTGTGCGGGGCGAGGCGGTCGAGCGCCTCCCGGACGATCTTCTCCGCCTTCGGCTCGGCGCGGTTCGAGTAGAACTCGGCGCCGATCTTCCCCGCGAGCTGCTCGAGCTGGTCGATCGCCGCGGGCCGGTGGACGTCCGCCCCGACGAGCGCGACCCGGACCCCCTTCTTCTGGAGGAACCGCGCGAGCTTCCCGGCGGTCGTCGTCTTCCCCTGGCCGAACAGCCCGGCGAGGAGGATCCGCTTCGGCTTCGCCTCGAACGGCCGTTCCTTGCCGAGGATCCCCCGGATCTCCTCGTAGATGATCCGGATCAGGAAGTCGCGCAGGCTCGCCCCCGAGGGGGGGCGCTCCTCCGTCGCGCGGCGGCGCACCCGCTGGGTGAGGTCGATCGTGAGCTGGACGTTGACGTCCGCCTGGAGGAGCGCGCGCTGGATGTCGCGCACCACGTCGGCGAGCAGCGCCTCGTCGATGACGGAGCCCTTCGCGATCTTCTGCAGCACTCCGCGCAGCGACTTTCCGAGCGAGTCGAGGACCACGAGCCCACCGTCCGCCGGGACCGGCCCCCGTTCGAGACCGGCGCTCGTATAAGTCGGCGCGCCACCGCGGGCCGTCTCCTCAAAGGTATTACCGCGCGGCGGGCTCGTTCGCGCGGGGTCATGGCGACCGATCTTCCGACGGCCCCCCGGCCGACGCCGCCGAAGCTGAACCCGGTGCGGGTCCCGGTCCCGGAGGAGCCGCCGACGGCGCGCACTGCCGACTTTCGGGAGGTGCTGCACGCCTACTCGCGCGAGGAGGCGGTCCTCGAGGCGAAGCGGTGCATCCAGTGCCGCCGACCGTGGTGCGTGGAGGCGTGCCCGATCTCGCAGGACTGCAAGGAGTACATCCGGCTGATCGCCGCCGACGATTTCGACGGGGCGGCGCGGGTGACCGTGCGCGACGACCCGCTCGCAACGTCGCTCTGCAAGGTCTGCTACCACTACTGCGAGGAGTCGTGCGTCATCACGAAGAAGGGCGTGCCGATCGCGATCCGCCACCTGAAGCGGGCCGCGCTCGACTTCGGGGAGAGCGACCTGCTCTACGTCCCGTCGCGGCCGAAGTCGCAGCGGATCGCCGTCGTCGGCGCCGGACCGGCCGGCCTCATGGCCGCCTGGGACCTCGGGGTGCGCGGTTACGGGGTCACCGTCTTCGAGCAGGAGCCGCGGGTCGGCGGGCTGATGCAGACGATTCCGGCCTACCGGATGACCGACGCCGACGTCCAGCGGGACGTCGCGCGGTTCCGCGAGCTCGACGTCCGGTTCGAGACGGAGCGAAAGATCGGCCGGGACGAGCCGCTCGCGGGGCTACTCGGCGAGGGGTACGCCGCCGTCTTCCTATCGATCGGCACCCCCGACCACCGGATCCTCGGGATCCCCGGTGAGTCGCTCCCCGGGGTGATCCCGGCGCTCGAGTACCTCAAGGAGACGAACGGCGGGGTGACCGTCCCGGTCGGCCGCGAGATCGTCGTCGTCGGCGGCGGGGATGTCGCGATGGACTCGGTCCGCACCGCGCTCCGGACGTCGGCCGGGGGCCGCGTGACGCTCGTCTACCGCCGGGGGCGCGAGGAGATGCCCGCGGACCCGGAGGAGGTCGCTGGCGCCGAGCACGAGGGGATCCGGTTCGTCTTCCAGCGGAGCCCCGTCCGGATCGAGGGCTCCGACCACGTCGTCGGGCTCGTCGTCCAGACCGTCGAGCTCGGACCGCCCGACGCGGGGGGCCGGCGCGCACCGACCGCGGTGCCGGGCTCGGAGACGACGATCCCCTGCGACACGGTGATCGTCGCGGTCGGACAGAAGGCGGACCTCACCGGGATCGGTCCCGAGTTCGACCTTCGGATCGCCGCCCAGGGGTGGCCCGAAGGAAAGGGTCCCGGGTACCGGACGGCCGTCCCCGGGGTGTATGCCGCCGGCGGACGCTCGGTCGTCTACGCGATGGGCGCCGCGATGGAGGCGGTCGTCGCGATCGACGAGGACCTCTCGAAGCGGCGCGGCGAGGCGCCGACGCCTCGTCCCGACCCGTTCGGAGGACCCGGCGTCTTCCACCTCCCGCCGGGGTATACGAAGCCGATCCGCCAGTGACGGGTTCGGGTCCGGGGTCAGCTATTTCCGTCCTGCGGCGCCTTCGTCCTCCGTGCGGTATCCGTCCGGCCCGCGTCGACGTCCGGGCCGGTGGGCGACAGTCGTCGCGGGCCTGATCGTCGTGATCGGTCTCTCGGTCCCGGTGACGGCGTCCGCGACCGCTCCCCTCGCGGCGTCGATGGCCGTCGGGACCGGTCCGGCGGCGTCCACGACGTTCGCGGCGCGCGCCGGGTTCGCGTCGTGGGAGGCGGCGGAGACCGAGGGTGCGACCCCGCTCGAGCGACCGCTGTCGGTCGACGTCGTATTCGACCTGACGAATACAAGCGTCGGCGCCACGCCCGGCCCCCGCCCACAGACGGCCGCGGAGTTCGCCCAGGTTCACGGGCTCACCCCGGGCGCGTACGCCGCCGCCGAGAGCTACTTCCGCTCGGAAGGTCTCAGCGTCACCCAGACCTGGCCGGACCGGCTGGTCCTCTCCCTGGCGGGGGCCCCGACCGCGCTCGACCGGGCGTTCTCGACCTCGCTCTACTCCGGGACGTACTCCGGGCGACCGGTCGTGTACCCCGTGATCGCGCCGTCGCTGCCGTCCCCCCTCGAGTCGGAGGTCGCCGGCGTCGTCGGCCTATCGACCGGGTACACGACGTTCTCGATCGCGCTCTCTCCGGTAGCCCCGGCCGCCGGCCCGGCGGCGGCCACCTCGTTCACGCCGGGGAACGCCCGCTCGCTGTACGGCCTCTCGGACCTGTACAACCTGAGTGGCGGGGCGTCGTTCGCGACCGGTGAGTCGATCGCCCTCGTGCTCTGGGGGGACGGATACGCTCCGAGCGACGTGAACTCGTTCTTCGCGAACGACTATCCCTCGTCGTTCCCGCCGCCGACGATCGACCCGTATCCGATCGACGGCGCTCCGGCGCCGAGCGACTCGGCGCCGACCTCCCCGTACGCCACCGCGGCGGAGGAGCTGACGCTCGACCTCGAGTGGTCCGGGTCGATGGCGCCCGGCGCGACCCTCGACGCGGTCTACGCCTCCGCCCCGTCGACCAAGAACCTCACCGATGCGTTCGAGAAGGCGCTCTCCCTGCCCGGGGTCGTCGCGATCTCCATGTCGTTCGGCGCCCCGGAGGCGAGCTCCGGCCTCGAGGGATCGTGGGCGTCGCTGATCTCGGAGGCGGCCGACCGGGACATCACCGTGCTGGCGGCGACCGGCGACACGGGAGGCGACCTCAACGACACCTCGAAGGCGCCGTGCAGCGGCGGTCCGGCGCCGGAGTTCCCGGCGTCCTCGCCGAAGGTCCTCGCCGTGGGGGGAACGAACGTCACGGTCGATCGCAATCCGCTCGGGACCGTCACGGGGTACTCGGAGGCCGCGTGGAGCGAGGGCGGCGGCGGATACTCGACCGTCTACTCGGCGCCCGGCTGGCAGCTCGTCGGCACCGCCAAGACCCGGATCGAAGCGGCGGGCGGCGGCCGCGGGACCCCGGACGTGAGCGCGAGCGCCGCGGACAACTTCCTCTACTTCAACGGGGCGTCGCAGGAGGCCGGCGGCACGAGCTTCGCAACCCCCCTGTGGGCCGGCCTGGTCGCCGAGCTGGACGTCCACATTGGCGAACCGCTCGGGTTCTTCACCGACCGGCTCTACCACGTCGTCGCCAACGAGACGGCCGGTGGGGCGAACGACGGCGTGGTCGACGTCCAGGGCGGCAGCAACTGCGTCGCCACCGCCGGGGTCGGCTGGGACGCCGCAACCGGATGGGGCACCCCGCGCGGGGCGATCCTGAACACCGAACTCGTCGGTTCGTTCGTCAACGTGACGCTCGCGGAGGACCCGTCGACCGTCGCCCCGGGCGGCACCTTGACGCTCCGTGCGGAGGTCGCGAACTGGACGACCGGCGCCCCGGTGCCCGACGCGCCGGTCGTCATGCGGCTCGACGGCGGCTCCTCGGTCGGGCCATGCGCCGGCGTCTTCGAGACCGTGAACACCACGACGAACGGGAGCGGCGGCGCGACCGGCACCCTCCCGGTCCCCGCCTGTTTCCTCGGCTCGCACGCCATCGCCTCGGCTGGCGTGACGACCGACCGGCTCTACGGGCGCACCTCCGTGCGGGTGGCGGTGAACCTCCTCGGCCTCCTCCCTTCGATCGAGTGGCTCGGAAAGGCTCCGTTCAGCTACGCCCTCTACGCGGGGATCATGGCGGTGGCGATCGGCACCGGCGGCTGGCTCGGTCGCCGGCGCCCTCCGACGCCCCGCCCCGGGGTCGCCCCGCCGGTCGGGGCCGTCACTCCGACGAAGCCCGCCTCAGTAGCACCACCGACGGCCCCCGTTCGCCCCGCGTCGCCCCCCGCCGGCAGTGCTGGCGCCCCGCCTACGTCCGCTCCACCTCCGACCCCTCCGGCCGCTCCGCCTCCTACGGGCCCCGCCTCGCCCGGGGCATGAGCCTCTCTCCGCACGACGGGGGCCGGTTGCCGGGGCGCGCTGGCCCTGCCCCGCTCATGGCTCCGTCCGCCCGCCCGGACGCCGCCGTTCGGTCACGCTCATAATCCGGTACTCTGTCGGGCCGACGTGCCCGGAGCGTCGGGGTCGGCTCCGGACGGTGCGTCCCCCGTCGCGGTCTCGGGGGCGGAACGTTCGGTGCTGCTGGCACTGCGCGCCGCGCGCGAGCTCCCCGTGGACGAGGAGGAGCTCGCCCAGACGCTCGGCCTGGGCGACGACCAGACCCGCGGGGCCCTTCAGCGGCTGCGCTCGAAGCACCTCGCGACCGTCGAGGAGGAACACGAGTCGCGCCGTCGGCTCACCCCGAAGGGGAGCGCCGCGCTCGACGCGGGCCTTCCCGAGCGCCGGCTCGTCGACCTGTTGCGCCAGCGCGGGCCGCTGTCGGCGGAGGACGTCGGGGCCGCAGGCCTGCGGGACGAGGAGCGATCGGCGGCGATCGGCCTCCTGCGCCGACGGGGATGGCTCGAGGACGGCGTTCCGTTCCGGCTCGCGAAGGACGCCGCGATCCCGACCGGCCCGTTCCCCGAGGAGCTCGTCCTTCGCCAGCTAGCGAACGGAGAGTCGGAGGTCGACGCGCCCGTCGCGGAGAGCCTGGAGCGGCGGGGGCTGGTCCGGACGGAGCACCGCTCGCGCAAGCGCTGGGCGCCGTCCGACGAGGGCCGACGGCTCGAGCTCGCCGCCGACGGCGCCGAGCAGGTCGGCGCGTTGACGCCGGGGTCGCTCAGCCGGGGGGAGTGGAAGGGCCGGTCGTTCCGTCCGTACGACGTTCGCGCCCCGGTGCCGTTCCTCTCGGGCGCCCGCCCGAACCCGTACGTCGCTTGGCTCGAGGCGTTCGAGGAGATCCTCCTCGGGCTCGGATTCGAGCAGGCCGAGGGCCCGCTGCTCGAGACGGAGTTCTGGAACAACGACGTGCTGTTCATGCCCCAGGACCATCCCGCGCGCTCGATCCACGACGCACTGTCGGTCGAAGGCGTCACCGGCCACCTCCCGCCGCCGGAGCTGCTCGCCCGCGTGACCGCGGTCCACGAGGGCCGGCCGCTCCCCGGGGAGACCACGCCCCTCGGGCCGGGGTGGCCCGGAGCGTACGACCCCGCGGTCGCGGCCCGCCCGGTGCTGCGCTCGCAAACGACCGCCGTCTCCGCGCGGTACCTCGCCCGGCGCCCGACCCCACCGTTCCGAATGTACTCGATCGACCGGAACTTCCGGCGCGAGGAGCTCGACGCCCGGCACCACCTCGAGTTCGCCCAGTGCGAGGGGATCGTCGGCGAAGAAGGGCTCTCGATCCGGGACCTGGTCGGCCTCTTCCGGACGTTCGCCGAGGCGATCGGGATCCGGGAGCTGAAGATCCGGCCGAGCTACTTTCCGTTCACCGAGCCTTCGATCGAGGCGTACGTCCGGCATCCGCAGATCGGCTGGATGGAGATCTTCCCGGGCGGCCTCCTGCGGCCCGAGGTGCTGCGCCCGCTCGGCATCGACGTTCCGGTGATCGCCTGGGGCGCCGGCATCACGCGCCTCGCGATGGTCGGGCTCGGCCGCGCGGATATCCGCGAGCTGTTCGTCCAGGACCTCGACGAGCTCGCCGGCGGGGGGGCGTAGCGTGCCGACGGCGACCCTCGCGCGCTCCCGCGTCGCCGCCCTCCTGCCGCCGGACCTGCCGGCGGGACGGTGGGAGGAGCTCCTCTTCGCGTCGAAGGCCGAGCTCGAGTCGTCCGACGGCGACGACCTCGTCCTCTCCGCGACCCCGGACCGCCTCGACCTCCTCTCGGAGGGCGGGCTCGCCCTCTACCTGCAGGGCGCGGTCGGCGCTGCGACCGGACGCCCCCATCCCGTCGAACGACCCGGCCGCGGACCGGTCCCTCCCCTCGCGGTCGATGCGAGCGTCGGGCCGCTCCGCCCCTCCATCGGCGCGCTCCTGCTCGACGCTCCCGAGGGCCGGGCGCTCGATGCGGGACTCCTCGCCGAGGCGATCCGCTTCCAGGAACTGATCCACGCAACCCTCGGACGGGACCGCCGGGCCGCGAGCCTCGGCCTCTATCCGGTCGAGCGGATCACGCTCCCGATCCGGTATTCCCTCGAGCCGATCGCCTCGGTCCGGTTCGTCCCCCTCGACGGGACGGAGGAGATCCCCGGGGAGCGGTTCTTCCGCGAGCACCCGATGGCGACCCGGTACGCCGCGCTCGGGCGGGACGGCGACCGGTGTCTCGTCCTACGCGACGATCGGGGCGAGATCCTGAGCCTGCCGCCGATCCTCAACGGGCGGAGCGTGGGGGAAGCGCGGATCGGCGACCGGGAATTGCTGCTCGAGTCGACCGGCACGCGGGATCGGAGCGTGCGCGAGGCGCTCGGCCTCCTGCTCGTACCGTTCGTGGCCCAAGGGTGGAGCGTCCGCCCCGTGCCGATCGAGTACCCGGGCGGAACTCGCAACGACGGCCACGGCTTCTTAGATCCCCGGACGATCGACCTCCCTGCGGCGCTCGTACGGGCCGTCGCCGGGGTCGCTCTCGCGCCGAAGGACGTCGAGCACCGGCTCGCGCAGGCCCGGCTCGGGGTCCGCGCCCACGCGGGCGGCTGGACGGTCGAGATCCCCCCGTGGCGACCGGACCTCCTCGCCCCGATCGATGCGGCCGAGGACGTCGTCCTCGCGGGCGGCGTGCGACCCGAGGACGGGATCGTCCCTCCGAGTCGGACCCGCGGCCGGCGGTTGCCCGAGGCCGAACTGCGTCGCCGCGTCACGACGTGGCTCCTCGGGCTCGGGCACCTCCTGCCGAACACCCCCGTGCTCGTCTCGGACGCGACGGTCGCCCTCCTCGGCGGAGCCTCCCCGATCCGGCTCACCCATCCGGTCTCGGCCGAGTACGCGTACGTCCGGGACCGGCTGCTCCTGCCCCACCTGGACGTGCTCGCGCGCAACACGCGTCACGGCTACCCGCAGCGGTTCGCCGAAGTCGGCCCGGTCGTCGTCCGGGCGCCCGAGGCGGAGCCCGGCGCCGCGACGCGCTACCATGCGAGCGCGCTCTACGCCGCCGAGTCGGCGGGGTTCGCGGACGCAGCGGCGCTCGTCGACTACCTGCTCCGAGCGCTCGACGTCGGCGCCGTGCGCGAGCCCGCGGAGCTCCCGGGGACGATCCCCGGCCGCGCGGCGCGCGTGCGCGTCGCGGGCGAGCCGGTCGCGGAGCTCGGGGAGGTCCACCCACGGATCCTCACCGAGATCGGCGTGCCGGTGCCGGTCGCGTGGGCCGAGCTCGACCTCACCGCCGTTGGTCCGCTCCTCGGCCGGCCCGGCAGGGCTTAATATCGAATCCCCGGTCCGACGCCGATGGCGCGCGCCCGGCGGGCCCGGTCGAGCGGTCCAAGTCGCGCGCGATGGGAGCGCGAGGCGCGCCAGGCGCTCGGGAATCGCGCCGACGGCGGCGCGGTGCCGCTCCTCGCCGGCCCGCCGGATGACCCCGACGGCGACTTCCTGGAGAAGGTCGGCTTCCCGGGGGAGGCGCCGTACACCCGGGGGATCCAGCCGACGATGTACAGGGGCCGGCTCTGGACGTTCCGGCAGTACTCGGGGTTCGGGAGCGCGGCGACGACGAATCGCCGGTTCCACTTCCTGCTCGAGGGAGGCCAGACCGGCCTCTCGGTCGCCTTCGACCTGCCGACGCAGAACGGCTACGACTCGGACCACCCGCGCGCCCGCGGCGAGGTCGGCCGATGCGGCGTCCCGATCTCGTCGCTAGGCGACATGCGTACCCTGATGGCCGGCCTCCCGCTCGACCGGGCGACCGTCTCGATGACGATCAACGCGACCGCGCCGATCCTGACGGCACTCCTCGTGGCGGTGGCGGAGGAGAACGGCGTGCCGCGAGCGCGGCTCGGCGGGACCGTGCAGAACGACGTCCTGAAGGAGTACGTCGCGCGCGGGACGTACATCTACCCGCCCGAGGCGTCGATGCGGCTCACCGTTGATCTGGTCGAGTTCGCGACGCGCGAGATGCCGCAGTGGAACTACATCTCCGTCTCGGGGTACCACATGCGCGAGGCCGGCGCCACCGCCGCCCAGGAGGTCGGCTTCACGTTTGCGAACGCGGTCGCGTACGTCCGGGCCGTCCGGGCCCGGGGGCTCGACCTCGACGAGTTCCTCCCCCGCCTCTCGTTCTTCTTCTCCGCGGACCGCAACTTCCTCGAGGAGATCGCGAAGTTCCGCGCGGCCCGCCGGCTCTGGGCCCGGATCGTGCGGGAGACGTTCGGCGCGAAGCGCGCCCGCTCCCAGCAGCTGCGCTTCCACACCCAGACCGCCGGCTCGAGCCTCACCGCCCAGCAGCCCGAGCTGAACGTCGTGCGGACGACGCTCGAGGCGCTCAGCGCGGTGCTCGGCGGCACGCAGTCGCTGCACGCGAACGCGCTCGACGAGGCGCTCGGCCTCCCGACCGAGGCGTCCGCGCGGCTCGCCCTGCGCACCCAGCAGATCCTCGCGGAGGAGTCGGGCGTCGGCGCGACGGTCGACCCGGTCGGGGGCGCCTACGAGATCGAGCAGCTGACCGACCGGATCGAGGAGGAGGCGCGGCAGTACCTCGACCGGATCGAGGCGATGGGCGGCGCCCCGGAGGCGATCCGGAAGGGGTACGTCGCCGGCGAGATCGCCCGGGAGGCGTACCGCGTGGCGCGGGCGCGGGAACGCCGCGAGGAGCTCGTCGTCGGCGTCAACCAGTTCACCGAAGGGAACCCCGCGTTCTCGCTTTTCGCGGACCGGCGCGGCCGCGGGACGGCCGCCCAGCGGATCTCCCCGGCGGAGGAGGCGCGGCAGGCGGCGCGGGTCCGGCGGTGGCGCGCGTCGCGCGACGCGGCCGCGGCCGCCCAGGCGCTCGACCGACTGGGCCGGACGACCGACGACGGCGGGAACGTCATGCCGGACGTCCTCGCGGCGGTCCGGGCAGGGTGCACGCTCGGGGAGATCGCCGACCGGTGGCGCCGATCGTTCGGCGAGCAGCCGCCGTCCCGGTCGTTCTAGGGGCGCCGATGACGCTCGACCACGTCGGGATCGCGGTCGCGAGCCTCGCCGCCGGGATCGAGCGGTGGGGGCCGGTGCTCGGCCCGCCCGACGCTCCCCCCGAGCTCGTCGCCGGCCAGAACGTCCGGGTCGCCTTCCTGCACGCCGGCGAGACGCACATCGAGCTCCTCGAGCCGACCGACCCCGCGTCCGCGGTCGGCCAGTTCCTCGCCCGTCGAGGGGAAGGGCTCCACCACCTCGCGTTCCGCGTCCCCAGCGTCGACGCGGCGCTCGCGGACGTCGCCCGGGCCGGGGGCCGGCTCGTCGACCGCACCGCCCGGCCCGGGGCGCGCGGACGTCGGGTCGGGTTCGCTCACCCGAGCGCCTTCGCCGGGGTCCTCGTCGAGTTCGTGGAGGGCCCGTGAGCGAGATCGTCGCGGCCGAGATCTCCTCCGTCTACGACAGCCGCGGCCGCCCGACGGTCGAGGCGACGATCTCGCTCGCCTCGGGCGCCTGGGGCCGGGCCGCGGCGCCGAGCGGCGAGAGCACCGGGACCCACGAGGCGCGGGCGTTCCCCGAGGGAGGGGTGCCGGCGGCGCTGCGGACGTTCCGCGAGCGCGTGGCGCCGGGGCTGCTCGGGGTCGACGCCGGCCGGCAGGCGGAGGTCGACGCGCGGTTGCACTCGATCGACGGGACCGCCCACTTCTCCTCGATCGGCGGGAACACCGCGACGGCGGTGTCGGTCGCGAGCGCCCTCGCCTTCGCGGAGGAGGTCCACCGGCCGCTCTGGTCGGTGCTCGCCCGCCCCGGGGTCGATGGCCGGACGTTCCCGGCGATCGTCGGCAACTGCATGAACGGCGGCCGGCACGCGATCGGGGGGCCCGACATCCAGGAGTTCATCGCCTACGCCGAGGCGCCGAACCCCGAGGCGTCGATCGCGGCGGCGCTGCGGGTCCACGCGCGGATCGGCGAGGAGCTCCACCGCCGGTTCCCCCGCCTCGCCCTCGGCCGGGGCGACGAAGGGGGGTGGGTCGCCCCGATCGAGAACGTCGCCGCGGTCGAGCTGCTCGCGACCGCCTGCGCCGAGACGCGCGACGAGCTCCACGTCGACGTCCACCCCGGGCTCGACCTCGCGGCGAGCGAATTCTTCCGCGACGGCCGGTACGTCTACAAGGAGCAGACGCTCGACACGGAAGGACAGGTCGGGTTCGTCGCCCACCTGGTCGACCGCTACGGGATCCGGTACCTCGAGGACCCGCTCGACCAGGAGGCGTTCGAGCCGTTCGCCGAGCTCACGAAGGCCGTCGGCGCCCGGACGGTCCTCGTCGGGGACGACCTCTACGCGACGCGGACCGACCGGCTCGAGCGGGGGATCGCCGCCCGTTCCACGAACGCGGTGCTCGTGAAGGTGAACCAGGTGGGAACGCTCTCGGACGCGTTCGCGACCGTCGACCTCGCCCGGCGCGAACGGCTCGCGACGGTCACCTCCCACCGCTCCGGGGAGGTCCCGGACGCGTGGCTCGCCCACGTGGCGCTCGGCACCGGCGCCCGGGCGTTGAAATGCGGACTTATCGGCGGAGAGCGGGTGGCAAAGCTAAATGAACTCCTGCGGCTCGGCCGCGCCACCGGAAACTAGTCCATGCCCGACGACGACGAGACGATGGCCGCGGAGCAGGGCGGGTCCACCGACACCCAGGACATCCGGCCCGGCGAGCTCCTGATCCCGGAGGACACGTACCTCACGTCGGGGGTCCACATCGGGACCCAGCAGAAGTCGGCGTCGATGCGCCGGTTCGTCTTCAAGGTCCGTTTCGACGGCCTGCACGTCCTCGACGTGCGGGAGACCGACCGTCGGATCCGCCTCGCCGCGAAGTTCCTGGCCCGGTTCCCGGCCGAACGGATCCTGGCGGTCTCCCAGCGCCAGTACGGGCAGAAGCCGGTCCGCGTCTTCGCGAAGACGATCGGGGCGGTGTCGTTCTCCGAGCGGTTCGTGCCGGGCTGCCTCACGAACCCGAACCTCGCCGAGTACTTCGAGCCGCGGGTCCTCGTCGTCACCGATCCGGCGACCGACCAGCAGGCGCTGAGCGAGGCGGTCTCGATCGGGATCCCCGTCGTCGGGCTCTGCGACGTCAACAACGAGACGCGGAACGTCGACCTCGTGATCCCGGCGAACAACAAGGGGCGCGTGGCGCTCGCCACGGTCTACTGGCTGCTCTCCCGGGAAATCCTGCGCGCCCGCAGCGGGAACGCCGACCTCGAGTTCACGCCGACGATCGAAGACTTCCAGGCGGCCCTGTAGGCGGCCGCACGGGCCGCGCCGTCCGGATAGCGTCTTATCGCTTCGGGCCCTTACCGGTACGTGAGCCGTTCCGGCTCGGGCCTTCTCGATCTCCTTACTGAGCACGGAGTGCCTTCGAAGGGCGCCCGTCTCTACCTGGCCGCGTGCCGGTCGGGTGCGCAGACCGCGAGCGAGCTCGCGCGCCTGTCGGCGGTGAACCGCGTCGAGGCGTACCGCATCATCAAGCAGCTCGTCGCGGACGGCCTCCTGACGGCGACGGGCAGCCGCCCCCAGCGGTTCGCCGCGCTCGCCCCGGACGCGCTCGTCGACCAGTGGATCCGCCGTGCGTCGGACCGCCTCCATCGGCTCGAGCAGGACCGGTCGAAGGTCCTCTCCGACTGGGAGGAGGGCCGCACCGAGCTCGAGGAGCGGGACCCGCGCAAGTTCGCCGTCCTCGAGAACCGGGAGACGATCCGCCGCTTCCTGCGCAAGCGGATCGGCCTCGCCGAGCGGCAGATCCTGCTGAGCGCGAGCGGGCCGTGGCTGTCGGGCCTGATCGACGGCGGGGTCGACCGGTCGCTCCGGGAGGCGTCCGCGCGCGGGGTCAAAGTCCGCATCGTGACGGAGGTCCACCCCCTGAACCTCGGGGAGGCGAAGCACTTCGCCGGGTTCTCCGAGCTGCGGCACGCAACCGGCCCGATCGCGAACCGCGCCGTCGTGCTCGACCGGGCCGGGGCGCTCGTCTACGTCTCGGGCGAGGAAGGGCTGGGCCGGACGGGCGAGGAGCAGGTCGCCCTCTGGTCGTCGGCCCCGACGTTCGTTCAGAACGCCCGCGACTACCACCGCCGCCTGTGGGCGCCGGCGATCCGCGCGGAGGCGCGGTTCGTCGACCTCGAGAGCCCCCCGACCGCGGTCCTCCCGGTCGTCGCCGGCCGGGAGTCGGTACCGTTCCAGCGGCTCAAGGAGGTCGCGAAGCTCGGGATGCGCGCCTCGGGCGTGCGCGAGTTCCGCCTCCACCTCCCCGAGCTGATCGACGTGATCGCGCTCCAGCTCGGCCGGGAGATCGCGAAGGAGGTCGACGGTCGGACCCCGGAGGAGGTCGCTCGCTCCCTGGCGCGGTACTACGCGACGCACACGATGGGCCAGCTCGGGATCGTGAAGGAAAAGCCGCTCACGCTGCAGGTGACCGGCTGCTTCGCCTGCACGCAGGACTCCCCCGAGATCGGCCGCGTGATGTGCCCCCAGCTCCTCCGCTCCATCCTGGAGACCCGCCTCGGCCAGCGGTGGGAGGTCTCGAAGCCCGACCCGACGAAGCACGCCGCCCGCGGCTGCGTCTTCACCGCGACCGCGGCCTGAACCAGTCCCCCCCGGGGGCCGATGGGCCCCCTAGATCTCCTCAAAAGACCCAGGAGGGGTGCGACCCTCGATTCACGGATTTATGAGACGAGCACGGTCGTCGGCGGCCAATGTGCGCGCCGTGCGGCGAACCGACCGGCCGACGATTGTTCGCTTGCTGGGCGACCTTCACTCGTACATTGCACTCGGTGTCTTCTGGTCCCTTGTTGTCTGACGGCTCTGTTTCACACCACCGCAGGTTTCATGAGAGACTAAACCCGAGCTTGCGCTCGAAGCGTTTACTCGCAAACTGGTCTGCGATCGCTAAGCCGGTATGCTCGATCGCCCCTCAGCGATGGTTTCCCCTCGCCCTCGGAGGGCGTTTCAAGTGGCTTTCAATCCAACTCCACAATTAAAGCGCCTTACATAGTCAACTTTAATTGCTTTGGTGCAATCAAGGAGGCTGAGGAGGGGGTCGGTTCCATGGGCAACCCGGGCCATGCGGGCCAGTATGTCCCGCTACAAGCGGGGGTCAAGATCTACCTCCCCAAGTCGCTCCCGCCTGAGCCCGCGGTCACCAACTCAGACGAGTACGTGGCAGCTCTGACCAAGGCCGAACGGAACCTCGGGAGGCTGGATGCCATAGCGGAGACGCTTCCCAACGCGGACCTCTTTGTCTACATGTATGTCAGGAAAGAGGCGGTCCTCTCAAGCCAGATTGAAGGAACCCAATCTACGCTAGTTGACCTGCTTCAGTACGAAGCCGGAGCAGAACCGAGTTCGACCGAGCAAGATGTGGGGGAGGTCGCGAACTACGTTGCTGCACTCAACCTCGGGCTAGAGAGACTCGACCACGGCGCCCGAGTGGATCTCGACTTGATACGAGACGTCCACCGCGAACTCTTGGCAGGTGGGCACGGAGGTGAGCGACTCCCTGGCGTGTTCCGCAACGAACAAGTCTGGATTGGCTACGAGCGGTGCCCAATCGAAGAGGCGGATTTCGTCCCGCCCCCACCTGGGGAGGTCGCGCGATTGATGGGCGACCTTGAAATGTTCGCGAATTCGGAGAGCAAGATACCGCTCCTGACGCGGGCCGGGCTCCTCCACTTTCAGTTTGAGACAATACACCCCTTCTTCAACGGCAACGGTCGAGTGGGCCGGATGCTCATCACGCTCTTCCTCACACGAGAGAGGGCGCTTCGTCGCCCGCTCCTATACTTATCGCATCACTTCCGACAGCGAAGGGATGAGTACACGGGGAGACTTCAGGCAGTCCGCGACGAGGGGGACTGGGAGGGTTGGCTTACTTTCTTCCTCGAGGGAGTGGCCACAGTATCGAGCGAGGCTACAACCACCGCGCATCAGATCGCACAGCTTCGCGAGACCCATCGACGAGAAATCCCGAAACTGATGGGGGGGCGAGCTGGAAAGGCGCTTACACTGCTCGAGCACTTGTTCGCGAAGCCCATCGTATCAGTGAATGAGGTCCGGCGCATCACCGCATCATCCTTCCCTACCGCGAACTCCCTCGTTGACGGGCTAGAGAGCCTCGGCATCCTCCGGGAGGTGACCGGACAGCGTCACTTTCGAAGATTTGCATACAAGCCCTACATCGACATCCTAAACGACAGTCCGGATCCAGCTCCCTCTTCTAATCCCGATCCGGGCAATCCGTCGCCTGCGTCGGCTTGAGCATAGTTACCAAAGTGTCGACGGTAATCTAAGTTGAACCAAGGAGGAAGAAACGTGCCAGGAATCGGGAAGTCGGACTACCCAGAGTTGACGCCAACAAAGGCATTCGAGATTGTCGAGCGCGTTGGCAGAGAGAGCGTCAAGACTGCAAACGGACTCGCGACCGTAATGGGCCTGAAGAGCCCGGACTCCGGGTACTTCTATCATCAGGTATCCTCTCTGACAAAATATTACGGTCTGATCGACCGAACCAAGGGGACAGTTGCCCTAACTCCGCTCGGCGAGAGGATTGCACACCCTCTCAGCGAAGATGATAAGCGAAGAGCGCAAGGAGAGGCGGTCCGAAAGGTTGGCCTCATTGCGGCCCTGTTCGACAGACTCGGAACCGAGTTTCACGAAGCTGACTTCAGGACTACATTGCGTGACGTTACACAAGCACCCCTCGCCGAGATCGAAAAAACAGCCAGCGCGGTCGAGGCGCTCTACAAGGACGCCCAGCGGTACCTCTCTAGCTCAGGCTCGACTGGCAGGTTGTCTGAAAGAGCCGAGTCCACCAGTTCGGCGGGACCCAAGCCCGGCCCCGAATCACCCAGCGTGCGGCGGGCTGACGCCGTCCTGGCGCACGAGCCGGGTTATCGTGTATTCCAGGCAGACGGAGTGTATCTCAAGATCAAGACAGACAAGGACGCCCTAGAAGAGGCTCTAGTTACCATTCAAGGCTGGCTGAAGCGTCACTCGGGTGAGGCACCCGACTGAGATACGGGCCAGTCGAGTCCTTGGCCACGAGCACGGTCGGGCTTGAGTCAAGGGGCCCGGCGATCGGAAGCAGGGCAAGCTCCCTCGTGCCGCAAACGGAGGACATGGAAAGAGTCACTCCCACATGCTCAAAGTCAGCGCGGGCGGCCGCTGAGACATATAGTCCCAAAGCCGTGACATGCTTAGGCACGGTGTAGCAAATGTAGGTTACAACCGGTACAGCGGGCAGATGAACCTATAAATATGGGCCCTTGTTACCGAGGGGTAGAAGCTATGAAGCCCACACCCCCGTCCTCGGCGGCAACCAAGGTCCGGCCCAGCCCGAAGTCCGTCCGCGGTCCGGTCGCACTTCCGACCGCGCCCGCGACCCCGTCGCCCCCCCTCTCGGACGCCTGTCCGAACTGCGGGTCGGCGCACCTCATTCGGGATGAGATTCGCGGCGAGATCGTCTGCGCGGACTGCGGTCTGGTCGTGGACCAGAGCGCGCTCGTCAGCGACCGGGGCCAGCGCGGATCCAAGGAGGATACGGGCCGGGAAGCGCGGGGCTGGGGCCCAGTGATCTCCCCGTTGATGCCCGACAAGGGGCTGTTCAGCGAGATCGGGGTTCCGACCCGGGACTTCCAGGGCAACTCGCTCTCCCGCAACACCTCGTTGAAGTTCTACCATCTGCGCAAGCTCAACCATCGGCTCCGCGCGGCCCGCACGCACCAGCGCAACCTGGTCGTCGCGCTCGGCGAGCTGAACCGCCTCGCCGGGGTCCTCGGGCTCTCCCGGGAGGTCAAGGAGTCGGCGACGTACATCTACCGCCGCGCGCTCGAGCACAAGGCGACCCGCGGGAAGAAGATCGTCGCGCTGGTCGCGGCGAGCCTCTACGCGGCCTGCCGCCAGTGCCACGTTCCTCGGACGATGAAGGAGATCATCGCCCACTCGAAGGCGACGAAGATCGAGGTCGGGCGCGCGTACACCCTGCTCGCCCGCGAGCTCAAGCTCGGCCTGAAGCCGGTCGAGCCGCGCGACTACCTCGTCCGGTTCACGCAGGACCTGAACCTCTCGAAGGAGGTGCGCCAGAAGGTGCTGACGCTCCTCGAGCAGGTGGAGCAGGTCTACTCGACCAGCGGGGTGCTTCCGAACGGGATTCTCGCCACGATCATCTACATCGCGTCGAACCTGATGGGCGAGCCGCGCAGCCAGGACCGCATCGCGGCCGTGGCCAACGTGACGCCCGTCACCATCCGCAACCACTACAAGGAGCTCCTCGATCTTCTCGGGCTCCCGAAGAACCTGACCAACCCGCAGGCGCGGGGCACGCTCCCCGGCGACGTCGACGACAAGATGGCGGTCGACGCGGCCGCCGGCGCCCACTAAGGAGACGGCCCACCGGGGGGCGAAGCCCCCCGGAAGACAGATGAACCTGCGGCGGGCTCCTCGACCGTGGCGGCCGCCCCGGCGCTGAGCTACTCGTCGTACCGCACGTACCTCGAGTGCCCGCTCCGCTGGAAGTACCTCTACGTCGAGCGGCGCCCCGAGACCCCGCGGGGCTACTTCACGTTCGGACGCGTCGTCCACTCCGTCCTCGAGGAGCTGCTCCAGCCGTACGTCGTCCCCAGCGCCCGCCGGACCGAGACCGGGGAGAGCCAACGGACGCTCGACGACTGGAAGACCGAGACCGGCGCGTCGGAGGCCGCGCCGGGGCGCCGCCTGACCCCCGAAGAGCTGCTGGCGGCGTACGACCGGGCGTGGTCGAGCGAAGGGTACGGGTCGCCCGAGGAGGAGGCAAGGTACCGGTCGCTCGGCCGGGAGATGCTGCTGAAGTTCCACGACCGACTCGAACGGGAGCCGCCCCGCCCCGTGGCCGTCGAGCAGCACCTCGAGGCGACGTGGGACGGGATCCCGATCCACGGCTACATCGACCGGATCGACCGGACGAGCTCGGGCGGGCTCGAGGTCCTCGACTACAAGACGTCCCGTGAGCTCTCCCACGAGGACGCGCGGGACTCCGACCAGCTCTCGATCTACCAGGTGCTGGTCGAGAACAACTACTCCGAGCCGGTCGAGCGGCTGACGCTCTACCACCTCCGGACACTGACGCCGCTGCGGACCCGCGCGCGCGACCGAACGGCGCTGGATCCGCTGCACGTGCGGCTCGGGTCCGTCGCCGACGGGATCCGAGAGCAGGCGTTCGAGCCGACCCCAGGGCGGCAGTGCGCGCGGTGCGACTTCCGCGCGATCTGCCCCGAGTTCCGCGACGTGCCGACGGAGGACCGGGAGCGACTCACGGCCCTCGTCGACCGGTTCCAGTCGCTCCGGGCGGACGAACGTCGCCTGGAGGCCGAGTTGGCCCGCACCGCGGACGAGCTGCACCGGGCGGCCGAGGGGCTGGGGGTCCACCGCGTTCCCGGGTCGCGGTCGACCGCGATCCGGCGGCGCGAGGAGGCGTGGCAGTTCTCCCTCGACTCGATCCGGCCGCTCCTCGAGAGCTCGGGGGTCTCCGAGCGCCTCGGCCAGGAGTCGCCCGAGGACGTGAAGCGCCTTCTTCGCGACCCCGCGGTGCCCGCCGAACTCCGCCGAAAGCTCGGGGAGGCCGGGTCCCGCCGCGTCCGCTGGTACTGGGAGCTCGAAGACGCAGGATAGCCCGGCGGGTGAACGAAATCCGCGCAAAGGCTATGAAACTCGCTCGATAGTCCCGCCTATGGGGATTCCCCTCGCTTCTGAAGCGCGCTTGCGGTCGCTCGAGGGCCGGGCGCCGACGGTCACGACCCTCTGCTCGCACTCGTCGCTGCAGATCTTCCACGGGGCCCGCACGGAGGGCCTCTCGACAATCGGGGTCTGCGCCGGCCCGCCACCGAAGTTCTACGACGCCTTCCCCCGGGCCCGCCCGGACCGGTTCCTCTCGGTGGCGAAGATCGGCGACCTCCCTGACGCCGCGCCGTCGCTCCGGGACGCCGGGGCGGTGCTGATCCCGCACGGTTCGTTCGTTGAGTACCTCGGGCCGGAGGCGTTCGGTCGGCTCGACGTGCCGGTGTTCGGCAACCGTGCGGTCCTCGCGTGGGAGTCGGACCGTCGCAAGGAGCGCGAGTGGCTCGAGTCGGCCGGGGTCGAGATGCCCGAGCGGTTCGAGGACGCGAGCGAGGTCGACGGCCCGGTGATCGTGAAGTATTACGGGGCGAAGGGCGGCAAGGGATTTTACCTCGCTAAGAACCGGGAGGCGCTCGCCGACTTCCACCCGAACGGCCCGTACGTGATCCAGGAGTACGTCCTCGGCACGCGCTACTACATGCATTTCTTCTACTCGCCGCTCTCCGACCGCGGCTACCGCGTCGGGCACGGGTCGCTCGAGCTGCTCGGGATGGACCGGCGGGACGAGGCGAACATCGACGAGCTCTACAAGCTCGGGGCCCAGGAGGAGCTGCTGAAGGCGGGGATCCGCCCGACGTTCGTCGTCACCGGCAACGTCCCGGTGATCCTCCGGGAGTCGCTGCTCGGGAAGGCATTCGAGGTCGGGGCCCGGATCGTCGAGCGGTCGATCGAACTGTTCGGCGGGATGGTCGGCCCTTTCTGCGTGGAGGGGATCATGACCGAGGAGCTCCAGTTCAAGGTCTTCGAGATCTCGACGCGGATCGTCGCGGGGACGAACCTGTACATCTCGGGGAGCCCGTACTCGGACCTGATCGAACCCGGCCTCTCCACGGGGCGGCGGATCGCGCAGGAGCTCAAGCGGGCGCAGGCCGAGGGACGGCTCTCCGAGGTCCTCAGCTAGGCGCGCGCCGAGCCGGCCGGGATTGATTAAGTGCCTTCGCCGGTTCGAATCGTCAAACCCGCGGTCCCCGAATGTCGTTCGCCATCGCCGCCGACCACCTCGGCAAGGTCTATCCGCACTCGCCACCGGGCGTCGCCGCCCTCTCGGACGTCTCCCTGCGGATCCCGACCGGCGGGGTCTACGGACTGATCGGCCGCAACGGCGCCGGCAAGACGACGTTCATCCGCATCGCGGCGACCCAGCTCGCCGCCACCTCGGGGTCGATCCAGGTGCTCGGCCACGACGCCGTCACCGAAGAGCGGGCGATCCGGGCGCGGATCGCGTGCGTGCCGCAAGAGTCGCGGCCGCTGTACTTCCTCCGAACCGAGGAGGTCGTCTACCTTTACCTCAAGATGCGCGGGCTCCCGTCGGCCGACGCCCGCCGACGGACCACGGCGGCGCTCGAGGAGCTCTCCCTCACCGAGTACCGGACGCGGCTCGTGAGCCGCCTCTCGGGCGGGACGCGTCGGCGCGTACTCTGCGCCATGGTCCTCGCCTCGGACGCGGACGTCATGTTCCTGGACGAGCCGACGACGGGGCTCGACCCGCTCGCCCGCCGCGAGGTCTGGGAGGCGATCCGGCGGGCGAGCCGCGAGCACCGGACGATCCTGCTCACGACGCACTATCTTGACGAGGCGGAGGCGCTGTCGGGGCGGCTCGCCCTAATCGAACGCGGGCAGGTGCGACTCGAGGGCTCGCCGGCCGACCTGCGGTCGCGGGTCCGGTATCCGTACCGCGTGACGATCCAGGGGAGCGTGCCCCGCGCCGACCTCGAAGGGTACGGGGACGTCTCGGAGATCGAGGGCGGGTACCTCGTCTTCGCCCGCGAGGACGCGGCCCGGGAGCTCGCGCGCAAGACGCTCGAGCGCGGGGCGCGGCTCTCGATGGGCCCGGTCAGCCTCGAGGACATCTTCCTCGAGGTCGTCGGCCGGTCGATCGACGAGGGGAACGGCACCGAAGGGTTGGACGAGACCGAGTCGGAGGCGACGAAGTGAGCGAGCGCCACCGCCTGCGCTCGTTGTTCACCCTCGTCAAGCTGAACGGCCTGATCCCGATCCGGACGCAGCCGCTCTACCTCATCAACCTCCTCGCGTCGCCGCTGTCGTTCCTGTTCTTCATCGATGTGATCTCGAAGGGGGCGCTCGTCGCCTACGGGATCACCGGCGGGCTCATCCTCACGATGCTCTCCGCCGGCACGGGGCTTCAGTCGGACCTCACGCACTACCGGCACGACCTCAAGTTCCAGGACGTCGTCGTCGCGTCGCCGGTTGAGGCGCCCGTCTACGTCGCCGGGATGGCGCTCTCCGAGCTCGTCTACTCGCTCCCAGGGATCGGCGTCTTCGTCGTCCTGTTCGCGGTGAAGGGGTACGCCTCCCCGGTCGGGGACGTGGTCGTCGCGGGCGTCCTCGTCCTCGTCTGGGGGTTCGCGACGGCGCTCGCGTTCACCCTCGCCACCTACTTCGAGGACGTCCGCGAGACGTTCATGTTCAGCCCGCTCATCTCCCTCCTCCTCACCGTGCTGCCGCCCGTCTACTACCCGCTCTCGCAGCTGCCCCCGTGGGCCCAGCTGATCGCCCGGTTCTCCCCGACGACGTACGCGGCGAACCTCGTCCAGGCGGCGTCGATCCCGGGCCGGTCGATCTCGCTCGGGGCGGCGGAGGTCGACTGGGCGGTCCTCGTGGGCGTGACGCTCGCGCTGTTCGCCGTCGCCGCGTTCAAGGCCCGCTGGAAGGAGCCGTAGCGCCCTCCGGAGCGTCGCGTCGCGACGCGCGGCGCGAGTCCTTATGTACCGGCCTCATGGTGGTGGCGGGCGATGCTTTCGTTCTCCGACAGCCGGGTCTTTTCCGTCTCGGACGAACGGTACGCGCGGTGCCTTTTCTGCGGCAAGGAGATGGTCGTCCTCCCCAACGACCGGCGGGCCGGGAGCTGCTTCGACTGCCTCGCCCTGTCGGTGCCGGCGGCCCGCCCGTGCCCCAGCTGCGGCGCGACGATCCCCGGCGAGGAGCGCGCGGTCGGTTGCGCCTCCTGCGGCTGGTATCCGCTGCGCGACTGACGGGCGGTCCGCCGCCAAGCTTATTCCCCGCCTCCCGTCCGGCGCCCAGGGCGTGCCGAGGTGGCTCAGTCCGGTACGGCGCGAGTCTGGAAAGCTCGTGGCGGAATACGCCTCGGGAGTTCAAACGCCGGGGGCGGCCGCCCCGCCCCGACGGGAATTCTCCCCCTCGGCGCTCCCTCCGACGGACCGGGCCGGCGGGGGCTAGGGCGATGAGCGTCCCCCCGAAGGCGACGCGGCCGGCGCTGCTGCAGATCGACGCGATCCTCGCCCGACTCGGCGGGGCGCCGGCGCTCGAGGAGGTCTGTCGGTTCCTGCGCAGCTCATTCTCGCATTACCGGTGGGTCGGGGTCTACCGACGGGACGGGGACGTCCTCGTGCTCGACGCCTGGAGCGGCGACGCGCCCACGGAGCACACGCGCATCCCGATCGAGCGCGGCGTCTGCGGCCGCGCGGTGCGGGAGGAGCGGACGGTGATCGTCGACGACGTGCGGGCGGACCCCGAGTATCTCGCCTGCTTCCTCGAGACGCGGTCCGAGATCGTCGTGCCGATCCGGGGGCCCGGCGGGGTCCTCGGGGAGATCGACGTCGACGGGGTCGTCGAGGCGGCGTTCGACGCGAGCGACCGGGCGTTCCTCGAGACGGTCGCCGGAAAGCTCAGCCGGGACGTCGAGCGCGTCGCGGCGAACCCGCCCCCGCCGCCCGACTGAGGCGCCGGGCGATCTCGGCGAGCGCCTGCGCGCGCGCTGTCGCGGCGGGGAACGGCCGCAGCCGAGGCGGCGGGCCGCGGCGGCGCCGACGGCGCGCGGCCCGGGCGATCTCCGTGAGCGCGCGCGTGAGCTCGTCGACGACCGGGAGGTCGGCCGTTCGGCTGGTCCGAGAGAGGGGGTTCAGGTCGATGGAGATCACCCGCGCCCCTCGTGCCCGGAGCGCCTCGGCGCGGTCGCCGTCCTCGAGCGGGACGAGGCAGACGTCGGCGACGTAGATCCCCCGGCGGTCGACGAGCGCGCGGTCCGACGGCAACCCCGGGATCCGCGCCGTCGGTCGCACCCCGAGCACCTCCGGGACGCCCGCCGCCGAGAGCCGTTTGGCGATCGCCCGAGCTCGGGCCGGCGTCCGGTGGAACAGGTTCACCTCGACCCTTAGCCCCGGGACCGCCCGGGCCAGGGCGGCGACCTCCCGGGCGGCGAGCGCCGCCACGTTGCCGTTGACGCTCACGACCGGCCGACGGGCCGCGAGGAGCCACTCCGCGGCGGCCCGCTCGGCCCGGCGCGCCCCCGCCGTCGTCCGCTCGCCGAGCAGGTAGTCGAACGCCTCCCCGCGGCCGTGCGCGATCAGCCCCTCGCCGACGACAAGACCGGCGCGATGGGCCTGGGCGAGCCCTGCCCGGACGACCAGGCTCCGGTATCGGGGATGCCGCCGGGAGAGCCGCATCGGCCCGGATCAGCCCGGCCCGGGCGGCTCCGCCGCGCCGGAGGCGCCGTTCGCGACCTCCGCGCCGCCGAGGCGGTTCTCGAGCGCCGCGATGCGCTGCTCGAGCGGGCCGAGCAGCTCCTCGAGCGCCTTCGTGAGCGACAGCTTCAGGCTCTCCTCGAGGGCGACCAGGTCGCGCCCGAGGTCGGTGATCCGCCGGGCGTTCTCGTTGAGGAGGAGCCGGCTCTGCGTCGATACACGGTACGTGTCCGACAGGTCCTTCGTCAGCTGGTGGGACGAGCGTGCGAACGTCTCGACCGATTCGCCGATCGGCTTCCACTTCGCGTCGAGGTTCCCGGCGACGGCCGAGTTCAGCGCCTCGGTCGCCTGGGAGAAGCCGAGCGCGATGTCCTTGGAGACCCGCTCGCCGAGCGACGTCTCGATCCCCTGCAGGCGGCTCTTGAGCTCCTCGCCGAGGCCGCCGCTCGCCGCCTCGACCCGCTGGACCCGGTCCTCGATCGACGCGAGGCGGGCCGTGAGGTTCGAGTACGCCGTGCCGATCAGCGTGTTCGTCTGGTTCTGGCCGACCTCGGCGGCCCGCAGGAGGAGGTGGAGCACCCAGTGCTCCCGCCCCTTCGTCTCGGCGAGCGGCCCCCGGTCGAGCCGGTCGCGGACCTCCCGCTCATCGATGAGCGCCTGGAGCTCCTTGAGCACCTCGACCCGGAGCGAGCTCGGGGGCCCTCCCGGGGACGTCGGACGTCCGGCCATCGGCGGCGAATGGACGGGCCGGGGCTATATACGTTGGCGACGGACCGCCGCGCGCACGGTGCCGCACCGCCGGTCGGCGTGGGTCGCGGCGCCCTCCCGGTTTCACTTGACGGATAACTTTTAAGACAAGCACGATGCCTTCATTCTTCGGACAACACCGCCGCGGGGTACCGGGTGCCACCGCAGCGCGTGGACCGCCAGCGAAGGAGCAAACAAACATGCCACGTCCGTCAAAGAGCAAGGAGAAGCGCCGAGTGGGTCTCGCCGTCTATCTGGAGCCTGCGATCCTCCGCAAGCTCCGCAAGGCAGCCGACGACGACCGCCGATCGACCTCGACCCAGGCCGCCCTCTACATCGAAGAGGGGCTCGGCCTGCGCAAGCCGAAGGCGCACTGAGCCGGGAGCGCCCGCTCCCGCGGTTCAGCCCGCCCCGTCGGGGCCGAGCAGGTCACGGGCGACGATCAGTCGCCGGATCTCCGAGGTCCCGGCGCCAATCTCGAGCAGCTTCGCGTCGCGCGCGAGGCGCTCGAGCGGCAGGTCGCGCATGTAGCCGTACCCGCCGTGGATCTGGACCGCCTCGAGCGCCGCCCGCGTGGACGCCTCCGACGCGTACGTGAGGACCGCCGCGCTCGCGCGCAGGCTCTTCGGGTTCCGGCCGAGCTCGTCCAGCGCCGCGAAGACGAGCAGCCGCGCGGCGGAGAGCTCGGTGTACATGTCCGCCAGCTTCGCCTGGATCAGCTGGAACTCCCCGATCTTCTGCCCGAACTGCTCGCGCTGGCGGGCGTAGGCGAGCGAGCGGTCGAGGCACTCCGCGAGGATCCCGACGGGGATCGCGGCCAGGACGGCCCGCTCCGCGTTGAGGCCCCCCATCATGATCCGGGCGCCGTCGTTCTCGTCGCCGAGCCGCTGGGCGGCCGGCACGCGGAGCCCGCGGAAGGCGAGCTCGCCCGTCGGGGAGCCGCGCATCCCCATCTTGTCGAGGCTCTTCGCGACGGAGAACCCCTCACTGCGCGTCCGCACGAGGAACGCGCTGATCCCGTGGGCGCCGCGGGCCGGGTCGGTCTTCGCGTAGACGAGGGCGACGTCGGCGACCGGGCCGTTGGTGATGAACTGCTTCGTTCCCGAGATCGAGTACGTCTCGCCGTCGCGCGTCGCCCGGGTCGCGAGCGACATCGCGTCCGACCCGGCGTTCGGCTCGGTGAGCGCGAGCGCCCCGATCTCCTCGCCCGAGGCGACCTTCGGCAGGAACGCCGCGCGCTGCGCGTCGGTCCCGTTGCGGGCGACGTTGTCGGCGAACAGGTTGGAGTGGGCCCCGACGCTCAGCGCGAGCGCCGGGCTCGCCCGGGAGATCTCCTCGAGGATGATCGCCTCCGCCCGGTAGGAGAGGCCGAGCCCGCCGTAGTCGGTCGGGACCGTCGGCGCGAGGAACCCCTGCTCCCCGAGCCGGCGGAAGACGTCCCGGGGGAACCGGTCGTGCCGGTCCATCTCGTCGGCGACCGGGGCGACCTCCCGGCGGACGAACCGGCGCGCCGCGTCCCGGAGGTCCTGCTCCTCGGGGGTGAGCGCGGGCTCCATCGGGCCGGGGAGGGGCGACCGAGGATAACGGTTGTCGCGCGCTCACGGCGCCCGGCCGCGCGGGGCGCGGAGCCGCAGCCCGATGTGGCGGCGCCAGACGGCCCGGGGCCGCGGCCAGTCGTCCCGGTAGTGGGCGCCCCGGCTCTCCGTGCGGTACAGCGCCGCGCGCGCGATCAGCGACGCGGTCAGCGCCGCGTTCGCCACCGGTCCGGGGAGTTCCCCGTCCGCCGCCGGGGCGGTCGTCCGCGCGATCTCCCCGAGGGTCGCGATCGCCCGGCGGAGGCCACGGGCGGTCCGAAGGATCCCGACGTCCTCCCACAGCCGGTCGCGGACCTCCGCGATCTGGTCCGCGGAGCCAGTACGCCCCGCGCCGGGCCGGTCGGCGATCGGCAGCATCCGCTCCGGCGCCCGGGGCGCGCCGGCGACCGGCGCGGCGAGCTGCCGGGCGACGTGCTCCCCGAAGACGAGCCCCTCGAGGAGGGAGTTGCTCGCGAGGCGGTTCGCCCCGTGGACTCCGGTGGAGGCGACCTCGCCGGCCGCGTAGAGCCCCGGAAGGGAGCTCCGGCCCTCGAGGTCGGTCGTCACGCCCCCGATCATGTAGTGGGCGACCGGCGCGACCGGGATCCAGTCGCGGGACGGATCGACGCCGTACGTCTGCAGGAACCGGCAGACCGACGGGAACCGGGCGAACAGCTGGTTCCGTGGGATCTTCGTGGCATCCAGGTAGACGCACGGGTGTCCCGAGCGGAGGATCTCCCGTTGGATCGCCCGGGCGACGACGTCGCGGGCGGCGAGCTCCCCTTCCCCCCGCTCGGCGACGAGGAACCGCTCGCCCCGGTGGTCGCGAAGGACGGCGCCCTCGCCGCGGATCGCCTCCGTGATCAGGAACCGGGGCGCCCCTTCCCGGGCGAAGACGGTCGGGTGGAACTGGAGGAACTCCATGTCGCTGAGGAGCGCCCCCGCCCGGAACGCGATCGCGATCCCGTCGCCCGTGGCGATCGACGGGTTCGTGCTCTGCCGGTAGAGGCTCCCGGCGCCGCCGGTTGCGAGCACGATTGGCCCCGCTTCGAGCTCCTCGGCGCCGGATCCATCGGGGCGGGAGAGCACGGCGACCGGCCCCCGGGGTCCGCCGGGGCGCAGCGCCCGCAGCACCGTCTCTTCCCGGGCGTCCACCCCCGCTTCGAGGACTCGGTGGCGGAGCGCCTCCTCGATCGAAAGGCCGGTCGCGTCGCCCCCGGCGTGCAGAATGCGGGCGCGCGAGTGCGCGCCCTCCCGCCCCAGCGAGATGCGCCCTTCGACGGTGTCGAACGGCACGCCGTACCGGACGAGGTCCGCGATGCGGGCGGGTGCCTCCCACGCGAGGACCCGCGCTGCCGCCCGGTCGACGAGGCCGTCGCCGGCCCTCACCGTGTCGTCGAAGTGGAGGGCCGGCCGGTCGCCGGGTCCGATCGCTGCCGCGATGCCCCCCTGGGCGTACCGGGTGTTCGACTCCTCGAGCCGCGCCTTGGTGACGATCGTCGGCCGGAGGCCGAGCTCGCGCGCGCGCAGCCCGACGTACAAGCCGGCGATGCCGCTCCCGACGATCAGCGGTCCGCGCGCCGCACGGTCCACGCGCCGTTGAACGGGACGCCGAGTATAGCGGCTCCGTCCCGCGCCCTCATCTTCTCCCCGGCGGTCCGTGGGCGTGGCCGGCGCTCAGGGCCCGTTCGACGACCTCGCCTGGCGAGCGGCCGTCCGCGTCGAGGAGGAGCCGCTCCTCGCGGAGGAGATTGGCCGGCGGTACGCTACCGGGTCCCGGGAGCTGCCGATCTCAGTGAGCGACCTGCTCGCTCCCCGCCGGGCGTACTGGCGTCGGAGGGGACCGGCGGCACCGGTCGACGAGGAGCGCCGGGAACGGATGGACGCCGGCCGTTCGTGGCACGCCCGCCTCGCGCTCGCCCTCCCCGGAGAGGGGGCGTTCGAGGTCCGGGTCCGCCGGAGCGGCATCGCCGGCCGGATCGACCTGCTCGCCGACATCCCGGTCGAGGTGAAGACCGGCGCGGGGGTCGGTGCCGAGCACCTGGCCGAGCAGCGCCCCGAGCACGTCGAGCAGATCGCGATGTACTGCGCGCTGACCGGCTCCTCCGCGGGCCGGATCGTGACGCTCACCCCGGGCGCCGAGGGGACCGTCGCCGCGGAGGCGGTCGACGTCTCCGTGCCGGTCCCGGCGGCGGTCGACGCCGAGATGCGCCGGCGCGCGGCGGCGATCCGGACCGCGCTGCGCGAGGGGCAGCCCGCGGCGCTTCCCGCCTGCCGCTGGTTCGGCCGCCGCTGCGAGTTCGAGGCGGCGAAGCTCTGCGACTGCTCGGGGGCCGAGCCGGCACCGTCCGGGGAGATCCTCGAACAGGTCGCCCGCTTCACCGCCCGTCCCGAGATCGAGGGACGCTGGTCGTCGGCGCTGTCGCGGGCCCCGACGGAGGAGCGCGCGGCCGCCGCCGGGCGCTTCCGCGACCTCCTCTATCCCCGCCGCGCCTACTTCGAGCGGGTCGCCGCGCCGGGGGCGCCCGGGCCGGCCGTGCCGGTGCCGGCGCCTCCGACCGAGGCGACCGTCTACGAACGGCTCGTCGGGGCGGTCGAGGGGGGGCCGGTCGGCGAGGTCGCTCAGCTCCCGCCGCGGGCTCCCGGGCCCGAGGAAGAGGTTCCAGGGTTCCGGGGGCTCCCGTACCTCCTGCGCACGTCCCGGGCGTGGTCGCGCGTGCGCCCGGCCGACCTCGTCGCGCGGTTCCCCCAGTACGCCGTCGAGCTTGGGTTCCGATGTGCGACGACCGGCACCGGGGAGGGCCGCGTCTTCCTCGCCTTCGAGCGGGCGGAGCGGGAGTCGGACCGGTTCGAGGTGCTCCGGATCCGCTTCGACCCGATCGCGCTGTTCCGCACGATCGGGACGGGACGGGCCGCGCTCCTCCGGGCGGCGATCGACGCACGGGAGCCCGGGCGGCTTCCCCCGTGCCCGGGGTGGATGGCCGAGGGGTGCCCCTACGGGGCAACGTGCGGTTGCGCCGACGACCCCGGGCGGTCCCAGCGATAGATTGCGGCTGCGTCGACGGCCCGGAAGCCGAACCCGTCGTACAACGCCCGGGCCGGCGCGTTCGCCTCCGTGACCCACAGGCGGACGCTCTCGTAGCCGAGCGCCCGCAGGGCGCGGAACGTCCACGTGACGAGGTAGCGGCCGAGGCCGTGGCGGCGGCGGTCGGGGTCGACCATCAGATCGACGAGGATCGCCCGTCGGATCGTCTGCTCGGTCGTCAGCACCGCCCCGACGAGCCGGACCGGATCGGTCTCGATGAGCGCGAGCGACGCTTCGTCGACGAAGCGGCCGAGCCGGCCGTCCAGCATCGACTCGATCGCGATCCGAGTCCCCTCGAGTCCCGCCCCGACCAGGTAGGCGTCGACCGTCCCGCCGAACGCCCGGTGGTCGAGGTCGGCGAGCGAGTCGACCGTCACCTCCCGCACCGGGAGCCCCCGGACCCCCGGGGGCGCGTCGGGGGCCGGGCCGCCGTCCGCCGGTCCGAGCATACGCTCCATCAGCGAGCGCTCGATCACGGTCGACCCCGGCCGCTCGGCAAGCCGGCGCGCGAGCGCGCGCTCTCCCGCGCTGTCAAGCCCCGTGAAGCCGAGGTTCGCCGAGGCGACGTCGGCCGGGACGCCATCGAGGACCGCGGTGGCGAGCCGGAACGCCCGGTCCGAGCCGCCGTCGCTCTCCCCGGCGTGGACGTGCCCGTACGCCTCGGCGCCCCGCCGGGCGTAGAAGGCGAGCGCCCCGCCGGCCGACGGCGGGTAGTACCAGCCGGGACGCGCCCCGGTCGTGAGCTCGCGCGCGGTCGCCTCGATCCAGCCCCCGGTCGGAGCGTCGTCCCGCCGCTGGAGCTCCCGACGGATCCCCTGGAGTATCTCCTCGAGGTCGGTCCGGGGCGCTCCTCGGGCCGCGCGAGGGGCGTCCACGGTCCGGACCCGCGTTACGCCGAGAACTCGCGCGCGAGGATCTGGGCGATGTCGGGGGCGACCGACGCCTTCTCGGCCGGGTTGCCGAGGGTGTCGGTCGAGTAGATCTCGTCCGTCACCGCCTTGATCCGCTCGAAGGCGTCGCGCAGGAAGAGGCCGTGCGTGCACGCCGCGCTCACCGCGCCGGCGCCGTTCTTCTTGAGCAGCCGGGCCGCCTCCACGATCGTTCCGCCGGTGGTGATGACGTCGTCGATCAGCACGACGTGCTTGCCCTGGATCGGGAGCGTTCCCGACGCGGGGAAGGCGAGCTCGACGTGCTCGCTGTCGATGCGCCGCTTGTCGAGCGCGAACCAGGGGCGGTCGAGGAGCTGGGCCATCCGCCGGACGCGGTCGACCCCGCCCTTGTCCGGGGAGACGAGGATGTCGACCGGCCGTTCCCGGAGGAGGCGGGCGAGGGCCGGGATTCCGCTCGCCTCGAACGCCGGCTTGTGGAACTGGCCGAGCGTCTGGGCCGAGTGGAGGTCGACCGTGATGACGGCGTCCGCGTCGAGCTCGACGTGCCGGCTCAGGGCGCGGGCGCTGACGGGCTCGCCCGGGAAGAACCGGCGGTCCTGCCGGGCGTACGCGAAGTACGGCACGACGACGAACGTCCGGCGGGCCCCCGCCTCCCGGACGGCGTCCTCGAGGAGCAGGAGCTCGAGGAAGTCCTGGTCGGTCCGGGTCGACTGGACGATGACGACGTCGTCGCCTTCGAGGCGCCCGCCGACCCGCAGGTACAGCTCCCCGTCCGAGAACCGCTTCGTGAACGGGATGCCGAACGGCGCGTTGCCGAGCTCCCGGGAGATCCGCTCGGCGAGCGCGGTGGATGCGGTGCCGCCAATGACGTGCATCGGGAACGCCGGAGCGCGACGACCTGCCGACGGGTATTAGAGTCCTCGGGTCGGGCCGCTCGCTCGATGGCTACAGCCGGTCGTCGTCCTCGTCGGCCGTGCGCCGCCGCCGCGTTGTCCGGTGGACCCGGGGCCGCGGGCGTCCGTCGCGGTCGACGGAGCGGGCCGGCGGGCGCGCCGGGGGCCGGCGCTCCCGCGGGGGGGTGGGACGCGGCTCGGAGAGGTCGTCGTCCTCGTCGTCGTCCCCCCGCCAGGAGCGCACCGCCCCGAAGAACCGTCGGGGACCCGATCGTTCCTCGTCGCGTTCGTCCCGCTCGGCCGCTTCCTCTTCCTCCTCGCGCCGCCGCATCGGGCTCTCGATCCCCTCCTGCCGCAGCGCCCAGTGGATGCCGAACGCGGAGAGGATCGCGGCCACGATCGCGAGCCCGAGGAACTGCCAGGAGTTCGAGGAGACGTTCCGAGCGTTCCCCTCGAGCAGGAGCTTGAACGCTCCGAACCACGGCACCATCCCGCGGGCGACGCCGAGGACCCAGCCGGGCTCGACGAGCGCGCTCAACGTCGGCGTCGTCCCGCCGTTGATCGGGGTCTGGTCGGGCTCCTCGTTGTGGTCCCCCATCGTGACGAAGCCGGAGTGCTCGCCGTACGTCGACCCGGTGAACTCGGAGTCCGCGAGGTCGAGCGAGATCACCGGCGCGGACGAGTTCCAGCCGACGTTGAACACCTTGATCTCGCCGGTGAGCCCGGTCGTGGCGCACCCCGAGGCGCCCGCCTCGTAGTACAGCTCGCCCGCGCTCATGTTCGCTCCCGAGCCGCACGGTAGCCCCTGGAGGTCCGACGCGCTGTAGGAGCTCGTGCCCCCGACCCACGAGAGGAAGAAGATCGCCCGATGGACGATCGGCGTCGCGCGCGTGTTGCCGTTCGGATGGTACAGCAGGACGTCCCCGTACTCTCCGTACGTACGAACCCCGTTCCGCGCGCCGACCACGTACGGCACGATCGACGACGTCGGGATCTTCTCGGCGAGGACGAGGTCGCCCGCGTTGATCAGGCCGACCCGGTCCTCCGGGCCGTGCTGCATGCTGCGCGACTCGACGACGTAGGCGGGTGGCCAGTTCTGGGTGAACGCGAAGAGGCCGACGAGCATCAGCACGACGATCGCGAGCGCCACGAGCGGTTCGAAGTAGAGCGAGTCCCGGGCCCGCCAGTAGACCGGCACATGCTCGCGGCTCGAGCGGCGCGCCCGGCGGCGTCCGGCGCCCCCGCTCGGTCCGTCCCACTCCTCGGTCTCCTCCGCGTCGCCGTCCGGGCTCCACGCGCGAACCGGGGCGGCGCCCCCCCGCCGGGAAGACCGGGGCGCGCTCGGCCGGGGCCGGTCGCCGAACAGGTCGTCGTCCCCGTCGAGGTCGTCGTCCGATGGGTCGCGGCCGGCCGGGGCCATCGTCCCCTCCTCCGGGCGGTCACGTTTAACCCTTATCGTCAAACGGCGCGTGGGCCGAACTCCCGTGCGCGACGATCCGACCGCGGAGACCGTCCGACCCCGTCGCCGCGCCGGGTCCTCTACCGTTACCTCGAGGGGCGTTCGCCGGATCGACATCTCCCTGCCGCTCGGCCCGACGACCCCACGGTTCCCGGGAGACCCCGCCGTCGGGTCGCGCCGTGTGCGGTCGGTCGCCCGGGGAGATCCGTACGACCTCTCGGCGTTGCGACTCGGCTCGCACGCCGGCACGCACGTCGACGCCCCCGCGCACTTCTTCGCGGACGGAGCGTCCGTCGACCGCCTCGACCTCGACCGGCTCTGCGGACCCGCGCAGGTGGTCCGGGTTCCTCCGGGCGCCCGAGAGGTCGGGGCGACGGAGCTCTCGGACGTCCCCCCGGGGACCCGGCGCATCCTCCTCCGCACCGCCAACTCCGAGCGGTGGGCGCGCTCGCTCTCGTTTTTCCCCGACTTTGTCGGTCTCTCGCTCGTGGGGGCGCGCCGCCTCCTGGCGCTCGGCGTGGAGCTCGTCGGGATCGACTCTCTGTCGGTCGAGTCCGACCCGACGGACCGCTTCCCCGTCCACCGGCTGCTCCTCGGACGGGGCGTGCCGATCCTCGAAGGGTTGCTGCTCGCGGACGTCCCGGCGGGGTCGTACGAGCTCGACTGCCTGCCGTTGCGATGGACGGACGGCGACGGAGCGCCGGCGCGCGCGGTGCTCCGGCCGTCCGGGTCGACGTCGGCCCGCCGTCGCCCGAACGGCGACTAGTCCCGCTCGTCCGGCGGGAGCAGGTTCGGGATCCCGTCGTCGATCGGGTACTCCGCCGGGCACTTCGCGCAGGCGAGCGACCCCGCCTCGATCTCGTCGCCGGACTTCGAGCGCGTCGTGAGCGTGAGCGGCCCCCGGCAGACCGGGCAGCGCAGGATCTCGAGGAGGTCCTCCTTCACTTGCCGCCGCCTTCGACGATCCCGTAGCCGATCAGCCGCCAGGCGTTGAGGCGCCGCGAGATTGCGACGCGGCTGCCGGGGAAGACCGTTACCGCCCGCTGTAAAGCGAGCTCGACGTCGTCGCCGCGGGCGCTCGTCACCTTGCCGGTCGCGACGGTCGTCCCGACCGTGACCGCGAGCAGCTCGCTGGTGCGGATCTTCTCGACCTTGATCTCCCGCTCCGCGCCGAGCACGCGGTCGAGGAGCGTCGCCTTGAGCCGGATCTTCTGGCTGACCGGCGGCAGCGTCCCGGCCGTGCCGACGAGGCGGCCCGTGAGCCCGTCGCCCTTGGCGAGCGATGGGTCGAGCGAGGTGCCGAGGGCGGCGAGCCCGCCCGGCAGGAGCTCGGGCCAGGAGCGGCCGCCCGAGAGGATGGAGGTGACCTTCGTCGTGAGCGACTCGGCGACGGCGTTCGGAGCGCTCGGGACGCCGGGCCGGATCTCGATCTCCTCGCCGACGGCGAGGTGGCCCTGCAGCAGCGAGCCGCCGAGCACCCCGCCCTGCAGCTCCTTCGGCCGCGTCCCCGGGCGGTTGATGTCGAACGAGCGGGCGACGTACATCAGCGGCGGCTTCTTCGGGTCGCGCGGCGGCGTCGGGATCGTCTCCTCGATCGTCCCGATGAGCGCGTCGATCCCGGCGCGGTGGTTCGCGCTGATCGGGACGACGGGCGCCTTCGCGATCGGCGACCCCGCGAGGAAGTCGACGATCTCCCGGTAGTTCTTCTCCGCGTCCTCCGGCGAGACGAGGTCGATCTTGTTCTGGACGACGACGACCTTGCGGACGCCAATGATGTCGAGCGCGTAGAGATGCTCGCGGGTCTGGGGCTGCGGGCAGTGCTCGTTCGCCGCGACGAGCAGGAGCGCCCCGTCCATGATCGCCGCGCCGGAGAGCATCGTCTCCATCAGCGTCTCGTGGCCGGGGGCGTCCACGAACGACACGGCGCGCAGGAACTTCGCCTCGGAGCCGCAGTTCGGGCACTTCGGCTCGACGGTGTAGCCGGTCGGTTCCGGGCAGTTCGGGCACTTGTAGAACGCGGCGTCGGCGTAGCCGAGCTTGATCGAGATGCCGCGCTTCAGCTCCTCGGAGTGGCGGTCGGTCCACTCCCCCGTGAGGGCCTGGGTGAGGGTCGTCTTCCCGTGGTCGACGTGCCCGACCAGCCCGATGTTGACCTCGGGTTGTCGCGGAACGTTCATGTCGCGGCGAACAGCTCCGCGAGCGCCTTCGGTCCCTTCTGATCGACGACGAGGTTGATCTGGACCGTGTCCTCGCTGATCGTGTTGCCGCGGAACGTCCGTCGCTTGCGCATCCCCGGTCGCGGGGCCTCGAAGCCGAACCCGTCGCCGACGTAGAGCCGAACCTGGCGGCCGCCGGGAAGGTCGGGGCGGAGCGGGAAGCCGCTCTTGTCGGTCCCCCCGGTGATGCGGAACGTGTAGCCGCTCGCGCCGATCAGTTCGCCTCCGACCGTCTCGCCGATCCGCTTGCCGAGGAACCCGGCCGCCTGAGGATCGCCGACCGAGCGGGCGAGGGAGATCTCCCGGTCGGAGATCACGAGCTTGTACTCCACCATTCTCTTCCGTGAGGGCGAACGCGCGCGAGTCGGGGGGATTTAAAAGCGTTTGCGCGCGGCCACCGAGGCGGAGCGCGGGGGCCGCCCCGACCGGCGAGGTCGCCCTTCGGGCCGGAACGCACCGGGCCACCGGCTTATGAGCGCGATTCCGCCTCGGCTCTTCCGGAGGGAGACGGCTGACCACGTACGCGGCCGCGGCGTCGGGCGCCGCCGTGGCGGTCCTCGTCGTCGGCTTCGTCCTCGCCGGGATCTCCGACGTGCGCCGGCGCGAGGTGTCCGATCGCCTGTGGCAGGCGATGGGAGCGGTCGGCCTCGTCACGGGGGCGGTCTACGTCGCGCCGGGCGGCGTCGTCCCGATCGTCGTGTGGCTGGTCGTCGGCGCGCTCGCGCTCGAGCACCTCGTCGGCTGGGACCTCTGGTTCGGCCCCCGCTGGGAGGCGCACGCGGACGTCGTCGAGCTCGCCGGGTACGCCGGGACGATCGTCGGGGTGGCGGTCGTTGCGGACCGCGACGGCCTCGGTCCGACCGGCGTCCCGTGGGCGGTCGTCGCGCTCCTCGCGATCGTCATCGTCGCCCGGGCCCTCTTCGAGCTCAAGGTGCTGTACGGGGCGGCCGACGCGAAGGCGCTGATGATCGCGGCGATCCTCGTCCCGGTCTTCCCGACGCCGCTCGTGAACCTCGTTCCTGCGTCCGGGGCGGCGCTCGGCTACCTGCCGTTCGCGCTGTCGCTGCTCACCAACGCGGCGCTCTTCTCGATCGCCGTGCCGATCGTCCTCGCGGTCCGGAACGTCCGGCGCGGGGAGTTCTCGTTCCCCGAGGGGTTCCTCGGCTACTCGCTCGCCGTCCGCGACCTCCCGCACCGGTTCGTCTGGGTGAAGGACCCGGCGGTCCCCGAGACGGACGAGGACGACGCGGAGACGAGCGACGAGGACGACCGACGACGGGCGGCGACCGCCCGCGAGCTTACGGCGAAAGGGATCGACCGGGTCTGGGTCACTCCCCAGGTGCCGCTCGTCGCGGTGATGGCGGCCGGCGCGGTGGCGGCCCTGCTCGCCGGCAACCTGCTGCTCGACGTCATGCTGCGGCTCTAGGGCGGGGCGCCCGGGACGGCGGACCGGCCTTGCCGACCGCTCGCCCGAAAGCCTTTTGGCGGGCCGAACCGCCCTTCCGAGCAGGGGCGCGATGGTTCGCAAACCGAAGGCAGCGCCGATCCGGGTGCTGATCGCCAAGCCCGGCCTGGACGGCCACGACCGCGGCGCGAAGGTCGTCGCCCGGGCGCTTCGCGACGCCGGCATGGAGGTCATCTACGCCGGGCTGCGGCAGACCCCCGAGGAGATCGTCCGTGCGGCGGTCGAGGAGGACGTCGACCTCATCGGTCTCTCGATCCTCTCGGGCGCCCACATGGCACTGTTCCCTCGGGTCCTTCGCCTCCTCAAGTCGGAGCGGGGCGCCAAGATCCCTGTGTTCGCGGGCGGCATCATCCCCGATGAGGACGCCCGCCGGCTGAAGCGGCTCGGGATACGGGCGATCTTCGGACCCGGGACGTCGCTCGACGAGATCGTGCGGACCGCGACGGCGCTCGCGCGCGGCCCCGCATGACCCCCGCCCCCGCGCTCCCCCCCGCCGCGCGCGCGATCGCCCGCGGCGACCGCCGCGCCCTGGCGCGCGCGATCACGGCCGTGGAGAACGGCGACCCGGCCGCCGACCCGATCCTGCGTGCTCTCTTCCCCCGGACCGGCCGAGCCCCGATCGTCGGGCTTACCGGACCGCTCGGGGTCGGGAAGTCGAGCCTCCTCTCGCTCCTGGTCGCGGAGCTGCGCGGCAGCGGGAGGTCGGTCGGCATCGTCGCCGTCGACCCGTCGAGCCCGTTCTCGGGCGGCTCGGTCCTCGGCGACCGCATCCGCTTCGACCGCGCCCCGGCGGACGACGGCGTGTTCTTCCGCTCGATGGCGAGCCGCGGCGCCGCGGGCGGCGTGGCGGGGACGACGCGGGAGGTCGTCCGGCTCGTCGAGGCGGCCGGCTTTGACGTCGTGCTCGTCGAGACCGTCGGCTCGGGCCAGGTCGACGTCGCGATCCGGGACGTGGCGACGACCCGGGTCGTCGTCCTCGTTCCCCACCTCGGCGACGAGGTCCAGACGTTGAAGGCCGGCCTCTTCGAGATCGCGGACGTCTTCTGCGTCAACAAGTCCGACCTCCCCGGCGCCGAGCGGGCGGAGCGGGACCTCTCGGAGCTCGCCGCGCTCGGTCCGGCGCCCGACGGGTGGCGGGCGAGCGTCGTGCGGACGTCGACCGTCACGCCGTCCGGGGTCGCCGACCTGTGGCGGGCGATCGAGGCGCACGAGCGGTTCCTCGACTCGGGCGACCGGCGGGCGGCCGCGGAGCGGCTCCGGCTGACCCGCGAGATCGTCGAGCGCGCCCGGGACCGGATCTCGGACGACCTCGTCGCCCGCCTCTCGCGGGAGCCGGAGCTGCGGGGGCTCCTCGACCGCGTCGCCGCCCGGACGCTCGACCCGCGCGCGGCGGCCGACCGCCTCGTTGCCGACCTCGTCCGCCGTCCCTAGTCCCATGGCGGGCGCGGAGCTCGACCTCGCCTTCGCCCTCCTCGGCGTCGCCCTCGCGCTCGCGTACTTCGTCTTCGCGTCGTTCGCCTTCGGCGCCGGCTACCAGCCGACGCCGCGACGGGCCGTCGAGACGATGCTCCGGCTCGCCGAGGTCGGCCCGGCCGACACCGTCTACGACCTCGGGGCCGGCACCGGCGCGATCGTGTTCCGGGCGACGCGCGTCTACCGGGCCCGGTCGCTCGCGGTCGAGGTCGAACCGATCCGCGTCGCGATCCTCCACCTGCGCCGACGGTTCGGGCCGTTCCCGGACCGGATCCGGATCCGCTGGGGGAACCTCTTCGCGCTCGACTTCCGCGAGGCGACGGTCGTCACCGCCTTCCTCTGGCCGGGCGCGATGGAGCGGCTACGACCGAAGCTCGAGCGCGAGCTCGCCCCCGGCGCGCGCCTCGTGAGCCACCACCACCCCGTCCCCGGGTGGACGCCGACGGCCTTCGACGACGCGACGCACGTCTACTTCTACCGGTGGCCCGACGCCGGGGACGGAGCGCGGGCGGGCGGGGCGACGGTTACGGATGGTACTTGAGCCAGAGTCCGAGGCCGACGAGGAACACTCCGACGATCACGAGTCCCCCCGCGAGCCACCCCGCGTTGGCGCTCAGGCTCCCCTCGTAGACGTCGTCCGGGGCCATCGATAAAAACACCCCGCCGTGGTTTATCTGGGTTCGACACGAACCCGGGGCTACGGGACGCCCCAGCCGAGGTGGCCCTGCATGCCGTAGTAGGCGATCACGACGCCGATCACGATCGAGATCGCGAACGTCACGACGACGAAGCGGAGCGGGAACGGCGCGTTCGTGGCCGGGGTCGACATGGCGGTTCGAGCGGCTCCGGGTTCAAGAAGGGTAGGTTCGTTCCCCGGGCCCGGACGGTCTCAGTCGTCCTTCTTCGGGTGGGCCGCGCGCTTCGGAGCCGGCTTCGCTTCGGCGGCGGGAGCTTCGGCAGCCGCCGGGGCGGGGGTCGCGTCCGCGGCGGCCGCGGGCGCCTTCGCGGGCTTCTCGGACGCCTTCGGCTCGGCGGTCGGGGTGACGTACTCCTCGACGATCCGGATCGACGGCGGCTTGAGCTGGGTACGGATCCGGTCGATCACCCGGGGCTTCGCGGCCATCCAGGCGATGTCGAACTTCGAGCGGTCCGGGACCTTCAGCGTGATGACGTGGTCGTGGGTCTCCACGTGGAACTCGGCCGACCGGCCGTACTGAAGCTCGACGATCGCGCGCACCTGCTCGGCGGCGTCGCCGATCTTCGAGACGACGCGGAACTTTCCGCGGACCTTCCGTCCCGCGAACGGCGGGTTGAAGTCGACGCGGACCCGCGCCGCGGTGAGCTGGACGACGCGCCCGCGGCGGCCCTCGATCGTGAGGGTCGTCCCGAGGTCGAGGTGCGCGTCCTCCCGGCGCATCTCGGGGAGGCGCTGGATCTCGTGCATGGAGAACAGCTCGATCAGGTCCGGGTCCCGCTCGCCGAACGCGTCGGCCGGGGCGAACTCCCGCTCGACCTCGTCGCCGATCTTGACGCCGGTGAGGGAGTTCTCGATCCCCGCCGGAAAGTAGTCGCCGCCGATCTGGTGGGGCCGCGGTCCCCACGTGTGGCCCTCCGGCATCTCGCCCCCGGCGCCGCGGGCGACCTCCTCCCGCGTGGTATCGAGGAGCTCGGTCTTGCCGCCGATCTCGCTCCACAGCTCAAAATCGAGTCGGACGAGGTCACCGGCGTGGGTGGTGCCGTCGTCTCCGGCGGCCTTGGACGTCATCGAGCCGCCGAACCGGCCGCTTGGATAAGGTTTTCCGCAGACGGCGCGCCGGCCGCCGCCGGCGGGGCGCCCGGCGGCTCAGCCGGACGCCCGACGCGCGGCGACCATCTCGGCGATCGTCCGGTCGATCGCTCCGCCGCTCGTCGTGCTCGGGCGCCAGCCGAGCGCCTCGATCCGGTCGATCGCGAGGAGCGCCTGGGGGACGTCCCCGGTCCACCCCCGCTCGCCGCCGCGGTAGTCGATCCGGGCCCGGCCCCCGTGGGCGGCGACGACCTTCTCCGCAATCTCCCGCACTGATGTCCGGTCCCGGGTCCCGAGGTTGAACAGGTGGAACGGGCCGTTCGTCCGGTCCGCCCCGACCAGCATCCCCGCGACGCAGTCCTCCGTGCGCAGGTAGCTCTTCGACTGCCGCCCGTCGCCGAGGACCTCGAGGCGCGTGGGGTCGCGCCGGAGCTTCTCGAAGAAGTCGTAGAGGACCCCGTGGGTCATGCCGGGGCCGATGATGTTGGCGAACCGGTAGACGACGACCCGCAGGCCGTAGGAGTGGGCGTACGCCGCGCAGAGCCCCTCGGCGGCGAGCTTCCCGGCGCCGTACAGCGACTCCGGGGCGAGCGGGCCGTACTCCTCCGGGGTCGGCAGGACGGTCGCCCGGCCGTAGACGGCGCTCGACGACGCGAAGAAGAACCGGGGGACTCCCGCGGCTCGCGCCGCCTCCAGGACCTCGAACGTCGCCCGGGCGCCGTGCTCGAAGTCGATCCGGGGGTCGGCGGAGCCGCGCTGGATGTCGGTGTTCGCGGCGAGGTGCCAGACGTCGCTCACCCCGGCGCACGCCGCCCGGTACGTGGCCGGCTCCCGGAGGTCCGCCGCGACGACCGTGAGCCGCGCCGCGTCGGGGCCCGTCGGCAGGTGGTCGCGCCGGCCGCTCGAGAGGTTGTCGACGACCCGGACCTCGCGGCCCCGCGCGAGGAGCGCCCGCACGAGCGACGAGCCGATCGCTCCGGCACCCCCGGTAACGACCGCCGGACCGTCGGACGATGCGTCGGGCATTTCGGACGGGGGGGACCGACGCAAGCCTATATATCCGAAGGCTCGCCTAATTCTCACCTACCTTCTCACCAGGGCTGGGACGCATGCGAACGTACGTCCGGATGACCTTCCATTCCGAGGGCGCGAGCCCGCTGAAAGTGCTCGAGGTGATGCGGGGGCTCGGGTTTGAAGAGTCGATGGGGTTGCACGACTTCGTTTACAAGTGGAAGGAGAAGACGTCGGTGGACGACGTGATCCGATTGATGACCGACATGCACGGACGGCTTCGGGGCCTCGATGTCAACTACGAGATCACGACGATCTCCTAGTGCGGAGCCGCCGGTCCCGACGTCGCGGGACTCGCCCGACCACCTCCAGCGGATCGTCCTCCTCCACCTGCTCGAGCACCGGGGCCAGCAGGTCCGCTTCGAGGCGTCGCACTGGGCGACCGAGATCGGCATCCTCCGCCGGTTCCCCAACGAGGACCCGGCGCTGCTCAAGATGGCGATCCGGACCCTCGAGATGACCCGGATGATCTACCGTCGGATCCAGTACGTCGTCGGCTACTCCGAGCCGAAGCACGTCTTCTCGCTCACCCCGTCGGGCCACCGCAAGGCGATCGAGTACCGCGTCGAGGCGGGCGGCGACGCCGCGGCGAACTTCCGCGACGACCTTCCGCCGCACATCCCCGAGCCGGACGAAGGGTACGGGGGACGCGCGCCCGAGCCGAGCGCGTAGCCCCGATGGCCGCGCTCGACGGGCCGACGATCCGGCTGCGGCCGCTCTCCGCCGCGGACGCGCCCGCGATCCTCCCGTGGTACAACGACCCCGAGATCGTCGCGCCGTACGACCGGTTCGGGGTCGACACGTTCGACGACTTCGCGCGCTCGCTGGGCGAGGCGGCCCGCGACCCGGCGTCGCTCGCCCCCCGGTACGGGGTGGAGGTCCGGGCGTCCGGGGCGCTCGTCGGCGTCGTCGGGCACTACCGGGCCCATCCGGTCCTCGAGTCGATCGACGTCTGGTACGTCCTCGGGGTCCCCGAGGCGCGCGGCAAGGGGTACGGCTCCGAGGCGGTCGGACTGCTCGTCGGCCACCTGTTCGCGACCGAGCCGTTCGAACGCGTGGGGGCGACGTGCGACGTCGAGAACGTCCCGTCCGTGCGCCTGCTCGAGCGGGTCGGCTTCCGCCGGGAGGGGACGCTCGGTTCGATCCTGTTCCACCACGGCCGGTGGCACGACGTCCACGTCTACGGCGTCACGCGCCGGGAGTGGGCGGCGCGCCGTCCCCCAGGTCGAACGTGACCCGGCTCCCGCCGTCGCCGAGGGCGACCGGCGGGGCGACGACGACCGGCCCGATCTCGCCGGTCGAGCGCAGGTGGGTCCCCCCGCACGGGCAGTCGTCGAGCCCCTCGATCGCGATGACGCGCACCGGGTCGACCTGGGCGGGGAGCGGGACGAGCCCGGACCGGGCGGACGACGGGTGCCGGTCCCACTCCGCGCGGGGGACGTGGCGGACCGACACCGGCCGCGGGTGCGCCACCGCGTCCCGGAGGTCCCCCGCGCACTGCTCGACGGCGTCGGGCGGCACCGGCCCGTCGAGCTCGAGCAGCGCGCGGAGCCCGGAGAGCGACGCCCGCCGCGTCCGCCGGCCCGTCCGTTCGAAGATCCGCGCGCTCAGTAAGTGCTGGCCGGTGTGCAGGCGCATGTGCCGGTGCCGGCGTTCCCAGTCGATCGTCCCGCCGACCTCGTCGCCGATCGACGGGCGCCCCCCGGCCGCCGGCCCCCGGACGCGGTGGACGACGGCGGGGCCGCTCTTGGAGACGTCGACGACCTCGAGCCGGACGCCGTCCGCGAGCTCGATCGAGCCGCGGTCGTTCGGCTGCCCGCCGCCCGTCGGGTAGAAGTACGTCCGGTCGAGGACGAGCGCCCCGGGTGGGAGCGCGACGACCCGCGCCCGGAACGTGCGGACGTAGGCGGAGGGGATGTCGGCGAGGTAGGCGAGTTCCGTCACGCCGGCCCCACCCGACCGGCGGCAAAACAGCTTCCGCCCGAGGGCCGGCCGGGCAACCTTTTTAGCGGGGGTCGATGTGGCGCGGCCCGAGGCATCGAATGTTCAAGCTCCGCGTGAAGATGGAAACCCTCCGGGAGGTCGTGGAGGTCGTTTCCACGCTCGTGAGCGAGGTCAAGCTTTCGATCTCCAAGGACGGGCTGGAGGCGAAGGCGGTCGACCCGTCCCACGTCGCGATGCTCGTCCTCAAGCTCCAGAAGGGAGTCTTCGAGGAGTTCACCGGCGAACCGACGGAGATCGGCGTCGATGTCGAGAAGCTGAAGGAGGTCCTGCGTCTCTCGAAGCCCGGCGACCTCCTCGAGCTGCAGTTCGACGGCAAGAGCCGCCTCGTCGCCTCCGTCGGTCGGATCACGCGGCAGATGGCGGTCGTCGACCCCGCCGGGATCACCGACCCGAAAGTGCCGAACGTGAGCCCGCCCGCGACCGTGACCGTGAAGACCGAGGACGTCCGCCAGGGGATCCGGGGGAGCGAGAGCTTCACCGACCACGTGACGCTCACCCTCGAGCCGGACGCGTTCACGATGCACTCGGAAGGGGACACCGACCGGCTCGACCTGCGGATCCCGAAGGAGTCGTTGACCCGCCTCGAGGTGAAGGAGGCGGTGAAGAGCATGTACCCGCTCGACTTCTTCTCGGGGATGGTGAAGTCGATCGTCGCCGAGGAGACGACCCTCCACGTCGGCAACGAGTATCCGCTCAAGATCGAGTTCGCGATGGGCTCGGGCCGCGGCGAGGGGCGCTACCTGCTCGCCCCGCGCGTCGAAGAGGACTAGCGCGCCGGCGGGGCCCCGCGGAGGGGCAACCCCTATTATCCGAGCGACGGTCCGCCGCGGGCGATGGGCCCCGACCGCCCGCGCCGCGTCGCGATCCTGTCGGCGGTCCGGACGCCGCTCGGAAAGTTCGGCGGCTCCCTCAAGTCGCTCCCGGCCCCCGTGCTCGGGGCGATCGCGGCGCGCGCCGCGATCGAGCGCTCCGGCCTCGCCGCCTCGGAGATCGAGGAGGTCCTCTTCGGCGAGGCGATCCAGGCGGGGGTCGGCCAGAACCCTGCCCGGCAGGTGCTGCGCGGCGCGGGGATCCCGGACGACGTTGGGGCCGCGACCGTCAACATGGTCTGCGGGTCGGGGATGAAGGCGATCCACTGGGGCGACGCCGCCATCCGGGCCGGGGACTTCGACCGGGTCCTCGTCGGCGGCATGGAGAACATGTCCGCCGCGCCGTACCTCCTCGACGGCGCGATGCGCTGGGGGTCGCCGCCCGGGCCGCACCGGCTCGACGACGCGATGCAGCGCGACTCGCTGATCGACGCCTACGACGAGCACGAGCTGATGGGCCTCACCGGCGAGCGGATCGCGACGAAGCTCGGCCTCTCCCGCGCGGACGTCGACGCGTTCGGCCTGCGCAGCCATCTCCGCGCGTCGGCGGCGGTCGCGCGCGGCACGTTCGCCTCGGAGCTCGTCGCCGTGCCGGCCGACCCGGCCCGCGGCGCGCCCGGGCTCGACCGGGACGAGGCGCCCCGCGCCGACACGACGACGGAAGGGCTCGCCCGGCTGAAGCCGGCGTTCACGCCCCGCGGCCTCCTGACCGCGGGCAACTCCTCGAAGCTGTCGGACGGGGCCGCGGCGCTGGTCCTCGCGAGCGACGCCGAGGTCGAGCGGCGGGGGCTCCGGCCGCTCGCGTGGATCCACTCCTCGGCCGAGAGCGGCGTCCATCCGAAGGACGTCATGGAGTCGCCGATCCCGACCGTCCGCAAGCACCTCGCGCGGACCGGTCTCACCCCGTCCCAGTTCGACCGCGTCGAGCACAACGAGGCGTACGCCTCCGCCTCGATCGCGGTGCAGCGCGCCTTCGGCTTCTCCGACGCCCAGTTCAACCCCGACGGCGGGGCGATCGCGCTCGGCCACCCGATCGGGGCGAGCGGCGCGCGGATCGTCGTGACGCTCGTCCACGGGCTCGCCCGGACGAACGGGCACCTCGGGCTCGCCACCCTCTGCATGGGTGGGGGGAACGGGCTGAGCCTCGCGGTCGAGCGCCGCGAGCAGTAGCGCCGCCTCGAGGCGCCGGCGTCTATAGGAACGAGATTCCGGTCCGCGCCTCGACCGTACGCAGCGCACGGCGGGCGGCGGGCCATTCACCCCGGGCGACCTTCCCGGTCGGCTCCCGGTCGATCGCCCGGGCGAACGCCCGGATCCGGTCGAACGCGCGGTCGGTGCGCAGTCCCCCGGCGAGGTCGCGCCGGACCCCTTCGGCGAGGTCGGCGGCCCGTCGGGCGGTGCCCCGCCCGTCGCCGCCGGGCGACGCCCAGCGGGCGACCGCCCGCCGGATCCCTTCGTGCTCGGCCGAGGCGCGGTGCAGGTCGCGGGCGTCCCAGTCGAGCCGGGCGGCGGGCGGGCGGTCGAGCAGGTACCACCGCAGGGCGGACGGACCGACGGCGGCGAGCGCGGTCCGCAGGGCGACCAGGTTCCCGACCGACTTCGACATCTTCGCCCCGTCCTGGAGGACGAACCCGCAGTGCAGGTAGACGTGGGAGAACGGCCGCCCCTCGAGCTCGAGCGCGACCTCGTTCTCGGCGTAGTGGTGCGGGTAGACGAGGTCCCGCGCGCCCCCGTGCAGGTCGACCGGGACCCCGAGGAGCCGCTCGGCCATCGCGAAGCACTCGAGGTGCCATCCCGGGACGCCCCGGCCCCACGGGCTCTTCCACGACGGCCGGGGCGGCCCCTGGCGCTTCCAGATCATGAACGACCGTCCGTCGCCCCGCTCGGGGCGGAACGGGTGGTCGGGTTCGTCGACCGCGTGGGAGGCGAGGTCGGCGCCGGAGAGGAAGTTCGCGCCGGCCGGCCGCTCGGGCGGCTCGTAGTACCACTCGTCCCCCGTGCGGCGGACCCGCCCGGTCCGTTCGAGCGCCCGGCCGACCGCGACCATCGCGGGCACGTAGTCGCTCGCGCGCGGGGTCGCGTCCGGCCGCCGGATGCCGAGCTGGTCGAAGTTCCGTAGGAAGGCGAGCTCCTCGCGCCGGGCGAGCGCGCGAGGGGTCGTCCCGAGCGCCCCCGCGCGATCGTCGATCTTGTCCTCGACGTCCGTGATGTTCATCACGTGGCGGACCGGCCGTCCCTCCGCCTCGAGGAATCGGCGGACGACGTCGAAGTAGAGGTACGTCCGGGCGTGGCCGACGTGCGCCGCGTCGTAGACGGTCGGCCCGCAGACGTAGAGCCGGACCGCGCGCCCGTCGTCCGGCCGGACCGCGGCCCGGCGGCCCGTGAGCGAGTCGTCGAGCCGGAGTTCCATCGCCGCCCTCGTCGGCGGACGGCGGGAATAACGCTTTGGGGAACGCCTCCGGCCCGCTAGGTTGAAGAGCGGTGCCCGCGTGCGCCGGCCCGTCCACCGATGGAAACGCTCTACCTGCTCGTCGAGACGGAGATGGGCAAGCTCGACGAGGTGATTCGCCGGGTGAAGGGGATCCCGGGCGTCGCCGAGGTGCAGGCGGTCACCGGGCCGTTCGACCTGATCGTCAAGGTCGAGGCCGCCCACATCAACCAGGCGCTCGACATCGTCGTCCACAAGATCCGCCGGACCCCCGGGATCAAGTCGACCGAGACGCTAGTGACGGTCGCCCTGCCGTAGGCCGACGCCGCGCGCGGAGCTAAAGAAGGGGCGCGAGGTTCGCCCCGCGATGATCGCGGCAGGCTCCCCCGCACCGGATTTCGAGGCGCCCGACCAGGACGGCCGACCGTTCCGCCTGTCGTCGCTGCGCGGCAGTCCGGTGGTGCTGTACTTCTACCCGAAGGCCGACACGCCCGGTTGCACGATCGAGGCGAAGGGGTTCCAGAGCCACCTCGCCGAGTTCGCCGCGAAGGGGGTCCGGATCGTCGGCGTGAGCGTCGACGACTGCCCCGCGCAGAAGGCGTTCGCGCAGAAGTACGGGCTCGCCTTCCCGCTGATCGCCGACTCGACGAAGGCGGTCGGCACGATGTTCGGCGTCCTCGGCCCCCGCGGCTCCGCCCGGCGCGTCACGTTCCTCGTCGACGCGAAGGGGACGGTCGCGGAGGTCGTCGACACCTCCTCCGCCGAGGATCACGTCCAGCGCGCCCGCGCCCGGTTCCTCACGGCGTAGGCGGTTCGGCGGCCGCCGCCGGCGCCGCCCCCGCCGCCGGTTCGGGCGCCCGGGGCGGCCGCCGGCCCGACAGGCTCCAGACCCGGTCGCCGAGCAGCTGCAGCGAAGCGGGGACGAGGTACGTCCGCACGATCATCGCGTCCAGGATCACGGCGATCGCGACCGCGAAGCCGATCGCCCGGATCAGCGTGAACTCCGCGACGAGCAGCGCCCCGAAGGCGCTCGCGAGGATCACCGCCGCGGCGGTGATGATCCCGCCCGTGCGGGCGACCGCCTCGACCGCCGCCGCGCCGGAGGTGCGGCCCTTGAGGCGCTCCTCGCGGACCCGGGTCAACAGGAAGATGTTGTAGTCGATCCCGAGGCCGAGGACGAGGACGAACAGGATCGTCCGGACGTAGAAGAACAGCGGGAACCCCGCGAGCCGGTCGAAGACGAGGTACGTGAGCGCCCACGCCCATCCGATGGAGAGCCCGATCGTCCCGATCGCCATCAGCGCGATGATCCAGGAGCGCAGCACGACGACGAGGACGGCGAGGAGCCCGATCGCGACGGCGACGATCATGTACTCGGTCGCGAGGTTCGTCTCGTCGGCGAGGTCGCGGATCACGGGGGCGGCGCCCCCGTAGTCGATCTCCGCGACCCCGGGGTGGGCGTCGAGGTACGTCGACCATCCGGCGTCGACCGCGTTCACGGCGGCGACCGCCGACTCTGACAGCCCCGTCGCGCTCGGGACGAGCGTCACGAGGACGGTCCGGCCGTCCGTCCCGACGTATCCGGCGAGGAGGCCGAGGAGATTCGCCCGGTCGACCGCCGGCAGGTGGGGGAGGGCGAGCCAGTCGGCGAGCGGCGCCCCGTCGGCGCCGACCGGCGAGCCGACCGACGAGATCCCGGCGGTGCGGTTCGCGATCGACGTCAAGTTCGCGAGCAGCTCGAAGTCGACCGGGTCGGTGACGTTCCCCGTGCGCAGCGGCGAGTCGAAGGTGACGAGGGCGTACGACGGGGACGCGAACCCCGGGCCGAACTGGTCGTTCAGCTCCGCGAGCCCGGTCGTCGCCGAGTGCCCGCTCGGCAGCTGGCCGTAGAAGTCGTAGGAGACCGGGACGGTGAATGCGAGGACGACGAGCGGCACCGAGACGAGCAGGATCGCCCCGGCGACGGCGCGCGGCCGCCGCTCGGAGAGGCGGCCGGCGCGGTAGAAGTACGTCGACCGTCGCTCGAGCTGCCCGGCGACGACCGCGGCGCGGCGGCGGAACCGCTCGCCCGTCGTCGGCCAGAAGATCCGCGGCCCGAGGAGGGCGAGCGCCGCGGGGACGAACGTGAGCGAGAGCAGCATCGTGATCAGGATCGCGACGCTGAGGACGAGCCCCCACTGGGCGAGGAGCGCGACCCCGCTCAGCGCGAGCGCGACGGTGACGAGGATCGCGGTCGAGCCGCTCGTGGCGACCGACTGGCCGGCCCAGCGCATCGCGGTCTCGATCGCGTCGGGGGAGGAGGCGCCGTGGACGAGCTCCTCGCGGTACCGCGCGACGAGGAAGATCGAGTAGTCGGTCCCGACGCCGAGGACGAACACCTCCTCGAGGGTGAGCGCGGTCGAGTCGACGTGCTCCACTAGGGTGCCGATCAGCACCGTCCCCCCGAGGCCGAGCAGCAGCGCGATCCCGAGCCCGGCGAACGTCACCATCGGGGTGAGCGGGGACCGGAAGTAGAGCATCGAGATCACGAGCAGCAGGCCGACCGTGAGCGGCAGCACGAACGCGATCGACGAGTCGACCGCCTGCTGGGTGAGCTGGTCGAGCGGGGCCGGCCCCGTCGTCGCGACGTCGATCGTCCCGCGCGGATCGGAGGCGTGGACGACCGCGGCGACGAGGGTGTCGATCTTCGGGAGGTCCGCATAGACCGGGTCGCCGCCGCTCGCGTTCGTATAGTCGTCCGCGACCGAGAACGAGACCTGGACGATGCTCGCCGTGCCGGCCGGGTTCACGAACTGCCCGTAGAGGCCAGCCGGGACCGGGAGCGGCTCGTCCGCAAGCGTGCGGGCCGCCACGATCGAGGCGGCGAACGACGCCGCCGCGGCCGACGGGACCGAGCCGGACGGGAACGCGCTCCAGACGTCGAGCAGCCACGCCACGGGCGCCCCGCTCTCGTTGCCGAGGTACAGAGCGGTCGCGATCTGGGCGACCGGCCAGCCGGTCGAGTAGTTCTCCACCCCCATGCCGGCGAGGACCGCGGGACCGAACGATGGCTCGGGAAGCAGCGTGGAGAGGTGGCCCTGCGCCTCGTCGCGCACCGCCGTGTCCGCGCACGCATCGAGCGCGGCCGTCCCGACCGAATCGGCGCAGGCGAGCGACCCGTTGAACGGGGCGTAGAACTCCTCCAGCGACGCGAGCGGGGCGCCCGAGAGGTTGGCGGCGGTCCGGTTGTACGCCGGTGCGTCCCACTCGGCGGGGGTGCGGCTCGTGTTCCCGATCAGCGACGACCAGGTGGAGAGGAACTCGACCGGCGGCGCCCAGAGGATCGCCCCGGTCGCGTTGACGACGTCCGGGACGCTCGGCGAACCGGAGAGCGACGGGCGGAGGACCGATCCCGCCAACTCCGCCTCGCCCGCGAGGTATCCCGCGTACTCGGTGTACACGCTGTCGACCGAGGCGACGTCCGAGAGCCCCCGGTCCGCGGAGAGGTTCGCGGTGACGTTCTCGACCGTCCGCTGGGCGGCGGCGTCCGTGAGGTCGGCGCCGTAGAGGAGGACCGTCTCGGCCGACCCGCCGGTCGAGTTCGGGAACAGCTCGGCGAGCCGGGCGGCGGCGACCGAGCTCGGGGCGTTCGTCGGCGTCGATTCGGACGAGTTCGTCGTCACGGAGCCGAGGAGCGGCAGGAACGGCACCGCGACGACGAGCAGCGCGACCCAGAACGCGATGGGGTACCACGGGTGGCGGACGATCCACCGCCCGAGCGTGCCGAACGCACGGGCGCCGCCCGCCGGACGCGCCTTCTCGGCTGCCACGGGCCCCGAGCGGCCGGCGGCGGAGATAACCTTAGCCCGTTGGCGCATCGGCCCCGGGCGCGGGGCGCCGGGCCGGGCGCTGCCAGAGCGCGGGGAACCGCGCGGGATCGACGAACACCCGGGTCCCGCCGACGACCCAGCCGTGCGGGACCTTCGTCACCTCCGCCGCGTCGAACCGCGCGACCCCGGTCGCGACGAGCTCCCCGGCCGCGGTGACGAGGGCGACGTGGCGGCCCTTCGCGAACGGTCGGCCGACCCGGGCGATCCCGCCGCTCGCGAGCCCGGCGCCGTGGGCGACCGCGCTCGCCGCGCCGTCCTTCAGCACGATCGTCGGGAACTCCTGCCAGACCTCGCGGATCGGGTGTAGCGCGGCAAGGAGCGGCCCCGCGTCGCCGGCCCGGTGCGCGGCGACGGCGTCCGCGAGCGCCGTCATCGAGACCGCGCTCCCCTCCTCGAACGGCCCGGTCGCGATCCGCCGCAGCTCCTCGAGGTGGGCGCCGACCCCGAGCGCCTCGCCGAGGTCGACCGCGAGCGTGCGGACGTACGTCCCCGAGTCCGCGACGACGTCGACGATTGCTCGCGGCCCGTCCGCCTCGACCAGGCGGAGGCGGTGGATCGTCCGGACCCGGCGCTCCCGCCTCACCGCGGAGCGGACCGGCGGGGTCTGGTAGACCGGGCCGGTGAACTCGCCGAGGATCCGCTCGAGCTCCCGGACCGGCACCTTGGAGTGGAACGTGATGGCGCCGACGTACCGCTTCGGGAACTCAAGGACGAGCGGCAACAGCTTGAGCGCCGGGCCGACGCCGACCCAGAGGAGGCCCGAGACGTTCGGGTCGAGCGTCCCGGCGTGCCCCGCGACCGGGACGCCGACCAGGTCGCGCGCCCACGCCGTCACCTGGTGGGACGACGGCCCCCGGGGCTTGTCGAGGAGGAGGAACGCCCCGTCGGCGATCCGCGCCGCCACCGGATCGTCCGGCGGGGTCATCCGGACGCCTCGCGCGCGCGCACGAAGTCGACGATCCTTTCGGCGACCGCCGGCGGCGCGAGCGCCGTTGAGTCGACCGCGAGGTCCGCCTCCTCACGGGCGAGGTCGATCCCATAGAACGCGAGGTACCGGGCGCGCTCGACCTCCTCGCGCGCGCGCACCCGGCGGAGCGCCTCGTCGACCGGGAGCCCGTCCCGGCCCGCGATCCGTCGGGCGCGCTCCGCCTCACTCGCGGTCACGACGACCGCATGGACGGGGGTCCCGGCGCGTCGGCAGAGCGGCCCCTGGATCCTTCCCTCGAGGAGGCGGCCCGGGCGGGCGAGCGCCTGCATCGATTGGTCGAGCGCCCGGTCGACCTCGGGGTGGCCCCGGGCGTACTCACCGAACGCCTCCAGCGAGAGCCCCCGGCGCGCTGCCTCGGCGCGGAACTGCTCGCCGGCCGAGGTGAGCTCGAGCCCGAGCGCGGCCGCCACGATGCGGCCCGCGGTCGACTTCCCGCTCCCCGGGGGCCCGCCGAGCGTGACGACCCGGTGGATCACGCGGGACCCCCGACGGCCCCGCCGCCGGGGGAGACGACGAGGCGGTGCTCCTCGGAGTACCGCCGCAGCCACACCTGCTTCAGGAGCCGGCGGAAGACGAGCGAGAACGGCACCGTGTACAGGCTGAAGATCGCGAACCACCACGGGATCGTGTAGACGATGTGGCGCGTGAGGTCGAGGCTCGCGCCGCCGAGCGCGATCGACTGGGCGGCCGTCGGGGCGTTGGCGATGACGAGCCCGACCCAGGTGTAGATCAGGATCAGCAGGAAGTAGGTGATCGCCATTCCCTTGAACTGCGCGATCGACACCTCCCCCGAGAGCCGCGTGAGCCGCTCCTGGTGCGGCCGCAGCGCCTCGATCCGGTCCTTCTTCCCCGAGCGGATCGCCTCCATCTGGACCTTGCGGAACGCGGAGCTCCACTTCTGGACCTTCGCCGCCTTCACCCAGTCGGTCGTGTAGTTGTACGCGACCGAGGTGATGATCATCTCGAGCGCGCCCGCGAGCGCCATCGTCGCGAGGAGGTACTGCGAGTGGAAGCCGATCGCGAAGTACAGCGGGCCGTTGTGGGCGCCCGAGATCCCGAGCAGCGTCGCGATCTGGTTGCGGGCCGCCTGGTCGATGAGCATCAGGAAGCCGAGCGTCCCGAGGAAGATGTAGATCGACGTGGAGAGCTTGAACGTCGGCGCGGGCGGGCGCGCGGGCGGCGCCGGGGTCGGCGACGGCGGTCCGTCGTCGTCCTCGTCGGAGTCGTCGTCCTCCTCGTCGTCGGGCGCCGGGGCGGGAGGGGCGGACGGCAGCGGGGCGTCGGCGTCGGGCACGCTACCCTTCGCCTCCGAGGAACCGGCGCAGGAGCGGGTTCATCTCCATCAGCTGCTCCCGGCCCATCGCCTCGTAGAGGTTGATGATGATCCCGACGGTGAGCAGCACGCCGGTGCCGCTCGCGTTGCCGAGGGTCCCGATCAGGTCGGCCCCGGCGGCGAGCGCGCCGACGGCCGCCCCCGAGATCACCGTGATGACGGGGATGTACCGTTCGAGGACGCGGCGGAGCACCCGTGGCTCCCGACGGAACCCGGGGATCTGCATGCCGGTCGACTCGATCTGCCGGGCGACCGCCTCGGGGCCCATGTTCGTCGTCTGGATCCAGAACTTGGCGAACAGGATCGACCCGGTGACCATCGCGACGAAGTAGATCCCGACGTGCGCGAGCCCCTGCCACCAGGCGTGGCCGTACAGGAACGCCCCGTACGACTGGTAGTTCAGCATCGGCAACAGCCACGATTCGAGCCCGTTGGGCGTCGATAAGTAGTACGCCCCGCCGGTGAGCGGTTGGGTCTGGCTGATGTTCGTCGCCGCCGCCTGGGCGGCGGTCGGATACATCCCGATCCACCACTTGTGCCCGATGAACGGGAAGTGCGAGAGGGTCGGGTTCGACCAGAGGAGAATCGAGATCATCGAGACGTTGGCGAGCAGGGCGCTCATCAGGATGACCGGGATGTTCGACGCGTAGATCAGCCGCAGCGGGTAGCGGCCGCGCGCGCCCCGCGCCTCGGCGTGCGAGAGCGGCAGCTCGATGCGCGTCGACTCGGTCCACGCGACCATGAAGAAGATCGCGGCCGTTCCGACGAGCGCGACGACCGGATTCGGCGGACTTAACAGGACCTTCTCCCACCCGCCCCCCGCCATCTGCGTAGCGCTGTAGTGCGTGAAGAACCAGAGCGACTTCGGGATCGTGCCGCTCGGCGGGTTGTTCGCGCTGATTGGGGAGCCCGGCGTCCCGGGGAGCCAGTTGAGCGTCCCCTGGATGATCTGCTGGGAGACGCCGGCGGCGATGAACAGGGAGATGCCGCTCCCGATCCCCCACTTCGAGACGACCTCGTCCATCAGGAAGACGAGGTAGCTGCCCAGGACGAGCTGCGCGATGATGATCGCGTTCGCGAGCAGCGGCCCGTTCCCGGGCGAGGCGATGTTCAGGCTCGCGACGATCGACGACGACGGCGTGAGGTAGCCGAACACCTGGGGGACCGCCTCGATGAAGATCATCGCGACGACGACGATCTTCTGCGTCCCCTGGTACGTCCCCTTGTCCTCGTCGTCGGTGAGGTCGAGGCTGATGATCTTCGCCCCGGTGAACAGCTGCATGATGATCGAGCCCGTGACGATCGGGCCGATCCCCAAGTGCATGAGCGTCCCCTGCGCCCCGGCGAGGATCGCGCGGTAGCTCGCGAACAGGTCGATGACGGTCGCCTGGTCGACGCCGAACAGGTAGATGTTCGTCAGCAGGAAGTACAGGAGCAGGACGCCGATCGTCCAGCTCATCTTGGTGCGGAAGTGGACGTGGCCCTTCGGCTGCTGGACCGCCGGCATCCGGCTCGTCACCGGCTTGAGGCCGTACAGCTTCGACTTCGGGCCGTCGTAGGAGAGGCCGAGGTAGAGCAGCGAGAGGATGGCGGCGACCGCGATGCCGACGAGGCCGAGCCCGAGGATCGTCGGACGGTCCCAGAACCAGACGAGGGACATCAGTATGACCCCGACGACGATCAGCGGGACCGCCCACCGCGGATTGCGGGGGATCTCGTCGTCCTGGGCCATGGGGCAGCGGGCGAGCCGATGACCGTGTTATATAGTCTGCGGGCGGCCGGCCCGCCGGGGCGGCCCGAGCCGGTCGCGGTGCCGAGCGGCCGACCGTGCTTGGTACGTCCGGAAGGGGCTCCCGCCCCGGGGCCGACAGCGTCCCGGGCTCACGCGGGCGGAGCGGCGGCCGGCGCTTCGTCGGCGACGACCGTCACCTTCTCCTTCGCGTGCTCGGTCGCGTGGGCGACGCGGACCTTCCACGGCCGCGCGACCGACCCTTTCCCGAGCAGCCGGTCGACGCCGATCTTGCCGAGGTCCGCGACGACCGCGCCGCCGTCGTTCGAGAGCGCCCCGGCCGCCTCGAGCACCGGGACGAACGCCTCGAGCTCGCCGACGTTGATCGAGCGGGGGCGCGCGACGATCTTCGCGGGCCGCTTGAAGCCGTGCCGCCCGAAGTGGTCCGGCGCGTAGATCAGCATCGACTTGAACTTGTACTTGTGGAGCCCCGCGTTCCCGCGGCCGCCCTGCTTGCCGGCGCCGCGGCCGGCCTTGATCCCCCGGCCGTGGGTCCTCAGTCCGCGGAACTTTCGGGTGCGGCTCGGCATGCGCGTCGGTTCCCTCCTAGATCATCCGGCGGACGAGGTCGTTGATCCGCGGGCCGCGGTAGCCGAGCGCCCCGCCGCGGGCGAACGGCTTCTTCGTCGACTTCCAGCCGCCCTTCGGGGCGTGGAGCCGGAACCGCGGCTTGTAGCCGTCGGTCCCGACGAGGCCGCGCTCGGCGACCTGTTTCGCGACCGCGGGGTCGGGGGCGCCCGCCGCCGGCGGCGCGTCCGGGGTCCGCTCGCCGCGCTGGGCGAGCAGCTCCGCGACGGTCGCCGCGTCGGCCTCCCCCCAGGTGACGTACCCCTGCACCTTGTACAGCATCCCGCGCATCGACGGGTTCTCCGGCAGCACGGTCGCGTGGTTCGGCCGCGTGAGGTGCAGCTGGGCGAGCGTCTCGGTGATGTCGTGGCGCGCGTGGATCGTGCCGCGCACCCGAACGACCATCCAGGACATCGGACTACCTCCCTCCGCTCGGCGCCGGTCGCGGCGGGCCGCCCCGGCCCGCCCCGGGCGGTCCCCGGCCGGGGGGCCCGCGCCCGCCCGGACCGCCGGGACGGCGGCCGCGGCCGCCCCGCCCGCCGCGGATCGGGCGCGGCGCGCCCTCCTCCTTCGGCGGGAGGATCGACGTCCCGACGGGGCCCCGGACGATCTTGAGCCGGGCGGCGTCCTCGGGCCGGACCTTGAGGTCGGAGAGCGCGAGGAGCGCGGAGTACGCCGCCTGGGCGTAGTTGACGGTCGTCTTCGTGTGGCCCTCGGTGAACCCCCAGGCGTCGGTGAAGCCGGCGAACCGGAGCACCGGCTTCGCGACGTCGCCGACCGCGAGGCCGACGCCCCGCGGCGCCGGCTTGAAGTTCACGACGACCGACCCGACCCGCGCCTGGGCGAGGAACGGCAGCGTGTGGGGTCGGCCGCAGCCGCACTCCCAGCTGCCGCAGCCGCGGAACACCTCGACGATCTCGAGCTTCGCGCGGTCGATCGCCCGCCGGATCGTCGGGCCGACCTCCCGGCCCTTCGCCCGTCCGAGCCCGACGAAGCCGTCGCCGTTGCCGACGACGACGGTGACCGCGAACTTGAACCGGCGACCGGAGTCGGTCATCCGCTGGACCATGTTCACGTCGAGGACCTCGTCGTGCAGGCCGGGGAGGAGTTTGTCGACGATCTGCGATTCGCGCAGCGGCAGCCCCGCCGCGAGCGCCTCGCTCATCGTGGTGATCTCGCCCGCGGCGACCTTGCGGCCGAGCTCCGTCTTCGGCACCCACGGGGGCGCCGGCGCCGGGGCCGACGGGCCGAATCCGCCCCGGGACGGTCCTCGCATCGCTCCGCTCATCGTTGCTTCTTCTCCGGTCGGGCCACGAGGCCCGAGAGCTTGAGCTTGTACGCCTCGACCGGCTGCGGGAGCGGCTTCGGCAGGTGCGCCCCGTTGAGCCGGTCGGGGGACGGGAACCCCTCGTCGCCGTGGGGGATGTCGATGCCGGCGTCCAGGAGCCCCTTCAGCGCCGCGGAGAGGCGGCCGCCGCGGGTCGGGTGGCGCAGCCCGACGTCGAGGATCGCCTCCTCGGTGCCGGCGGACTTCGCGCGCATCCCCGCGAGCAGGCCCGTCAGGTATGCCGCCGGGGTCGACGCGATCCGGCTCGCCGGGAAGTCGATCCCGCCGAGCTCGGAGGAGTCGGCGGCGGCGAGGACGCGGTCGCCGGCGGGGTCGTACGTGACGAGCGAGACCCGGACCCGGGTGTCGGAGCAGCGGACGACCGCCCGCGAGCGGCCGGAGCGCAGCAGCCGGAGCCGGACCCGGTAGTCGGTCTTCCCCTCCCGCCGGCGGCGGAAGTGGACGCGGTAGCGGGGACCGGTGCTCATGCCTTCTCCTCCGGCAGGTGGCCGGCGAGGCGGAGGTTGACGAGGAGGTGGGCGCGGTTGCGGAACATGCCGCCCTTCGCCCGCCGGTAGAACGTGCGGTAGACCGCGACCGGGATCTTCTTCGACGCGCGGAGCTCCCGCAGGAGGTCCCGCTGCGCGCGGATGCGCCGCATCCACCGCTCCTTCTTCGGGACGCGCGAGAACGGCGTCCCCCGTCGCGACCCGGGCCCCGAGTGCCGTCCCTTCGCCACCTCGGCGGCGTGCCGCCGGGCGCGGACGCGGGAGGTGCCGCGGACGGCGAGGCGACGGATCACCCCGGCCTTGATCGCGCTGCGGACGTCCGCCCGCGTGACGGCGTCGGCGAGCTCCTCCTGGCTCGCGGGGTCGATCCAGACGCGGCCTTCGCCGCACTTCAGGAGGGCCGCCGCGAGGCGGCGCTGGTTGGAGAGATCCGGCATCGGTTCACGTCTCCCGGTCGCCGCCGCCGATCGGATTGAGGACGCGCACGCCGAGCTGGCGGGCCCGCTCCTCGAGGACGAGCCGCCGGCGGGTGCCGACGGTCCGGGCGATGATGGCGGCCTGGCGGCGGGCGTCGACCCCCTCGAGCTCGTCGGCCGTGTGGACGATCACGGGCGCGAAGCCGCTCGGGACGAGGCCGCGGACCCGGGCGGGGGAGCGGTAGCCGATGCTGACGATCTCCGCGCGGTAGCCGTAGTGGCGGCGCTGCTTCGACTGGAGCCCGCGGGGTCTCCGCCAGGAGCCGTCGCGGCCGATCCGGTAGTACCGGTTCGCCGCCTGCCGGCCGAAGATCGGGCGGCGGCGGTCGAGCGAGCGTCGGACGGAGAGGAGCGTGCGGAGCGGCGGCGGGAGTTCGGCGCGCTTCGGCACCTTCGCTTCCTCCTTCGCGGGCTTCGCCTCCTTCTTCACCGGGGCGGTCTCGCCGGTCGCTTCCGTCGCCGGGGCGGTCCGTCGCCGGGCGCGCCGGGCCGGCGCCGCGGGGCTGGGCGTCGCAGCCGGCTCCGTCGGCGGCGTCTCGGGGGCGTCCGCCATCAGTTCGCCTCCTTCAGGTGGGCGCGCTCGATGAGATAGATGCCGTCCTGGAAGACCCGCGGGTCGTAGTCGCGGATGCGCGTCACCCGTTCGACGTTCGCCGCGCTCTGGCCGACCTGCTCGACGTCCCACCCCGAGAGGACGACGATGTCCCCCTCGACCGACGCCTTCGTGCCGGGGAGCAGGCGGGTGGAGCGGGGGTGCTTTTCGCCGAGGAAGTTCTCGATCACGAGCTCCTCGCCGCGGACCTGGACCTTCATCGGGAAGTGCGCGGCGACGACCTTCATCCGCGCCTCGACGCCCCGCGTCACCCCGCCGGCGAGGTTCGCGACGTGGGCGGCCCAGGTGCCGAGGAGGGCGCGCGACTGCTTGCGTTCGGGCGGCAGCCGCAGCGTGAGGGTCGCCGCGCCGTCGCGGACTGCGAGCTCCAAGACGTCGGCGGGGAACGGCCGCTCGACCGTCCCGAGCGGGCCCTTCGCGCGCAGCCTTCGGCCGTGCACGCTCAGCGCGACCCCCTTCGGGAGCGCGACCGTCGCGGTCGAGAGGTCGTCAGTAGACATACGCGAGCAGCCTCCCCCCGATCTTGAGCTCCCGCGCCTGGGAGTGCGCGAGGACCCCGCGGTTCGTCGACAGGACGAGCAGGCCGAAGTCCTGCGCGGGCAGAAAGCGCGACTCGTACCGCTCGAGGCCGTCGTGCGGCACGGAGATCCGCGGCTTCACGACGCCGCAGGCGTTGATGCGGCGGGAGAGCTGGACCTCGTACTTGCCGCCGCGGCCGGTGGGGACGAACGTGAACTCGGAGATGTAGCCGTGCTCGCGGAAGATTCGCAGGACCTCGGCGATCAGCTTCGACGTCGGGGCGATCTCGACGGACGGCCGTCCCTCCCGGTCGGCGTGGCGGAGCGTGACGAGCGCGTCGTTGAGCAGATCCTGTTGCATGCGAGCCCTCCCCTACTGGTACTTCCGGAACCCGAGGTCGACCGCCACCTCGCGGAAGCATTGCCGGCACAGGTGGAGCCCGTAGCGGCGGACGATCCCGCGCTTGCGGTCGCAGCGCAGGCAGCCGTCCTTCCGTCCGAAATGCTTCTTCGGCTTCACGGTCACTCCAGCACGTTCACCTGGAACGTGGTCGAAAGGAACGCGCGGGTCTCCTCCCGCGTCGAGCGCAGCGAGCGCGGCAGCGGGCGGCTCGAAAGCCGCCGGTCGCGGATCCGGTAGCCGGCCCGGCCGACCTCGACCGCGACGTCCATCCCGTGGATCCCGATCGCCGGGTCGTACTTCATGCCGGCAAAGTCGGTGTAGTCCGCGACGCCGAACGAGAAGTTGCCGTTCCGGTCGATCGACGCGCCGTCGAGCTGCCGGTCGCGCGCCTCGAACGCCCGGGCGAGGAAGTCGTTCGCGACCGTCCCGCGGAGCGTCACCTTCGCGCCGATCTCCTGGCCCTTGCGGATGCCGAAGTCCCGGTTGGTGGAGTGGGAGCGGGTCGGTACCGGCTTCTGGTGCGTCACCATCTGGAGCACCCGCTCGGCCTTCGTGCGCGCCTCGCCGGACTCGCCGACCCCGGCGTTCACGACGACCTTGATCACGCGGAGCGCCCGGTGGGGGTTCGCGGGGGACGGCGGGGCGGTGGCGGCCGCGGTCGACGGCGCGCTCACCGGTCCACCCCTTCGGCGACCGTGACGGCGGGCGCCGTCTCGCCGACGACGAAGACGTACTCCTTGATCGTCGAGAACCCCTCCGCGAAGTGGACGAGGTTCGGCTGCGAGGAGTTGCGGACCTCGACCTTCTCGACGCGCGCGAGCTCCCCGACGTGGGAGCCGCCCGCGACGAACGCGAGGGCGCCCGGCTTGAGGGCGAAGTGGTCGAGGACCTTCTGGCCCGGGAGCTCGATCTTCACCGAGTCCCCGACGTGGTACGGGGAGGAGGCGGCGACGACGAAGTTCCGTCCGTCGTGCAGCGTCACCTCGACCTTCCCGCCGCGGACCGCGTGCTTGAACCGGACGCGGCCGATCTTCACGCCCGCCTCGGCGGCCGGGATCGGGATGAGGACGAGCTTTCCCCGGCGGTCGTGGAGGACGCGGAAGTGCTGGTCGAGCGGCTTCGCGAACGAGAGGGTGTCCATGAGGCCGAGCCCGCGGGAGAGGTCGTCGGTCGTCTTCCCGTCGACGCGGACGGCCCCCGAGCCGACGAGGATGCGCGCCTCCCGCGCGCTCGTGACGACCCGGCGGAGGTCGCGGAGGACGAGCAGGAGCGGGATCGACCGGTCCTGGGCGTGCGGACCGGGGCTCGGCCGCTTGATCCACTTCGTCCCCTTGCGCGGGACGGTCCAGCTGCGCGGCGCGGCCCGGCGCTTCAGGCGGAACGTCACTGGTCGGACTCCTCCGCCGCGGGGCGGCGCGGGGCGCGGCGCTTCGCGGGCGCCGGGGCGTCGGCCGCGGGGCTCTCCGCCGGCGTATCGGCCTCGTCGTCGTCCTCGACGTCGTCCGGCGCCTCGGGCGCCGGGGCGGCCGGAGCGGGCAGCGCGGCCGGGGACGCCGCCGGCTCGACGGGCGTCGGGCTCTCCCCGAGCTCCTCGGGGGTGACGTCCTCGTCGCGGACCTTGAGCGCGCGCCGGCGCCAGGCGTCGGCGAGGTTGAGCCGGGTGATCACGAGGTGGGACGGGCGGATCGGCAGCGCCTTCAGCTTCTCGCCCGCGGTCTTCACCGTGACGTTGTCGAGCGTCACCGAGTAGGAGCGGCGGTCGACCTTGGCGACGCGCTCCTCGCGGCCCTTGTAGCTGCCCGAGCGCACGCGCACCGTGTCGCCCTTTCGAAGCGGCGCGGCCCGCGTCTTGAACCGGGTGCGCAGCTGGCGGGAGAGCGGGACGGTCATCCGCTTGCGCCGCTCGAACGTGTCGGCGTCGTAGAGCGCGCGCCGCTGGCGCCGCGGGGAGTGGGGGGAGTACTTCACGGACCCTCCTACAGGATGATCGACGACGCCGCGGCGATCCGCGGCCAGCGCTCGGCCGCCTCCTTCGCGACCGGCCCCTTGATCTGCGAACCCTTGATCTCCCCTGTCTCCGTGGTGATCACGGCCGCGTTGTCCTCGAACTGGAGTCGGGTGCCGTCGGGGCGGCGCATCGGCACGCGCGCCCGGACGATCACCGCGTGGAGCACCTGGCGCCGCATCTCGGGCGTCCCCTTCTTCACGGAGACGATCACGAGGTCGGCGACGCCGGCGCGGGGGTAGCGGCGGTGGGTGCCGTGCCAGTTGCGCACGGCGATGATCTCGACGACCTTCGCGCCGGTGTTGTCGACGCAGTCGAGCCGGGCGCCCTTCGGCAGCCCGCGGCTGCGGCGGCCCGCGAGGCCTTTCATCGCGCCCCCTCCTCGACCGCGACCGGGGCCGCCGCCCGCGGCTCCTCGCCGCGGACGCGGTGGGCCGCCTCGCCGAGGTCGGCGACGATGCAGAACGAGACGAGCTTGGAGAGCGGGCGCGTTTCCGCGATCCGGACGCGGTGCCCGACGGGGACGTTCAGGCACGGCGGGGCGTGCGCGAGGTAGCGCCGGCGGCGCTTTTCGTACCGCTCGAACTTTGGCACGAAGTGCAAGAGCGTGCGCTCGATCACCGCGGTCCGCTGCATCGCGACCGAGACGACGGTCCCCTCGATCAGCTGGCCGCGGAGCGGCAGGCGCCCGTGGAACGGACAGTGGCGGTCGTCGCAGCGGGCCTTCGGTGCCCGGACGTCGAGACCGATGTCCCGGGCCCGGGGCGCAGCGGACTTGCGGGTCGGCGTCATCGGAATCTCCGGGGGCCGCCGGCCAACAGCCGCTTCGTTCGGTCCTCGGGACGCACGCGAAGGGCGTCGCCACTTAAGGGTAACTCGCTGCCGGAGAGGCCGATCGTGCCGACGAGGCCCGGCTTCGCGAGCGTGAGCGTCCGCCGCCGGCCCGGCACGCGGACGGTGAACGTGGAGAGCGATTCGTCGACGATCGTCCCGGCGACCGGGCGCCCGAGGCCGGGCGACGCCGGCACGACGATCGTCGCCCCGATCAGCTCGCCGGCGAGCGCTTCCGCCTCGGCGCGCGACGACGGTCTCGAGGTGGCGGGCTGCGTCGGCATCGGCTCACCGGGTCGCCCCCGCACGGCGGTCCCCCTCCCGCGGGGCGAGCGCTCGTTCGTTCAGCACCGTGAGGGCGCGGGCGACGTTGGTGCGCAGCGCGCGCATCCGGCCCGGGCTCGGCGGAGCGCCGCCCATCGCGGCGACCCCGCGCTCGCGCAGGAGGTCGTTCTCCGCGTCGGCGATCCGGCGCCGGAGGTCGTCGTCGGAGAGCTCGCGGAGCTCCTTCATGCGCAGGAGCGTCACAGCGGCACCTCGGGCGGCTCGACCGGGCCCGCCACGACGGCGGCCGCCGGCTCCTCGACCGGCGGCAGCTCGACCGGGGCGACCTTCGGCGGGAGCTCGGCGCCCTTCACGACGATCTCGTCCGGGAGCTTCGCCGTCGAGCGCATGATCCAGACGTTCACGCCGATGACGCCCGGCTTGAGGCGCGCCTGCGAGAACCCCTTGTCCATCCAGAGGTGGACCGCCTCGCCGCAGTACTTGATCATCCCGGCCTTGAACCGCTCGGTCCGGTGGCGCTCGCCCGTCAGCTTGCCCGACAGGATCACCTGGCAGCCGCGCGCGCCGGACTCCATGATCCGCCGGACGGTCGAGTGGCCGGCGCGGCGGAAGTGCCAGCCGCGCTCGAGCGTCGACGCGAGCTTCGCGCTCATCAGCTGCGCGTTCAGGCTCGGCTGGCGCTCCTCCTGCACCTCGATCTGCGGGTTGTCGAGCTGGAACCTAGCGTGGATGTCGTCGGTGAGGCGCTTGATCAGCTCGCCCCGGTGGCCGATCAGGATCCCGGGCCGCTCGCAGATCAGCGTGACGCGCGTCCCCATCGGCGTCCGGGTGATGTCGAGGCCCCCGAAGCCGGCGCGGGCGCTCTCGCGGACGAGGAAGTCCTTCAGGAGGACCCGGCGCGTCGACTCCTGGATGACGCGGCGCTCGCTGCTCACGGGGCCTCCTTCGACTCGCCGAGGACGATCTCGATGTGCGTCGTCTGCTCGTTCCACGCGGTCCCCCGGCCGTGGGCGCGGGGCATCGACGCCTTGTGGACCCGGCCCCGGGCGCTCGCGGCGACCTTGACGAAGAGGCGGTCGGTGTCGAGCCCCTCGTACTCCGCGTTCTCCTCCGCGTTCTCGAGGACCTTCAGCACCTGGCGGGCGACCTTGAGCGGGTAGCGGCCGGGGCCGACCCCGCGCTTGTGGGCGGTCTCCTGGTTGTACCGACGGAACGGGATCGCCCGGCGCATCTCGGTGACGTCCTCGAGGAGCGACCGCGCCTTCGCGAGCGGGAGCCCGCGGATGGCGTTCAGCACCTCGTACGTCTTCTTGGGAGAGATCGGGAGCTCGTACCCCCGGGCGCGCGCGACGTTGACGCCCGGTTCGTCCCGGTAGGTGTACCCCCGCATCGTTCCCCTCCCGACCTCACTTGAGCGGCATGAACTTCGACGACCGCGTCGCGCCGACGCCCGGTCCCGAGTGCTTTTCGAAGCGGCGGGTGAGCGCGAACTCGCCGTAGTAGTGGCCGATCATCTCGGGCCGCACCTCGATCTCTTTGAACTCCTTGCCGGTGTGGATCGCGACCCGCCGGCCGACGTGCTCGGGGAGCACGAGGGCGTCGCGGCAGTGCGTCCGCAGCGGCTTCGCCGGGTCCGACTCGCGCATCCTTTCGAAGAAGCGGGTCGTCTCGGTGTTGAACCCGCGGCGGATCGAGCGGCGGGCGCGGGCGCTCAGGATCGTCGCGAGCTCGGGGAGGCTCATCGCCCGCAGCATCTCGAGCGTCCGGCCCCGGTAGGTGAACTCGCGCTTGCGGCGCGCCTCCACCCGCTTCGCGCGCTTCGCCTTCGCCATCGCTAGTTGCCTCCGCCGCGCTTGCGCTCGCGCGAGCGCCGCTTGTTGCGGTTCGAGCGGGAGAACCGGCCGACCTTCGCGCCCGGCCACGTCCCGGCGCCGACGGTGCTCGGGCGGCCGACGTGCTGGTGGGCGCCGCCGCCGAACGGATGGTTCACGGGGTTCATCGCGACACCGCGGACCTTGACGTACGCCCGCGCGAGCGACCGCGTCGCCCAGAACTTCTTGCCGGCCTTGATGATCGGCCGCTCGAGGCGCCCGCCGCCGCCGACGGCGCCGACCTGCGCGCGGCACGTGGCGAGGAACACCTTGAACGCGCCGCTCGGCAGCTGGACGGTCACCTCGGCGCCGGAGTGGGCTGTGACGAGCGCGCTCGATCCCGCGGAGCGGACGAGCCGCCCGCCGTCGAACGGTTTCACCTCGAGGTTGGAGACGAGCGTCCCGTCCGGGATCTGCGAGAGCGGAAGGATCGAGCCGCGGTCGACCTTCCCTTCGTGGAAGGCGACCGTGTCCCCGGTCGCGAGCCCCGCCGAAGCGAGGATCCGCGTGCGCTCCCCGGAGGCGGTGACGACCTCCGCGACGGGGGCGGTCCGTCCGGGGGACGGCAGGATCGTCTGGACCGTCGCCTCCCCCACGAGCGTCGGCGCCGGGTGGACGATCGCGCCGTGGTGGCGGTGGCTGGGCGAGCGGTACGTCGGAGTGCCCGAGCCGCGCCGCCGGGAGATGATCCGCTTTCCCATCAGAACACCCCCGCCCGGCTGCCGATGTCCTCCGCGGAGTACTCCTTCGCGAAGCGGACCGTGGCGATCTTGCCGGACTGGACGATCTTGACGGTGACCTTCGCCACCTTGCACTGGTACGTCTCCTCGACGGCGCGGCGGATCTCCGCGCGGTTCGCCCGGGAGTCGACGACGAACTCGAGCTTGTTCTGCCGCTCCATCTCGTCCATCGACTTCTCCGTCACGTAGGCGTGGAGGATGACGCGGTGGCGCATCGCGGTCACGGGGCGACGGCCTCCTCGCCGAGCCGCGTCCGGAGGCTCTCGACGGCCGCCTTCGAGAACACCGTGAGCCGGCCCGGCACCCCGCCCGGGGCGAGGTCCTCGGTCGCGAGGCGCAGGACGGGGACGACGTCGACGCCCGAGAGGTTCGCAAAGCCCCGCGCGCGGCCGGCGGCGCTCGTTACGACGAGCACGCTCCGCGGCGTCCGGCGGACCCGGCCGCGGCGGCGGGCCCGGCCCGACGCCCGGAGGTGGACGCCGTCGCGCGACCGCTCGACGTCCGGCCAGAGCTTCAAGCGCTCGAGCAGCGCGCGCGCCGCCGCCGAGGTCCGGATCTCCTCGAGCGGGTCGTCGATGACGACCGGCAGCGCGAGCCCGGACGGGACCTCGTGGCCCCGCGCCTCGGCGAGCCGCGTCTCCCGCGTCGCCGCGAGCGCGGAGGCGAACGCGAGCTGCCGCTCCTTGCGGTTGATCTTCTTCGCCCAGATCCGGTCGGTCCGGGGCGGGTGGGCCGCCCGGCCGCCGACGGTGTTCGGGGACTGGGCGCCCCGCATCGAGTCCATCAGGCGCGGTGTCCGCGCCACGCCCTTCCCTTTGCCGGACCACTCGACCGAGTGCCGCATCCCGCCGGTCGGGCTCGTCCCGTACGGCTGGCGACGGTGGGTCTGCGCGGCGACGACCGCGCGCTGGATCAGGTCGGGGCGGACCGGGGTCGAGAAGGCGAGCGGGAGGCGCACGGTCGCGTGCTGCTTTCCGTCGACCGAGAGGAGATGGACCCGGTGGTGCGGGACGGCGGCGTCGTGCGCCGGCGTCGCGGGTTCGGGGGGCGCGGGATCCGGCGTCATGCTCCCTGCTTGGAGTGGGTGCTCAGGTAGCGGATCTCGACCTTCTCGACGGCGGCGACGCGCCCGCGCAGGGGGGCGCGGAACCGCAACAGGCGCTTCGCCGGGCCGGGGAGCGACCCGTGGAGAATGAGGCAGGCGCTGCGGACCTCCCCGTAGTGGGGGAAGCCGCCCGCCGGGGTGACCAGGTCCTTGCGCGGGTCGCGGACGACCCGCAGGACCCGCATGTTGAACTGCGTCCGGCGATGGTAGCCCTGCTGGCCGGCCTGGGGGATCCGGTAGCTCACGAAGCTCGGGTTGTGGGGGCCGAGCGTGCCGATCATCCGGCGGTGCTTGGAGTTCTTGCGGGGCTGGAGCTTCACGCCCCAGCGCTGGATGTGCCCCTGGAACCCGAACCCCTTGGTGACGCCGATCACGTCGACGAACTCCCCTTCCTTGGTGAGCTCCTCGGCGGAGAGCTCCTTGCCGAGCTGGGCGAGGGCGAACGCCCGCCGCTCGTCGAACTTCTCGCCCGAGACCCGGACCTCGAAGAGGGTCGGCGTCTTCGAGCTCGTGCCCGTGATGAGCGACGGCTGGGTGTGCACGATCAGCCGGACGTCGTCGCCGGCCGCGGCGCCGAACGCCGACAGCGCCTCGGGCGAGCCGGGGGCGTGCGTCGGGATGCGGCGGGGGAGGTCGGCGGAGAACTCGGGTGCCCAGACCTCGGCGACGACCCGCGACCCGTACGGGTTGCGCGCGTACAGCCGGGCCGCGGCGACCCGGATCGGCGGGACCTCGACGACCGTCACCGGCACGGAGACCTCCTGGCCGGCGGTCGTCGACCGCTTGCGGTAGTCGACGATGAACGCGTGGGTCATCCCGACCTTGAAGCCGGCGAACCCCTCGATCGTCGGCTGCTTCGGGCCGGGCGGCCAGGAACGGATCCGGGGGAGCGGCCGGACGGCCCGGGAACGCGGGGAGAATGCGAGCGAGCCTCGCCTCGGACGATGACGACGTGCCATTGACGATAGGGCCCCTACTGCGGGGGACGGGGGAGTTGCGTACCCTATATAAGCGCTCGTGGAAAATCGTCGTTCACCGAGAGAAAGTCGCCCCGGCCCGTGCGTCGCCGTCGCCCGGCGCACCGAACGCGCGCGTAGAGGCGCCCTACACGAGCCCGAGCTCGCGGCCGGCCTTCGCGAAGGCGGCGATCGCGGTCCCGACGTCGTCGTCGCTCAGCGCCGCATTCATGATCGTGCGGATCCGCGCCTTCCCCTTCGCGACCATCGGATAGACGATCGGCAGCGCGAAGACCCCGAGCTCGAAGAGCCGGTCGCTCATCCGCTTCGCGACCGCGCTGTCGCCGACGATCACGGGCGTGATCGGGGTCGCGCTCGTCCCCGTGTCGAAGCCGAGCGCCCGCATCTCGGTCTGGAAGCGGCGGGTGTGGCTCCAGAGCCGGGCGACGTGCTCGGGCTCGGATTCGAGCACGTCGATCGCCGCGAGGCAGGCGGCCGCGACCGCCGGCGGATGCGACCCGGAGAGCAGCCAGGTGCGCGACTTGTTGAACGCGAACCGCCGGAGCTCCTCGGAGCCCGAGATGTGGCCGCCGACGACGCCGAACGCCTTCGAGAACGTCCCCATCTCGACGTGGACCCGGTCGCGGCCGAGGTGGAAGTGCGAGACGATCCCGCGCCCTCCCTCGCCGAGGACCCCCTCGCCGTGCGCGTCGTCGACGTAGACCATCGCGCCGTGGTCGTGGGCGATCGCGGCGATCCGGTCGAGCGGCGCGATGTCGCCGTCCATCGAGAAGACGCCGTCCGTCACGACGAGGATCCGCCGGTACGTCGGGGCGTGCCGCTCCGCCTCCGTGAGCACGCGGGCGAGGTCGTCCGCGTCGGCGTGTCGGTAGACGGCCCGCTCGGCCCGCGACAGGCGCACCCCGTCGATGATGCTCCCGTGGTTCAGCTCGTCGCTGACGACCAAGTCCCCCTCGCCGACGAGCTGCGGGATCAGCCCCGCGTTCGTCGCGAAGCCGGTCTGGTAGACGAGCGACGCCTCGGCGCCCTTGAACCGCGCGAGCCGGCGCTCGAGCTCGGCGTGGAGGTCCATCGTGCCGGCGATCGGTCGCACCGACCCCGACCCGGCCCCATGGGTCCGGACCGCGGCGATCGCCGCCTCCTTGAGCCGCGGATGGTTCGCGAGCCCGAGGTAGTTGTTCGAGCAGAACATCAGCACGCGGCGGCCGTCGACGGTGCACCACGGAGCGCTCGGCCCCGAGAGGACGTGCAGCTTCCAGTCGAGGTCGGCGTCGACGAGCTCGCGGACCTCGGTCGCGAGGAATCCGACGGGGTCGCGCGGCGCGCTCACCATTTCGCCTCCAGGGAGACCTTCGCGGCCTGGCCCGACTCGATCAGCTGCATCGCCCGGGCGACGTCGGGGATCGGGACCCGGTGGGTGATCACCCGCGCGACCTTCTCCCGGAACGACGGGACGGCGAGCAGCCCCTTCACCTGGAACCACGTCTCGAACATCCGCCGGCCGAAGATCCCGTGGATCCTGGCCGCCCGGAACACCACTGCCGTATCGAAGTCGAGCGTCGCGGGTCGGTCGAAGAGGCCGAGGAGCGACACCCGGCCGCCGGGACGGAGGGCGTCGAAGACGAGCTTCAGCGAGGCGGGGTGGCCGGACATCTCGAGTGCGACGTCGACCCCGTGCCCCCCGGTCGCCGCGCGCACCCGCGCCGCGAGATCGTCGCCGTCGGCCCCGGGGCGGAGGACGAGGTCGGCGCCGAGCGACCGGGCGAGCTCGGCGCGCATCGGGTTCACCTCGGTCGCGACGACCTTCCCGGCGCCGAGCATCTTCGCCGCCGCGACCGCCATGAGGCCGATCGGGCCGCACCCGGTGACGAGCACGTCCTTTCCCGCGACCCCGTCCTCGTCGCTCGACTCGGGCAGCAGGGAGTGGAGCGCGTTGCCGAGCGGCTCCTGGACCGCCGCGATCGCCGGGTCGAGCGCCGGGTCATTCTTCCAGGCGTTCAGCTCCGGGAGCACCGCGTACTCCGCGAAGACCCCGTCGCGGTCGACGCCCAGGACCTCGACCTTCTCGCAGATGTGCATCCGTCCGGTCCGGCACTGGTGGCACGTCCCGTCGACGATGTGCGTCTCCGCGGAGACGCGATCGCCGACCTCGAGCCCACGGACCCCCGGCCCGAGCCGCACGACCTCGCCGCACAGCTCGTGCCCGATGATCAGCGGGATCCGGCGGAGGTGCGACTCCGCCCACGAGTTCCACTGCCAGATGTGGAGGTCGGTGCCGCAGACGGAGGAGGCGAGCACGCGGACGAGGACCTCCCGCTCCCGCGGCACGGGCTCCGGGACCGTGGTCACCTCGGCGCCGGGCGCCCTCCGGGACTTGACCACTGCCTGCACGCCGAATGCCCTTGGCCGCGAAACGGGCCACGGGCTTAACGGTTCGTGGACGCGCGCGGTCCGATCGCGCCGTCGAGTTACCCCGGGGCCAACGCGGGCGTAAATAGGCGGGCCACCATATCCGGTGTGACTATCGCATGAACCGGGACATGCGGTCGGATCCGCCGGCGGCGACGACGCCGCCCCGCACGTGGACCGTCGAGGAGGCGAACGCCCGGCTCCCGGCCCTCGGCGAGCTGCTCGATCAGTTGCGCCTGTGGGCGGTCCGTCTGAGCGAGGTCCACGCCGAGTTGCGCCGCCTCACCGCCTTCTGGGGCGCGGAGGTCGACGCCCCGGACCACGCCGATCACCACCTCAAGGAACGCCTCGAGGCGGAGTGGAAGAACCTCTCCCGACGCCTCGACGAGTCGATCGACTCGCTCCGTTCGGAGGCGATCGAGGTGAAGGCGCTCGACACCGGCCTCGTCGACTTCTACGGCGTCGAGGACGGCGAGCTCGTCTACCTCTGCTGGCGCCGGGACGAGCCGGCGGTCGCCTTCTGGCACTCGCTCACCGGCGGCTTCCGCAGTCGCCGCCCGATCCGCGAGCGGGACCCTCCGGCGGTCCCGCGAGCCGGTCTCTCTCCCTAGGCGGTCCCGGTCGGCGTGCCGGCCCGGTACAGCTCGATCGCGGTGACCGAGACGGCGAACAGCCCGAATCCGGCGGTGACCGCGGTGCCGGCCGCGATCACGGGGAGGACCGGGAACAGCCCGAGGAGGTAGAGCGCGGCCGGGACCGCGACCCCGGCGCCGCCGCCGAGGACGCCGGCCGTCCGGTACCGCTGGCGCGCGGTGGCGACTGAGGCCCCGCCCGCGACGACCGCCGCGATGCCGAGCAGCGCCGCCGCGCCGTCGAGCGACGCGAGGAAGCTCACGAGGTCCGGGAACGGAGCGAGCGCGACGGTCGTGGCGTTCACCTCGCTCGACGGATAGAGGGTGATCGCGATCCCGCTCGAGCCCGCATTGTAGATCGGGTCGACGAACGTGTCGACCGTCGAGGGTGCGTAGCCCGAGACGTTCACCGAGAGGGCGACGCCGCCGCTCGGCACATCCGAGAACGCGAACCGTCCGGCCGAATCGGTCAGGGTCGAGACGGCGCGTCCCCCGTTCTCGGAGAGGTCGACCGTCACGAACGACGCCGGCTCGAGCAGTCCCCCGACGACCTTCTCGACGGTGCCGGAGACGGCGTACGACCCGGGGGCGGTCGCCGCCACGCCGTAGTAGACGAGGAGGCCGCCGAGGATCGACGCGGCGATCGCCACGACCGCGAGCGCGATCGCGACCGCGGGCGCGCTGCGCCAGCGCGTCGTCCGGGGTCGCTCCATCGGAGGATATAGCCCCGGCAGCACCTCCCAGGTGTACAGGGGGGGCGGGTCCCGGGGCACGACCACGGGGACCGCGATACGACACTGCGGGCACGGAAACCACTGGGTCGGCGGGGCGGGGGCCGGAAACGCCCGCAGCGCCGCGCCGCACGACGGGCAGCGCAGCGCGATCCCGGGTCCGGCCATCGAAGGACGTCGAGCGCCGTCGGGGTCTTAGCGTTGCGGCGCGCGCTCGCGAAGCCGCACCCGCGGCTCGTCGGGATCGACGACGGCGCGTTCGCCCGGGGCGACCGGTACGCGCCGATCGCGGCGGTCGTGCTCTCCGCTCCGGAGCACGTCGAAGGGGTGCGGCTCGGGCGCGTCCGGATTGACGGCTCCGACGGGACCGCACGGGTCGTGCGGCTCCTCCGCTCGATCGGCGGCCGGGAAGGGATCCGGGCGATCCTCCTCGACGGTCCGGTGGTCGGGGGGTTCAACGTGCTCGACCTCGACGCGATCGCTCGGGCGACCGGCCGTCCGGTCGTGGCGGTGACGCGCCGGCGCCCCGACCTCGGGCGCATCCGCGCGGCGCTCGAGCGGTGGTTTCCGCGCACCGCGGCCGCGCGCCTCGCCCGGCTGCGCCAGCACCGCCTGTTCCCGGTCCGGACGTCCGGCGCCCCGCTCTGGGCGGCGGCCGCCGGTTGCACCGCGGCGGACGCGGAGTGGATCGTGCGTCGGGCGACGGTGCGCGGTCACTGGCCCGAACCGCTCCGGCTCGCCCACCTCGTTGCGTCGGCGACCCGCCCGACCGCCCGGTCCTCGGACCGAACCATTAAGGGGCGCCGGCGTCGTTCCGCGACCGGGCCTGTAGCTTAGCTTGGACAAAGTACTGGCCTTCTAAGCCAGCATACTCGGGTTCAAAGGCTCCGGGGACCGCCCCGGGGCGGAGAGTCCCGACAGGCCCGCCTTCCGTAATCCTACGCCATGCCGACGAGCGCCGTGCAGTCGTCGCACAGGAGCGAGTTCGGTCCCGCGGGGAGCCGCCGGCCGCAGAGCGGGCACGTCGACCGGGCGTCCGCCGCCGCGATCAGCTCCTGGACGCTCGTCCGAAGCGCGGGGTCGGTGCCCTCCCGCGCCTCCTCGGCCGGCCGCCGGCCGGCGGCCTCGGGGAGGAACGACTCGAGCCGGACCCGGTAGATCCCCGTGCGGCGGTCGAAGACGACGAGCTGGCGCTGGACGAGCCCCTGCAAGGCGGAGTCGACGAGCTCCCGTACCCCGCCGAAGATGTGGGCGAGCTCGACGCTGGAGAGGCCGTTCGTCTCGGAGAGCACCTCGAGGCAGCGCGTCGCGAGCAGCGAGGAGTCGCCCTGCCCGATCGCCCGGTCGAGCGCCCACGCCACGCGCGACGGCCGGGCGACCCGCCGGACGATCGACAGCCGCCCCGCCCGCGGGTCGGCGACGATCGACTGCCGCACGAGGTCGATCTCGAACCGGGTCCGTTCCTCGGCGAGATAGAGGAGAACCGCCACCGAGAACGGCAGGACCGGCTGCACCCGGCAGATCATCATCCCCTGGGCGAGCGTCCCGATCCGAGCGGGGAGCTGGACGCGCGAACCGCCGGCGGCGGCGCGGTCCTCCTCGACGCGGCTCCGGGGGACGAAGTGCTCGCGCAGGAGGACCCGGGCGATCGCGCGGCGCGGCGCAGCGCCGCCCGGCGGGAACAGGTCGGCCGAGCCGTCCGGGTGGAAGCCGATCCGCTCGAACGGCGTGAGGAACGCCCACTCCGGTCCCGGGGGCGGGGCGCCGGTGAGGCGGATCTCCCCTTCCGTGAACAGCGCCTCGGGGTCGCCGAGGGCGGCGTAGAACGACGGGAACGACTTCCCGTCGACCGTCAAGGAGAACGGGCCGAGCGGCACGCTCCGCCGGGCGACGAACTCGTCGTAGGCACGGGCGAGGACCCGCGCGGAGAAGTCGTCGAACCGCTCCCCGGCGAGCCGGCGCCCGAGCGCGTCGATCTCAGCCAGCGGAACGTTCGGCACGGGGCCGCCTCTCCTCCTCGAGCATCCGGTAGAGCGAGATAAAGCGACGGGCCATCGCCTCGAGCGACGCGTGCTCGCGGACCCAGCGGGCCCCTTCGTCGGCGAGCCGCCGCCGCTCCTCCGAGCGCTCCACGAGCTCGCGCAGCGACGCGGCGAGCGCCTCGCCGGCGACCGCGTCGACCCGCCGGCCGGTCCGGCCGTCCTGGACGACCTCGGCGGCGCCGCCGCTCGCGGGGGCGACGACCGCCGCCCCGCACGCCATCGCTTCGAGCAGTGCCACGCTCGACGTGTCGCTGGTCGACGGCAGGACGAACACGTCCGTCTGGCCGAGCAGCGCCGCCTTCTCGCTCTCGGCGACCGGACCGACGTACCGGACCCGCCGGGCGAGCACGGGGTCCGCGGCGAGCCGGGCGCGGACCGCCGCCTCCTCGGGGCCGGTCCCTCCGACGATCGCGCCGATGTCGTCCGTCCGCGCGACCGCCGCGACCGCGTCGAGGAACCGGTGGACCCCCTTGTCGACGGTCAGCCGGCCGAGGTACGTCAGCAGCGGTCCCGACGGGAGGCCGCAGCGGGCGCGCCAGTCCGGCACGGCGAACCCCGGACGGAAGCGGTCGACGTCGATCCCGTTGGGGACGACCTCGATCGGACGGCGGAACGGCTTCGCCGCGGAGGCGAGCAGCGCGTCCCGCGCCGCCGCCGACGGCGCCGTCGCGAGGTCGCACCGCCAGTAGGTGCCGAGGTTGTACCACCAGGCGATCCGGAAGAACAGCGGGACGAGGAGCTTCTGCGGTACGCTCTCGCGCATCTCGCGGATGTTCGTGTGGAACGTCCCGACGAGCGGGCGCCGGTACCGGCGGGCCGACAGGAACCCCATGCTGCCGATCGGCCCGGGGGTGTGCAGGTGGACGACGTCGGCGTCCCGCACGCCGTGGGCGTCGCGGATCAGCGAGAACGGGAAGACCGGCCAGCGGTACTGGGCGTACAGCGGGACCGGCACGGAGCGGACACGCCGGACGACGACCCCGCCGACGACCTCCTCGCGCGACGGGCGTCCGACCTTCGTGTCGGACGTGAACACCTTGACGGAGTGGCCGAGCCGGACGATCGTCCGGGCGAGCCCGCCGGCGACCGACGCGACCCCGTCGTGCATCGGGTCGTAGGAGTCGGTGAAGAACGCGACCTCCATGGGCCCGCCTCGACTCCGGCGCCGGGGTTCGTATGCTTATGGGTCGACCCGCGGACGGAGGTCAGACCGCCACGGGGAACGCCCGCTCGAGCCGGACGCCGTTCGTCGGGTCCATCGAGCGGGTGTTGCATGACACGACGAGCGACGAGCGCGTCGCCTGGACCTGGCCGACGAGCCAGTGGACGGCCCGCAGCGTCGTCTCGGGCCCCTCCTCTCCTACGTAGTACTCGAGCGCGTCGACGTAGACGAGCGCGCCCCCCGGCGCTTCCGTCGGCCCGCGGAGGCGGCCCCCGAGCTCGGAGAGCGTCACCGGGCGCACGGAGCCGTCCGGGGCGACCGACGCGCGCGGCGAGATGTCGAGGCGGCGCTCTGGCGGGACCCCGGGGATCTCGGGCGGGTGCGTGGAGACGACGACCAGGCGGGGGTACGACGTCGCGTGGGCGCGCAGGAGCTCGAGCGCCCGGGCTGGACGCTCCTCGCGGACGAGGATCCCCTGCCCCGGGGTCGGGCGCAGGACCGGGGGTCCGGCGCCGATCGGCGCGTTCCACGGGCGCGCGGGGGTCGCCGGGGCCGGTCGCAGGATCGCGCTCCACGCGGTCCGGCGGGGCGGGGCGAGGAGCCCCTTGCGCTTCGACTCGACCTCCTCGGGGAGGCGGACGAGCCGGCCTTCGGCGAGCATCCGGATCTCCTGGGGCGTGTGCCCCCGGGCCGCGTGCTGGACGACCTCGCGGAGCGCGTTGCGGGCCCCGTCCTCGTAGCCGGCGGCGTACGCGCGGGCGTACTCCTCGTCGGCCGGCGGCTCGGGGTCGGTCGGCGGGGGGCCGTTCTCGTCGTCGTCCGGGTCGCTCACGCGGGGGCCCGGTCCCGGGCGGGGCTCTCGGTGCGCACCGGGGCGCCCTGCCCCCGGGCCGGCCGGTCGCCGTCCGGTTCCTCCACCGGGGTGAACTTGTAGCCGTAGTGGATCACGCCCGCCTTTCCTTCCTCCCGGAGCTTGCGGAACGTCGCCCGCACGCGGAGCCCGATCGCCACGCCCTCGGGCTCGATGTCGACGACCTGCCCCGTCAGGACCGGCCCTTCCGGGGTCTTCACGAGCGCGAGGACGTACGGCACCTGCATCTCGAACCCCTCCGCCGCGTCGTGCACCACGGTGAACGAGAGGACCTCGCCGTCCCCGGTGAGCGGGAACGGAATCATCTTTTCGATCGACTGGCGGTGGTGGGTGCACGCCGGGCAGACCGCCCGCGGAGGGAAGTAGACGGTCCCGCAGTTCGTGCATTTCGACCCGCCGAGGTTGTACCGCCGGGGCGTCTCGCGCCAGAAACGTGCGATCGACATCGGTCGTCCCTCCTAGTTCACCCGCTCGAGGAGGTGGACGACCGCGGTCGCCCCGGTCCCCCCCAGGTTGTGCGCGAGCCCGAGGGTCGCGTCGGGCACCTGGCGCTCCTTCGCCTGCCCCCGCAGCTGCCGGACGAGCTCGACGACCTGGGCGACGCCGACCGCCCCGAACGGGCGCCCCTGCGCCTTCAGGCCGCCGGACGGATTGACGACCGTCGGTCCACCCGGCCCGAACCGGCCCCCCGCGAACTCGGGGCCCGAACGGCCCCGGTCGACGAAGCCGAGGTCCTCGAGCGCGACGAGCGCGCTGATGCTGTACGCGTCGTCGATCTCCGCGACGCGCACGTCCGCCGGGGCGCGCCGCGCCTGTCGGAACGCCCGCTCGGCGGCCGCCACCGTCGCGCCGACGCTCGTGACGTCCGCCCGGTGCTGGAGCGCCATCGCGTCGCACGCGACCTGGCTCGCCGCGATCCGGATCGGGGTGTCGGTGTGCTTGCGCGCGGTCTCGAGCGGCCCGAGGACGACCGCGGCGGCGCCGTCGGAGAGCGGCGCGCAGTCGAAGACGCCGAGCGGTTCCGCGACCGGGCCCGCGTCGAGGACCTGCTCGACGGTGACCTTGTTGCGGTAGTGCGCGTTTGAGTTCCGCGACCCCATCTCGTGGGCGTGGACGGCGACGCGCGCGAGCTGCTCGCGGGTCGTGCCGTGCTGGTGCATGTGCCGCCGGGCGACGAGCGCCCAGAGCGCCGGGAGCGTCGCGCCGAAGACGACCTCCCACTCGTGGTCGGCCGCGGCGCTCGAGATCTGGCTCGCCGTCGCGTCCGGCACGTCGGTGAGCTTCTCGGCGCCCCCGACGACGACGTAGTCGTAGAGGCCGCTCGCCACGGCGAGGTACCCCTGGTGGAGGGCGAGCGCGCCCGAGGCGCCGCCGCCCTCGACCCGGATCGACGGGAGGTGCCGTCCGGCGAGCCCGGCGTAGTCGAGGATCAGCGGGGCGATGTGCTCCTGCTCCAAGAGCGAGCCGCTCGCCATGTTCCCGAGGAAGAGGGCGCCGAGGTCCCCCGAGGAGAGCTTCGCGTCGACGAGCGACTGGAGCCCCGCCTCGATCCCGATCTCCCGGAACGAGCGGTCCCATAGCTCGCCGAACTTCGTCTGCCCGATGCCGAGGACGGCGACGTCCCGCATCGGCTAGCTCCCTCCCATGTGGATCTTGCCGCGGAACTTCGCGTAGACGGCGTACGGGATCTCGACGCCGTGGTCGAGGTACCACTGGACCGGGCGGCCGAAGCTCTTGTCGAACGACGCGAGCTCGTCGGTCGTCTCGAGGTCGAACGCGTCCGACCCGGCGCCCGACCCGTAGCCGACCATCAGGACCCGCTCGCCGGGCCCGGCGTGGTCGAGGACGTTCGCGAGCCCGAGGAGCGCGGCGCCGGAGTAGGTGTTGCCGATGTCGGGAGTCACGAGCCCGTAGCGCATCTGCGCCTCCGAGAAGCCGAGCTGCTTCCCGACCCGCTGCGGGAACTTCCCGTTCGGCTGGTGGAAGACGACGTGGCGGTACGATTCGGGCGTGGTGCCTGCGCTCTCCATCATCCGGCGGGCGCACTCCGTCACGTGACGGAAGTACGCGGGCTCGCCGGTGAAGCGGCCGCTGTGGCTCGGGTAGCGCTGGCCTTCCCGCCGCCAGAAGTCCGGCGTGTCGGTCGTGTAGGAGAGGGTGCCGTTCACCCGGCAGATCACCCGCTCGCGCCCGACGACGAACGCCGCGCCGCCGGCGCTCGCCGAGTACTCGAGCGCGTCCCCCGGCGCGCCCTGCGACGTGTCGGTCCCGATCGCGACCCCGAACCGGATCATCTCCGCGCCGACGAGCCCAAGGCACGTCTGGATCGCGGCGGTGCCGGCCTTGCAGGCGAACTCGAAGTCCGCCGCCGTGAGGTTCGGGGTCGCTCCGACCGCCTGCGCGACGACCGTCGCCGTCGGCTTGACGGCGTACGGGTGCGACTCCGAGCCGACGTACAACGCCCCGATCTGCTGAGGGTCGATCGCCCCGCGCACGAGCGCGGTGCGGAGCGCCTCGGTCGAGATCGTGATCGTGTCCTCGTCCGGTGCCGGGACGCTCTTGCGGCGGACGTTGAGCGACTCCCCCGTGCTCACGCCGTCGGCGCCCCAGACCCGGCCGATCTCGTTCGGCGTGATCCGGTATCTCGGCACGTACGCCCCGTAGCTGACGATCCCTGCCTTCACGACCTTCCTCCGTTCAGAGCTCCTCGAGCTTCTCGAGCACCGCCGGCGCCGCGAGCGCCGTCGTGAGGAGCGGGATGTTCTCGACCTCGGAGAGCCGGACCGCGAGCGCGTCGATGCGGCCCGGGTTGGAGAAGAAGACCGCCGCCGGTTTGAGCGGATGGGCGCGGATCGCGACCATCGGGGACCGGCCGTACTTGACGTTCGAGAAGATCAGCGCGCGCTGCGTCGACCAGCCGTACACCTCGACGAACCGCGACGCGTCGATCGAAAGGATGGCGCGCGGGGCGTCGAGGACGGTGAAGCCGTGCACGTCGCGGTGGAGGTCGACGCGGCTCACGGGGCGGGCGTCGAGCGCATCGGCGAGCGACTTGAGCGGGATCGCCACCGCAAACTCGCTCATCCCGAGGATCCCGTCCGAATGCGGCCGGACCCCGAGCCGCTGCCCGACGCGGCTGCCGTGCTCCAGGTCGAGGGCGAGCAGCCCCCCCACATACTTTCGGATGAACCCGGCCCCGGGGTTCATCCGGCGCTCCGATTCGTAGTCGCTGATCACGGAGGGGACCGTCGACAGGTGCCGCGCGAGGTCCCGCTGGGAGATGCCGAAGTCCTCGCGCCACTTGCGCAGCGTGCGCCCGGGGTGCGGCGAGAGGACCACCTCACCAGCGATCTTCTCTCGAATCTCCGCTTCCACGACGCCGGACGAGTCGGCGGCGCTATAAATCGATGCGGTTGCTGTCGGTGGTCCCTATCGACATCTGACGACAGACGGACCGCGCCGGCCGAGTGGACCGGGCGAGAGTCTCCGACCGGGAGGATCGCTCCGCGGCCGTTTGAACTCGCGACCTCTACCTTGCCAAGGTAGCGATCTTCCGCTGATCTACCGGCCCACTGCGGGCGCCGAGGCCGGCGGCACGATAAGCCCTTCTGCGCGGCCACGGCGACCGGCGGCCGTCGTACGGGCCGGGGCGCGCTCCCCGCGCGTCGTCGCCGACGCCTCCGACCAAACCCTTATGCCTCCCGTTCCGCTCCCGCGCTCCGATGGGGGACGATGCGCCGGCCGGCGAGCCGTTCGACGTCCTGCTGCGCAGCACGCGCGACCTCCTGCGGCCCGAGGAGATCGTCCGGGAGGCGACGCGCGACATCGTCAAGGACGAGATCCGGCGGCACCTCGAGAAGACCCTCCACGACGACCCGAAGCTCGCGCAGGCGCTGCGGGACGCCGTCCGCGACCTGCTCGCGGCCCGCGCGAACGAGTACGCGGCGATGGTGCGGATCGGCACCGCGACCGCCCGGCTCGGCCTCTCCGCCCTCCCCCCCGAGATCCGACGCGCCCTCACGCACGACCTGGTCGAGATGATCTCGAAGGAGCTGGGGCAGATCGTCGAGAGGTCCCTGTGACCCAGCGGCTCGCGGCGGACGAGGTCCGCATCTACGAGGTCAAGCGGGTCGACGTCGAAGGCGCGATCGTCATCGACGGCTTTCCGTCGGTCGGGCTCGTCAGCTCGATCGTCGCGAACTTCCTCATCGACACCCTCAAGATGGAACAGATCGGCATCGTGGAGTCGCCGACGTTCCCGACGGTCTCCCTGGTCCGCAACGGCGTCCCACAGCACCCGGTGCGGATCTACGCCGGTCGGCCTCCGGCCGACCGCGCCGGGCGCGGCGCGGACAAGATCGTCGCGTTCGTCTCGGAGTTCCACCCGGCGCCGACCCTGATCCACCCGCTCGCGACCGCGATCCTCGACTGGGTGCAGGAGCAGCGGTGCTCATTGCTCGTCTCCCCCGAGGGCCTCGTCGTCGATGCGGAGCCGCGACCGCACGCCGGTCGCACTCCGCGCCTAGGGGACGTGAAGGTCTACGGAATCGCTAGCACGGCCAAGGCGCGCGAGCTGTACATCGAGCCGAACACGATCCCGTTCACCGAGGGCGTGATCACGGGGATCGCCGGGGTCCTCCTCAACGAGGGGCGGCGCCGCGGGTTCGACGTCCTCACGTTCCTCGCCGAGGCGCAGTCGGACTACCCGGACGCCCGCGCGGCCGCGAAGGTGATCGAGGCGATCAACCGGATCCTGCTGCGGACGCCCCTCGATGCGGTGCCGCTCTACGCCGAGGCCGAGCGGATCGAGCAACAGCTGCTATCGATCCAGCGGCGCGCCGAGCGGAACCGCCCCGAGACGGTCCCCCCGCAGTCGCCCCCGATGTACCGGTAGGCCCGGGGACGCGCTCGAGCATCTCCCGGACCCCCCGGACGAGCGCGGCCGCGTCCTCCGTGGAGTTGTAGAGGTAGAACGACGCCCGCACGTTCCCCGAGAGGCCCCGCCGGGCGTAGAACGAGTGGGCGCAGTGCATCCCCGACCGGACGAGCACGCGGTGGCCTTCGTCGAGGAAGACCGCCGCGTCGTTCGGGTCGATCCCGTCGAGCGTGAAGCCGTAGATGCTCGGCCGGTCCGCCGGGCGTTCCGGACCGAGCACGTGCACCCGGCGTTCGCCGTCCAGTTCCTTCGAGACCCGCTCGTTCAGCGATCGTTGCTGGGCCTCGATCGCCTCCGGGCCGATCCGGTCGAGGAAGTCGACCGCGGCCTTCGCCCCGAGGACGCCCGCGTAGTTCTGCAGGCCGGCCTCGAACCGGTGCGGGGGGGGACGAAGGGCGTGCCCTTCGAGGGTCGTCCACTCCACCGTCTCTCCGCCGATGAGCAGCGGCCGCAGGGTCGAGAGCGGCTCGATCGCGGCCGCCAGCACTCCGGTGCCCGTCGGACCGAGCATCTTGTGCGCGGAGACCGGGTAGAAGTCGACGCCCCAGCGATCGGCGTCGACCCGACGGTGGGGCGCGGCCTGGCAGCCGTCGATCAGGACGAGCGACCCGCGCGCGTGCGCCCGCTCGACGATCTCGCGGACGGGGAGGCTCCGGCCGTCGACGTTGGACGTGTGGAACAGGCTCACGAGCCGAGTGCCCGGACGGATCGCCTCCTCGAGCGCGTCGCCGTCGAAGCCGCCGTCGTCGGCGAGGGGCAGCACGTCGATCCGGATCCCCCGTTCCTCGACGAGTCGGTGCCAGACGACCAGGTTCGAGTTGTGCTCCTGGTCGGAGATCAGGACCCGGTCGCCGCGCTTCCAGGGGAGTCCCTGGGCGACGAGATTAATCGCCTCCGTCGCGTTGCGGAGGAAGACGATCCCGCGCGGGTCGCTCCGCCCGAGGTACCGCGCGAACGTCGAGCGCGCGGCCTCGTAACGACCGCCAACCTCCTCGGCGAACCGGTGGAGGCTCCGCCCGGCGCACCCGGGGTACTCGGCGTAGTACTCCTCCATCGCTGCGAGCACGGGACGCGGAACGAGCGACATGCACGCGGAGTCGAGGTAGACGGGGGGACCGCCGGGGCGATCGCGCAGCGCGGGAAACTCCCGGCGGACCGAGGTGACGTTCACTTCGCGGCCCCCTGGAGCCCCGTCGCGGCCGCCGCGAGCGTCGCCGCGCCGAGGACCAGGGCCTGCTCGTCCGGGGCGAACGTCGCGCTGTGCAGGCTCGCGGGGCGCCCCGGCACGCCGACGCCGAGCCGCAGGAACGTGCCCGGCACCTTCTCGAGGTAGCGGGCGAAATCCTCCGCCCCCATCAGCGGGCGCTCCGCCTCGACGACCTTCTCCCGGCCGAACTCGATCTCGAGCGCCCGGACCACAGTCCGTGTCGCCTCGGGCGGGTTCACGAGGGCGGGGTACCCCCGCCGATACTGGATCGTAGCGCGGGCGCCGAGCCCGGCGGCGATCGACCGGACCCGCCGTCGCAGCGACCGCTCCATCAGGTCCCGGGTCTCGGTGCGCATCGTCCGCACGGTCCCCTCGAGGACGACCTCGGTCGGCAGGATGTTGTGACGGGTGCCGCCGTGGATCGAACCCACGCTGACGACGACCGGATCGAACGGATCCCGGATCCGGCTCACGAGCGCTTGCAGCCCGGCGACGATCTCGCTCGCCGCGAGCACCGCGTCCGGCCCCTGGTGGGGCGTCGATGCGTGCCCCCCGGTGCCGTGGACGACGATCCGGAACGAGTCGGCCGCCGCCATGAACGGACCGATCTTCCAGCCGACCTTCCCGAGCGGAAGGCTCGGGTCGACGTGCTGCCCCACCACGAACCGAACGGTCGGGCGCTCGAGGCAGCCGCGCTCCATCATCGGCGCGGCGCCGCCGCGGTCTCCGTCCTCCTCGGCCGGCTGGAAGATCAGTTTCACCGGGCCCGGGAGCCGGTCGGACTGCCGCGCGAGGATCGCCGCGGCCCCGAGGAGCGACGCCATGTGGACGTCGTGGCCGCAGGCGTGCATCACCCCGGGGGTCCTCGATCGGAACGCGAGGCCGGTTTCCTCCGTGAGGGGCAGCGCGTCCATGTCGGCCCGGAGCGCGACGACCGGGCCAGGCCGGCCCTCTCCGATCAGGCCGACGACCCCCGGGAGGTCGTCGAACGTCCGGAACGGGATTCCGAGTTCGCCGAGCGCACCGGTGATCTTGTCCCGGGTCTTCTCCTCGTGAAAGGTGAGCTCCGGCTCCCGGTGGAGGGCCATTCTCCACGCCCGCATCGCCGGAAGCACCCGCCGCGCGGAGGGGGTCCAGGCTTCCGGGACGCCCGTCATCGAGAATGCATCGGGGGACGCGATATAATGCGAGCGGAATCCGGGCCCCGCCGTCCGAAGGCGTTCAGGCGGCGCCCGATGCGGTCGGCCGGTCGGAGCGACCGGATCTCCTCGGCCGGAGGTCCCGCCGGGGCGGGGCGACGAAACCGATTGAACCAGACCGCCCGGATCCCGGCCGCGCGGGCGCCCTCCACGTCGAACCTCCAGGAGTCCCCGACCATCACGGCCTCCTCGGCCCCCACCGAGAGCTCTCGGAGGGCGGCCCGGAAGATCCGGGGATCCGGCTTCTCCGCGCCCACCCTTTCCGACACGACCAGCGCGTCGACGACTCGCCCGAGCCCCAGGAACCGCAATTTCCGCTCCTGTTCGGCGACGGTGTTGTTCGTCACGATGCCGACCGCCATCCGCCGATGGAGCCACCGCACGAGCTCGGGCGCCCCGGGAACCGGTCGTTGCCGCGCGAGGTAGACCCTTCGGTACAGTTCCGCGATTTCTTCCACAGCGGCCGGGGTCGGGCGGCCGCCGAACCGACGTATCAGTCGGCGCCACCGGACCGCGCGCGCTTCGACGTGGGACCACCGACCGCGCAGTACGTCTGGGTGCGTCGCCTCGAGGATCTCTGCGTAAGCGATCGACAGCTCATCGAGCGAGTACCCGTGGAGGCTCGGGAGCTTCCGACGGACGCTCCCAATGGCGGCCCGCGCGGTGCGCGTGTGATCGAAGAGCGTGTCGTCCATGTCAAACAGGACGGCCCGCGGAGCCCGGACCGGGGGGGCTGCCCTATGCACCACGCTGGCCCAAGGGGGAAATCCCGAAGAGAGTTCGCCTCGCTCCCGGGGAGCTCGACCGGTCGGGTCGGCCCCAACCCGCGCCCCGAGACGCCTCGAGCGATCGCGACGTGTACGCTTCACGCGGCGCGACTTCGAAGCTCTTATGTACCGGGACCGCGGGTCGGACCCCGATGCCCGATGGTCGAGGCGCCCCGCGCTACGGGATCTGGTTCGCGCGCGGGGGGCTCGTCGTCGCGCTCTCTGTCCTGCTGATCGCCTCGGCCGGATGGGGCGGAGTCCCGCGCAACGTCCCCAGCGCTCCGCCCGGGGGGGTCCACGGAGCGGCGATCTCCTACAATGTTCCGGTGGACCCCGAGTTCCTGCCGCGAGAGGTCCACCAGTCGGCCAGCGGGCTCGACCGCTTTGGCGCGTCGGTGGCGATCTCTCCGACGCTCCTCGTGGTCGGCGCGCCCGAATCCTCCGGCCACGGCGTGCTCGACTCGGGGGAGGTACAGGTCACGAACCTGGCGTCGGGGACGAGCTATCTGCTCTTCGGCCAGGATACGGCGAACGGTCGCTTCGGCACGGCGGTCGCGCTCGGCGACGGCCTGATCGCGGTGGGCGCGCCGGGAGACCTTGACCTCAACTACACCGAGGACGTCGGTGCGGGCGCCGTCTTCGTCTTCAACGCGACCACCGGCGCGGTCGTGGACCGTCTGTACAGTCCCAATCCCACGTTCGATGGATCCTTCGGCACGTCCGTGGCGTTGGCCGGCTCGTACCTGGCGGTCGGAGCCCCGGGCGAGCAGCTCGGGGAGGGCCCGGTCGGCTCCGGTGCGGCGTACGTCTTTGACCTCCAAACGAGCACGTCCATGACCTTCTTCAGCCCGTACTCCGTGGAATACGGCGCGTTCGGGAACTCCGTCGCGCTCAGTGGGACCACGCTCGTCGTCGGGGCCCCGTTCGAGCTTCCGTGCCGGGTGGTCGGCGGCAGCGATTGCGCCGGCAACGCCTACGTCTTCTCGGTGGCGTCGGGCGACCTCGAAGAGCAGCTGCCGAACGACCTCGGCGGCCGGTTCGGCTGGTCCGTCGCCATCAGCGGGGCCACGATCGTCGTGGGCGCCCCCAGCTCCAGCACCCTCTACGGCGCCGTCGGCGCGGCGGGGGTCTTCCAGCTCAACTCGAACGTCTCGATCACTCTCGCCACGATCCATCCCAGCTCGGGCGGGGACTTCGGTACGTCGGTCGCCGTCTCGGGGGACGTCGCCGTGGTCGGCGCCCCCGACGAAGAGCCGGATTACGTCACCGAGGCCGGGGACGCCTACGCGTTCAGCACGGTCAGCGGGGGCCTCGACCGGGGCGTCTTCGTGGCCGACCCCGTCGCCGAGTTCGCGTACCTCGGCTCGGCGGTCGCCCTGAGCGGGAGCACGCTGGTCGCCGGGGCCGTCGAACAGAACGACACCGACGGCCCGTACACCGGCGCGGTGTTCCTGTATCCGTTGCTTCCCTGGACGGTCTCCACTCCTTCGGTGGGCTCCGCGGCGTCCTCCGGGGAGTTCGGCTCGGCCGTGGCCGTGTCGAATGGGATCATGGTCGTGGGGGCGAAGCAGGCCGGCTCGCTCTTCTTCTCGGGCGAGGCGTTCCTGGTCAACACCTTCACCGGGGCGATCTCGGCACTCTCCGACCCCCATTCCACCAGCTACGGAGATTTCGGTACTTCGGTCGCGATCGACGGGACGTACGCGGTCGTCGGAGCTCCCGGCGAGGTCGCGAACGGAACCGGCTTCTACTCGTCGGGCAACGTCTACGTCTACAGCGCCTCCACCGGCGCCCTGCTGCGCACGCTGACGAGCGGGAACCCCGTGACGGCGGGCGGCTTCGGCCACTCCGTCGCCATCAGCGGGGTGAACGTCGCCGTTGGGGCCTGGGCGGAGACGCCGTCGGGGCAGCCGGCCGGCGCCGGGGCCGCCTATCTGTTCAACGCCTCGTCCGGCGCCGAGCTGGCTTACTTCATCAGCCCGAACTCGGCCTCCGGGGGCGGGTTTGGGTACTCCGTCGGGGTCAGCGGTTCGACCGTGGTGGTCGGGGCGCCGTACGAGACGGTCGGATCGGAGTTCAACGCGGGGAACGCCTACGTCTTCAGTCCCGGTGCTCCGTTGCACCCGTACAACGTGCGGACCCTCGTCGACCCGAACGCGCAAGGGGCCGGCGACTTCGGCGATTCCGTGGCGGTCAGTGGAGGCACGGTCGTCGTGGGGGCGCTCGACGAAACGGACGGCAGTTCGATCGACGCCGGACACGCGTACATCTTCGGCACTACCTCGGGGACCCTCGTCTCGGTCCTCCACAGTACGAACGTGACGACCTACGGGCAGTTCGGCATCTCGGTCTCCACGAACGGGCCGACGGTCGTCGTCGGGGCTCCCGAGGAGTTCGGCGATGGATTCCAGGACGGCGGGCAGGTGTATGTCTTCAACTCGATCGGTGTGCTTTTGAATCGGTACTTCAGCGCCCAGACCCAGATCAACGGTCTCTTCGGCTGGTCGGTCGGCATCGGAGCGGGCGGGATCATTGTCGCGGGCGCCCCGGGCGAGGGCGGAGAGACTGGCACTGCCTACGTTCTCTAGGCCGAAGCCCCGGCCTTCGAAGGGACCGGCCTCCGGTCGGTGTTAGCCGAGTTCACCCGTCCCTGCCACCGTTGCCAGGCCGGAGTCTCCCTCGGCGTCCCCGGGGGCACTCGCCAGAGCCGACCCGCGCTCGGCTCCGGCGAACAGGATCTAGCGAACATGCGAACTGCCTCCGCGGGCATGGGGCGCACGATGGCGGGAACGGATCTCTGGGGTTGGAAGGGGCTAACGATCGTGGGGACGGGGATCCGCCCGGGATTGCAGACTACACCGGAAGCGAAGATCTCCATAGTTCAAGCTACGAAGGTTCTGTTCTCGGTCGACGGACTCCTCGCGGAAGAGTGGCTGAAGCGACTCAATCCGTCCGCCGAGTCTCTCGCTCCGTACTACGTGGCGGAGCGGCCCCGGGTGGAAATCTACGCGGCGATCGTGGAGAGGGTGCTCACCGATCTGCGAAGGTTCCGGGACGTCTGCTTGGTATTCTACGGGCATCCCGGCGTCCTGGTCGGGCCGTCTCACGAAGTCACTCTCCGCGCCCGCTCCGAAGGATTCGAGGTGCGGATGCTGCCGGGGGTCTCGGCCCTCGACAACCTGTTCTCTGACCTCGGAGTGGACCCTGGGGTCGCCGGGTTGCAGTCCTATGAGTGTACGGGCTTCCTCCGAGATCGGCCCCGATTCGATCCGGCCGTCCCTTTGGTTCTGTGGCAGATCGGCGTCGTCGGACAACGAGTATGGGACCCTCAGTCACGGCCGGAGGCCGGCGTTCTCCGCTCGCTGCGGGATCATCTGCAGAACTTCTATCCCCCCGAGCACGCTGTCGTTCTCTACGAAGCCCCCGTGGCCCCGTTCGCGGTTGCTAAGGTAATCTCCGGCGACATCTCGGACATCCCGGAGATGGCGACCTCTAACGCCAGTACTCTCTACATCCCGCCGTTACCGCGACCCGCTTCCGATCATCGCCTCCCGGCCGCGATGAGCCCCCGTCGGGAGGGGTCAGCATCGACTCCGCCCTCGAGCGAGTCAGTCTCGCTCTCGTACCGCTAGCGCGCTACAAGGGTCCTTTTATATGAGTGCTTTCTTACTAAAATGCGTAAGTGCGCCGATCGTCGGCCTCCCCGACGTCGACTCACCGCGCGGAGCCGATCATGGCGAAAATCATCGGAATTGACCTCGGAACGAGCAACTCGGCGGCGGCCGTGCTGGAAGCCGGCCGCCCGGCGATCATCCCGAGCGCCGAGGGGACGACCGTCGGCGGCGGGAAGGCGTTTCCCTCGTACGTCGCGTTCACCAAGGACGGACAGCTGATCGTCGGGGAGCCGGCCCGTCGTCAGGCGATCTCGAACCCCGAGGGGACCGTCACCGCTTTCAAGCGGAAGATGGGGACGGACTACCAGTACTCGCTCCACGGAAAGAAGTACACGCCGCAGCAGCTGTCGGCGTTCCTCCTCCAGAAGATCAAGCGGGACGCGGAGGCGTTCCTGGGCGAGAAGGTCGAGAAGGCCGTGATCACGGTCCCTGCGTACTTCAACGACAACCAGCGCCAGGCGACCAAGGACGCCGGCGCGATCGCGGGGCTCGAGGTCGTCCGGATCATCAACGAGCCGACCGCCGCGTCGCTCGCGTACGGCCTCGACAAGGCCGGCAAGAACCAGAAGGTCCTCGTCTTCGACCTGGGCGGCGGCACGCTCGACGTGACCGTGATGGAGTTCGGCGACGGCGTCTTCGAGGTGCTCTCGACGAGCGGCGACACGCAGCTCGGCGGCACCGACATGGACAACGCGATCACCGAGTGGATCGCCGCGGAGTTCCAGCGGGAGTCGGGGGTCGACGTGCGGACCGACAAGATGGCGATGCAGCGGGTCCGGGACGCCGCCGAGAAGGCGAAGATCGAGCTCTCCTCGACCGCCGAGACCCAGATCAACCTCCCGTTCCTCACCGCCACCCACGAGGGGCCGAAGCATCTCGCCCTCCAGATGTCCCGGGCGAAGCTCGAGGAGCTCGTCCGGCCGATCGTCGATCGTTGCCGGGCCCCGGTCGATCAGGCGATCCGGGACGCGAAGCTGACGCCGGATCAGATCGCCCGGGTCGTCCTCGTCGGCGGGCCGACGCGGATGCCGATCGTCCAGAAGTTCCTCGAGCAGGCGATCGGGCGCCCGATCGAGCGGGGGGTCGACCCGATGGAGTGCGTGGCGACGGGCGCCGCGATCCAGGGCGGGGTCCTCGCGGGCGAGGTCAAGGACGTCCTGCTGCTCGACGTCACGCCGCTGTCGCTCGGTCTCGAGACGATGGGCGGGGTCCACACGCACCTCATCGAGCGCAACACGACGATCCCGACGCGCAAGAGCCAGATCTTCACGACCGCCGCCGACAACCAGTCGACGGTCGAGATCAAGGTCTACCAGGGCGAGCGGCCGATCGCGTCGGACAACGTCGCGCTCGGGAGCTTCCTCCTGACCGGCATCCCGCCGGCCCCCCGGGGCGTCCCGCAGGTCGAGGTGAGCTTCGACATCGACGCGAACGGGATCCTGAACGTCTCCGCGAAGGACCTCGCGACCGGTCGCCAGCAGGGCCTCACGATCAGCGCGTCGAACAAGCTGTCGAAGGAGGAGGTCGCCCGGATGGTCAAGCAGGCGGAGGAGTTCGCCGACAAGGACCGGGTCCGGGCCGAGCAGATCGAAGCGCGCAACCACGCCGAGTCCCTCGCCTACGAGGCCGACCGGGTCCTCACCGACTCGAAGGAGAAGATCGACGGCGCCGAGGCCGAGCGGATCCGCGGGATCATCGCCTCGCTCCGGGCCCTCATCGCCGACAAGGAGGCGACCGCAAGCGCGATCCGGAGCAAGACCGACGAGCTCACGAAGGCGCTCCACGGGATCGCCCAGAAGCTGTACCAGGCCGCGGGCCCCGGCGCGGCCGGCGCCCCGCCCCCGACCGCCCCCGGTGGCGGCGCGGCGACCGAACCCGGGCCGTCCTCGGGCCCGGTCGACGCGGACTACAAGGTCGTCAACGACCCGAGCGACGAGAAGGGCACGCCGTAGAGGTCACGTCGGCCGGATCGGCCGGGGCCAGGTGCGCCCCTTCGGCGGGCCGACGTACTCGACGTCCGGCCGGATGAGCCGGTTGTCCGCCGCCTGCTCGACCGCGTGGGCGACCCATCCCGCCGTGCGCGCCACGGCGAACGTCGGCGTGAACATCGTCCGGGGAAGGCCGATCGCCTCGAGGACGACCGCGCTGTAGTACTCCACGTTGGTGAAGAGTCGGGCGCGCGGATGCGCGGCCCGCAGCCGACGGAGCGCGACCGCCTCGACCTCCTCGGCGAGCTTCAGGCGGGCCGGGTCGGCGACCTTCCGGGCGATCTCGTGGAGCGCGAGCCCGCGGGGGTCGTCCGTCTTGTAGGCGCGGTGACCGAAGCCGTAGAGCACCGAGCCGCACGCGAGCCGCTCGTCGATCCACGCCTCGGCCCGGTCGGCCGTGCCGATCGCATCGAGCATGTCCGCGACCCGGCTCGGGGCGCCGCCGTGGACCGGCCCCTTGAGCGCGCCGAGCGCGGCGGTCGCCGCGCTGTAGAGGTCGGACTCGGTGGAGATCACCGTGCGCAGGGCGAACGTCGAGGCGTTCATGCCGTGGTCGGCGAGCAGGTCGAGGTACCCCTCAAGCGCCGCTACCATGGCGGGCTCCGGGAGCTCGCCCCGCAGCATCCACAGGTAGTTCGCCGCGTGCGAGAGCCCGGGCTTCGGCTCGATCGCCGGGGCGCCCACGGATCGACGCACGTACCGCGCGAGGAGGACCGGGGCCCGGGCGATCAGTCGGTATCCGTCCTCGAGCCGGGGTGGGTACCCCGCCGACCCGTCGCCGAGGAGGGAGAGGAGCGTCCGGAGCGCCTCGAGCGGCGGGAGCCCCGGCGGCAGTGCGTCGGCCGCGCGCACGACCGCGGCGGGCACCGAACGGGCCGCCTCGAGAGCGGCCACCACCTCGGGGGACGGGTCGCTCGGCGGAGGGTCGCCGTGAAGGAGGAGGTGGACGACCGACTCGTACGGAACGCCCGGAACGAGGGCGCGCACGTCGAACCCCCGGTAGACGAGGTCGCCGGTCTCTCCGCCGACCCACGCGATCCGGGACTGCCCGACGTAGACGCCGTCGAGTCCCTTGGAAACGATCGGGGTCGCCGGCATCGCGCGCGGCAGTCGGCGTCCGGGGCTTAGCGTGAGCGGTCGCGTCGGGCAAACGCTATGACCCCGCGCCCCGGTCGAGCGACCGATGCCCGACGGCGCGACCCACCTCCTGGAGCGGTTCCTCGACCAGCGCGTGACGCTCGTCCTGAAAGACGCCCGGGAGCTCGCCGGCAAGCTGGTCGGGATCGACGACCACATGAACGTCGTCCTGGACGACGCCGACGAGACGACCCCGGAGGTCAGCCGCCACCTGGGACGGGTCGTGCTGCGAGGGTCGAACGTCGTCACGCTCCAGGGACCGGCGCCGTCCGGCGCGCGCCCTCGCTGATCGTGCCCGCGGCCCCCGGCGCTCCCGACACCTCGTCGCCCCGCGACCGAGGAGAGACCCTCGCCGTCCTCCGCTTCCTCGCCCAGGCCGGCGCGGACCACACCCCGGTCGTGCTCACCTCCCGGGAGGTCGGGGCGAAGATCGGGGTGAGCCAGCAGGCGGCCGACCGCTACCTGGTCGGCCTCGAGCGGCGCGGCCTCCTCGTCCGGACGCTCGCCCAGCGCCGGCAGCGGATCCAGCTGACGCCCGCCGCGATGGAGCTCCTCCGCGGCGAGTACCACGCCTACCGCCGTCTGTTCGAGGGGCCCGGGCGCGTGGCGGTCGCCGGGACGGTCGTCTCGGGGCTCGGCGAGGGCCGCTACTACCTGAGCCAGCCCGGGTACGTCGTGCAGTTCACCGAACGGCTCGGCTACTCCCCGTACCCCGGCACGCTCAACGTCCGGGTCGACGGCGCGACGAGCCGCACGCTCACGGTGGTCGGAGGGTGGGCGGGGATCCGGATCGACGGGTTCCAGGCGAGCGGGCGGACGTTCGGGGGCGCCTCGTGCTTCAAGGCGCGGATCAACGGCCGCGCCTGCCACCTGATCCGGCCGGACCGCACCCACTACAAGGACGTCGTCGAGTTCATCGCCGCCGAGCGACTGCGCGACGCGCTGCGGCTGAAGGACGAAGATCCTGTGCAGATCGACCTTGAGGAGCCGTGAACGGCGGCTCCGTCGCCCGCGCGATCGCCCAGGACCGGCGGCCGGCGCCCGCGGCCCCGGCGTCGGCGCGGCGCCTCGTCAACCGCTGGACCGAGGCGGAGGCGATCGGCGGCCGCCGGGTGCGGGCGTTCGTCGTGATCCTGCGGACGCGAGGCTGCTACTGGGCGGACGTGAAGGGGTGCTCGATGTGCGGCTACTCCAAGGACACGCTCGGTCGCTCGGCGACCCCGGACGAGCTCGCGGAGCAGCTCGCGGAGGCACTGCGGCAGTACGACGGCGAGCCGTACGTGAAGGTCTACACGTCGGGGAGCTTCCTCGACGACCGCGAGGTCGATCCCTCGAGCCGCCGGGCGATCGTCGGGGCGTTCTCCGGGCGTGCGGAGCGGTTCCTGTTCGAGACGCTCCCCGAGTTCGTCACCGCCGAGCAGCTCGACCCGCTGCGCGCCGCCTTCGCGGGGGAGCTCGAGGTCGCGCTCGGCCTCGAGTCGACCGACCCGACCGTGCTGTCGAAGTACGTCCACAAGAGCGCGGCGCCGTCCGAGTATCTCGCCGCCGGCGACCGCCTCCGGTCGTACGGCGTCCGGGCTAAGGCGTACCTCCTCCTGAAGCCCCCGTATCTCACCGAGTCCGAGTCGATTGAGGACGTCGTCCGCTCCGTCGGGGAGGCCGCGGCGCACTTCGACACCCTCTCCGTCAACCCGGTCCACATCCAGAACGGGACGGTCGTCGAGTGGCTGTTCCACCGCGGACGGTACCGGCCGCCGTGGCTCTGGTCCGTCGTCGAGTCGTTGCGCCGCGGGGCCGAGCTCCGGGCCGGGGCCCGGCTCGTCTCGTTCCCGACCGCGGGCGGTCTAAGGCGCGGGCCCCACAACTGCGGGAGCTGCGACGCGGGCGTCCTCCGGGCGATCGAGGAGGCGTCGCTCGACCAGGCGTTCGACCGGCTCGACGGGCTCGACTGCTCGTGCCGAACGACATGGGCGTCCGAGCGGGCGCTCGAGCCGCTCGGGGTCGAGGCGTGAGCGACGCGCTCGTCCCGCGCCTGCCGGCGCACGCGCGCTCCACGATCGAGCAGTTCCTGCGCGCCCACGCCCTCGGCGACGGCCGGGATGGGGTCGTCGTCGGGCTCTCGGGCGGGATCGACAGCGCGCTCACGGCCCGGCTCGCCGCCGACGCCCTTGGGCCGGCCCACGTCCTCGGGGTCCTGCTGCCGGACGCCGGCTTCCCGGCCCCCCTCCTGCCCGAGACGCGGGCGTACGCCCAGGGGTTGGGGATCGAGAGCGTGACCGTGCCGATTGACCCGATCGAGCGCGCGTTCGCCGCCGCCGTCCCCGGGCCCACCGACCGCGTGGCCGTCGGCAACACGATGGCCCGGATCCGGATGATCGTCCTCTACGCGATCGCGCGGGGGCGCCGCCGCCTGGTCGCCGGGACCGGCAACAAGTCCGAGCTCTTGCTCGGCTACTTCACCAAGCACGGGGACGGGGGCGTCGACCTGCTGCCGATCGGCGACCTGTACAAGACCGAGGTCCGCGCCCTGGCGGCCGAGCTCGGACTCCCCGACGCGATCCGGGCCCGGCCGCCGACGGCAGGGCTGTGGGACGGGCAGACCGACGAGGCCGAGCTCGGGGCGCCGTACGAGGTCGTCGACCGGGTGCTCCGCGGGTTCGAGGAGCTCCGCTCCGAAGCCGAGATCGTGGCGCTGACCGGTCTTCCGGCGGCGCTCGTGCGCGACCTCGCCCGGCGGGTCGAGGAGAGCCGCCACAAGCGCCGTTCCCCTCCGGTGGCGAAGGCCGGCCTGCGGACCGTCGGCCTCGACTGGCGCGAGTGACGGGGAGATCGACGGGCGGCCCCGTCGCGCCGGCGTAACGTTTTACGGGACCGGGGCTCGACCCGCCGGAATTCCGGGACGACGCGATGGACCACGCGACCTACCAGCGCCTGTACGAGCAGCTCGTCACTTACGACGACGTTCACCGCATCGCGCACGCCGAGCACCGCAACGAGGAGCTCCTCTTCGTCATCCACACGCACCGCGTCACCCGCGACGCGACGCGCCGGTTCTACGTCGTGAAGCGCCAGCTTCCCCGGCTCGTCGCCCAGTGGAAGCACGGGCAGTCGATCCTCGACATCGCGAAGGAGTGGCGGTTCCCGCCGGTGCTGATGGGCCAGCAGATGCTCGGCGAGCTCGGGATCCCCCGCAAGAAGGTCTGGCAGACGTTCCTCCACCCCGAGACCGCGCCGGACGAGCGGATCCGCTCCGAGGTCGAGGCGCTCCTCGCCGCCGACATGATCTACTCGCCCCGCGGCATGGAGCTCCAGCGCGAGCGGGGCCGCAAGGGCGAGGAGCGGCTCGAGCGGTGGCTGCAGAAGCACGGGATCGGCTACCGGACGGAGAAGGACCTCCGCGGCAAGTACGCGAAGACGCCGGACGCCCTGCTCGACGAGCCGATCATCTTCTTCGGTCAGAAGCTCACCTGGATCGAGTCGAAGGCGAACTTCGGCGACGAGGTCGAGCTGCGCAAGAACCTGCGCCGGCAGCTCGGGCCGTACACCGAGTTGTTCGGCGAAGGGGCCGTCGTCTACTGGTACGGCTACGAGGAGGGCGCGGAGTCGCCGCCGGGGATCCTGCTCTGGGACGGCGACACGTTCGAGGGGATCACGCCCGTCGTGCCGCCGCACTCCGAGCGACCTCACGCTGGTCACCCGTCGCGAGATCACGCTCGATCAGCATCCCCGGCGACGCTTCCTTCAAGCCCAGGATCAGGGCACGCCGGCTCCGCCGGCGCGCCGCCTCCCTGAGCTGGCGCGACATCGACCGTCCGAGGAGGTCGGCGTCCGCCGAGACGCCGGCCCGTCGCAGCTCGTCGACGAGCGTCAGCGCCTCGGGAGCGAGCGCCGCGTCCGCGACCACGACGTACGTGTCGAGCGCCGGTTCCCCTTCCGGCCAGCGGTTCGCGCCCTTCAGGAGGATCTCGAGCGTCTGGTCGCCGATGGCGAGCCCGGCGGCCGGGGTCGGCGGGCCGTCGAACAGCTCGATCAGGTGGTCGTACCGGCCGCCGCCGAAGACGGAGCGCCCGTCGCCCCGGCGGGAGTACGCCTCGAAGACGGTCGACGTGTAGTAGGCGAGGCCCCGGACGACCGTCGGGTCGAGGACGATCCGGTCGGAGAGCACGGTGCGGCCGAGGAGCCGGAACAGCGCCCGGAGCCGCGCCGTGCCCGCGCGGGCGGCGTCGTCCAGGCCGCGCCCCTCGAGGTCGGTGAGGTAGCCGTCGAGCTCCGTCGGGCCGACCCCCGGCCCGGCGGCGCGGAACAGGTCGACGAGCTCGCGCGCCTTCGCGGCGGGGACGCCGGACTCCCCGAGCTCCCCCTCGAACTCCGCCGGGGGGATCTTGCGGTAGCGGTCGACCGCGCGGAAGAACCGCGCCGGCTGCGACGCGCCGAACAGGCGGCCGATCCCTTCCGCGAGTGCGCGGTCGTTCAGCCGGAACGCGTAGAGGCCGTGGGCGCCGACCTCGTCGAGGATCAGGGCGGCGGTCGCGAGGAGGTCGGCCTCCGCCTCCACCCCCGGGACCCCGAGGATGTCGAGGTTGAACTGCAGGAACTCGCGGGTCCGGCCCGCCTGGGGCTCCTCGTAGCGCCAGCTCTTCGCGACGGTGAACCACTTCACCGGCATCGGCTCGGACTTCGCGCGCTCGACGAAGATCCGGGCGAGCGACGGCGTCTGCTCGGGGACGAGCGCGACCGGGCGATCGCCCTTGTCGCGGAACAGCCACGTCTCGGCGGCGATTCCCTCCCCGCTCTTCGTCTGATACAGCTCGAAGCTCTCGACGCTCGGGACCTCGAGCTCGACGAACCCGGCCCGGCGGGCGGCGGCGCGCATCCGCCGTCGGAGCTCCGACCGGGCGCCGGCCTCGGGGGGCGGATAGTCCCGGAACCCTCGGAGCGGTTGGGGGGGCATGACCGAGCGACCGAGTCCGCCGCCTTAGCCGTTATGCCGGAGGCGCGGGGCGGGCGAGGTCGGCGACCGGGGCGAGGGACGGGTCGGACGACGGGAGCTCGGACCGGTGGACGAACGCCCGAAGGTGCCGGTAAGCTCCGATTGTCCCGACGAAGTTCCGCGCCTTCAACTCGACCGTGATCGTGCGCAGCTCGGTGATCGCGGGGCCGATGTCGGCGCCGGCGGAGCGCGCCTCCAGGATGCGGTCGCGCATCCGCTTGAGCTCCTCCATGAACCGTGGTTTGAGCAGCGACCAGAGCGCGATCGCGCTGCGGGCGAGCAGCCGCTCCGCGGCGTCGCGGTGGCCGGCGCCGAGGTGGCGCCGCCCCTCCCCGAGCGGACCGAGCGCCGGTCCGGGGTCGCCGCCGAGCTCCCGCAGGGTCTCGGCGAGCAGGTCGCACTCGGTCGCGAGGATCCGGCCGGTCGCCCACTCCTCTTCGACGCGCGCGAGCTCCTCCCTGACGTGGTCGAGGCGGCGGTACGCCCCGACGAGGTCGCCGACGGAGAGCGCGGTTCGGACGGAGGCGAACTCCACGTCGGCCGTCGTCGTCGGCACGAGCTGCGCGAGCTCGTTGCGGCGGGCGAGCGTCCGCTCGTACTCCTCCGCGAGCGCCCCGGCGAGGTGCACGAACATCTCGCGGACGATCGTCTCCATCTCCGCGTCGTCCGCGACGAGCTCGGCCGGCCCGGCCCGCGCCGCGAGCGGGCCGACGTCGACCCCGATCCGGCGGGCGAGCTGACGGTACTCCTCGAAGCGCCGGCGCAGCCCCTCCGCTTCGGCGCGGGGCGGCAGCGCGGGCATCGCCTCGAGCGGCGCGACCGCTTCGGGGCTCCGGGCGGGTCGGTCGGCCGGGGCGCCCATCCGCCGGCGGGTCCCGCCGCGGTCGAGCAACTGCGGGGGCCGATCGTCGTCCGGGACCGCGGGCGGGGAGGTAAGGTCGACCGAGCGGAGCAGCTCGCCGACGGTCTGCATGAAGACGGGGTCCTTGCGTCCCTCCGGTCCCGCCGCCTCGCTCACGACCCCGAACAGGTCGACCGCCAGGTGGCACGTCGGGCAGGCGTCGGCCCCGCCCGGAACCTCCGCCGCGCAGGCCGGACAGCTCCCCATCGGCGGCCGCTTACGCTCCCGGGGTCGGGGGGGAGGAGGAGCGAACGCTCGCCGTCGGCCGTCCCCTCGCAGACCGGATCGCCGGGGGGGAGGGGCTCCCCTCCCCGCCGACGTCGCGTCGGCAGACGGGGACAGTGGGCGCGGCGGCGGACCAGCGGAGCGTACCCATGGGCGCGCCTTGACGTTGATAGCGGCCGCCCGTTCAAAAGCTCTCGCGCGGAGGGTTTACCCCTCGGGCGCGAGGATCGCGAGGTGCCGGCGGGCCGACGGCGTCGGATGGTACGTCCCGAGCGCGACCGGCGGCGCCCCCCGCTGCCGGTGGGCCGCCTCGGGGGGCCAGCGTCGGCCGCACGCCGGGCACGCGTAGCCCCGGGCGCGCCCGAGGGAGCGCCCCCGACGGCCGCACGCCGGGCACGTTGGCTTCACGACGACCGTGCGGGCCGCCGGACGGATCACCGCGAATCCCTCGAGCCGAAGCGCCGGCCCGGTCCCCCGGCTTCCCCACACGCGAACGCGGTCCCCCGGGACGAGCCGCTGGGCGACGCGGGGCAGCGTCTTCGTCGGCTCGAAGGCGACGCACGGTACGGTGCCCCCGGTGCGGTCCCTCACATCGAACCGGACGTGACCCCCCGGACCGGCGACCGGCGGGCCGACGACCGCGCCGACGACGATCGCAGACCGGTACGGCCCGATGGCACCTGCGGGACGCCGGAGGAGGTGGTCGCCCGACCCCTGGTTCGTCCGGAACCGGACCCACCGGTCGACCGGCTCGGAACGGACCGTCCGGACGGCGCGCACCGGCGCGTCGCGGGACGTCGACCGGAGCCCGAAGAGGATCGGACACGGCGAGTGCGGGGCGACGAGGAGGCGTCGGGTCCGGGGGTCGTGGCAGAGGAACAGGTCGGGCTCGGCCCGCTGGGCGCGGAGGACGCTCTCTGCCTCGACCTCGCGGGGGCGACCCCATCGCTCGGGGGTACGGTAGGCGATCAACTCCCATGTCGCCCGGCGCCCGGGCCAGGCGACCGCCGCCGAGGCGCCGATGACGCCGCGACGCGACCCGCGCGTCCGAACGAACGCCCCCGACCGCCGAAGCTCCTCGAGCACGTCGCCGATCCGAACGACCTCCCGGACGGCGTTCCAGTACAGGGACGGAGGAGGAGGCCGCTCGACCGCCACGAGCGCCGGGTCAGTCCCCGGGAGATCCTCCGCCAGCCCGGCGACCTGCGCCCACGCCGCGGCGACGAACGCCGACCCGGTGTCAGGAGGGAGCGGGAGCCCTCGGGGGAAGCTCACGACCGGTCGGCGGTCGATCTCGCCGACAACGGACGGCCGGCCGGCGCCCCGGCCGAACCGGGCCGCGAGCGCGGCGTTCCCCCGGGTCTTCCACGGGACGTTCGGGTTCAACCGGACGAGCCGCGGCTCGCCGATCAGGTCGACCCCGCGCGCCCGCGCGAGGCGGAGGAGCTCCGTGAGCGCGAACGTCGTGCAGCCGCCGCGCGGGGAGTCGGTGTCGTCGATGCCGATCCAGATCGCGACCCCCCCCTCTGGCGGGCGCGGACGGCGCCGCCGACCTACGTGAGGCCGGCGAGGAGCTTTTCGTACGCCGGGCGCTGCGTCTCGAGCCGGATGTCGGTGCGGACCGGGCCCGGACGCTCGCCGAGCAGCTTGCGCTCGAGGCCGTCCGGGGTGCTCTCCTTCGGCCGGTGCATGACGCCGATCGGGATGCGGCCCGCGTCCATCTGCTCGAGGCAGAGCCGGAACATCGCCTTGCGGTCGGTCGCGTCGTAGCCGGGGAGCGTCCCGACGTCGATCACCTTCTCCCGCCAGAGCTTGTACGTGTCGTTGTACGTCACGCACGGGGAGAGGTCCTCGACGAACGCGAAACCGCGGCCGTCCCGGTTGAACCGGATCGCCTCCGCGAGCACGCTCGTCATCGTCTTCGGGTCCCCCGAGAACGTCCGGGCGATGAAGTTCGGGGCGGGGATCGACAGCGCCGTCAGGATCGCGTCGAACGGCGCCTCGACGTTCCCCTCGAAGCCGATCTGGCTCGTCGGGGACGGCTGCCCCTTCGTGAGCCCGTACGTCTCGTTGTTCATGACGATGTAGAGGATCGAGGCGTTCTTCTTGAACGCGTGCATGAAGTGGCCCATCCCGATCGCGTAGCCGTCCCCGTCGCCCCCGGCCGCGACGACCGTGAGCGCCGGGTTCGCGAGCTTCACCCCGACCGCCTGGGCGAGGAGCCGGCCGTGCAGGGCGTGGATCCCGTTCACTTCGAGGAAATTGTGGATCGACCCCGAGCAGCCGATCCCGCCGACGAGCACGAGGTCGGCGGCGGAGATCTTGAGGTCGCCCGCGGCCCGCTTCACCGCGGCGAGCAGGCCGAAGTCGCCGCACCCCGGGCACCAGATCGGATGCACCGGCTTCGCGGAGTCGACCATCGCTACGGGACCTCCTTGATCGCGGCGATGATCTCGGGGGCGCGGAAGGTGGCGCCGTCGTACTTGAGGATCGAGCGGAGCTTGCCGAACTGCCACGGCATCGTCTCGCGCAGGAGGCGGGCGAACTGGCCGGTGTAGTTGTGCTCGACGACGTACGCGACGTCGACCTCCTTCAGGAACGGGTCGATCTCGTGCGTCGGCACGGGGTAGAGCGTCCGGGCCTGCAGGTAGAGGGTCGGCACGCCGCGCGCCGCGAGGATCCGCTGCGCCTCCAGGATCGGTCCGGAGGTGCTGCCGTAGCCGATGAGGCCGATCTTCGCGCCCGCCGGGCCGAACCGGCGGCTCGCCGGGAGCTCGTCGCGCGCGTGGACCATCTTCTCCATCCGCTTGCGCATCATGCGGACGCGGTTCACCGGGTCGACCGACACGTGCCCCCACTCGTCGTGCTCGTTCCCCGTGACCTCGGCCCACACGCCGGGGGTCCCCGGCGGCGCGTAGCCGCTGCGGCCGTCGGCGCCGAGTTCGTAGACCTTGTACTGCGCGAGCCGGGCGACCGCCTCGGGGGTGAGCCGCTTCCCGCGGTCGATCGACGCCTTCGAGAGGTCGAACCGCCGCGACGTTGTCGTGTTCTGGCAGAGCGCCTGGTCGAGGAGGAGCAGGACGGGGAGCCGCCAGCGCTCGGCGAGGTTCAGCGCCTCGATCGTCACCTGGAAGGCGTCCTCGGGGTCGGCGGGGGCGAGGACGAAGCGGGGATACTCGCCGTGGCCGAGGTTGGCGAGGTGGGAGAGGTCGGACTGCTCGTGGCGCGTCGGCTGGCCGGTCGACGGCCCGACCCGGGCGCAGTCGGCGACGACGACCGGGATCTCGGCGGTCCCCGCCTGCCCGATCCCCTCGGTCATGAGCGACAGGCCCGGACCGCTCGTCGAGGTCATCGCGCGGGCGCCGGCGTAGCCGGCCCCGAGCACCATGTTGATCGCGGCGAGCTCGTCCTCCGCCTGCCGGACGACGCCGTCGAACGGCGGAAGGTACCGCTGGAGGTACTCCATGATCTCGGTCGCGGGCGTGATCGGGTAGCCGGCGAAGAACCGGCCGCCGCCGACGACGAAGCCGAGCGCGACCGCCTGGTTGCCGGTGGTGAGGATCAGGTCGTGGGCGTCGCCGTCGGCGACGCGGAACCGATGGGCGACCCCGTCCGCCTCGAGCGCCGCCTTCCGGCCGATCTCGAGCGCGCGGAGGTTCTTCTCGAGGGCGTCGCCGCCGCGGCGGCGGAACCGGTCCTCGATCACCGACCGGGTGACCTCGGGGTCGAAGTCGAACAGGACGGAGAGCGCGCCGTAGGCGGCGGTGTTCTTGAAGATCGGCTGGCCGAGGACCCCGCCGACGAGGGTCGCGAACGGGAAGCCGACGCCGTTCGGGACCTCCGAGCGGAACGCGGTCGAGTCGTAGATCACGAAGCCGTGGGGGGCGAGCTCCTCGCGGCCCATCTCGATCGCCTGCGCGTCGAACGCCACCAGGACGTCGACGTGGGGCTTCACCGCGGAGATCGGGTCGCGGCAGGCGCGGACCGACGCGTCGGCGTGGCCGCCCCGGATGCGGGAGAGGACGTTGCGGGAGAGGTAGACGTAGAGGCCGCGCTTGCGGAAGTACCGGCCGAGCAGGTCCGAGACCGTGAGCGTCCCGTCGCCCCCCTGCCCCCCGATCATCACGCTGACGTCGCGCAGTTCGATCGTCGAACGGGCGGTGCCCGTCCCGGATTCGGCGGGGACAGGCCGTGCGGAGGACGCGGGGGTGCTGGACATGGTTGCGGTCGGCCGGCGCGGAGCCGTTTCCTACCCGGTTTCAGCCGCGCGCTCTATTTAACTCATCATCCGCCGCGCGCCCCGACGGCCCCGGTCCGCCGGGTCCGGCGGTCCGCCGTCTTCGGCAAGCGTTAATCCGTTCGACGGCCTGAATCCGGTGTGTCTGCGTCGCGGCTGGTCGAGGACTACCATCCGGCGACCGCCGCCGACCGGCACCTCCCCGACTCGATCGTCGTCTGGGACGAGACGCTGCGCGACGGCGAACAGATGTCCGGCGTCCACTTCTCCCCCGAGGAGAAGCTCGAGATCGCGACCGCCCTCTCCGACGTCGGCGTCGGGGTGCTGAACGCGGGGATCCCGGTCGTCTCCGAGGAGGAGGCGCGGGCGGTGAAGCTCGTGGCGGGCGCGGGGCTGAAGGCGAAGGTGCTCGCGGCCGCCCGGACCGTACTCAAGGACGTCGACGCCGTGATCGCGAGCGGCGTGAGCCACATCGCGATCTTCGTCGCGGCGAGCCGGGTGCACCTCGAGTACAAGCTCAAGATGTCGGAAGAGGAGGTCCTGCGCGCCTCCCTCGAGAGCGTCCGCCGGGCGAAAGAGGCCGGCCTCCACGTCGCGTTCGTGACCGAGGACACCGTCCGGGCGCCGTTCGACTTCGTGGAGCGCCTCTACCGGGCCGTCCAGGACGCCGGCGCCGACCGGCTCGTCGTCGCGGACACCGTCGGGGTGATGACGCCGCTCACGTTCCGATGGTACCTCGGCGAGTTCCAGCGCCGGGTCCGGCCGAACGACCTCTCGGTCCACTGCCACAACGACCTCGGCCTCGCCACGGCGAACACCCTCACCGCCATCGAATGCGGCGCCCGGGCCCCGCACGTCTGCGTGAACGGGCTCGGCGAGCGGGCCGGCAACGCGTCGCTCGAGGAGGTCGTCGTCGCGCTCGAGTCGCTGTACGGCTACCGGACGGGGATCCGGACGGAGCGGCTGTACGAGCTCTCCCGGCTCGTGGAGGCGCGCTCGGGGGTCCCGATCGCCGCGAACAAGGCGCTCGTCGGCTACTACGCCTTCTCGCACGAGGCGGGGATCCACACCCACGGCATCCTCGCGCACACGCTCACCTACGAGCCGCTGCAGCCCGAGTTCGTCGGACGGCACCGCCAGATGATCCTGGGCAAGCACACCGGGAAGGCGGCGCTCGTGGAGAAGCTGAAGGAGCGGGGGATCGTCGCCCCCGACCCGGTGCTCGTCGAGCTCCTCCAGAGGATCAAGCTCGACGCCGAGTCCCAGTCGAAGGAGGCGCTCGGCCGGTTCCTGGCCGAGTACCGCGCCCGCTTTGAGCGGCCGGGACTCTCCGACGAGGAGTTCTGGGCGATGGTCGACGCGGTCGGGCTGAAGGCGGTGGCGACGTGACGGGCGCGAACGGCCACGGCCTCACTCTCGCGGAGAAGATCCTCGCCCGGTCGGCGGGGGCCGACCGGGTCGTGCCGGGCCAGATCGTCGAGGGAAAGGTCGACCTCGCGATGATGCACGAGCAGGGGGCCCAGACCGTGCTGCCGTTCCACCAGATGGGCGCCGACCACGTCTGGGACCCGGACCGGGTCGTCATCGCGATCGACCACTGGGTGCCCGCCTCGACGGAGGGCGCGGCGGTCCTCCACCGGACCTTGCGCAAGTTCGCCGAGGAGGTCCACCTGCCGCACTTCTACGACGTCGGCCGCCACGGGATTTGCCACCAGATCCTCGCGGAGAACGGCTGGGTCGTGCCGGGGGACCTCGCCGTCGGGACCGACTCCCACACGAACATGCTCGGCGCGATGGGCGCCTTCGCGACGGGGATCGGGCCGACCGAGATGGCGGCGGTCCTCGCGCTCGGGGAGCTGTGGCTCAAGGTGCCGACGTCGATCTCCGTCCGGGTCCGAGGGAGCTTCGGTCCCGGGGTCACCGCGAAGGACCTCGTGCTCCGGATCCTCGGTGAGCTCACCACCACGGGGGCCGCGTACCAGGCGGTGGAGTACTCGGGGCCGACGATCGACCGGCTCTCGATGCCCGAGCGGTTCACGATCTGCAACATGACGACGGAGATGGGGGCGAAGACCGGGATCGTCCCGCCGGACGGGACGACGTACGACTACCTCGCCTCGATCGCGAAGCACCCGATGCATCCCTTGCGCGCGGACGCCGACGCCCTCTACTCCCGGACCCTCGAGATCGACGTCGACGGGATGCCGCCGATGGTCGCCTGCCCGTACTCCCCCGACAACGTCCGGCCGCTGCCCGACGTCGCCGCGGAGCACGTCCGGATCGACCAGGCGTTCCTCGGCTCCTGCACGAACGCCCGCATCGAGGACATCCGCGAGGGGGCGGCGCTGATGAAGGGCCAGAAGGTCGCGCCGGGGGTCCGGTTCATCGTCTCGCCGGCGTCGACGAAGGTCTACGAGCAGTGCCTGCACGAGGGGCTGATCGACGTCTTCACGGAGGCGGGGGCGGTGTTCACGAACTCGAGCTGCTCCGCCTGCTTCGGGGGGAACATGGGGATCCTCGCCCCCGAGGAGGCGTGCGCCTCCTCCTCGAACCGCAACTTCCCCGGCCGGATGGGGGCGAAGGAGGCCCGGATCTACCTCATGTCGCCGGCGGCCGTCGTCGCGAGCGCGATCAAGGGCGAGGTCGCCGACCCGCGCGCGCTCGCCTAGGGGGACCGCCGGTGCAGACGATCGTGGAAGGCCGGGTGTGGACGCTCGGGCGCGACGTCGACACCGACCAGATCATCTCGGGCAAGTACCTCACGATCATCGACCCGAATGAGCTAAAAAAGCACGTCTTCGAGATCGCGCTCCCCGAGTTCGCGAAGGCGGCCCGCCCGGGCGACATCCTGGTGGCGGGGGAGAACTTCGGCAGCGGCTCGAGCCGCGAGCACGCCCCCCAGGCGATGCGGGCGATCGGGGTCGGCGCGGTCGTCGCCGACTCGTTCGCGCGGATCTTCTTCCGGAACGCGATCAACCTCGGCATCCTCGCGATCGAGGCGCGGGGCGTCCGGGCCCTCTTCTCGGCGGGCGATACGGCCCGCATCGACCTGCCCCACGGACGGATCACGAACGTCACCACCGGCGCGACGCTCGACTTCCCGCCGCTCCCCGACCACCTCCTCGGCCTCCTCGAGGCCGGGGGGCTCGTCGAGAAGGTCCGGCGCGAGCTCGACGCCCGCCGCGCGGCGGCCGCGGCGGGACCGGCCCGATGAAGGACGCCGGCTACGAGGTCGCCGTCTTCCCCGGCGACGGAACGGGCCCCGAGGTCGTGCGGGAGGGGCTGAAGGTTCTCGCCGCCCTCGCCGAGGGCGGGCCGTCGCCGTGGGCGACGACCGTCTACCCCGGGGGCGGCCAGTACTACCTCGCGCACGGTCGCGAATGGGAACCGGACGGCGAGGCGGCCGCCCGCCGGGCCGACGCGGTCCTGCTGGGTGCGGTCGGCTGGCCGGGGGCGACGCTCCCGAACGGCGACATCGCGGGGCGGGCGCTCGTCCTCGGGATGCGCGAGGGGCTCGACCTGTACGCCAACGTGCGGCCGTGCCGACTCTACCCCGGGGTGACGCACCGGATCAGCGGCGCGTTCCGCGAGGTCTGGTCGCCGAAGAACGTCGACCTCGTGATCGTCCGCGAGAACACGGAGGGGCTGTATACCCCGGCGCGCGGCCGACTGCGGCGGGGCGGCGACACCGAGGTGGCGATCGACACGCGGGTGATCACCCGCAAGGGGGCGGAGCGGATCGTCCGCTACGCCTACGAGCTCGCGCGGGCGCGCCCGCGGGGCGCCCCGGAGGACGGCGTGCGGCGCCTGACGTGTGTCGACAAGTCGAACGTCCTCGAGGGGTGCCGATTCTTCCGGGAGACGTTCGACCGCGTCGGCCGGGAGTACCCCGACATCGAGCGCGACTACGCGTACGTCGACGCCTTCACCCAGTGGATCGTCCGGAACCCCGAGCACTACTCCGTCGTCGTCGCCCCGAACATGATGGGCGACATCATCACCGACCTCGCGGCCGTCCTGCAGGGCGGCATGGGGTTCGCCTCCGGAGGGAACGTCGGGGTCGACCACGCGATGTTCGAGCCGGTGCACGGGAGCGCGCCGAAGCACGCCGGCAAGAACCGCGTGAACCCGTTCGCGACGTTCTTCGCGATCGAGCAGATGCTCCGGTGGCTCGCCGAGCGCCATGGGGATCCGCGCCTCTCGGCGCAGGCCGACCGCCTCGAGCGGGCGGTCGGGGCCACCCTCGCGAGCGGCACCGCCCGCACCTACGACCAGGGCGGCTCGGCGTCGACGAGCGACGTCGGCGACCGCGTGGCCGAGGCGGTCCGGGGGGAGCGCCGATGAGCGGACGCCGGGTCGCGGTCGTCGGCGGCGTGACAACGAAGTTCGGGCTGCGCCCCGCGACGTGGAGCGAGCTCGCCCAGGAGGTCGGCGCCGCGCTGTTCCGCTCGGTCCCGGCGCTCCGGGCCGAGGACGTCGACTCGCTGTTCGTCGGAGCGGCCGAGCCCGAACGGTTCGCCTTCCAGTCGCACGCGGCCCCGATCGTCGCCGAGCAGATGGGGATCCGGCCGTCCCGGATCCTGCAGCGGACGGAGCTCGCCTGCGCGTCCGGGCAGTCGGCGATCCGCTCCGCGTACGCCGCGATCGCCGCCGGGCTCTCCGACGTCGCGGTCGCCGTCGGCCTCGAGAAGATGAACCTCCCGTCGATGGCCGAGGCGAACACGGCGATGGCGTGCGTCATGGACCGGGCGTGGGACGGCCCGGCGGGGGCGACGGCGCCGCCGTTCTTCGCGATGGTCGCGCAGCGCCACATGCGCGAGTACGGAACGACCGAGGAGCAGCTCGCGGCCGTCTCCGAGAAGAACCACCGGTTCGCGAACACGAACCCGACCGCCCAGTTCTACGAGAAGACGTTCGCTCGGGACCGACTGATGCGCCTCCCGATGATCGCGCCGCCGCTCCGGCTCGGCGACTGCTCGTCGATGACCGACGGCGCCGCGGCGGTCGTGCTCGCCGCGGAGAACGTGGTCGGTCGCTTCCCCGACCCGCCCGCCTGGATCCGGGGGACGGGCCAGTACTCCGACTTCCACAACCTCGCGAACGCGGGGTCGCTCACCGAGTGGCCCGGCCTCGCCCACGCCGCCCGGACGGCGCTTCGGGGCGCCGGCATCTCGATCGGCGACGTCGACTTCGCGGAGCTCCACGACTGCTTCACGATCTCGGAGATCGTCGAGTACGAGGCGCTCGGACTTTGCGCGCCCGGCGCCGGCGGCGCGTTCGCGGCCGACGGGCGGGGCGATGTGGGCGGCGACCTCGTCGTGAACCCGCGCGGCGGCCTGCTCGGCTGCGGCCACCCCCTCGGGGCGACCGGGATCGCCCAGGCGGTCGAGGTGTTCCAGCAGTTCGCCTCGAAGGTCCCGCCGGCCCGGCAGGTTCCCGACCCGGAGTGGGCGCTCGTCCACAACCTCTCGGGCAGCGCGAACGTCCACTCGGTGATGGTCTACGGGCGGGAGGGCGCGTCGTGAGCGAGCCGCCCCGTCGGGCTCGGCCCGCGGGCGCGACGGTCGTCCCCCCGGCGGCCGAGAGCGCCCCGCCCCGGGAACGGACGAAGGCGCCGACCCCGTTCCTCCTCGACTTCTTTCCGCTCGAGGGGGAGAAGGAGACCCGCCTCGCCCGCTTCTACGCGCGGCTCGCGGAAGGGCGGCTCTCCACGACCCGGTGCCCCGCCGACGGCCGCCTGCTCTGGCCGCCCCGGACCGCCTGCCCGCACTGCCACGCGGAAACGCTCGAGTGGGTCGACCTGCCCGAGGACGGTCGCCTCTACGCGTTCAGCGCCGTCCTCGCGGGGGCTCCGCTCGGCATGGAGGCGGAGGTGCCGTTCGCGGTCGGTCTCGTCGACCTCGCGGGCGTGCCCCTCCGTCTGTTCGGACGGATCGAGGGGAAGTCGTGGGACGCGCTCGCGATCGGCGACCCGGTCCGCGTGGAGCCGTACGCCCTGGGCGACGGGCGCTGGTTCTACCGGTTCCGGGCGTCGCCGTAGGCGCGCCGGGGAGGGCCCGGGAGCGCCGCGTCGGGCCGGACGGCGACGGTAGCGCACGGTTCCCGGCGTCCGTCATCGTAGCCTATTTATACCGCTCCTAAGTCTCGCGCCCGCCGGTTCGGAGATCGCCGGCCGGGAATGGAATCCGACGAACCAGGGTGGTGGCACCGTCACGGCTGGACGGTCGCCCTGTTGCTCACCGCGTTCGCCTTCGCGTTCTCGATCCGGACGATCTGGGCGTATCCGATCATCCAGAAGTGGGGCGCGCTGTACGTCTACGCGGGCGGCTCGGACTCCTACTACCACTCGCGGGTGATGCAGTACATCATCCTCACCGGTCACAACCTGATCCACGACCCGATGCTCAAGTACCCCATCGGGGGGACGAACCCGCGCGAGCCGCTGTTCGACTGGATGAACGCGATCCTCGGGCTGATCTTCGCCCCGTTCTTCGGGGGGAACGCGGTCGTGGCGGGCGCGTGGTTCCTCGACCTGCAGGCGCCGCTCTGGGCGGCGCTCGAGGTGTTCCCGCTCTACCTGATCGGGCGCGAGGTGAGCAGCCGCCGGACCGGGATCATCGCGGCGCTGATCCTGCCGTTCCTCAGCGCGAGCATCACGTCGTCGACGTTCGGGTACGCGAACTACCTGTCGTTCTACACGTTCATGATCCTCGTCGTGATCTACGCCTACGTCCGTACGGTCAAGGCGCTAGGGACCCATCGGTACATCGAGAGCTACCGGGACGTCCGTTCGTACCTGCCCGCGCTCAAGACGTTCTACTACCGGGAGCACACTGCCGTGAAATGGGGCGTCTTCACGGGCGTCGCGCTCGGCGCCCTCGCCCTCTCCTGGCAGGGGTACACCTACGCGATCGTCGTCATCGGTTTCGGGCTCCTGATCGCGATGGTCGCCGAGCGGATCCGGCGCGTCGATTCGTTCGGGCTGTACGTGACGACCTGGATCATCGGGCTGATCGCGATCCCGATGATGATGCCCTACTACCTCGTCCAGGGCGATCTGCGGACGTTCTTCGACCTGCCCGTGCTCCTCTTGTTCGGCGTCCTCGCGCTGATGCTGCCGTTCCTTCTGATGCGCGACATCCCGTGGGTCTTCTCGCTCCCCGCGCTCGTCGCGCTCGTCGGGGCGGCCGCCCTCTTCCTCAAGGTCGTGCTCCCCGGGTTCTTCGCCGACGTCGTCACGGGGCAGGGGTACTTCGTCAAGACCCTGATCTACTCGACCGTCGCCGAGGCGCAGCCGCCGTCGTTCGACGCGCTCGTCATCGGCTACGGCGTCGCGACGTTCTTCCTCGCGTTCGTCGGCCTCGCGATCTTCGTCTACCTGCTCGCCCGGCACCGGTTCAAGCGCTACCACATCGCGATCCTCGTCTACGGGGTCGTCTCGCTCTACCTGCCGATCACCGCGACGAAGTTCTTCCTGGTCGGGGCCCCGGCGTACGCGCTCCTGTCGGCCGAGGCGCTCCACCGGGCGCTCGACATCGGGGGGTACCCGGACCTCCGTCGGACGGTCGCCTCCCTCTCCGACCGGGGGAGCCAGTTCGCCGCGTTCCGCCGCGCGTTCAAGGCGCGCCACGTGCTCGTGATGGCGATCGTCGTCCTCGTCGTCCTTCCGAACCTCTGGGTGTCGATCGACGCGGGGATCCCGGGGAACACGAAGGCCGGGTACGCGACGCAGATCAACAACTCGATCCCGTCGTTCCTCAAGCTCAACAATAGCCAGCCCGCGAGCGACCTCCTCGGGGCGACCGGGACCGACCTCGATACCCCCAATCAGTACGACTTCGCCGCGTACACCTGGCTCAGTCAGCAGGACACCAACGTCCCCGAACCGCAACGGCCCGCGTTCGTGAGCTGGTGGGACTACGGGTTCCAGGCGATCGACCAGGGCGACCACCCGAGCGTCGCCGACAACTTCCAGAACGGCATCGATCCGGCTGGGCAGTTCCTGCTCTCCCAGAACGAGTCGCTCGCGATCGCGGTCCTGGCGACGACGCTCCTCTCCGCGGAGGAGACGAAGACCCACTCGACCCACCTGCCGGCGGCGCTCGACGCGACGCTCGCGAGCGAGGGCGTCAACATCTCCAAGCTCCAGAGCCTGATCGCGAACCCCGCCTCCGACTACCGGCTCGTCGTCTCCCACCCCGACGTCTACCTGCCAGTCAACCCGAACACGATCACCGACGACAACGCGATGTATCTCGCGGTCTCGTACTTCCTGGCGGGCTCGCTCTCGCTCACCCGGGTCGCGCAGGTCTACGACTCCGTCCAGGAGTACACGGGATGGACGATCCGGTACGCGATGGTCGACTCGCGCCTGTTCCCGTTCAGCGGCTCCGACACCGGGATCTTCTACGCCCCGGCCGACCTCACCGGGCGCGTCATCAACGACGCCGGTCTTCCGACGACGTTCTTCAACGTCACGGTCCTCGGCTCGAACAACGAGACGTACGCGCTCGATGGCGTGCCGTCGGGGGTGGCGTCCGAAGAGTACGAGATCAACTATTTCGCTCCGTTCTACAACACGATGCTGTACCACACCTACATCGGCTACAACGGCACCGATGTGGGCCAGAGCGGCGGGATCCCCGGCCTGAGCGGCTCCGCGGCGTCGGACCGCCTCGAGCCGGGCTGGATGGAGCAGCACTTCGAGATCGTCTACCGGACCGCCTACTACTGCCCGGGCGTGAAGAACGCGACGAACAGCTCGGGGTGCATGCTGCCCACCAACCTTCCGACGGCGAAGTCGCTCGCGAAGTCGACGAACGGGACCCTGGACGACTCGGCGCTCTCCTACTTCCAGGGCGGCGAGACGATGCTCGCCTACTATCCGGGCGAGACGCTCGACGGCGTCGTGACGCTCCCCGGCGGCATCCCCGACGCGGGCGTCCGCGTGACCGTCTACGACAGCTGGGGGATCCCCCACATGACGACCCTCACGGGCAAGGACGGCACGTTCTCCGTCATCCTGCCGCCCGGGAACGACACGCTCAACCTGACGACCGGCTCGTTCGACAAGCTCACGCAGGCCGGGAAGACCGTCCTGAAGTCGGTGTCGATCGACGTCCCGGACGCGGTCGGCTACAGCTTCGACGCCCCGCCGGTCGTCCAGCGGATCTCGCTCGCCGGCGCGACGCTCGAGGGGACGGTCTACTGGAACAACGCGAACAACTCGAGCTACGAGCCCGCCAAGGACACCGTGATCGGGGGCGCCCAGGTCGTCTTCTCCTCGGAGGGAGGGCTCGCGAACCTGACCGCCACGACCGACGCGGGCGGCGCGTTCGCGATCGACAACGCCCCGCCCGGCAACTACACCTACACCGTGCACTTCCAGGGCCGCAAGTACAACGAGAGCGCCACGCTCGTCACCCCCGGCGCCACGGTCGACGCGTCGGCCGGCCTTGCGCCGACGGTGATCTCGGGCACGGTCTCGGGTCCGGGCGGCGTCGGCTACGTCGGAGCGACCGTGACCCTCTCCGACGCCGCCGGGGTCGCGGCGACGACCGTCTCGGGGTCGTCCGGGGCGTACCACCTGCCGTCGGTCCCGCCCGGCAACTACTCGCTCGTCGCCTCGGTCCCCGGCACGAACCTCCGGTCGGTCGCGACGCCCGAGGTCGTCAAGACGACGGGGACGACGTCGACGGAGACGCTCACGCTGCTGCACATGTCGACCGTGTCGGTCCAGGTCGACTACGCAACGAGCCCGGCGTCCGGGGTGCCGGTCCGCTTCTCCCCGCTCGTCTCGTTCTCCGCGGGCAGTTCGACCGGGATCGGCGCCACCGATGCGGTGACCCAGAACGGCAGCGTCGCCGTCACGGGGACCAACGGGATCGCCACGCTCTCGCTGCCGGTCGGCAACTACTCCGTCTACGCGCTCGGCTACGTCGGCGGGACCCTCGGGGTCGCGCTCGGTACGGTGACGGTGGCGAGCGCGGGCGTCAGCGTCTCCGCGACCCTCGCCCTCGTCCCGGCGGTCGCCCTCTCGGGGACGGTCGCCTCCGTCAGCACCACGTCCGGAGCGTCGAGCGCCGTCGCGGCGTTCTCCTCCACGGCGGGAGAGGTCGTCGCCGGCGCCGCCACCAACGGCTCGTTCCGCCTCCTGCTCCCGGCGGGGTCGTACAGCGTCCTCGCCCTGCAGGGGACGGCGGGCGTCGCCTCCTCCACGGACGCGGCCCTCGCCCGGGTGAACCTCACCGACCCGCTCAACGTCCTCCTGACCCCGAGCGCGTCGTCGGCGCCCCGATTCGCAGTCTACGCGAACCTGACCGAGGACTCGACGTACCCGGTCGCGAACGCGACCCTCACGGTCTCCGAGGGGCGCTCGGGCCCATCGCTCGCCCAGACGTCGCAGACGAACGGCTCGATCGCCTTCTTCGTGCCGTCGAACGTCCCCCACGCCGCCGGCGGCTACTGCCTGTCGGGCTCGGCGCCCGGCTACGAGCCCCGGTCGGAGTGCGGCCTTTCGCCGGGCGCGCTCGCCAACCTCACCACGTTCCGTCTCACCCCGGCGCCGGTCCCGGTCACCCTCAACGTCGTCGGGCTCCCGACCGGCACGGAAGTGACGGTCAACGTCTCGGCGGAGAGCCCGACCGCGGTCGTGCACAACGCGACCGGCGGCCCGCGGTTCCTCCTCGAGCTCGCACCCGGCAAGTACTCGTTCAATGCGTACGCCACCGCCGACAACGGGGCGATCGTCTACGCCCCGGGCGCGCCGCTCGTCGCGACCGTCCCGTTCGGGGCCTCTTCGCTCTCGCTGTCGCTCTCGGTCCTGACGGAGATCCTCGCCCACGGGACGCTCCTGTTGCCGAACGGCACGTCGGCGAACAACACGACCGTCCGGCTCTCCTCCGCGGCCCAGGTCGTGACCGTGAACGGCACGGCGTACGAGAGCGGCTTCCGCATCTCCACGGGGATCTTCGCCGCCGCCGTCAACGCGACCGGCACCTCCGGCGCGACCGCGAACCTCACGACCGTCACCGTCCCCGCGAGCGGTCCGATCTCGCCGCGCCTCGTGCTGAACCGCGCCGAGGTGAAGCTCACCGGAACGCTCGTCTCCGAGACGAACTCGAGCCTCGCGCTCAACGGGACCGTCTACCTCCGGGCGCCCGGCGGGGCGATCGTCCGCGTCAGCGCCTCCCAGGGCAAGTTCACCGTCGACGTGCCGACCGACCACAACTTCTCGGTCGCCGCCAACTTCACGGTGCGCACGGCCGGCCCGAACGGATCGTACGACGTGAGCTACTCCGCGGTCCCGGGGTCGGTCTGCTCGGTCGGCACCGCCGCCGCGACGTGCCAGGTCGTCCTCCAGGCGACGAACGACCTCGCGTGGCTCAACGGAACGATCGTCCGCAGCGGGCTCCCCGGGATGGTCGGCGCGACGGTGCGCGCGGTCGGGCCGTACCCGCTCACGAACCTCACGATCGTCGACGCGTCCAACGGCACGTTCTCGCTCCTCGTCGCGCCCGGGTCGTACTACCTCTACGCGACGCCGACCGACGGGTCGTCGTACGCCGGGTTCGCGACCGCGGTCGCGCTGCCCGGGAACTCCCCGCTCCGGTTCGTGCTCGCCCCCTCGTCGACCGACCAGGTGACGATCGGCACCTCCGGCACGACCGGACAGACGGTCGGCACCGCGACCCTCACCGTCCTGGGGCTCGCCGGGAACCGGGCGGTCTTCCCCGGCCTCGCGGTCGGCACGACCGTCCCGCTCGCGCTGCCGTCCGGGTCGTACACGCTGCGCGCGAGCGCGCCGGGGACGCTCAACGGCGTCGCCGGGAACGCGACCGCCCACGCGTCGATCTCCATCGGCGCCGGCGGGAACCTAGCGACGAAGCTCGCGCTCGCCGTACCGGCCCAGCTCTCGGTCGCCGCGACGATCGTCGGCCCGTCGTCCGCGAACGTCACCGTCGGCAGCACGGCGGTGTTCGCCTTCTCCGTGAAGGACTCGGGGAACGTGCCGCTCACCGTCCATCCGGTCGGCTCGCCGGCGTACTGGAAGTTCAACTTCTCGATCGGCAACGTCACGCTCGCACCGGGCGCCCACGGCGTCTCGGGATCGGTCCGGATCGCCGTCCCGAACGCGACCGCGGTGGCGCACTCGCCGGTCGCCGTCACGTTCGAGCTCGCGAACGGCACCGAGGTCGGCAATCTCACGCCGGCGCCCCGGGTCGACGTCGCGGGGTACACCGGGATCGCGATCGGCCGGACGGCGGCCCACCCGGTCGCCGCGGGCGCGAACCAGGCGGAGATCCGCTTCTACGTCCACAACACGGGGAACGTCGGCGAGACCGTCCAGATCGCGCTCGCGGACCCGAGCCGCCTCACGAGCCTCGGCTGGAGCTACGGCTTCGGCAAGGCGAACGACACGGAGAGCGTCGTGAACCTCTCCGCGGCCGCGAACGAGTCGTACACGCTCAACCTGACGTTCGGCGGGACCGCGTTCGTCGTTCCGGGCTCCGTCACGATCACCGCGCTCGTCGAGAACGCGACGCTCGGCCCGTCCGCCTCCGTGACCGTCCGCGTCGACATCACCAAGGTCGCGGTCGGAACCTCCCACGGGAGCTCGCTCACCGTGACCGGTCCGGACCTCGGAACGTCGTCGACGTACCTCGCCGAGTGGGAGCTGCTAACGATCGCGCTCGTGCCGGCGGGCCTGCTCGTGGCGCTGATCCTCGTGAACCGCTGGTGGCGCACCCGGAGGTGGAGCCGTTGGTAGGCGGGCGCTCGTCCGCGGTCGTCCGGGGGCTCGTCGTCGCCGGCCTACTGCTCGGGACGCTCGTCGCGGCCGGCGCCTCGGTCGCGCTCGAGCCCGCCACGACGTACACGCCCGTCACCGGGAACATCCACGGCCCTACGGTCGTCGCGACGGCGTCGAACACGACGTACTACCTCAACGGGACCGGCGGCCCCGCGATCGCGCCGAACGGCACCGAGGTCGGGACGATCTCCTGGAAGGTGACCCTCTCGGCGAACGACCTCGCCGGCGTCTCGATCTCCCCGAACGCTTCCACGTTCACCCGGGGGACCCCGGGCGAGACCCACCTCAAGGTCGGGGCGGTCGCGGAGACGGTCACGCTCACGGTCGAGATCCAGTCGACGTACCTCTCGACGAACGCGACGACGAACCTCACCTACCAGGTCCAGGTCGTCGTCCCGTACGTCGTCCACGCCGAGCTCGTCGTCGGGCCGCACGCGAGCGTCCTCGGCTTCGACGTGACGGTCGACCTCGACGGCAACCGCGTCGGCACTGTGAAGGTCCCCGCGATCGCCGCGAACGGCACGTACAACCTCACGTTCGACTACGCCACGACCGGGCTCAGCCCGGGCGAGCACACGTTCACGATCTCGCTCGCGAACGAGCACGGGCTGGTCGCGTTCGCGGGAGGCGCGATCGAGTACTCGCAGTCGTTCTACGTCCTCGGGCCGCCGCCGGATTACGCCCTCTACGTCGTGGCGGGGATCGTCGTCTTCGCCGGGGTTCTCTTTATATTCATGACCCGAGTGGCCGCGCGCCGGCGTCCCGCGGCGACGAAGAAGTAGGGACGGCGGCGGGAACGTCGAGATGATCGCAGCGCACGCCGAGCTCCGTTGCACCTCCTGCGGCCGGGCGCTCCCCGGTCCGGGCGGCACGCAGTTCCCGTGCCCCGGCTGCGGCGACGTGACGATCGGCCGGTGCGCGCGCTGCCGCGACCAGAGCGTCCTCTACACCTGCCCGAAGTGCGGGTTCGAGGGGCCGTAGGGCGACCCGGGGGCGAGCGCGGTGGGCCAGGTCGCGGTGCTGTTCCGGCTGATGCCCCACGGCGTCGAGACCGACCTCAAGGCGGTCGCCGAGGCGGTCCGCGGGGCCGTGCCGGCGGGGGTCACGATCCGCGGCATGCAGATCCGCGACGTCGCCTACGGCCTGCGGACGCTCCTCGTGTCGGCCGTGATGGACGACGTCGGCGGGGTCCTCGAGACCACCGAGCAGGCGCTCGCGAAGCTGCCCCACGTCGAATCGGTCGAGGTGATGGAGGAAGGCCTCCTCTGAGGGGGCCGATCTCCTCGGGTCCGTGGACCTGCTCACCCACGTCCTGATCGCCTACCTCGTCACGTACGGGATCGTCGGGTTCCATCCCCAGTACCTCGCCGCGGGGGCGCTCGCGGGCGGTCTACCCGACGCGGACGCGCTGTTCTTCCCGCTCGCGCGCCGGTTCCCGATTCTGCGCCACCACGGGATCACGCACTCGCTCCTCGGCGTGTCGATCGTCGCGGTCGTCGGGGCGGTCGTCGCCCCCCACCTCGCCCCCGGCTCGCCGCTCGTCTACCTCCTCGTCCTCGAGGTCGGCGGGCTCTGCCACATCGCCCAGGACGGGTTCACGAACTTCTCCGTGCCGCCGCTCCTGCCGTTCTCGAAGCGGGAGGTCCACCTGGACGCGGACCGGGCGATCAACTTCGTCACACTCGCCGTCTCGATCGCGTCGTTCTACCTGCTGCTCGGCATCGAGCGCAACCACACCGCGTTCGCGATCTACCTCGGCACGATCGACGCCCTCGCCGCGTTCTACGCCGCCTACTTCGCGATCCGGCTCGCCGGCCGGTACACGGTCGGGCGCCGCCTCCGCCAGATCGGCGACTTCGACCACGTCGTGCCGCTCACGAACCCGTTCGCCTGGATCGTGATCTCCGAACGGGTCGCCGACGGGCGCGAGCGGACGGTCTGGGGCCGCTACGTCCTCGGCCGCGGCCTCGTCGCCGGGCCGTTCGCGGTGGAGGCGCCGCTCGCCGGCCCCCCGCCGGTCGGCGTCCCCGCGAGCGCCGGGGAGGCGCTCGAATGGTCGCTCCCGCTCGCCCGCTCGAAGAGCCGGGCGGTCGCCTCGACGTACCACTTCGGGGAGGCGTTCCCGGACCCTGCCGGCGGCTGGACCGCCGTCTGGTACTCCCTCGAGTTCTCGATGCTCGGCCGGTCCGCCGCGGTCCGGGTCCGGTTCCCGACCGGCGGGGGCGCCCCGCAGGTCCGCTCCGCGTTCTACCGGCCGTCCGTGCCGCCGTCCTGAGCGGTCGACGGCGCGGCGGGGGCGGGCGGGCCGCGCGCGAACCGGCTCAGCGCCGACTCGAACAGCGCGGAAAAGTCCTGCTCGGCGAGGCCGCCCCGTGCCGCGGCCTCCGCGTCGCGGCGGACGGCGTGCGCGAGCGGCGTGGCGCCGCCCGCGCCACGGGCGGTCCGGTCGACGAGCCCCAAGTCCTTCGCGGCGAGGGCGAGGGTGAAGCGGGCCGGATACTCCCGCCGGGCGAACGACTCGCGCTTGTCGGCGAGCATCCGGGACTGGCCCCCGCCGTCCAGCAGCAGGTCGAGCACCCGCTCCCGCTCGAGGCCGAGCGCCCCGGCGAGCGCGAGCGCCTCGGCGGCGAGCGCGACGTTGCCGATCGTGAGGAGGTTGTTGACGAGCTTCATCGACGTTCCGGCGCCGACCGGGCCGAGCCGCTCGACCCGCCGCGCGAACACGGCGAGCAGCGGCCGCGCCCGGTCGACTGCCTCGGGCGCGCCGCCGGCGTAGACGAGCAGGGCGCCGTCCGCCGCCGCCCCGGTACTGCCGCCGAGCGGGGCGTCGACGAACCCGACCCCGCGCTCGGCGAGCCGGGCGGCGATCGCGCGGCTCTCTTCGGGTGCGATCGTGCTGAGGTCGACGACGAGCGCGCCCGGGCGCATCCCCCGGGCGAGCCCCTTGCGGCCGAACAGGACGGAACGGACCGCCTTCGCGTCCGTCAGCAGGGTGAAGACGACGCCGCCGTCGACCGCCCGCGCGAGCGCCGCGGGGCTCTCGGCCCGGGACGCGCCGAGCGCCACGAGCTCGTCGGACTTCGTCGGGGTCCGATTGTAGACGACGAGCCGGAACCCGCGGTCGAGCAGGCGCCGGGCGATCGGGGTGCCCATCCGGCCGAGGCCGATCAGCCCGACCGGTGCGACCGCCGGAACCTCGGAGAGCGCCACGTCCCCCCCAGGGGAGGCACCGCTCTTACGTCTAGGGGGCCGTTACTTGTACGTCGACTGGTGGGTGGTCCCTTCGTCGTCGACGATGGTGATGCACTCGCCCTCGCACTCGAACAGGCACGCCTCGCACATGATGCAGTCGGGCCCGTGGATCACCGCCGACTTCTCGGCGCGGAACTGGAACTTCGCCGCGACCGCGGGGTCGTCCGTGACGTTCGGCCAGTTCTCCCGTGGCTGCATCTCGAAGACCGTCACCGGGCAGACGTCGCGGCAGTGGGTGCAACCCGTGCACTTCTCATGGGCGACCTCGACCGTTACCATGCCTACCGCCGGTTCACACAAAACGCGGGTTATATTAGCTCACCGCGGGCGCGGAACGGCCCGGCCGGCCGCCGTCAGGGAATGGCGCTGGTGTCGCCCCAGCCGCTGATCCGCTCCGTTCCGCGGAGCGCATCGAGGCGCGCGAGCTCGCCTTCGGTCAGCGCAAAGTCGAACACCGCGGCGTTCTCGGCGATCCGCTCTCGACGGACCGACTTCGGGATCTCCACGACGCCGTGCTCGAGCCCCCAGCGAACGAGGACCTGCGCGGGGGTGCGTCCGTGCGCCGCCGCGACCGCGGCCACGGTCGGGTCGTCCAGCCGCCGGCCGCGGGTCAGCGGCGAGTACGCCTCCAGCACGATCCGGTGGTCGGCGCAGTACCGGAACAGCGCGGGGTCGTAGACGAACGGGTGCATCTCGACCTGGTTGACCGCGGGAACGACCCCGGACCGCTCGAGGAGCTCGTCGAGGTGGCGGACCGCGTAGTTGCTGACCCCGATGGCGCGGCAGAGCCCGTCGCGCTGGAGCTCCTCGAGGGCCCGCCAGGAGGCGAGCCGCTCCTCGGGCGACGGCGCCCTCGGGGCGTGGATCAGGTAGAGGTCGATCCAGCCGAGACCGAGCCGCTCGAGGCTCGCCCGGCACGCCGCCTTCGCGCGCTCGTAGCCGTGCTCCGTGTACCACAGCTTGGTCGTCACGAACACTTCCTCGCGCGGGACCCCGCTCGCACGGATCGCTTCCCCGACGTCCGCCTCGTTGCCGTACAGTGCGGCGGTGTCGATGTGGCGGTAGCCGATCGCGAGCGCGTCGGTGACGGCGGTCCGAGTCACCGCGCCGGGCGGGGTCTGGAATACCCCGAGGCCGACCCAAGGGATCTCGACGCCCTGGTTCGTTCGGACTCGCGAACCGAGGTCGGCGCCGGCCGGTAACCCCACGGGCTCACCTCCGCGCCGGCGGCGCGGCGCCCGGCGGACGGGGCGGCGTGACGAACCGGGACGGGGTCCCGCGCGACGGCAGCCGGGCGTCGTGGCGTCGGAGTTGATCTTCGTGCTCCGGGCAGAGCGAGAACGAGCGCCGGGGGGCGTGGGTCGAGCTCGCGTCGGCGGTGGCGGCGAGGATCTCGACCGGTCGCGGCCGGTCGTCGCACGGCCCCCCGCTGCCGGGGTCGGCGTCGCCGAGGATCGGCCGGAGCGCGAAGTCGTACGCCGCCCCCATCTCGCAGAGCGGCCGTTGGAAGATCGCGCTCACGTTCCCGTTCCGCCGCCGGCCGTCGTCACAGCTTCTGGACGAGGGCGGCGAATTCGTCGGGGCTCCACCCCTTGAGCGTCGTGGTCCGGACGAACCCCTGCATCCCGGCGCGCAGCATCAGCAGGTTCGCCGCCTCGTCCGACGGGAGCTCGAGGGTCACGACGACGTCGTAGCCTCCCATCGTATGCAGCATCGAGATCACGCGGCCCCCGGCCGCCTCCGCGGCCCGTCGGAGCGCCTCGGTCCGGGCCGGGGCGTCCCGGACCGACCGGACCCCGGCCTCGGTCCAGTTCGCGAGCACGGCATAGAACGGCATCGTCGATCCGGGCGCAAACTCCCGGGGGGATACAAAACGGTTCGGGCGGCGAGCGCGGGGCGCGACCGTCCCCGCTAAGCGGAGCGGACGGGTCGGGCGCCGAGTTCCGGTCGCAACGGCCGGTCCCGGTCGATGCCGAAGCTCACGCTCGGAGAGGTCGTCCTCGGGTACGACGCGGACGGCGGGAGCGGCGACCCGACGGTCCTCGTGCACGGCTCGTGGGTCGACCGGCGGAGCTGGGGACGGATGCGGCCGCTCCTCTCCCAGGGGCTCGACGTCGTCTCCTACGACCGCCGAGGCCACGGAGAGAGCCAGGGCCCGCCGCGGCGCCGCCCGGTCCGCGATGACGCCGAGGACCTCGCGGAACTCCTGCGGTCGGTCGACCGGTACCCGGCGCACGTCGTCGGCCACTCGTACGGGGGCGCGGTGGCGCTCCGTCTTGCGATCGACCAGCCCGAGCTCGTTCGGAGCGTCGCGCTGCACGAGCCGCCGTTCCTCGGTCTCCTCGACGACGCCGAGGGGCCGCTCCGCGCGGCGGGCGCGGACGTCCGCGCCGCGGTCGAAGCGATCCGCGCGCAGGTCCACGCCGGCGACCGCGCGGGGGCCGCCCGCCAGTTCGTCACGCGGTTCTCCTCGGACCCGACGGCCTGGGATCGGATCGACCCGGACGCCCGGGAGCGCTTCGTCCGGTACGCCGACCGGTGGGCGGAGGAGATCGGCGACCCCGAGGCGACCGCCCCGTCCCGCGGAGCGCTACAGGAGCTCGACCTACCGGTGCTGATCACGACCGGGGAGCGGAGCCCCGCGCTGTTCCCCGCGATCGAGCGCGCGCTCGCCGGGTGTTTGCGCAACGCCACCTGTCGTACGCTCGCCGGGGCCGGGCACCTGCCGCAGCTCACCGACCCGGCGGTCTACGCCGGCGCGCTCGTGACGTTCCTGCTCGAGCGGGACGTCCCGTCGACGTGAGCCGGCCGGACCCGGTCGAGGCCGATCCCCGCGCGGTGGACGACGGGCGCTCGGTCGCCTCCCGGAACATCTCGAGCAGCGGGAGGACGCCGTGGCCCAGCCACTGGCCCCCGTCGACCGTGATCACCTCTCCCGTGACGTACGACGCCCGCGGGCTGGCGAGGAATCGGACGACCTCGGCGACCTCCTCCACGGTCCCGAACCGGCCGAGGGGGACCCCGTCGACGATCGCCCTCCGTAGCGGCTCCGAGACCCATAGCTGTCGGTCCGTGCCCTCGGTCCGCACGGGACCCGGGGCGACGGCGTTCACACGGATCCCGTGACGGGCCCACTCGACCGCGAGCGTGCGGGTGAGCGCAAGCACCCCGGCCTTCGCCGCGGCCGAGTGGGCGGTCCCGGGGCCGGCCATCCAGGCGTACGAGGCGACGATGTTGACGATCGACGGCGCGGGGGACGCCCGCAGCAGCGGGAAGCTCGCCCGGCTGACGAGAAACGTGCCGTCGAGGACGATCCCGACGACCGCGCGCCAGCCGTTCGGCGAGATCCGTTCAGCGGGCGCGACGAAGTTCCCGGCGGCGTTGTTGACGAGCACGTCCAGCCGACCGTATTCCCGCCGGATACCGGCGAGCAGCGCGTCGACCTGCTCGGGGACGCGCACGTCGGCGACGACCTCGAGGACGCGGGCGCCCTGGGGACGCAGCGCCCGTCCCCCGGCAGCCAGGTGCTCGGCCGACCGGCTCGCGATCGCAAGGTCGAAGCCGTCACGGGCGAAGGCGCTCGCCACCGCCAGGCCGATCCCGGTCCCCCCGCCCGTCACGAGCGCCACCGGGCGCCCGCCGGTCCGCGGGCGGACGCGACGCGTCGACCCGCCCGACGCTCGACCGGGGGTCACGTCACCCCTCGCGCGGCCGCGTCGGGGAGGGTCGCGCAGCCCGAGGGGAGCGCGCGCCGAGGGCCCGGCGGATCGTGTCGACGTGTGTTTCGTCGAGGCCGCGCATCGGGACGGCGTCGACGCGCTCGCTCGGCTCCCCATCCCGAAAGACGATCACGGCCGGGATGACCTCGAGGTCGAACCGGTCCCAGAGCGGGCTCTCGAGGTCGGTGACGTCCGCGACGAGCAGCTGCACCCCGGGACCCGCGAGCGCAGCGAATTGGGGGGAGAACGCCCGGCAGAACGGGCACCAATCGGCGAGGAAGGCGACCGCCCAGGTACCGTTCCGGGCGAGCCGGCGGCCGTCGAAGGCGTCCGCTCCGACGGTCGCGATCCCTGACATGAACTCGTCCCGGCGCGGGGGCCGGCGCGCCAAGGACGACGGCGGCCCTCTTCTCGTTGCTGGGCCGGAGGCTCCCCTCGCCGTGAGTTGGGAGAGGGTCACGGGGGCCGCGCACCGGCGGCGCCGCGACCTCAAGACCGCCGGCGTGGTGGCCGACCGATGACCGACCGCTGGCGCGTCCCGATCGAGGCTCGGAACGAGCGAATGTTTCCCCTCCCGATGCGCGGGCGCGTCGAGACGCACCGCTTCGCGAGCCGGCTGCTCGAGGGAAACCCGTGGGGGGACCCGACGGAGCGCGACCTCCCCGTCTACGTGCCCCCGTCCGGCCAGACGGAGGGCCGCCCGCTCCTCCTGCTCCTGAGCGGGTACACGGGCGCCGGGTGGCTGCACTTCCAGCGTCCGCGCTACCTGCAGGAGAGCATTGTCGGACGACTGGACCGGCTGATCCGGACGGGGGAGGCGCCCGAGGCGGTGATGGTCGCCCCCGACTGCCTCACCACCCTCGGCGGCAGCCAGTACCTCGACTCCCCCGCGACCGGAATGTACGAGCAGTACATCGTCCGGGAGATCCTGCCGTGGGTTCGGGAGAAGTACCGGACCGGCCCGGTGGCCGCGCTCGGGACGTCGAGCGGCGGGTACGGGGCGCTCTCGCTCGGCCTGCGGTACCCCGAGATCGTCCGGGCGGTCGGCTCGAACGCCGGGGACGCCTACTTCGAGTACACCTATCTCCCCGAGTTCGCCACCGCGGTCCGGGAAATCCGCAAGGCCGGCGGGCCGGAGGCGCTCCTCCGACGTTTCCTCTCCGCGCCGGTGAGCGGGTTCGGTCCCCACCTGCCGATCGTGAAGGGGCTCGAGATGATGGCGTACGCCTCCTGCTACTCCCCGATCGCGGCCGAGCCGGGGCGGTTCGAGCTGCCGTTCGACCTCGACTCGGGGGAGCTGCGGGACGACGTCTGGCGGCGCTGGCTCGACCTCGACCCGGTCCGGATGGTGACCGCCGAGCCGTACCGGACGGCGGCCCGCCGGCTCGGTCTCCTGTACGTCGACGGGGGGATCCGGGACGAGTTCGCCCTCGACATCGGAGCGCGGGTCTTCGCGGCGAAGGCGCGGTCCGTCGGGGCGCGCGTCGACCTCGAGGAGTTCGACGGGATCCACTCGGACAGCGGACCGCGGTACGACGTGATGATCCCCCGTCTCCTCGCGGCGCTCGGGGCGCCGCCGGGCGGGGCGGCTATTTAGGCCCGGCCGGGCTGGGGCGTCCCGCTTCGGAGGTCGGTCGGCGTGATCAAGGACCAGCATCTCGTCTGCGACTCCTGCCAGAAGACGATCACCCGCCTCACGACGGTCCCCGAGGAGGGGTGGGCGCAGATGCACAACCTCTGCTCGGACTGCTTCCGGACGCTCGGCCAGCAGGCGATCGCCCGCGGGTGAGCCCTACGTCCCCGACGCGCCGAGGGTCGACGGCGCGTCCGGGCCCTCGAACGGGACGAGCACCTCGATCGCCTCGTCCTCGACCCAGAGGAGCGCGATCAGGTACCAGCTGAGCACGACCAGCAGCAGGAGTTCGCGCGCCGGGAGCTCGCCGGTGGCGAGCACTGCCCCGCCTTGGAGGCGCCGGTGCTCGGCGGCCGCCTCGACGTGGAGCCGCTCCCGTCCCGCCGAGTCGGTGACGGTCCAGGCGGGGAGCAACAGCCCGGCCCGCTTCACGCGGTAGACCCCGCCGCCCCCGACCTCGATCTCGTGGTGGCCGAGCCGGTTCGTGAGGCGGGCGACGGGGGATCCGTTCGGCTCTTTGCGGACCGTGAGGTGCGGACCGAGGAACCCCCGGCGGTCGAGCGACCACGTCCCTTCCGCGATTTCGGCGGTCGCCGCCGCGCCGGTCCGGTGGGCGAAGCGGACGACGGCGACCGCCGTCTCGCCTGCGAGGAGCGTGTACTCCGGCAGCGTCCCCCCCGTGCGGAGCCATCGGAGCGTCGAGCGGTCGACCGAGGCGATCGGAGCGAGGGGCACGCTCCCCCACCGGTCCCTCCGCACTTAACGGCGACCCGCCCCGGCACCGGGGGCGTGGTGTCCGGCGCCTGGTCGCCCTACCGGGACGAGACGAGGAAGACGATGCCGGCGATCAAGACCAGGATCGACGCGAGGAGGGCGAGGACCCCCGTGCCGAACCCGAGGAGCAGCCAGCCGACGAGCGCGAGGACGACGAGCACCGCGCCGGCGAGGACCCCCCGATCCTCGCGCCGGGAGCCGCCGAGCATCGAGAACACCGCGACGATCGCCCCGATGACGAGCAGGACGATCGCCTGGTCGAACGGGCCGAACGCCCGCACGCCGTGCCCGAAGGCGAGGTAGACGACCCCGCGGACGAGGTCGAGGATCGCTTCGACGAACAGGAGGACGGCTCCGAGGATGCCGAAGACCGCGCCGATGTACCGGTCGCTCGACCCCGCCATCGCGTCCCGGCGTCGGGAAGCGCGGGACGGCTAAACGGTTGCGCGGCCGTCCTCAAGCCCTAAGACCTCCGCGGGATGCGCTCGGCGGGGTCGTCGGTGCCGGGGACGCGGACGCTGCAGCGCGAGTTCGACCGCGAGGCCCGCCAGTACGACCGGACCGCCCGCGCGTCGATGCCCGGGTACTCCGAGCTCCACTGGATGCTCTGTCGGGGGATCCCGTTCCTCCCGACGCGCGCGTTTAGGGTCCTCGAGCTCGGAGTCGGGACCGGTACGCTCACGGAGCTCCTGCTTTCTGAGTTCCCGCACGCCCAGGTCACGGGGATCGACCTCTCCCCGAAGATGATCGCGCGCGCGCGCACGAAGCTGCGCCGCTACCGCGACCGGGTCGAACTCGTCCCCGGTCCGCTCGAAGAGTTCCGCCCGGAGGAGTACGACGCGGTCGTCTCCGCGCTCGCGATCCACCACCTCACCGACCCGGAAAAGTGGAGCCTCTACCGGCGGATCCACCGGTCGCTCCCGGCGGGCGGGTATTTCGGGGACGGCGACGATCACCTGCCCGAGGACCCGGTGTTCGACACTCGGTTCGCGCAGATCGCCGGGTCGGAAGGTCGCGGACCGCGGGGCCGGGGCGGCTGGTCGAGCCCGCAGGCGGTCTGGCACGAGCACGAGAAGTTCGACCATCCGTGCACGCTGACGAACGAGACGGCCCGGCTCGAGCGCGCCGGCTTCTCCCACGTCGGCGTGCCGTGGCGATTCTTCAGTCAGGCGGTCGTCTGGGCGTACAAGTGAACCGCCCCGGCGCCCTGGGGCGCGGAGGGCGCGACGCGTGCAGCGGTCGACGACGTTCCTCGTCGGAGGCGGGCTCGCGATCGCGCTCGGGATCCTGCTCGCCGCCGGCCTCGTCTGGGCGGGCGCCGGGGCGACGTACCCCGACGCGTGGCTCGCGGCGGCGTTCTCGGTCGTGATCGGCGCCTTCTTCGTCCACATCGGGCGGGAGGAGCGGCGGTTCCGCGGCGAGTACCTGCGCGCGGTCGAGGAGGGCCGGCCGCCGCCGCCCGGCGGTCCCCCCGTCTAGCGGAGAATTTCCGGGCAAACCTTTACGTGGGCCAACGGTGTTCAAACGCCGTGGCCGGGATGGGGTAGCTTGGCCTATCCTGGGGGACTGTGGATCCCTCGACCCGGGTTCAAAGCGGAGCGGGGCCGACCCCCGACCCGTGAGACTCTCGGTCCCGGCCCTACCCCGGCGCGGCGCGTCGGCGGGGCCGCGGACGGGACCGACCCGCCCGGCGGGGCGGACGCTCGAGCGACTCGAGGGCCTCCGGTAGTTCCGTGAGCGAGTAGTCGGCCCAGGCGGCTCCCCATTTCTTCAGGTCGCTCGGCGTCAGGTTCCACCCCGGCAGCGAGCTCGCCCGGCCGAGCGCCGTGATCCCCTCGACCGAGCCGGCGGCCTCCATGTCGAAGCGCGAGTCGCCGACGAGGAACATCCGTGCGCCGGGGTACCGGCGACGGTACTCGGCGAGATGTTCCCGCTTCGTCCCCTCGGCCGACCCGAGGACGTCCTCGAACCAGTAGCGCAGCCCCTCCCGCTCGAGGATCAGGTCGGCCATCTCGGTCTCCGCCCCGGTCGTGACCGCGAGGGTCCACCGGGCCACGGAGAGCCGCTTCAGGAGCTTCGGCACCTCGGGGAACGGGGACGCCTTCGCGTACGCCTCCGTGACCTTGCGCTGGTGGAACGTCCGCGCGGCGGCGACGCGCACCGCCGGCGGCGCCTCGGGGTACAGCTGGGCGAGCTGCGCCTCGAACGGCATCCCGGTGGTCGCGAGGTAGTGGATCCGCGCCTCGTCCGGCGGGGTCCCGAACTCCCGGTGCATCACGTCGGCGGCGACGTCGCTGATCCGCCGGAGGTCGTCCAGGATCGTCCCGTCGAGGTCGAAGAGGACGACGCCCCGCTCGACCGCGGTCGGGGCCGGCGGGGCGCGGACGGCCGGCCGGTACGGCGGCGCCGGCGGTCCGTCGGAGTGCGGCGCCGTCGCCATCGGAAGGCCGACCGGCCCGTCGGCGTTGGCGGTGTCCGCCGGCGCGGGCGGGGGCGGGCGTTCCGGTCGGAGTCCCGTGTCCATCGCGGGCCCGAGCGCCGCCGGCTTTAAAGAGCGAGGGCGGGAGCCGGCCTAATAGACGGCACGGTGCTCCGCCGGGACGTCCCCCGAGTCGTCGATGCATCCGAGCCAGGCGATCCGCAGCCGAACGACCCGCCTGCTCGACGGCCGCCGGATCGTGCTCGGGGTCACCGGGTCGATCGCCGCGGTCGAGGTGCCGAAGATCGCCCGCGAGCTGATCCGGCACGGGGCGGATGTCCGGGCGGTCATGTCGCCGGACGCGGTGCGGATCGTCACCCCCGAGGCGATCGAGTTCGCGACCGGCCATCCGCCGGTCCTGCAGCTGTCGGGGAACGTCGAGCACGTGACCCTCCTGGGACCGGGGGAGGGCCGAGCCGACCTCCTGCTCATCGCCCCGGCGACCGCGAACACGCTCGCCAAGATCGCCCACGGGATCGACGACACCGCCGTCACTTCCTGCGCGTCGGTCGCGCTCGGCGGCGGCGTCCCGATCGTCGTCGCGCCGGCGATGCACTCGTTGATGGGCGAGAACCCGGCGGTGCGCGAGAGCCGCGAGAAGCTCGAGCGTTGGGGCGTCCGGTTCCTGTTCGGCCCCCGGGTCGAGGGGGAGGAGAAGATCGCCGCCCCCGAGGAGGTCGCCGCCGCGGTGATCCACGCCCTCGCCGCCGGCCCGTGGCGGGGCCGGACGATCGTCGTCGTCGGCGGCGCCGCCCGGGAGTCGATCGACGCGGTCCGCTCGGTCACCAACGAGAGCTCCGGGGCGACCGCGCTCGCCTGGGCGACGCAAGCCCACTACCGGGGGGCCGCGGTCGAGCTCTGGGCCGGCGCCCTCGAGGTCGCCGTCCCGGCCTGGATCCCGCTCTACCGGTGGCGGGGGGTCGCCGACCTGATCGCCCTCGCTCGGCGGCGCCGGGCCGAGCTGGCCCGGGCCGCCGCGGTCGTCGTCCCGGCCGCCCTCTCCGACTTCACCCTCACCGCCGCCCCAGGGAAGATCCCGTCCCGCGACCGACCGGCGCTCACGCTCGAGCTAAAGCGCGCCCCGAAGGTCCTCCCCGAGTTGCGGAAGCTCGCCCCGCCCCCCTCCCGACTCGTCGCCTACAAGCTGCTCGCGGGCGCGACGCCGGCAACACTCGAGGAGGAAGGCCGGCGGCTCGCCGACGAGACGGGCGCCGACTGGGTCGTGGCGAACGACTCCGCCTCCATGGGCGCCGCCGAGACGGCCGCCCTCGTCCTCCCGCGCGGGGAGGGCCGCCGCTGGCTGCGTGGCCCGAAGGCGGAGGTCGCCGGAAAGCTGTTGGACGACCTCGGGCGCGAGCTCGCGGACCTCCGTCCCCGTCCTCGGGCCGCCACGCGGCGCCGGCGCCCCGCCCGCCCCCGGACGAAGCGCCGCCGCTGACGAGACGGCGGGCGACCGGCGTCGCCGGCCGCCGCCCTTAAGAGAGCCGCCTTTCTCGCGCGCGCGAGGGAAATCCGATGGTCAAGCTCGCCGAGTGGCGGGGCAAGGAGCTGTTCCGGAAGTACGGCATCGCGCTCCCGGCCGGGCAGGTCGCCCGGTCCCCGGAAGAGGCGGAGCGGGCGGTCGCCTCCGGCGCGGTCCCGCTCCCGTGCGTCGTCAAGGCGCAGGTCCTCGCGGGGGGCCGCGGGAAGGGCGGCGCGGTCCGGTTCGCGTCGACCCCCGCCGAGGCGCGGGACGCCGCCGCGGCGATCCTCGCCCTCGAATTCAAGGGCGAGCGCGTGAAGGAGGTGCTGCTCGAGGGGAAGGTCGCGATCGCGCGGGAGCTGTACGTCTCGATCGCGCTCGACCGCAGCGCCCGGCTCCCCGTGCTGATCACGAGCGGCCAGGGGGGGGTCGAGATCGAGTCGGTCGCGGACGACGCGATCGACCGGCAGTTCCTCGACCCGTTCCCCGGCCTCGCCGCGTACGAGCGACGCCGGGCGGCGCGCCGACTCGGGCTCACCGGCGGGCCGGCGAAGGCGCTGGACGGCCTGTTGAGCGCCCTCTGGACCCTCTTCAACCGCGAGGACGCGGAGCTCGTCGAGATCAACCCCCTCGCCGTCGTCGGCGACGGGCTGGTCGCGCTCGATGCGAAGGTGATCATCGAGGACGATGCGGCGTTCCGCCACCCCGAGTACGCCGAGATCCAGGACGACCGCACGCCGCTCGAGGAGATCGCGCGCGAGAAGGAGATCGCGTTCGTCCAGTTGGACGGCAACATCGGCGTGATCGCGAACGGCGCCGGGCTCACGATGGCGACGCTCGACGTGCTGAAGGAGTTCGGCGGCCGGCCGGGCGTCTTCCTCGACCTCGGGGGCACGGACGACCCGCGCAAGGTGACCGAGGCGTTCCTGCTGATGGCCCAGGCGAAGCCCGCGGCGGTGTTCCTGAACATCTTCGGCGGGGTCACCCGCTGCGACACCGTCGCGAAGGGGCTCGTGGAGGCGATGCAGCAGGTCCCGGTCGCCGAGCGGTTCCCGCTCGTCGCCCGGATCCGCGGCAACAACGAGAAGGAAGGGGTCGAGATCCTCCGCTCCGCCGGCATCTCCTCCGTCCCGGACTTGAAGTCGTCGGCCCAGGCGGTCGTCGCCGCCGCCGCGGGGAGGTCGCCATGAGCGTCCTCGTCGACGCGCAGACCCGGGTCGTCGTCCAGGGGATCACCGGGCACCAGGGGACGGTCCACACCCGGGGAATGAAGGAGTTCGGCACCGCGGTCGTCGCCGGGGTCACTCCGGGCAAGGCCGGGGCGACCGTGGAGGGAGTCCCGGTGTTCGACTCCGTCCGGGAGGCGGTGGAGGCGACCGGAGCGAACGCGAGTTCGATCTTCGTTCCCGCCCCGTTCGCGAAGGACGCGCTGGTCGAGGCGGTCGACGCCGGGATCTGCCTGTGCGTCGTCGTGACGGAGCACATCCCGTTCCACGACATGCTCGTGATGTACCATTACGCCCGGTCGAAGGGGACCCGGATCATCGGGCCGAACTGCCCCGGGATCGCCGCCCCGGGGAAGGCGAAGGTCGGGATCATCCCGAACGTCGTCTTCCGGCCGGGCCGGGTCGGCGTCGTCTCCCGCAGCGGCACCCTCACCTACGAGATCGTGAGCGGCATCAAGGAGCACGGCCTTGGCCAGTCGACGTGCCTCGGGCTCGGCGGCGACCCGGTCGTCGGTACGTCGTTCGTCGACGCGCTCCCGCTCTTCGAGGCCGACCCCGACACGGACCTCCTGGTCCTCGTCGGGGAGATCGGCGGCACCGCGGAGGAGGACGCCGCCGAGTACCTCCAGCACCACTTCTCGAAGCCGGTCGTCGCCTACATCGCCGGGCGGAGCGCCCCGCCCGGAAAGCGGATGGGCCACGCGGGCGCGATCATCTCCCGGGGGAAGGGGACCGCCGAGACGAAGCTCGCCGCCCTCGAACGGGCGGGGGCGCACGTCGCGCGCTTCCCGTACGAGATCCCGGAGCTCGTCGCCCGCCTGGTCGCCGAACGGGCCCGGCGATGACGGCGGAGCCCGCCCCGCCCGCCGAGACGGAGCCGTGCCTCGTCCCCGGCTGCGGAGCGCCGTCGGTCCGCCACCTCGCGCTCACCGAGGCCCGCAAGGGGCTTTCCGACCTCCCCGAGAAGGGGCGTCGGGCGCCGCTGTGCCGGGACCACTACCGCGCGTGGAAGAAGGCGACGCGCGAGGCGCGGAAGCTCGACCGGCTCGGTCGCTGACCGGTACCGGACCGCCGTCCTACGCCTTGCGCATCTTCTGGGCCCGCATGCGGCGACGCATCCGCTTCTTGCGCCACTTCCACCGCATGTGGCCGCGTTTCTTCCAAACCCGAGAAGAGCGTTTCATTCCACCCGCGTCCGAACGGCGCGCGCTACCGGTACCCCTTTATTAGGGTTACCTCGGCCGCCCTCGGCGGCCGGCGGCCGGAGCGCGCCGCCGCGCCGGCCGGTCGGAGGGGGCCGACCATAACTAGCGCGCCCGGCTCGGGGCCGCCGTGCTGACGGCGTCCGACCTCGAGGTGAACGTCCTCGACTTCCGGCAGCGATCGTTCCAGTTCGAGCGGCTCGCCGACGTCGGGGGGACCGCGTTCGCCGTGTTCGCGCGGACGGAGACGGAGAGCGAGAGCAAGTTCCGGCCCCGGCTCGTCCACCTCAAGCTCGCGGTGCCGCTCGCCTGGATCCGCCAGGACGCGACGACGGAGAATCTCGTCGTCTCCCGGGACGGCCTCGGTCTCCCGATGGTCCCCCCCGAGGGGGTGGTCGAGGTCGGCGCCGAACGGCCCGACTTCGTCGAGCAGGGGGTCGAGTGGCGCCGCGCGGACGGTCCCGGGGGAGCTCTCGTCTACGCCCCCCGGGAGTTCGCGGAGGCGGTCCTCTCGCCGCGCGGCTACGCGGCGCTGGGGATCGCGTAGCGCCGCGGGCGGGGGCCTACGCGGACGGACGCATCAGGCGCTCGACGACCGCCGCGAGGATCCCGCCGACGATCGGGGCGACCCAGAACAGCCAGTCCTGCTGGATCGCCCAGTGGTCGCCCGAGAGCGCCGCCGAGAGCACCGCCGGCGCGAAGCTGCGCGCCGGGTTGATCGAGGCGCCGTCGATCGGGATCGCGACGAAGTTCGTCATCGCGAGCGTGAGCGCGATCCCGACCGGCGCGAGGTTCTTCGCGAACCCCTCGCCGCGCGTGGAGAACAGGATCACGGTGACGAGGAAGAACGTGAGGACGACCTCGAGGAGGAACACCGACCCCATCGCGACCGTGTAGGGCGAGCCGTTCCCGGAGTACCCCTGGGCGGCGAGCGCGACCGAGGGGGCGGTGACGGAGTGCCAGAGCGACGCGGAGCCGTAGGCGACGCCGGCGACCGCGGCGACCGCGACGATCCCGCCGAGGAGCTGGGCGACGACGTACAGGACGGCGTCCTTCGGCTGCGTCCGGCCCGACAGCCACATCGCGATCGTCACCGCGGGGTTGAAGTGGGCCCCCGAGACGTCCCCGAAGGCGTAGATCATCCCGAGGACGCCGAAGCCGAGCGAGAGGCTGAGCAGCAGCACGCGCGGGTCGACCCCGCCCCCGCCGAGCGGCACGTTGAGGGAGAGGAGCGCCGCCCCCGTGATGGAGATCAGCAACCCGAACGTTCCGAGGAACTCGGCGAGGCACCGCTGGCCGGTCGACCACTGCATGGGCGTCCGGGCACTCCGGCCGCCTTCTAAACCCTTCGCCCGGGACGCCGTGGGGCGCCGCCGGCCGGCCGCCTACAGGACGCCCATCTGGCCGAGCTTCTCGGGCAGGTAGTGGTCGGTGACGTAGTTGAGCCCGTACTTCGCGAGCGACTGCTGCTCGGCCTTCTTGCCGTTCTTGAGCATCAGCTCGATCTCGCTGCGCCACTCGGCGGTCCCGAACCGCGGGTCGGTCCGCTCCGCCTCGAGCGCCCGGACGTCCTGCTCGGAGAGCTTGTCGCTGGGGAGGTCGTAGTTCTCGATGTCGGAGGCGGTGACCCCGAGGAACTCCGCGGACGGCGTTGCGAGGTAGTTCGAAAGATGCGCGGTCTTGATCGCGCCGTAGGCGACGCTCGCGAAGATGCGGAACGACCACGGGTCGCCGTCGGTGAAGACGACGACCGGCAGCTTGAGTTCCTCCGACACCCGGCGCAGGAACCGGCGGGTCGACCGGGCCGGCTGCCCCTTGAGGTGGAGCAGGATCGCCTGGTACTTCTCGTCGAAGCCGTTCTCCGCGAGCCGGTCGACCATGCCGCCGCACTCGATCGCGATGATGAACTTCGCGTTCGTGCTGACGAACTGGATCTTCTCTTTCTCGACGTTGAACGGGAGGGCGTAGCCGCCGTCGCCGACGTCGTCGCGGCAGTTGATCGTCTTCACGATCCCCTTGCGGTTGCGCTCCTTGATCGTGAGGTCGCCGATCACCGAGGCGCCGTTCTCCTCGGGGTGGAGCCGGAAGTCCTCCCGGAGCCGCTCGCACATCACCTCGAGGTCCTCGATCAGGAGGTTCGACTCGTCCTCGCTGTGGAACTTCGCGTCCTCCCACCCTTCGCTGATGTAGTACAGCTCCCGCAACGTCGACGTCTTGCGGTCGACCGCCATCTCGTTGATGAAGTCGACGAGGTAGAACGTCCGCAGGAGCATCAGCGCCCCGTCCAGCTTGCGCGCGCTGCGGGTCCCCATCGACCGGCCGAGCTTCCAGACGCCCTCGCGGCTCTGGAACGAGAGGTTCTGCTTCGTACGGAGCGGCAGTCGCATCCGGGGGATCTCTCCCCGGTCGAGCTGCTCGTAGATCTGCCCGGCGAGCGCCACGGTCGGCGCGAGCGCGTCGGCCCGCACCTTCGGCGCGTCGGCGTCGTCAGTCGTCGTCGCGGCTGCTCGCGCTCGCTTCGGCGGCATCGTAATCGACCTCCCCTTCCTCGCCGGTCGCGCCGGCGCTCGTCTCGGCCGCCGCGGCCTCGGCGGCCTCGACGATCGTGCGCGGCAATCGCACGTCCCAGTCGCCCGGCAGCGGGTCGGCGCCGAGCACCCGCGCCTCGTCGATCCCCGCGACGTACCAGTCGAGGTCGCTCGCGTCGACCTCGGTCTTCGGCGGGAACCGGATCGCGAGCTTCGTCCGCCCGTTCGGCACGAGCTTCTCGAGCGTCCACCACGCGCGGCCGAGCGCGGGCTCGGAACCGTCCGGCGCGGGCTCGAACGTCGCCGTCCCGAACAGGGCGGGGTCGACCTCGAGGAACAGTTCGAGGACGCGTGCCCGCGGCGTGTAGTTCGTGACCTCGACCGGCACGGAGACGCCGGCCTTGTCGGCGGCGAACGTCGTCTCGACGTTCACGACGTCCATGATCCGGGTGATGACCGGCGTGAGGTCCGGGACCGGCTTGTCGACCAGATGGCTCGCCTTCTCGGCGAGCTTCGGCAGGATCCGCTGGATGATCTCGAACTTCTCGCTCGCGAAGTCGCGCCGGCTCTTGCGGGAGAGGTGCGTGCGCAGATGGCGGGCCGCCGCCTGGAGCGCGAGCGTGAGCTCCTTGTCGATCTCGGGGTCCTCGGCGACCGCCTCCTTCGCCTCGCTCGTGAACGGGATCTTGGTCGAGGCGACGTGGACGAGGACGAGGGCCGGCCCGACGGGCACGCCCGAGCCCCCCTTCTGGTCGAGCCCGTAGCGACGCCAGTCGACCGCGCCGATCGCGTTCGTGATCGCGCAGGCGCCCTGCTGGAACAGGAGCGGCACCCGGTTCGCGAACCGGAGGATCTGCATCGGCTGGTCGGCAGGGAGGCCGCCGCCGTAGACGAGTCCGACCTCGACCATGAACGGGAACCCGCCGTGCACCTTCGGCGGCCGGCTCACCGGGGGCGCGAAGAACTCGGGCTTCAGGTCGCCGAGCACGTTGCGGAGCCCCCGCTTGATCAGCATCGCGCCGATCGGGGAGAGGCAGTCGCCGGACGGCGTCACGAGCGGCACGGAGTGGAGCGCGGCGAGCAGGCGCTCCTGCGGCTCGCCCGTCACCGACGACGGCTTCGCCCCGGCGCCGAGCCCCGCCGCCGCCAGCACGTCCTTCGCCGCGCGGGCGCTGACCCCCTGGAGCTCCTTCGCGAGGAAGTCGCCGAGCGTCGGGCGCTTCGTCCCCTTCAAGAGGTAGCCGAGCTCGCCGAGCTCGAGCCCGTACGGGTGCGGGAGCGTCTCCTTCGCGAGCGGCGGCAGGTCCGACGTCGCCCGCTCGAACGTCGTGCGGGAACCGTCCGGCTCGACGAGGACGATCCGGGCGTGCGGGTTGACGATCGCGGTCCCCCGCAGGTATTCGAGCGGCGACTGCCGGCCGCGCAGGTAGCGCGCCTTGAGGACGAGCTCGATCGTCGTCCCGTGGGGGCGGTCCCAGAGGACGACGTCCTCGGAGGCGATCCGCGGGAGGTTCCTCTGCGTGTCGAGGAACAGCTCGAGCACGTGCGCCGCGTCCTCCTCCTCGACCTTCGAGGTGATCCGGGCGGGGCGGGCGGTCGTCAGGTTGGCGTACAGCACCGCCGCGGAGATGCCGATCCCCTGCTGGCCCCGCGCCTGGCGGTTCGAGTGGAACCGCGAGCCGTAGAGGAGCCGCCCGAAGACGTTCGGGATCTCCCGCCGCAGGATCCCGGGTCCGTTGTCGGCAACGACGACGCGGTAGCGGTCCTCGCTCTCCTTCGAGATCTCGACCGATACCTCAGGGAGGATCCCGGCCTCCTCGCAGCTGTCGATCGAGTTGTCGACCGCCTCCTTGACGGTCGTGAGGAGCGCCCGCTGCAGGTTGTCGAAGCCGAGGATCTGGCGGTTCCGCTCGAAGAACTCCGCGACCGAGATCTCGCGCTGCTTCGCCGCGAGCTGCTGGGCGATCGTGGGAGCGGGGGCCACCGGACCGGTCCGGGCGCCGCCGAGGTATAAGGGCCGCGGTCGACCCGAACGCAGCGGACCCGGGACGGGCGCGGCCTAGCCCGGCGGGCGGGGGGCGGGCCGCGCGCTCACGTCCCGCAGCACCGGCCGGAACGGCCGCCACCGGCCGGTCGACCCCGGGTCGACCTCGAGCCGCACGAGCCGCTCCTCGGGGGCGCCGCCGCCGGGGAGCGACTCCGCGGGGATCGGCTCGCCCCGCACGTCCCAGGCGCCCGAGCCGCCGCCGAAGACGCAGCCGTCCTCGACGCCCACGCGGTTCACGTAGACGACCGGGATCCCGTTCTCGACCGCGCGGGCCGGGAGGAGCCGCTCGAACAGGGCGCGGCTCGTCACCGGGGACGCCGAGACGTTCACGAGGAGCTCCGCCCCGCCGAGCGCGAGGTCGCGCGCCACCTCGGGGAAGAAGACGTCGTAGCAGATCTCGAAGCCGACCGGCCGTCCCGCGACCGGGACGGGCCGGCTCGTCCCCGTCGGCGAGAACTCAAGCCCTTCCTCGAACGGGCCGAACGTCGGGAGGTACCGCTTCGGCTGGACCGACCAGTCGCCGTTCGGGCGGACGACGACGACCGCGTTGAGCAGTTCGCCCGGCCGCTCGGGCGAGGCGACCGGCGCCCCGACCGCGATCGGCGTGCCCGTCTCGTGCGCGAGGCGGGCGAGCGCCCGGCCGGTGGCGTCCGAGCCGTCCGGGGCGAGCGCGACGGCGTAGAACCGGTCCCCGAGCCGGTACCCCGAGAGGAACAGCTCGGGGAACAGCGCGAGCTCGGACGGGGCTGCCCGGACGGCGGCGCCGATCCGCGCGACGTTCGCGGCCGGGTCCCCGGGCACGGGGGCGAGCTGCCCCAACAGGATCCGCATCAGTAGAAGTAGCGGCGGACCGCGAGCAGGTAGACGAGCAGGCCGACGAAGATGAGGAACAGCACGGTGATGAGCCCGGTGAAGAACAGGTAGGCGGTCGCCCCGAAGACGAGGACGATCATCGTCCAGAGCGCCCACGTCTCCTGCCGCCAGAGCGACGTCGCGACCGTGAGGAGCGCGATGCCGAGGATCATCAGGATCGCCGCGCCCTCGAGGTCGATCGACTGGAAGATCTCGAGCGACGACGGGACGACCGCCCCGAAGGCGCCGTTGAGCACGAAGAGGAGGCCCGCGAGCACCATCACGACCGCGAGGAAGGCGATGACGACCGAGATCACCGCGACGCCGACCGGCAGGCGCGGCCGGACCGGGGTCGGCTGCCAGGCGGGCGGCAGGCGGTCGAACTCGACCGGAGCGCCCGTCCCGGTCGACGATGCGGAGGCTGTGGAGGTGCCGCTCATCGTGCCCCGGGCGCCCGGACGACGCGACGGGCCGCAAATGTACCTTTCGTTCGACGGGCCGCCGTCGCGGCCGCCCGCGGCGCCTCGCTAGAACCGGCGCTCGGCGGCGCCGTGGGCGAGCTGCTCGAGGAGGTGGCGGTACGGGCCGTCTGGCAACGGGCCGAGCGAGGAGATCGCCCGGGCGGCCCACGCCTCGGACTCCGCGGCGATCGCCGCCGGCGCGCCGGCAAGCTCGGAGAGCTCGCGCAGCCTCAGGAGGTGCTTCGTCCGCTTGCGCCGCAGCTGGAACAGCTGCTCGAACTCCCCCTGGCGGCGTCCCTCCAGCCGGGCGTACGTCTCGAGCGCCATCAGCGTCGGGTTCCCCTCCCGGAGGTCGCCGAACAGGGGCTTCCCGAGCAGGTCCGGGTCGCCGAAGACATCGAGGAGGTCGTCGCGAATCTGGAAGGCGATGCCGAGCGCCCGGCCGTAGCCGGCGAGCGCGTCGATCCGGGGCGGCGGCGCCTCCGCGATCTCGGCGGTCGAGGCGAGGGCGGCGGAGATGATCGCCGCGGTCTTCCGCTCGACGACGCGGAAGTAGTGCTCGCGGCCGCTCGAGAGGTCGAACCGGGCCGATTCCTGGAGGACCTCCCCCTCGACCAAGTCGGCGCACGACTCGCCGCACCGCAGGATGATCGACTTCGGGTACTCGGCGGCGAGCTCGAAGGCGCGGACGAACAGGTAGTCGCCCGAGACGATGGAGAGCGGGATGCCGTACGCCCGCGGCATCGACGGCCGGCCGCGCCGGGTGTCGGCGTGGTCGATGACGTCGTCGTGGACGAGGGTCGCGGTGTGGATCAGCTGGAAGGCGGCCGCCAGCGAGGCGATCGGCTGGGCTGAGTCGGCGCCGAGCGCGCGGAACGCCGCCGCCATCAGCAGCGGCCGGACCCGCTTGCCGCCCGTCGAGCAGGCGTACCGCGCCGCCTCGGTGAGCTGCGCGAACCGCGAGCCGAGCACCTGGTGCAGGCGCCAGTCGACGTCCGCGAGGTCGCGCGCGAGGACCGGGAACAGCTCCGACAGCTCGCGGCTCGCCTCCGCGCCGAGCGTCTGGGCGACGAGCGTCTCGACCGACGGCTCGAGGGAGTCGGTCGCCGACGGGCTCGTCATGACGCCCCCCCGAGCCGCGCGGGCCACCGGAGCCGCATCATCGCATCCAGACCCGACGCCCCAATATATCGCATCCCCAGCGCGAGGAGCGGGTCGAACCGTCCGATGCGGTCGGAGAACCCCTGGATGCGGGCCGCCCGGGCGAGGGGGCCGTACAGCGCGGGCCGCCACGCGGCGTCGTAGTCGGAGAGCGGCGCCCCCGCGGTGACGTGGCGGGCGGCCGCCGCGCCGGCGAGCCAGCCAGAGAGCATCGCCGTCGGGATCCCCGCGCCGTTCGTCGCCATCACGAGGTTCGCGGCGTCCCCGGCGAACAGCGTCCGCCCGACGACGAGGCTCTCGGGCGGCGGCCCGATCGGGACCCACCACGGGGTCCGCTCCCGCACCGGCCCGAGCCGCTCGCGCTCGGCGAACCGGTCGAGGAGGCGGCCGAGGGTCGTCGCCCCCGGGAGCGCCGCGACCCCGAGCCCGACGTTCGCGTCGTGCGCGCGGGGAAAGCACCAGGCGTAGCCGTGCGGGGCGGCGCGGCCGAAGTAGAGGGAGATCCCGTCGTCGAGCGGCCCGTCGACGGTCGCCGTGATCATCCGGAACATCGTCCGGCGGGGCCGGAAGCCGACCGCGTGGCCGACGGTCGACGTCGGCCCGTCGGCGCCGACGATCACGCGGGCCCGGATCCGGCCCCCGTCGGACGTCGTGAGCTCGTCGTCGGCGATCCCCGTGACGCCGCACGGGAACCGCAGCTCGGCCCCGGCCCCCTCCGCCCGCGCCGCGAGCGCCTTGTCGAACGCGCGGCGGGAGACGGTGACGCCGTCCAGGGGGAACCGGTACGTGTGGCCGTACGGCGAGACGCACGCCATCCACCGGGTCGCCCGCAGGACGGTCGTGGGGGGGACGTCGTACGCCGCGGCGATCAGCGCGGGGCAGTCGAACAGGTCGTTCAGCTCCGTGGGGGACGGCAGGAACTCGCCGCACTGGACCGGCTGCCCGATCTCGCGCCGGTGGTCGAGCAGGACGGTCCGGGCGCCGAGCTCCGCCGCGGCCCGGGCCGCGAGCGCCCCGGCGGGACCCGCCCCGACGACGGCGACGTCGAACGACTCCACGGGCTCACGCCCCGGAGACGAGGAAGTGGGTCGCCGCGCTCTGGATCGGACCGAGGACCGGTTGCGGGTAGACGCCGAGGGCGACGATCGCGACCGCGACGAGCGCGATCGCGGTCCCTCGGCCGTAGCCGAGGCCGCCGAACGGCAGGATCGGCGGCTCCGCGGCCCCCGCGACGGCCCCGGCGGGGAGCGCGGCGGGCGCGGGCGAATCAAAGTACATCACCTTCAGCACCCGGCCGTAGTAGAAGAGCGACAGCGCGCTGTTGAGGAGCCCGGCGACCGCGAGCCAGACGTAGAGCCCCTGCGCCTGGACGGCGGCGCTGAACAGCACGAACTTCGAGACGAAGCCGACCGTGAGGGGCACGCCGGCGAGCGACAGCAGCATCAGGGCGAACGCGGCGGCGAACCACGGCCGGCGGCTGCCGACGCCCCGCCAGTCGTCGATCAGCGGCCCGATCCCGACCCCCGCTGCGGCCGCGACGACGAGGAACGCCCCGGTCTTCATGAACACGTGGGCGAACGCCTGCAGCGTTGCCCCGGCGAGCGCGGGGGCGGTCCCGATCGCGATCCCGAGCAGGAGGTAGCCGGCCTGGCTGATCGAGGAGTACGCGAGCATCCGCTTCATCTCCTTCTGCAAAAGCGCGAGGACGTTGCCGAACGACATCGTCACGACGGCGAGGACGGCGAACGTGAGCCGAAGGATCGGGCCCAAGTCGACCGGCCCGCCGGAGAAGAGGTTCCCGCTCCCGGGCCCGAAGTAGAGGATCGGGCCGACGAAGACGAGGAAGAGGGCGAACAGCCCGACCTTCTTCGATGCTCCCGACAGAAAGGCGCTCACCTCCGTGGGCGCGCCGTCGTAGACGTCGACCGCCCACGCGTGGAACGGCACGAGCGTCGTCTTGAACGCGAGCCCGGCGATGAGGAGCGCGAAGCCGAGGAGCGCGAGGACCGGATAGCCGACGGAGCCCCCGGCGACGAGGGCCCGGATCGCGAACAGGTTCGTCGTCCCGTACGCGCCGTAGACGAGGGAGACGCCGAAGAACGAGAGCGTCGAGGAGAGCGCGCCGATGATGTAGAACTTCATCGCGGCCTCGAGCGCGCGCAGGCCCCGGCGCGTGTAGCCGACCATGACGTACGTCGCGATGCTCGTCACCTCGATCGCGAGGAGGAGGAAGATCAGGTCCGCCGAGATCGCGACGAGGAGCATCCCGAGCGTCGCGAGCGACAGGAGGCCGAAGAAGATCGGCGCGCCCTTCTCGTCGGACGGCCGGCTCATCGACGCGAGCGCGACGAGCAGCGCCGCGAGGAGGAAGATCCCCTGGAAGACGAGGCCGAGCGACCCGAACGCGTACAGCGCCGTCCCCGACGTCGGCACCGCGTTGAGCAGCCCCGCGCCGACCGTCCGCAGCGCCGCGAGCGGCGCCCAGCCGAGGTCGGCGAGGACGAGGACGAGCGCGACCGCGCTCCCGGCGACGGAGACGCCGCCGACCGCCTCGGTCCGCCGGACGCCGAGCACGTCCAGGAGGAAGACGAGCAGCGCGGCGGCGAGGACGACGAGCTCGGGGAGGAACGGGGCGGCGAGCTGCCAGGCGTCGGTCATCGCTCGCTCACGTCCCGGGGAACCCCTTCACGGGCGAGTTCGCGATCACGTTCACGAGCAGCGACGGGAGGATGCCGAACAGGACCGCGAAGACGACGAGCAGCCCCATCCCGGCCCCCTCGTACCACGGCACGTCGTGGACCGGGGTCGGCACCGCGCGCGGCGGCCCGAACAATAGGCGCTGCATCATCCACAGGTAGAACGCCGCCGTGACGACGAGGATGATCAACGGGACGAACACCCAGTAGCCGATCGCGTTCCAGGTGGCGAGCAGCGCGGTGAACTCGGCCGGGAAGCTGATCAGCGCGGGGAGGCCGAGCGATGCGAGCGACCCGGCCATGATGAGCGTCGCGAGGGTCGGCGTCGACGGCGTGATCCCGCCGAGCGTCGCGAGGTCGCGGGTGCCGTACGTGTGGTGCAGGCTCCCGGCGGTCATGAACAGGAGCGCGCTCACGATCCCGTGGGCGAACATGAGGAGCACCGCGGCGAGGAGGCCGAGCGAGCTGTTGAGGGCGATCGCGAGCAGCACGATCCCCATGTGGTTGATCGACGAGTACGCGACGAGCCGCTTCAGGTCCCGCTGGGCGAGCGAGACGACCGACCCCCAGACGATCGCGACGAGGGCGACGGCGAGGAGGATCGGCCGGGCGTGCGCGAACCCCTCCGGGAGGATCTCGACCGCCCACCGGATCAGCCCGTAGCCGCCGAGCTTGAGGAGCAGGCCCGCGAGGAGCACCGAGCCGCCGGTCGGCGCCTCCACGTGCGCGTCCGGTAGCCAGGTGTGGAACGGGACGACCGGGAACTTGACGCCGAAGCCGAAGAACATCGAAAGGAACAGGAACGTCTGGAGGACGGGCGAGAGCCCGCGGGCGGAGGCGTAGATCGACGAGAAGTCGAGGCTCGTCGACCCGGAGTAGAAGACGACCGCGAGCAGCCCGACGAGCATCACGATCGAGGCGACGTGGGTGTAGACGAAGAACTTCAGCGCGGCGTACCGCCGCCGGGGCCCGCCCCAGACCCCGATGAGGAAGAACATCGGGACGAGGACCGCCTCCCAGAACAGGAAGAACAGGAGGACGTCGAGCGCGACGAAGACGCCGACCGAGCCGAGGCAGGTGAGGCCGACGAGGCCGAAGTACGCCGCCGGCCGCTTCGACTCCCCCCAGGAGTAGACGACCGTCGCGATCTGGAGGATCGCGGTCAGGAGGATCAGGACGAGCGAGATCCCGTCGACCCCGACCGAGTAGTTGATCTGGAGCCACGGGAGGTGGATCCAGGCGTGCGTCTCCGTCTCGGCGAAGCCGGGGACGAGCGACCCGGAGTACCCGGGCCACCCCGTGTACCCCGCGAAGAGCAGCGCCGTCTCTCCGAGGAAGGCGGCCGCGGTCGCGAGCGCCGTCCACCGGGCGAACCGCCCGGAGAGGAACGTGAGCGCCGTCCCGGCGAGGAGGGTCGCGAGGACGATCGAGACGATCGGCAGCACCCGCTACGCCCCCCCGAAGTGCGCGACGAGGTACGGGCCGACGACGAGGAGGAGCGCGAACAGCGCGATCAGCCCCCCGATGAAGTACGCGGCGTAGTCCGAGACGAGGCCGGTCTGGACCCGGCGCGCGCGGTCGGAGAGGCCGGCGAACGCCCGCTCGAAGCCGTGGACCGTCCCGTCGATGACGTACCGGTCGAAGAAGTCGGCCGCCCGGGCGACGGTGTAGACGCCCTTCGCGCCGATCCAGTCGTATCCGTCCTTGAAGTAGTACCGCCGTAGGAGGACCGACCGGACCGGCGCGAGCGGGCTATCGGCGGGCAGCGCGTAGACCCGGCCGTTCCCCCAGAGGAGGTAGGCGAGCCCGATCCCGGCGGCGCCGAGGCCGACGCTCCCGGCCGACAGTAGGAGGTCGGTCGTCCCGTAGTGCGGCGGGATCCCGACCGCCGCCGCCGACCCGTGGAGCAAGAGGGACGCGAAGTTCGGGAAGAAGACGAACAGGCCGGCGACGACCGCGAACCCGGAGAGGACGACGAGCGGCAGCTGCATCACCCACGGGCCCTCGTGGGGGTGCGGCAGCGTCGGGTCCCGGGTCGTCGGGCCGGAGAAGGCGAGGAACCAGGCGCGGAAGATGTAGTACGCCGTCAGGAACACCGCCGCGAACGCGAGCAGGAAGAACGGCCAGTAGTCGGGGTGCGTCCCGAGGGTCGAGTAGACGGAGGAGAGGATGTCGTCCTTGCTCCAGAAGCCCGCGAACGGCGGGATCCCCGCGAGCGACAGGCCGCCGATGGCGAACGCGACGGCGGTGACCCGCATCGGCTTCTTGAGACCCCCCATCTTGAACAGGTCCTGGGTCCCGACGGCGTGGATCACCGAGCCGGCGGCGAGGAACAGGAGCGCCTTGAAGAACGCGTGCGTGAACAGATGGTACAGGCCGACCATCGTGAAGCCGGCGCCGACGGCGAGCACCATGTAGCCGAGCTGGCTGATCGTCGAGTAGGCGATCACCCGCTTGATGTCGGGGTGGACGACCGCCATCGTCGCCGCGAAGAACGCCGTGAACCCTCCGATCGCGACGATGCACAATGAATCGAACGGCGTGAAGCCGAGGAACAGGCTCGTGACGGCGAGCAGGTAGACCCCGGCGGCGACCATCGTGGCCGCGTGGATGAGCGCGGAGACGGTCGTCGGCCCCTCCATCGCGTCCGGCAGCCAGACGTGGAGCGGGAACTGGGCGCTCTTGCCGGCCGCCCCGCCGAGGATCATGAGGCCGGCGACGGTGAGGAGCGTCGAATGGCCGCCCATCGACGCCGCGAGGAACGGCGTCGAGCCGTGGACGAACAGGAACCCGCTCGCGGCCCAGCCGCCCGTCCCCGCGGGACCGGCGGTCGCGTAGGCGGCGAAGTAGAGGAAGATCCCGAGCAGGAACATCACGTCGCCGACCCGGGTGACGAGGAACGCCTCCTTCGCGGCGCTCGCCGCGCTCGGCTTCTCGTAGTAGAACCCGATCAGGAAGTACGAGCAGACGCCGACCAGCTCCCAGAAGAGGAAGAACTCGAGCAGGTTGTCGGAGAGGACGAGGCCGGTCATCGCGGCGAGGAACAGCGAAAGCTCGGAGTAGTACCGCGGCAGGCCGCGGTCGTGGTGCATGTAGCCGATCGAGTACAGCATCACGAGGAAGCCGACGACCGTGACGACGATCAGCATCAGCGCCGAGATCGGGTCGACGAGCGTCCCCATCACGAGCGAGAAGCCGTTCGGGAACGCCCCCGGGGCGGGCGCGAGGTGGAGCCAGGTGAAATGGACGTCCACATACTTCCCCGGCGTCAGCATCTCCCCGACGCCGATCAGCACCCCGATCACCATCGCGGCCCCGGCGAAGGCGACGGCGACCCAACCGCCCCACTCGAGCTTCGGGAGCCGGGCGCCGGCGAGCCCGACGATCACGAAGGCGACGACGCTCAGCAGCGGGACGAGGAAGGCGTACGGGAACAGCGCGTCGAGCCCGGTCGTGCGGTTCCCCTCCTACAGCCTGAGCTCCGTCGCTTCGCCGACGTTGATCGTCCCCTTCGCCCGGTAGAGGGCGAGGACGATCGCGAGGCCGACCGCGACCTCCGTCGCCGCGAAGCCGACCAGGACGACCGCGATCGACTGCCCCGACAGTCCCGACGTCGCGCTCGGCGCGTACGCCGCGAAGTAGACGAAGTTGAGGATCGCCGCGTTCATGGCGATCTCGATCGAGATCAATAGCAGCACGAAGTTGCGGCGGGTGAGGATCCCGAACACCCCGACGGCGAGCAGGCCGCCCGACAGCGCGAGGAAGCCGACCGGCGACAGCGCGATCATTCGCGGCCCTCCCGGACGAGGTAGATCGCCCCCGCGACGGAAGCGAGCATGACGAGCCCGAGGAGGATCAGCCAGGCGCCGTTCGGGCCGAAGAGGTTCTGGGAGAGCGCCGCCGGGGCGTACGCCCGGATCGCCTCGGGGCCGGACGGGAACTCGCCGATCGCGGTGACGACGAAGACGAAGCTCAGGAGGGCGAGCGCGAGCGCCACGGGGCCGATGCCGGTCGCCGCCTCGCGGGAGAAGATCCGCTTGCGCGTCACCATGATCCCGAGCAGGAGCAGGACGGTGACCGCCCCGGCGTAGACGCCGAGCTGCAGGACGCCGAGGAACGGCGCCTCGAGCAGGAAGTAGAGCGCGGCGAGGTCGACGAAGAACACCGCGATCCACATGATCGTGTGGACGAGCTCCCGCACGAGCAGGGCCGCCCCCGCGGTCACGACGGCGGTCGCGGCGAGCGCGACGAACGCGAGTTCGGCGAGGTTCACTTGTGCGTCCCCCAGAACAGGCACTCCTTCGGGCAGACGCTGATGCAGGTGCCGCAGCGCACGCAGTCGGAGTCGTTGATGACGGGCTCCTTCCAGATCCGGCGGACCGGCTTCTCCCCCGGCTTCGGCTCCGTCTTCGGCACGTCCAGCATCGTGATGCACTGGGTCGGGCAGTCGCGCGCGCAGGCGTTGCAGCCGATGCACAAGGGGGGGTCGAGGAGGATCGCGTCCTCGTTCTCCGGGCGCTCGACCCGGATCGGGGTCATCGGCAGCTTGTGCTCGAAGACCTCGAGGAGCTTCGCCGGCGAGTAGACCATCTCGGCGCGCTTCGGGGTCGACAGCTCGTAGCGCGTCGTCATCGTGAGGCACCCTTCGGGGCAGGCGTCCGAGCAGAACCCGCAGTAGCTGCACTTGCCGTAGTCGATCTGCGGGCACTTCTTCGGGTGCTTCGGGTCGCCGCCCGGGACGGTGACCATCTCGATGCAGAGGTCCGGGCAGGAGAACGCGCAGAGGTTGCAGCTGATGCACGTCGCGATGTTCAGCGCGTGGACGCCGCGGTAGTTGTCCCAGACGGCCCCGACGCCGATCGGCTTGCCCGGGGCGATCCCGACCTTCTTACGGAAGTCGGGGTCCTCGAGCCGCTCGTACGGGTAGACGATCGTCGACGGGCGGACGAGGCTTTTTGCGAACTGGCGCGCCGCGGTCGCCATCGGCCGCGCGACCCACAGCACGGGGTTCTCCCCCCGCGGCTCCTTCTCCTTGATCTCCGCGCTCATCGTTCGTTTCCCTCCACTAGACCCCCGGCGACGGGACGCAGCCGAACACCGGCAGGCACCGGGCGGTCACGAGCGCCGCGGCGAGGAAGACCGAGAGGAGCGCGAGCGGGATCATTCGGTTCCAGCCGAGCCGGAGCAGCTGGTCGGTGCGGACCCGCGGCAGCGAGGCGCGGATCCAGACGAAAAGGCCGAAGACGAGGTACGTCTTCACCATGAACCAGAAGATCCCCGCGAGCGGGAAGTTCGTGAGCGCGGCCGGGACGTACGTCGGCAGCGTCCAGCCGCCGAGGAACAGGAGGACGACGAGGATGCTGCCGACGAGCGCGCGCAGGTAGTCGGCGAGCATGAAGAAGGCGAACAGCATCCCGCCGTACTCGGTGTTCCACCCCTCGACGAGCTCCGCCTCCGCCTCGGGGAGGTCGAACGGGATCCGCTCCATCTCCGCGAGCATCGCCGCGACGAAGACGAGCAGGGCGACGAACAGCGGTCCCCAGAACCAGTAGTTCTGCTGCTCGAGGACGATCGTCGTGAGGTTGAAGCTCCCCGCGACGACGATCACGGCGACGACCGCGAGCAGGAGCGGCACCTCGTAGGCGATCATCTGGGCGGCCGACCGCATCCCGCCCATCAGCGAGTACTTGTTGTTGCTCGACCAGGCGCTGACGAAGATGAACAGCGGGGCGAACGAGAAGATCACGAGCGCGAGCAAGAGGCTGAGCGGGAGCGCCCCCATGCTCCAGCCCGAGGAGATCGGCAGGATCCCGAAGATCACGAGCGAGGAGACCATGTACGCGGTCGGCCCGAAGTAGAAGCCGGCGCCGTCCGCCTCCCGGGGCTTGAGGGTGTGCTTGCGGAACAGCTTCAGGCCGTCCGCGAAGTTCTGGAGCAGCCCCGCGTAGCCGACGTGCATCGCGCCGCGCCGGTCCATGAACCGGCCGAGCAGCTTGCGCTCCCACCAGATCAGCACGATCGTGTTGATCATGCTCGCGGCGAGCAGGATCACGGCGAAGATCAGCACCGCGAGCGCCGTCTCGGCGTTCGCGCTCGTGAGGAACGCGCGCGCGGGCCCCGGCAGCACCGAGCCGACGGCGGAGAGGAGCGCGGTCGACAGCGCGAGCGCGACGGAGTAGAGGGTGACGGTCGACATCGCGGACGACCTACCGGTCGACCTCCCCCACGCAGATGTCGACGCTCCCCATGATCGGCGGGATGTCGGCGACGTGGTAGCCGATGAGGTACTGGCGGGCGGCGCTCAGGTTCGCGAAGACCGGGGAGCGGAACTTGACGCGGTACGGGTGCTCGCCGCCCTCGTTGACGACGTACGCCTGCGCCTCGCCGTGCGGCTCCTCGACGGAGGAGAAGCCGACGCCCTTCGGGTACTTCCGCTTCAACAGGTACCCTTCGGCCCCGACCGGGGCGTACGGGGCGCCGAGCCACCGCGGCAGGTCCTCCGCGATCACGGGCCCGGGGTGGCGGTCGAGCCAGTCGAGCACCTGGCGAAGGATCCGGACCGACTGCCGCATCTCCTCCATCCGGACGAGGTAGCGCGCCGTCACGTCGGCGCCGTCGGCGAGCGCGACGTCGAAGTCGAGCTGGCCGTAGGTGGCGTACGGGCGGTCCTTGCGGAGGTCGCGCTTCACCCCGGCGGAGCGGAGCATCGGTCCGGTGACGCCGTGGGCGATGCAGTCGTTCGCCTTCAGCACGCCGAGGCCGTCGCACCGCTGCCGGAAGATCGCGGAGCCGAGGCACAGCTGGTCGTACTCGCGGAACCGGTCGACGAGCCAGTCGAGCACCTTGCGCGCCTGGTCGGTGAACCCCGGCGGCAGGTCGTTGCGCACGCCGCCGACCCGCATGTACTCGTACGTCATCCGGGCCCCGGTGTAGCTCTGGAACAGGTCGAGGACGAGGTCCCGGTCCCGCATGCCGTACAGGAACGGGCTCATCAGCCCGAGGTCCTGGACGAACGCGGCGTACCACATGATGTGCGAGCCGATCCGCTGGAACTCGTCGCACAGCACCCGCAGGTACTGCGCTCGCTCGGGCGGCGTGATGTGGAGCGCCTCCTCGGACGCGAGGATGTAGAGGTGCTCCCAGGAGAGCCCCGCCACGTAGCAGCAGCGGTCCATCAGCGTGATCACCTCGTTGTAGTGGCGGTCCTCGCTGATCTTCTCGATCCCGCGGTGTAGGTACCCCATTTCGGGGTCGACGTCGAGGATCGTCTCCCCGTCGATCCGCACCCGGAGGTTCCAGAGGCCGTGCGTCATGGGGTGCTGGGGCCCCATGTTGATCCACATCTCAGACATGGCGCGACTTCACCTCCAGCTCCTCGGGTTCGTGGAGCTTGAACGAGCGCAGGAGCGGATGGAAGGCGTAGCCGTCCGGCGTGAGGAGGTGGCGGAGGTCCGGATGGTGGTCGAAGACGACCCCGACCATCTCCCACGCCTCGCGCTCGTGCCAGTTCGCGCTCGGCCAGATGCCGCTCGCCGACTCGACGCGGGGGTCGCTGCCCGGGACGTCGGTGGAGAGCAGCGCGTACTGGCGCTCCCGGTCGTTCCAGAGGACGTAGAAGACCTCCCGGTGGTCGACCCAGTCGATCGCCCCGACCATCGAGAGGTGGCCGAAGCCGAGCTCGTCGTGGAGCGCGCGGAAGATCGGGAGGGCCGACTCGCGGGCGAACCGGACCCGGCCGGCCGTTCCCGGGAACGGCTCGGCGCCGAGAAACCCCGGCCCGAGCTTCGGGGCGAGCGTGCGGGCAAGGTCGTCCGGCTGCGTTCCCGTTCCCCCCTTGCCCCGGCCCCCGGGCCGGTTACTCCTTGCGCTCCCGGATCAACTGCTCCAGGCGGAGGATGCCGTCCAGCATCGCCTCGGGCCGCGGCGGGCACCCGGCGATGTAGACGTCGACCGGCACGAGCTTGTCGACCCCGGGCACGACCGAGTAGGCGGTCCGGAACGGCCCGCCGCCGGTCGCGCAGTTCCCCATCGCGATCACCCACTTCGGCTCGGGCATCTGCTCGTACAGCGTGATCAGCTTGTGGGCGACCTTCCACGTGACGGTGCCGTTGACGATCAGGAGGTCGCACTGGCGCGGCGACGATCGGGGCACCACGCCGAACCGCTCGGCGTCCCACCGGGCCCCGAAGCCGGCGGCGAACTCGATGGCGCAGCAGGCGAGCCCCCAGTGGAGCGGGAAGAGGGAGTTGCGGCCCGCCCAGTTGAAGACGGGCCGGATCAGCTTCGTCTGCCCCTGCTCCGCGATCAGGTCGGTGAGCGCCTCCTTCGCGGCCGGGATGAACTCCTTGACGCGCAGCGTCTCGATCTCCACGAACGGGACCGGGGTCGCCATCGGCAGGGGCGCCCCCGGGACGTCGCCCGGCTTCGGAACCGCGACCGGAGCGGGGGTGGCCGTCATACGACCCACTTCTTCTCCCCGCTCAGCGCGTAGTAGATGCCGGTGATCGCGAGCGCGGTGAAGGCGAGCGCGATGAAGACGGGGAACCACGCCGAGTTCGGTCCGCGGAACGTGAGGCCCCACAGCGCGAGGACGAAGCCGATCACGTCGACCGCGACGAAGACGATCGCGAACGTGTAGTGCTGCGTCGGGAAGTCGATCTGCGCCTCCCCCTCCGCCTCCTCGCCGCACTCGTACGTCGTCAGCTGCAGGTACGACTGGCGCCGCCCGGCGCCCAGGGTCCGGTTCGCGATGATCGAACCGGCGCCGAACGCCGCCGCGATCACCGCGAAGGCGAGGAAAGTGGTGATGCCCGCGCCCATCGGTCGTGCCTCCGCTCGAGAGGTCTATCCGTCAGACCGGGCGGCGTTATTTAACTCCCCCCGGGGGAGAACGACCGGGCCGCTCCGGTCGGGGGGCCGGACGGGCCGGACGCTTATGGGAACGACCCGGGTCGCCCCTCCGTGCGCGACGAGAGCTTCCGCCCGCCGCTCACGCTGCGCGGCCGGTACGTCACCCTCGTCCCGCTGCGCACCGACCACCACGACGCGATCCTCCACGCGTTCCGCGACCCCGCCGTGGGCCGGTACCTGAGTCACCCCCCAACGCCGACCGCCGACGGGGTCACCGAGTACATCGCGAACCTGCTCCGGTTCCAGGAGGAGGGGCACGAGCTCCCGTTCGTCGTGCTGCTCCGGCCGGACGACCGCCTCGTCGGCATGACCCGCTACCTCAACATCTACCGGCCGGACGACGCGGTCGAGCTCGGCACGTGGATCGACTCCGAGCTGTGGCGGTCGCCGGTCAACACGGAGATCAAGTACCTGCTGCTCCGCCACGCGTTCGAGGAGGAGCGGGCGCACCGGGTCGTGCTGCAGACCGACCTGCGCAACGAGCGCTCCCAGCGGGCGATCGCCCGCCTCGGCGCGGTCCGGGAAGGGGTGCTGCGGGACGACCGCGTGGTCTACGACGGGTACCGCCGCAGCTCGGTCGTCTACAGCATCCTCGCAGGCGAGTGGCCGGCCGTGCGACGGCGCCTCGAGGCGGCGCTCGACCGCCCGTGGCGGTCTCCGCCCGAGGCGTCCGCCGAGGGACGACCGCTCAGTGGAACCGGGGCGCCCGCTTCTCGCGGAACGCCCGGATCCCCTCAGTGAGCTCCGGGCCCCGGGCGGCCTCGACGGCCCCCCGGCGTTCCAGCGCCATCTGCGCCTCGAGGCTTCCGTGGAACGCCGCCTCGAACAGGCGCTTCGTCCAGCCGTACGCGAACGTCGGCCCGTCCGCGAGCGCCCGCGCCCGCTCGGCGGCCCGCGCTGGGAGCTCCTCCCCGGGGCACAGCTCGTGCACGAGCCCGAGCTCCCGAGCTCGCGCGGCGGGGAGCTTCGCGTTCGAGAAGAGGACCTCCTGCGCGAGCCCGAGACCGAGGTAGTGGGGGAGGAAGTAGGTGAGCCCGCCGTCCGGAACGGCGCCGAGGCCGGGGAACGCGGGCAGGAGGAACGCCTCCTCCGACGCGATCCGCCAGTCGGCGGCGAGCGCGAGCGAGAGCCCCCCGCCGGCGGCGACCCCCGGGAGCGCCGCCACGACCGGCTTCGCCATCCCGACGATCTCCCGTACGCTCAACTCCTGCTCGCCGGTGAGCTCGTGGAACAGCTGCGGCAGCGTCCCGGCCGCCCGATGCGCGTCCATCGTCGCGACGTCGCCGCCGGCGCAGAACGCCGTCCCCGCCCCGGTTAGCACGACCGCCCGGGTCGCCGGGTCGAGCGCGACCGACTGGAGCGCGAGGCGCAGCTCCTTGAGCGAGTCGACGTCGAGCGCGTTGCGCCGCTCCGCCCGGTCGATCGTGATCGTCCGCACGGGGCCGTCCTGGCGCGTCGAGATCGCGGGCATCGCCCGCGGCTACCGGTGCCGGGTTAAATCGCCGTGGGCCCGGTCGCCTAGGAGGTCGACGTCGGGGGCGGCCGGCGACGGGGGTCGACGCCGGTCGGGGGCGGGGGCCCGGCGGACGGCGGGGCCGATTGCGGCGGCGGCGCGCCCGGACCGCGGGGCCGGACGAGGTGGTGCGGTTGGGGCTCGGGCATCACGTCGTCCTCGACCGGCGGGAAGACCGGCTCGCCCGGGATATCGGCCGTCCCCTTCGCGGTCTTCGCCGGGAACGGGGAGTTCATCGAGGTCGCGTCGACCGACTCGGCCTTGATCTCCTCCTCGATCGATCGGATCTCGGTCATCAACTCGTCCTGCTTCGGGATCGGTCCGAGGATGTCGTCCATCGAGCCGACCTTCGACTCGAGCTCCTCGATCGAGCTGAGCGCCCGGTCGGGGACCGTGCGGCTCGTCCCAAGGTACTCGCTCGCCCCTTCCATGAGGCGCGAGAACTCGAACGGGAACAGGATCTTCGTCGCCTGACCGTCGCCGACCTTCGCGACGGTGTCGAGCGAGAGGACGGTCAGCGCCTTCGCGTCGAGGACGCCGGCGCCGAGCGAGAGGATCCGCAGCCGCTGCGCCTCTCCCTGGGCCTCGAGGATCGTCGCGACCCGGGCCCCTTCCGCCTCCAGGATCTTCGACTGCCGCACCCCTTCGGCCTGCAGGATGCGCGACCGCTTCTGCCCCTCGGAGACGAGGATGGCGCTGCGCTTCTCTCCGTCCGCGCGCAGCACCGCCGCCCGCCGCTGGCGCTCGGCGGACGTCTGCTCCTCCATCGCCGTCTTGACGGGGCCGACCGGGTCGACCTCCTTGATCTCGACCGCCTCGACGCGGACGCCCCAGCGGTCGGTCGCCTCGTCCAGGATGTCGCGGAGCCGGGTGTTGATCCGCTCGCGGTTGTACAGGATCTCGTCCAGTTCCATGTCGCCGATCACCGACCGGAGCGTCGTCTGGGCGAGCGCGACGGTCGCGACGTGGTAGTCCTGGACCTGGAAGATCGCCTTCGGGGCGTCGACGACCTTGATGTAGATGATCGCGTCGACGTTCGTCGGCGAGTTGTCCTTCGTGATCACCTCTTGCCGGGGGACCTCGAGCACCTGCGTCCGGAGGTCGATCTTCAGGACGTTCGAGAGCGGGCTCACGACGTTGAACCCGGGGTTGATGATCCGCTTGTACGAGCCGAGGAGCGTGACGACCCCCTGCTGGTACGGCTGGACCGTGTACATCGCCCGCGTGATGAGCACGAGCAGGACGATGAACGCCAACAGGCCGACGACGAAGAAGAGGGTGAGGTCGGCCATCTTATCCCCGGACCCCGGACGACGCGCCGACCGCGAACACGGAAGGGCGAGGGCGGAACGGTACTAACGGTTGCTGGTCGCGGCCCGGGCCGGTTCAGCCGGCCTTCGGAGGCTCGACGAGCTCGACGGCGACCGAGACCCCTTCCCCTTCGACGACCCGCACGCGGGCCCCGACCGGGATCGGCACGGGCGCGCGCGCCGACCAGATCTCCGAGCGGACCCGGACCTTGCCCTTCAGGGTATCCGGCACGATCGCCGCGAGGACGATCCCCTCCTCGCCGATCAGCCCCTTCGTCGTCGTGCTCACCGGGTTGTGGGTCGGCGCGACCCACCGGTAGTAGAAGATCTCGATCACGGTCGCGAGCACGGCGACCACGAGGATCGCGATCGGGCCGACGGCGCTGTCGAGCAGGTACGTGGGGAAGAACAGGTAGAGGAACCCGGCGACGAGGAGGATCGACCCGGGGATGAACAGAAGCGCCCCCGGATGGACGAGCTCGAAGGCGAGCAGCACGATCCCGACGATCGTGATCACGATCCCGACGGTCACGTCGATCGCCATGGAGGTTCCGGCCGCGGGAGGAGCCTCGGCGGGATAAAGACCGACGGCGCCCGGGAACGAGCGGAACGCTAGCGGATGTAGCTCTGGGTCGAGGCGAGGTCGAACCCCGGAACGATCTTCAGGCGGCGTCCGTCGCCCGTCGGGGCGCGGGCGAGGAACGGGTACATCGCCCAGAGGTCCCCCTCGGCCATCCGCGTCGCGAGGTGCTCCGGGCCGAAGGCGGTGCGCGTCACGCGGGCCGTCACCTGGCGGACCGCCGTCTCGTCCAGGTAGCCGAGGGAGTGGAGGTACTCGTGGGCGAGGATCACGTAGACGAACGAGTTCACCTCGAGGGGGGAGGTCGTCGCGGCCCGCATCGCCGCGACGAGCCCCTCGTTGAGGACGATCAGGTTCCCGGTGACCGGCCAGTACGCCCCGAGCTGCGGCGGCAGGTTCGACAGCGCGAGGCCGAGCCCCGGCCGCTCGACCCCGAGGACCCGCCGGACGGCGGTGCGGACGATGCGGAAGATCGCGTCGTACCCGGCCGGTCGCTCGAGCTGACGGGCGAGCTCCGCGAGCGGCGCCGGCGCGGGCGGGGCGAGCGTCGGTCCGTGCGTCGGGGCGGGCCGCTCGGTGGAGGAGAGGGGGAGCCGCGGCATCGACCCCTACTAGGAGGGAGGGGCGGATAAACGGGCGGTGGCACGCGCACCACAAGCCTACCCCGGCCGCCGCGGGGTCCCCGAGGGCTCTTGAGCGGCGGTCCGCTGGCCGAGCGATGCCCCGGCCGCACGACGTCGTCTTCCCCCGGTTCGAGCGCGTGGAGGAGCGGCGCAAGGAAGGCGCGCAGCGCAAGCTCCTCGACGAGTTCTTCGACCACTCCACGCTGCTCACCGTCTCTCGGCTGGTGAGCCGCGGCCTGATCGACTCGATCGATTTTCCGATCTCGACGGGAAAGGAGGGCGGGGTGTTCCGGGCGACCGCCGGCGCCGAGCTGCGCGCGGTGAAGATCTACCGCATCGGCAACACCGTCTTCCGCAACCTCCCGCCCCACGCCCTCGACGCGCTGCGGCGGGAGGCGAGCGCGCGCAACTTCGGCGGTCTGATCTCCGCCTGGACCCGGCGGGAGCACACGATCCTCGGCCGGCTGCTCGACGCGGGGGTCCGGGTCCCCCGCCCGTACGGCCACCTGCGCAACGTGCTCGTCATGGAGCTGATCGGGACCGAAGAGGGGGTCGCCCCCCGGGTGAAGGACGCCTCGATCGACGATCCGGCGGCGTTCTACGCCGACCTCGTTCGGGAGATCGGGCTCATGACGCGGACCGCGAAGCTCGTCCACGGCGACCTCTCGCCGTACAACACCCTGTACTTCGAGGAGAAGGTCGTCCTCATCGACGTCGCCCAAGCGGTCGCGTCGACGCACCCGAACGCCCGCGAGCTGCTCGAGCGCGACCTCGGCCACTTCGCCAAGTTCCTGGACCGCCTCGGCCACCCGGTCGATCCGGACGACTTCTTCCGCGCGGTCGGCGGCGAGACGGTCGGACCGGTCGCGGCGGAGGGATAGCGATGCCGGTCCTCTACGCCCGCATCCCCGAGGACCGGATCGGCGTGCTGATCGGCCCGGGCGGCCGGACGAAGCGGGAGATCGCTACCCGGACGTCGACCGAGATCGAGATCGACGCCGCGGAGGGGGAGGTGCGCGTCGCCGGCCCCGACACCGACCCGATGGGGGCGCTGCGCGCGCGCGACATCGTCCTCGCGATCGGCCGGGGGTTCTCGCCCGAGCGGGCGATGCGCCTTCTCAAGGAGGACACGTTCCTCGGGATCCTCGACATCAAGTTCACGACCGGGAAGCGGGAGAAGGCCGTGCTGCGCCGCATCCGCTCCCGCGTGATCGGGACCCGGGGGCGCGCCCGGACCCGGATCGAGGAGCTGTCGGGGTGCTCGATGAGCGTCTACGGCTCGACCGTGGCGCTCATCGGCGACGAAGAGCAGCTCGAACGCGGGACCCGGGCCGTCGAGCTGTTGCTGCGCGGCAGCGAGCACTCGACCGTCTTCCACCTGCTCGCCCGCCTGCGCAAGGAGGCGGCCGCCGCGGAGGCGGAGGGTCCGGGGCCGTCCGCGCCCGAGCTCGACGAGGAGTAGGCCGGTGGCGAAGACCGTCCCGTTGGACGCGCCGACGCTCGCGTGGGTCCGCGGCCGGTTCGCGGAGTACTACCGGGCCGCCCCGATCGACCCCCCGACCCGCCTCGCCCGCCGCGAGTTCGCGAGCTTTCCGTTCGCGACCGAGACGATGATGCGGCGGCACGCCACCCTCCGCTCCCCCGAGGAGTTCCGCGACTACCTCGGCCGCGAGGTCCCGCGCCACGTCTACTACTCCTCCGCGTACTACCGCCGTCCGGCCGAGCCGACGATGGCGGCGAAGGAGTGGCTCGGCGCCGACCTCGTCTTCGACCTCGACGCGGACCACCTCCGCGGCGCCGAGAGCCGCGACTACGCCGGCCAGCTCGCCCTCGTGAAGGAGCGGCTGACGACCCTCGTCGACGACTTTCTGTTCCGGGACTTCGGCGTCGACCCGGCGACGACCTCGATCGTCTTCTCCGGGGGCCGCGGCTACCACGTGCACATCCGCGACGAGCGGTTCCTCCCCCTGACGAGCCCGGAGCGACGCGAGCTCGTCGACTACGTGCTCGGCACCGGCGTCGACCCGACGCGGGCGATCGTGAACCGGACCTCGGACGTCCGCGCCGGCCCGACCGCGGCGCCGGCGGACGACGACGACGGCGGCGGGCCCGTCCGCGGGCGGGCGGCGGCGCGGACCGTTGAGCTCGCGCCGCCCGACGCACCGGGGTGGCGGGGCCGGACGACCCGGGCCGTCCTCGCGGTGCTCGCGCGCTGGCAGGAGCAGGGGACCGCGGCCGCGGCGGCCGAGATGATCGCCGCCGGGATCGCTCCCGCGAAGGCGAAGCGGTGGGCGAAGCGGCTCGTCGAGGGGGGCGGGGCGGAGAAGGTCCGGGCCGCACAGACGATCGACATCTTCGGACGCGAGTCGCCGGACGAGTTCCTCGCCGCGATCGTCCCGCGCGCCGCGATCGAGGTCCAGGGCGAGACGGACGCGCCCGTCACGACCGACATCCACCGGCTGATCCGGCTGCCGAACTCCCGCCACGGCGGCACCGGGCTGCGGGTCGTCCCGCTCGCGCGGGACGACGTGCGCGACTTCGACCCGTTCCGGGACGCCCTCGTCCCGGCGGCCGACGGCGGGTCCACGCCGGTCGTCTTCGCCGCGGACGTCCGCTACCCGTTCCCCGACGGCGGCGTCCGCGGGAGCGCGGGCGGGACCGACGAGCTGCCTACGCCGGTGGCGACGTTCCTGGTGCTGCGGGGGGAGGCGGCGCTTCGGCCTTCACCGGGATGAGGAGCCGGCCGACCCGCTCGATCGACGCCTCGATCTGATCGCCCGGCTTCAGCCGCCGGCTCTCGTTCCCGAACTCGAACCCGGGCGTCCCGCCGAGGCTCCCGAGCGAGATCACGTCGCCCGGCTCGAACGTGATCCCCTGCGAGAAGTGGTGGATGATCTCGGGGATGCGGAAGATGTAGTCCGACGTGTCGCCGAGCTGGCGGACCGTCCCGCCGACCTTGAGCTCCATCCGGAGCGGGTACGGCGCGCCGACCTCCTCCTTCGGCACGACCCACGGGCCGATCGCCATCGTCGCGTCGAACCCCTTGCCCATCACCCAGTCGACGGCGCCCCCGGCGGGGTACTGCAGGTCGCGGTAGCCCATGTCGAGCGCGATCGTGTACCCCGCGACGTGCTCCATCGCCCGCTCGACCGGGATGTGCTTGCCCCGCTGGCCGATGACGACGGCGAGCTCGAGCTCGACGTCGGGGAACGTCGCCACCGAGCTGAGCACGAGCGACTCGCTCGGGCCGACGAGGCTGTTGAAGTACCGGCAGAAGGCGTACGGCCGCGCCGGGGTCGGCTTCCCCTGCTCCGCGAGGTGGCTCTTCGAGTTCTGGGCGAGGCAGTAGACCTTCTGGCCGGACGGCACCGGGGCGAGCAGCTTCACGCCCTCCTCCGCCTTGAACAGGAACCGGGCGCCGGTCGCCGCCCGCGGGGTCCACCCCATCGCCCGGCGGCGGTCGATGTACTCGGCAATCTTCTTCGTGAGCAGCACCGAATCGGCCCCCCCTGAGAAGAACGCCTGCATGTCGCGGAACCGGCTCGGGTCGGCCCCCTTCACGGGGTTGACGCCGTAGTAGTCGCGGCAGGCGGTGTCGAGGTCGATGAACTCGTTCGCGTCGTTGATCATGCCAAAGTGGAACTGCTCCTGCAGGGTGAAATGGACGAGCTTCACCGGACGTGCCTCGGGGACCGGGGGAACTTCCCGCGCGTTTAACGGGTGCGCGTGCCGCGGAGGCCCCCGCGGCGGCCCCGCGCCTAGTCGAAGTGCCGGTGGACGGCGAGCAGGTAGACGAACAGCACAAGGGCGACGATGAAGCCGAGGCTGACGAAATTGCCGGCGAGCCCGTAGGAGACGAGCTCGACGAACAGCACGATCAGCGTGAGCACGAGCGCCCACATCCGAAGGTGCCAGAGGCCGAGCGCGAGCCCGAGGATGATCAGCCCGAGGACGAAGACGATCAGCCCGGCCACGAGGCCGGTCTGGTGCAGGAGGCTCGGTAGCCCGCCGCCGTTGAAGTAGGTGACCGCGCCGACGTCCGCGACAATCAGGAGGCCGCCCAAGATCCACAGTAGGCCGAACAGCCCGACGAGGACCGCGAGGATGGCGACCCCGAGCGGGCGCGACGGCGGCGTGTACGCCGGGGGCTCGCTTCCGCTCGTCATGGTCGCTCTCGCGGAGGGGATCCGCGCGCCAAAGAGGGGCGGCACCGGGTTAAGTAGCTACGTCCCGGCCGGAACGGCGCTCCCGGGGCGGGCCCGGTACGTCGCCACGTAGCCGGAGCCCAACCGCTCGACCCCGTCGAGGACGAGCGCCGTGGTGCCCTCGAACGACGTCGCCGACGGCCCCGCGACGAGCGGGGGGGCGGTCCCGTCGCCGATCAGCCACGGGGCGTAGTAGACGGTCAGTCGGTCGTACCGGCCGTCCCGCAGCACGCTCGCGAGCACCCGGGCCCCGCCTTCGACGAGGAGCCGTCGAAAGCCGAGCTCGTAGAGCCGGTCGTAGAGGCGACCGAGCTCGATCCGGTCGGAGCCCGCCACGACCGTCCGGGTCGGAGGAGGGAACTCGCGGCGGCACCGCTCGGAGACCGCGACGATCGTCGGCGAGCGGCCGTCGAGCACGCGGGCGCCCGCGGGGGTACGCCCCGACGGGTCGAGGACGATGCGGGTCGGTTCCGCCCCCGGCGGCCGGTCGAGCAGCTCCCAGTGCACGCGCAGGGTCGGGTCGTCCTTCTCGACGGTGCCGACCCCCACGACGATGCCGTCCGACCGGGCCCGGAGCTCCTGGACCCGCCGCAGGTCTTCGGGGGAGGAGAGTCGGGCCCGGGCGCCGCCCGCGAAGGCGATCCGGCCGTCCGCCGAAGCGGCGCAGTTCACCCAGATCTCGGGCCGCCGCAGCCCGTCGGTCCGGCCCCCCACGCCGGCTCACCCCGCCGACCGGAGACGTGCGATCTCCCGTTCTGTCGACTCGGTCGCCACGCCGCTCGCCCGGAGGTCGTCGAGGTTGATGGCGACGTTGGCAAGCGCCCCCTCCGCGGCCGCGCGGAAGAGGGCGAGGGACGTGACGAGGTCGCTCGCGAGCGCGCTCTTCGTCCGCGCCTGGACCGATCGGACGACTTCCGCGAGGTCGACGGCCGCGCGCGCGGTCTCGAGCGGCACGTCCGCGGCATGGCGCAGCGCCGCAACGTAGCCGTCCCGGGCGCTCGGGTCGTCCGGCCGCTCGCGCTGCGCCCGGCGGGCGGCCCGGACCGCGTCGTACGACCGGGCGTCCTCGTCGGAGAGCTCCAGGAACCGCGCGCGGCCGGCGGTGAGGCGGGCCCGCGCCGCGACCAGGTCCGCGGCGGGCGCCTTCGGGTCGATCGAGTAGGCGAGGACCATCTCGCCCAGCGCCGCGGCGAACGCGGCCGCGACCGCGGCCGCGCTCCCCCCGCCCGGCGTCGGAGTGCGCGCGGCGAGCCGGGCGGCGAACGCGCCGATCGGCTCGTGGCCCGGTCGCGCCGCCTCCGCCGCCCGGACCTTCCGTTCGAGGATCGTCCCGCGGTCGAACGTCCGGAGCTCGAGGTACGCCTCGGCGGCGTCGAAGAGCGCGTCCTCGGGGACGAGGCCGACGATCTCCGACTCCGCCACCCCGGTCCCGTTCGCCTCGGCCGCCGCCCGGACGGCGGCGAACGCCCGGGGGATCGGGGTCGTCCGATAGTCGGTGAGGTTCATCGAGACCTGCGCGAGGCCCCGCTCCTTGATCTCGAAGCCGAGCGCCTTCACCTCGGGGAGCCCGCCGTCCCGTGCGCGGACCGTCCTCGCGATCCGCTTGGCGATCGCGACGTCGGGGGTCGTCAGGTAGACATTGTACGCGATCAGCACCGCGCGGGCCCCGATCGCGACCGCACCGGCGGTCGGATGGACGCGCGGTGCACCGAAGTCGGGCGCCCGCGCGGGATCGGTGGCGATTGACGTGCGAATCCCCTCGAACTGTCCTTCCCGAACCTTCGCGAGGTCCGCGCGCTCCGGCCGCCGGGCGGCCTGGGCGTACAGGTAGACGGGGATTCCCAGCTCCCGTGCGACCCGCTCGCCCAGCCGCTCCGCGAGCGCCACCGCCTCCGCCGTCGTCGCCGAGCCCAGCGGCACGAACGGAACGACGTCCGTCGCCCCCATCCGGGGGTGTTCTCCCCGGTGCTGGGTGAGGTCGATCGTCGCGGTCGCGACCTCCATCATCCGGAAGACCGCCTCGAGGAGCGGCTCGCCGTCCCCGTAGAGCGTGACGACGCTCCGGTGGTGGTCGGCGTTCCGCTCCACGTCGAGCACGGTCACCCCCGCGACGGCGCGGGCCGCGTCGACGATCCGTCCGATCTTCGCCTCGTCCTTCCCTTCGGAGAAGTTCGGAACGCACTCGAACGGGGTCATTCGGGGGCGCCTCCGAACGTGTCGAGCAGGGTCTGCCGCGACCGGGCCTCCGCGGGCGAGGTCGCGGGAACGGGCCGGTGGCGGGCCCGACGGATCGCCGCGTCGACCCGTTCCTCGGAGAAGCCGTGCTCCTCGACCAGCAGCGCGCGGACCGCCGCCTCGTCGACCGGGCCGAACGTCGGCGGGGCGACCTCGTCGGTGGTCGGGCTCCGGAAGATCTCGGCGACGTCCCGGGACTCCGCCGGGTCAAGCCCCGCTCGGACGACGGTCGCGTCGAAGCCGAGGTGCTCTCGCACGAGCTTAAGCGCCTTCTTCGGGCCGTACCCCCGGGCCCCCTCGTTGAAGTCCGTGCCGACGATCACCCCAAGCAGGACGAGCTCCTCGTCGCTGATCCCGAGCGACGCGAGCAGGTCGGCCCGGTCGATCAGTTGGGCGTCGGCGGCCTTCCCGCCGCGGCCCCTCGCGGCCAGTCCCCGGACGAGTCGAGGGGCGCCGAACAGGAGCGTGTCGTAATCCTCGGACGCCGTCCCCCAGGTCAGCCCGCGCGCCGACATCACCGCGGCCTGGGCCTCGCCCTCCCCGGGGGCCTGGATCGACGGAACGCCGAGCGCCTTCAGCAGCGCGATCAGCTCTTCGACCATCGGCCGGGTGAGTCGGGACGTCTGGGCCGCCTTGCGCCGGGCGGTCTCGAGGTCCCCGGCCGCGAGCGCCTGCTGCCACTGCTCCTCCGCCCGCTCCTTCGAGGCGATCCGACGGCGGATCGTCCCGGCCTTGCGTTCGGGCGGTTTGCCGTCGAACACCCAGACCGGGAGGACCCCCTCGTGGAGCAACGACGTCGTCCGGTAGAAGACCCCCATCAGGTGGCTCGTCACCCGCCCCTGGGCGTCGCTGAACAGCTGGCCGTCGCGTTGGCGCAGGGTCGCGAGGAACTGGTACGCCGCATTGAACCCATCAACGGCCAGCGTCCGGCCGGCGAGCGCTTCCCACGGAAGCTCCTGCGCGGAGACGATCTCCCGCAGCGGGAGCCCCATGGCCGCTCGAGCGGCGCGGGAGTACTTGGGGTTGGCCCTCTCGAGGGCCGCCGGACGCCGAAGACCCGTTCCCGCTATAGGGGACCGAGCGTCGAGGGGACCCGAGGGCCCGGATGGAGTTCGTCTGGCAGGACGAGACCCCGGCCGCGCCGCCGGCCGCTGCCGGCAACGTGCTCGTCTCCTCGTTCCCGAGCGCCGGCCTCGCGACCACCGTCGCGGGCCACTACATCGTGCGCTCGCTCAAGCTACCGCGCATCGGCCGGTTCGACTCGCCCGACCTCACGCCGGTCGCGGTCGTCCAGGGCGGCGAGGTGCACCCGACGATCCGGGTCTACGGGCGGCCAGACCTCGGGCTGGTGCTCTCCGAGTTCCCGCCGACGCCGGCCCAGGCGAACGCGATCGCCCGGTCGATCCTCGACGGCGCCGAACGACGGCACGCCCGAATGGTCGTCTGCCTCGAAGGCGTCGTCCCGCACCCGTCGGGCGACGACGACGACGCGCCCGCGTCGCCTCCGCCCGAGGAGGCGACCGAGAGCCACATCTGGGTCGCCTTCGCGCGCCGGGAGCCGTCCCTCGTCCGCGCGTTCGAAGGGACGGGCGCCCGTCCCCTCGAGGAAGGGGTGATCGGCGGGGTCTCCGGGGCGATGCTCGTCCAGGGGATCGGCCGCTCGGTGCCGGTCGTCGCGCTGCTCGTGAGCGCCCGCGCAGCGGAAGGGCTGCCGGATCACCGCGCCGGGGCCGCCCTGATCGAAGCGCTCGACCGGCTCCTCCCCGAGCTCAAGATCGACACGGGACCGCTGCGCAACCAGGCCGAGCAGATCGAGCGGATGCTGCGGGTCGCGATGAAGCGGCCGACGGCCCCGCCCGACCCGACGGCCGAATCGGCCCCGACCCCCGGGATGTACGGCTAGCCGGCCGAGCGGGGCGGGGCCCCGCGCTCAGACGAACGTTTCGCGGTACGTCAAGAGGTAGAACGAGCCGATGATCATGAGCGCCATCAGCACGAGGATCGAGACGGGGTTCGAGGAGAAGAACGCGATCGTCGCCCCGATGAGGATCGACGGGAGGACGAGGAACACGAGCACGGTGAGCATCCGGCCGTCCATCGGTGCGGGACGCAGCCGACGCTCCATATAAGTTTGGAGCGCGCCCGCCGAGGAGGCGGGCGGTTTCGCTCGGGGCCGGGTTAGCGGGGCGACGGCGGCCGCGCCGCGCTCTCGACCTCGAAGGTGAGCTCCACCTCGGACCCGGTCGCCTGCGCGGCCGGGAGCAGCGGCGGGAGCTCGGGACCCCTGCTTGGCGGAGTCGGTACGACCGTCAGGGCCGGCGCCTCGACCTCGTTGGCGGCGCCGTACGGGATCGCTTGGGCGAGCTCCGCCAGCCGCGGGGCCCCGAGGATCGACTCGGCCGGGGTGAGGAACGCGTTCTCGATGTGGGCTCCGATCAGTTCGGCCCAGTGGCGGCCGACCTCACGGAACGCCGTCCTTCCGAACGAGGCGATCAGGCTCTCGTTGTCGAGCGTCTGGAGGGTCGCGCAGCCGCGCTCCCGCTTCTCAGCGAACGACTCCACGAAGTGAAGCCGGCCGATCGTACGGTCGGCGAGGGCGCGCCGGTCCCCTTCGCAACGGAACGGCTTGATGACGAACGCGCTGACGACCTCGGCGTTCCGGGACGCGATGTCGAGCACGTGGGGGAACGCGCCGCTCCCGGCGCCGCCGCCGAGGCTGCCGACGATGACGACGAACGTCGCCCCGCGGAAGATCCGCTGCAGGGCCGGCTCGGCCGCCCGGGCGAGGACGCCCCCGACGACCGTCGAACCGCCGATGTCCCGGTCCCCTCCCGAGTCCGGCCCGAGGTAGACGCGCTGGTCGTACTCCTCGAACCCGTCGACCTTGGGGTCGCAGTTGATCGCGACCGTCTCGAGGTGGCGAATGTGGCGTCGTGCGACCTCGTGGCCGATCCGGATCGCTCCGCCGCCGACGGCCGCAAAGACGAGGCGGACGTCCTGGCCGAGCCGCGGCCGGTTCTCCCAGCCGACGTCCCCGCCGTCGAAGACGTTCGTCGCGATCGGCTCGCTCGGCGCCCGCTCGGACTCGTAGGTTGCCACAACCCCCCCTCGACCGCTCCTCCCTCGCTCCCCGCTACCGTCCGACGTACCCCTTGCGCTCCAGGCCCTTCGTGGTCTCCTGGAGCGCGCCGACCTGTGACCGGGTCTCCGCGGCATCGCGCACCTGCGTCCGCGCCTTCTGGGTGAGCTCGGTCAGTTTGAAGTCCAGCGCTCCCCGACGGATCAGCATCGCCAGGGTGTCCCTGACGTCGTGCCGGTTCTCGACGTGGTGGGCGTAGGCCTCAATGTCGGCGTACTCTTCGGGGTTCAGCCGCACGGGGACCTCGAGGAACCCGTCGGCGTCCACCCGGGGGGTCGGGGCGGTCGACAGCGCCCGGGAGCGCAGGAACGCATGCAACGCTGCCCGCATGAGCTCCGAACGGGTCGGGAACTCGCCCGCCGAAACGAACGAGTCGACCAGCTGGAGCTCCTTGCGGTTGCACCGTAGGGCGATGCGCGCGTCCTCCGCGTCGTGCCGGGGGGCGTCGGGCTCGACGGATCGAGCCTTCTTCCCGTTGGGAGCGTTGTCGAACACAGCCAACGAAACGGATGGCAAATCCTGATACTTAAACTAAGGGTTTCGAACCAGACGAACGCGCCGGAGCTCCGGGCAAACGCGGGTCGCTGACGTGTCGAACAAATCCGACGGCGGGTCGAACGAGGCGACGACCCCTACTGTCATCAGTATAACCGCTCGGGCCGACCCCGTACTTCGCGCTCGCCCGCGTCCTCCTCGTCCGCTGAGGGGCAGCGCACCCTCGGCGTTCCCCGGGCGTTTTCGGCCGCGGGGGAGGCAGGCCGGGGCCCGTGGTCGATCGGGACCTTGCCCGGTGGCGAGCCCGAGCCTCCGGTGTACGTTGGAGTCCTCGAGGGCGGCAGTGTGGGTCAATGCGCATTCGTAAGTAATGCGTCTATTGTCGATATACAACTCGACACTGAACGTTTCCACTGGGGTCTACATTCATATAGTGGACCCTCGACATAGCTGGACCCGCGGGTCGCAAGGCCCATCGGAGGAAACGAGAGGATGAACGTCTTTGGCGAGAGAACGCGAGGGTGGAGGAAGGCCCGAAAGCGGGGGGTGTCGCCGATCATCGCGACGATCCTGCTCGTGGCCATCACCGTCGTGTTGGCAGCGGTACTGTATGTCCTGGTGTCGGGATTGACGCGCACGGGGGCGAGCACCCCGTACAGTCTCGGCATGACGGCCCAACCGGGCGGGGCCACGGGGTCGGGAGCGAACTGGTTCGACACGCTCGCCCTCAGCCCGTCCTCGGGCCTGACGACGAGCCAGTTCGGCCTGTCCATCACGTCCCCGAGCAGCTCGATCGTGGCATTGGCCTCCGCCGCGGGCGGATCCGGGTGCACACCGGGATCGGCGTATGCGACGGGTTCGACCGGCTGTAACGGCCCCACCGCGGGCTGGTACGGCGTCCTCCTGACGTCCGGCAACGTGATCGCCGCGACCTACCTCACCTCGGGCGGTGCGGGGGCCTGGGCGTACGCGTCCGGCACGACCACGATCGCCGTGAGCAGCTCGTACACGCTCATCGTCATCTCGGCGGCGCAGCTGGCGGGCAACGACTACACCATCACGGCGTACTCGACCGGTTCCTCGTCCGTCTCGGGCTCGGGAACGCTCTAAGGTTCGAGGCACGAGGAAACCGATCAGACCCAGAGTACCACAGAGGAAACCAAGAAATGAACGCAAAGAGAAGCAAGGTCCGGGCCGCGCGAGCCATGCGCCGAAAGTCGAAGCGGGGAGTGTCGCCGATCATCGCCACGATCCTGCTCGTCGCCATCACCGTCGTGCTGGCGGCCGTGCTCTACGTCCTCGTCTCGGGACTGACCCGGACGGGGGCCACGACGCCGTACACCCTCGGCATGACCCCCTCGACCCAGGGCGGTAGCGGCGCGACGTGGAACGACGTGATCGCACTCGCGCCCTCGAGCGGTCTGACGACCAGCGCCTTCGGGCTCAAGGTCATCACGCCGAGCTCGACCAACTTCCAGCCGGAAGCCGCGAGCGGCACGGGCTGCAGCATCTCCGCCACCACCAACTCGCCGTCGTCCTGTACCGGTACCTCGGGCGGCTGGTACGCCGTCCTCGTGAGTCCGTCGACGGGCTACATCGTGGCCCTCTGGTCGGGCACCACGCCGGGCTGGACGTATCCGACCGGTGTGACGACGGTCGCCCTGAACAACGGCTACACGCTCTGGATCATCACGGCGATCCAGGTCGCGGGGAACGACTACACCCTGTCGGCGTACAGCACCGGGAGTTCCTCGGTCAGCGGTTCGACGCTCCTGTAGGCGCGCCGGAGAGAACAACCCCTTCCTGGCGCCTCTCGGACCTTGGTCCGAGGGGTGCCTCTCCCTCTTTTATGAGACCGTTCGGCTGCGCGGGCCGTCCCGCGCGCCGGCGCCCGCCGCGGGCGGTCCGGCCGAACCCGAACTTCTAAATAGCGGCCCCCCGCCTCTCCATCGTGCGGACGCTCTCGGACGCCCGCGCACCGATGTCGCTCAGATCCCGGAGTCGCGCACGCGCATCGCCCCGGCGGAGAATTCACCACGGACCGACGGGCCGGCGACGCTCGCGGCGGGGCGTCTCGGACGTCGTCGCGACGATCCTGATCCTCGCGCTCACCGTCACCCTGTTCGCCTCGATCTTCGCGTTCGTCGGCTCGTTCCCGGCGCCGCCCCCGCAGAACGTGAACCAGTTCCAGGCGTCGCTCGTCTACACCACGAACCAGTCGTATATCTCGGGGCTCAAGATCGACCACTTGGCCGGCCCCTCGGTCTCCGGGACCAACCACGTCTATCTCGAGTCGTCGACCCACGAGCCGAACTGGCAGTTCTCGGTGAGCGGCGGCATTCCGATCTACTGGGGCCTCTCCCCGAACTCCTCGTCGACGTCGTGGAACTTCGGCCAGTACTGGTCCACGACGTTCACGAAGCTGATCAAGGTCCCGGACAACATCACGATCTACGTCCTCACCCCCAACCAGCTCCTCTACTCGGTCGTCCTGCCGGGCCTCGTGATCGATACCCCGCCCGCGATCCTCTCTTCGGGCATCTCCCCCTCCACCCTCTCGCTCGACGAGGGGTTCGAGGTGTACGCTTCCCTCGGCGGCACCCTGACGGGGCTCTCCGCGAAGGTCAACCTGGGGGCGATCCCGGGCCTCACCGGCAACAAGACCCTGACCCTCCAGACGAGCGGCCTGTACACTTACAGCTCGACGAGCGGACCGACGGAGAGCGGCACCTGGTACGCGCTGATCTACGTCACCAACATCGACGGTCAGGTCGCGTCGACCACCGTGCCGGTCGTCGTCTCGAGCTCGAGCGGCGGGGGCGGCGGGAGCGGCTCGACGCTCTCGGTGAGCGTCGGCATGACGCCGGCTCCGAGCAACAGCCCGGCCCAGACCGGTTCGTCCTACTTCTGGGCGACCGTGTCGTACACGGGATCGAACACCGCGAAGACGTGCATCAACTTCACCGCGGTCAACCACTTCTCCGGCCGGGAGAAGGCGTCCAGCGACTACCAGAACACGTCGTACGCCGGTAACGGCGCCGGCGCGACGACGTGCGAGACGATCACCGGCCCGACGACCCTGACGATCTACAGCGCGACCGAGTTCAACCTCGCGGGCCTCGTCTCCGGGAGCGCAGTGACCGTGACCGCCTCCGAGACGTCGAACTCGCTGGGCACGGCGAGCGGGACCCTGTTCTTCGATGTCTCGTCGGTCGCTATCGGCGGGTACGGCTACTTCACCACCTCCAGCTCCGGCGCGACCTCCGGCAACGAGACGAGCTTCAGCCACTCGTGCGCCACCGCCGGAGCCGGGCGCACCTCGAACTGCCCGTACCTCTACTACGACCTCTGGGACCACTGGACGGCCGGACCGTCGTCGCTCACGTTCACCGGCGGCATCTACGTGAACAGCACCACGGGCGGGTACACCTACTCGAAGACGTTCAGCACGTCGATCACCTCGGGCTCGGCGTCCCTGGTCGACCCGGCCGGCACGACGACCCGCTGGCCGATCCCCGGCGGCGCCTCGGGCACCATCTACAACATCATCCTGGTCGCGGAAGTCCTCTCGGGGACGACGGTGATCGGCTACCTCTACGACCACGTGACGATCACCCTGACGTAACGTAACGGGCGCGCGTCGCCGCGCGGCCCCCGCGGGGCGTCGACCGAGGTCACTTCGGCGACGAGGGAAGCGGCGGCGGAGCCGTTCCACCGAGGGCGGCGCCGCACTTCCAGCACTTCGACTCGCCGGCGTAGACGACCGCGCCGCAGTTCGGGCAGGCGCTCTCCCCAGGGACCGGACCGGGCGGCGGCTTCGCCCCGTTGCCGGCCCCGGGCGCCGGCGCGGCGGCGGGCGGTCCGCCGGTCTCCGCCCCCGAGGTCGGCGGGATCGGACCGGCGGCGCGCACCCGGGCGTCCTCGCGGCGGCGCTCGCGGTTCTTGAAGATCGCGTAGAGGAGCAGGACCGCGTAGAACGGCAGCCCGAGGTAGAGGAACGACTCGAGGTAGATCGACGGCAGCACGTCCTCGAAGACCGCGCCGAACGAGCCGATGACCGGCCCCTCGAGCCCGTTGTACTGGGGGTCGCCGACGAGCAGGGCGTACGAAGGGACGTGCAGCGCGAGGTCCTCGACGGCGACCCCCATCTGCCACTCCCAGATCCCGTCCTCGCCGACCGTGTAGTTGAACGTGACCGGCGTCGCGGTCGTGAGCGGCTCGGCGCTCGCCTCGCAGGTCGCCGCCGTCGCCGGGTCGGTGCAGAAGAAGTCGGTGAGGACGACGAGCGGATAGCCGGCGTTGCACGCCGACGAGTTGTTCCCCGTCGCTCCGGGGCAGGTGCTGATGTACAGGTTCACCCACAGCGGGGTCGACGTCCCCGACGGCAGGAACTGCGGGTTGAGGGTCGCGGTCCAGGAGAAGACGGTCGACGCGGAGCCGTGGAACGGGGAGAGGGCCGCGTTCTCGAGGACGGAGCCGGCGGCGAGGCCGCTCTCGGTGAAGACGACCGAGTACGTCGTGCCGGCGAACGGCACGGCGATCGAGACCGCGGCCCCGTCGACGACGACCGAGGCGTTCACCGCCGGCGGCGCCTTGCCGCCGGCCGCCGGGATCGTGTACGGGTACGACCCGTTCGTGAGGTCGATGACGATCGACGTTGTCGTCTCGAGGTGCGAGATGCCGTTGAGGGTGACGTTCCAGGCGGTGTCGAGCGCGAGGTTGCTCTCGGTGAACGTGACCGGGTAGACGACGGGGGAGTACGCCACGTTCACGACGGGGGTGTCGACCCCGACCGAGACGGAGCCGCTCTCGGTGACCGTGTAGCCGGGCACGGGGCTCACCGTGTACGGGTGGCTTCCCGCCGAGAGGTTGAGATCGATTGACGGCTCGGTCGACGGAACGGTCGTCGGCCCGCTGGATACGCTCCACGGGGTCCCCCCGGCGAGCCCGCTCTCGAGGAACTCGACCGGGTACGCAGTCGCGTTGAATACGACCGTGACGCCCGTGGCCCCGCCGGCGACCCCAACCGAGTTCTCCTTTTCGACGGGGGACTCCCCGTGAGGCGCGCCGACGACGTAGACGTACGTCCCGTTCGAAAGGTCGAAGACGAGGGAGGTGGAGGTCGTCTGGTGCTCGACCGACCCGATCGTCACCGTCCACGTCGCGTCGACCGGCAACTGGCTCTCCGTGAACGTCACCGGGTACGTGACCGCCGAGAACGCCACCGTCCCCCGAGCGGGGGCCCCCGCGACCACGACCGACTGCCCGCTCGTTGTCGTGTACTCCTTCGAGGCGGCCGCCGAGAACGCGTCCGTGCCGTTCGGAAGGTCGAGGACGACCGTCGTCCCTTCGGTCGTGACCGTCGTCCCGTCGACGGTGACCCCCCACCGGACGCCGGGGGCGACCCCCGTCTGCGTGAACGTCGTCGGATAGGCGCTCTTAGAGAAGGTGAGGGCGATCGCCGTGGCAGAGGCGTTGACGTGCGCGGTCCCGCTCGCCGAGAGGGGGGTGTACTTCGTCGGGGTCGAGACGCGGAACGCGTACGACCCGTTCGCCAGATGGAACCCGAGCGTCGTGGAGGTGGAGTTGACCGTCGTGGCGCCGATCGTCACCGACCATGCGGCGCCGGTCAAGAGGCCGGATTCGGTGAACGTCACCGGGTACGTCACCGGCGAGAAGGTGACGGGGACCTTGACGGCGCTCGATCCGACCGTGACCGAGCCGGCGCCGCCCCCGGAGTAACCGGGCACTGTAGCGACGTCGTAGCTGTGCACGCCGCTCGGAAGGGCGAAGGCGATCTGGTTCGATTGGGAGTCGACGGTAGTGTTCCCGACCGTGACGCTCCAGTCGATGCCGGTGTGCGCCGAGTCCGCGGCCCCGATCGGGACGAGCAACTCGCTCGTGTACGCGGCCGTGACGATCGGCGCCACCAGGAGGATGATGACGAGGCCGCCGATCGCGAGGTACCGCGGCCGCTTCAAGCCGGCGTAGATCGGCAGCCAGAGGGCGACCACGAGCATCGCCGGGATCGCGAGGAGGATCGAAACGTAGAACGCGCCGAAGACGACGCCGATCCCGAGCGCGAGGAGAACCGACCGTCCGATCGGGCTCTGGACGAAACTTCTAAGACCGCGCGGCCGCTGCTGCTCCACGGGACCGGTCGTCAGTCCCGGGTCTCCTTATTACGTAATGGCCGCCCCTTCCGTTGACCCGGTGAACGCCCGCATCGCCCGCGTCCTCGTCGTGCTGGACGGCCTCGCCGACCGCCCCCACCCGGACACGGGCGGACGGAGTCCGGTCGAGGCGGCCGCGACGCCGAACCTGGACCGGCTCTGCGCCGCGGGCCAGCTGGGGGACGTCGTCGTCGTCGCCCCCGGCGTCGCCCCCGAGTCGGACGCGGGCGTCTTCGCGCTCCTCGGCTACGACCCCGCGCGCGACTCGCCGGGCCGCGGGGTGCTCGAGGCGCTGGGGGTCGACCTTCCGCTCGTGCCCGGCGACGTCGCGCTCCGTCTCAACTTCGCGACGACCGACGGGAACGGCGCGATCATCGACTCGCGGGTCGGCCGGAGCCTCGGCACCGCGGAGTCGCAGGACCTCGCCCGCTCCCTCACCTCGGCGGACCTCCTGGCCGAGGACGGCGTCCGGGCGGAGGTCCGAGCGACGGTCGGACACCGCGGGGTGCTCTGGCTCCACCCGACCCGGGACGGACCGCTCTCGCCCGAGATCTCGAACGCCGACCCGTTCTACGAGAAGGTCGGCGGGATGGGGCAGGCGCGCCGCCCCGAGTCGCCGACGGTCCGGCCCGTGGTGCCGCTCGACGGCTCGCCGGCCGCCGCCCGAGCCGCCGCGGCAGTGAACCGGTTCCTCGCGGCGGCGGGGCCGGTGCTCGCCGGGCACCGGGTGAACGCGCGACGCGCGATGGCCGGCAAGAAGGTGGCGAACGCGCTGCTCGTCCGCAACGCCGGGTCCGTTCCCGCCGCTCCGCTGCCGTCGTTCGAAGCGCGGTACCACGTCGCCGGCGGCGCGGTCACCGAGATGCCCGTCGAACGAGGGATCGCGCACGTCCTCGGGCTCGAGGACCGGTACGTCGGGCCGATGCTGGGCGACCGGGACGCGGGTTATCACGAGCGCGCGGCGGTCGTCCGGGAGCTCGCCGCTCGCCTCCCGTTCGTCTACGTCCACCTCAAGGGGCCGGACGAGCCGGGGCACGACGGGGACGCGCGAACGAAGCAGGCGATTATCGAGTCGATCGACCGGTCGTTCTTCGGTCCGTTCCTCGACGGCCTCGACCTTGGGACGACCCGCGTGGCGGTGACGGCCGACCACGCGACGCCGTGCGTCCTCCGAGGTCACTCCGACGACCCCGTGCCGCTCCTCCTGGTCGGCGCCGGGGTCCCTCCCGGCCCGGGGGGCCCGGCCCCGAAGTTCTGCGAGGCGGCGGCGGCCCGGGGCGTCCTCGGCCATCGGACCGGGGGCGAGGTGCTGCGCCGGCTCCTCTCTGAGCCGTACGGCGACGGCGCCCCATGAGGTCCCGCGCCGTCACGGTTCCCCGAGCGCGGGGAGAGACGGTCCGTCGGGCGCTGGCGGACGCGAACCTCCTGCGGCGCGACCTCCAGATCCGGACCGAGGCCGACTCGGTAGTCCTGCCGGTCGTTCCCGACGGCCCCCTCCGCCCGGAGTGGGGGGTAGTCGGCGACGCGGAGTTCGACCCCCGCGCACCGGACGGACCCGCCGACTACCGGGAGCTCGTCGTCGCGACCGAGGAGGAGCGCGCGCAGCTGCCCCGGTCGTTCGACGTCGTCGGCGACGTCGTGCTCGTGCGCCTCCCGCTCTCGTGGAGGGCGCGGGGAACGGAGATCGGGGACGCCCTGCTCCGATTCGTCCCCCACGCCCGGATCGTCGGATGGGACCGCGGCGTCCACGGGGTCGACCGCCGTCGACAGATCGAGCGGCTCGCCGGCACGGGCGGGTGGGCGACGGTCCACCGGGAGAACCACCTCGACCTCGAGGTCGACCTCGAGCGGGCGTACTTCTCGCCGCGGCTCGCCCTCGAGCACGCGCGCGTCGCCGCCGAGGTCCGGGCGGGCGAGCGCGTCTACGACCTCTGCTGCGGTGTCGGTCCGTTCGCGATCCACATCGCCCGCGACGGTCGCGCCCGGGAGGTCGTCGCCGTCGACAGCAATCCGGATGCGATCCGCCTGCTCCGGCGGACGCTCGCGAAGTACCCGTTCGGCGCGCGGGTCGCGTCGGTCGAGCGGCGCGTGGAGGAGTTTCTCCTCGGCGTCCCGCCGTGCGAGCGGGCGATCCTGAACCTCCCTCACGAAGGGATTAAGTACGCTCCCTCGGTGGGAAGCTCGGTCGCGCCGGGCGGGTCGTTCCACTACTACGAGATCGTCCCCCGGTCGGAGTTCGAGCGCAGAGGGGATGTGATCGCGCAGTCGCTCGGACCCGAAGGGACGTGGGACCCCGCCGGGGCCCGCGTGGTTCATCCGTACTCCCCGGACGCCGACCTGGTCGGCTTCACGTTCTTCCGCCGGGGGGGGTGACGGACCGGATGCCCCTCGTGCTCCCCCTCGGAGAGGTCTCCGACAGCGACATCGCGCTCGTCGGCGGGAAGGCCGGCAAGCTCGGGGAGCTCGTGCGGCACGGGTTGCCCGTGCCCCCCGGGATCGTCGTCACGACCGACGCCTACCGGACGTTCGTCGAGTCGACCGAGCTGCGTTCGATCGTGCCGGAGGCGCTCGCGTCGATCGATCCGGCGACCCCGGCGACCGTCGAGGCGGCCGCCGAGCGGATCCGGTCGTCGTTCGAGTCGACCCCGTTCCCCGACGCGCTCCGCGCGGAGATCGCGACGGCGTACGAAGGGTTCGCGCGCCAGCACGCCGTCCGCTTCTCGGCCGTCCGTTCGAGCGCGACCGCGGAGGACCTCGAAGGCGCCTCGTTCGCCGGCCTCCAGGAGACGTACCTGAACGTGGAGGGGACCGAGAACATCCTCTCCGCCATCCGTCGCTGCTGGGGCTCGCTGTTCACCGCCCGCGTCCTCGTCTACCGACAGACGAAAGGGTTCGACCACGCGAGCGTCCGCCTCGCGGTCCTGATCCAGAAGATGGTCGACGCGACCGTCAGCGGGATCCTGTTCACCCGGGACCCGAACACCGGCGAGAACCACATGATCGTCGAGGCGGGGTGGGGCCTCGGCGAGGCGATCGTCGGCGGGGAGGTGACGCCCGACCACTACGTCATCGACGGAGCGACCCTCAAGATCGTGCACAAGCAGATCTCCGAGCAGAAGGTCCGGATCGTCCGGGCCGAGGCCGGCGGGAACCGGCGCGAGGAGATTCCGGCCGCCGACCGCTCGCGCCAGAAGCTCCCCGACCAGCGGCTCCACCGGCTCGCTTCGCTCGCCCGGTTGATCGAGTCGAACTACCGGCGGCCGATGGACGTCGAGTGGTGCGGCGACGACGACGCCCTCTACATCGTCCAGGCGCGCCCGGTGACGACGATCCAGACGTCGACCGCCCCGCGCACGGTCGCGACGGCGCCGGCCGCCGGGGAGGAGACCGCGCTCGTCCGCGGCTTCGGAGCGGCTCCCGGGATCGCCGCCGGGGTCGCCCGGATCCTGCGCGGCGCGGCCGAGATGGAGAAGCTCCGGGCGGGCGAGGTGCTCGTCACCTCGATGACGACGCCCGACATGGTACCCGCGATGTCCCGTGCCGCCGGGATCGTGACGGACGAAGGAGGGATGACGTGCCACGCCGCGATCGTCTCCCGCGAGCTCGGTGTTCCGTGCGTCGTCGGGACGCGCGACGGGACGAAGCTGATCGCGGACGGGTCGGAGATCACGCTCGACGGCAAGACCGGGGCGGTCTACCGCGGCCTCCGGGCGGCCCCGGCGCCCGGCGGGGGGCCGGCGGCGCCGGCCGGCGGGTCGCCGTCAGGGGGACACGAGTCGGCCCCGGTCACCGCGACCAAGATCCTCGTGAACGTCGGCGTGCCCGAAAAGGCGGAGGAGTACGCCCGGCTGCCGGTCTCGGGGGTCGGACTGCTCCGGATCGAGTTCATCTTCACGGCCCACGTGCGCGAGCACCCCCTCGCCCTGATCAAGAAGGGAAAGCGCGACGAGCTGATCCGGCGGCTCGCGGACGGGATCGGCAAGGTCTGCCAGGCGTTCCACCCGCGCCCAGTGATCGTGCGGACGTCCGACTTCAAGACGAACGAGTACCGGGGGATGCCGGGCGGCGAGCCGTACGAGCCGGTCGAGGAGAACCCGATGATCGGCTGGCGGGGGTGCTCGCGGTACATCTCGCCGGTGTTCCGGCCCGCGTTCGAGTGCGAGCTCGCCGCGCTGCACCGGGTGCGGACCGACCTCGGGCTGAAGAACGCCATGATGATGCTCCCGTTCGTCCGGAACACCTGGGAGCTCGAGGAGATCGCCGGGACGATGCGGGAGGCCGGTCTGCGGCGCTCCCGGGACTTCAAGCTGTACCTGATGGCCGAGGTCCCGTCGACGGTCTTCCTCGCCCGGGAGTTCTCGAAGCACTGCGACGGGTTCTCCATCGGGTCGAACGACCTGACCCAGCTCGTCCTCGGCGCCGACCGCGACTCGGAGACGCTCGGCCGCATGGGGTACTTCGACGAGCGCGACCCGGCCGTGGAGTCGGCGATCGAGATGCTGATCCGGGGCGCGCACGCCGAGGGACGGACCGTCGGGATCTGCGGGCAGGGACCGAGCGTCTACCCCGAGTTCGCCGAATTCCTCGTCCGCGAGGGGATCGATTCGATCTCGCTGAACGCCGACACCGTCGTTTCGACCGCTCGGACGATCGCCTCGCTCGAACAGCGGCTCAAGCTCGAAGGCATCCGTCGGCGTGAGTAGCGCAGCCCGGCGCTAGCGCGGGGGGCGCCAGCGGGCCGGCCCGGCCGGGCCGGGCGGGGGCAGGTCGAGCTCCGCGGCGGGAGGCAGCGCGTACTCGACGAACGTCGCGCGCGGCGAGAGCCCGATCGTCGCGAGATGCTCCGCGATGCGCGGCACCTCCGTGACGATCGAGGCGCGCGCCGGGCCTTCCGGTCGAAGGGCCGCACGCGCGCCGTCCACGAGGGCGGTGGCGGCCCCCCGGCCCCGCGCCTCGGCGCGGGTCGTCACGAGGTGGATCCCCGCGGCGGTCCCGGCGCGGAAGACGAGGGCCGCCGACACCGGGGCGCCCCGGGCGCGGGCGACGTACGGCCGCAGCGACTCGCCCGGGGTCGGATGGTGGACGGCGACGTCGATCGCCGCGCGGAGCTCCGGCCGCTCCGACGGCTCCGTCCAGAACGAGGCGACGAGGTCGACGTCGTCGTCGGCCGGCCGCACCTCGTACGCCGGGTCCGGCGGACCGGTCGGGTGCCCGTCGTCGACGAGGAGGACGAGCGGGGCCCCGGTCGGCTCGAACGAGAATCGGCGCAGGCCCCGGTCGACGTGGTCCGGGGCGGGCGCCGGGACGCGGAACCGGGGTCGGAGCGCCCGCTGGAAGTAGTGGTCGAGCGCGCGCTCGAAGAAGGCGGCCTGGCGGTCCGGCGCCACCGCCCCGACCGCGACGAAGTTGAACCGCGGGCTGGGGATCTTCTCGTGCGTCACGAGCGTCCCGCCCGGGATCTCGAGCGCGAAGCCGCCGAGGGCGAGCACGAACCGTCGTTCGGACCGGAGCGCCGCCCCGACGAGCGCGTCCTCGTCGATCGCCGACGGAGCGTCCATCGCCGGACCACGGACCGGGCGGTTAGGAGCCCTTCGGAGGGGCCGGACCGGCCGAACGGTTAATAGCCGGGTCGGCTCCCCGACGGCCGAGGCCCTTGACCCCGACCGAGCCGCCCGTGGAGCGTTCGATCCGGCCGCCGGCGGTCGTCGCCGTGCTCGGCGGGGGGACGATGGGCAGCGGGATCGCGCAGGCGTGCGCGCAGGCCGGCTTCATCGTTCGGGTCCGGGACGTCGACGCGCCCGCCGTCGCCCGGGGCCGGTCGCTCATCGAGAAGACCCTCGAGGGGGCGATCGCCCGCGGCAAGTCGACGCCCGCCGAGCGGGACGAGGTGATGGGCCGGATCTCGTTCACGACCGACCTCGCCGCGGCGCTCGAGGGGGCGGCGCTCGTCATCGAGGCGGTCTTCGAGGAGGAGCTCGTCAAGCACGCGCTGTTCGCCGAGGTCGCGCCGCTCGTCGGGCCCGGCGCCATTGTCGTCACGAACACCTCGTCGTTCTCCGTCACGGCGCTCGCCCGGGGGTTCCCGTCGCCCGAGCGGTTCGGCGGGCTGCACTTCTTCTTCCCGGCGGCGATCAACAAGCTCGTCGAGGTCGTCGGGGGCGACGCGACGGACGCCGCGACGCGCGCCGCGCTCGTCGAGTTCGCGGAGCGTCTCGGCAAGCTCCCGATCGAGACCGCCGACCGGTCGGGGTTCTGCGTCAACCGCTACTTCGTCCCGTACCTCAACGAGTCCGTCCGGATCGCGGAGGAGGGGGTGGCGAGCCTCGCGACGATCGAGGAGGTCGGGCGGGAGCTGTTCGGCGCCGCGCTCGGCCCGTTCGAGCTGATGAACGTCACCGGGATCCCGATCGCGTTCCACGCGCAGACGACGCTCCACCAGGCGTTCGGGCCGGCGTACGCCCCGGCGAAGCTCCTCGAAGAGCAGTTCCGGGCCGGGACCCCCTGGGCGTGGAAGGAGACGACGGTCGAGCCGGAGAAGAAGACGGCTGTCCGCGAGCGGCTCCTCGGACTCACCGTCGGGATCGCCACCCGCCTCGTGGAGGAGAAGGTGGCGACCGCCGAGGCGGTCGACCGGGGCGCGGTCGTCGGTCTGCGCCGCCGATGGGGCCCGTTCGCCCAGCTCAACTCGGTCGGCCTCGCCGAGGGGCTCCACCTCACGGAGGAGTACGCCCGGCGCTGGCACGGCCAGTTCCCCGTGTCGCGCGAGTTCCACGAGCGGGCCGTCCGGGGCGAGAAGAAGTGGCCGGTCGCGTACGTCCGCGTCGAGCGCCGCGGGCCGGTCGCCTGGGTCCTCCTCGACCGGCCCGAGGTGCTGAACGCCCTCTCGACCGACCTGCTCGAACAGCTCGGGGAGACGTTCCGTTCCCTCGAGAGCGAACCGTCCGTCCGCGTCGTCGTCCTCGCCGGCTCGTCGTCCGTCTTCGCCGCGGGCGCCGACATCGCGGAGATGGAGAAGAAGAGCCTCGCCGAGGGGATCGAGTTCGGCTTCGTCGGCCAGCGGGTCGCCGAGCGGATCGAGCGGTTCCCCGCGCCCGTGATCGCGCTGGTCGAGGGGTACGCCCTCGGCGGCGGGCTCGAGATCGCGCTGGCGTCCGACTTCATCGTCGCGGCGGCCGGCGCGCGCCTCGGGCTCCCCGAGGTGACGGTCGGCATCCACCCCGGGATGGGGGGCGCCACGCGGCTCACCCGGCTGATCGGCCGCGCGCGGACGAAGCTGCTCACCTACACCGGCGTGCCCGTGAGCGCCGAGGAGGCGTACCGCCTCGGGTTCGTCGCCTCGGTGGTGCCGGCGGCGACCGCCCGCGAGGAGACCCAGGCGCTCGCCGAGACGATCGCCTCGCGCGCGCCGCTCGGCGTGCGGTGGGTGAAGCAGGTGATCGACCGGGGGATGGACGCGTCGCTCGCGAGCGCGCTCCACCTGGAGGGCGAGTCGGCCGGCCACACGTTCGGGACGAGCGACCGGACCGAGGGGATGCGCGCGTTCCTCGAGCGACGCAAGCCGTCGTTCGAGGGGAAGTGAGCGGCCGCTACCCGCCCGCCGCGACGAGCGCGCGGTAGGCGTCGGCGGAGAGCAGCCCGGCGTCGTCCAGCGGCCCGGAGAGCGTGATGCGGATCAGCCACCCGCGCCCGTACGGGTCCTGGTTCACGAGCTCGGGGTGCGCCTTCAGGGCGGTGTTCGCCTCCGCGATCGTCCCGTCCCCCGGTGCATAGACGTCGGCGACCGTCTTCACCGACTCGAGCACGAGGGCGCTCCCGCCCCGGACAACCGCCTTGCCGGCCGCCGGCAGGTCGACGAAGACGATGTCGGTGAGCTGCGACTGGGCGTGGTCGGTGATCCCGACCGTGACGACGGACCCCTCGACCCGGAGCCACTCGTGCGACTTCGTGTAGCGCAGCTCCGCGGGGATCGCGCCGGTCTCCATCAGGTACCTCCCTGCCACGAATCGGCGTACTTGAGCTGTTCCTCGGTCGGCGCGTCGAGCGCGACGCCGAGCGGCGCGAGGGCCGCGAGCGCGACCCCGCGGTCGAGCTCCGCCGGGACCGGGTGGACCTTCGGCTCCATCGTCCGTCCGTGGCGCGCGAGGTGCTCGGCGGAGAGCGCCTGCAGCGCGAACGAGAGGTCCATGATCTCGACCGGGTGGCCCTGGCCGGCGGCGAGGTTGATGAGGCGCCCCTCCCCGAGGAGGTAGGCGCGGCGGCCGTCGGCGAACCGGTACTCCTCGACGTTCGGCCGCGCCGTGCGATGCGCGACCGCGAGGCCCTCGAGGTCCCGGCGGGAGACCTCGACGTCGAAGTGCCCGGCGTTCGCCAGCAGGCAGCCGTCCTTCAGGACCTTGAAGTGCTCGGCCCGGACGACCCCGGTCGACCCGGTGACGGTGACGATCAGGTCCGCCTCCCGCGCGGCGTCGAGCATCGCGCGGACCCGGAAGCCGTCGAGCCGCGCCTCGAGCGCGCGGACCGGGTCGATCTCCGTGACGACAACGTCGGCGCCGAGCCCGCGCAGCCGCGCGGCGACCCCCTTGCCGCACCAGCCGTAACCGGCGACGACGCAGACCTTGCCGGCGACGAGGAGGTTCGTCGCGACGAGGAGCCCCTCCACCGTCGACTGGCCCGTCCCGTACCGGTTGTCGAAGAGGTGCTTCATTTCTGCGTCGTTCACGTCGATCGCCGGGAACAGCAGCTCCCCCGACCGCTCCAGCGCCCGCAGGCGCGTGACGCCGGTCGTCGTCTCCTCGGTCGACCCGCGGATCTTCCCCCGGGCCCGCCGCTCGGTGTGGACGAGGGCGACCAGGTCGGCGCCGTCGTCGACGATCACGTCCGGGTCGGCGTCGAGCAGCCGCCGCACGCCGTCGCGGTACTCGGCGACCGACTCGCCCTTGCGGGCGTGGGTCTCGACCCCGGCCTCCCGGACCGCCGCGACGGCGTCGTCGTCCGTCGAGAGCGGGTTCCCCGCGGCGAGCCGCACCTCCGCGCCGCCCGCCTTGAGGGCGAGCGCGAGCGCGCACGTCTTCGCCTCGACGTGCAGGACGGCGGAGATCGTGAGGCCGTGGAACGGCCGCTCGCTCTCGAACCGCCGCCGGATCCCCTCGAGGACCGGCATGTGGGCGCGCGCCCACTCGATCTTCAGCCGACCGCGCTCGAGCTCCCCGGCCATCGGTGGAACGGCCGGTCGAGCCGTCGCGGTGGATAAGCGTTCGCCGGGGCCGAGCGGCCCCGGCGGGGGGAACGGGTTCGACGGACGGACGCCGCTACTGGGTCACCGAGCCGCAGAACGGACAGACGAGGTACTCGGGCGGGATCTCCTTGTGGCAGTTCGGGCACGGCTTCAGGCCGCCGGCGGGCGTCGCGGCGGCCCCGCCCGACGCCGCCGCGGGGGCGGCGGCCGGGGGGGCCGTACCGGCGTCGGGGGGCGCGCGGCGGGCCGCGGCGCTCGAGCGGTCGCCCGGCGCGCCGGCCGCGGCCGGCGGGGCGCCGCCCTTCGGCGGGGTGCGCGGCGGCGGGCTCTCCGGGGGCCGCTCGGCCGTCTGGGCCGGGGGCGCCATCATGCCGCCCCGGGGCGCGCCCTGCTGCTGCTGGAGCTTCCACTGGCTGAACGAGGTGTACGACGGCTGGCGCTTCCACCAGTCCCAGAACGACCCCTCGTTGTAGTTCTCGCCAAGCTCCTTTTTCGCCTCGGCGCGGAACCGCTCGGTGAAGTCGGCGTAGCCGTCCCGCTCGGGGTCGCGGCCTCCCTCGCCGGGCTTCCCCAGGAGCTGCGCGGCGCACTCGGGGCAGAACTGGGAGTTCGCCGGGATCGTGGAGGCGCATCGGCTGCACCGGACGAGGTCCGACTCGAAGTCGGCGCCGCACTTCGGGCACTGCGTCGCCGTCTCGGGAACGAGGGCGCCGCACTCCCCGCACTCGACGACCTTGCCGGCCGCCTGGCGCCGGGCGACGAGGAAGAACGCGGCGATCGCGACGACGATCGCGGCCGCGATGGCGAGCCAGATCCAGAGCGGGAGCCCGAGCACCTTCTCCGTCAGGAGGTTGTGCGGGGCGGCGGCCGCCGCCGGGTCCTTGTAGGTTCCGTTGACGTGGAACGTGTAGACCTCGGAGTTGTACGAGGCGACGAGGCTGAGCGTGTACGTGGTGCCGGGGCTCAGGCGGTCCGCGAGCGTCGGGTCGGAGGCCTGCGAGAACCAGTTGAGCGTGAAGTCGCCGTGCTCATGGTCCGCCTCCCCGACGAGGACCGCGGTCCCGCCGGACGGGTACGGGGTCGCGTAGAGGAGCAGCGAGGCGGAGGCGCTCCCGTTGAACGTCACCTTGCCGGTCGACTGGTAGAAGTCCTTCACGTCGATCGAGGTCGAGCTGCCCGCGGCCGGCACGGGGAGCAGCGGCGTGACGAAGTTCGCGACGTGGATGAGGCTCGGCTCGATCGTGACGACGAACGGGTAGGGAAGCGTGCCGCCCCCGAGCAGCGGCTGGCCGTCGTTCCATTCGATCCCGAGGCCGAACGTGTTGTTGAACTTCCCGTTCAGCCCCGTGACCGACTCGACGACGGTCCAGTTGAGGCCGAGGGTGTACGTCGTGCCGGGCGTCGTGAGGTGGACGGTGCGGTTCGTCGTGTTGAGCGGCTGGGTGTCGTTCTCGAGCCAGTAGAGCGTCGGGGCGATGGAGAAGATCGGCGCGGTGCCGGTGTCCGTGATCGTGACGAGCGCGCCGAGCGTCTGGCCGATCCGCACCACCGGCGGCGCGACGACCGTCCCTTCGGCGGTCACTTCGAACGTCTTCAGGGAGAGGCCGGCGAAGTACGAGGGGAAGTTCTGCGGGTGGGCGAAGTCGGCGACCCCGTAGTTCGGGGTGCCGAGCGCCACGCCGACCGGGTACGGGCTGACCGAGCCGTTGAACGCGTGCTTGTTGTCCGTCGCGACCGGGATCGTGACGAGGAAGTGGTAGCCGCCCATGAAGATCCCGTCCGGGAGCGTGGCGGCGGTCAGCTCGTTCGAGACGAGCAGCAGGGAGACGACCCCGCCGTAGCCGGAGGCGGCGTACGCCGGCAGCGCGTGCTGGGCGTCCCAGTACTGGACGTACTTCCAGATCGCCGGGTCCCACGTCGAGAGGGCGTTCGCGTCGTTCGCCGTGACGTTGTTCTGCTGGACGTCGTTGTACGCGTAGTAGGCGGAGACGCTCCCGTCGTACACGGGGAGCGCACCGCCGAGGCCCGTGAGGTTCACGGCCGCCCAGCGGTAGAGGTAGGCATGGCTGGTGGCGTCCGTGATCACGGCCGACGTTTGGAAGACGCTCGGGACGCCGCTCGGGACCGTGAGGTTCGCGAGGCTCGCGTTCGCGCCGTCCGTGAGCGAGAGCTTGTTGGAGAGCCAGGGGTACGGCTGGTGCATCGAGTACGCGGTCGCCGGCAGCGCGGCGAACGTGAGGTCGAGCGAGGTGTCGACCGTGTTGACGTGGGTGCCGGCCCCGGTCGCCTCGAGGTCGTAGGAGATCGGCGGGTTCAGCTGGAAGTAGATCCCCGAGGCGACGGGCTTGTACGACCCCGATCCGGAGAGGTTGGTGAGCTCGACCGCGATCTTCGCGGGCCCGGAGTTGAAGACGCCGGTGAAGTTGAGGTAGTCCATCAGTCCGAGGGTCTTCACCGCCGTCGTGAGCTTCGGCGTGAACTCCGCGGTCGCGCGTCCCCCGACCGTTCCGTTCTGGAGCGTGACGAGCCCGAGGAAGTAGGAGTGCCCGTCGTACCACACGGTGACGTCGCCGGTGGTCGTGGCGAGCCCCGTGTTGTTGTAGTAGATGACGACCTCCCCGCCGGTCACCCCGCTCGGGTAGAGCCAGTCCTGCGCGAGCGCCGCGGAGGTGTTCGCGGTGTCGGGGATCGTGAGGTTGATCGTCCCCGCGGCCGGGATCGTGACGTTGATCCGGGGCGTTCCGTTCGCGTACCGCGTGTCGGTGAGCGCGAGGGGAGTCGGGCGGGGCGTGTCGTTCTGGCTCAGGTTGTCCGCGAACGTCGCGAGCGCCCGGCTGTTGAACAGGTTGACGACGCCGCCGGCCGACGCACGGACCGTGGGGGCGAAATCCTCGGCGCCCTGCAGCACCGTCGGCTCCTTGAAGTCCAGGATCTGCGGGCTGCGCGTGATCGTCGAGCCGTTCAACGTGAGCGTCGCGGTCGCGCCCTCGACGTTCACCCAGCCGGGGAAGGCGAGGCTCGACTGCCAGAGGTCCATCGTCCCGGCGATCGTGAGGTTCAGCTTCGGGTAGGCGTTGATCTCGAACATGTCGGTCGTGATCGTCGAGTTGTAGACCTTGACGACCCCGCCGGACTGGACGTCGAAGTGCACGATGTGGCTCAGCCGGACCTTGACGGTCCCGGCCGACCCGATGTACTGGACGAACGAGAGGTTCACCTTGTCGACGTACAGCGTACCGCCCGACTCGACGGTGATGTTCCCCGCCTGGAAGTAGACCGGGGCGCCCTCGGTCGAGTTGATGTAGTACGTCTCACCCGCGCCGACGACGAGGTCGCCGTGGGTGACCGGAAGCTCCGGGGTCGGGGCGGCCCGGACCGCCGGGGGCGCGGCCGCCACCGCCGCCGGAACGTCGTGCGAGGACGCCGCCGAACCGGGGCCGGGCCCCGGGGACGCCGTGAGGGCGACGGCCGCGAGGCCGCTCGCCAGCAGGAGCACGACCACGAGCATCGTGGTCGGGAGTCCAAACGTCGGTCGACGGGTCGTTAGCACTGAGCCTCCGGTCGCGGGAGGGTCCTCCCGTGAGCGATTCACACCCGATGAGAGGCCGACTCCCCCTATTTAAAAAATGCCACCCAAGCTTTCGCCCGGTCGCCGGTGGGGGCGCCCCGGTCTACGTTTGGTCGGGCGGGCCCAAGACGACGACCTTTCCGAACAGTCCGGGGGCGTCGAGGCGCCGGAACGCGTCGCCCGCCCGGTCGAACGGGAACTCGGAGTCGACGACCGGGGCGAGGCGGCCCCGGGCGAGGAGGCCGAGCACCTCGTCGAAGTCGGAGGCGTTCGCCATCGTGCTGCCTCGGATCGACGCCTGCCGCCAGAACAGCGTCCGAAGGTCGACCTCGGCGACCGGCCCCGCGGTCGCCCCGATCACGACGACCCGCCCTCCCCGCGCCAGCGCCCGGACGGACCGGGGGATCGTCGGCGCGCCGACGGAGTCGAAGATGACGTCGACGCCCCGCTTCTCGCTCCACTGCCAGAGCGCCTTGTCGAGCGGACGCTCCTCGTCGAACGGGACGAACGCGTGGGCGCCGAGCGCGAGGACGCGCTCCGCCTTCTCGGGGGAGCGCGACGCCACGACCACGGTGCCGCCCAGCTCCCGGGCGATCTGGATCGCGGCCGTCGCGACGCCACCCCCGGCCCCGACGATCGCCACCCGGTCCCCCGGACGGACCCCGCCGACGGTCCGCAGCGCCCGCCACGCGGTCTGAAAGACGAGGGGAGCGGCCGCTCCCTGCGCGAACGACATCGCCGGCGGGAGCGGGTGCACGTTCCGGCGGGGCAGGCAGACGTAGGTGGTCGCGGTCCCCTGGGTGTGCTCTCCGACGATCCGGAACGCCCGGCAGAGCGCCTCCTGACCGGCGCGGCAGGCGTCGCACGTGCCGTCCCAGATCCCCGGGTTCAGGAGGACGCGGCTCCCGACCGGCGGTCCGTCGACCCCGTCGCCCCACCGGTCGACGGTCCCGGCGCCGTCGGAGCCGAGCACGTGCGGTCGGTCGACCGGCACTCCGGGGATCCCTTCGAGCGTGAATCGGTCGAGCCGATTGAAGGCGGCGGCGCGGATCCGGACCCGGACCTCGCCCGGACCCGGCACCGGTTCCGGGACGTCGACGAACCGCAGCCGGTCGAGCCCGCCGTGCTCTTCGAAGCCGAGCCCCCGCACGGCGGTCACCCGGTCGTGCGCCGGTGCCAGCGGGTCCTGGTCGGGCCGTCCTCGAGGACGATCCCGGCCGCCCCGAGCTCGTCGCGGATCCGGTCCGCTTCCGAAAAGTCCCCGCGGGCGCGCGCGCGGGCCCGGGCCGCGAGGGCCGGTTCGACCGCCGCCCCCCAGCCTCCGGCCGCCGCGTCGGCGTCCCACGCGAAGAGGCCCAGAACCTCCGACCCCCAGTCGTACGGGGCGCGCAGCGCCGCGAGCGCGGCCCCCGAGTACCGCTCGAGCTCCCCGAGCCGCTCCGACAGCCGTCGGGTCCAGCCGAAGAGGAGCGCGATCGCCTCGCGAGAGTTGAAGTCGTCGGCGAGCGTCGCATCGAGTCGCTCCACGAGCGCCTCGGCCTCCCCGACGAGCGCCTCCGGTGCCGGGGCACCGGGTCGGTCGGCGCCGTCGCGGGCGAGGATCTCCGCGATGCGCTCGCCGGGCTGGCGCAACCGGTCGTACGCCTCCTTCGCCTCGGCGAGGCTACGGTCCGGGTCGAAGTCGAGCGGGCTGCGGTAGCCCGCGTTGAGATAGTACAGGCGCAGCGCCCCGGGGCCGACCCGGTCGATCGCCTCGTCCAGCGCGGCGACGTTGCCGATCGACTTCGACATCTTCTCGCCGGAGAGGGTGAGGAGGCCGCTGTGCATCCAGTAGTTCACGAGCGGCGCCTCCCCGGTCGTCGACTCCGCGAGCGCGATCTCCGCCTCGTGGTGGGGGAAGATGAGGTCGATCGCGGCGCCGTGCAGGTCGTACCGGGGACCGAGGAGCCGGAGCGTCATCGCGGTGTCCTCGATGTGCCAGCCGGGGCGCCCGGGACCCCACGGGCTCGGCCACGACGGCTCGCCCGGGGTCGCCGCCTTCCAGATGACGAAATCCTCGGCGGAGCGCTTGCGCTCGTCGACCTCGACCCGGGCGCCGGCGCGCAGCCCTTCCACCTTCTGCCCGGAGAGCTTGCCGTAGTCGGGGAACTTCGAGACGTCGAAGTAGACCGACCCGTCCGCGGCGGGGTACGCCCGCTCCTTCGCCACCAGGGTCCGGATCTGGTCGATGATCTCAGGAAGGTAGTCCGTGGCGAACGGATAGTAGTCGACCGAGCGGACCCGCAACCGCTCCATCGACGCCCGGTAGTCACGGAACTGCCGCTCGGCGAGCTGGAGCGGGTCGACCCCGGCCTCCGCCGCCCGGGCGATCAGCTTGTCGTCGAGGTTGGTGACATTCTGCACGTAGAAGACCCGGTACCCCCACCGCCGCAGCGCGCGCACGACGACGTCGAAGACGACGAACGTTCGCCCGTGCCCGACGTGGGCCGGGGCATACGGGGTGAGGCCGCAGACGTAGAGGCCCACGCGCGGAGGATGGAGCGGCGCGAGGACCCGCGACGTCCGGGAGAGCGAGTCGTACAGCGTGACGCGGCGCACCGCTACACCCTCCCGAGGGCCCCGCGGACGTCGTCGGCGAGGTCGGCGGGATCCTCGATGCCGCACGAGAGCCGGACGATCCCGTCCGTGACGCCGTGGGCCTCCCGCTCGGCCCGGGGCACGCTCGCGTGGGTCATCGAGGCGGGGTGGTCGACGAGCGACTCGACGCCCCCCAGGCTCTCGGCAAGGGTGAAGATCCGCAGCCCGCGCAGGAACTTCCGGGCCGCGCGGCCGCCGCCCCGGAGGTCGACGGTGACGATCCCGCCCGGACCCGTCGTCTGCCGGCGCCCGAGTGCGTACTGGGGGTGGGAGCGCAGCCCGGGGTAGTGGACCGCCGCCACGCGGCGGTCGGCCGCCGCGACCTCGGCGACTGCCCGAGCGCTCGCCTCGTGGGCGTCCATCCGGACCGCCAGGGTGTGGAGCCCGCGGAGCACGAGGAACGAGTCGACGGGGCTCGGCACGGCCCCGACGGCGTTCTGCAGCCAGCGGAGCCGCTCGCCGACCTTCCGGTCCCGCGCGACCAGCGCCCCGCCGATCACGTCGGAGTGGCCCCCGAGGAACTTCGTCGTCGAGTGGAGGACGACGTCCGCCCCGAGTTCGATTGGGCACTGCCGGGCCGGGGTGGCGAACGTGTTGTCGACGACGACGAGGGCCCCGGCGGCGTGCCCGAGCCGGGCCGCCGCCCGGAGGTCGACCAGCTTGAGCAGCGGGTTCGTCGGCGACTCGGCGTAGACGAGGTCGGCCGGCGTCCGGAGCGCCTCCTCGGCGGCTCCGGGCCGCCCGAGGTCGACGTACTCGACCCGGAGTCCGAACTGCCGCCGGTGGTGCTCGAACAGTCGCCAGGTGCCGCCGTAGAGGTCGTCGCCCGCGACGACCCGACTGCCGCTCGGGAACATCTCGAGGAGCGTGGCGAACGCGCCGAGCCCCGAGGAGAACGCGAGGCCGACGCGTCCCCCTTCGAGCTCCGCGAGCGCCGCCTCGAGGACGGACCGGGTCGGGTTCCCCGAGCGGCTGTAGACGTACCCCTGGTGGCGGTTCGGGGCCGCCTGGCGAAACGTGCTCGTCAGGTAGATCGGCGGGTTGACCGCCCCGGTCAGCGGGTCGGCGGGCTGCTTCGCGTGGATGACCCGGGTCCGGAACCGCATGCGGTTACCCTCCTTCGACCGTCCGGCCCACCAGGTCGTGCCTCGTAACGACTCCGAGGGGGGTGCCGGTCGTGCCGTCGCGGATCAGGAGCGCCCGCTCGTCGCGCAGCCGCCGGATGAGCTCCGCGACGGGGGCGTCCGCGGACGCCTCGGGGAACGGAGAGGAGAGGACGGAGCGGGCGGTGCGGTCGAGGACCGTCGTGTCGTCGAAGCTCCGCCGCAGCACCTCGTCCTCCCGGAACGAGCCGAGGTTGCCCGACCCGTCCAGGACCGGCATCTCGGCGATGTGGTGGGCCCGGAGGGTCTCGAGCGCCGAGCGGACGCTCGTCGTCGGCTCGATCGCGACGAGCGCCGGGACCCCGCGCTTGCCCCGGAGCACGTCCCGGGCGGTCGGCCCGGTGTCGGAGAGGCCGTTCTCCCGCAGCCAGTCGTCCGAATAGAACTTCGACAGGTAGCGGTCCCCGGAGTCCGGAAGGACGACCACGACCGTCGCCCCCTCGGGCAGCGGGCGTCCCTCGAGCCACCGGATCGCGCCCGCGACCGCCGAGCCAGACGACCCTCCGACGAACAGCCCCTCCTCCCGGGCGAGCCGTCGGGCGGTCTCGAACGACTCGCGGTCGTTGACCTCGACGAAGTCGTCCAGGTACTCGAACTGGATCGACTTCGGCACGACGTCCTCCCCGATCCCCTCCACGAGGTACGGGACCGCCGGAGGGGTCGTTCGGGTGCGGAAGTACGGCCCCAGAACCGATCCTTTCGGGTCGACGGCGACGATCCGCACCGCCGGCCGCCGTTCCTTGAAGTAGCGGCCGATGCCGCTCATCGTTCCGCCGGTGCCGACGGTGCCGACGACCGCGGCGAGCTCGGGGCCGGCGTCGCGGTCGATCTCGGGGCCGGTCGTGCGGTAGTGCGCCTCGGGGTTCCCCAGGTTCGCGTACTGGTTCGGATAGAACGCCCCGGGGATCTCTCCCGCGAGGCGCGCCGCGACCGAGTAGTGGCTCATCGGGTGGTCGGCCGGCACGCCGCTCGGCGTCACGACGACGCGGGCGCCGTACGCCTTCAAGAGCCGGATCTTCTCCGAGCTCATCTTGTCGGGGATCACGAAGACGCACCGGTAGCCGCGCACGGCCGCGACGAGCGCGAGCCCGACGCCCGTGTTGCCGCTCGTCGCCTCGACGATCGTCCCGCCGGGGGCGAGGCGCCCGTCGCGCTCGGCGGCCTCGACCATCTGCGGGGCGATCCGGTCCTTGACCGACCCCCCCGGGTTGAGGAACTCGAGCTTCGCGAGGATCCGGTACGGCACCTCGTGGCCGACGCGGCGCAACGGGACGAGCGGCGTGTTCCCGACGAGGTCGAGGATCGAGCCGGCCCGGCGGGCGGGGGTCGCCACGGCCGGCGCGAACCGGGGTCGCGGGTTAAACGCTTCGGGGGCCCGGCCCGGACGGCGGGCCGGGGGGTTCGTTTCGTACGTACCCGTCCGTTCGAATCCGCCACATGGCTTATGCGAACCCCCGGGCTCGTTTCTTCACGGGACGCGATGATCGGCTCGCTCGAGACGGAAGTGCTCGCCGCCCTGCGCGAGCTCGGCGAGGCGCCCGCCGCCTCGGTCCGCCGCTCCCTCGAGCGGCGCGGGACCCGGGTCGCGTACACCACCGTCGCGACGATCCTCTCGCGCCTGTACGACAAGCGGCTCGTCCGGCGGCGGCGCGAGGCGTGCCGCGGCGGCGAGCGGTACGTCTACCGGACCGCCAACGTCGAGCAGAAATACCTCCTGAATCTCCTCCGGGGCGTCGTCGCCATGTTTGGGCCGGCGGGAGTCGTTCATCTGAACGAGGAGATCGCGAAGCTGAAGCCGTCGGAGGAGCGCGAGCTGCGCCGACGCTTGGGCCTCGAGTGAGCTCCGTCCGGCACCATGTGGCCCGCGACCCCCGAGTGGGCGCTCGTCGCCGCGCTGACGACCCTCGCCGGCGCGGTCGCGCTCGCGACCGCCCTCCGCCGGCCCGGCTCGGCGACCGTCTTCCGCCTGACCGTCCTCCTCCTCGCCGGCTGGGCGGTCGTCGCAACGACGGTCCTCGTCTGGATCGTCGTCGGGGGCGGGGTCGGCGCCGCCGAGACGCTCGCTCGCTCCCCGTCGGCGCTGTTCGCGCCCGGGGCCGCCTCCGACTGGGCGATCGGTGCCGCCGGGGCGTTCTTCGTCTTCCTCCTCGCCTTCCTCCTCAGCCAGGCGGTCGGGCGCGGGATGGTGATCCTGCTCCGACCCCGCCCGGTCGACTGGCCCGCGCGGCTCCCGACCCCGGCGACGCCGACCCGCCTGCTCGCCTACCCGTCCGACCGGGCCGACGCGGTGATGTTCACCCTCCTCGTCCCCGCGTTCCGGCGGCGCTGGAGCCGCGAGGACGTCATCCTCGTCTCCGAGCGGCTCCTCGCCGAGCTCTCGCCCGCGGAGTGGGAGGCGGTCGTCGCCCACGAGCTCGGGCACCTCCGGGAGCTGGACGGCCGGTACCTCACGTTCGTGCGGACGTTCGCCCGGATGATGCGCTGGGACCCGGTGCTGGCGGTCGTCGCGGACTCGCTCACCCGCCGGGAGGAGTTCGTCGCCGACCTGGACGCGGTCGAGCTCACGGGGTCCCCCCGGGCCTTGGCGCGCGCGATCTACAAGGCGAGCCGCCTCGCGCCGAACCGCCCCGGTGCGATCGCCGGCCTGCTCGGCCCGGGGGGACGCCGCGGCCGCCGCCAGGCGACGGAACGGATCCGCCGGCTCGTCGCGCTCGCCGAGAGCGGCCGGTATCCGGAGGAGCCCGGTGCCTAGGGCGCGGCGGCCCGTGCCGTACCGGTCCGTGGTCTCGCTCCTCCTCAGCGCGGCGGTCCTCTCGGTCGGCGTGCTCCCGGTCGCCGGGGCGAGCGGGCTGTCGCCCCCGTTCGGCCGCCCGACCCCGTCGTACGGGAACGTCTCGCTCGCCCTCGATCGCCAGTTCCTCGGCAACCTCACCGTCGCCCCGATCGCTCCGGGCCGGTCGGCGACGCTCCACTACTCGCTCGCCGATCCCCGCAAGATGGCCGCGCCGCTCTCCCACGTGCGCCTCGAGTTCCAGGTCTACGCCTTCAACGGCTACCCGGGGGACGCGACCGCCCGCCTGCCCGTTTCCGACGCCCCGGTGCTGAGCAACGCGAGCGCGTCGGGCGAGAGCGTCAACGTCACCTACGCGACGCTCGCGATCGGCGCGCCGGTTGCGGGGTCGGTCGGCGTCGCGACCGCGGCGGCGACCCCGGCCGGCACGTTCGCGATCCGCTCGGCGCTCTCCTTCTCGATCGGAGCGACCGACTACCTCCTCGAGTCGAGGGGATGGTTCTCCGCCGCGACGTGGGCGAGCGCGACCGAGCTGCCGAACGGCAGCGCGACGCTGAACCTCTCCGTCCTGCACGTCTCGGGCGTGCTCCCCGAGACCGCGGTCCTCGTCGTCGCCTCCGACTGGGCGTGGGCGCTCGCGGCGCTCCTCGCCGGGGCGTTCGTCCTGCTCGCCGCCGGGGCCTGGGTCTACTCGAGGCGCGGGCCGGGCTCGAGGTCGGGGACCGGATAGGCCCCGCTCGAGGCGACCCACGCGCCGATCGCCTTCGGGAGCAGCCGCATGAGACCCGGCGACTCCCGCAACAGCTCGCGGGCGACGCCCGTCGGGAAGTCGATGTCGCCGAAGGCGACGACGGTGCCCGCGAGCGTGCCGTGCCCGAGCGCGCGCACCACGGCGTCGAGCTCGGCGTCGGAGAGGCGCGCGAACAGACGGCGGAGGTAGAGCGCCTTGCGGAACTCCTCGCCGAACTCCGCCCTCCACGCGGCGTCGTAGCGGCGCAGCCGCGCGGCGGAGAGGTCGTTCGCCGCGAGCGCTTCCGCGCCGACGGCCGCGGCGAGCTCCGCCCCGCGGATCCCCGTGAAGATCCCTCCTCCGGAGAGCGGCTTCACCTGAGCCGCCGCGTCCCCGACGAGGACGACGCGCTCTCCCGAGATCGCCGGGACCGTGCCGATCGGGATCCCCGAGACGAGGTACGCCGTCGGACTGCCGAGCGGGGCACCGAACCGGCGTTCGAGCTGCGCGCACAGTCGGCCGAAGTACGCCCGGGCGGAGACGCCGTCCGCGTCCGCCGCGAGGCCGATCCGCGCGCCGCCGCGACCGTCCGGGATCCACCACCCGAACAGTCCGGGGGCGAACGCCCGGCCGAGGTAGACCTCCACCGCGTCGGCGTCGCCCGCGCTCGAGGGGTACTCCGCCTCGAACGCCGGCAGGATCTCGACCGGCCGACGGAGACGGAACGCCCGGGCGACGGCGCTCGTGACGCCGTCGGCCCCGACGACCAAACGTGCCGTCAGGTGCTCGGGCGCCCCGTTCGCGTCGGTGAGGCGTACGGTGACCCCGCCGGCGTCCCGTCGAACGACGCCGTCGAACCGGGTCGCGGTCCGCACCTCGGCCCCCGCGGCCGCGGCGCGGTCGCCGAGGTGCACGTCGAGCCCCGCCCGGTCGATCACGTACGCGCGGGGGGTCTCGGCCCGGAACGAGAACCGTTCGAGGCCGGGTCCGAAGACGTTCGCCCCCCGGACCCCCGTCCGGACGTACGTCCCCGCGCCCGCGAGGTCGATCACCCGCTGCGAGACGAGTCCGGCGCACTGGACCGGAACGCCGATCCGCGGGTGCTCCTCGAGGAGGACGACCGACTGCCCCGCCGCCGCGAGACACCGGGCGGCGGTCGATCCGGCCGGCCCGGCCCCGACGACGAGCGCGTCGACGACCGCCACGTCCGGACGAGCCGGCGGCCGCTCATAAGCGGACGTTCGCGGCGTGCGCCGAACGACGCCGACCGCTCAACCGGCCCGCCACGGCGTCGCGACGAGGTCGGTCCGCTGGCGCGGCTGCACCGCCGAGTCGGCGATCGCGCTCTGGACGCCGGCGGACCGGGCGAGCAGGCCGGTCCAGGCGATCATCGCGCCGTTGTCGACGCACAGCGAGCGCGGCGGGGCGAACATCTCGGCCCCCCGGCTCTCCGCCATCGCCCGCACCATCCCGCGGAGCCGTTCGTTGCACGCGACCCCTCCCCCGAGGACGACCGACGCCTTCCGCCGGTGCGCGAGGGCCCGCTCGGTGATCTCGGTGAGCATGGCGTACGCCGTCGACTCGACGGAGAACGCGAGGTCGGGCCGGGGCACCCCGCGCCGGTGGAGGGCGAGCGCCGCGGTCAGCATCCCGGAGAACGCGACGTCCATCCCGTGGACCGAGTACGGCAGCGCGAGCAGCTCCTGGCCCGACTTCGCCTCCGCCTCCAGCGCCGGTCCCCCCGGGAACGTCCCTCCCAGGCCGATCCAGAGCTTGTCGAGGAAGTTGCCGATCCCGATGTCGAGCGTCTCGCCGAGGACCCGGTACCGTCCGCGGCCGTAGGCGATCACCTGCGTGTTGCCGCCGCTCGCGTAGAGGAGCAGCGGGTCGTCGAGGCCGCTCAGCACGCGGGCGATCTCGACGTGCGCGACGCAGTGGTTCACGGGGACGAGCGGGCGGTCCCACGCGAGGGAGAGCATCCGCGCGACGGTCGCTCCGGCCCGCAGGCACGGCCCGAGCCCGGGACCTTGCGCGAAGGCGACGGCGTCGATCTCCGCCGGTCGAAGGTGGGCGTCGGCGAGCGCGCTCCGGACCAGCTCGGGGAGGCGCTCGACGTGGTGGTTCGCGGCCTCGCGGGGGTGGATCCCCCCGGCCGGCGGGCGGTGCATGTCCGACGCGACGGAGAGGACCTTCGCCCGCTCGTCGACGATGCCGACCGACGCGGTGTGCGCGGTCGACTCGATCCCGAGCACCGCCATCGGAGGCCGCTCCGCTCCCCGCGACCGACCGGGCCCCGTCAGCCGTCCGACGACTCGATGCGGAAGCGGACCTTCGAGCCCTGGAGCGCCGTCTGGATCTTGTCCGCGAACGCGAGCGTCTCGGCGACGCTGGCGGTGCGACCCCACTCGTAGACGAAGTCGTACCCCTCGGTCTCCGGGCGGAAGCCGAGGCTCTCCAGCGTCTCGGCGACCTTCGAGTAGGCGCTCCCCTCGCTGTCGAGCTGGAGGAGCAGGAACGTCTGGGTCATGGGACGGTGCGAGCGGCCTCGTCCCGCGTCAACGGTCGCCGTCCTTAAGCGGTTCGGGCGAAGGCGGCGGGATCCGCAGTTCCGGCGGCAGTTCTTCCTCCTCCTCCGCCTCCGGGACCGGACGCTTCGCGTGGGCCGTCACCCACGCGGCGACCCCGCGTCGCATTCGGCCCATCTCCGTCGGAGCGAGGAGCAGTCGACCGACCGCGAGCAGCGAATCCGACCGGTCGACGAGCAGCGCGCTCGCGCCGGGAACGAGCGCCGGGTCGGACGAGGCGGCGAACCAGGAGAAGAGGCTCCGGCCTTCCCGCACGAACTCGACCGCGTCGTCCGCGACCTCCACCCGATGCCGTCCGGGCGGCGTCGCCGCGCGGAGCCGCTCGCCGCCGCGGAACGTCGGCCGGGGGAGGCCGTCCGGCCCGATCACGAACTGGGGCTCGCCGTCGCGCAGCAGTCGGCGCAGGCGGCCGGTCCGCCGCGAGCGCTCCCCGACGAGGCCGGGGGCGAGGACCGCCGCGACCGCCGCGCCGTACTGCCACTCGAGGAGCGACGCGATTTGCCGGACGGTCCAGGCGTCCGTCCAGTCGCGGTCGCGCTCCGCCTCGACGGTCAGCGCGCGGGCGACCTCGGCGGAGATTTCGGTCGGGGAGCGGTGGCGCGGGGGCGCTTCGAACTCGCCGACCCCGAGGTACGGTCCGACCGGATAGAGATCGGTCAGCTCGAGCGGCACCGGGCCGAGGGGGGTCGGCGACACCCATTCGATCGCTCGCCCCGAGCGGTCGTGCGTCGGCACGCGCGCCAGGAATTCGGGCCGCAGCGCGAGGCGGGCGAGGGAGACCGACGGCGTCCGGGACGCGACGAAGGCATCGACGCGCGCTCGGAACCGGACGGCGGCCGGCCGCCCCGCGCTCTCCGGCCGCACCTCGCGGAACGCGCGACGGCTCTCCGGTTCGGCTCCCCAGAACACCTCGGGAGCGGCGTACGCCGCGTCGACCCCCGCCCGGAGCGCGGGGTGTCCCGACGCGCGCCGCTCTACGAGCTCCCAGAGCGTCCCGTCGCGGATCGCCTGGCGCACCCGGCCGATCTCCTCGAACGAGACCGAGAGGTTGTGGAGCGCGAGGCGGGCCTCCCGCTCCCGCGGGGGCCACTTCGCCACCTCGGCGAGCGGCGTCTCCGCGCAGAGCGCGCAGCGGCAGATCGGCTCTCGGATCGCGTCGACCGAGACCGTCCCTTCGGGGAACATCAGCTGGCCGCGGCGGGCGAACTTGTGGTAGGCGGAGGAGTCGAACAGGTCGACGCCGAACAGCGCGGCGAGTCCGAACGTCATCGGATGCCCGGTGCCGAACAGGTGGACCGGGACCGCGGGCGAGAGCCCCGGACGCGCGGCGGCGACCGCCCGGACGAGCTCCGCGAACCGGTACCGCTCGAATAGGGGCACCACGCCCCCGACCGCGAGCACGTCGGCGACCTCGCTCGCCGCCGTGGCGGCGCGGAACCGCAGGTCGGGGTACGCCCCACCTTGCACGGGCGCCGCGAGGAGGCCCGCGCGGGCGGAACGCGCCGCCCGAAGCCGGTCGAGCGTGACGCCGAGCGCCCGGGCCGCCTCGTCGTGCGGCGCCTCGGGCTCGGTGAAGAGGTCGAGCACGGTCGCGATGTCCGAGCCGATGCGACCCTGGAAGTCGAGGATCTCCTCGGGGCCGACCTCGACCGAGCCGTAGGCGTGCTGCTGGAACGCGCCCGAGTCGGTCATCACCGGGCCGTCGAACTGAAGGAGGCCATGGATCCCGTCGCGCTCCGCGACCGCGCGCAGCGGCGGCGTTCGCCACGTGATGTACGCCGACGTGATGACCGCGCGCACCCCGAGCCGCGCGCGCAGCTCGCGGGGGCTCCACGGCTGGCGTTCGGGGTCGGGATGGACGACCGGGAGCAGCGTCGGCGTCTCGATGACCCCGTGGGGGGTCGTGAACCGGCCGAGCCGGGCGAGCCCGTCCCGCTCGAGCAGTTCGAAGTCGACCATCGACGGAGCGACGTCCGTCGGCCGTTAAGCCTGCCGGCCCGGCGCCGTTCCGCCGTACGACGCCCGGATCCGTTCGAGCAGCCCGACGAGCATCTCGGTCGTCAGCTTCCCGGTCTGGGTGTTCTGCGGGCTCGGGTGGTACGACCCCCACACGAGGGGCTTTCCCGGCCCCAGCGGCACGCAGACCCCGTGGCCGAACGGCGCGGACGGCCGGGGCGCCCCGTACACCCGGGCGACGACGTCGCGCAGCGCCTCCCAGGCGAAGCCGCCGAGGGCGAGGATCGCCCGGGTCTCGGAGAGCAGCCGCAGCTCCCGTTCGAGGAACGGGGCGCAGTTAGTCCGCTCGGCCGGGAGCGGCTGGTTCCCCGGCGGCGCACAGCGGACGGCGGCGGTCAGGTAGAGGTCGGAATACCGAAGGCCGTCCCCCCGGCGGAGCGACGTCGGCTGGTTCGCGAACCCGGCGAGGTAGAACGCCCGCACGAGGAACGCCGCGGAACGGTCGCCGGTGAACACCCGGCCGGTGCGGTTCGAGCCGTGGGCGGCCGGCGCCAGCCCGACGACGACGAGGCGCGCCGCGGGGTCGCCGAACCCGGGGACCCCCCGGCCCCAGTAGATCTCGTTCCGGAACTCCCGCTTCCGCGTCGCGGCGACGCGCCCCCGGTACTCGACGAGGCGGGGGCAGCGCGCGCAGGCGACCACCTCGGCGCGGATCCGGTCGAGCCCGTCGGCCACGGGGACGGGAACGAACGCGCGATAAAGGGCCGACCGGCGGACGCGCTCCGGGTGGTCACTCCCGGTGACGTAGTCCTATAGATGCCCCCGGCCATCCCTCGTTGATGAGCGAGACCGAGGTCCCGCGGGGCGGCCGGGTCCGGCTCGGTACCGTGGCGGGCGACCTTCGGGTCGCCTCGGGGGCGCGGATCGAGGTGGACGGGCGGCTTTCGGTCGAGGGGGACATCCAGTTCGAGGGGTCGTCCCGGGTCGACGGGTCGGTCGACTGCCGATCGCTCGAGGTCGACGACGGGACGGTGGAGCTTCGCGGGGACCTGAACGCCCGCGAGGCCGTCCGTGCCCGCGACGGGGGCCTCGAGATCACCGGCGGCCTGACCGCCCGGAAGGTCGACGTCGACCGCAAGCTGAAGGTCGACGGTCCCGCGGCCGCCGAGGAGTTCGACGTCGGCGGCGTCCTCGAGGGGGGCGGCACCCTAGCGGCCCCGCGCGTGTCGGTCGGCGGGCGGTTCCGGCTCGCCGGCAAGCTCACCGGGCGCACCGTGGAGGCCGGCGGTTCGGCGGAGCTCGCGGAGGTCGACGTGGAGTCGATCGAGGTCGGGGGCACCGTCCGGCTCGGGGGCGGCACCGTGCGCGGCAAGATCGACGTCGGCGGCCGCTGCGCCGCCGACGGGGCGCTCTCGTTCGGCTCGCTCGACGTCGGCGGGCTCGTCCACCTGCGCGGGCTCTCGAAGGGCGGGTCGATCGACGTCGGCGGGATGTTCACCGCGGACCAGGACTTGACGTTCGAACGCCTCAACATCGGGGGGATCGGCTCCATTGGGGGGAACGGGACCGGCGAGCGGGTCGACATCGGCGGCAAGTTCGACGTGCGCGGTTCCCTCTCGCTCTCGGGCAAGCTGGACGTCGGAGGGGCGGTCTCCGTCGGCGGGACGCTCTCCGCGGAGCAGGTCGAGGTCGGCGGGAAGATCGACGCCGGGCGCGCGGTCGTGCGCGGCACGGTGGAGATCGGGGGCGTGATCTCGACGCGCGACGGGGCGAAGGCCGCCCGCCTTCGGATCCGGGCGAAGGGCCGTGCGACCGGGCCGCTCGTCGGGGGCCGGGTCGAAGTCGAGTCGCGCGCCCGCGCCGAGGACATCTACGGGGAGCACGTTGAGCTGGGGCACAAGGCGTCCGCGCGCCGGATCTACGCCGCCACGGTCCGTCTCGAGGACGGGAGCGAGGTCGACGAGGTCCAGTACACGCAGTCGATCGAGATGGGCTCGGGAACGCGCTGTCGCACCCCGCCCCGCAAGGTCGACGCCCTGCCGACGTTCCCGTTGTAGGCCGCGCGACCGATGCTCGACGGCCGCGGATCCGAGTCGGGGGCCGGGCGGCGTCGGGAGGTCACCGACCTCTATGCGACCGTCCTCGAGGTCGTGAAGCGGTACCACGGGGCCGCCCGGATCACCCGGGTCTCCTACGGGGCCGGGATGCCGGTCGACCGCCTCCGGGTCTGCGTCGATCGCCTCCTCAGCCTCGGGCTGCTCCGCAGCGAGGAGGTCGACGGGCGACCGCTGTTCGACATCACGCCGAGAGGTCAGGAGTTCCTGGACACGTACTGGAAGATGCGGGCGTACGTCGAGGTCCTCGGCCCGTCCCCGGACGGGGCGAACGGCGTCCGTCGGGGCCGGCGGCCTCCGCGGTGATCGGGGCCATCGTCTAGGGCGGTGCGCGCCCCCGACGCTCCGGCGGGGAATCCGGTCAGCCGTAGCGAGGGACGGAGGGGTCGACCCGGACGGACCAGGCATCGATGCCCCCGGAGAGGTTCGCGACCGTCGGGAATCCGTGGCCCTCGAGGTACGCGGCGACCATCATCGAGCGCGTCCCGCCGTGGCAGTAGACGACGAGCCGCTTGTCCATCGGGAGCTCGGCGATCCTGCCGGCGACCTCCCGCATCGGAATATGGATCGACGGGGCGATCGTCGCCTCGGCGCGCTCGAACGGTTCTCGAACGTCCAGGAGCACGACGCCGTTCGGCTCCTTGCGAAGCAGCTCGGCGACCTCCTCGGGCGACAGTTCCTCCACCATCGTCCTCCGACGGTCGCGCGGGGTTATCGGCTTTGCCGATGCGTCGGGCGCGGTCGCCCGGGGGCTCCCGTCGCCGGCGGCGGCCTCTCGGGCCGACACCGCTAAGCCTCGCTCGCCCTTCGAGGGTCTGATGAAGGCGAAGGATCCCGTCTGCGGAATGACCGTCGACTCCGAACGGGCGGCCGGGCACGGGGTGTACGGCGGTGAGACCGTGTTCTTCTGCTCGGTCGGCTGCCAGAAGACGTACGAGCGGACTCACCCGCCGGCCCGGTAGGGCGCGGGGCGAACGGCCGGGCCAGCAGCTCTCCTCACCGCGATGGCGACCGACCCGGTCTGCGGGATGTTCGTGGCGGAGAGCCCCGAGGCGATCCAGCTCACGCGCGAGAACCGGCGGTACTACTTCTGCTGCTCCGGCTGCCGCGACACGTTCGCGAACCCGTTCGAGGAACGTCGCCGACTCGCCCGGCGGCTCGCGGTGGCGTGGCCGCTCTCGATCGCCGTGGTCGCACTCAGCTACGTCGATCCGACGCGGGTCTCGGTGGGGATCGCCGCGCTCCTCGCCGGGATCGTCCAGGGGTACGCCGGAGCGCCCTTCTACCGGGGAGCGTGGGACGCGCTGCGCCGCCGCGTCGGCAACATGGACTTCCTGATCGCGGTCGGAACGACCGCCGCGTTCGCGTACAGTGCGGTCGCCCTCCTCGTCCCCGGCCGTCTGCCCTCCGAGTACTTCTTCGACGCGTCGTCGCTCATCGTCACGCTGATCCTGACCGGCAGCTACCTCGAGCACCTCACCCGCGTGCGGGCCGGCTCGGCCGTGCAGCGCCTCGCGGAGCTACTGCCGACCGAGGCCGTCGTCCTCGGTCGCGACGGGGAACGGACGGTGCCGGTCGCCGAGGTCGGCGCGGGGGACCGGGTCCGGGTCTCGCCCGGCGGCCGGTTTCCGGCGGACGGGATCGTTCGCGCCGGTCGGACCTACGTCGACGAGTCGCTCCTGACCGGGGAACCCGGCGCCGTCGAGAAGCGCCCCGGAGCGACGGTGCTGGCCGGCACCGTGAACGGCGAGGGAGTGGTCGAGGTCGAGGTGACGCGCGTCGGGCCGGACGCGTTCGTCGGGCAGGTCGGCGCCCTGCTGGGCGAGGCGGAGATGTCCCGCATCTCGATCCGGCGGACCGCCGACCGGATCGCCGCCGCCTTCGTGCCGGCCGTCCTCGGGATCGCCGTCGCGGCGGCCGTCTTCTGGCGGGTCGCGGAGGGGGTCGACCTCACCACCTCCGTCCTCGTCTTCGTGACCGTCACGATCACCGCCTGCCCGTGCGCCTTCGGTCTCGCGACGCCGGCGGCGATCCTCGTCGGCACGGGCCGCGCGGCCGAGGACGGCATCCTCTTCCGAGGACCGGAGGCGATCGAGCGCGCGGCGCGGATCGACCTGCTCCTCACGGACAAGACCGGGACCCTGACCGATTCGGAGCCGAGCGTCTCCGACCTCGTCGCGCTCCCGCCGTGCACCGAGCCCGAACTGATCGCGCTGGTCGCTGGGGTTTCGGTCGGCTCGGAGCACCCGCTCGGTCGCGCCGTCGCCCGCGCCGCCGCGGCGCGAGGGATCGCGCCGACGCCCGTCGAGGATACGACGGCGCTCCCCGGCCGCGGGGTCCGAGGCCATGTCGGGCCGGAGGCCGTCGCGATCCTGAGCGGCCGCGAGGCGCCGGCCGAACGGATCGACGTTGCCCCGATCGCAGCGTGGGTCCGTGGCGTCGAGGCACGCGGTGATTCCTGGTCGATCGCCGTCCGGAACGGGCGGCTCGTCGGCGCCGTCGCCTTCGGAACTTCCCTCGTGCCGGGCGCGCGGGAGGCGGTCGCCGCGCTCCGCGCCGGAGGGGTCGACGTCGCGATCGTGACCGGGGACGGGGAGCCCGCGGCCCGCCGTGTCGCGGCGGCGCTCGGGATCGCCCGGGTCCACGCCGGGGCCGACCCCGCGGCCAAGCTCGCCGTCCTCGCCGAGTACCAGCGGGCGGGCCGGGTCGTCGGGTTCGTCGGCGACGGCGTGAACGACGCGCCGGCGATCGCCGCCGCCGACGCGGGGTTCGCGATCGGGAGCGGGACCGACGTCGCCCGCGAGGCCGGTCAGGTGATCCTGGTGCGTCCCGACTTCCGCACCGTCCCCGCCGCGATCGGGTGGGCCCGCCGCACCGTCGCCCGGGTCCGCCGGAACCTGTACTGGGCGATCGGATACAACGCGGTCTTGATCCCGGTCGCCGCGGGGGCGCTGGTCCCGTGGCTGGGGCTCAGGGCGTACGCCTGGCTGCCGATCGCGGGGGCGCTCGCCATGGGGCTCTCCTCGGCAACCGTCGTCCTCAACTCCCTCGGGCTTCGCCGAGCGGTCCCGGCCGACCGCTCCGCGGGACGGCCCCTCCGCGAAACCGTAAGCTCGGCCCCGGCCTGACGCGACCGATGCGTCGGGTGCGGTACGTCGACTCGCACACCGAGGGAGAGCCGACCCGGGTCGTCGTCGACGGACTCCCGGACCTGGGCCCCGGGTCGGTCGTCGAACGCCGGGAGCGGTTCCGCGTCGAGCACGACGGATTGCGTCGCGGGCTCGTCACCGAGCCGCGGGGCTCGGAGGCGCTCGTCGGCGCGCTGCTCGTTCGGCCGGACCGCCGCGAGGCGGCCGCCGGTGCGATCTTCTTCAACAACGTCGGGGTTCTCGGGATGTGCGGTCACGGGACGATCGGTCTCGTGGTGACGCTCGCGCACCTCGGACGGATCGAGCCGGGGCGGCAGGAGATCGACACACCGGCCGGACCCGTGTCCGCCGAGCTCCGGTCCGGAGGGGAGGTGTCGGTCGTCAACGTGCTGAGCCGACGGTCCCGAGCGGGCGTGCGGGTCCCGGTCCCGGACGTCGGAACGATTTCCGGATCGGTCGCGTGGGGCGGGAACTGGTTCTTCCTCGTCGACGCCCCGCCGTTCCCCCTGCGGCGGGAGAACCTCGGACGGCTCACCGCGTTCGCGGTCGCGGTGCGGACCGCGCTCGCCCGGGCTGGGATCACCGGCGACGACGGCGCGCCGATCGACCATGTCGAGGTCTCGGGTCCGCCGCTCGACCCCCGGAACTCGGCCCGGAACTTCGTCCTCTGCCCGGGCGACGCGTTCGACCGGTCGCCGTGCGGCACGGGAACGAGCGCCGCCATGGCGTGCCGGTACGCCGACGGAGCGCTTGCCGCCGGAGAGCCCTGGCGCCAGGAGGGGATCCTCGGCGGCGTCTTCGAGGGGACGGTCGAGGCGGTCCCCGGTGGCGTCCGCCCGACGATCACCGGTACGGCGTACGTGACCGGGGAGGGGGAGCTCCTCTTCGACGAGCGCGACCCGTTCGCGAGCGGATGGCCGGCATGAACGACCTCCCGTACGACGTCGCGATCGTGGGGGGCGGTATCGTCGGCGCGGCGTGCGCCTTCTACGCCGCCCGGGACGGCCTGCGCGTGTACGCCTGCGACCGGGGGGCCGCCGGGGGCGGCACGACGGGGACCGGCTCCGGCCACATCGTGGCGATGGACGCCCCGCCCGAGATGCTCGCCCTGACCCGATACTCCCAGCGGCTCTGGCAGGAGCTCGCGCCGTCGCTGCCGGCGACGGCCTGCTATCGGGAGCGGGGCACGATCTGGACCGCCCGTTCGGAAGCGGAGCTGGGCGAGCTCGACGAGAAGGAGTCCGTCTTCCGATCGGCGGGCGTACCGACCGAGCGGCTCGACCCAGGCCAACTGCGGGTCGCCGAGCCGCTGCTCGTTCCGGACCTCGCGGGGGGTCTGCGGGTTCCCGAGGACGCCCTCGTGGAGCCGGTGGCGGCGACCGAGTTCCTCTGGCGGTCGGCTCGCGCACGGGGCGCCCGGGTCGAACCTCATCGGGCCGTCCGGCGGCTTCGGGACGGGGTCGTCGAGTTCTCGGACGGCTCGGAGGTGCGGGCGCAGGAGATCGTCAACGCAGCCGGCGTCGACGCTCCGGAGCTGAGCCCGACGTGCGCCATCGAACCGCGACGCGGTCACCTCCTCCGGCTCGGCCCGGCACCGGGGGCGCTCTCGCACGCGGTCGTCGAAGTCGGCTACACCGGTTCGACCCGGTCGGACGAACCGGTCTCGGTCGCGTTCAACGCCCAGCCGCAGGTCGACGGGTCGATCCTGCTGGGAAGCTCCCGGGAGCGGGGGGTCCGAGACCCCGGGGTCGACCCTGCCGTGATCGACCGGGTGCGCGAGCGCGCCCGGTCGTTCGCTCCCCGGCTCGCCGCGCTCCCGACGCTCGAGGTGCGCAGCGGCGTCCGTCCGGCGACCGCCGACCACCGGCCCTGGATCGGCCGCCTCCCGGGGACCGTAGGACAGTGGGTCGCCGCGGGACACGAAGGGTTGGGCATCACGGCTTCGTTGGGGACCGGCCGGATCATCGCGGACCTGCTGAAGGGGCGGCCCGCGGCGATCCCCATCGCCGGCTTCTCGCCGACCCGGGCGCGGAGTCCATCGGCCGCTACGCGGCTGGCCGGAGCGGATCGATGAGCGGCGACCCCGCGGGCCGGATCTGGCGGGGCCTCTCCGTCGCCCTGACGACGCCGTTCGATGCTCGGGGCGAGGTCGAGATCTCCCGCGCGGCCCGTCACGTCCAGTGGCTCCTCGCGGCGAACGTTGACTCGGTCGTCGTCGCCGGCTCGCTCGGGGAAGGGACGGCGCTCCGCCTCGAGGAGAAGGTACGGTTGATCGAGCGGCTCTCGCGGGAGGCCGGCCGGGACCGACCGGTCGTCGCGGCGGTCGCGGCCGCTCGGACCGTCGACGCCGTCGAACTCGCCCGAGCGGCGGCGGCCGCGGGGGCGTCGGGCCTGCTCGTCCTCCCGCCGATGATCTACCGGGGCGACCGGCGCGAGGTCTCCGAACACCTCCGGGCGGTCATTCGGGCGACCGACCTGCCCGCGATGATCTACAACAACCCGCCGGCGTACGGAACGGACATTCCCCCCGAGCAGGTGCTGGAGCTCGTCGAGGAGCTGTCGTGCCTCACCGGCGTGAAGGAGTCGAGCGGAGACGTCCGGCGGATCTCGGCCCTCCGTGAGCTGCTCGGGGAGCGGGTCGAGATCGCGGTCGGGATCGACGACGCGCTCCTCGAAGGGGTCGCCGCCGGGGCGACGGGGTGGGTCGCCGGCCTCGCGAACGCGCTGCCGCACGAATCCCGCCGGCTGTTCGACCTCGCCCGGTCGGGGACGTTCGACCGGGCGCGGGAGCTGTACCGCTGGTTCCTGCCGCTCTTGCGGATGGACGCGGAGCCGAAGTTCGTGCAGAAGATCAAGCTCGTGGAGGCAGAGCTCGGGCTCGGGAGCCCGCGGGTCCGCCCACCCCGCCTCGAGCTTTCGGGAGCGGAGCTGGCCGAAACGCTCGTGACGATCCGTCGGGCGCTCGCCGATCGGCCCGGCGGGCCGGGAGGGACCCCCGGATCCGGGGCCCGCCCGGGTCCGTCGGACGGCGGGATGCCCTCCTCTCGGGGCGAGCCCCGCCGCCGGGTGCGACGGTCTCGCTCGGCCCCCGCAGACGTTTCAAGCTCCCGCCCTCCGCCTTCCGCCGAGCGGGAGGGAAGGGCGCGATGACACCGAGCCTCGAGGCGCGCGAACTGACGAAGCAGTTCGGCTCGTTCGTCGCCCTCGACCGCCTCACCCTCAAGGTCGATGGGGCGAAGTGCGTCGGCTTCCTCGGTCCGAACGGCGCCGGCAAGACGACCACGCTCAAGATGTTCACCGACCTGATCTTCCCGACCCACGGCGAGGCGTTCGTCAACGGCATCTCGGTGCAACGCGACCGCAAGTCGGCGCTCTCGTCGTGCGGGGCGCTGATCGAGTCGCCCGAGATCTACGGTTCGCTGAGCCCACGGGAGGCGCTCGAGCTCGTCGGGGCGCTGCGCGGCATGGCCCGCGCCGAGATCCGGTCGCGGACCGACGAGGTCCTCGCTGCCGTCAAGATGACCGACTGGGCGGACCAGAAGGTCGGCCGGTTCTCCAAGGGGATGAAGCAGCGGGTGAACATCGCCTCGACGCTCCTCTCCGACCCGAGCGTCCTGCTGCTGGACGAGCCGAGCACCGGGCTCGACCCGCGGGGGATGGCGGAGGTCCGGTCGATCATCCGCGACCTGAAGGGGCAGGGCCGGTTGATCTTCTTCTCGAGCCACATCCTGAGCGAGGTCGTCGACGTCTGCGACGAGGTCGCCCTCATCAACCACGGCAAGCTCCTGTTCTACGACACCCTGCAGAACGTCACCGCCCGGTTCACCCAGGGCGCGACCTCGATCGACGCCGAGTTCCTCGGCCCGGTCCGGGACGACGTCGCGGCGGGCCGGATCGCGACGCTCCCCGGCGTCGCGGGATGGAGCCGGCTCGACGACCGCCGCCTCTCCCTCATGATCCAGGGCGGTCCCCCGGCCCGGGCGAAAGTGCTGGAGCAGCTCAGCGCCCTCGGGCTCGGGCTCGTCGGCTTCCACGAGTCGCGCAGCGCGCTCGAAGAGATCTATCTGCGCGAGATTTCCACGGGGGATTCGTGAACGCCGATCCGATCGCCGCGGAGACGGTCGGCGCGCCGCTCTCCCGGGCTCCGCTCGGCTCGGTGCCGGGGACGTGGACGCAGGCGCTCCTCATGTCGCGCTACCAGTTCCGCGACTACCTGCGGTCGCGCCGGTTCGTCCTCATGATCGCGATCGTTGCGATCATCGCCGCGCTCCTCTCCACGGCCGTGCTGTACTTCCGGCCGGCCGCCCTCATCGACTCCTCCCTTGCCTTCTTCGGAACCTTCTGGGTCGGCGGCGCGGAGGTCCTGATCATCTTCGCCGGGATCATCTTTGGCGGCGACGCGATCGCGGGGGAGTTCCAGAACAAGACCGGCTACTTCCTCATGGGACTGCCGATCAAGCGCTGGAGCGTCTACGCCGGCAAGTACCTCGCCGCGTTCGCCGCCTCGGTGGTGACGATCGGCCTCTACTTCGTCTACATTGTCCTGTTCGGGGCGTACTTCCTCGGGTCGGGCGTCTTCACGCTCGCGCTCTTCGAGTCGCTAGCCCTCGCGCTCCTCTACCTCGCGGCGCTGCTCGGGACGACGTTCTTGTTCAGCTCGCTGTTCAAGACGAGCCTCTACGGCGTGCTCGTCGTGGCCGTCCTGTTCCTCTTCGGCTTCTCGATCGTCATCGCCCTCGTCGAGGACCTCGCGCACATCGAGCCGTGGTTCATCGTGACGTACGCGAACCAGGTGATCGCCTACCCGTTCGGCTCGATCCCGGCGCACGTCGGGCGGAACTTTGCGGGCATGAAGACCTACGCGCCGACGTACCTCGAAGGGATCCTGATAATGCTGGGCTACTTCCTCGGGACGGCGTTCGCGGGCCTCGGCCTCTTCGAGCGGGAAGAGTTCACCTAGCGCGGCGTCGCCGTCGCGAGCGCGCGACCTACGCCGTATTCGCGGCAGCCCCCACCCGCGGCGCCACGCGCGCGGCGAGCAGGGCCATCGCCGGGACGGCGGGGACGACGAGGATCGCCCAGGTCTCGAACGGGTTCGCCGTGAGGGCGAGCACCACGCCGCCGAGCGTCGGGGCGAGGAGCTGGCCGACGCCCGTGATGGCGAAGAACGTCCCGTTGTACGCCCCGATCTCCGACGGCGGAGCGAGGTTGGACGGGAGCGTCGACGACGGGATCGAGACGAGGTTCTCCCCCGTCGTCAGCACGACGACCGAGACGAGAAAGCCGACGAGGATCGCCGACCGGACGAGCGAGAGCGCCCCGAACAGAAGGAAGCCGGCGGCGTACAGCGCCGTCCCGAGGACGAACAGCGTCGTGTGGCGGTGGCCGATCCCGAGCCGGGTGATCGGCCCCTGCGCGAAGACGACGAGCAGTCCGTTGACCGCCAGTCCCACGCCGATCCAGGCGTACGGGATCCCGAGGACCGCGTTCGCGTACAGCGGGAAGACGGCGCCCCACTGGCCGATCGTCAGCCAGGCGAGGGCGACCGACGCGCAGACCGCGAGGAACACCCGGTCCCGGGCCAGCACCCCGAGGCTCCCCCGGACGCTCATGCCGGCGGGCCGAGCTCCGACCGCTCCGGTCCGCTCGGCGCTCCGCGCCCGGTCGTACGGGGACGGCTCGAGGACGACGGCGAGGTACGCCGTGCTGGCCAGGAGGACCCCGCCCGCCAGGAAGCCGACGTCCGGGAAGCCGAGCAGGCCGATCAGGGCCCCTCCCGAGAAGACCCCGAGCGTGAAACCGATGTTCCAGCCGACCCGGGTCCAGGTGAACGCGAGGGTGCGGTCCGACCCCGCCGTGAAGTCGGCGACGTAGGCGGAGATCGCCGGCCCCGCGATCGTCCCGACGGTGTAGACGAGCGTCACCGAGGCGAGCAGGCCGGCCAGCCACCGGTCGCGCATCGCCGCGCCGACGAGCAGCACGGAGAGCGCCTCCGCGACCAGGCAGACCAGGAAGACGCGCCGCCGGCCGATGCGGTCCGTCACAAATCCCGCGAACGGCACGATGGCGAGCGGCACCGCGCCGGTGAGCGCGACCAGCAGCCCGATCTCGGCGTAGCCGAGGTCCAGGACGTTGCGCAGGTAGAGGACGAGGTACGGCGCGACGAGCGTCATGCCGCCGGCCCGGACGACCGAGCCGATGCCGAGCGAGCGCACGTTGCGGTCCAACCGGAGCCCCTCCCCAGGGGTGCCGAGGCGGCCGCGCTCCAAAGCATTATGGCCGAACGGACGGTCGCGCCGGGCGCGGATGGGCGACCAGGACCTGTCAAGCGAACTCGCGGGGCAGGGGTACCAGCTCACCGGTCGCCACAGCGCGGTGAAGCTCTGCTACTGGACGCGGGAGTCGCTCACGAAGGGCCGGGACTGCTACAAGGGCCGCTTCTACGGCATCGAGAGCCACCGGTGCCTGCAGATGTCGCCGGCGATCGACGCCTGCAACCTCCACTGCCGATTCTGCTGGCGCAACCAGGGGTGGGAGAACGACGGGGTGATGCCCGAGTACGACGACCCCGACGCGCTCCTCGACCGGTCGATCGACGCCCAGCGGCGGATCCTCTCCGGGTTCAAGGGGGACTCCCTCGTTCCGCTCGAGCGATGGGAGGAGTCGCAGTCGCCGCGCCACATCGCGATCTCCCTCACCGGCGAGCCGACGCTGTACCCGAAGCTGAACCGGTTCCTCGAGCTGTGCCACGAGCGCGGTATCACGACGTTCCTCGTCACCAACGGGACGAACCCGGACGGCCTGCGGGCGCTCGACCCGTTGCCGACGCAGCTGTACGTCTCCGTGACGGCGCCGAACGCCGAGATCTTCCGCCGCCTCACGCTCCCGAGCGACGACGGCGCCTGGGCGCGGCTGCGCACCTCGCTGGAGATCGTCCGGGACCTGAAGACCCGACGAGTCGTCCGGCACACGCTCGTCCGCGGCTGGAACCTCGGCTGGACGGAGGCGTACGCCGAGCTGGACGCCCTCGCGCGGCCGGACTTCATCGAACCGAAGGGGTACGTCTTCATGGGAAAGTCGCGCCAGCGGCTCGGCCGCGACCACGTCCCCGAGCATCCCGAGATCGCCGCGTTCGCGCGACGTCTCGCGGCCCGGACCGGCTACCGCGTCCTGGACGAGTCGCCCGAGTCGAAGGTCGTGCTGCTTGGGAAGAGCGAGCGCGACCGGTATCTCCCGGGCCGCGCGCCGCTTCCCGCGCCGGCCGAAACGATGGTCGCCGCGGTCGCCGCCTGACGGCCGGTCAGCCGACCCGCCAGTTCAGGACCTCGACGACGATGGCGGCGACGACGCCGATGCTCATCACGAGGTACGGGTTAAGCTTGAGCGACTTCGTCTCCTCCATGTCGTAGTACTGGATGAGACCGGCGGCGCTGGAGAAGCCGGAGCGGCGGCTGTCGGGCATCGTTCCTTCGAGGCGACCCCCTTTACATAACGGTTACCGGAGCCACCCCGGCCCGCCGAGGTCGACGATCGCGTCCTCCAGCGAGTCGCGCAGGCCCGAGGCGACGCCCGCGGAGCCCGCCGAGAAGCCGCGCGCGAAGATCCGCTCGAGGAACGGACGGCGCGGCGCGATGCGCACGGCGCGCTCCACGGGGAGACCGACCGCGCCCGCGAGCTGGGCGAGCGCCTCCTCCCGGTCCGCGAGCCCGTCGACGAGACCGAGCGCCGCCGCGCGGCGGCCGGACCAGACCTCGCCCGTCGCGAGCGCCCGGATCTCCTCGACCGGCCGGTGCCGCGCCTCCGCCACCCGGGCGACGAACCCGTCGTAGCTCTCCTGCGCGACCGCGAGCAGCTTTCCCCGCTCCTCGTCGGTGAGCGGCCGGTACCCCTGGTAGGCATCCTTGTGCTCGCCGACGTGCAGGAGGTCGACGGAGATCCCGAGGCGTCGGACGAGCTCCCGGACCGCGATGTGCGGGTAGACGACGCCGATCGACCCGACCTGGGACTCGGGGTAGGCGAAGACCTTCCGGGCCCCGAGCGCGGCGAGGTACGCCCCGGAGGCGCCGACCGCGCCGATCGACGCGTAGACCGGCTTGGTGGCGTCGAGGCGCTTCACGGCGAGATAGAGGTCGGTCGAGGCGACCGACTCGCCGCCGCCGCTCGACAGGTCGAGGAGCACGCCCCGGACCCGCGATCGCGCGCGGAGCGCCCGGAAGATGTCGAGGTACGGCGCGATCGAACGGTCGCGGATCGTCCCGCGGAAGCTGATGAGGGCGATGACGTCGCGCATCGGACCCCCGCTCGAACCGACGCCCGCTCTTAACGCACCCGCGGTCGGCGCGGGGTCATCGCTCATGTACCCCCGCGGCGACCGGGGACCGTGCGCTTTCTCGTGCGACCGCGAGCGCCCGTCGTGCTGCTCCTCCTCCTGGCCCCCGCGATCCCCGAGCTCCTCACCGGCTCGACGCCGATCTCCGAGCTCGCGCTCGACCCGTTCCGGTTCGCCCTCGCGTTCGGCTTCGAGGTCGGCCTCTACGGGGGCGGCGTGCTGCTGATCCGCGAGTTCACGGTCGCGCTGCGCAAGGGGTGGGCGTCCGTCCTCCTCCTCGGGGGCGCGTACGGGATCGTCGAGGAGGGTCTCGCGGTCCACACGTTCTTCCGGACCTCCGGTGCCCCGGTTGGGGTCCTCGGGCAGTTCGGGCACGCGTTCGGCGTGAACTGGCTCTGGGCGCTCGGGCTCACCACGTTCCACGCGACGTACTCGATCGCCCTCCCGATCCTGCTGGTCGGCCTGCGTTACCCCGAGGTCCGGTCCGACCGCTGGCTCGACGGATCGGCGCTCGCCGTCGTGGCGGCGATCTTCGTGGGGGTGGTCGCGTTGTTCTCGGCGAACGAGGCGTACCCTCCGACCCCGGGGGCGCTCGTCCTCTTCCTCGGCGTGATCGCCGCGCTCGTCGCCGCCGCCGCGACCGTTCCGGCCGCCCTGCTCTCGGTCCCCGACGGCCCCGGGCGGGCCGGCCCGTCGGGGCTCGTGCTGGCCGGAACGCTCGGCTTCGATGCGTGGGTATTGGTGCTGTTGCTCGCTGCCAACGGACGGGTCCCGGCGGCGATCGTCGCCGTCCTGTTCGTCGGGATCGACCTCGGAGCGCTCGCGTACGTCGTCCGTCGGGTCGGCGCGGCGGGGTTGGAGCGCTCCGAATTCTACTTCGCCACCGGGATGCTCCTCGCGCTTTGGGTCTGGGACATACCGCTCGAGTTCTCCATCCCGGGGATCCTCGGGGTCGCGGCGGTCGCCGCCTACCTCCAGTACCGCCTCGGGCGGCGGGTCCTCCGCCGCGGCCCGGTACCGGAACCGGGGCCGGGTCGCCCTGTCGGATGACGTCGACCCGTTTCGAACGATCCCGACGGTCCGGGGACGGTCGGGCGTCAGGTTTTGGACCGGGCGGGATGCCCCGCCGTGCCGGAGCGGACAGTGCCGTCGGGTACCACCGGTCGACCGACGTCGATCCGACCGGTCGTCGACGAGCTCGACCGGGTCGCCGACCGCCTCGTCCGACTGGAGAGCGCGCCGCTCCCCGAGGTGCGCGAGCTCCTCGGGCGTGTCGACGCGCTCCTCCGCGCCCACGTAGCGGTCGCTGCCGCCCCGGGGGAGTCCCGGGGCGAGCCGGCCGATTCCGACCATGCCCGGTTCCTCGTCTCGCTCGACCAGCTGTGGTGGTTCTACTCGATCGTCGAATCGGAGGACCACGGCGGTCACCGGCAGGCGCTCGGCCAGTACGGCCGGCTGCTCGCCGAGGCGCTCCGCCGCCACCTGGACGAGGAGGAACGGTGGATTCCCCGCGCCCCCGGGGGCGCCGACGCGCGCGCCGCCCCCGCGCCCTCGAAACCCTAATAGGCCCGCCGAGGGAGAACGGCGCGATACGATGGCCGGCCGCGCGGGAGAAGCCGTCTGGGTAGAGAAGTACCGTCCCGCGTCGCTGGAGAAGATGGTCGGCCAGGAGTCGATCGTCCCGCTCCTGCGCTCCTACGCCCAGAAGCGGACGATGCCGCACCTCCTATTCGCGGGACCGCCGGGCACCGGGAAGACGACCGCGGCGATCGCCCTCGCCCGCGACCTGTTCGGCGACGAGTGGCGGCAGTCGTTCCTCGAGCTCAACTCGAGCGACCAGCGCGGGATCGACACGGTGCGGACGACGATCAAGCAGTACGCGCGCACGGCGCCGATCGGCGGGGTCGGGTTCAAGATCCTCTTCCTGGACGAGGCCGACAACCTGACCTCGGAGGCGCAGGCGTCCCTCCGCCGGATGATGGAGCGCTACTCGAACTCGTGCCGGTTCGTCCTCTCGTGCAACTACTCGTCGCGGATCATCGACCCGATCCAGTCGCGGTGCGCGGTGTTCCGGTTCCGTCCCTACTCCGCCGCCGCCGTGCGGGCCCAGCTCGAGCGGATCGCGAAGGCCGAACGTACCACGATCGACCCCGAAGCGCTCGAGACGATCGTGACCGCCGCCGCGGGCGACCTGCGGCGGGCGACGAACCTCCTCCAGCTCACCGCCACGCACTCCGACCACGTCACGGTCGACACCGTGAAGGAGTACGCGACCGTGCCGCTCCGCCGCGAGGTCGAGGCGATGCTGACCGCGGCGCTCCGCGGAGGCTTCACGGAGGCCCGCGACCGACTGTACGCGTTGTTCACCGACCGCGGCACTTCGGGCGAGGAGATCCTCCGCGCGATCCACGGCTACCTGCCCGAGATCCCCGACGCGGCCCTTCCCGCGCGGGAGAAGGTCCGGCTGATCGAGTACCTCGGCGAGGTCGACTTCCGCCTCGCCCAGGGCGCGTCGGACCGGATCCAGCTCGAGGCCGTGCTCGCCCACATCGCGGCCGGCCCGGCGGCCCGCTCGTAGGGAGCCCGACGATGGCGCGGCAACGGTCGGTCGGCGCGAAGCCGACGGTCGCCCGCCGCGCCGTCGCCGTCGGGGAGCTTCGCGTCTCCGCGGCGACCCGCACCGCGATCCGCACCGGCCGCGTCGGCAAGGGCGACCCGATCGCGGCCGGCGAGATCGCGGGCCTCCTCGCGATGAAGCGGACCCCCGACCTGATCCCGCACTGCCATCCGGTCCACCTGACCGGGAGCGGCGTGGAGCTCACGGTCGGGGCCCGCGCGGTCCGGGTCCGGGCGTACGCGGAAGCGCTCGACCGGACCGGGGTCGAGATGGAGGCGCTCGTCGGCGCGTCCGTCGCGCTCCTCACGGTCTGGGACATGGTCAAGTACCTGGAGAAGGATGGCCGCGGACTCTACCCCGCGACGTCCCTCGGGCCGGTCCGGGTCGAGTCGAAGGAGAAGTCCCCCCCATGAGCGGATCGTCAGCGGCGACCGGGCGCCACCACCTCGGAGGAACTCGCTCGCTCGGCTTCGCCGTCGTCTCGTTGTCGGACACCCACACCGTGGACGACGACCCGTCCGGGTCGCTCGCCCAGAGCCTGCTCGCCGCCGCGGGCCACAAGGTCGTCCATTACGGGCTCGTCGCGAACTCGGTCGCGGACCTGCGCGAACTCCTCGAACCGTGGCTCGCCGAGACGGCCGTCGAGGCCGCGATCACGGTAGGCGGCACGGGGGTCAGCTCCCGGGACCTCACCATCGCGGCGCTCGAGGCGATGGGCGGCCGGCGGCTGGAAGGGTTCGGCGAGATCTACCGGTCGGTCAGTTTCGCCGAGGTCGGTCCCCTGGCGATCATCAGCCGCGCCTCGCTGTTCGTCCTCAAGGGCAAGCCGGTCTTCGCGCTCCCGGGCAGCGAGCGCGCGGTCCGGACCGCGATCGAGAAGCTGATCGTCCCGGCGGCGATCCACCTGGTCGAGGAGCTCGAGCGCTGATCAGCCGGTCGGCCCCGTCGGCCGACCGGAGCGCAGCCCGAGGGCGCCCATCGGCGGCGGTCCGGGGTCGAGAAGCTGGGGGGCGAGCCCCTGCCGCCGGCAGAACTCCGACCAGGCCGCGTTCGCCTCGGTGTGGTGGGCGAGCAGGATGCCGTTCGGCGCCAGGGCATCCCACGCCGCCCGGAGCTCGAACCGAGCCCGCAGCGCGTCCGGGCCGTTGTCGTAGAAGAACAGGTCGACGCGCTGCCCGTCCGCGAGGATCTGCCGCAGCCGGTCCTCGGAGCTGCCGAGCGCGAGCGTCCACCGCGAGCGGAAGCTCGGGGGGACGAACTGTCCGACGGAGACGTTCTGGACGCCGGCGGTCCGGCCGGCTGTCGGACCGGGGCCGAGCGAGACGAGCGCGCCGGAGCGGTTCGCGTCGAGCGCCGCGAGGATCCAGGCGGTCGAGTAGCCGGGGCCGACCCCGGTCTCGACCACGCGGTCGGGCCGGGTCGCCCGGACGAGCAGGTACAGGAGCGCCCCCTGGGGGAGCTCGTGGGTGAAGGCGACACCCGCCCCGCGCTGGAACAGCGTGTCCGGCAGGCCGCCGTCCCGCAGCTCGCGGCGGAACGGCTGGAGGGCGGCCGGCGCGACGCCGGCCAGGGCGGCGACGCGGTCGAGGGACGCCTGGCGGAAGTACAGCATGCGCTGGCGGATCGCCTTGCGGACCGCAGGGGAGACGACGGGGGCGCGGGGGCCGACGCGGTCGACCCAAGGGACCGACGCGCCCGGTACCCCGGGGTCGATCGGGAGTACACGGTCGGGGTGGGAGTTGGGGAGCGGAGAAACCATGCTCTCCTTATGGGGCGCACGTTACAAAGAGTATTCGACCGGACCGCGCGCGGCGCTCCGTCGGCCCGGGGGCTCCGTTCCGCGAAACGAGGCGGCCGGTCACCGTCGGGCCCCTCGGTGGCGCTCGCGTCGCAACCCTCTTTAATATCCGGCACACCTCGTCGGGTCGAGGACGCGATATGCCCGTCGAAGAGGTACTCGGAACGACGTTCGACAAGTTCACTCAGGGGAGTTCCTCGGCCGTCATCGACGTATGGGCGCCGTGGTGCGGCCCGTGCCGGATGGTCTCGCCGATCGTCGACCGGTTGAGCGAGAAGTACAAGGGCAAGGTCTCCTTTGGCAAGATGAACTCGGACGACAACGGCGAGAAGGCCGGTGCGCTCGGGATCATGAGCATCCCCACGCTCCTGTTCTACAAGCAGGGGAAGCTCGTCGACCGGATCGTCGGGGCGTACCCCGAAGAGGTCATCGACGAGCACGTCCGGCGCCTCCTCTGACTCCGCGGCCCGGGGAACGGGCGTGACCGCCCGCCGACCCCCGTCGCCCGTCCGGTAGCCGCCGGGGGGGCCCGGCCGTGACGCCCGAGACGGCCGACACGCAGCTCGCGCGCTATTCGTTCCAGCGCAAGCTCGACGAGATCGCGGCCGCGCGGGGGCGCGCGACGGAACTGATCAGCCTGTACGTCTCGCCGGGGAAGCAGATCTCGGACGTCATGAACTACCTGCGGAACGAGTACGCGCAGAGCTCGAACATCAAGAGCCGGACGACGCGCAAGAACGTGATGTGGGCGATCGAGTCGCTCATGGGGCGCGTCCGCGCCTACAAGGAGCCGCCGTCGAACGGCGTCGCGTTCTTCGTCGGCAGCAAGGCGGTCGGCGCCGACAAGTCCGAGCCCGTGACGTTCATCGTCGAGCCCCCCGAGCCGCTCAACACCTACCTCTACCGGTGCGACTCGACGTTCTTCCTCGACCCGCTGCTCTCGATGGTCCACGAGCCGGACCTGTGGGGGCTCGTCGTCCTCGACCGGGCGGAGGTGACGCTCGGGTTCCTGCGCGGCAAGCGCGTGGAGACGCTGCGCAACAAGCAGTCGCAGGTGCCGAGCAAGCACGGGCGGGGCGGGCAGTCCGCGCACCGGTTCGAGCGGATGATCGAGCACGCCGCCCACGAGTTCTTCGTCCGCATCGCGGAGATGTGCGCGGAGGCGTTCCTGCCGAAGAAGGACCAGCTGAAGGGGATCCTGCTCGGCGGCCCGGGCGCGACGAAGGAGTTCTTCTACAAGGAGGGGTTCCTGCACTACGAGCTCCAGCAGAAGGTCGTCCAGCCGCTGTTCGACACCGGCTACACGGACGAGTACGGCCTCAAGGAGATGGTCGAGAAGGCGACGCAGACCCTTCACGGCCTCGAGCTCACGGAGGAAAAGCGCCTCGTCCAGCGCCTCCTGGCCGAGATCCGCAAGGCGGAGACCGGGCTTGCCGCCTACGGCGAGCGGGACGTCGCCCACGCCCTCGAGATCGGGGCCGTCGACACGCTGCTCGTGTCGGACGGCCTCCGCCAGCGGCGCGTGACGTTCAAGTGCACCGCCTGCCAGCGGGAGTTCGGCCGGTCGCTGCCGGACGACGAGGTCGACCGGGTCCTCGACGGCCCGTGCCCGAACTGCGGCGCGCGGTCGCTCACCGAGACGGCGAGCGAGGATTACGTCGAGGGGCTGTTCCGCCGCGCCGCCGAGTCGGGCGCCGCCGCCCGCCTCGTCTCGACCGAGAGCGAGGAGGGGGAGATGCTCGTGAAGGCGTTCGGCGGGGTCGCCGCGCTCCTGCGGTACCCGGTCGCGATGGCGCCGGTCCCCCGCCCGCCGGCCCGGAGCTGAGCGCTCGACGGGGCCGGGCGTCGTAGCGACGCCCCACGACTGGCCAATCTACCAGAGGTGGCCGAGCGGGTCGTCCTCGGCGGGCGCCGGTTCGGGAGCGGGGCTCGGCCCGTCCCCCGCGCGGCCGCCGGGCGGATACAGTGCGGCGTTCGGATAGACTGGGGCCGGGGGCCGCCGGCGGGTCATCACGACAGCGGCGATCAGGACGCCGACGGTCGCGACCGCGCCCACGAGGAGGAAGAACCGGAGCGGAGAGTTCGGTCCGCCGGCGAGCGGGCAGCCGAGGCCCGTCATGAGGCAGTGGCCCTCGCTGGTCGCCGCCGCGGGAGTCTCGGGCTCCCCCTGGATCGTCGTGGAGTTCGTCCCGCCGGCCGCCGGGGCGTTCATCGCGGGAGCGGCCCCGGCGGCCGCGGGGGCGACGTCGGCCGCGGCGTTGGAGCTCGCCGACTGTACGTCGAAGCCTGACGCGACGATCGGCAGGTGCCCCTCGTACGAGCTCCCGGCGTGGACATCGAGCATCGAGGTGGTGACGATCGCGGTACCGGCCTGTTCGGTCGACCACGGGTGGGTCGCCGACGCGAACAGGTCGGCCGACGCCGGGACGAGGATGGCCCCCTCCTCGAGCGAGAACGGACCGGTGATCGTCAGGTTCGCGGCCGGGTACGCCGCGCCGCGGTAGGCGAACTCGGTCCCCGCCCGGTAGCTTCCGGCGACCCCGATCGCCCCCGAGCCGGTGACGGAGAACTTCCCCGACGCGTTCGCCGGACCGGGGAGCGCGATCAAGGTGCCGTGGGCGTCGTAGAACCACGCCCACGCGACGTTCCCGACCGCGGTGTACGTGCTCGCCGAGCTCCACGTGTCCCCCGCCGAGACGTTGAGCGGGAACAGCCCGAGGGGGGTCGAGAGGTTGACCGAGAGCGTGCCCGAGACGTTCACGTCGAGCAGGCGGTCCCGAAGGACGGTCGACCCCGAGGACGAGTCTTCGCTCTCGCGCAGCTTCTCGTCGAGACGTACGGTCGAGTTCAGCAGCGCGAGCGCCGGTGCGGTGCCGTGCGGTTCGGTGACGGTCCCGTCGGTGGTGAGGTTCGCCCAGGCGTCGGTCGACTCGAATGCGTGGTCACTGAAGTTCGCCTGGATCCGCGGCGCGGAGCAGGACGGCAGGCAGTACCGGATATTCTCCAACAGACCGATCGTCCGGACCGCGTTCACGGTGAGGATCCCTCCCGAGAGGTTCTGCGTCTCGTTGAAGATCACCGAGTATCCGATGGTGGCGCTCCCCTCGTAGGTGTACGCCCCCGCGACGCCGCGGAAGTCGACGGTGCGCAACTCGCCGTACGCCCACGTCGGAGGCGTCGCCGCGCCCGGTCGAGGAGTGGCCGAAGTGAGCCCGGAGGCGACCATACATACGGTCAATAGGGCGGACGTCACTGCGAGCGCCGACGTGGTCGACCGGGCCCGCAGCGACCGGCGAATGACTCCTCTCACGGTCGTCTCGAGAGAACCGATGAGCCATCGCCTTCTTAAACCGGAGTTTCGCCGCCCGCCGGCTCCGTTGGACTCCATGCTACGCCGTCGCAATTCGGGAGGCCGAGCTCCGTGCGCGCCCTGACCGAGTCCGAAGCGCGGGTCATCGCGGTGATGCTGGCCGCCCGCCCCGACCGGGAGCGCGAGCGGTTGCGCCTGGTCGAGATCCCCCGTTCGACGTACCACGCGGTCCGGCGTCGCGCGTACGAGGAAGGGTGGCTGCGCGACCGGTACATTCCCCACCCCGTCCCGATCGGCCGGCCGGTCGTCACGTTCCTGCTGGTCCGCCCCTACGCGGACCGATTCCCGGAGATGGTCGACCTGTTCTCGCTCGACCCCGGCGCGGTCGTCCTCTGGACCGGCTCTCAGGTCGCTGTGGCGGTGCTGTTCCATCCGAAGGAGTCCGACGCGCGTCGGCTGACCGACGCCCTGGTGAAGCGCAAGCTCGCGCCCGCCCCCACGGCCGTCTCCGTCCGCGCCGACGGGCCGACCGTGCCGGTCTACTTCGACTTCGAAGGGCTCTGGTGCAACGTCGTCGGCCTTTCGGGGACGCTCGCCTACCCGCACGGGCTCGGGGGCGGGGGGGAGGGGGGCGAGGCGCCGGAACCAGACCACGGGACGGTCTCGCTCTCGTCCCACCAGTGGTGGGCCGTCGGCGAGCTGCTGCGGCGCCCGTTCGTGGCGGCCGAGCAGGGCCGGGGCGCCCACCTCGTCGGGCCGCTCGGCCTCCCGTTCTCCCAACGCCGGCTGTTGCAGCGAGGGTGGGTCACGCATCGCTCGATCCTCGACCCGTCGCGGCTCCCGCCGTATCAGGGCCGCTCCGCCGACCAGGTCGTCCTCCTGTCGGGCACCCCCCGGAAGGGAGCCCGCCCGGAGGTGCTGTTCGCCACCCTCTCGCGCGACTCCCGGGTCTTCCCGTTCCTCTTCGTGGTCGGAGCCGATCGTTGGCTCGTCGGCGCGATGGGCGGCTCCACGCCCCCGCCGGAGGAGCTCCGCGCCGCCCGTCGGCCGGTCCTTCCGACGCTGCAGCAGTTCCTCGAGGGGATCGAGATCGTCCAGGAGGCGGCGAGCACCTTCCGGGCGCCGATCGACCATCGGTACGACCGTTTGCTCCCTTCGGGACCTGACGGCGCCGGTCGAGACCCGAAGGGACCTCTCGCCGTGTGAGGGGAGGCGGGGGGTCTCCCGCCGGGACATCGTTCGGCGCGGCGCGTGGGAAGGGATTATCTGCGAAAACGCGCAACCGCCGTCAGGGCGCGTAGCCTAGCCTGGATAGGGCACCGGGTTCCTAACCCGGCGGTCGAGGGTTCAAATCCCTCCGCGCCCGACTAGTTGCGGGTGTAAACGCACGCGAGCGGAAAGATGCTCTGTAGTGGATCGAACCGGCCCCCGGACGCCAGGAGCTACGGGGATTGGTACTCTGGGTCTTCTGTAGCAGCGCCGCCGTGCACCTTGGGCTCATCCCACGAGGACATGGGGTCCTTGAGAGCGTACCAGAGAATCAGGGCCTGAATCAGGCCGAGCAAGAGGATGACTGTCAACACCCACGAGGACAGAAGCTCGCGAGTCCACATGGGGGCGGAGGCGGGAACCATCCAACGGATTGTGTACAACGCGACAGTTAGCCAAACGAGACCGAGAAGTCCGTTCGCATAAATCATGAGCCTCGTAACTGGCTTGTAAAGCGAACTCCAGCGGGAGCTAGTCCTCCAGTCCCTAGCTTCCTTGTACCTCCGCATCAGACTGGGTCGAAGCTTCCAGAGTTGTCTGTGGAGCGCAAGCGAATCTTCCCGAGCAGCAAAGCTGTGCCCCCAGAGGATCAACGCCGTACCAAAGCCCAGAAACGCGATAATCAATCGGATGAAGTCATACGCGGCAGGAATCACACCGTACGCGAAGAGCAGCGCCCCTTCGCCAATCAGACTCGTGCTGAATTGGGATACGGCGAACTCTTGCTGTTTGAGCATTTGTTCCCAGAGTAGTTCCCCGTCGCCGGTTTCTGCACTCTGGCTGGGCTGCATAGATTCAGGAGTGGAGGTCATTTCAGCCGGGGGATGAATTTGGGTTGATAGACATTTCGAGCAGTCAGTTTGGTATCGTAGTCGGAACATCTGGCTGCACGCCTAGCTAGGCTCGACGCCCTAGGAGACTCGGAGCAGCAGCTCATCCCGGAGGCCCACCCGCGCCAGTACTTCGCGGAGGGGTGGGTCACCCTCAGATCGATCAACGGGTCCAAGTTCGTACTCGGGCAGGCATACGCGAATCGGCCCAAAAGTGAGACTCAAGACTCGAGGTCCATGACTGCCGTCTAAGATGGCTTAACGGGTACGGATTCTCCGAGCACCGACTATATAGCCCGTGGCGGGACTCTGTGTCGCGTGATGCCCGACCCAATCTTCACTAAAGTGGTGGAGGTCCTGGGAGTGAGCCGTGCCGTCGAGTCCGCCACCGGTAAGGCAATCTTTCAGGTAACTTTCGGCGAAATGGTGGCTCTGTCCAATCCAATGCGAGGGTTCTTTCCGCAGCCCCAAGGGACGATGCCCCCAGAGAAGCTGGGGGTAAACGTCCTCGTCCTCTTTTTCGATGCTTCCGGATCGGCGCCTTTCCGGGTCGGCTCGAGGTGGACGGTAAACGTTACGAGTTCTGGGGAGATTACGGTAAAGCCGGTGAGCGCATGACATTCGGCCCGGTCCAAACCGTGCCGTCCCTCCCTAACGACTTGGAAGGGCTGCCCACGGATATCGGTGTAATCGAGCGGGTCGATCCAAGCTTCAGTCGGGGAAACCGGACTCGCAACTGGCCGAACAGTGTGAAGATTTCGGATCCGGACCCCCTCACCTGGGAGGAGCTGTTCGACCTCTCCCTGTCTGAAGCCGAAGTTCGAGCGGGCCGATACTTGGTTGTCTCTGAGGATATCACCGATGAAGAGTTATTCCGCATGCTTGAGTCTGAGTAAGAAAGAACTCGATGAACAAACTCTGGATTCCGAACCACTTTCGCGCTCTGTTTAGAGCCAAGAGGTCCGGGCCAATAGGAATCTTCGAGGGAGTGAAGGAGGGGATTAGATCGCTACGAGTACATCCGCTTCCTGCGACGCTAGGGGAGAAGAAGCGCTGGGGGCTGGAAGATGTACTCGCGCTAAGAGTCAACAGAGACAATCGAATTCTGTATGGCGTGCGGGAGATCGAGGGTGCCCCCGTCGTCGCGTTATTCCGAGTGTGCAGCCACGAACAGTACCGTGAGCCTGAGAACCTGACGGCCAGCGAAAGCGCCTTTTTCTCCCAGACGGCCGAACTCGTCCTCCAGCAGACCGCAGAGAGTGAGCAAGTGGCCCGGAAGATCGAGTCGAGCGCCCCTACGGGTCAACGGGTAAGAGTCGACCCGAGACGGATGTATCGGTAAACTGACCACTGGGGGGGAGGTGGTCCTCCGGACCCCGCGAGCAGTGGGGCCGCACGTTGAGTGACACCCGGTCCGCCATCGGCAGACACGCGGCGTATCGTACCGGGCGGATCAGTGCGACCGACCTGCCTCTGATGGGAGCCCCACCCCAAGCGACTGCGCACCAATGTCCCTACCGACCGGTACGTACTCGGGGAACCCCGAAGGTTGACTTGGTGGGATTGGCGGCTGCGCCCCGGTCCCTTTGCTCCTGGCTCACGGCGTCCTCCCACAACCTCCACCCGCCCCCCCTGGAGTAGGAGGTAGGTGGCGGGTGGTGAGGGCCCCTCCTCCGTACCGGCATGGCGCATACGGGTAGAGGAAAGTGCGTTACGACATCACCACGTCGCCAATCGGTTGCGGACGCCCCGAGCCGCTTCTCTGGCATGTCCCTTACCCACTGGGCAGGGCCTTCTTCCGAAGCGTCACGAGAGCGGGTGAGACTGAACTACACTATCGCCCCGGAGCTCTCGCCTCCGAGGGGGCATTAGGGCTCCGCTCTGTGACGCGTCGGGCGCAAGCCGAAGCCCAACCAGCAAGGGGTGAGGCGCGGATTGAATCCTCGAACCGCCTAGGGGCCTTCCTTGAGAACCTCTAGAGCCACACCTTCCCCTTAACCGTCTGTCAGGATGAGTCCACTGAGTTCCCCGGCCGCATTCGAATTGCTAGTTGGACGAACTCCTCCGCGCCCTGGTGGACTTGTGTGCGCAGGTCCGCACCGCCGCTCGTGCTCCGAAAGGGACAGAGTCCGTACCCCGTCGAGCCGAACCGTCCGATGATCGGAAACGGCCGGACTCCCCGGTGGCTCTTCCTCGGTTAGCTTGGTCCGGGGTCCGCGCTGGCGGGAGCTTCTCGCGGGGGAACACGTAAGCTCCACTTCCCGCGGCTCCCGGCTCGCGTCGAGGAGTTCCTCGCGGGACGGATCTTAGGCGGGCAGGTTCATCTTTCTCAGGATCTCGGCAAAACGCGGGTCCGAGCGCACGGGGGCGGTCCGTGCGCCGTACCGCCAGACGTAGATCGGCAACCGTCGCTCCGCGCGGCAGATCTCGAGCCATCGGAAGCAGTTGTCGAGGTCGTCGAGGAGAAAGTACGTCCGGGCGATCGCCCCGTCGGGACGCGTGGGCTCCGGGAGCTCCTCGAGCGGGCGAAGGATCTCGAGGGCGCGGACCCGGTCGCCCTCGGACGCGGCGAGCGCGGCCCGCGCGGCGGTCATCGCCGGGCGGTCCGGGAGGAGGTCGTCCATCCGATCCAGGACCTCACGGAACGTCGCCAGGTCGTCGCGGAAGAGCGCCAGGTACCCCTTCCGATCCTGATACAGGATGCCCCGGTTCTCGACCTGCCCGAGGCGCTCCAGCCGCTCTTCGACCCGGTCGGTCTCCTCCAGGCAGATCCGCAGGTCGATCTCTTGGGCGAGGGCGATGGCACTCAGCGGATCCAGCTCCTCGGCGAGCGCGTATTCCTGCAGCGCCTCCCGAGGTCGTCCCAACTCCGCGAGCAGGGACCCGTACCACATGTGACCGCCCGCGTAGCTCGGGTTCAACGCGATCGCCCGCCGCAGCTCCGCTTCCGCCCCCGCCCAGTCGTAGTGGTCGGCGAGCGCGAGCGCGTTCGATGTGTGGGCTTCGGCGAGGTCGGGGTCGAGCTCGAGGGCCCGCGCGGTGTGCCGGCGGCTCGCGGCCGACCACACGGCCCGGGGCGATCCGTGGTACAGATGCCCGAGCAGACTTTCGACGTCGGCGAGCCCGGCGTGGGCCGCCGCGTTCGCTTCGTCGAGCGTGAGGGCCTGCTCGAAGTGGCCCTTGGCCCGTTCCAGGTCGGCCTTCTGCACGCCGTGCATCGCCGCGCGACCCTGAAGGTACTCGAGGTACGAGTCGGGCCGCGGAGCGTGCCGCCCGTCGAGTCGAGCCTCCTCGCGCTCGAGCAGCCGGATCTGGAGCGCCTCGGCGACGCGCTTCGCCATCTCGGACTGGACCGCGAAGACGTCGTCGAGCTCCCGGTCGTAGGTGCTCGCCCAGAGGTGGGCCTGGGACGTCACATCGATCAGCTGCGCGGCGATGCGCAGCCGAGATCCCGCCTTTCGGACGCTGCCTTCCAGGACCCAGCTCACGCCCAGCTCGACGCCGATCTGAGGGATCGGCTTCGGCGTGGTTCGGTACGGCTCCACGGAGGTCCGGGCGATCACCCGGAGCTTCCCGAGCTGGGAGAGGACGGTGATCACCTCCTCCGTGAGCCCGTCGCTGAAGTAGGCGTCCTTCGGGTCCGGGCTGATGTTCGCGAACGGGAGGACCGCGAGGCGCCGCTCGGCGTCCGCGGAGGAGGGGACGACCGCGGGGGGCTCGTCCGCGGCGGCGAGTCGGTAGATGTCCATCGGATAGTGGACTCCCTTGAGCGACTTCGACTCGATCTTGTCGAGACTCAATTCGACCTTGTTGCGGACCTGGTCGAAGACCTGCTGCGACACCGCGATGCCGCCCGGCTCGGCGACCTGCTGGACCCGAGCGGCGATGTTGACCGCGTCGCCGAAGATGTCGGAGCCACGTCCCTCCACGTCCCCCAGGTGAATGCCGATGCGGATGTCGATCGGAGGCTCTCCGCGGTGCTCTCGATTGCGGGCGCGGAGCTTCTCCTGGATCGCCACGGCACACTCGACCGCCCGAAGCGCGCTCGGGAACTCCACCAGCTGGCCGTCGCCCGTCGACTTCACGGTCCGACCGGTGTGCTCCGCGATGAGAGGGCCCACCGGGCCCTCCTGCTCCTGGAGGAGGCGCAGGGTCCCTCTCTCGTCGGTCTGGGTCTTGTCGGTGAACCCCACCATGTCGGTGAACATGATGGCGGTGAGGCGCCGCGATGCGGCCACGCCCCCCAATCGGTGCCGGCTAAATGAGGGCTTAGGAAACTCGGTCGACCCGAGGTCCCGCGTCTCGATTCGAGCCACCCCGACGCTCTCCGCCTCCGGCGTACCCCCGTCGATGGAGCCGGTTCGAGAACGCTCGGGTAATCCTCCGCCCGCGATAGTTCGCCCTCCAAACAGGCTCGCACATCCCGTCGGATGGACTCAACACCCGTCGGCCCGCCTCGACGCGACCGGCTCGAGCAGGTGAAAAGCGGGCGGAAGTTGTACGGCCCCGGCGATGAGCGGGCAATCCGTCTTCTTCGACTTCGGGGGGACGCTCTGCCACTCGCACCCCGGCCTCCTTCCCGTCTTCCAGGAAGCGGCCCGGCGGGCGAGCGTCCAGATTCCCTGGCCGGAGTACCTGCAGGCGAACGAGGAGTGCTGGGACGCCCTCTGGCCCGAGGCGCCCGCAATGGTCGGTCGAACGCCGGCGTTCGCCGACCGGGTTCACGAGATGGCCCTCCGGCGGGTCGGTTTCACGGGGCCGACGGAGCGGTTTGTCCGCTGCGTACGAGAGGAGGCGACCTCCCCCCGGTGGCACCCGCCGTTCGAGGAGACCGAAGCGACCTTGCGTACCCTTCGGGGCGACGGGCACTCACTCCACGTCATCTCGGGCAACGTCGACTATCTGCCTGTCCTCATCGCGAATCTCGGCTGGTCGGGCTACTTCGAGACGGTCACCTTCACCCAGGAGGTCGGGGTCCAGAAGCCGGATCCGCGGGTCTTTCGGTTCGCCCTGGAACGAGCGGGCCGTGCCGCCGCCGAGTCGATCTACGTCGGAGATTCCTGGGAGTCGGACTTCCTCGGAGCGAGTCGCGCCGGGATGAAGGCGGTCTGGCTCAATCGATCCGGCCGGCCCGCGCCGGCTCCCGGCCGGCAGATCCGGACCTTACGAGACCTGGTTCCGCTCCTCTCCGACCCCGAGTTTTCGGGCCGCCTCCGTCTGGGACCCGGAGGGGAAGCTCCGGGATCTCCTCCGCCCAGAAAACGCGGGAAGACCGTGGGTCCGGCTCGGAAGGCGCTCCCGTCCACGCGGGGAGCGAGTGCGACGCGGTCGGCCGGGCCGGGTCGGTCGAGCCCCGCTGGGACCGCGGACCCGTAGCGCCGACTACCGGCGCGCGTAGAGGACGCGGTTGTCGAAGTCCTGCCAGATCACGCCGACCGTGGCAAACCCGGCGGCGCGCAGCCCCGCGAGATGGTCGTCGATCGTGAGCTCGCCGTGCTCGGGGTGGCTGGCGGAGCGCCGGTCGTGCTCTCGGAACGCCTCCCGGAGCTCCGGCACCCGTCGCGCGTCCCGCCACCAGCGATCCCACGCGTTCCAAGATCCGCGGGATTTCCGCACCGGCGCTCGGACCTTTCGCACTTTCTCGCCGAGTGCCGCGAGCTCCCGTTCGCGTCGTCCCCACGGCATCCGGTCGCCGTTGAGGAAGACGCCGCCACGCCGCACGACCCGTCCGAGTCCGAGGTAGAGCCGGCGCAGCTCTGGCCGAGTGAGCCAATGCAGGGCCGTGGTACTCACCGCGGCGTCGTAATGTCGGCCCCGTAGGACCGACTCCCAGCCGGAGCGACCGAGCTTTACGTCGATCCACTCCAGTCGCCCACCCTCATCGCCCAGCGCCCCCTCGCCGATTGCTCGCACCACGGGATCGTAGTCCAGGGCCGCGACCCGCGCCCCCGGGAAGCGGCGCAAGATGCGGACGCTCAGGGAGCCCGGTCCCGACCCGAGGTCGAGCACTCGGCACCGCCGGCCGATCGACGCCCCGAGCGCGTCGAGCATCGCCGAGAACCGGAGCTCCCGGTCGGGGTGAAACGCCTCTTGCTGCTCGTCCCATCGGCGCAACCACGAGCGCCAATCCACCGGGCGGCGCGCCGATCGCACGCGGAGACCATTCGCACCGGGAGTAAAAGCGTCGGGGCGCGCGATTCGGCCCCCCGGACGCGGGGCGCCGGAGGGCGGTTCGCCACACCTAAGGCCGCCGAGGTCTCCCCGCCGCGTGGACGGGATACCGCCGGGGGCCGCGGAAGCGGTGATGAAGATCCTTCGGGCGGCTCCCGAACCGGTCCGTCGACGTCCGCTGCTCGCCGAACTCGACCGCCGCGGCCACCGGATCTCGCTGGCCGGGCTCAATCGGGTCGTCGAGCATTGCGCCCGTCGCGGGTGGATCGAGGAGACCCCGAACGGGATCCGGGCGCGTCGCGCGCCGCCCGGAAGCCCCGAGACGCCCGGGGCCGTCTAGCCGGTGACCTCGGCCAGGTCCTGCTCGAGCGCCGCGAGGTCGACGCCCGCGGGGGTCCGGTCGGCCGTGAGGAAGTCGTCCGACAGGACGGCGTACGCCTCGTCGCAGTACGCCGACCAGAACCCCCACGTCATCCGCTTGAGCGCCCCCCACGTCACGACCGTGAGGCCCGACGGGTCGTACGCCACGACCGGCACGGCGTGGCCCCCCCACGACCCCGGCGCCCCCGCGCCGGTCGGCCCCCCGGCGGGGACCGACCAGACGGACTGGGTCTGGGCGGAGATCGGGAGCGCGAGCCCGATGTAGCACGCGCCGAAGATCGAGACGGTGTCGCGGACGTGGTCGAGGTTCCCGGGCTCGAGGGCGGCGTACGCCCGGATCGAGTGCCCCCCGATCCCCTTCGTCCGCCAGTAGTTGAGCACCTTGACCTCGGTCGCGCCGACGTCGTGGGCGTGGGTCACGGGGTTGTACCCGGAGACGGCGGAGTAGACGGCGAGGATCGTCGCGTCCGGGACGATGACGGGGCTCCCCGCGTCGGTCGTCCACTCCTCGATGCAGTGGCCGGCGGCGGCGATCGTGCAGTCGCCGATCGTGTTGTTCAGCATCATCGGCCACGCGGTGACCTTCGTCGCCCAGTTCGCGGACGGCGGCGGCGGGGGGAGCTCGGCCGGGCGCAGGTACTCGGCGAGCTCGAGGGTGCGGGGGTCGCGGAGCGGCGGCGCCTTGCCGAGTTTCATCGAAGCGTAGTCGACCATCGGCGTCCTCCGACCGTTCGAAAGGCGGCCCGGCGGTTTAGCAGTATCCGGCGGGACCCCTGCCCGCCCCGCTAGTCGCGCTGGGGGGCGGTCGAGAGGACGGGGTGCGGCGGGGTCGCGGGGGCCGGGCCGCCCGCGGGGACCATCGGGAGCGGCGTGCCGCCGTGCGGGACCGGAGGAGCGTCGGCCCGGCCGAGCCGGCGGCGGAGCCAGAACCGCACGTCCTGGTGGTACATGTTCCCGTACGGGCAGGCGCCGACGCAGTCCCCGACGCCGCAGCACTTCGTGCTCCGGTACTCGCCGGTCGTGCGGAAGTACAGCGGCATGTCGACGAGGCCGACCGGGCACGCCTTGGCGCAGTCGAACGTCGTGCACGCCTCGCAGACCTTGCGGTCCTTCACCTTCAGCTTGAAGAAGCCGACCTTCGCGAACGGGATGCTCAGCGCCCCCCAGTGGCAGAAGCCGGTCGTGGCGCAGTTGTACGTGCCGATGTACGGCGTCGAGACGAACATGACGAACCAGACCCCGCCGAAGTAGAGCTCGATCGGGAGCGGCAGCGCGGCCGAGTCGAGCTGGCCGCTCGCGACCTGGACCGCGGGGAGGAGGTGGAGGAAGGCGAGCAGCGAGACCGAGAACAGCGAGACGACCGCGAACCCGGAGGCGACGACGTACGCCGTCGAGAGCTGGCTGCCGAGGAAGTACCGGCCGACCTTGGACGTCTGGTTGAACTGGCGCATCTCGTTGATCGCCGTCCCCTGGTACATCAGGGCCGCCCCGCACATCACCGAGCAGAGCGCCTTCCGTCCGAACATCACGGTCAGCACGCCGACGCCGAGGTACATGAGGAGCACCGCGAGCGACACGCTCGCCTCGAACGGACCGCCGGCCCGCAGGCCGAACCCCCAGCCGATCACGGGCAGGCTCGCGAGCGCCGGGATGTTGAGGAGCGGCGTCGACGAGGTGAAGCTCGGGATGTAGACCGCCGCGATCGCGTAGACGGCGACGGTGAGCCCCAGGCGGTACTTCTGGGGGCGCTCCCGCGTCTCCCGTATCTTGAGAATGACGAGAGGGCCCATCGTGAAGCCGAGGGCGACGAGGAACCACGCGGAGGCGAGGATCGCGGCGGCGAACCAGAGGCCGTTGTAGACGAGCGCGTTGGCGACGGCGGTCGACGAGCCGCTCGGGTGGACGAACGGGATGTACTGGACGAACCCGCGGCCCGCGATCTCGAGGTCGAGGAGCGCGCCGAGGAAGAACTCCGTCAGGAACGTGAACAGGAGGAACAGGAAGACCCAGAACGGCCGGAGCAGCCACGCCTCCCGCTCGCCCGTGTTCTCGGGCGGAGCCGCGAGCGACACCACCGAGGCGAGGGCGAGCTGGGCGACGACCGCGATCCCGAGGAGCCAGGCCGCGTGGTCGAAGTCGAACAGGAACCAGCCGGCGGCGGTGGCGACCGCGGCGAGGGACCAGGCGACGAGGTACCGCGAGACCGACCCGGAGAGCTGCTTCGTTCGGTAGAGGTACTGCAGGGCGACCACGAACATGGCGACGATGAGCGAGCTGCCGACGATCGCCGCGCCGGCGATCCAGTCCCGACCCCCGACCGTCGTCGGGGAGAGCAGCAGCAGTGCGGCTTCTGCTCCGAGCAGGAGGCGCAGGCGATAGTCGAACCGGCCCGCGGTCGCGACCGCGAGCACGGCGACCTCCGCCGCGACCGCGCTCAGGAACCCCGGCGACACGATCGCCGCGAGGAGCGGGAATCCGACGCCGGCGACCGGAGGGACCAGGCGAGCGGCGAGCAGCACGACCCCGAACAGGAGGTCCGCGCCGATCAGGAGGGCGACAAGGACGTACGGTGGTGTCCGACTCGAGCGCGCGGCCGCCGGGGCTCCCGTCGGGAGCGGGACCTCGCGCCCGGTACCGAGGAACGCGGTCAGTGCGAGCGCCCCGGCCGCCGCCGCCACCGCCCCGATTGAAAGGGGAGAAACCCCCGTCAAGCCGAACGTCAGCGCCGCGAGGCCGATCCACGTCGCCGTGAGCAGCCGCGCGGCCCAGGGGGAGGGCGCCGCGTCGGGGCGCCGGAGCCACGGGACGAGGGCGAAGCTCGAGGTCGCGACGACGGCGCCCCCGGCGGCGACGCCGATGGCCCAGAGACCGCCGTCCATGGAGGGGTTCGCTTCCGGGGGATGGGCGATGCCGATCGCCGGTCCTCGACCAGAGAATACGGTGGGTCGACCTATTTAGCGAGTGGGGGCGCCGGGGTCGGGGCGCTCGCTAGAACTCCCCCGTCTCGCCGCCCTCGCTGCCGCCCTCGTTGTTCTCGAGAAGGGAGCCGCCGTTGTACGTCACGTTCTCGAGCCCAACCTCGTCCAGTCCCACGATCGTCGTCGGGACAGCGCCGAGCCCGGCCGCCCGAACGTCGCTCCCGGCGTCGACCGCCAACCACCAGAGGAACGTGAGGAGCCACGTCGCGTTCGTCATGCTCACCCGGTCCGAGTACGCCGTCCCCAGGTCGTGGTAGACGGCAAAGTAGACGAACTCGGTGATCGGGTAGCTCGAGGCGCCCGCGGAAGCGACGAGGGAGTCGTTCGCCCAGTCGCCGCGCTTCGCGGCCGAGCCGTTCTCGTGGGCCGCGGCGGCCGCGGACGCGCCCACCGGGCTCGGCGCGACGAACTCGCCCGCGGGGTTCTCGATCAGCGCGACGCTCGAGTTCGCCGGGACGGCTTCGCCGGCCTCCAGGTACCCGACCGCCCCCGGCGTGGCGGCGAGCGCGGCCGACATCGCGGCGGAGCCGTTCGCGGCGAGGCCGTCCGGCCACGCCGGCTGCTCGCCGACCCCGACCGAGCGATTCCATGTCGGGCTCGACGTGGCGAGGAACCCCGTGAGCGCCGCGTTCGCGCCGCTGGCGTCCGACCGGTAGACCGGGGTCACGGGCGGAGCGCTGCCGAGGTCGGCCCCGGGGTTGAGCGTGGCGATCGAAGGGTCGTCCCACGACGTGATCGCCCCATCGAACAGGCCAGCGAGAACGGACCCAGTCAGCCGCAGGGGGCCCGTGAGTCCCGGGAGGTCGTAGACGATCGAGATCGGGTTCGCCGCCTCGGGGAACAGCGAGACCGCCGAGCCGAGGCTGCCCCGGTCGGTGACGTCAGGAAGGGCGCTCGAGACGACGGCTTCGACCCGGTCCGAGGCGAGGTCCGGAACGTAGCCGTCGCCCGTTCCGGAGTCGTCCACGACGTGCACGCATCCGCCGCTCCACTCGGAGAAGTCGGTCGCCCAGCCGGCGAGGGCGTCGTGCAGTGCCGGATCGGCATGCGCGCTCACCGAGACCGTGAGGTAGACAGAAAGGTAGCTCGGGACGTTCGCGCACTGCTGCGCTCCGTAGATCCCGACCGTCCCCGTCTCGCGGGGGCCGATCGCCCATCCCGTGAGGTCGCCGATCCCGACCGACGCGCCGACGAGCACCACGACGATCCCGACCGCGAGCCACGGATTCAGTCGCCGTCGGGGCGGGAGGACGAGCCCGGCCCGGGACGCGGCCTGCTCGAACGAGGCGTCGGCCGTCGGCGCGGCGGCCGAGCCGTCCTCCTCCATCCGTCCCCCTCCCGACCCCGGAGCCGAGGGGTCGACGGCGAATAGAGGCGCGGCCTCCCACTAAATACACTTCCCCCGCGTCGGTCCGCGCGCGCTCCGGCGCTCCGTCTACGCGCGCCGCCGGACGGAGGCCTTATATCGAAATCGATAAGTGCCGCGGCCCGAACCGTCATGCCGGCCCGGATCCTCGGTCTGTACTCGCTCGCCTGCATGGACCGGGACGGCAGCGTCTACGGTTACCGCATCTCGCGCGAGATCGCCGACCGGACCGAGGGCGCCTGGCGTCCGGGGCCCGGCGCGATCTACCCGGCGCTGCGGGCGCTCGTCGACCGGGGGCTCGCGCGCGCCGTGCGCAAGGACCGACGGCTCGAGTACCGGATCACCCCACGCGGCCGCGTCGTGCTGCGCGAGATCCGCGAGCGCCGACACCGACCGGCGTCCGCGCCCGACCTCTCGGTCCTGTGGGCGGAGATCGCGGGCCTTCCGGACCCCGGCGAGTTCATGCTGCGCCGGATCCGCCGGGCGACCGGGGCCCTCGCCGAGTTCGTCGAGCGGGAGTCCCGGTCGGACCTCGGCGCGAGCGCGTTCCGCGCCCGAGCGGTCGCCGAGCTCGCGGACGCCCAGCGCCGGCTCTCGAACGCCGCGCCGCGCCCTCCCCGGGCGGGGCGGGCCCCGGGGCCCGCGCGGAGGAAGTGACCGGATGGCGGCGACCGACGCGATCGAGATCCACGGCGTGTCGAAGCGGTACGGCTCCGGCGAACGGAGCGTGCTCGCCCTCAACGGCATCAACCTCACGATCCCGAAAGGGACGGTCTTCGGCCTCCTCGGGCCGAACGGGGCCGGCAAGACGACGGTGATCAAGATCCTCACGGGGATCAGCCCGCTGACGGACGGAACGGCGAGCGTGGCCGGCTTCGACGTCCGTCGCGAGTCGCTCAAGGTGCGGGCCCGGATCGGCTGGGTCGCGGCGGAGGTGATCCTCGACGACGACTTCAGCGGCTGGGAGAACCTCCAGCTCCAGGCCCGCCTCCAGCAGCTCACGGATTGGGAGGAGCGGGCGAACGAGCTGCTCACCTACTTCGGGATCGCCGACCGGAAGGCCGACAAGGTGAGCACCTACTCGACCGGGATGCGCAAGAAGCTCGAGATCGCGCTCGCGCTGCTCCATCAGCCGATGGTGATCTTCATGGACGAGCCGACGATCGGCCTCGACGTCGGCACGCGCCGGATGCTCTGGGACATCGTCACGGGGATCCACCGGGAGTTCGGGGTCACCGTGCTGCTCACGACCCACTACATCGAGGAGGCGGACGCGCTCTGCGACCGCGTCGCGATCATCGACCAGGGGAAGATCATCGCGGAGGGGACCCCGGCCGAGCTGAAGGCGCGCGTGAAGGCGGACATCGTCGAGCTGACGCTCTCGGACGGCACCGACCCGAAGGTCCTCTCCACGCTGCCCGGCGTCCAGGAGTGCCGGTCGCAGGGGACGGGATGGATCCTGCGCGTCGACTCGTCCGAGGAGTTCCTGCCGAGGCTCCTCTCCGCGGTGCCGGCGGAGCACCTGCGGCGCATCACCGTCGAAAAGCCGAGCCTCGAGACAGTGTTCCTCCAGCTCACCGGCCGCCGGATGGCCCAGGACGAGCCGATGCGCGACATCCGCAAGTTCTACCAGCAGATGCGGAGGCAGCGGCTGTGAAGAGCCAGTTCTGGGGGCTGTACTCCCGGGAGATCCTCCGGACGTTCCGCAACCCCCTCGTGCTCTTGCTCACGCTCGTCCAGCCGTTCATGTGGCTCGCCTTCTTCGGCTCGGCGTGGTCGCACGTCGCGTCGCAGGAGTCGCAGTACTTCGGCTCGGGCAACTACATCGCCTTCCTGCTGCCCGGGGTGCTCTCCACGTCGATGCTGTCGGTCGGGATGTTCGGGGCGATGAGCACCATCCAGGACAAGCGGTTCGGTTTCATGAAGCGCATCCTGATCACGCCGACGACGAAGGAGGTGATCTTCCTCTCGAAGACCCTCGGCTCGGCGACGCGGGGGCTCGTGCAGATCCCGATCATGATCTTCGCGGCGTACCTCTGGGGGGTCCACTTCGGCGCCGTCACCCCGATCGAGTGGGCCGCGTGGGGCGTCATGCTGTTCTTTTTGGCGATGGGGTTCTCGAGCCTCTTCCTCGCGGTCACCGCCCCGTCCACCGACTGGCAGACGCCGGCCGTCCTCGCGAACTTCGTGACGATGCCGTTCATGTTCGCGAGCGCCGCGCTCGTCCCGACCCCGGGGTTCCCGGGCTGGATGAAGGTGATCTCCGACCTGAACCCGATCACCTACTCGGCGCTCCTCGGCCGGGCGTTCGTCCTCCACCAGACGGTGCCGTGGAACTACCTCGGCATCATCGTCGGCTTCGGCGTGATCGGCCTCGTGATCGGCTACTTCGTCAGCGCCCGCTGGCTCAAGGTCGAGTAGGCGCCTCGTCCGGCGCCGCGACCGACGCGACCGCGTAGTCGGTCCCCTCCCACCGGTCGTCGTCGGGCCAGTAGAAGGTGAACCGCCAGGCGAGCCCCGGCCGGCCGAGCGGCTCCAGGTCGACGAAGTAGAGGCCGATCCCCGTGCCGGTGGCGTCGCGGTCGCTCACCGTGCGCCAGCCGTCCGGGCTCGCGCGCAACCGGAACGGCCGGTCGGCGATCACCCGCAGCGGCGCCTCGGGGGCGATCGTCGACGGCCGCCGGTTGAACTTCCAGATCTCGAGCGGCCGGCGGATGCGACCGCGGGCGAGGTACCGCTCGGCGACCGGGGGCTCCCGGTCGAAGACGACCCGGTCGGTCGCCGACCGCAGCAGCTTCAGGTACTCGGAGTGCGCCCAGGCGAGCGGCATCGCCGCCTCGGTCGGCCGGCCGAGGGCGAGGTGGAGGTCGGGCCGGTCGGCGGCGTCCCAGACCTGCTCGGGGAGGAGGCCGTTCGCCGTCGCGACGTTCTCGAGCGTCTGGAGCTGAGGCGTCGGGTCGCGGCCGGCGGCGAGCTCGTAGTGGCCGCGCTCGCCGGCCAGGAGCGGCCAGGCGCGGCCGACGCCGTAGCCGGCGTACGGTCCCCCCTCGGCGGTCTCGCCGTAGCCGTCGTGGTTGTACCGCCGCCAGACCGCGCCGTACGGCGTCTCGACCTTGAGCAGCCGGTCGACGACCGCGAGGCTGTCGACGACGAGCGGGTCGTCAGGCCGTCGGATCCCGTAGCGGACGAGGTCGAGGAAGCCGGCGTCGACGATCTCCCGGGCCGGGAACCGGCGCGGGGCGCCGGGCGGCAGGTTCGGGAGGTCGAGCGACCCGAGGTCCGACCCCTCGTTCGGCGTCGGGTCGTCGACGTGGGCCGGCCGGATCCGCACATAGTGGCGCGCGATCCCCGGGACGAGCGTCCCCGGCGCCGCGACGGTCCACCGCTCGACGCGGCTCTCGAGGAAGTCCGCGTACTCCTGGATGAACGCGGCGGTCGCCGGGTCCCCGTGGGCGCGCGCGAACGCGGTCGACACCGTGAGGGCGGCGATCGACGCGGCGAGCGTCGACGGCGAGTAGCCGCCGACCTCCTCCCAGCGGTCCTGCTCCGTCGCCGGCCCGGCGAGGATCAGGAAGCGGACGGCGCGACGGACGAGCGGGTCCGGGTCGAACTCGCCGAGCTCCCGCGCGTCCTTCAGGCGGGCCGCGAGCAGGATCGGGAGGGCGACCTCGTCCAGCTGGATCCCCTGCCAGTACGGGGTCCCGTCGACCCAGAAGTTCTGCGGGAAGCCGCCGTCGGGGCGCTGCCGGGCGCCGAGGTAGATGAGGGCGCGACGCGACGCGTCCGGCGACCCCACCGCGAACAGCGCGCTCGCGGTCGCGACCAGGTCGCGGGTCCAGACGAGATGGTAGCCGCCCCGGTCGGAGTCCGACTTCGCCGATCCCCACGGGATCGACAGCGACGCGATGAACGCCCCGGGGTAGACCTTGTCCTCGTGGGCGAGCAGGATCGAATGGCTCGCGCGCAGGAGCTTGCCGCCGTCGCCCGAGCGCGCCGCGAGCGGGAGCTCCCGCGCCGACGTCCGGTTCCACTGTTCGATGAACCGCCGCTGGTGGACGTCGAACGGCGTGGCGAGCGACTGGAGGAGCGTCGTCGCCGCCGACTCGATCGACTCCCCGAAGGCGAGCGCGAGCGTGAACTCGGCGCCGTCCGTGAACGGGAGCTCGCCGGTGAGCGCGACGTTCCCGTTCGGCGCCCGGTCGAACTCCCACCCGAGCGACCGGTGCTGGGCGAGGTCGGTCCATCCGTCGCTCGCGCCGACGTACCCGACGGAGCTCCGGGTCCACGGCACGGTCGCGGCGAGGACGAGCGCGACCCCGTCCTTCTCCGCCGCCAGCACCGGACGCCCGAGGAGGTCGTAGACGGTGGCGCTGTTCCCCCATCCTCCGACGCCGAGGTGGGGGGCCGCGAGGACGAAGAGGCGGAGCCGGTCCGCGAGCGCCGGGCCGACCTCGAGCCGGGTCCGCAGGAGCAGGCACGGCTGGTGCGGGTCGCCGATGACCGTCTTCGAGATCCGGTACCGACCGTCCGGGTCCTCGCTCGTGACGGAGTAGCCGAGCGCGCGGGCGTTCGGGCGGACCGTCGTCGTCCGCATCTGGCGCCGCTCCTCGTGGACGAACGTCGCGCCGTCCGACACGAGGAACTGCAGGTCGCGGAGCTGGGGCTGGTCGATCATCGGGAAATAGACCTCCGTCACGACGCCGCGCCAGAGCGTGTACCAGAGCCGAGCGTCGGCCGAGTACGCCGTCCCGACGCCGTCCTTGTTGCTGTGCGACCAGCGCGGCTCGATGCCCGGTCCCCCGAACGCGACCCGCTCTCCCCGCGCCTGCACCGCCCGCGGCCCCGACCCCGCGAGACGCCGTCGCCCTTCAGCGTTGCCGGCGGGGGCGATGCGCGCGGCGTTCCCGCCGACGGGCTTTTCCGAACGGCCGAGTAGGGGGCGCCGTGGAGTTGCTCCTGTTCGTGCTCCTCATCTTCCTCGCCGGTGCCGGCGCCGGCCTGGTCGGATCCCTGACCGGCCTCGGCGGCGCCGTGGTGGTGATCCCGGTCCTCCTGATCGCCTTCGACGTCCCGTTCCCGATCGCCGCCGGCGCGGGGCTCATCACGGTGCTCGCGACGTCGACGACCACCGGCGCCGCGTACCTTCGGGAGCGGCTCACCGACCTTCGGATCGGGATGTTCCTCGAGATCGCGACGGTCCCGGGGGCGCTGATCGGCGCGAGCCTGACGGTCTTCCTGACGCACGCGGACCTCGACCGGGCGCTCCTGATCGCGCTCGGGGCTGTCCTGCTGGCGACGATTCCCGGCGCGCTCCGACGCCGCACGCAGGACGCGGGCGGGGCCGCCCGACCCGACGCGCGCTCCTCCCGCCTCGGCCTCGAGGGGACGTACGTCGACGAGGCCGGTCTCTCGACCGACTACCGGGCCGCACGGACCGACCCGGCGCTCGGTGTCGCGTTCGGCGCGGGCCTCGTCTCGGGGATGTTCGGGATCGGCGGGGGCGTCTTCAAGGTGATCTCGATGGAGCACTACCTCCGGCTCCCGATGAAGGTCGCCACCGCGACGAGCAACTTCATGATCGGCGTGACGGCGGCGGCCGGCGCCGGCGTGCTCCTCGCCGCCGGCTACGTAGACCCGGTACTCGCCGCCCCCGCGGCCCTCGGCACGACCGCGGGCGCCCTGCTCGGCAGCCGCATCCTGCCGGGGCTGCGGAACCAGACGGTCCGGTACCTCTTCCTTCCCCTCATCGCGGTGCTCGCCGTGGAGACGATCCTCCGGGGGCTGGGATGGGCGTAACCAACACGCCTCCCGCACCGCCGCCGCCGTCGCGCGAGCGGATCCCCGAGGAGGCGTACGCCCGGATGGCGGTCGTGCTGCGGGTCGGGCTCGCGCTCTCCCTCCTCGTCTTCCTCGGGGCCCTCACCGCGTACCTCGCCCTCCATCCGCACGCAGCCTGGACGTCGTCCGCCTCCGACGTCTGGCGGCCGTACCTCAGCTTCCTCGGCCTGCTCGGGGGACTGCGCGCGGGGTCGCCGGTCGCGTACCTCACGCTCGGGATCCTCCTGCTCGTCGCGACGCCGCTCGTCCGGGTCCTCTCGGGGCTGTACTACTTCGAGAAGGGCGGAGAGCGCGCGATGGCGGGGATCGCGCTCACGGTGTTCCTGCTCCTCCTCTTCGGCCTGTTCGTCCTCGGGCCGCTCATCCGCTAGCGCGGGCGCCGGCGGACTACGTTGCGGTCCCGCCAATCGCGGCCCGCGCGGCCGCGAGCGCCCGGTCGGCGAGCGCCCGCGCGGCCGGTGCGCTCCGCGCCTCCGCGATGACCCGCAGGAGCGGTTCCGTGCCGGACGGACGGACGAGGACCCAGCCGCCGTCGCGGTAGACCTTGAGGCCGTCGAGGGTGACGACCCGCTCGGCGCCGGCCGTGAGCTCGTCGGCGACGCTTCGCAGGACCCGGTCGCGCGCCGCGACCGGGCAGTCGACCTTCTCCTTGACCATCGGATAGTGGGGGAGCTCCGCGAGCATCTCCGTGAGGGGGCGGTCGCTGCGGGCGAGGAGGTCGAGCGTGCCGGCGACGCTCATCGCGCCGTCCCGGGCGAGCTGGAAGGCGGGGAAGATCAGTCCGCCGTTGTCCTCGCCGCCGAAGACCGCGTGCGTCCGCTGCATCGAGTGGGAGATCGCAGGCGAACCGACACGGGTGTACTCGACTGTACCGCCGAGCGGACGGATCGCGTCCTCGACCGACTGCGGGGAGGAGATCGAGGTGACGACGATTCCGCCGTGGTGCCGGGCGACGGCGTCGCGCGCATGGAGCGCGAGCATCTCCTCGCCGGGGATGAACCGGCCCGCCCGGTCGACGTACACCGCCCGGTCGGCGTCCCCGTCGTGGGCGATGCCGAGGTCCGCCCCGACGGCGGTGACGGTCCGCCGGAGGTCCGCGAGGTTCGCCTCGGTCGGCTCGGGGAAGTGGCCCGGGAACGTCCCGTCGACCTGCCCGTTGATCGTGACCACGCGGCACCCCAGCCGACGCAGCAGCGCCGGGCTCGTGGCGGCCGCGGCGCCGTTCGCGCAGTCGAGCACGACCGTGAACTTGCGGGCCGCGATCGCGGCGCGGTCCACCTGGGCGACGATCCCGTCCAGGTACCGGGCCGCCCCGAGCGAGTCGCTCGCGATCTCGCCGACCCGGTCGTACGCTACCGACGCCGGGCTCGCCCGTTCGGCGGCCGCCTCGATCGCCTCCTCGAACTCCCGGCTCGCCTCGAGCCCGTCCGCGGCGATGCACTTGAAGCCGTTGAACTCGGGGGGGTTGTGCGAGGCGGTGACGATCGTGCCGAGCTCCGCGCCGACCCGCGGAACGCTGTACTGGATCGCCGGGGTCGGCAGGAGCCCGAGCTCGATCACTCGATGCCCCGCGAGCGCGAACGTCGCCGAGACGATCCGGGCGAGCCCGGGGCTCGACGTGCGACCGTCCCACCCGACGGCGAGCGGCCGCCCCGGTGGAACGACGGAGGCGATCGCCGTCGCGACCCGCGTAGCGAACGGGGCGGTGAGCGGTCCGCCGACGACCTCGCGGATCCCGTTCGTACCGAACAGCCGCGCCACGAAGTGCCCGGCGGCGGCGAGGCGACCGGCCGTATATGACGGTCAAGGGTTAATCCCGGCGCTCGCTCCTCCGCCATGGCGCCGCCGCGCTGGCTCGCCGACGAGATGCTCGGGCGCCTTGCGCGCTACCTTCGGTTCGTCGGGTGCGACACGCTGTACGTCCGGGACGTGAGCGACGACGAGATCGTTGCGCGGGCCGGCGCCGAGGGCCGGGTCGTCCTCACCCGCGACCGGGAGCTGGCGCGCCGCGCGCCGGGGGCGTTCTGGGTCGCGAGCCCCCACCTCCCGGACCAGTGGCGCGCCGTGCGCGCGGCGTGGCCCGACGTGCCGGCGGAGCTGTCGTACGAGCGCTGCCCGATCTGCAACGGGACGCTTGGACGGTACGCTCCCGGGACGGACCCCGTCCGCGAGGCCGGTCTCCCGACGGAGCGCGTGCGGGCTGGGCTCGAGGTCTGGGCGTGCTCGGCGTGCGGCCAGCTGTACTGGGAAGGGTCCCACGCGGCGCATATCCGCGCCCGCCTCGCCGCGTGGAGCGAGGCGGCGCCGGCGTGATCGAGCTGTGGATCGAACCGTCCGGCGAGGCGCCCGAGCTCGCGCGGGCCGAAGCGGTCGCGGCATCCGAGGCGCTTGGTGGACGGGCCTCGACGGCGACGCGCGACGGGCTGATCGCGATCGAGCTACCGGAGCCGGGGTTGATCGACGCGCTCGCCGCCCGCATCGCGCTGGCGCGACGGTGCCTGGTCGAGGTCCGGGGAGACCCGAGCGCCGTCCGGCGCCTGGAGGAGGAAGGCGAGAGTCGCGCCTCGGCGGCGATCCGGCGGCTCGGCCGCTCCCCCGGCGCGTCAGACGAATCGGTCCGCGACGCCGGCCGGCGGTACGTGGCGGGCGGCGGCACGATCGATCTCGAGCACCCGGACCGTCGCTACTGGCTCGCGCGCGGGCCGGACGGCGCCGACACGCTCTACCGCGAGGTGGCGGCCGTCGATCGCGCGGACAGCGCCGCGCGCCGGATGCCGCTCCTCCCGTTCCAGCGACCGGTGTCGCTGCCCCCTCGCCTCGCGCGCGCCGCGGCGAACCTCGCCCGGATCCGGCCGGGCGATCGGGTCGTCGATCCGTTCCTCGGAACCGGCGCGCTGCTCGCGGAGGCCGCGCTCCTCGGGGCCCGGGCGTACGGGATCGACCGCGACCCGACGATGGTGCGCGGAGCGCTCCGCAACTTCGCCCACCTCGGCGTCGAGGCGGCCCGATTCGCCGAGGGGGACGCGAGCGAGGTCGACCTCGACGGGGTCGAGGGGCCGTTCGATGCGCTGCTCACCGACCCGCCGTACGGCCGTTCCTCCTCGACCGACGGAGCGACCGCCGAGGAGGTCGTGGCGCGGGTCGTGCCCCGGTGGGCCGACCGTGTCCGGCCCGGCGGGCGCGTCGTTGTGATCGCGCCCGAGGGGGCGCCGAGCCTCCCCGCCCCGTGGGTCGCGCGGGTGGCGATCGCCGTACGGGTCCACCGCAGCCTCACGCGGGAGTTCCGGGCGTACGAGCGGGCCGGGGACGTTCACGAGAACGTGAGGTAGAGGTTCGTGGCGTCGTACCCGCCGTTGGTCGGCGGGCACAGCTCGATCGCGGCGAACCCGATCAGCACGTTCGTCGCCGCGTGCGGGTCGGAGAAGCGCACGGTGATCGCGGCGCTCGCGCGCCCGTCGAGGGCGACGTACTCCGACGACGGAAGTTCGGCCGAAGCCCCGGGCGGTGACGCCACGGTCGCGCCGCTCGGCAGGACGAACGTCCAGTTCGCCGACGCGGCCCACGCCGCGAGTTCGGCGGGATCGAGGACCGCCCCGCCCGAGGTGACGCTGAGGACTGTGACCTCAAAGCGAAAGCCGTGGTCGACCGGATCGTGGTTCTCCACGAGCACGGAGAGGTTCGCGGCGACCCCCGGGCCGGCGGAGCTCGAGTACTGGATCGCCTGGGGCGCGAGCCCGATCGACCCGGCCGGCAGTTGGATCGGCACGACCACGAACCCGGCGACGAGGACCGCGGCGACGACCGCCCCGACGGCGTACCGTCGATTCCCGAGCGGCGAGAGGTCGTTGAGCGGCGGCGGGTTGCGCAGGCCGAGGAAGAGGACGAGGACCCCGAAGATGAACCAGCCGAAGTAGAAGATGCTCAGCCCGAAAAGGGCGAACGCCGCCGCGTAGCTGACGTAGCGGGTGCGGTCGCCGAACACCGCGCGGAAGACGCGCCCCCCGTCCAGCGCGCCGATCGGCAGCAGGTTGATCGACGTCACGAGGATCCCGACCCACCCGGCGATGGCGAGCGGGTGGACGCCGGCGGCGGACGACGGGAAGAACGCCGAGAAGAACGACCAGAGGAGCGACGGCGAGAAGATCTCGTGGCCGTAGTTGAGGCCGAGGATCGTCGGCGCGCAGTAGCTCGCCGGCAGGACCGGCGCGTGTTCGGAGAGGTAGAGCCCACCGAGCGCGATCGGGATCGATGCAGCGAATCCGGCGAGCGGTCCGCCGGCGGAGACGTCGAACATCGCCTTGCGGTCGGGGAACGGGTCGCGGATGCTGACGAACGCGCCGAACGTGCCGAACGGGAGCGGCGGGGGGACCGGCACGAAGAACGGCAGCGATGCGTCCAGGTTCCGTCGGCGGGCGATCGCGTAGTGCGCGAGCTCGTGGAGGCCGAGGATCGCCATGATCGGCACGGCGAAGTAGACGGCCCCGTTCGTCACGTCGGCGAGCGTCAGGGACGAGCCGCCGACGTACGTGAGCCAGATGAGCGCCCCCGCGAAGACGGTCGTGGCGAGGGTCGCGCCGAGGAGCACGAGGTTGACCCAGAGACCCCGGGTGCTGACGCGGGGCCGGCGGACGACCTCGATGAACTCCTCGCCGAACTCCCGGCGCAGGAGCGGGATGTACCCCTGGTCGCGGAGCTCGCGGCGCAGGTGGTCGAACTGCCCTTCGAGCGTCGTCGGGTCGATGCGCACCGCGAGCAGGAGCGACTGCGGCCCGATCCGGGTCTCGTAGACCGGGAACCGGGCGGAGACCGCGGAGCGGATCCGCTCGAGCTCGGACGGACCGGGGGCCGGCCGGGGTCCCGGCCCGAGGGCCATCCGCTACGCCCCCGACGGGGCCTCGCCGGCCGACTTGCGAAGGCGGCGGGCCCGCTCCTTCGCGTTGTAGCCGGTCGTCGCCTCGAGGAACCGGTTGTACCGCGCGATCGTCTCGCGGGCGACCTCGTCGGCGACCTTCGGGTTCATCGTCACCTCGACCGCGAGCTCCTTGTTCTCGGCCCGGACGGTGAGGCGCACGATCGCGCCGTAGGCGGCGCTCGCCGACGCCCCATCGACCTGGGCGTCGCCAAAGCTCTCGCGGAGTAGCCGCCCGAGCGCCTCGGGCAGGAGGTTCGAGCGGTGGCTCGTCCGCACCGGGTAGCGTTGCACGCCCCCGGCACCGGGGACCGCGATAAAACCTCTGCCGGCGCGGGCGGGGTCAGACGGTCTCGATCTCGAACAGGACCCGGTAGCCGCGCAGCTGGTGCGTCACCTCGTCCGAGAGGTCGAGGATCTGCTCGCGCGTCGCCGAGCCCTGCCAGTCGTAGACGAAGTCGTAGTTGCCGTGCGTCGGGACGAAGCCGCAGGAGCGGAGCCGGTCGGCGACCTCCGACGGCTTGGCGCCCTCGCTGTTGAACGTGACGCGCAGGTACGTTTCCATCCTCGCTCCCACGCGCCGGGTGCGTCAAAGGGATTGCGGCCGGGCGGGCCGCACAAGGAGCGCGACCCCGCGGGCGAGGTCCCGTCCGCTCCGCCCCGGGATCGCGACCGGGTCGAGCGCCACCGTTCGGGAGCGGACGACCGCGAACCATCCCCCCCGCGGACGCCGCGCGATCCCGAGGGCGAACTCGTACCGGCCGAGCGCGCGCTCCGCGAGCCGTCGGGCACGCTCTGCCGGGGAGGGGTCCCGCATCCGCCCGACGGAGCGGATCCGAACCCGGGCCGCCGGGATCGCCCGGCGGGCGCCGAGTGTCGCCGGCCGCGCGTCGGCCGGGTCGTCCACGGCGAGTCCCATCGGGAGCGGGGCGCGGCGCCGACCGGTCCGGTCGATCTCGCCCGCGCGGATCCGACGGGAGCTCACCGGTGCGAGGTCGTCCGCGAGGACGAGAGGGACGACGATCACGGGGACGAGGGGCCGACCGAGCCGGCGCCGTTCCGCGTTCACGCGTTCCCCGCCGCCCGCGGTCTCGGCGGAGACGACGAGCACGTCGACCCCGGGGCCCACCGACCGGCCGAACCGGTCCGCAAGAGGGACAAGTCGCCAGCGCCCGGGGTACCGGCGGCCGAACCATCGGGCGAGCGCCCGCCGCCGGGTCGCGTACGGCTGGATCGCCGACGCCCGCGGCTTACCGAGTTGTCGGACGAACGCGTCGGTCGTGACGCCGACGGAGACTCGACGCCCGGCCGCCATCGCCGCCGCGAGCAGCGCCGCGTGGCCGGCGTGCAGGCGGTCGAACGTCCCGCCGAGGACGGCGTGGGCGTACCGCGGACGACGCGGGGCGGTCACGCGAGGTGGTTCGCGAGCAGGAGGACGAGGAGCAGGGCCGCCGTGCCGTAGAGGAGATACATGAAGTTGCGGCGGGCCCGGGCGCGGCGGTCGCGCTCGTCCTGGCACTTCTCGCTGCAGGTGTCGTCGCCGGCGGCGCAGACGCGGCCGCAGACCTTGCAGTGACGGTGGTCGTCGTCCACGGGAGTCCCGGTGCGTTCACGTCGCGCGCGGCCTTAGCGTTGCCCGCGGGAGCCGCCCGTCACGGGGCGGGACGCCGCAGGCGCCGGCGCTCGGCCGACTCGGGCGACCCCGGGTCGCCCCGGGCCTCGGCGACCGGCGGAAGCGTGGCGCGGGCCCGCGCGGTCCCCGCCTCCGGCGGGAACGAGCCGTCCGAGACCGGGGGGGCGGACGGGGCGGCGACCGACCGGACGGCCCGGTGGACGCCGCCGTGGGCGCGTCCCCGCATCGGCGGGGCAAGCAGCCCCTCCTCGCGGGAGATCTGCTGGATCAGGTTGAGCCAGATGCGGCCGTGCTGGGCGACGGCCGTCTCCATCCGCTCGCGGAGCTGGTCGTTCTCCGCGATCAGGGACGCCTCGACGCGCTGGATCTCCGTCTCGAGCGACCGGCGCAGCTCGCGCAGGTTCCCGCCGGACTCCTCCTGCGAGACCTTGAGCCACGTCTGGCGGACCATCGGCAGGATGTGGTCGTGCACGACCTTCAGGCGCCGGTCGAAGTCGTCGAGCTCGCGTCGGACGGTCCGCTCGATGTGGCCGACGTCGACCGCCTGCGACGGGATCGCGGTCTCCAGGTGATGGAGGCGCGTCAGGAGCTCCTGCTGCGCCGCCCGGATCCGGCCCTCGGAGTGGGCGACGGCGGCGGCGACCGCCTTCGACTGGTCGGCGTGCGCCCGCTCGAGCATCTCGTTGAGCCGCTCCTGGAGGAGCGTGTCGAGGTGCGCGGCGTCGACGGTGCGGGCGAGCGCCTGCTCGTTGTCGAGCTTCATCCGCGCGAGGAGGGCGAGGTACTGCTCCCGGTCCTTCTCGAGCGTCTCGCGCAGCTTCCCCTCGACGAACGACTGCATCCGGACCTGGAGGCCGGCGAGCGCCTCGGTCTGGGCCTCCGTGATCTCGGTGAGCCGCGCCTCCCGCTCGAGCGCGATCCGCTGCTCGGCCCGCGCGACCCGCTCGTCGGCGACGGCGGCGAGCTTCTCCTTCTGTGCCGTGGCGCTCGCGCCGAGCCGGCCCTCGAGGTCCTTCGAACGGCCCTCGACGAGCACGCTCAGCCGCTGCTCCAGGTCGTGGATCTCCCGGGACGTCTTCTGGGCGGACTCCGCGGCGCGGTCGTCCAGGAGCCGCCGGACCCGCGCCTCGATCTCCTCGCGGAGCGCGGTCCCCTGCTCCTTCGTCTCCGTGAGCTCGACGTCGAGCTGGGCGACGAGCGCGGCCCGCAGCTCCTCCTCCGACTTCGCGGCCCGGGCGTCGAACTCCTCGATCGCCGACTTGAGCTCGGTGGTGAACTTCGTCGACCACGCCTCGTTCGCCGCGTGCGACGCCGAGTCGCCGAGGGCTACCGCGCGCTCGTCCACGGCCGCCGCGAGCTTCTCCTCGAGCGAGCGGGCGAGCGCGGCCGGGTCGACCTCGGGCCGTGCCTCGAGGGCGCCGAGCCGGGCGGCGAGCTCCGACTGGGCCGCGGCGAGGGCGGCGCGGTGCGCCTCCTCCCCTTCCTTCAGCCGGGTCTCCATCGAGATCGCCCACTTCGCCTCGTGCTCGCGGAGCGCCCGCTCGACCCGCGCGTCGATCGCGCCGAGGTCGACGGGCGCGGCCGCCGGGGCCGGCGCGGGCGTCGGGGGTCGGGACGTCGGCCGAAGCGACGGGGCGCCGTCGGCCGCCGGGGCCGGCGGCGGCGCGGAGGAGCTGGGTGGCAGGAGCGACGGGTCCTCGCCGGTCGGGACCGGGACGCCGGTCGACTCGGGGACCGCGACCGCGACCTGCGGCGGCGCCCGGAGCCACGCGGGCAGCTGGCCGGCCGGGGGAAGGTCGGCGGTCGCCGGGACCGGCACGGGCGCCGGCGCGAGCGGTTCGGCCGCCGGCGGCGGCGGAGGGACGGGGTCGGCGGGGCGCGCCTGGAGGTACTCGTTCGCCCGCTTCGCGGCGTCGCCCGAGACCGCGACGGAGCGGCCTTTCGGCTTCGAGAGGAGCAGCGCCGCGGTCTCCATCGCCGCGCCGATCCGCCACATCTCCTTGCGCCGGTCCCGGCCGGTCGAGCGGTCGGTGTCGGAGAGGTGCCCGCCGAGGCGGGGGAGCTCGACCGCGTCGACGCGCCGCGCCACCTCCCGGCCCTTCTCCTCCTCGTGGTCCCGGATGTACTGGAGCACGAGGGGGAGGGCGTCCGGCTTCTTGCCGCTCGGCGCCTTCGTGAGGTCGCGCAGCGTGATCGAGAGCTCCTCCCAGCTCTTGAGGCGCTTATCGTGCCGGTCCCCGGCCGCCTCCCCGCGGGCGACCCGCATCACGGCGAGCGCCGTCGGGAGCTGCTCGGAGAGCTCGGCGAAGTTCACCTTCGGCGCCGGCAGGAAGTACGGGAAGACGAGGAACGCGCCGAGGGCGACGAGCGCCGCCGGCATCGCCCCGACGAGCTCGAGGACCGTCTGCGCCGCGGCCTCCCACTGGTCGCTCGCGACGATCACGACCGGCTCGGTCGTCCCCTTGCCGAACAGGAAGCCGTCGCCGACCGCCTGGTAGACCGACGGGTCCGGGTCGGCGGCGAGGCGACGGATCTCGCCCCGGCCGTCCATCGTCGCATGGGCGCGCAGGACCATGCCGCCGAAGTCGCCGCTCGCGAGCAGCTCGGCCGTCGAGAAGACGAGCGTCTTCATGCCGAGGCGGGGCCGGTCCTCGGTCGAGAGGAACATCCGGCCGACGCACGTGTACCGCTGGCCCGCCGCCGGATAGAGGAACAAATTCGGATAGAACGACAGCGACTGCGACGGGCCCGGGTCCCAGTAGTCGTGGGTGTCGGCGACGTTGATCGTGAGGTTGCCGACGACCCGGATCGACTCGAGCGTCTCCCTCAGCGCCGGGAAGTCGTCCGGGATCGTCGTGTAGCCGGGGCTCTCCGCCTCGTTGTCGACCTGGCGGCACCAGACGGAGGCGACCGGGGCGACCGCCCTCGCGGGGGGAGGGTCGACGACGGCCATCAGGACCCCTTGGTCGCCCGCTTCGCGAGGATCCGCTCGCAGGCCCGCGCGAGCGGGAGCGTCGTGTTGACCATCACCGGGACGCCGAGCGTCGGCGTGCCGATGGCGGGCGCCTCCTGCCCGCCCTCGCCGACCAGGAGGGGATGGCCTTCGCCGGTGGAGACGGCGCTCGAGACGAGGAAGACGTCCTCCTTGATCGAGATCCCGCGCCCCTCCTGGGCGACGAGGATCGTCCCCATCCCGGCGCCGTCGCGCCGGAGCAGGAAGTCGACCGGGTCGAACTGGCTGCGGAACGTCCGCTCGCGCACGGAGCGGTCGACCTCGCCGTAGAACTCCTTGAGCTTGTCCGCCTTCGAGATCGCGATCACGAGCGGGAGGTCGCGGGCGCGCGTGTAGCGGAAGACCCCCCGCGCGAGGTTGATCTGCTGCGCCTGGTCGCGCAGCGAGGCGAGCGCCGGGGAGAGGAACAGGATGATCGCGTCGGCCTCCTGGACGAACCGCCCGAGGAGCGTGAGCCCCCGGCGCCAGAGGTCGCGCCGGTCCGGCCGCCAGGAGTCGAAGTGCGGGATGACGCGGCAGCTCTTCTCGGTGACCTCGCCCTCGGCCGAGTCGATCCAGAGCCGGTCGTAGCTGAAGTAGTCGGCGATGATCCCGCCGGCCTCGTCGACGGTGTTGAGCTCCATCGCGCGCGACCCGTTCTTGTCCTCGGGCGTGCCGTAGCGGAAGTGCATCTTCATCTCGACGAACTGGTTGAACTTCGTCGGGAGCGGGTACTTCGTCAGGATCCCCTGGTCCTCCCGACCGGCGGAGAGCTCGACCCACAGCTTGCGCCGGTCCTCCATCGGCCGGTTCACGTAGTAGCGGGTCGTCGTCTCGAGGCTCTCCTCGGGGTCGGTCGGGTCGGTCGTCTCGTACGTCGTCTCCTCGAGGGCGACGTCGTTGTCGAGGTCGCCGTAGAGCGGGAGGTTCCCGCCGTCCTCGCGGGCCGGCACGTACAGGATCGGGAGGTTCAGGCCGAAGTGGCCCGAGAGGAATCGGAAGTACGTTGTCTTGCCGGAGGCGGGGATCCCGACGACGGCAATCCGCGCCGACTCCCCGGACGACTTCGACTCGCGTTTCGTCCCGGCGCTGCGCTTCGTCCGCGTCGTTACCTTCACATCACCCATGCTGGGACTCCGCTACCGCATCTCCGCGAGGCATATCTCGATGAAGTCGAGCGCCCCCTCGACGATCGGGCCGGCGCTCGAGAACTGGAGCCGGGCGTCCTGGAGCCGGCCGAAGACGTCCTCGACCGCCGCCTCGTGCCGGAGCGCGGCGTCCTGGAGGTCCCCCTCGCCGGCGAGCCGGGTCAGTTGGTACGTCCCCCGCAGCTCCATCAGGCGGCCGAGGAGGTCCATCAGCCGCTCCCGCGCCTCGGGGTCGGTCCCCCCGAGCCGGTGCTCGGTGTCGTCGATGAACCGGACGAGCGTCTCCGTCTCCTTGTCGTTCTGCATCCGCGCCTGGAGGAGCGCGAGCCGGCGGAGGACCGACGCCTGGCTCCCCGGGGGGAGCTTCTCCGCCTCGCTCCACGCCTGCAGGAGCGCGCGGGCCGCCTCGACGACCGCCCGCTGGGCGAACTGGATCCGCGCCTCCCAGTAGAGGCGCGTCACCGGAGGGAGGACCGCCTTCGCGTCCCCGAGGACCGCGAGGGCGCGCGCGTACTGCCCGCCGAGGTACGCCTCGATCACCTCGCCGAGCGGGCCGTACCGCTCCCGGAGGTACGCCGGGGCGCCGCCCGCGGCGGAGAGGACCCCGACCTCGAGGTCGGGCGACTCGAGGTAGTTCACTTCCGTCGTCGGCGACGGAGGGCGGGGGGCGCGCAGCCGGGAGACGGTCGCGTGCTGCTGGGGCTCCTTCAGCGCCCGGGCGGCGCTCGCCGCGTGCTGCGCGAGCTCCTCCGGGTGCATCTCCTCGAGCGGGCGGTCGTCGTCGTAGCCGACGTCGAGGAACGCCTGGACCATCTGGGCGAACAGCTGGGAGCCGGTCGTGACCTCCTGGAACCCGAAGGCGCCGGCGAGGCCGAGCTCCTGCGCCCGGGTCCGGAGCCGGTCGAGGAGGACGTTCATGCTGCCCGCGTCGACGCCGCGGTCGCGCTCGATGCCGCTGCCGATCCCGACGATGCGCAGGCTCAGCTCGGAGTTCGGCGGGAGCACGTACGGGACGAGGTCGGTGAGCCCGCCCTTGAGCGGTTCGTTCGGCTCGGAGCGGACCCCGAACCGGGTCGACGCGTTGTCCCAGCCGTCGGTGACGAGGACGAGGTTCCCCCGGACCCCCTGGACGCCGACGCGCAGGAGGTCGGCGCCGACCGCGATCGCGTCCCACACCGCCGACCGGCCGCTCGGCTGGAGCAGGGCGAGGAGGTTCTCGATGTACGGGAGGTTCTCCCGGTGGACCTCGCCGAGCGGGACCGGCACCCGGACCGTCTCGGTGAACGTCACGAGCCCGAACGGGGTCCCGGTCGTCGCCGCGTCCTGGAGGATGCGGAAGACGGCCGTGCGCGCGACCTCGATCTTCTGCCGCTCGCCCTTGGTCCCCTGCGGGTCGGGGAGCGGCGCGAGCATGCTCTTCGACAGGTCGAGCAGCAGCACGTTGCGCTCGCGGAGCTTGAGCTCCGGGGGCGCGACGGTGGCGTCCGGCATCGCCGACTGAGGTGCGCCCAACGTCGCCGGTCCTTCTCCGGTCAATCCCGGGCTACGGAACGGGCGGGCGCACCGTGCTCCACGGTCGCATTTACCGAGGTGAGGGTATATCTTGGTTCCGTCGCGCGGGGCCGACCGAGCGGACGGTTCCCCCTCGGCGGCCGGCGCGGCGCGCACGCCGCCCCAACGGTTATAACCCGCACCCGGGTCGGCCCGCCCGCATGGGCAGCATCCGGCAGACGTACATCAAGCGGGTCGCGATCGAGCTGATCCGCCACTACCCGAACGACTTCGGGGGGGATTTTGCCCACAACAAGCAGAAGGTCCTCGAGCTGACCGACCTCGGCCGCGCCGGCGCGGACGGGAAGTTCACGGTCGTCCACAAGAAGCTCGCCAACCGGATCGCGGGGTACGCGACCCGGTACACCAAGCGCAAGCGCGGCACCTAGACCGCCGCGCCGTCCCGCCCCGCGCGGTGCCGCCGGATCATTCGAACAGCCCGAGCCCTTCCTGCAGGTGGACGATCTCCACGGGGGTCGTCGGCCGTCCGACGAGCAGGCCCCGGGAGTTCGCGACGACGCACGCGCCGACGACGGGCACCCCGAAGTTGGCGCTCGAGCGGTGCACCGGGACGGCGAGGAGCTTCTCGGCGACCGCCGCCTCCCGCTCCGTCGCCTTCGGGTGGAGGACGGCGCCCCGGTCGGTCGCGATCCCGGCCATCCCGACGGTGCCGAGCCCGGCGATCGTCGCCCGGGCGGCGGGGACCCCGAGCGCCTCGGCGACCGCCGCGACCGCGGAGTCCGTGAACTCCGGGTGCACGAGGGCGCCCCGGTCGTTGGCGAGGACGTTGTTGCCCATCGCGTTGCGCCGGTCCCGCACGACGGCGACGCGCGCGATCGACTCGAGCGCCCGCCGCTCGCCCGGGTCGAGCGCGTCGCCGACGACGAACCCGTTCGAGTTCCCGGCCACGAGCGCCCCGACGACCTCCGACTCGCCGACGGTCGTCCGCACGACGCGGGTCCCGAGGACCCGTTCGAGCTCTCGCTCGAGCACCGCCGGAGTGGACGGGGGGACGACGACCGCGCGTTCCCCCGCGCGGACGAAGACGCCGAGGTAGGGGCTGCCCGCGAACAGCGTGCGACCGACCGGCACGCGACGGTCGAACCTCCCGCGGCTACTCGGCCTCGAGCAGATCGACCTCGATGAGGCCGTCCTCGAAACGGATCGCCTTGACGCGGACCTGGCTCGGGATGTGCTGGATCCCGCGCTCCCAGATGTGCTCGTTGAGCCGCGGGTCGATCCAGACGTCCTCCGACTTCCCCTTCATGTGGCGGACGATGAACCGGCGGACCGTCTCGAGCGCGTGGCCCGAGCGGCGGCGGCGCGACGGCTGGTGGCGGCTCGCCCGCAGCGGGATGACGTACTCGCGCTCCAACTCTTCGCGGCGTCCGGTCGGCGCTTCGGGAGACATCGGTCGGTTCCTCCGGATTTCACTTGTGCAGGTGGCCGCGCTTCCAGGAGTGGCGCTTCGGGTGGCGCGTCACGGTGCGGTTCGTCCGCTGCATCACCCACGCCGGCACGCGGCGGTTCGACTTCACGACGCGGAACAGGCGCACCTTGCGCGCGAGGCTCTTCCTACGGTTCGCCATCAACTTCCCTCACCGACGCGTGATGCGGATCTCCCGGCGGTCGGGCGCGATCCGTTCGAGGAGCGCGCGCAACGTCGGGTCGTCGATCGGACGCTGGATGCGGCCGCTGGCGGCGAGCGCGAGCAGCTGCTGCTCGACGGCATTCGCCACGTCGGGCTTGGCGAGCCGGATGCGACCCAAGCGCTCGCGCGCATCGGTCGTGAGGATGCGCCGGAGCACTTCGGAGCGTTCGGCGTCCCGGCGCTGGCGCTCCGCCTCCTGGGCCGCGTACGCTTGCGCGTTGACGGTGTCCGCGCCCTGCGTCTCCTGGATCTGCTGGAGCCGGCGCCGGCGCAGCTCGGCGAGCTCCGGGTCGTCGCCGTACGCCATCCCTGCTCACCGTCCGGTCTCCGTACGACTCAGAGGTACTTGGCGAGTACGGGCCGCTCCGCGGCGAGCGTCCGGAGGAGGTCGCGGCTCACCGTGTCGAGCAGCTTCTGCCCGGAGGCGCTGACGCGCCGCCCGAGCGTCTTGTACGGCTGCACGAGGCCCGACTTCTCGAGCTGCTGGACGATCTCGCGGAGAACTGCGCGCGAGCCGGTGCGGGCGTGGTACGGGGCGCTGCCCCGGTCCCGCTTTCCCCCGTACTCGGCGCTCAACCGCTCGACGCCGATGTACCCCTTGAGGTAGATCTTGCGCAGCACGGAGGCGCTGCGCAGGTACCACCAGTCCGGCTGCACCGGCGCGCGCTGCTTGTGCACGCCGGTCTTGACGAACTCGGCCCAGACCGGGGGCGTGACCGCCCCGCGGCTCTTGAGCTCGCCCGCCAGCTTCGCGAGCAGGGCGGACGTCGGGACGTCGTTCGGATGCACCATCGAGCGGGCGCCCACCCGGCCGGCGTATTTAAAGAATCAGCCCGGGCCCCTCGAGAATCGAGCGCACCGGGGGCCGCCGCGCGACCCGAGCGACGGTGCCTTTACTATCTCGCTCCGGCTCTACGACGACCGGCGGAGCCCCGTCCGCCCGAGGCGTCGATGACCCGGACCGCAGCGCTCGTGCTCAGCGGCGGCGAGTCGAGCCGGTTCGGCGGCTTCCCGAAGGCGCTGCTCTCGATCGGGCCCGAGACCGCGGTGCATGCGGTCGTCGCCCGGTGCCGCGACCGCGGCTTCGACCCGGTCGTGGTCGTGACCGGCGCCCACCCCGGCCCGATCGCGCACGCCGTCCGGGACCTCCGCGCCACCGTCGTCACGGCGGAGAACTGGCGCGACGGCCGGACCGCATCCCTCCAGGCCGGGCTCGCGGCCGTGCCGCCCGAGGCGGACCTTCTGTTCTGGCCGATCGACCATCCGTTCGTCAGCGACCGCACGATCGACTCGCTCCTCGCCGCCCGCGACTCGGACCCCCTCGCCGTCTGGTTCCTCCCCGAGTGGGAGCAGCGCGGTGGCCATCCGGTCCTGTGGCGGTCGACGATCCGCCGCGACCTGCTCGCGCTCCGCCCGGACGCCCCGATCCGCTCGCTGATCCCCGAGTTCGGGCCGCAGGTCCGTCGGGTCCGCGTCGACGACCCGGGGGTCCTCGCGAACGTCGACACGCCCGAGGAGTTCCGCGAGGCGCTCGACGCCTGGCGCCGCCGCGAGGGGGCGTAGGCCGTGGACCGCCGCACGGCGCGGGAGGCGCTCCGCCTCCTCGAGCACCACCGGCCGTTCGTGAAGGCGACGGTCGTGCGGGCGACCGGGTCGGTCCCCGGCAAGCTCGGCGCGACGATGATCGTGCGCGCCGACGGCACGACGCTCGGCACCGTCGGCGGCGCCTCGCTCGAGGAGGAGGTGAAGCGGCTCGCCGGCGTCGCCATCGACCGCCGCGCCGGGGACCTCCACCACTTCGAGCTCGCGGCGTGGAGGCCGGGAGGGCTCGCGAGCCTCTGCGGCGGCTCCGTCGACATCGCGCTCGAGTACGTCGCCGCGCGACCGAACCTCCTCCTCTGGGGCGGCGGGCACGTCGCCGAGGCGGTCGCCCGGCTACTGCCGTCGCTCGAGTTCGACCACTCGGTCGCCGACGATCGCGCGGACTACGTCGCGCGCGACCGGTTCCCGGACGCGGACCGGCGGGAGGTCGTCGCCCCGGGCCACCTCTTCGAGACGTTCGACCCCGCCGAATTCACCCACCTGTACGTGCTCGGCTACGACGCGCTCCGGGACCTCGAGGTCGTCGCGGAGGCGATTGACCGGTTCCCGAACCCGATCGGGCTGATCGCGAGCGCGCCGAAGCGCGAGCACCTCTACGCGCGGCTGCGCGAGCGCGGGGTGGCGCGGGAGGCGCTCGCGCGCATCCGCTCCCCGGTCGGGGTCGAGATCGGCGCCGAGACGCCCGCGGAGATCGCCGTGAGCATCGTCGCCGAGGTCGTGCGCGACGTCCACCCCCCGAGCTTACGTACTCCCGAGCGTGCTGCCCCGTCGCCCGCTCCTCCTACCGATGTCCGCCGCCGAAGCCGTTAGGTTCCGACTGAACGGGCAACCGGTCTCGGCGCCGTGCGAGGCGTCCCGGATCCTTCTGGACCTCCTGCGGGAGGACCTCCACCTCACCGGCACGAAACGCGGCTGCGACCTCGGCACGTGCGGCTGCTGCACGGTCCTGATCGACGGACGCCCGACCCTGAGCTGCCTCACGCTCGCCCGGCTCGCGGACGGCCGCGAGGTCACCACGATCGAGGGAGCGACCCCCCGCCAGGGCCTTTCGCGCCTGCAGCGCGCGTTCGTCGAGCATGGCGCGACGCAGTGCGGCTTCTGCACCCCGGGGTTCGTGCTGACCGCGACCGCGCTGCTCGCCGAGCGCCCCCACCCGACGCGCGACGAGATCGAGCGGGCGATCTCGGGGAACCTCTGCCGGTGCACGGGGTATCTCAAGATCGTGGAAGCGATCGAGGCGGCCGCGCGGGGAGGGGACTGATGGCGAGCCCGACCGCCGGGCCGTACCGCCTGCTCGGCGCGCGGGTCCCGTACGTCGAGGGGCCGCTCAAGGTCACCGGCCGGGCGGAGTACACGGACGACCTCCGGCGCCCCGGTCAGCTCGTCGGGCGCCTGTTGCGCAGCCCGTGGCCCCACGCCCGCCTCGTCTCGATCGACGTCGCGGCGGCCCGGGCGATCCCCGGGGTCCACGCCGTCCTCACCGGCGAGAAGTACCCGATCCCGTTCGGCGTCCTCCCGATCACGCACGACGAGACCGCGATCGCCGTGGAGCGGTCGCGCTACATCGGCGACATCATCGCGGCAGTCGCCGCGGACGACGAGCGGACCGCCGAGGCGGCGCTCGCCGCCGTCCGCTGCGAGGTGGAGCCGCTCCCCGAGTACGCGGACCCGCAGACCGGGCTCGCGCGCGTCGCCGCCCCGATCCACGCGCGAGGCCTCAATGGCTCGAACATCCAGAAGGAGGTCGTGCAGCACTTCGGCGACGTCGACGCCGCCCTCGCGACGGCGGCGAAGACCGTTCGCGTCCGGGGCACGTTCGCGGGGGTGACCCATGCGTTCACCGAACCGCTCGCGACGATCGCCGAGGCGACGCCGGACGGTCGGCTCACCGTCTGGAGCGCGACCCAGGTCCCCCACTACCTCCACCGCGCCCTCTCCGAGGTGCTCGGGATCCCGATGCACCGCATCCGGGTGATCAAGCCCGAGGTCGGCGGCGGCTTCGGGGGGAAGTCCGACCCGCTGCCGCACGAGATCGTCTGCGCCGCCCTTGCGATCGAGACCGGGCGGCCGGTGAAGATCCTCGTCGACCGGGAGGACGTCTTCTACACCAACCACGGCCGCCACCCGACGCAGAACGACGTCCGGATCGCCACCGACGCGGACGGCCGGATCCTCGCCTACGACATCGACGCCGTGATCGACGGCGGGGCGTGGAGCTCGTTCGGCACGGTGACGACGTACTACAACGGCGTGCTCTCGATGGGGCCGTACCGGGTCCCGAACTTCCGCTACCGGGGCCGGCGCGTCTACACGACGAAGCCCCCGTCCGGGGCGATGCGGGCCCACGGGGGCACGAACATCCGCTACTCGGTCGAGGTCGCCCTCGACCGGCTTGCCGAGGAGCTCGGCCTCGACCCGTTCGAGCTGCGGGCCCGCAACGCCCTCCCGCCGAACTCGACGACCGTCAACGACTTCGAGATCACGTCGACGTCGTTCCTGAAGTGCCTCGCCGCCGCGCGGGAACGGAGCGGCTGGGACCGGAAGTTCCGCCGCCTTCCGTACGGGCGCGGCGTCGGGCTCGGCTGCGGCTTCTACATCTCGGGGTCGAACAGCCCGATCCACTTCACGCCGAAGATGCCGCAGTCGACCGTCCACCTGAAGGTCGACATGGACGGCGGGATCGCGGTCCACTCGATGCAGGCCGACATCGGCCAGGGGTCGAACACGCTCCTCGCGATGATCGTCGCGGAGGTGCTCGGCGTCGCCCTCGACCGCGTCCACGTGCAACGGGTCGATTCGGACGTGAGCCCGATCGACCTCGGGTCGTACTCGAGCCGGGTGACGTTCATGATGGGGAACGCAGCCCGCTCCGCCGCCCTCGACCTGCGCGCCCAGGTCGTGCGCGGCGCCGCCGAGCTCCTCGGCGCGCCGCCGGAGCAGCTCGAGGTCGTCTTCGAGCGGATCCAGCGGAAGGACGACCCGCACCGCGGCGTCCCGTTCCTCGACGCGCTCCACCGAGCGATGGAAGGGACCGGCGCGCTGACCGCGACCGGCTCCTACCAGACCCGGCCGAAGGGCGGCTCGTTCAAGGGCGCCCGGGCCGGGACCGCGCCGGCGTACTCGTTCGCCGCGTACGTCGCCGAGGTGACGGTCGACGCCGAGACCGGCGAGTACGCCGTCGACAAGATCTGGGCCGCGTTCGACTGCGGCCGGCCGCTCAACCGCCTCGCGGTCGAGGGCCAGATCGAGGGGTCGATCCACATGGGGCTCGGCCAACTGATGGGGGAGACGATGAGCTACCGCGGCTCCCGGCTCTTGAACCCGTCCCTGCTCGAGTACAAGATCCCCGCGCCGCAGCAGATGCCCGAGGTCGAGGTGCTGCTCGTCGGCGACGACGACCCCGAGGGGCCGTTCGGCGCGAAGGAGGCCGGCGAAGGACCGCTCGTCGCGACCCTCCCGGCGGTCGCGAACGCGCTGTACGACGCGATCGGCTGCCGGTTCACCGAGCTCCCGATCACTCCGGACCGCGTCGTCCGGGCGCTCGACCTCCGCGGAAAGGAAGGCCGGCCGTGGAAGGGGGCGTAGCGGATGCACCTCGACCCGTTCGAGCTCCACCGACCCACCACGGTCGAGGAGACGGTCCGGCTCGCGGGCGAGCTCGCCGGCAAGTTCGACTACCTGGCCGGGGGGACCGACCTCCTGCCGAACTACAAGATGCACCTCAACCTGCGGCCCCATCTGATCTCGCTCGAGGACGTCGCGGAGCTCCGCGCCCGGTCGCCGTCGCGGTGGGGGGCGATGGTCCGCCTTGCCGACCTCGAGCGGGACGCGAGCGTGCGGACCGACTGGCCGGCGGCAGCCGACGCGGTCGGCGAGGTCGCGACGCCGCTCGTCCGCGCGAGCGGGACGGTCGGCGGGAACCTCCTGGTCGAAACGCGGTGCTTCTTCTTCAACCAGAGCCTCTTCTGGCGCGCCAGCCTCGGCTACTGCCTGAAGGCGGACGGCGACCGGTGCCACGTCGTGCCGCAGAAGGAGCGCTGCTACGCCACGTTCTCGGGGGACCTCGCCCCCGCCCTCCTTGTCGCCGACGCGGTCGTCGAGGTCGCGGGCCCCTCGGGCCGCCGGCGCCTGCCGCTCGCCGAGCTCTACGACCTCGCGGGGGACGGGATCCGCCGGCTCTCGCTCGCGCCCGGCGAACTGCTCGTCGGGGTCGATCTGCCGGCGGAAGCCCGCGGTCGCCGGGGCCGGTACAAGAAGCTCCGGGTCCGGCCCGCCTTCGATTTCCCCGAGCTCGGGGTCGCGGTCGGCGCCGCCTGGGACGGCTCGCGCGCGACGACGCTCCGGCTCGCGGTCGGCGGCGTCGACCCGTACCCGCGGCGGTTCGACGAGCTCACCGAGCCGCTCGTCGGCGAGACGGTGTCGGAGGAGCGCGCGCGCGCGCTCGGCGAGGAGGTCGCGCGCCGGGTGCGCCCGGTCCACAACACGTTCTTGCTGCCGGACTACCGCAAGCGGATGGTCGCGGTCTACGTGCGGCGCGCGCTGCTCGAGTCGCGCGCGGGGGTCGCGGCGTGACGACGAAGACGTCGGTCCGCTTCGCCCTCGTGCCGCTCGCCGACCTGCGGGCGCACGAGGAGATCGTGGCGACCGACCTGCCGGCGCTCGTCGCCGAGATCCGCGCGCTGGGCCGGCTCCAGTACCCGATCTGGGTCGCCGACGGCTCGCTCGTGATCCTGAACGGTCACCACCGCGTCGCCGCGCTCCGCCGCCTCGGCGCTGTGCGGGCCCCGGCGTGGCTCATCGACTACCACAGCCCGGCGATCCACGTCGACCGATGGTCGCCGGGCCCCCCGATCTCGAAAGTCGAGGTCGAACGGCGCGCCCGCGAGGGCCTGCTGTTCCCGCCGAAGACGACGAAGCACCTGCTCGACCTCGACCTCGGGGAGCGCCCGACGCCGCTCGCGGAGCTGATGGCGACGGGGCCGGCCCCGGCTCACGCGCCGCCGTCGACCCCGTCGCGGCGCCGCCCGTCCCCCGACCCGTCCGTCGCCCGGTAGGGGAGCGGAAGGCGCCCGTCCGCGAACCGGCGGAGCGTCTCCGCGAGCAGGTCGATCTCGACCGGCCGCAGCCGGGCGCGCAGGCTCTCGGCCGACTCCCCCGCGACGACCGCGAGGCGGGCCTGCGCAATCGTCGGCCCCGCGTCGACCGCCCGGGTCACGAGGTGCACCGTCGCGCCGGTCTCCCGGTCGCCGGCGGCGAGGACGGCCCGGTGGACGCGGGCCCCGTACATCCCGCGTCCGCCGTGCCGCGGCAGGAGCGACGGGTGGAGGTTGATCGCGCGACCGCTCCACCGGTCGACCCAGACGTCCGGGAGGATCGAGTAAAAGCCGGCCGTCACGACGAGCTCGACGCCCCCTTCCTCGAGTGCCCGGGTGAGAGCTGCCGACCAGGGTCCCGGCTCGGCGTCCGGGGGACCGAGCACGAGCGTCGGGAGCCCGTGCCGCCGGGCCCGCTCGATCGCCGGGGCGGAGGGACGGTCGGCGACGACTAGCGCGATCCGGACCGGCAACCGTCCGTCGGCGGCGAGCACGGCGAGGGCGTCGAGCGTCGTCCCCTCGCCCGAGACGAGAACGCCGATCGGGAGGAGCCGCGCCACGGACCGACGACGGGGCGGCGAAGAAGACGGTGGCGGCCGGCCTACAGCATCACGCGCAGGCTGAGCTTCTCGGTGAGCTCCTTGTACCGGTTGCGGATCGTCACTTCCGTGACGCCCGCGACCTCGGCGACCTCGCGCTGGGTCCGCCGCTCGCCGGATTGCACGCTCGCGATGTAGATCGCGGCCGCGGCGACGCCGGTCGGGCCCCGCCCGCTCGTGAGCTCCCGCTCCGTCGCGAGCTTCAGGATCTCGTTGGCGCGCGACTGGATCTCGCCCTTCAGCTTGAGCTCGGAGCAGAACCGCTGGATGTAGTCCTGCGGCCGCGTCGGCATCAGCTTGAGGTGGAGTTCCCGCGTCATGAAGCGGTACGTACGGCCGATCTCCTTGCGGCCGATCCGGGACTTGGACGCGATCTCGTCGAGCGTCCGCGGCACGTTGCACTGGCGGCAGCTGCCGTAGAGCGACGCGGCGACGACCCCCTCGATCGAGCGGCCGCGGATCAGGTTGCGGTTGACCGCCTTGCGGTAGATCATCGCCGCGGTCTCGCGGACGTTGCGCGGGAGCGCCATCCCCGAGGCGATCCGGTCGAGCTCGGCGAGCGCGAAGGCGAGGTTCCGCTCCGTCGCGTTCGAGACCCGGATCCGGCGCTGCCACTTGCGCAGCCGGTACAGCTGGGCCCGGTTGCGCGTCGGGATCGACTTCCCGTACGGGTCGCGGTTCTTCCAGCCGATCTCGGTCGAAAGGCCCTTGTCGTGGATCGTGAGCGTCGTCGGCGCCCCGGTGCGGGCCCGCTTCTCCCCCTGCTCGGCGTCGAACGCCCGCCAGTCCGGGCCCTGGTCGATCATCGACTCCTCGAGGACGAGGCCGCACTCGTCGCAGACGAGCTCGCCCCGCTCGTAGTCGCGGGTGAGGTGCGTCGAGCCGCAGCTCGTGCACCGCGTCGCGACCGCCACGTCCTCGGGACGCGGCGCCGGCTTCCCGGTCGGCGGGGTCGGCGCCTCGGGGGCCTTCGGCGCGTCGACGGCCGACTCCTTCCTACTCACGGACGACCTCAGCCCCGAGGAGGGCCGCCCCTTCCGCCGGCGTCGGCGCGCGGCGCAGGCGCACGGAGAGGTACGGGCGAGCGACCGGCCCGAAGACCCGCAGCACGCGGCCGCGGACGATCCCCCGGGTATCGGCGACCCCGGTCCCCTCGGGGACGACAGCCGGACCGGGCGCGTGCACCGTCAGCATTCCCGAGGGAGTGAGCGCGACGACGGTCCCTACGACCGACGATGCCGGGCGCGCCGACTCTCGCGGCAAGTGATATAAACGATTTGCGATAGGTATTATAGCGTTACGGTCGAGGTCGAGGCCGCGCCCGGCGGGTCGAGGGGGCGGTCTCCGAATTCGCGCCGCCCTCCGTCTCCGGGAGATCCGGCGGGACGTACGGCACGTAGAACGAGAACGGCGGCGACGAGCGCACCGGCTCCTCGCCCTCCGCAGCTTCGTCCTCTGCCGGCGTCTCGGCCGGGGCGACCGGCTCGGACTGGGCGGCCGCTCCCGCGGTGCCGTCGTCGGGCCGAGGAGGCGTTTCGGCCGGGGCCGTCGCGACCGCCCGGCGCTTTTCCTTGGTCAGCCGGTCGACCTCCTCCCAGAGTGCCTCGATCTCCTCCTCGGGGGTGCCGAACCGTCGGTCCTCGGCAAGCGCGGCGCGGACCTGGGTCATCAGCCGCGCGGCGCTCGTCGCGTCGCGCGCGCTCGTCTTGATCCGCTGCAGGCGTCGCGCGAGATTGCGCGCCTCGAGGAGGATCTCCTCCTCCTCCTTCGGGGAGATCCGCGCGACGGTCGGCGCCCGGGGGATCCGCGCCACGATCCGCCGCGTCTCGACCAGCCGCTGCGCGGCCATCGGGAGATTCTCGTCCTGCACCGCCTGGAGGAGCCGCGAGAACGAGACCGCGGCGGCCATCGTGTCCTCGCCCCGGTCGCGGGCCCGCCGGATCGACGTCCCGAGCGCCTGCGCCTCCTGGACGCAGAACTTCGGCACCGCGTCGTTCAGGACCGCGAGCGCGAGCGACGCGCTCGCCGCGGCCTTCTCTAGGGACCCGGCGCTCAACGGCTCGGACATCAACCGGGCCCGGGGGTTGCCGACGCGCGCATCGAGGTGCGCGAGGTCGACGCCGAGATCCTGGGAGATCGCGCGCAGCTCGTCGACGCGGCGCAGGAGCTCGCGCACCCATCCCCAGTCGCGCGAGACGCGGGCGAGGAGCGCCTCCGCCCGCTTCACGACGAGCGTCGCCGTCTCGGTCGCGCCGGAGCGGGTCGCCTCGTCGAACGCGGAGCGGATCTGGGGCGTCGGGAACGGGAGCCCCTCCTGCTGCAGCTTCTGGCCTTGCTGCTCGACCGCCTCGAGGCGGCGGCGCAGGTCGTCGAACGGCTCCGGCGGGACCGCCATCTACGGCTTCCCCTGCTCCTGCGCGAGCGTGCGCATCAGCTCGGTGAGCGTTCGGTCGGCGTCGGGCAGCCGACCGCTGCGCAGGAAGTCGGTCGCCTCCCGAATCTGGGCCGCCGCCTCGAGCGCGAGCGGGCTGTCGCTGGGGAGAGAGCGAACGCGGCCGGCCAGGCTGCGCGCCTTCTTGAGCAGCGTATCGAGGAGCGCGTCGTCCACCGGCGCCGGCGCGGGCGCCGCGGGGGCTCGGAGACGGGGCGAGGGCGGTGGCGTCGGATGCTCGATCTCGGCGATCGCCCGGCGCAGGTCGCGGACGCTCTGGCTCGCCTCCAGGAGACGGCCCTTCTCGAGATGGGTGCTCGCCTCGCCGTGCAGCTTGCGGGCGGCGACGCCGGCCGTTCCGTCCTCGGGCAACTGGTCGAGCGCGGCCGCATGGCGGCCGAGCTCCTCCCCGAGCGACGTCGGGATCGCCTCGTGCAGTAGCATGAGCGCCCCGGCGGCCTCTTGCGCGAGCGCGTCGAGGTCGGCTTCGCCGAGCGGCCCGGCGGAGAGCTTCCGGCGGATCTCGGCGATCTGCTCGGGCGCCTCCCCGAGCGGGAGGGCGAGGTCGGTCGCCTCCGTGCGGAGCGCCTCGATCTGGGCGAGGAGGCCCTGCAAGCCCTTCCAGTCGGACTCGAACTTCCCGAGCCGACGTTCGAGGTCGAGCAGGCGGGCGAGGTCGGCCGCGGTCTCGCTCGCGGAGTCGGTCGTCAGCGCGCCGTGGGCCGGGATCTCAAAGGCCGGCCGGACACCGGTGCGTTCGAGCGTCTTGCGCCGGTCCTCGAGCGACTCCCACCGGCGGTGCAGCGCGTCCCGGGACTGGCGCTCCAACCGGCCCTGTGCGGAACGGAGAATCTCGAGCGCCTCCCCCGGCCGTCCGCTCGCCTCGCTGAGCGCCGCCTCGCACATCTCGTTCGTGACGTCCGGGCAGTCGCGGCCGAGCGGTCGGAACAGCTCCATCCGCTCCCGCAACCCGCGCCCCATCGTCGCCGCGAACTCGGACTCCGGAGAGGTTGTCGGGGCAGCCCGCGACGGTCCGGCCCGCTCGCCGCCTTCCCCGGAGGCGCGCGGCCGTTCGGTCGGCGGAGGCGACTTCGCCGCCCGGAGCCCCTCGATCGCGAGCGCGGTCGGAAAGCCGCAGACCTCGCAGTGCTCCGAGTTCGCCGGGAGCGCCTGCTCGCAGATCGGACAGCTCGACACCGACGAACTCCCCCGGTACCCGTACGAGACGGTTCTGCGCTCCTTAAGAGTTCGGCCCTCGCTCGCCGGTATCGGTCGGTGCGGGCGCGACGGACGGCCGCGCTAGCCTCCCGAGAACGTCGGCACGAGCGTGAGCCGCATCGGCCGGTCGATCGGGAGGTCGAGGGGGACGGAGACGTCGTCGACCAGAACCGCATATCCCTCGGGCGAACCCGCGACCGGGCGAACCGCGTCGCGGATCCGGCAGCCGTTCGGCACCCGAATCGAGTGCCGTTCGACCGGCCCGGCGCGGGCGATCTCGACGATGACCTCGACGGGGGGCGGGGAGGCGCTGAGGGGGAGAGTCTCCGACGACCGGCGCTCCGTCGGCCCGTCCTTTGAACTCCCGCGATGCATACGCATCACCAGATCTCGAATCTGGCGCCTTGGCCGAGCTAGGCTACCTCAGCACCCGTGCGAGGGGAGTCCGGCCCCGTCTTAGCCGTTTTCACGGCTCCGAGCCCCTCCGGAGGGGCCGAATGCGAGCGTACGTTCCCCCGACTCGCCTCGGGCTCCGGGGACTCCGCGACGCGCGGCCCCGGCGCGGCGGAGACAATCCGGTCGGACCCGAGACCCGTCGTTCATCAATTCGCCGGACGAGTTCCGCTGGCCGGCGAAGCGATGCCCAAGACCGGGGGAGTCCTCCCGACCGGGTCGCCCCTCGCGGAATGAGCCGTGCGCGCGTCCAAGTCAGGCGGCGCGCAGCCAGCCGGCGAGGGGTCGGAGGCTCTCGTAGAGCGAGCGGCCCGGCGGAGTGAGCGCGTACCCGCGCACGGTCCCCCGCGGAGTCGACACCGGCATCCGTCGGACGAGACGGGCCCGCTCGAGCGAGCGAAGGGTCGACGTGAGCGTCGCGGGGCTGACGCCCGAAAGGCATTGCTGGATCGGGCCGAAGCGCACGGTGCCGTACCGGCCGAGGAGCGCCACGACGCACACCGCCCACTTCTTGCCGACGATGTCGATCATCCCGATCGGCGGGCACGGGCACTCGAGATCCGCTTCGCAACCTTGCGACACTCTGTCCGTACGTAGCGGCGGCTTATGAGCGCTTCAGATATTGAAGTGCCGTGCCCGCGACCAAGGCGACGAGCGCGCGCCAGGGACCCCGCCGAGCGAGACCGTCGGCCCCGCTGCCGATGAGCCCCCGAGACCGCGCGGGGGGCTGCTGCTGCTGCTGTTGCTGCTGCTGCGACGACGGCGCGTCCTGCAAGTGTTGATGCCGGAGCGCCACGTCCTCTTCGTCTGCGTGGAGAACGCCGCCCGGTCGCTCATCGCCGAGGCAGCGTTCAACGCGGACCCGCCGCCCGGATGGTCGGCGGAGTCGGGGGGTACCCGGCCGGCGGCGGCGCCGAACCCACGGACGGGCGCGATGCTCGCCGAGGTCGGTCTGCCGCTGCCGCGGCACGCTCCCGCTCTCGTCTCCGACGCGATGATCGACCGGGCCGAGCTCCGAGTGACGATGGGGTGCCTGGACGACGCGAGCTGTCCCGCTCGGCTGAAGACGTTCCGGCTCCGGGACTGGGGGTTGGACGACCCCGCGCGCCTCGACGACGCGGGGTTCCGCCGGGTCCGTGACGAGATCCTGGACCTGGTGCGCCGCTTGCGGGCCGAACTATTGCTCGACGAACGTCGCGTCACTACCTCGGAAACGGTCCGGCGGTCGTGACGTCCTTCCAACCGGAGCGCGCGGCCGGAGAGGCGGTAGGCACGGCCCTTCTCGTCGGGATCGGAACCGGCACGATCGTCGCGGCGGCTCGGGGAGGCGGGATCCCGGACGCCGCGATGGCAACCGCGTGGTTCGTCGCCGTGCTCGTCCCGACCTTGCTGTTCGTGCGGCGGACCGGGGCGCATCTCAACCCGGCGGTGACGCTCGCGTTGGCGGCGAGCGGACGTATCGACTGGCGGGAAACGCCGTCGTACCTGGTCGGTCAGTTCGGGGGTGCCTTCGCGGCGAGCCTCGCCGTGGCCGGGCTCCTCGGAACGGGGGCCCACCTCGGGTCGACCCTCGTCCACGGAGCTCCGTGGCGGGCGTTCGTCGGGGAGTTCGTCTTCACGGCGGCCTTGATCGCCTCGGTCTTCCTGCTCGCCGACCTCGGCGAGGGCCCACATCGGTGGCGCCTCCTGGGGCCTCCGGCGGTCGTCGGTCTCTCGACGTACGTGATCGGGCCATGGAGCGGAAGCTCGCTCAACCCGGCCCGCACCCTGGCGCCGGCGGTGGTCTCGGGTTCCTACGCTGACCTCGGTCTCTACCTCACGGTGGTCCCGCTCGCGGCGCTCCTCGTCGCGCTCGCCTGGCGCCCCCGCGCTGTCGACCGGCTTGACCGGGGACCGGGCCGCACCGCCGTCGATCGGTGACCGTCCGCCTACTCGGTCGAACGCGCCGACCGGCCGAGCGCGGAGCGGAACCGGTCGATCGACGGGACGGCGCACGGGTCGACCCGTCCCCGCTCGGCGAGCGCGAGGCTGACCTGGTCGCCCAGCGCGACGCCCCGGATCAGCGCCTCGAGGCGGTCCTCGGCCGTGAGCGGGACCCGTACGGTGCGCACCTTGCGCGCCGCGAGCAGCCGCTCGAAGTCACGGAAGCCGCGCCGGACGACCGGCTCCGACTCCGCCCACTCGAGCAGGAGCGCGATCCGCTGCCGGGCGTCCGCCGCGCGGGCGGCGTCCCAGGCGACGATCGCGTTGTGGAACGCTTCGGGGACCTCGTCGAACGTGGCGAGGCGTTTCGCGTTCTCCTCGAACTGTCCCTTCCACCGTCGCGCGAGGGGGGCGAAGCTCGTCTCGGCGTAGACCGAGGGGAGCCGCGGGCCGATCGCCTCCGCGATCGCGTTTGCCGGACCGGTGGGCGCGCAGTACCGTCCGATCTCGGCGCGGAGCCGCTCCTCGATGCGGGCGAGGCGCCCCTCGTTCGACTCGGGGAACGCCGGGTCGAGGAGCCCGAGGAGGCCGCCGAGCAACTGGCCGACCGCGGCGCGGGGCGGGATCCCGGGCGGGAGCCGCAGCACCGGGACCCCGTCGGCCTCCGCGCGATCTGCGAGCGTTCCGCCCGAGGTGACGGCGACCCGCTCGGCGCCGGCCCGTCCCGCGGCGGCGTACGCCCGCAGCGTTTCCCACGTCTCTCCCGAGTAGCTTACGAGGATCGCGCGGGCGCTCCGGTCGAGGGAGCGGGGAGGATCGGACGACCGGACGACCGTGAGCGCGAGCCCGGTCTCGGCGTCGGTCACGCAGCGGACGAGGTCCGCGGCGATCGCCGAACCGCCCATCCCGACCGCGAAGACGAGGGGGGACCGGTGACCGTTCGGGAGCGCGAGCTCCCGGCCGGCGTGGAACCCGGCGACGAGCCCGTTCGGCAGGTCCGCCGCGAGCGCCCGCATCCGGACCATCCCCGGAGCGTCACGGGCCGTCATCGTCGGCCGCGGTCGGCCCGCGGAGATATCCCTTGCGGGCGCCGTCGCTCGCGGGGAAACTACATGAGCGATGGCTCGCCATCGCTTCGATGCGACGCCTCGTGCGTCGCAGGAACCACCTCGTGCCCGACCCGCCGACGTCCCCGCCACCGCCCGAGGGACGCCTCTCGACCGGGAATCCGGGCGTCGATGCGATGCTCGAAGGGGGACTTCCCCCCCACCGCCCGTACCTGATCGTCGGACCGTCGGGGACCGGGAAGACGAAGCTCGCCCTCCAGTTCCTGTGCGAGGGGGTGCGCCGCGGCGAGCGGGTGCTGCTCGTCACCGTCGAGGAGCCGCCGAACGAGGTCCGGTTGAACCACCGGGCGCTCCTCCCAGATCTCGACCGCGTCGAAGTGTTCGACGCCATTCCGGACGTCATGCGCTACGAGCGGGCGCCGTTCAAGGACATCGCCTCGGTCCGGCAGATCACTCCGTTCTCCGGCATCTCCGCCGAGATCCGACGCAGCCCCGAGCTGTCGAGCGTCGAGGTGACGATCACCGCCCTCGAGCAGATGCTCCGCTCCGAGGTCGCGCGCCGGGGGTACTCCCGGATCGCGGTCGACTCGCTCACGGCGCTCCAGTACTTCTGCATGAAGGGGTTCGACCCCGTCGGCGGCGCGCAGACGTTCCTGCGCTTCCTCTCCGACCTGCGCACGACCGCGGTCCTCACCGTCGAGTCGCCGCTCGAGGACGTCGAGACGACCGAGCGGGCGCTCGCGCGCGGCGAGATCCGCCTGTTCCGCTGGGAGCTCGACGGCGTGACCGTCCGGGCGATCGGCGTCGAGAAGCTCCGGGGGAGCTCCCACGACGTTCGGCTCCATCCGTACCGCATCGGACCGACCGGGATCGACGTCAACCTCCCGGTGACGATTTCGCGGGACACGCGGCAGATTGTGGAGGCGCCGCCGACGGTCGTCGCCCCGGTGCCGGCCGCGGCGCCGCCGCTGCTCGAGCCGCTCTCAGAGGAGGTCCGCGACCTCGTCTCCCTCGGCGTCGACGTCGGTCCGGTCCGGGGGGTCGTCGAAGCGGCGATTGCTGCCGTTCGGGCCGGGCGGACGGAACTTGCCACCCAGGAGCTCTCCCGCCTCGCGTCCCTGACGGGGTCGCTCACGGCGACCGCCGCCGACGCCACGGAGGGGTCGCACGGGCCGGCGTCGCCGGTCGCCGACGCCCAGCGTCGGATCGCCCAGCGCGCCGACTCGATCCGTGTCGGGCTCCCCCCGACTGCTCCGCCGGCGCCCGACGTCCTCGAAGAGCAACTCGACCGTGTCCTCGCGATCCTCCCGACGAACGCGACCGAGCCGGCCGGGGCGACCGCGCCTCCGACCTCGGTCGCGGCACCCACCGCGGTCGCCGAACCGTCGTCGGCACCGTCGACCGAGGTGCCCCTGAGCGGGGGAGCTCCGACGCCGGTTCCGAAGGAGCCCGCCTCGCTCGAGCCTTCGCGTCCCTCGATACCGGAACCCGCCGCTTCATCGCCCGTCCCCGCTGCGCCCGAACTACCTTCGCTCCCTACCCCGCCCGTCGAGCTCCCTCCTTCCGCGCCTGTCGCCCCGCCGCGTGACCTCCGGGAGACCGTGCCGCGACCCGCCCCGTCCCGCACCCGGTCGCCGCCCCCGCCCCCGGTCGTGTCGATGCCCGAGCCTCCGCCGCTGCCCGAGGGACTTCCCCGACCTCCTGCGCCGGCCGCACCGGCCGGTCGGGCTCCCAGCGGGTCTCCCGTTCCCTCCGTTCCGGCGCCGACTCCGGCGCCCCGGGCCCGCTCGTCCACGGCCCCGGTGCCTCCGCCCCTGCCGAGCGTCGCGCCGCTCCTCCCGGAGCCGACCGCGGCGCCCCGGGAGCCGGAGTTCCCGACCGTCGCGCCGAAGCGACGGAAGCGGACGGTCGCACCCCGGAAGAAGAGCTCGGAGGCGGGCGAGGCCGTACCGACCCCGGCGCCCCCGACGCTCACCGCGCCCGCGGCCACTGCGGGCGAGGGCGCCCCGGCGCCTGCCCCCAAGCCGAAGCGGCGCTCGGTCCGCAAGCGCAAGGCGCCGCCGGTCGTCGCCGCCACCGCGGAGCCACTACCCGCGCCGGATCCCGAAGCCGCGCGCGCTCCCCCGCCGTCGGGAGGCGCATGACGGAGAACGGGAACGCTGGCAGCGAGCGGGTCTCGACCGGCGTCCCGGGGCTCGACCGGATGCTCGGCGGCGGTCTGATCGCAGGGCGACCCTACTTGCTCACCGGCGGGTCGGGGAGCGGGAAGACCCTCCTCGGGCTCACGTTCCTGCTCGAAGGGCTCCGCCACGACGAGGACGTGCTCCTGGTCGCGGTCGACGAGCCGCCGAACGAGATCCTCGAGAACGTCCGCGCGTTCGGCTGGGACCTCTCGCCGGTGAAGACGCTCGACGCGAACCCGGGGACCCGGGCGTTCAAGCGGATGGCGGCGGTCCAGGAGATCCGCGCGATGAACGACCTCAAGGCGATGCGGGACCTCACGCAGGACGGCAAGCGGACGAGCGACGGCGAGGAGATCGCCATCCAGGGGATCCAGCTCAAGCTGCGCCAGCAGATGTCCAACACGCCGTTCCGCCGCGTCGTCGTCGACTCGATGACGTCGATCCGCCGGTTCGCGATCAAGTCGTCCGCCGACCCCCAGGCGGAACGGACCGAGATCCAGTCGCTCCTGCGGTTCCTCTCCGAGTCCGGGGTGACGACGCTCATCACCGCGACGCCGCCGGACCCGGGGGTGCTGAGCCCGGAGGAGATCCTGACGCGCGGCGAGATCCTGCTCACCCGCAAGTGGATCGGCGACCGTTCGGTCCGCCAGATCAAGGTCGTCCGGATGCGCGGCTACGCGCACGACCCCGAGCGGCGTCCGTTCGCGATCACTCCGCAGGGGATCGTCGTCGGGTAGGCGCCATCGCCGGGCGCCCGCCGTCCGCCCGGCCCGCCAGGACCGGGACGGTCGGTCGAGGTCAGACCGGCCCTCGGGCGAGCCGCCGTCGGAGTCGCCCGGCCGACGAGAGCCAGCGGGGCGAGAGGTAGACCCCGACGGGCCAGTCGGCCGGGGGGCGCAGAGCGAGCATCCGCCACGGGCCCTCCCGTCGGAACGGGTACGTCGTCCGATCCCCCTCGACGAGCCCGATCCGCCGCCAGTCGTCCGCCGGCCGTCCTCGCGGCTCGAGGCCTCCGAGGTCGATCAGGACCGAGCCCCGGGGGGCGCGGAGGGCGCCGGCGAGGTCGTCCTCGAGCGACCGCCGGTCGGCCGGCCGCCGGAGGAGCCGGCTCCACCGGGCGTGCTCGTCGTCCGATAGCTGGCGCCACCCGTGCACCCGCTTGTAGAGCCGGCGGGCGACGAGGCCGCCGGCCAGCTCCGCGCTCTCGCCGCCCGCGTCCCGCAGCCGGACGAGCAGCTCGCCGTCCGTGAGACCGAACAGCGATCGGCACTCCCCCGGGAACCCGGCGACGCGCTCGACCGCCGCCTGGGCCATCGTTTCCGCGGCCCGGACCGTCTTGTGGTAGTAGACGGTCGAGTACATCAGCGCCCGACCGACGAGGAACCCTTCGACCGCGCCGCGCCCTTTCTCGGCGAAGGCGAGGTGGCCGCGCGACGACTGGAGCGTGTCGAGCAGCCGGACCGCGTCGATCGCGCCGTGAGCGACCCCCGTGTAGTGGGCGTCGCGCTGCATGTAGTCGATCCGGTCGGCGTCGATCGCCCCGTGCAGGAGCTCGCCGAGGAGCTCCGCCGGGCCAGCGGACGCCGGCGGGTCGATGAGGTCGGCGACGGCGCGCGGGCGGAGCCCGTGGGCCTCGAGCGTCGGCGCGACGGCGCTCTCCGCGAACGTGCCGGTCGGGTCGGTGCCGAGGATCCGCGCCCGCGACACGGCCTCGTGGTCGATCCCGAGCGCCTCGCGCAGCGGGGCGTCCAGGGTGTGGGAGAACGGCGGATGGCCGAGGTCGTGGAGGAGCGCCGCCGCCTCGACCGCCCGGGTTGTCTCGTCGGGGAGTCCGAGCCGGCCCGACATCTGCCCCGCCACCCAGTACGTCCCGAGCGAGTGCTCGAGCCGGGTGTGGTTCGCGCCAGGGAAGACGAGGTGGGCGAAGCCGGTCTGGCGGATCCCCCACAGTCGCTGGAACTCGGGGGTCGCCAGCAGGGCGACGGCGGACGGGTGGAGGGAGATCGGCCCGTGGACCGGGTCGAAGATCGACTTCGCGGGGCGGGTCGCCGGTCGCCTCCGCGCCACGAGGCGGACCGAGCGGTCCGGCGAATTAAAGGGTCGCCGCGCGGGGGCGCACGTTTCGCCGTCTGCGGACGAACGTATTTATCGCGTGGCGCCGGTCGAACGGACATAATGTCGACCGCCGCCCGGCCGCCGCGCTCGCCGTCGGTCCGCGAAATCCGGGAGCGGTTCCGCGCGGCGGAGCAGGCGGAGTCGGGCGCCGACCGCGCCCGGTACATCGAGGCCCTGAAGGAGTTCCTCGCGGTCGCGGAGCGCGACGCGGAAGCGATCACCGGGCAGGCAGCCGAGGTCGCGCCGCTCGTCGACGAGGCCGCGATGGCGTTCTACCGCGCGTCGCTCCCCCAGCTCGCGCGGCGGGCCGTCGAGCTCGGGCTTCGGCTGAACCCGGCGAACCCGTCGCTCCTGCACCACAAGGCGCTCGTCCTCCTCGCCCTGAACGAGGACCTGCCGACCGCGGTGAAGCTCACCGACCAGGCGCTCGCCGCAACCCCCCACGACAAGGGGCTCTGGGCGACGCGGGGCGACGCGCTCCGGCTCCTCGGCCAGAACGCCGAGGCCGCTCGGTCGTACCTCAAGGCGCAGCGGCTCGACGCGTCGTCGACGCAGTACGTCGACCGGGCGCTGAAGCTGGCGCCGGGCGACCCCGAGGCGCTCCGCCTCAAGGTCGAGCTCGCCCGCGCCGGCGGCGGCGACCTGGAGGCGCTCGCGGCGTGCGACGAGCTCCTCAAGGAGCACCCCGACGACCTCGAGCTACTCCGATCGCGGGCGGGCCTGCTCGCCCTGCTCGGCCGGCCGGCGGAGGCGATCGAGCCGCTCGCCCGGGTCCGCGCGGCGTCGCCCGACGACCCCGCGCTCGCCCTCCTCCACGCCCAGGTCCTCGTCCGCCTCGGCAAGCCCGAGGAGGCGATGCCGATCGCCACCGCGATCGTCGAGTCGAAGACCGCCCCGGACGCCGCGACGCTGGAGCAGGTCGCCGAGCTGGCGGGTGTCGATCGGCCCGAGCTCGCGCTCGCCGCCCGGGAACGCCTCCGGGAGGTCGATCCCCGGAACGTCCACAACCTCCAGGAGCTGCGGACCCTCGCGGCCCGCCTGAACCAGCCCGAGGTCGCGCTGAGCGCGGGCCGGGCGATCCTCCTCGCCTCCCCGCAGAATCTCGAGGCGATGCGGAGCGTCGCGGAGATCGAGTCGGCCGCCGGCCGCACCGACGCCGCCCTGGCCGCGTACCGCGCGATCGCGGCCGCGCACCCCCGGGCGCTCTCCGAACTCAGCAAGGCGCTCGAGTACGCCTGCGCGGCGTCCCGGCCCGAAGCGGTCCGGGAATTCGCGCACGCGATCCTCGCGATCGACCCCACCGACCGGCGTGCCGAGCTCGAGCTCGCCCGCGCCCTCGCCGCGGACGGCGACATCGCCGCGGCATCGAAGGCGTACGACGCGGTGATCGCGGCGAATCCGTCGGACCTCACGTACCTCCTCGAGAAGAAGGAGGTGGTGGCGAAGGGAGGGGACGCCGCCCAGCTCGGGCCGCTCCTCGACGAGCTGTTCCGGCTCGACCCGACGCGCACCGAGCTCGCGATCGAGCGCGGCAACTTCTACCTCATCGTCGCCTACGACCTCCCCGAAGGGTCGGCGGACCGGGACCGCGCCGCCCGGTCGGCGCTCGGCTCGTACGAGCGGGCGTCGTCCGACGCGGCCGCGGGCGACGTGAGCCTGCTCGGGATCGCCCGGGCGTCCCGCCTCGTCGACGACCGCGAGCGGGCGCTCAAGGCGTACACCGAGTTCTTGGCGCACCCCGGCAACGAAGGCCGCGACGACATCCGCCGCGAGTTCGCCCACGCGCTCCGGGAGAGCGGCCGATACGCCGAAGCGCGGGACGAGTACGAGCGGGCGATCGCCGCCGGCCACGAGGAGCCCGAGCTGCTCTGGGGCGCGGTCGAGGTGTACGCCCACCTCGGACAGGACGCGCCGGCGCTCCGGCTCCTCAACCTCCTCCTCGCCCGCGAGCCGGCGAACCCGATGTTCCTGCGCAAGAAGGGCCAGGTCCTCCTCCGGGCCGGCCGGCGGGACGAGGCGCTCCGGGTCCTCCAGGAGGCCGTCGGGGCCGCGAAGGGGGACCCGCACGCCTACTTCGAGGTCGCGGAAGCGCTTCGGGTCCAGGGGTCGTACCCCGACGCCATCGCCTACTACCGCCGCGGTCTCGAGATCGAGCCGGCGAACCGCCACGGCCGCCTCGCGCTCGCCGAGACGCTGCTCCTCGCCGGCCAGTACCCCGAGGTCGTCGGGCTCGTCGACCCGCTCCTCCGGGAGGACCCGAACGACCTCGCCGCGTGGAAGGCGCGCGCCGACGCCTGGCGCGCGATCGGGCGGCCGAACGAGATCCTCTACTCGCTCCAGGCGATCCTCCTCCTCGAGCCGGACGACGGCGCGGCGCTCCTCGAGATGTACCGGCTGCGCCGGGACGCGGGGGAGACGCGCGACGCGTACGAAGCGCTCACCAAGCTCGTCCGTTCGAACGCGCCCGAGGGGCAGGACCCGACGCTGCAGCTCGAGCGCGGGGACCTCGCGGCGGGGCTCGGCCTTCCCGACGAGGCGAACGCGGCGTACGAGCGGGCGTCGTCGATGGACCCCGCGTACCGCGTCGAGATCTCCATCCGGCGGGCGCGCCTCCGCCTCGCGGCGGGGCGCCCCGACCTCGCGCTCGAGGTCCTCGACGACGGCCTCAAGTCGGCCGCCGAAGGGCCGCCGCCGAGCCTCGGCGCCCTGTTGCTGCGCGCCGAGATCCTCTCCGCCCTCGAACGGCCGGCGGAGGCGCGCGCCGCCTACGAGGAGGTCCGCCGGCGCGAGCCGCGGTCCCCGGTGGCGCTCGCCGGGATCGGCCAGTCGATGATCGCGGAAGGCAAGCACGCGGAGGCGGCCGAGTTCCTTCGGGGCGCGATCCCGCAGCTGCCGCCCCAGGAGGCGCTGTTCCTCGAGCTCGCGGAGGCGGAGAGCGGCGTCGGACACCTCGACGTCGCCGCCGAGGCGATGCGGCAGTCGGTCGTCGTGCTCCCGAAGAGCGTCGCGCTGTGGAGCCGGCTCGCGGAGGTGTCGGTCGCGCGCCAGGAGTGGAAGGAGGCGGCGAACGCGTACGCCCACGCCCTGGCGCTCGACCCCGGTTCGGTCGACCGGCTGATGCGCGCCGGCTTCGTCGCCGAACGGCTCGGCCACCCCCACGAGGCGCTCGCCCTCTACCAGCGCGCGACGGAGTCCGAGCCGAAGAACAAGCAGGCGTGGACCAGCCACGGCCTCGCCCTCGTCGCCGCCGGACGGTACGCCGAGGCGCAGGGGAGCTTCGACCGCGCGCTCGCCCTCGACTCCGACTTCGCGCCCGCGAAGGACGGCAAGAAGCTCGCCGTCCAGCAGACGCGCGAGGCGGAGATCCAGCGCCACGGGCGCGAGGCGCTCCTGCTCGAGGCGAAGCTCCACCGGCCCGTGACGAAGAACGACCTGTTCGTGTCGCTCCACGTCCCGTTCGAGTTCCTCGACCCGGTGCTCGCCGCGATCTCCCAGTCCCCGAAGGTCGACCTCCCCCGCCTCGAGGCGGCCGAGGTGCGGGACCTCGAGAACGCGTCGTACCAGCTGATCACCGCCGCGCTCGACCGACGGCCCCCGGGGCTCGAGCGGCGCGGGTTCACGCTCGCCGACGTGGCGGCGCTCGCCCCGCCGACGTACACCCTCGCGCAGTCCCAGCGCCTCTTCGGCTACCTGAAGGCGGTCCTCGAGGCGGAGCTGCGCCCGGAGAACCTCGCGCTCGCCCCCGATGTGGAGGAGCTCGCCCGGCGCGCCCTCGCGCTCCCGCCCGAGCAGCGCACGCTGTTCCAGCTCGTGCGCACGCTGCGCGTCGGCGTCTACAAGGCCCGGCTGATCAAGGTCGTCGAGGAGGCGGGGTCGGCGGTGCACGCCCCGCTGCCGACGCTCGACCTCGGCGCGTACTCGCCCGAGTTCCGGGCGCCCGCCCGGGAGGCGTCGGCCCCGACCGCCGGCGCCGCGCCAGCGGCCGTCGCGGCGACCGCCGCCGCCCCGGCCCACGCCCCGGCGGCCGAGCACCCCTCCTCCGGCGCAGCTCCGGCGGGTCACCCCTCGCCCCACGGGCACGCGCGGGGGAGCGAACCGAGCGGAGCCGGCACGGCCCGCTGCGTCGGCTGCGGAGGCGTCGCCTCGGTCGTGCACGTCTGCGGCGCCACGCTCTGCCACACCTGCGTGGGGCAGTTCCCGCACTGCCCGAAGTGCAACCATCCGGTGCCGCCGGAGTCGCTCCGGCCGATCCACCCGCCCCCGTCCGAGCCCCACCACGCCCGGGGCGGGCCCGCCGCCCCGACCCCGACGCATCGCCCGAAGCCCGCGGCAGGAGGCCATCCGTCGTCCGGGAGCCCCGTGGGGAGACCGGAGACGAAGAGTGAGCCCCGGCCCGAGCCGAAGGCCGAGCGACCGCCCCGCCCGGCCGCTCCCGACCGTGCGAAGGGGCCCGCGCCGCCCGCCGCGCCGCCCGCGGCGAAAGCTCCGGCCGCGACCGACACCCCGGCGCCCCCGCCCCCCAAACCCCGCCGGGAAAAGCCGGACGACGAACCTCGACTGTAGTCGGGCGCCCCCCCAGCTTCTAATAGTTGCGCCGACTCGTTCCTCCTCGGTGGAACTTGTGACGTCCGGAGCGCCCCCCGTCGTGCCCGTGGGGGACCGGTGGAGCGCGGCGCTGCTCACCGGCCTCTTCGTCGCCGTCGCGGTGATCCTGTTCCTGCTGATCTACGTCGGGCTCCCCCAGCACCAGCATTTCGATGCGATGATCCTGATCGGGGTCGTCGCGCTCGTCCTCGCGCTCGGCTCGTACCTCGCGGAGTCGCTCTCCCGCCAGGCGGCCGCCCAGCGGTCCCTCGCGTGGGGGTTCTTCGGAATGGGATTCGCCGTCCTGTTCCTCACGATCGGGCTCGGCCCGACGTACCACCTCGAGTCGACGTTCAACATGCTCCTCGGCCTGCTGCTGACGTTCATCGCCCTGATCGTCGCCGTCGCGGGGATCGCCTGGCGGGGCCGGGCGCTCCGCCGGACGGCGAACCGGGAGCTGCCGCGGCAGGCGTGGCGGAACGAGCCGGTCGCCTCGGCGTTCTCCTACGCGGCCGCGAACTCGCCGAGTGTCCCCGAAGCCGCTCCGCCGCCGAACCCGCCGACCCCCCCCGCCCCGGGGAAGTGACGATGGTCGCGACCCCGTCCGCGGGCTCAGCGCCGCCCGCCGCGCCGGCGACGCCGACGACGTGCCCGAAGTGCGGCGCCGCCCAGCCGCCCGGCGCGCGGTTCTGCAACGCCTGCGGCTCCTCCCTCTACGTGCAGTCCGGCAGCTCGACCGGGACCGCCGCGCCCGCGGGCGCCCCGCCGGTCGACATCCGCCAGAAGGTCGAGGACGACCGCGGCTGGCTGAAGCGGCTGCAGCTGCTCGTCCCCGGGTTCCGCGGGTACCGCGAAGGCGAGGACCTCCGAGCCGCCGACAGCCTATTGCGCCGGCAGGTCGCGGACAAGGTCCAGAACGCGCGGACGACGATGGAGAACTCGCGGTCCGCGCTCACCAACGGAGGCGCGTTCGGGGTGCTCAACGACCTCGCGCCGCTGATCGCCGACCTGATGCGTCTCGAGGGAGAGATCCGGCACGCCGAGCAGGGGTACACGGGGATCTCGCCCGCCGTGCGCGCGAACCCCCAGCAGCTCGACCGACTGTACGAGTACGACTACGGGTTCGCGGTCGCCGCGGACCAGTTGAACCAGACGATGGCGCCGCTCCCCGCGCTCGCCGCGAACGCGGCCGCGAGCGCCGGGACGCTGACGGCCCTCGTCGTGACGGTGCGCGGGCAGATCGGCCAGCTCGACACCGCGTTTCGGGCCCGGATCCAGGCGGTCGAGGGGATCCGCGTCTCGTAGGCGGACGGACGGCACGGAGCAGTCGGAGGAGAATCGATGGTCACCAACAACCCGATCCCGGCGAAGGGCGGCAGTCTGATCGGCGCGACGACGGTCAACTGGGAGGACGCCTACAAGGGTCCGAACGTGATGTGGCGCGTCCCGCGCAACATCCGCTGGAACGACAACGTCGTCGTCCGGGAGGACGAGACGGCCGTTTTCTACCGGGACGGCAAGGTCCTCGCCTACCTCGACCGCCCCGACCGGTACGCGCTCACGAGCCTGAACGCCCCGATCCTCGGCAACCTCGTCAAGGAACTATCGGGCGTCCGCCAGGAGGCGGAGGTCTACTACCTGCAGCGGCGCCTCTTCGACGGGAAGTTCGGGAGCCAGGAGCCGTACGTCTTCCGCGACCCCGACTTCGGCCTTGTGCAGCTGCGCGTCTTCGGTTCCTACCGCTGGAAGGTCGGCGCGCCGGACAACTTCATCAACCAGTTCGTCGGCACGTTCGGCGCCGCGACGACTCCCGACGTCGAGGCGCGCCTGCGGGAGCAGATGGTCCTGCTCGTCTACAACTCCCTCGGCAAGATGAAGGACCAGGGGATGAAGGTCACCGACCTCGCCGCCCAGCTCTCCACGATCGAGCAGGCGGTCCTCGGCTTCGCCCCCCAGCACTTCGGCCCGCTCGGCGTCGAGGTCGCGCAGGTCCAGGGGCTGTCGATCAACCTGCCGGACGAGGTCCAGAAGGCGGTCGACCTCCGCTCGACGATGGGGGTCCTCGGCGTGAACTACATGCAGTACCAGGCCGGCCAGGCGATGACGACCGCCGCCGCGAACCCGTCGGGGGGCGCGGGGGCGCTCGCGAGCGCCGGGGTCGGTCTCGGCGCCGGGCTCGGGGTCGGCTACGGAATGGCCGGCACGATGCAGGGCGTCTACCAGGGAGGCGGCGGCGGCCCGGGCCAGCCGTGCCCGAAGTGCAACGCGATGGTGCCGGCGGGGAACCGGTTCTGCCCGTCGTGCGGCGCGCCGATGTCCGCGGCCGCCGCCCCGGCGGGTCCGCCGTGCCCGAAGTGCGGCCAGCCGACGGCCGCCGGTGCGAAGTTCTGCCCCGCGTGCGGGGCGTCCCTCGCCGTCGCGCCGCCGCGCGAGTGTCCGAAGTGCAAGGCGAGCGTCCCCGGCGGGATGAAGTTCTGCCCGAACTGCGGGAACGCGATGGGCCCGTAGCGGCCCTGGCATCTCCGAGAGGACGACGATGATCTACTGCACGAAGTGCGGCGCCAGCCTCCCCGACGACGCGAAGTTCTGCGCGAAGTGCGGCACGGCGACCGCGAGCTCGAGCGCGGGCCCCCCGGCCGCCTCGAGCACCACCTCGTCGGTGGCGCGGAGCGGACCGACGGTCGCCCCGGCGGGCGCCCAGGAGCTGAAGTGCCCGGCGTGCGGGGCGCCGATCAAGCCGGTGTTCGGCGAGATGGTGATCACCTGCGACTACTGCGGCGGCTCGGTGACGCTCGGCGGCGCCGGGTGGAAGGAGATCCAGAAGCACACGATGCTGCCGCTCCGGGTCGCCGACCAGGCGGCCGCGCTGAAGGTTGTGCACGACTACATGGACCAGGGGTTCCTCCACCGCCACGAGTTCGAGGAGTCGAAGGTCTCCGAGGCGAAGCTCTCCTACGTGCCGTTCTGGGTCCTCCCGGTCTCCGCGAGCACCACGTACCAGTACCAGGCGGTCGCGACGAGCGTCGGCGCGACCGTCGGCACGATCGCCGCCGCCGAGCTGCTCGGCGGGGCGCTCGGGGGCCGGCGCGGCGGCGGGTTCATGGTGATGCCGATCATGGCGGGCCCGGTCGTCAACCCGAACCGCTCGGAGACGATCTCGGGGCAGTACGAGTACCCGGTGATCGCCGTGAAGTCGATGGCGACGTACCAGCCGAAGGATTACCAGTTCGGGCTCACCGACCGCTCGCTGTTCGACCGCAAGTCGATCCCGGACGGGACGCCGGTGCTGAACGGCGACCTCGGCGAGGACGCGGGCCGCTTCGCGGCGAACGCGTTCGTCCAGCAGCTCCAGAGCGAGGCGGCGCACAAGAAGCACAGCATGGTCTCGAAGCTCGAGACGAAGGTCGACATCTCCGAGGGGGAGCTGCTCCACGTCCCCGTGTGGTACTTCCAGCTCGAGCACAAGGGCCAGAAGACGATCATCCTGATCGACGGCCACGCCGGCCGCGTGATCCGGACCGTCTCGTAGGCACCGTTCGCCTCGGGCTCCGGGCTTAAGAACCGGTCCCGGAGTGGGAGCGGGCGTCGGCGAGGGGAGGAGCGGGTGCGGCGGACGTCCCGGCGAAAGCACCCGGCCGGGATCGCCGTCGTCTTCCTGCTCGTGATCGCCTCGACCCTAGCCGTTGTGGCCACCCATCCGAGCCTTCCATCTCCGGGCCCGGCGTCCTCCACCCTCGCGGTCGGCGATGCCGCCAGGCTCGCACCGGTCGGCGGCTCGTCGGCCGTCCCCGCGACGCCGTCGTTCCCGCCGTCGGCACCCACCGTGGAGTCGCTGTTCCCGAACTACAACGGCTCGCTGCCCGGCGACTTCCCGTCCACGGTCGAGGATTGGCAGGTCGGAACCCCGGCGATCGTCCCCGCCTCGAACACTCTGTGGCTCCCGGAGCTCGCGGTCACGACGCACGGGGCCCCCGCGCCCCCGAGCGCACCGGCGCTCGTCTACAACCTGACCACGAACGTCTTCGAGCGGATGGTCCCGGCGATCAACAACGCCTCGGCGCTGGCGTTCGACCCAGAGAACGGGTACCTATACGCGACCGAGCCCCGATCCGACTCGGTCGAGGTCTACGACCCGTCGACCCAGACCGTCATCCGGGCGGGAATCCATGTCGGGGATCGGCCGGAGGCGGTGGCATACGACCCGACCACCAAGTACGTCTACGTGGCGAACTCGGGCTCGAACAACGTGACCGTCATCTACGCGGTAACGAACCAGGTCTACTTCGCGGGGATCGCCGTCGGAACCTCGCCGGTGGCGCTCGCGGTGGACGCGTATCAGGGTTGGGTCTACGTCGCGAACCAAAACAGCTCGATCATATCGATCATCACTGCGGCAAGCCCGCTCTCACCGGTGCAAACCACCGTGCTCACATCGGGCCCCGCAGTTTCGTTGGCCTTCTCAAACGCGTCCGATCTCCTTGCAGAAGCCTCTCCGGCTTCACAATACAGCGTGATCATAGATACTGACGATAACGGTGTGAAGTACTCTCCGGTCCCGGTTGGTAATGGCTGCAGCACTGTAGTGGTCTCGCAGAACGAGTCGCAGTTCTTCTTTGCGAATGCGTCGGGCAATGACGTTCGAGTTGTGTCCGCCATAAGTGGCAGGGGACATGAGCAACTGACTGTGGGCGACGAGCCGACTCAGATGGCCATCGATGCTGAGACCGGCTCCATTCTGACCTGGAGCTCCGCGAATCGGAATCTCTACGTATCGGACGGAACGAACAACTCAACGGTAGCCGTATCGCCCTCACTGGACGTCTCTCCCGACTTGATTGCGGAAAACGCAACTTCGCAGACCTTGTACATCGGAAGTGACAGCTCCCCGGGCGTGAGCGTAGTCAACGCAACTAGCGGAGCCACGCTCCTGCCGCCGATCCCCGTTCCGGGTTCAATCACGGGGCTTGCCTCCGACGGGGGAACGGGCCAGTTGTACGTCGGATACTACGGAGGAGTCGTAGCGATCAACGAGTCCACCGGCGTGGTGGACCATCGCGACGCACTTCTTACCGGGGCGAACGGTCCCTTGGTGGTTGATCCCAAGGACGGAGTACTTTGGGATGGGCGCGGAACGTTGCGCGATGAAGTCGCGCTGAATCTCTCGACCCTACTGCCGACCGGTGCGATCGCCCGCCTACCGGTGAACCCGTCTGCCCCCGAGTCGATGATCCTTCTCTCGAAGCTGTCGCTCGTCGTTGCGGTCAATTCAAGCTCCGGAGAGGTCCAGGCGTTTGACTCCGCCACTGGAAAGGTAACCGGCTCGCCGATCCGCGCGGGCGCGAATCTCACTTCGCTCACCTACGACCCGCTCGACGGTCTGATCTACGCCGGAGGGAGCGACCTGGAAGCGATCGATCCGGCCTCGTGGACCACGGTTGGCCCGACGCTCGATCTGTCCAGTCACTCGGCCGAGACTGGCTTGGCGTACGACCCGTCGACCGGTTCGGTCTACCTGGCGACCGCAGCCCCGTCGACCGGGAGGGGGACGATCACGGTCGTCGCGGGAGCCGCCGACCTCGGGCTAGGTGGCCCGACCCTCACGTTCAGTGACGGCCTGACGCCGGGCGACCTGATCGTCGGAGGTTCCGGGCCGGGCGCACTGAACGACTCGGACTTCCTGCTCTCGGCGAACACGGGGTCCGGTACGATCGGCTTGATCGGCGCGCCCCCGACGATCGCCTCCTTCTCGTTCTCCCCGCCCAGCATCGATGTGGGTGCCTCGTCGAATGCCACGCTCGTGGTCTCGGGGGGTGTGGGGGCGTCCACCGTCTCCTACACGGGACTCCCGTCCGGATGCCCGGCGGTGCCTGGGTTCAATCTCAGTTGCACCCCAACAGAAGTCGGCACACGGGTCGTCACGGCAACGGTCACCGACGCGATCGGGGAAACAGCCTCGGCCACCGCGGTTCTCTCGGTCGGCTCGGCGATCGACCTGACCGCCAGTTTCGACGCGGCGCCTCCGCTCGAGGTCGATGTCAACCAAACCTTCGCGGCCAGTGCCGGGGTCTCGGGGGGCACGCCTCCCTACAATCTCACTTGGACGTTCGGCGACGGGACCGAGCTGACCGGCGACGATGTGACTCACAACTACAGCCAGGCGGGGGCCTACCCTCTTGTCGTCACGGCCATCGACGGAGCGGGAGGGATTGCCGAACGGAGCACTTCGGTCGGGGTGTTCCCGCAACCCAAGGTCTCCCCCTACGCCTACCCCCGCGCCGAGACCGATGCGGAACTCCCGCTCCTGCTGAACGCTACGATCTCGGGCGGAGTTCCCGGCGGGAGCGGGAGCTGGTCGTTCGGGCCGGGCGACGAAGCGTCCGGTATCGCCGTCTATCACACGTGGGTCAAGTCGGGCGGCTACTACGCGAACTTCAGCTACGAGGACGGGGCGGGTGAGTGGGCCAATGGGTCGGTCTACGTTGAGGTAAAGCCCCCCGTATCCGGGATCCTCAGCGTCGACTCCGCATCGAGCCGCCCCGTTCCGGGGACGCCGATCGATTTCAGCTCGACCATCTCGGGTGGACTGGGACCGTACACCGTCGTCTGGGCGCTCGGAAGCGACAGCTATGCGACCGGAGGCAATGTCACCTCCACGTTCTCGGCCCCCGGGGAGTACACCGTCGACGTCTCCGTCACCGACTCCCTCGGTGGAGGATGGTCTTCCTCGGTTGTCGTGACGGTCTACCCTGCGCCCTCGAGCTCTCCGTCGCTGTTCTCGGGAGAGTTCGGTCCCGGCCTCGCGGTGGGGTTGTTCGTCGGAGTGGCCGTGGCCGCGTTGATCCTCTTCACCGTGGAGCGGACGCGTCGTAGAACGCTCCCGGCGCCGCCGTCGCCGTACGTCCCGCCGCCGACCGGCGGGCCGGGCAAGCGGACCTAGTGACGCGCGACGCGCCCGTCGATACCGGCGCCGGTGAACAGGTATCGAACCGGGACCCGGCGGCTGCCGTGGGTCCAGTAGTCGCACCGCGTGCATCGGCGCCCGAGCACGATGCTGTCGCCGGTCAAGGTCCGATTCCGGATCGGCGCCAGGGCCGCGCCGCAGACGGGGCAGCTTTCGGGAAGGGATCGGCCCGGCTGCTCGGTGTAGCGGACGGAAAGGCGCACGCCGGGCACCCCGATGAGGAGACGCCGAAGTCGTCGACCGCTCACGGTCGCGAGCGGCTCGTCGCGGCGGACGACCGCGAGCACCGCCTCGCGGAACGCGACCTGGGAGGTGAACGACGCCTTACCGCCGCGGACGACGCGACGGGCGGCCCGGCGGACGAGGTCGTCTGCGGGGCGCCGGAACTTGGCGCCGTCGTCCTCACTGGGCGGCCTGTCCGCGTCGGCCTTCTCGGGCACGGATCTCCTCCTCGTAGAATCGGCGGGCGAAATCGGCTTCCGTCTCGGAGATGGCGAGCGGAGCGTCGCCCGCCGCGGCGAAGTACGTCAGGAGCGAGGCGGCGGCGGCGAGCCGGACCGCGCGCGACTTGAGCCGCGGCGAGAACTTCGGGAAGTTCGTCGTCCGAAGGGCGCGGTCGGAGACCTCGCGGAGCCGGGTGTAGAGCGACCGGTCGAGCCGGACCGGCCGGACCCGGAACTTCCGGGCGACGAGCGGATGCCCGGTCTCGACGGCGTGCACGAGCGTCAGGTGGTCGCGGATCCGCTCCGCGAGCGAGAAGTCGAGCTCCCCGAGCTCGAGGCGCTCCGCGCTCGCCTCGACCGCGCGGAACCGGGCCCGGGTCATCGGGTGGAAGCGGAGCAGCATCCGATCCTCGAGCGCCGCGAAGTTCGGGTCGGCGATCGTCGTCCAGTAGTCCTGCGCGCCCGAGGTCCGGACGTTGTAGTTGACGGAGAAGAACGACCGGAAGGTGTACGGGCCGACCGTGCCGAACGTCGTCTCCCACTTCACCTCCCGCTGTTCCATCACCAGTTTGAGCGGCTCGACCATCCCTCGATACTTGAACCAGTCGTTGAACTCGGGCACGATGAAGTTGAACGTGCGGCCCGTGTACGACGCCCCGACGCGGAGGAACTGCGCCGGGGTGATCCCGCCGCAGTAGCGGTTGCGGCCCGGAAGGCCGTGCGCCGGCACGCCGCTCCGGGGGTTCCCTCGGACGAGGTCGTCGATCGAGAACGTTTTTCCCGTGCCCGGCGGACCGAACAGCGCGAGGTGGAACCCTGTCGCGCCGGTCGGCCGCCCGGTCGGCGCGAGGAGCGGCACGTCCGCGAGGGCGTACTGCTGGAGGAGCGAGATCAGCGAGTCGAAGTACAGCTCCTCGCCGAACAGCTCTTGCAGGTACTCCGCGAGCCGGGTGACGTTGAACGACCGGCCGAACTCGATCGTCGGCTCGAGCCGTTCGTTCAACACGTCCCGCAGCCGTTCGAGGAACTCGGAGTCCATCGAACGGATCTCCGCCCGCTCGTCCGGTACCGGAAGCAGCGGCCCAGTTTCCGCGGAGTCGCTGCGGACGGCCTCGTCCAGGAGGATCTGGCGCAGCTCGTCGGGGAACGGGACCTGGAACGACTTGTCGCCCCCGCCGCTCGGCAGCTCGACCAGTAGCCCCCGGCGCTTCAGTCGTCCGATCAGCCGCGCGGGGTCCTGGAAGACGCGCTCACGCAGGAGTCGGCTCCGCAGGTCGGAGAGCCGCCACCGTGCGGGCTGCGCCGCTACCCCGCGGACGGTCCGGCGCCGGTCGGCCTCGGCGACCAGCGCCGCGAGGGCCCGGGCGACCGGGATCTCGGCGGGAGCGATCTCGAGCCCGGCGGGAGCGGCCACCGGCCGACGTTAGCCGCCCACCGTCTTACCTTAACTGCCCGTCCTCGCTCCCGGAGCGTGGTCGGGCACGGCTTCGGGGGCTACGAGCGGGCGCTCCGCTCGCTGCTCTCGGGGGACGCCGCGAGCGTGCGGTCGTACGCCCGGTCGCTTCCCCCACCCGCCCGTCCCGGCTTCGAACGCCTCATCGCCGAGCCGTTCCTCGTCGTCCGGGCCGCCGGGTCGTTCGGGTTCGACCTGGTCGCCCTGCGGCGCGAGTTCGCCTTCCCGATCGAGGTGAAGGCGTCGTCGGACGACGTGATCCGATTCACCGCGGCCAGCGGGCGCGCCAGCGAGCAGCTCGAGGCGCACCGGGCCGCGGTGGCGCGGGTCGGTCTCATGGTGATCTACGCGTACCGACGGCTCGGCCTGCGCGGCGAGGAGTGCTGGCGGCTGTTCCTCGAGGGGACCCGCCCGAAGGGCGCGATCTCGGGGTACGTCTTCCAGACGGTGCCGCTCGTGAGCCGAACGAAGGAGGGGAACGGGATCCTGCGCTGGGGCGAGGGGATGCCGCTCTCCCAGTTCGTCGAGCGGATCCACTCGGTGCTGCAGCCGACGTACGGGGCGGTCGGATGAGCGTCCACGTCGCGAGCGTCGGCGTCGGCCGGTTCGGCAAGCGGACCGAGGGCCTCGTCGAGCTCGCCGCGGAGGCCGGCGGCCTCGCGCTCGAGGGAGTCGGGCGAAAGCCGATCGACCTACTGGTCGTCGGGTCGATGCTCGCCCACGGCGGCTCGGGGCGGGAGCCGCTCTTGCCGCGCCTCGCCTCCCGGCTGAGTCTCGAGGCGTCCAGCGGCGTCCGGGTGGAGTCGACGAGCGCGACCGGGGCGATGGCGTTCCACGTCGCCGCGGACGCCCTTGCGACCGGACGGTTCGAGCGGGCGCTCGTCGTCGCGGCGGAGAAGATGACCGACCGGACCACGCCCGAGGTGACGGGGGAGCTCGCGGGCGCCCTCCACCCCAGCGAGGCCGCCCACGGGGCGACGATGCCCGCGCTCGCGGCGCTCGTCTCCCAGCGGTACCTCGAGCGACACGGCCTCCCGCTCGCGGCGATCGACCGGCCGAGCGTGCACGCCCGCGCGATGGCGACGCGGAACCCGAACGCGATGTTCACGGCCCCCGTCAGCGCCGCCGAGGTCGCGGCGTCCCGACCGGTCGCCACGCCCCTGCGGCTACTTCACTGCGCCGCGATCGCGGACGGGGCGGCCGCGGTCGTGCTCGAACGGGGCGAGGGCGCCGCAGCGGTCCTCGGCCTCGGCCAGGGGTTCGAGTCGATGCGGATCGTCGACCGGCCGGATCTCACGACGTTCGCGGCGACCCGGATCGCCGCGCAGCGCGCATACGAGATGGCCCACCTCACGCGCAAGGAGCTCGGGGTCGTCGAGCTCCACGACGCGTTCGCGCCGTTCCCGATGATCCATCTCGAGGACATCGGCGCCTGCGGTCCGGGGGAGGGCGCCTCGTGGTACGAGAAGGGGTGGGTGGCGCCGGACGGACGGCTCCCGGTGAACCCGAGCGGCGGATTGATCGGGCGGGGGCACCCGATCGCGGCGAGCGGCCTCGCCGGGATCGCGGAAGTGGCGCTCCAGCTGCGGGGAGAGGCCGGACCGCGGGCGGTGGCGAAGGCGCCCAAGGTCGGACTCGCCCACGCGGTCGGCGGCCTCGCGTCGCACAACTTCGTCACGATCCTGGGGAGCGACGCCCCGTGACGAAGGCCGCGGCGACCCCGCTCGCGCTGTCGCGCTGCGAGGCGTGCCACACCCGGTTCCTACCGTCCGACTCGCCGTGCCCGAAGTGCGGCTCGACGCGCGTTCACCCATATCCCGTTCCCGACCACGGCCGAGCGATCGCCGCGACGGAGCTCTCCGCGCCCGCGCCCGGATGGGCAGCGCCCCACCGCCTCGTGCTCGCGGAGGTCGCGGACGGGGTCCGGGTGCTGGCGGTCGTCGACGGAGCGCTCCCGTCCCCCGGGGACCCACTCCGCATCGCGCTCGACGGGGCGACGTACCGGGCCCGGCCGGCCGCGGCCTCCCCGAGGGAACGCGGGGAGGGGGAATCTCCGAAGGCCCGTCGTGCCGGGCCTCCCTTTGAACCCCCGAGGTGAAATCACCACAGGATTAGCAATCCTGCGCCTTACCGGGCTGGGCCATCCCCGCGCGCTCCGTCCACGCCGGACCGCCGCCTTAAGATTTCCCACGGAGCGCGCGTCGCGCCCTCGAGACCATGGTCCCGCGCTCCTCGTTCTCCACGGTTATGTAGCGACGCGCCGCTCCCGGCGCCCGGTGGCACGATGCGGGTCGGGAAGGCGGGCGTGGTGGGGGCCGGGACGATGGGCGCCGCGATCGCCGAGGTTCTCGCATTCAACGGGATCGACGTCGTCCTGAAGGACGTCGACGGACCGACCGTCGAGAAGGGACTCGGGCGGATCCGGGCGATCGTCGGCGAGCTCACCCGGTTCCACGCGGAGCGCGCCGGTAAGGAGATCGAGCGGGTCGCGCGCGAAGCGGGGCCTCTCTCCGACGCCCAGGAGGCCCGGATCCGAGAGACGCTCGCACCGAAGTTCACCGATGCCCGGGCCGCCGAGGTCGTCGGGCGGGTGCACGGGGCGACCGACTACGCCGCGTTCGGGGACGTCGACCTCGTCGTCGAGGCGGTCTTCGAGCGAGAGGACGTCAAGCGACCCGTGCTGGAGGCGCTCGACCGGGTCGTTCCGTCGCACGCCGTGATCGGGTCGAACACCTCGTCGCTCTCGATCACCCGTCTCGCGCGGGGGCTCGCCCACCGCCGGGAGCTCCTCGTGACCCACTTCTTCAACCCGCCGTACACGCTCCCGCTCGTCGAGGTGTCGGGCGGCGTCGAGACCCGCGACGACATCGTCGCCGAGACGATCGACTTCCTCGGGGGGCTGCGCAACCACCGGTATCCGCTCGTCCCGATCCGGGTGAAGGAGTCGCCGGCGTTCGTCGTGAACCGGCTGCTGATCCCGGTCCTGAACGAGGCGTGCTTCGCGCTGGACGAGCAGCTCGCGAACCCGCGGGACATCGACCTCGCGATGAAGTCCGGCGCGGGGATGCCGATGGGGCCGTTCGAGCTCGCCGACATGATCGGCCTCGACGTCGCCCTCGAGGTCGCCGTCACGCTCCACCGGGAGTTCGGCGACCCGAAGTACCGGCCCGCGCCCGCCCTGCGCCGTCTCGTCGACGCGGGGCGGCTCGGCCGCAAGACCGGCCAGGGATTCTACGACTACTTGACCGAGTGAGCCCGCGGGAGCCTTCTTGAGGGCGGCACCGGTCCTGGTCCCGTGAAGTTTCCGTCCCAGGAGTGGGCCGACGCGCTCCGGGCCGCCCTCGCGGCGAACCCGGAGTACCGCGAGGCGGCCGCCGCCTGGGAGGGGGAGATCCTCTTCCGCCTCGCTCCTCCCGGCGCGGACGGCCCGGCCCCGGGGATCCTGCTCGCCCTCGCGCACGGCGAGTGCACGTCGGCCGTCTTTCACGCCGACGCGAGGACGGTCGCCAGCGAGTTCGTCTACGAGGGGAGCCCGGAGAACTGGCGGCGCCTGATCCGCGGTGAGATCGACCCGGTGAGGTCGATCATGGACGGCACGTTCAAGATGCGCGGGAACCTCCTCAAGGCGTCCCGCTTCCTGCGCGCGTCGAAGGCGCTGGTCGAGACCGCCGCGGTGATCCCGGCGGAGACCGAGGGGTAGGGTTCCTCACCCGGGCGCCGGGCGGGCAACCGCGGCCGCCGGCTTGGGCGGCGCCGCGGCGGCCGCCGCGGCGAGCGGGTCGACCGGCTTCGCGGGGGGCGGTGGCGGCCTCGGCGGCGGGGGCATCAAACGCCCGCGCAGGAACTCGAGGATCCGCGACCACCCCTCCTCGGCCTGGGCGACGTCGTACGCCCGAAGGTCGCGCGCCAGGAACTGCGCCCGCGCCCCCTCGATCCGCACGACCGAGAGCCCCGACGTCGGCAACGCCTCCTGGAGCTGCGCGACCGCGCGGGCCCCGGTGCGGTCGTCGCTGCCGACGACCGCGAGGATCGGAGCGCTGACGAGCTTCGCGAGGTCGGGCGGCCGGATCGGCAGTGGGTAGGCAAGCGCCACCGCCCCGAGCCGGGTGCTCCCGGCCGCGAGCGCGAGGGCGACGCTCGCTCCGTACGCCGTGCCGAAGACGGCCGCCTTCGCCGGGTCGACCATCTCGCGGGCGAGGAGCTCGTCAAGCGCGTCCCGGTAGAGGTGGACGAGGCCCGCGACCGGCTTCGACTCCGTCGCGACGGCCCCCCGGAGCCGCGCTCCGGTCCGGGAGCCGACGAGCGGCCCGGTCGAGATCCCCTCGGTCTTCGCGAGGTCCGGGATCAGCACCTCGAAGCCGTCCCGGGCGAACCGGATGGCGGCGTCGAGCAGGGTCGTGGTGATGCCGAAGATGTCCGGGGAGATCAGCACCGCCGGGTGGCGCACGACCTTCGTCGGGCTCACGACGATCGCCGGCGCCTGGCCGCTCGGGACGGCCGAGGTCCGGAAGGAGATCCGGTCGCTCCGATAGACCGGCGCGGGCGACCCCGGCTTCTTCTCCGACTTGATCCACGTCTTGTTGAGGAAGTCGAGGACGCAGAGCTGGTAGCGCTCCTTCGAGAGGACGATCACGGCCTGCCGGGTGCCGCAGATGTCACAGACGCCGACGACCCCGCTCCCGAACTCGGGCGCGGGGACGTCGAGGAGCCGATCGTCGTCGCGCATCGGACGTCCGATCGCTGTCGAGCCGGGGGCGCTTCTTAACGGTTGCCGCGACCGGCGTTCCGGCGCGCGCCGGGACGAGCTCCAGGCGGGTCCGGTCGCGCGGCGCGAGGACGCCGATCCCCGCCGCCCGGAGCCGCCGGGCGAGCGCCCGGTCGGCGGTCACCACGATCGCGCGCGCGGCGAGCGCCACCGCCACGATCGCGGCGTCGCCGCGCTCGTCGGTCGGCAGGCAGCGAAGCCGTCCGGCGAGCTCCCGGGCCGGGCGGGCATGGGGCACGCCCCGCGCCGCGAGCCGGTCGAGCTCCCCGAGGACCGACGACGGCACCGCGACCTCCGCGCCGGGGGCGGCCCGGCCGATCTCCCCGAGCAGGTCGAAGCGCGCCCGGAACGGCATCATCGCCGCGTTCGTGTCGAGGAGCACGACGCCCCGGTCCCCCGGTCGGCGCGGCTCACGGGCGGCGGATGACGACGCCGAGCTTCTCCCGGTCGTACTCCTCTCCCCCGCGACGCTCCTTCAGGAGATAGCGCTGCGACTTCTGGTTCGCGGTCTTCGGGATCTCGTCGACGAACTCGAGGAACTGCGGGACCATGAAGAACGGCAGCTCCGCGGCGCAGAACTCGAACAGCTCCTTCGCGCCGACGGTCGCTCCGGGCCGCCGCTGGACGTACGCCTTCACGTCCTCCTCGCCGAGCGGCGACGGGACGCCGACGACGACCGACTCGAAGACCGCCGGGTGGCGGTTCAGGACCGACTCGACGTCGTACGGGGCGAGGTTCTCGCCCCGCCGGCGGATGATGTCCTTCTTCCGGTCGACGAAGTAGTAGTAGCCGTCCGCGTCGCGCGTGACGTAGTCGCCCGTGTGGAACCAGCCGTTCCTCCACGCCTCCCGGGTCTTCTCGGGCTGGTTCAGGTACCCGAGGAACATCGCGTGGGGCGCCGTCGGTCGGACGACGAGCTCGCCCCGAGCGCCGACCGCGACCGGCCGGTCCTGCTCGTCGACGACGTCGGCCTCCACGAAGCCGAGGGGGCGGCCGACCGAGCCGACGCGGACCGCGTCCGGCGGGTTCATCAGCGTCGTGCACCCGCACTCGGTCATCCCGTACAGCTCGATGATCGACAGGCCGAACCGGCGCTCGAAGTCGGGCCAGATCGCCTTCGTCGCCCCCGCCGTGAGCGCCGTGCGGACGCCGTGCCCCACGTCGGTCGGGCGGACGGGCTGCTTGAACAGGACGTTCACCATCGAGATCAAGAGAGAGACGTGGGTCGCGCCGTAGCTCGCCGCGCTCTCCCAGAACGTCGAGGCGTGGAACCGTTCGTCGAACGCCGCCGTGAGGTCGTGGAGCAGCGCGACGAGCGTCGTCATCTCCTGGGCGTTGCAGTGGAACAGCGGAAGCGCGGTGAACAACACCGAGTCGTCCGCGAGGCGGCTGCGGCGGCCGATCTCGAGCGGCGTCGTGATCTGCTTCTGATGCGGGATGATCGCGCCCTTCGGCGGGCCGGTCGTCCCGCTCGTGTACATGATCGAGACCGGGTCCGCCGGCCCCGGGGCGTGCCCGGTCGGGGCCGGCGCGTGCGCGGTCACGCCGGCGAACGGCCGGGTCCCCGCGGGGTCCGGCCCGCCCACCGCGCCCGGGTCGGCGACCCAGACCCGGTCGAGCGCCAGGCCGGCCCGGAGCGGCTCGACCGCCGGCCAGAGCCGCCGGTCGACGACGAGCCCGGCCGGGGCGCTGTCGGCGAGCTCGTAGCGGAGGATCTCCCCCTTGAGCGCGGTGTTGAGGGGCACGAGGACGACCCCGAGCTTCGCCGCGCCGAACCAGAGGAGGGGGAACTCGGGCGTGTTGAACAGGAGCGCCGCGACCCGGTCGCCCTTCGACAGCCCGGCCGCCGCGAGACCCCCCGCGACCCGGTCGGTCGCTCGGTCGAGCTCGCGGTAGGAGATCGACCGGTCGGCGAAGCGGAGGGCGACCCTCGGGCCGTTCCGGTCGGCCTTCCCGCGGACGAGCGAGGCGAGGTCGTGGTACTCTTCCGCGGGGGCGGTCATCCCGAGCGGGCGACGAGCCCGGACCCATAACGGTTCGGTCGGCTCCGCGGGTCCGTCGCCAACGACTTGTACGCCGTCACCGCTCGCCCGCGCGATGCCGCGGCAGAGCGAGCCGTACCGTCCGTCGGCGCCGATCGTCGTCGAGCTCGCCGCCGGCGCGGTGGTCGTCGGGCCGTCGTCCCCGCCGACCGTCCTCCTCCTCCACCTCGCGTCCGAGGACCGGTGGTGCCTGCCGAAGGGCCACGTCGAGCCCGGCGAGTCGCTCGTCGACGCGGCGCTCCGGGAGGTCCGGGAGGAGACCGGGCTACCCGACGTCCGGTTGGGCGACGAGATCGGCGAGGTCTCCTACCGATTCTTCCGCCCGTCGGAGCAGCGCAACGTGCTCAAGATCTCCGTCTACTTCCTCGCCCGCACGACCTCCCGGGAGGTCCGGCCCGAGCCGATCTTCGACCGAAGCGAGTGGGTCGGCGTCGACGCGGCGCACGACCGGGTCGCATATCCGACCGACCGAACGATCGTGGCGGCCGCGGCGCGGGCGCTGAGGGAGCGCTAGGCGCTCCCGAGTGTTCGATTTCGCGGGAAAGAAAGAAAGGGAGAGAAAGGGTTGGAGTGGGCCCCCGTTCGGGGACCCACCGGGCCGGGACGGCCCTTCAGGGCTGCCGGTTCGGTCCTTCGATCTCCGTGGGACCGGAGGTTGGGGCCTGCGGCGAGGGGGTGGGGGGCACCGAGGCGGCGGGGGGGAATCCGCTCGCCAATCCCTCGCTGTAGCCGCCGACCAACTGGCGCGCCTGGTTCTTGCGCCGGGCGTAGGAGCGCCACTCGACGACGCCGACCGTGCCGGCGACCGCCGCGACGACCCCGCCGATGACCGCGGCCTCCAGGAGACCGCTGAACCACGGGGTGCTGCCGCAGCCGTTCTGGATGCAGTTCGCCTGGCTCTGGGCGGCCGAGACGCTCTCGGGCTGGGCGACGACCGACGTGCCCATCATGCCCGCCGAGGGGATCGCGGCCGCGTTGGGCGTCGCGATCATCGGCTGCGCCGCGCCCTGGGTGCCGCCCACGGTGACCTCCGAGGCCGACAGGGAGTTCACGCCGAGGTGACGACCCGTGGTGACGAACAGCATGTCCTTCGAGACCGCCACCGTCGACATCGACTCGTGGGAGTACGGCTGGGGGCCGCCGCCGAAGATGTCGAAGCCGTGCGGGACGACCAGGAATCCCTCGTAGATCGTCGCGGGGCCGGTGACCGAGATGACGATCGCGGTCCGGGGCGTGTGGTCCCGGAAGGTCGGCACACCGAAGGTGACGACCTCGCCGTGCAGCGCGACCGGGCCCGAGGCGGTCCAGTTGCCGCCGCGGACGTGGTGGCCCGAGGCGGTCGTGTTGTTCCAGCCGTGGAAGGCGTAGTTGTAGCTGAAGTTCCAGCTCGCGGACGGGGTGGCGTTCGCGCTCGAGTTCCAGCTGGAGACTCCCGTGAGGTCGAGCGGGATCACGCCGAGCGACGGCGAGAAGGCGACGTTCGCCTTCGCGTCCGCCGAGACGTTCAGGTAGGCGCTCAGCATCTTCGCGGGGGCCGTCGCGACCAACGACTCGGCGAGGGTCGCCGTGCCGTGGTACGACGCGTTGTCGATCCCGAGCGCGGCGACCGGGGCGCCGCCGACGTACACGGTCGAATCGTTCGAGACGTTCGCGTAGGCGGTGTCGACCTCGACCGCGTGGTAGTGGTAGTTCAGCGAGGCGTTCGGCTCGGAAAGCGAGACCTGGACCGAGACGCCGAGGGTCCGCTGCTCTTCGAGCTCCGTCGTGTTGGCGACGGTCGGGGTCGCGTGGAAGATCACGACGACATCGACCGATACGTTCCAGCTCGCGCTCAACTTGCCGAGCGTCAGAGAGCCACTCGACGAGTTGCCCCCTCCGTACGCCCACGCGGTCGTCGCGGCCGAGTCCGTATGCACCGGCGCCGCGCTCGCGGAGGCTCCGAAGGCGGCGAGAAGGCCCACGACCACCAGGAGGGTCGTGCTCGCCGCCACGAGCCCTCGCTTCGTTCCGTCGTTTCCCGACATTCGTTCCTGCCAGCGAGGGGTGCCTCGCTGGGGTCTACGAGCCGGGCACCCCGAGATAAGGGATGGTCCACGCGAGGACGCGTTCGTTGGACCCTTTGCTAGGGTGTAGCACGGGAACTATCGCCGGACGACCTGTCCGCCGCGGACGAGCGGACGGCCGTCGACGCTCAGCTCGCCGCCGGCGACGGTCAGGTAGGAGAGGAAGTCGAGCTTCGTCTTCCCGCCGAAGCCGGCGTTCCCGCCGATCCCGACGGTGACGGCGCCCCGGACGACCTCCTCGATGCCGGGCGCCCGGCGGGCGGACGGGTCGAGCCCGACCTCGATGAACGACGGCCGGTCGCGGCCGGCGCCGGCGGCCTTGTAGTCCGCTCCGAACGTAGCCGCCCCCTTCCGGAACCGGTGCCCCGTGAGGTGTCCGTCCTCGAACGTGAAGCGGCCCCCCTCGAGCCGATGCGCGTTGGTCGTCGTCGGAAGGTTCGCGACGAACGTCCCGTCGGCGGTGCTCTCGTCGACGGAGACGTAGACCGTCCCGTCCGGTACGTTGATCATCGAGCCGAACGGCGTCTTGCGCCCTTCCGGGGTGACCATGCCGAGCGTCACCTGGACCGGGCGGTGCGCGAGCCCGAGCGTGAGATCGGTCCCGTTCGGGTGCCGCAGCCGGAGCTCTCGTCCGTTCTCGAAGGCGCGCCGGATCCGATCGGCGTCGGCCCGCAGTTTGGACGGGTCGTTGAGCGACGCCGCGTAGACCTCCTCGCGCCACGCTCCGATCGGCACCCCCCAGAACTTCGCGTTCGGTTCCGTGACCCGAGCGATCGACATCCGCGCGCCCCGGACCCCGGCCTTCCGGGCGACCTCGTACCACTGCCGGTTGAACGCGACCAGCTCCTCCTGCTCCTCGTCGCCCAGACGGGCCCGCCGCGCCAGGTCCTCGGGGCCCCAGAAGTAGATGTAGACGTCCGTCTCCTCGAGCGCCCCCCACTCGTGGGAGCCCGGGGAGCCGACGATCGAACCGTGCCCTTCCTCGACCGCGGTCCAGTACGACGCTTCGTCCTCGTAGTAGAGGATCGGTCGGGCGCCCATCCGTCGGGCTTCCCGGACGAAACCGGACGCCCACGGGATCGACGAAGGATACGACTCGATCATCACGTTCTCCTTCGGGCGGAGCCCGAGGCGACGGGAGAGCACGCTGCGGGCGAGGCGGTCGGCCTGGTCGACGGTGGGGCTCGTCATGGCGGGCCGAGGGGTCGCCCCCTCAAAGCGGTTCGCCCGTCCGGCCAATCGCCGCGGCTCACGGCACGCGGAAGCGCGCGCCGTCCGCGATTTGCCGGGACTCTGGGTATCCAGCGTCCGCGTGCCGAGCGACGCCCAGCCCCGGGTCGTTGTGGAGGGCCCGGCCGATCCGTCGGTCGGCGGCCGGGGTCCCGTCCGCTACGATGACTAGGCCCGCATGGATGGAGTTCCCGATCCCGACCCCTCCGCCGTGGTGGACCGAGACCCACGTCGCCCCGCTCGCCACGTTCAGCAGGGCGTTGAGGATCGGCCAGTCGGCGATCGCGTCCGAGCCGTCCCGCATCCCTTCGGTCTCGCGGAACGGGCTCGCGACGCTGCCCGTGTCGTGGTGGTCGCGACCGATCGCGATCGGCGCCCGCAGCTCGCCGTCGTGTACGAGCGCGTTCACGAGGTGCCCGAACTTCTCTCGGTCGCCGTACCCCATGTAGCAGATCCGGGCCGGCAGGCCCTGGAATCGGACCCGCTCTCCGGCGAGGCGGATCCAGCGGCAGAGGTGCTCGTGCTCCGCGAACTCGGAGAGGATCATCCGGTCGATCCGCCGGATGTCGTCCGGCTCGCCGCTCAGCGCGAGCCAACGGAACGGACCGCTCCCGACGGCGAAGAGGGGCCGAATGTACCTCGGGACGTATCCGGGGATCTCGAAGGCGTTCGCGACGCCCGCGTCCCGCGCCTGGGTCCGGAAGTTGTTCCCGTAATCGAACGCCTTCGCGCCGCGCGCCTTTAGCTCGAGGATCGCGCGCGCCTCGGTCGCGATCGAACGGCGCACCCGGTCGAGGTACGCCGGAAGGTCCCGCTCGCGCAGCTCGCCGGCCTCCGCGACGCTCAGCCCCTGCGGAATGTAGCCGACCCGCAGGTCGTGCGCGGCGGTCTGGTCGCTGACGATGTCGGGAACGACGCCGCGCCGCGCGAGCTCGGGATAGACATCGGCGGCGTTCGCGCAAAGACCGACCGACTTGGATTGACCGGCGGAGACCGCGTCGCTGACCATCCGGAGCGCCGTGTCCAGGTCGGGCGCCCGCACGTCGAGGTACTGGTGGGCGAGGCGCCTTTCGAGGGCCCGCGGGTCGACGTCGACGATGAGAGCGACCCCTCCGAGGAGCGTCACCGCGAGAGGCTGCGCCCCGCCCATCTCTCCCAGGCCGGAGGAGAGCATCCACCGGCCCCGCAGGTCGCCGGCACCGTACTCGAGGCGGGCGAGCGAGGCAAGCGTCTCGTAGGTCCCCTGCAGGATCCCCTGGGTCCCGATGTAGACCCAGCTGCCGGCGGTCATCTGCCCGTACATCGTGAGGCCGCGGGCTTCGAGGTCCCAGAAGATCTCGTCGGTGGCCCACCGCGGAACGATCAGGGCGTTCGCGATCAGGACGCGGGGGGCGTCGGGGTGAGTGGGAAAGACGCCGACCGGCTTCCCCGACTGGACGAGCAGGGTCTCGTCCTCGGTGAGCGAGCGCAGGGCCGAGACGATCCGGTCGAACGACTCCCAGTCGCGCGCGGCCTTGCCCCGGCCTCCGTAGACGATGAGGTGGGACGGATCGCGGGCGACCTCCGGATCGAGGTTGTTCATCAGCAGTCGCAGGGCCGCCTCGGGCCCCCACGAGCGGCAGGAGAGCGTCGGTCCCCGCGGGGACCGGATCGTCCGGTCCGACTCGAGAGTGCGGCCCATTCCGTCCGACCACAGAGGCGCGGGGTATGTAGGTTTCCTAACTCGGAGGTCGCTTCGGCTCCTCGGTGGGGTATTATCTGCCCGCCGCAGAATCGACCGGCGGTGCCGCCATAGCTCAGTGGGAGAGCGGCTGATTTGTAATCAGCAGGTCGGGAGTTCAATCCTCTCTGGCGGCTTGAGGTCCGTCCGGGTATCCGCACGCCCGTCTCAAAACGGGTGTCTTGTGAAACCCCCCCGGGTCAGTCACCGAACTCAATTGAGGCGAAGTCGGGTGCGCCCTAAGATGCCGGGCTAAAGGGGGCAGGGGAGGAGAGGTCGACGCCGGAGACCTTGACGACGGCCTGCCATGCGGCCTCCTGGTTGGCGCGATCGTGCAGGTGAGGGTGACGCATCGCCTCCATCGGGCCGGTGAGCTTCTTCGGCGCCGAGGCGAAGAATTGGCCCGAGACGTCGGTTCCGAACTCTGATGCTTGGAGGTAGCGACGGGCCGAGGTCTCCGGCGTCTGGGACATGCCGGGAATGAGCTTCACGAGCGGGATGAACACCCACTTCAGGGCCGGCGAAGCGTTCCGCGACGCCTTGGTGTCGGGCGCGCTACCGGGTGCGACGGCATAGACGGCCATGCCGGGGGGTAGCCGGCGGGCCAGTGCGGCGGCCCACCAAGCGACCATGAGCTTCGCGTCGGCATACGCCCGGTTGGGCTCGTACTTCACGCTCGGCCCACTGCGCACCAGGGCTTCGATCGCGGCGGTGCGGTCCCCCCGGTGGTGTCTGGCCGCGAGGGCTGCCACATCGGTGTACTTGAACATCGGGACGTCCCCACGGGCGGGTTCCGCGCCGGCGATAACGATCCGAGCGGTGGGGCCCAGCAGGCCGGCCCCGAGCAATCCGACCGTCAGTTGATGATGGCCGATGAGCGGGGCCTGATCCGCCTCGATCCCCGCCGGAGTGAGTACGCGCTTCTTCCCCCCCACCACCCCCGCATTTAGCAGTAGGAAATCGATCGGTTGACCAAGCCGGACCACCTCCGCGAGGGCGGATTGGACGCTCGTCGGCGAGTCGAGATCCAGTTCCAGTGGCGTGAAAACCGGGGTCTTGGTCTCCGCCGAGAGTCGAGCCGCCGTTTCTTGAGCTCGGGCCAAGCTTCGTCCGGTGACGATGATTTGGCGGTAGCCCTGCAGGGCGAGCATTCCTGCGGCCGCGTAGCCGAGCCCGGAGGTGGTGCCGGTGACGAGGGCGATCGAGCGCTTCATGAGAGGTCTCCTCGCGACGACATGGTGGCCTTGCCAAATTGGAACTACTTGGTACTATAATAGGGGGACGGTCGGGTACGAGGAGTTTTGAACTAGGTGGTTCTGAACTAGGTGGATCACAACACCCCCATGACCCGTGGACGACCGCGCAGCTTCGACGAGCGGGAAGCGCTGGAAAAGGCAACCCAGGTGTTCTGGTCGAAGGGGTACGACGGGGTGACTGTCGACGACCTGGTCGCTGGGATGGGTGTTGGTCGGCCGAGCCTCTACCGGATCTTTGGGGACAAGCGGACGTTGTTCTTGCGTTCGCTCAGGGCGTACGCAGAGAAGAAGGGTGCACGCGCGGAGAAGGCACTCCTCTCGCCGCGGACTCTTCGCGCCTCGCTCGCCGGCTTCCTGAGGCACGCCGTCGAGAGTGCGACCGAGGAGGGTTCGGCCGCGGGTTGTCTACTCGAGTGCGTCGCGCCGCTTGTGGACGACGCCGAGGTCCGGCAGTTCCTACAGAAGTCTTCGGCTGGCGCCGTGAGGATGGTGGAACGTCGTTTCCGGGACGGGATTAGCGCGGGCGAGGTCCCGCCCGACTTTCCCGTAGCCGCGCGCGCGAGTCAGGTCATCGACATATCCAAGGGCCTGACGATGCGCGCGCAGATAGGAACCCCGCGCAAGAGGCTCCTCAAAGATGCCAACGAAGCGGTCAACTTGGTGCTCTCCCCTCGAGAGCGAAGGGACAAGTAGCGATGTTCGCGGATGGCCGCTTGTATCGATCATGCCCTGCTTGCGGTCGTTGGACACCGTGGAACTAACAGTGCTGGATCCACCCGGTTTAATCCGGACGGGATGTCTCGCCGGCGGTCTGGCGCATTCCTACTCAGGGGCTTTCGTAAGACTCCCCAGGGGCCTCTCGGGTCGGCGGAGTCGAACCAATCGTCGAAACTGCCTAGCGGCTGCCCGGTACGGGCCCTTTCCCGTCGCGGAACGGGTGGGTTTGACGACATGCGAGCTTTCGTGTACATGGATGCGAGGCTCGTCTCCGGGCGAGGAGACTGACGGCGGCGGAGAGTTGGGCGACTGGAGCGCATTTGCGGGTTCCGGGACGCCTCATACGTAGACCGACGAACTGCTCGACACTCTCTGGAACAATGACTGTGCGCGGAGAGCGTAGTCTCCGACCTTCGAGCCCGTCTTAGCGCCCGCTTACCACCGCCGGTAGCGCGTCCCATCAGACGTATCTTAGCCGGCGCCCTGCATGGGGAGGATGCGGACAGACCACGGGGTCCGTGGCCGATGGGCCGGCCGTGCGTGCTTGATCTTCGCAGTTGGAGTTCTCGCCGCGCTACCCCCACTCATGACCGGGATTTCGGGCGTTGCGGGCGCCCGGCAGCTGGGCCAAGGGGCACCCGCGGGGGCGGGTCAGCAGGGGTGGCCTGGAACGAGTGGGTCGCTTGCCCCGCTCCCGATGCAATCCAACGCCCACCCGCAGAGTGCCGGACTCGCCCCGGGGTCAGCTGGATCTCCGCTCTCCCCCGCACCTGCGCGAGCAGGAGACGCGGGAGCGGTCCCGAGATCATCGTCAGTGCCGCCCGCTTCGACCTTGCCATCAGTCGTGGGGACACTGGACCTCCTGAACGGGAGCCTGACGGGGGGCAACTACTACCCCGCCAACGGGAGGTGGCCGGTGGCGGAGACCTACGACAGCCGTGACGGCTACATTTACGTCGCCGATGCGTTCTCCAACAGTGTCACCGCATTTGCGGCAAGTACAGGCACGGTCGTCCTCTCCGCGGACGTGGAACAAGAACCCGAGGGGATCGTGTACGACTCCGGCAACGGGGAGATCTACGTCTCGGAGACCGGATCGAACACAGTGAGCGCCCTGAACGGCACCACGGGGGCCGTGGTCGCCACGATTCCGGTCGGGGACGGGCCGATGGGAATCGCCTTCGACCCGATGAACGGGTACGTCTACGTCGCCGATTTTTATGGCACGACCGTGAACGTGATCGACGGGGCCAACAACTCGGTCGTGGCCTCGATTTACCTCGGTAATCTCGCCCAACCGGGGTCCGTGGTCTACAACGCCCAGAACGGTCTCGTGTACGTCGCCAACTACGGCGAGTCCGACAATGTGACCATCATCAATGGCGCAACCGACCGGACCGACGGGGCGCTCAACCTGGGCGCCAACGGCGTGCAGATGGCGTATGACGCCGGAAACGGCTGCATCTACTTGACGAACTGGGACACCAATCCGCAAGTGGCGGTGGTGGCCCCCAACAACACCGTCGTCGCGCGTGTTACTGTCGGGTCGGAGCAGACCTCTGTTGGGTACGACTCCGCGAACGGGGAGGTGTACGTCACCGGCGCCGGAACCCCGAACAATGTGACCGTAATCGATGACGCGTCGAACGCCGTGGTGGGTCGGATCCCGGTAGGAGAAGATCCAACCGCGGTCCTCAGCGATCCCGCCATCGACCGCGTCTACGTCGCGGAGTCCGGTTCGAACAACGTTACGATCGTCAATGGGTCGAGCGACCGGGTGGCGGGCTCGGTCCCGGTGGGGTATGACCCGGGGCAGGGCGTCTTCGACCCCGAGAACGGCGACTTCTACATTCCGAACGGCGAGCCCGGCACCGTCTCGGTGGTCAACGGGACGACTCACCTGATCCTGGCGCGGGTGCGCGTCGGCACCGATCCGACCGCCACGACCTACGACGGCGCCAACGGCAACATCTATGTCGTTAACCATCTCTCCGACAACGTCACTGGCATCGACGGGGCGACCGGTGTTCCCGTGAGCTCGACGCCCGTCGGTTCGTACCCCGACGCCATCGCCTACGACAGCTCCAACGGGTTACTTTACGTCGCGAACGGCAACGGTCCCGGTCCGCGTTTTCCGGGGTCGGGCAACATCACGGTACTCGACCCGGTCGAGAACCAAGCGGTGGGGTCGATCGTGGTCGGTGACGGCCCCTCGGCGATCGCCTACGATCCGACTAACGGCTACCTCTACGTAGCGAACAATTGGTCCGCCAACCTGACCGTGATCGACGGGGCGGACGATCGGGTGGTGGGGGCGATCCCGGTTGGCGACTCCCCGGAGGCGATTGCCTTCGACCCGGCCAACGGCAACCTCTTCGTTGCGAACCGGGGGAGTCTCGGGTGCGACTCCCCGGCCAACGTCACCGTGGTCGACGGGGCGACCGGTCGCGGAGTTGACTCGGTGATCGTCGGGTGCGCCCCGGAGGCGATCGCCTACGATCCTTCCACTGAGTCCGTGCTCGTTGCCAACTCCGGGAGCGACAACGTGACCGTCCTCTCGGGGGCTACCTACGTCGCGCTCGGCTCCGTGGCCGTTGGAGAGGGACCGGACGGGATCACTCCCGAAGCGTCCTGCGGGGCCATTCTGGTTTCCAATCTGGTCTCCGGGAGTGCCTCGGTGTTGTCGGCCGAGGCGGGCAGATGCCATCCGCCCTACACCGTCGTCTTCGAGGAACACGGTCTCCCGACGGACCGACGTTGGTCCGCGACATTCAATGGGACCCTTCTCACCACCACTCGATCCTCGCTGAGCTTCATGTCCTCCAACGGGAGCTACCCGTATCTCCTCCGTGGACCCGCGGGGTACCGCGTCATAGGGTCCGCACCGTCGGGTACTCTGGTCGTGAGCGGCTCGACGGTGACCGAAGCGTTCTCGTTCTTCCCCGGGGCCACGTACACCCTGAGCTTCCACGAACGCGGCGTCAACTCCGGCGGTGTCTGGTGCGTGACGGTCGGTTCACCGGTATGTTCTACGAAACCGACGGTGACGTTCAAGAATCTCACTCCTGCGACCTATCCGTTCTCGATCGGTTCGATTCCGGGGATGACGTCCCTGGTGAAGGTCGGGACGGCATGGGGGGTGGGGTCGACGGGGACGGAGGCGCTGGGGCACAGTGCCACCCGCCAGATCCGGTTCGGCTACCCGGTGACGTTCACGGAGACCGGGCTACCGAGCGGGACATCGTGGGCGGTGACCGCGATGGGCATCACCGTGATATCGACGACCCCGACGGTCGTGGTGTACCTGCCCGACGGGACGCATGCCTTTAGAGTGCACGCCGTCGCCGGGTACACCGCGTCGCCGTCAACGGGGAGGGCAACCATCGCAGGGGGCCCCGCGGGCGAGTCGATAGGGTTCGCGGTGCGGCCGTAGTGACCGCGGAAGCGGTCCGCTCCGCGGGGACTCCTGACTCCCCGACGCGAAGGCCGAACGGGGACCCGACCGCCAACATTGCCTCGGGTGTTCGCTGAGGAAACTCCACTGATCTTCTCCAGTGCGCGTGGGTTTCCGACCGGGTCGGTTCCCGACGGCAGGTGGTTCGTCCAGTCGAACCCCCGGCTTCGGGAGCCCCGCGGCGGAAGTGCGTGCGCCGTCACGCCCCGGGCGGGTGCGCTGGATTCCCGGCGTGAGGAACTAGGACAGGGACTTCTCCATCAGGACGGAGGGGCGATCTTCGCCGGGAATGTTCCCCTGGATGCGGCCGACCTCTCGGAATCCCTGGTGGCGGTAGTAGGTCACCAGGGACTCGTTGGTCGCCAAACAGTCCAACCTCAGTCGGGAGCGACCCCAGCTCCGGACTTCGTGCGCGGCCCACTCGAGCAACCGCCTTCCGAGTCCCTGGTGAGCCAACTCGCGGCGAGTGGCGACGCGGTGGAGGTATCCGGCGATCGGCGGTTGTTCGCCCCACATCAGGGGGTCCTGGCGGGTCAGCGTCAACGTCCCCACGATATGGGACTCACTCTCGGCGACCACGACCTCGCCTCGATCGATGCCGGAGTTCACCACCTTCGCAGGAAAGGGGACCGACCACCATCGTTCAACCCCCCTCGCTCTCGCCCACGCCGCGGCTTCCGAGAGGAGATCCACCACTTGGTCGAGGTCCTCGGGTCGCGCGGGTCGAAACGCGAGTTCAGGGGGCTTTCGCGCATTGTCCCGAGGCACGCTCATTGCAGTCGCCCAACCAACGCCCATCCGTTCTAACACACCGCCCACTGAGCTGGAACGGGTGCCTCGCCGGGAGTCTGACCCTTCCCAACCTCCCGGGGGACTGGGAAGGCCACCCCGAGGACTTCCCGGCCCGGGGATTCGATCTAGTCGGCGAAATCCTCTGGCGCCCCCTTGACCGACTTGGTCCCTACTTCAACGCGCAAGGTTTCCGGCGGCCGGCAGGTCGCGTCGGAGGCGCTCTCCCGCGGAGTCAGCGGGTCGGATCGCTCTCTCGGCGTATCGAGGAAGACCACGGCAACTTCAGTCGCGAACCTGAAAGATCACCCATGCGAGAAGTATCGGCACAACAGCCCAAGTGACAACAAGGGCCGATAGGAGTCCCGGATTGGTCAACGTCGGGATGAGTAACGGTCGACCTCCGTCGAGCCTAAACGCAAGATAGCCGACAATCGAAACCGCACTTTCGGCTGGATTCATGAGGTAGCCGGTCGAACCGAGCGAGCGCGTGGCCGTGAGACCCAAGGATCGCCCGAGGACGACGACCAAGGGGTCCCACAGCAGCGTGAGAAGAGTGACGAACAGCACCAGACCGACCAACAGCAGGGAGCCCGACCGCGTCAGATGGGCGGCCAGGAACACGAGCCCGACGAAGATCGCCGCTTCTCCCACGAAGGCCGCTATGAGTCCGATCCAAATCGTCGGGGGTACCGGGGTGTTGGAAACCGCGGGAAGCGCGAGCCCTAGGATCACGGCGCCCATCGCGGCGCCGGACCCGACCACGGCCAGCGAAGCGGCGTATCGTGACAGGATGAGCCGTCTCCGGGTCACGGGCAGCGCGAGGACGGGGTCTAGGCTGCCGTTGAGACGGTCCCTCCCATAGGTGGTGTATCCCACCAGCACCGCGGCGAGCGCGACCACGAAGGAGATGGTCGGCACCGCAGTCTGCAAACTAGATCCGGCGTTCGTCACCACCGCGTTGCTCGGGTCGGTTGGGTCGAGGGAGCCGTACGATACGTTGTAGGTGCCGATCGTGGCCCCGCTCTGGTTGACCAGGCTGTAGTGAACTCTTGCCGCGTCCGACTGCGGACCAAGATCCCGGATCGGGAAGGCCTGAGGCAGCTCCGTGACCGCCCCAAGGCTGCGGGGCGTGCAAGGTGGGGGTGTTCCCCCCGGAGATGTGACGCATACCTCGAGAGAGGTTCCCGATGGGACGGAGTCGACATCGTCAGGGAAGCCGACCACCAGTTGCGAAGGGCGGGACTCGAAAAGTCCCTCGGAACGCACGGAGAATACGAACGAGTTGAAAGACGTCAGGATCGAGGACGCCGGGTCGGGCAGTTCGTAGTCGTAGATCGCTCTCTTGACAACCATCTCCAGACCACACCGACATTGGGGATGGGTCCAGTCGAAGGCGAGGAAGCCATGGCTGTTCGTTGCCCCGGAGAGGTTCTTCAGCGGAGGGCCCCCGGAGTAGTTCTCCGCGTAGAACAGAAGGGATATTGGCACCCCCTCGAGAACGTTCCCGGCGGAGCCGTAGGCGAGGAAGTTGAACTGGTATCCGCCGGAGTAGTTGGCCGAGACGGCGTAGTAGACGGGGGAGGCCGCCGGCTCGGGAGCTGCCAAACGAGGAGTGAGAGTTCCCGTCGCTAGGAGGAGCACCACGGCCACGATGGCGGCGGGATTCCGCGCCGCGCGCAGAGTCTCTCGAAGTATTGGCCTCACGTGGCCTCCTCCACCAAGCGGAGAAAGTACTCCTCCAGGTTCCCCTCGTCGGTCGAGAGCTGTCGAACGACATATCCGGCTTGAACCAGGGCGGTGTTGACTCGGCCGGGGTCGATCCCCGTGCCGCGGATCGAGGCGGTGAGACCGGCGCACGAAACCTCGCCGAACTGCTCCAGCAGTCGTACGGCCGCCGGATCCAGTCGATCCACCACGACCGTGAGCCCTTGGTGGGCCGATCGGGCCAGCTCGGCGGCCCTTACTGACGAAACGAACCTCCCCCGATGGATCACTAACACCCGGTCACACAGCGACTGAACCTCGTTCAGGTTGTGAGAGGAGAGCAAGACTCCGGAGCCATCCTCCCGGGACTGGACGATCCACTTTCGGAACAGGGCCATCGCGACCGGGTCCAATCCATTGAACGGCTCGTCCAGCAGGTAGTAGCGCGGGCTGGTCAGGGAGGCGACGACGATCGCGAAACGTCTCTTCAGCCCCAGCGACAGCTCTCGAAAGTGCTTGCGTTCGTGATCGGCGAGTCCCCACGCCTCGAGCAGTCCTTCGCCCACTCCGTACGGAACCTCCCCGGCGAGATCGGAGTAGTACCGGAGCAGCGACGTAAGGGTCGCCGACGGATCGTGGGTCGGCTGCTCGGGAACCCATCCGATCAACCGAGATGCGGATTCCTTGTGGTGACGAAGGCTGAGGCCATCCACCTCAACTTCGCCGGCACTGGGAAGTGTGACTCCGCACATGATCCGCAACGTCGTGGTCTTTCCCGCGCCGTTTAGGCCGATCAACCCCACGACTTCCTTGGGTCCGACCTGAAGCGAGACGCGGTCGACCGCCGGATCGTGCCTCAGTAAGTACGTCTTGGAGAGCCCGGTCACTTCCAGCATATGGCGACCCCGGCGGGAGCGCGCCACTCCTCTAAGTAGTCGATCCGCGGCCGGGAGAGAGGGCTCACTGCGGATTCGCGCTACCACCTGCTCTTTCCCTACTCGCCCTAAATCTGGTCCCGAGGCGAAGGCTCGGGCCGCTTCCCGGATTCCAGTCGAACCGGTTCAGCCGGGTTTCGTGACCGCCCCAGCACAGGGCGCGAATACGGGGGTCTCGAACCGTAGAGACGGAGCCCTCTACCAGCCACCCGGAGCGGTCGAAGCCTAGCGACACTTCGCGTAGGCCGTCAAGTTGAGGTGGTCCGAAACGGGAATGGGGTCCCTACGACCCGGGTACTTGAGGTCTCACCGCACCCGACGGGTTAGCCGCTTCCCGCTGCGATCTCGGGGCTCTTGAGGGGCACGATCGTTGGAAGGCGTTGCGGCGCCGCTTTTCAGGAAGCGTGAGACGGGCGGAACCGGTGCGGTCGTCGATCTCAACCCAGAGAAGGTTACTTCGATGGGCTTGGAAGATCCTCCCCAGAGGGGGACGCCGCTTGCGTGCCACCGGGACCCAAAGTGGATCAGCGTGAGCAGAACAGGGAGCACGTCGGCGCCTTTCGCCGTAATCAGCCATCGGGGTCGGCCCGAGGGAGTCTCCGTCTGGGTAAGGAAGCCGTCCGACTCTAACTCCCGGAGTCGCATTGCCAGAATCCGCTTGCTCATCCCGGGCGCGGCCCGCAGGAGCTCGTTGAACCGGCGCGCCCGGCCGAAGGCGACGTTCATCAGGACGAGGAGCGCCCACTTGCGACCCAGTACGCCGAGGCTCGATTGAACGGGGTACGCGTTGAAGTTCACCCGGACGAAGATCCTCCCTCGTCCACGACCCGTTGCCGTCAAGTCCGACCTACTTTCATTCACCTGTCGATAGAAATAGCCCGGGGGAGATGGGACTCGCGCGGGCCGGAGGACGACAATGGTCTATCTGAAGGATGAGGGGAGTGTCTTCGACGCGCCGATCGACTTCGTTTGGAAGTACATCTACGGAGGCGGCGAGCACGACTCGGCCCACAAGACGACCCGGAACTCCAAGTTCGGGAAGGTCTCGGACATCACCTTCCTCTACGGCTCCGAACGCTATCTGAGAGGAAAGTGGGCCCCCGATCAGCTTCGCATCTCCATGTTTCCCCCGGTCTCCGTCGTGACCGAGTGGCTCGAAGGCGCCCTGGCCGGATCGAAGCTGGTGTACGTGTACTCCCCGGAGGGTGATAGGACCCGGATCGACGTCTACGGCGAATTCACCTCGAAGACGCTGCCCGCGCACGAGGTGGAGGCGGCGGCCCGCGAGTTCCTGGAGACCGAGTTCGCCGCGGATGCGCCCGCCATCCGAGAGGCGTACAGTAAGGAGAAGAAGCCCGCCGGCAAGCCGTCTCGTGCGTGAGCCGGCCTCTCGACGACTTCTCCTCCGATGTCAGGTTCGCGCGGTGTACCTGCGGTGCAGCTGCCGCAGCTCCTGCCGGCCGCAGGGGGCCGACAACCACGCTGGGCGCGCGATAGTCCGTCGGTCGCGGGGCGCTAGGCAGGCGCCGGCGACCGGCGGCGAACTCGAGGGTCTCGAGCTTAAACGTTGAGCCCTCGGGCAGTACATTCAATCAGCACGTCTTCGCGGTTCTTGCGCCCCGCTGGAGGAACGTGACCCTGCGGGACCCACGCGACTAGGCGAGCTCCTTGAGCCCGACCAGCAGTCCGCGACCTGGTGTCAGCCCCCGAGCCACGTAGCGGGGGGTCAGACCCGCGTCAATCGTCAGCCTCACAAGGTGGGATCGGGAGACGAGGAGCCCGACGTCGACCTCTTCGAAGTGCTGGACGCCGCGTCCGGGCGTTCCAATGAGGTAATGATAATGGACCATCGACCGACTCCCCCGACGCGCCGATATCGCCATCCGGGCGACCGCGAATCCCTGCCGCTGCCGGGCCAGCAGGTGGACGAACCCGGGGTGGAAGTCCTCAGGGTCGATCCACGGTTCCACGATCGCGACGCCTCCCGGCTTCAGGTGACGAGCGAAGTTCGCAAACGTCGCGCGGAGCTCTTCCTCGGATCGCAGGTGGCCCACCGCACTGTAGAGGCAACTCACGACGTCGAACGTCTCGTCGAGCCGAAAGTTCCGCATGTCCCCGCGGACCAGTCGAACGCCCGGGAGCCGACGGCGGGCCACCCGCAACATCTCGGAACTCCGGTCGACGCCGACGACCGTGTAGTGTCGACGCAGGAAGCTCAGGTGCCGTCCGGTGCCGCAGGCCACGTCGAGCCACGCTCGTCCTCGAGAACGGACGAGTCGGTGAACGAGGGACTCCAGGGTGCGAGACTCCGCACGGTAGTCCTTGCCGCCCACCAAGTCGTCGTAGTGCATCGCCAACCGGTGGAACATGAGGGGTCGTTGCGAGCGCATCCCGTCCACCGATGCCGGTCACTCCCTCGAGAACGATGAAGGAGCCCCCATCGGAGGGGCTGCGGTAGAAACAGAGTTCTGGGCCGCGGCCCCGACGCGGGTGAGCCCGGCCGGGTGAGCGCCGACGTCGCGCCGGCCGCCGGGGGTCGGAGAGGAACCGGCGAGCAGAACGGGACGCGGGACTCCCTCCTGAAGTGGTCGGGTCGCTCGCGTCGCAAGACCTCTTACTGTTTCGAGTCCCAAACCGGACGGCCCGATTTTCATTCCGGCCGCGAGGGGCGTGCCCGGACTGCGAGCCCGAGGCGGGACCGCGGGGAGCCGCGCGAAAGACGCTTATGCCCGGCTCGCGATGCCGAGCCGATGATGCCGTTGCCGTCGTCTGGGGCCGCCACGACCACCGCGCTCGGCTCGATCCAGGCGAAGACCAACGGCGAACTGGTTCCGGTTACGGAGGTGACGCTCGGCCCGAGCGACTCGATCTACTTCGAGCATCACATCCTATTGTGGATGGACCCGACGGTCACGATCTCGGCCAAGGTGCTGAAGGGGGCGGCCCGCCGAATGATGGCAGGGCTCCCGGTGATCGTGACGGAGGCGCACGGGCCCGGTCGGATCGCGTTCTCCCGCGACGGACCCGGCCAGATTCTCTTCCGGGAGGTCCGTCCCGGCCAACCGCTTCACGTTCGGGAGCACCAGTTCCTCTTCGCAACGTCCGGCGTGAACTACGGCTACTACCGGGTCAAGGGGCTGGCCAGCCTCATGTTCGGCCACTCGGGAATGTGGGTCGATGTCTTCGACGGGCAGGGGTTCCTCGCCCTGCACGGTCACGGCAACGTCTTCGAGCGGACGCTCGCCGCGGGAGAGACGATCCTTGTCGAGCCGGGGGCCTGGCTCTATCGGGACGCGTCGGTCCAGATGCAACTGACCGGGCTCGGCCTCAAGGCCGGACTGCTGGGCGGATCGACGATGTACCTCAATCAGTTCACGGGACCGGGGCGGTTGGCGATCCAGTCGATGACCCAGAACTTCCCGACCGCCGAGTAGGGCACGGACACCCTGGAGCGGCCCCCGAGTCGCGGAGGGCCGCGGCGGCCCGGATCCACGCTCGAGTCCCTGCGCGCCAATCGAGCACCGGCTCAGTGCACGGTTGCGGCACGCTGTCCGGCCCTTCCCACACCGCCTCACCCTGGGCGGCCCGGGGTCACCCAGACGCCGGGGGGGCGTCAACGCTCGGTGCGTTGCCCCAGCTTCCAACCCGGCTTCTTGACCACATCGAAGAGATTTCCATCGGGGTCGGCCAGCGTGACGAAGTCATGGTCGTCGTCCGCCGGGCGCTTCACGACCGCTCCGAGTCGACAAAGTCGCTCGACCTCCCGACCGGGGTCGTTCGAGTAGAGGTCCAGGTGGAGCCGGTACTCCTCGAGCGGGCCGTCGTCGGTCCGGTAGAGCGAGACGTTCGGTCCGATGCCTTCCGGGTCCTTCAGAACGACCCCGTCGTCCTCCGGAGGGTCCCGCGGAACGTAGTGCAGCGCGGCCTGCCAGAACGTCATCATGCGAGGGAGATCGCGGCAGTCGATCACGATCGACCCGACCCATAGGTGGTGTTCGTCGCCCATCGAACGAGAGGTCCGAGTCGGACCGCTGGGGCGACGAAGACTTCCGTTCACTTAGACCTTCCAGCCGTCAGCGGGGCGCCGGAGCGGTACGAGATCATCGCCGGGGGCGTTCGACCCCCCTCCATGGCCAAGCCGCACTCTTCCGTCCCGCCCAGTCAGGGGTTGAATGCGCTCGCGCGACCGCCGGCCCGAAGCTAGATAGCGCTCGAAGTGATTCGGCGTTCGACGGTCGGTGGCGCCAAAGCGGACCTTCTCACCCACGCTCATGCTGCTGGGCGTGCTCGCCGCCTTGGCCGGGGCGGCGGCCGGACTCATTCGTCTCCTCCCACCGTCGTCGAGCAACGCGCCGGTGGTCGGGTCCGGATTCTCGGGGTTCACGCCATGGATCGGGCTGCTCCTCGTGCTGCCGGTCGCTGGCTTGTTCGTCGCCCTGTTCACGGCGGGCGCCGTGGCATCCGTCCGCTCGGGGGGGCTCCTCGCGGTGGCGACGGTGGTCGTCATCGTGGTGTTGATCCTCGCCGCCGTACTCGGCGCGCTCGTGCTGCTGCCGCTCACGTTCACCCGCGCGACGTCCGTTTCCCCCGGAAGCGGTGGGTCGGGCGATTCGGGCTCGGGAGGCAACGGCTCAGGATCTGGGGGAGGCGGGGGGTTCGGGACCGGCGGTGTGGGAGGCGCCGGCGGTGGGGGGAGCGGAGGAGGTTGTACCGTCGCGCTCTGTGGCTCGGGCGGCAGCGGGGGGAACGGCTCCGGCAATTCCACCGGTGCACCCGGCAACGGAACAGGCGGTCACGGAGGCAATTCCACCGGCCCTTCCGGTAACGGGACCGGCGGCGGGTCGAACGGCACGGCCGGCCCGGGCAACTCCACCGGCGCTCCCGGGAACGGTACCAACGGCGAGGGAAACGGGACCGGTGGCGGGCCGAACGGAACGACCGGCCCGGGCAACTCGACCGGGGGCAACGGAACCGGTCCGTCGGGGGGGAACTCCACGGGCCAGAACCACACCGGGAAAGGCGCTACCGCTCCGGTCGCTCCCCCCGCCGCTCCCCCCTCGTTGGTCCTCTGGCCCGTCTACCTGGGAGTCGTCATTGCGCTCCTGATCGGAGTCGCGCTGTACTTCCCGACGGTCTCGCGCCGAGCGTCCCGCGGTCCGCCCGCGGTCGCAGCGCCCCCGCCCCGGAGCGTGCGCGACGCGGCTGCGGAGGCCCTCTCCGCCGCGGCCGCGCAACTTTCCGGGGCCAAGAATCCGAAGGAGGTCATTCGCGCGCTCTACGTTCGACTGCTCCTCCGGCTCGACCCCTACGACGGGATCCCCCACCACCGCACGCCTGAGGAGATTCGGGTCGCCCACCTGCTTCCGCTCGGGGTGACCCCCGCCGCCGCCGAGGAGCTGACCCGGCTGTTCGAGGAGGCGTCGTACTCTTCGCACGCGATGGGGGTCGCCGATATCGCCTCGGCGCAGCGCTCGCTCCGCCGGGCGGAGATGGATCTCGGGAACGTGATCCGGCGGGCGGCCGGGCTTACATAGCTCCTCGCCGACGGAGTTCGGCGAAACTTGCTCGAGCTCACCCCTTCCTGCCGAAGGATCAACGACGCCGCGCGCCGGGCGGGGCTTCGACGCCCTCCCGGGGGTCCTTGGCCCTGTCGGAAGGCAGATATTGGGTGACGGGGTATACCTTCTAGGGGGGCCGCACGTGGCCCGAGGCACCGGGTTCTCGCCGTCGCTGCTCGTCATGGGCACGTTGGCCGTCGTCGCGGGCTCTGCGGCGGCGCTCCTCGGCGTCGAGTCCCCGACCTCTTCGATCCTCTCGAGCACCTCGGGAGCGACCCTGTCGTCCGGGGTCGCGATCGATGTGATCCTCGTCTCGCCGGTGATCGTGCTCGTCGGCGTGATCGCGTGGTCGATCCTCTCCACCGGTGGGTCGGGCGTCGGCCGCAAGGGCGCGGTCGGGGCGATCCTCGTCGTCGCCGTCGTGCTGATCGGGCTCGTCTGGGTGCTCCACTCGTCCCCGTCGCTCACCGACTCGTCCCTCCGGTCGATCCCTGGAAGCGGCAGCACCGGAGGCGGAGGCAACGGCGGCCACTCCGGCGGTGGGGGCGGCGACGGCTCCTCGAACGGCACCGGGGGGCACGGGTCCGGGGGAGGTTCGGGCGGCGGCGCCGGGGGCGGAGGCAACGGCGGTCAGGGCAATAACAGTTCGAGCAACCGCTCCGGCGGGGGCGGGCAGAACTCCACGAACAGTTCGAAGAACGGGACCGGCGGCGGAGGCGGCGGCGGTGGCGGCGGCACGGGCGACAACGGGACGGGAGGCAAGGGCGGCGGTCAAAAGAATACCACCGTTCCGATCGTGACGACCCTCTCGCCGCCGACCGCGACCGCGTGGCCGCTCTTCGCTGCGGTCGCGGGCCTGTCGCTGCTCGTCGGCGCTCTCGTGATCCCGCAGCTGGCCGCCCGGAGCTCTCGACGTCGACCGGGCGTTCCGCTCTCCACCGCCGAGGCTCGTCGTCGTGCTGCGAAGGCGTTCTCCCGGGCGGCGAGCGGCCTCGCCAACTCGACCGAGCCGCGCGGCGTGATCGTCGATCTCTATTCGCAGCTGCTCGCCCGCCTCGAGCCGAGGAACGACATTCCGTCGAGCCGTACCCCGGAGGAGATCCGCAGCGCCCACCTGCTGCCACTCGGCGTCCGCACCGAGGCCGCCGACCACCTCACGCGACTGTTCGAGGAGGCCTGCTACTCCTCCCACTCGCTCTCGGCCGACGAGGTCCGCATCGCGCGCGAGTCGATCCACCTCGCCGAATACGACCTTCGGGCGTCGCACGCGATTTGATGCGCGCGCCGTTCCGCTGGACGTTCCCGATCATCGCGCTGCTCGCGACCGTTGCGGCGGTCGTGCTGAACGACGACGCCGCCGCGGCGATCCCCGCGGCGACGATCGCCGTCGCGGCCGGGGCGATGACGCTCTGGGATTCGGTCCGTCCGTCCTCCGAGGAACCCGGCCTCGCGGCCGGCGCTCCCGAGGCGGTCGCGCCCGCGGGGAACGAGGTCTGGTTCGAAGGCGGGGAGATGGGCCAGGAGGCGATCGTGCTGCTGCTCGACCGGGTCGACCGGGCGCTGCTCCATCCCGCCCTCCCGAACCGTAGCGCCGCCGAGCTGACGCGCCTGCGCCGGCTCCCGCGCGATCAGTTCCTCGGGTACATCGAGTCGCGGATGAGCGAGCTCGAGGCGTCGTCGTGAGCCCGCCGGCGACCCGACCGCCGGCGTTCCACTGGCGGGGACGCGGGTATCTCCTCGCGGGCTCGGGCGCGGCGTTCCTGGTCGTCGCGATCGCCGCGCGCGACGCGGTGATGGTGCTGCTCGCCGTGCCGCTCCTGGTCGCTCCGGTGGCGGCCGCGCTGGTGAGCCCCCGCCCGATGCCGCGAGCCGCCCTCGCCTGGCAGTCGGTCGGCGTCGCCGGCGAGGTACGCATTGTCGGGGAGGTCCGGGGGGACCCGCCGGGGTCGACGGACGACTTTGCTATCGCCTTCGACCGCCCCGCCGACCTGAGCGAGGACCGCCCACCGACGATCGAGTGGCGGCCCGGCGCTGTCCGGTTCGACCTGCGCTGGCGGTCGCCCCGGCCCACCGTCCAGGTCGTATCTCCTCCGACGATCGTCTGGAACGATCCCATCGGGCTGGTCGACCGACCCGCGACCGGCCCCCGCGCCGCGCTCGTCGTCGAGCGCTACCCGCTCGACCTCCACCGGCTCGGCGCGGTCCGGCTCGAGCGGACCCGGCAGCTCCCGGGGAAGTCGCGGACCCGCGTTATCGGGACGACCGGCGAGTTCTTCGGCATCCGCGGAGCGTCCTGGAACGAGCCGCCGCGCCGGATCAACTGGCGGGCGAGCGCGCGCAGCGGTAAGTGGCTCGCGAACGAGTTCGAGGTCGAGCGGACCGGCGACCTGGTCATCCTCCTCGACACCCGGCCCACCGTCCTCGGCGAGGTGCTCGACGAGCGGTTCCTCGGGGTCGCCCGGGCCGCGGCGACGGGGATCACCGGGGCGTTCCTGCGGCAGAAGACCCGGCTGGGCTTCGCCTCGTTCGGCGAGTTCCTCGAGGCGATCCCCCTCTCCACCGGTCGGACGCAGGGGGTTCGCATCCGTCGGGCGATCCGGGCGGCCCGCCGCAGCGCGGTCGAGGGACCGTCCGAGCGGTGCGCGGTCTCGCTCCGTCGCTACTTTCCCGCGGGGGTCACGACCCTCCTGCTCTCGAGCCTTGGGGGAGACTCCGCGTGCGACCTCGTGGTCCACCTGCGCCACCGGGGCTTCCCGGTGATCGTGCTCAACCCGTCGTGGCGCTCGCTCGTCCCGCCGCGGACGACCCTTCCGCCCCGGGAGGACGCCCTCTCCGCGCGGCTCGCCCACCTCGAGCGGCAGATGCGCCTCGTGGCGACGCGCGCCTACGCGTCGGTCGTCGACTGGGAGGACCTCTCGTCGCTCGGCGACCTCGCGCACGTCCTGCAGCGGCCAGATCGCCGGAGGGCCTAGATGGCGGCCGACGTGCTCCCGCGTCCGATCGCCGAACCCCGCGCCGGGCTCTCCTCCGCCCTCCTCGCCGGGGCCGTCCTGCTGTTCGGCCTCACCACGGGGTTCCACTGGGAGGTCGCGCTCGTCATCGCCGGCGCCGGCGCGGCCGCCGCGATCGCCCTGCGGGTCATCTCGGCCGGCCGCCGGAGCGACACGGCGGCAGCGATCGTGATTCTCACCCTCGGGGTGCTCGCCCTCGCGGCCCCCGACTCCTGGCTCGCCGGCCTCGCCGGGGGCGTCGCGGTGCTCGCGATGCTCACCTGGCTCGCCGACGAGCCCGGCCGCGTCGCGGGCGGGGCCCGGCGCGCGCTCCCGGCCGTCGGCGTCGTCGGCCTGCTCTTCGGGGTGACCTGGGTCTGTGCGTTCCTCCTGCCGCCGACCCGCGTCCCGACCGGCGTCATCGGCGGACTCTTGGTCGCCGTGATCCTGCTCGTCACGTCGCTGCTCGCCCGGCCGGAGCTGATCGAGAGCGAGCCGTCGCTCGGCGCGTAGCGACGCGGGCGCGCGCTACAGCTCGAACGTCGCCCCGTCGCTCGCCACGTCCGTGTCCGGGAAGAGGCGTCGGCTCTCGGCGGCGACGCGGCGCTCGAGGTCCGGGGCGTCCGAGAGGTGCGTGAGGAACAGGCGTCGGGCCCCCATCGCAATCGCCGCCTCGGCGCTCTGCGTCCCGGTGCTGTGGCCGAACTGGCGGCCGAGCTCGCGGTGGTCGTCGTCGTACGTTGCGTCGTGGATCAGGACGTCGGCGCGGACCGAGTGCGTCGCGGTCGGTTCGCGCGTGTCGCCGGTGTAGAAGATCGCGGTGCCGTCGCGGCTCGCGAGGTAGCCGACGTTCGGCACGGTGTGCGAGAGCGGGAGCCCGCGGACCGTCCAGCCGCCGACGACGAGCGCGGGCGACTCGGACTCGACCACGGTGAGCGGGTAGGCGCGGGACGGGTCCTGGACCGTCGAGCGCGCCGCGGCGAGGGTCTCGAGGATCGGCCGGAGGCCGGGGGGCGAGACGATCGTGAGGGGCCGCGTCCGCCCCAGGATGACGGTGTGCAGCAGGAAGTCGAGCAGTCCCCCGATGTGGTCGGAGTGCAGGTGGGAGAGGAGGACCGCCTCGACCTCCTCGAACCGCCGGAGCTCGTGGAGCCGACCGGTCGAGCCGGCGCCGCAATCGAGGAGGAGGCCGTCCACGATCGCCCCCGACGGGTAGCGCCCCGTGCCGCGATAGCTGCCGGAACCGGTGCCGAGGAAGCTGAGTTTCACGGACGGACCCCGCGCGGAACCGGGTCCGCCCACGCCGGGGCGAGTTCAAGACGGTTCGGGCGCGACCGGGCCGCGACGCGGGGAGGCGGGGCGGCGGCGCGCCCGGCTCACGCGGCCGGCGGCGCCGAGGCGTTCGGGGGCATCTGCGACAGGCGCGCGAGGGCCCCGCGGACGTGCGGGCCGGGGAGCATCCCGGCGTGCACTTCCTCGATGCGCCCGTCCGGACCGATCCAGAACGTCACGCGCTTCGCCGTCCCGAGCAGGCCGAGCGCCCCGTACCGGCGCGCGATCGCCCGGTCCGCGTCGGAGACGAGCGGAAACGGGAGGTGGCAGCTCTCCGAGAACCGGGTCTGGGCCTCGACGGAGTCGACGCTGACCCCGACGAGCGCGACCCCGGCCCGTTCGAACTCGGGGTAGTGCTGCGCGAACTCCTTCGCTTCGATCGTGCAGCCCGTGGTCCCGGCCTTGGGGTAGAAGTAGAGGACGACGGGGCGGCCCCGAAATCGGGCGAGGTCGATCGTTGCCCCTTGGGAGGTCGGTGCCGAGAAGTCGGGGGCGGCGTCGCCGACCGCGAGCATCGGACGGAGACGGCGGGGGTCGTATTTCTGCCCTAGCGGGGGGGTCGCGTTTCGCCGGCGGGACCAGCTCCGAGGCGGCGAAGCTCATCGTCCGACAGCTCGGGGCCGAACTCTCCCTCGAAGAGCGCGGAGTACCGCTCGGGGGTCGGCAGCGGGACGACCGCCGTGAGCACCCACGGCCAGTGGAGGGCGAACCGTACCGCCGCCTGAGCGAGCGTGCGGCGGTGTCCCTCGGTGAGGAAGCCGAGCGACAGGACCGGCGCGAGGCGGCGGCGGAGATCGCCGAGGTCGAGCGGCGGCGCGGCCGGTCCCCGCGGCACCGCGGGCCCCTCGAGCAGGGATCCGTCCAGCGCGCCGCCCGCGAAGACGTCCCGCGCGATCAACGCGAACCCGTCCGGCGGCGTCCCCGCGTGGATCGCGATCGCGGTCTGAGGCTCCAGCAAGGAGAGCGGCCCCGTACGCACGGTCGACGGGGCGAGCGAACCGACCTCCTCGTCCGGTCCGATTGGTGTCGCGACGTCCAGCACCGTTCCGTCGGCTTTCCGAGCGGCCAGCGAGTCGGGGAGGCGGCCGGTACCGCCGGCGGTCGGGCGCCACTCCACGATCAGCCCGAACCGCCCGGCAAGTCGTCCGAGCGTCTCCTCAAGCGGCCGTGCGGGCGGCGAACGATCCGCCCCGGCGGGAGCCCGCGTCGGCGACCGCGACGGAGCACCACCGGGGGCCCGGACGATCGCGACAAGCTCGGGATCCGGGCGCGGGAACGCCCGCAGAAGTATCTCCTCGGCGAGCGGGGGCCGGGGGGCCGAGGTGAGGTCGAACGTCGTCACGCCGGCCGCTCGGGCCCGCTCGAGGAGCGGGACCGCGAACGACGCCCAACCCGGCGAGGGGGGATCCGGTGGGGCGAGCGAGATCGTGAGCTCCGAGAGCCGGTACCGGCCGCCCGGGCCGGCCCTCGAGCCGATCTTCCGCTCCACCACGGTCGCCTCCCGACGGACCCGGAGCGGCACCGGATAAGGACGGTTTCGCCCGCCGACTTATCCGTCTGCGGCGCTCGCGACGGCGATGGCCGCCGCCTCCGCCCCGGGACTCCCCCTGTCGGAGCGGCTTCGGCCCCGCCGTCTCGCGGAGATCGTGGGGAACAGTCGGGCCCGCACGGAGCTCCGAGCGTGGGCCGAGCGGTGGCGCTCCGGCACTCCTCCGTCCCGGCGGGCCGCGATCCTCTCCGGCCCGCCGGGCGTCGGCAAGACGACGGCGGCGCTCGCGCTTGCCGCCGAGATGGGGTGGAGCCTCGTGGAGATGAACGCCTCGGACGCCCGGAATCAGAGCGCCATCGAGCGGGTCGCCGGGCGGGCGTCCGTCTCCCAGTCGCTCGGCGAGGCGGACGCCTCCGGAGCGCCGCGCCGGGCGCTGATCCTCCTGGACGAGGCGGACTGCCTGACGGGCCGTCTCACCGAGCCGGCGCGGACGGTGACCGAGCCCGTGCCGCTCCGGGAGTTCCTGCGGGGGCGCTACGGGACGGTCGAGGCGCTCAACGCGGCGTGGGGATTGGCCGCGGGAGGGAAAGGAAAGCCGTTCGCCGACTGGAGCGCCGTGCCGCGCACCCCGGGGAACTTCGCCTGGGGGCGGCTGCCGTCCTCGCGCCGCGACCTCGACGACTGGCGCGCGAGCGGCCGGCCGGTCGACACCTCCGACCGGGGCGGGCTCGGCGCGATCGCGCGCCTGCTCCGTTCGACGCAGCAGCCGCTGGTGCTCACGGTGAACGACGATCGACCCCTGAACCGATACTCCGCCGCGTTCCGCACCTCCGCGGTGCGGATCCGCTTCTACCCGATCGGACCGGAGGAGATGGCCGGCCGGCTCGACCGGATCGCTCGCGCCGAGCGGATCGCGCTCGCCCCGGCGGCGCTTCCCGCGATCGTCGCCCGGGCCCGGGGCGACCTGCGCGCCGCCCTGAACGACCTCGATGCGATCTCCCCGCTGCCCGCCGGGCCCGCGCAGCTCGAGGTGCTCGGGGCGCGCGACCGGACCGCCGACTTCGCCGGCCTCGCCGCCGAGGCGCTCACGTCGGCGCGGCTGTACCGCGGCGCCGAGATCCGGGAGCGACTCGACGCCCCGCCGGACGACCTCCTGCCGTGGATCGAGGAGAACATCGTCCACTTCGCGCCGGACCCGGCGCACCGGGCCGAGGCGTTCCGCACGCTCGCGGTCGCCGAGCAGTTCCTGATGCGCGCGCGGCGAGCCCGTGTCTACGGACTGTGGAGCTACGCCTCGGAGCTCCTCACCGGCGGCGTCGGCCTCGCGATCCGAGACCGGGCGGTGCCGACCGCCGCGGAGGCGGCGTTCCCGCGGTTCCTCGGAGAGATGGGGCAATCCCGCGGCGCGCGCGAGACCCGCGACGCGCTCGCCGGGAAGCTCGCCGCGCACTTCCACCTCTCGCGGCAGAAGGTCCGGTCGACGCTCCTGGCGGAGGTCGAGGGGCTCTCGTACGTCCCCCGGGGCCGCAAGAGCACCGCGCGGGAGAACGAGCTCCGCCGGAAGGTCGCGCGGGAGCTCGGGCTCTCCCCGGAGGAGACCGCGTTCCTCTACGGCGTCTCGGTCGACGACCCGCACGTCCGGGAGCTGGTCGAGACCGCGTCGGAAGAGCCGGCCCCGCCGGGGGACGCTCCCGACGAGCCGGAAGCGACCGGCGGGGAGGAACCCGACGCCCGCCCCGAAGCGGAGGCGCCGCGCAAGCGCGTCCAGCGCAGCCTCTCGGAGTTCGGCGCTTGACCGCCGCTCCCTCCCCCGGAACGCGACGCCCGCGAGCCGTCGTCTCCTGGAGCACCGGGAAGGACTCGGCGTGGGCGCTCCACGAGGTCCGTCGTTCCGGGACCCTCGACGTCGTGGGGCTGTTGACGACCGTCACCGCGAACTTCGACCGGGTGTCGATGCACGGGGTCCGCCGCTCGGTCCTCGATCTCCAGGCGCACGCGCTGGGGCTACCGGTCTACCGGGTCGAGATCCCCCATCCGTGTCCGAACGAGGTGTACGATCGGGCGATGTCCGACGTCCTCGCCCAGTTCCGAGCGGACGGGATCGAGCGGGTTGTCTTCGGCGACCTGTACCTCGAGGATATCCGAAAATACCGCGAGGACCGGCTCCAGGGCACCGGCGTCGAGCCCGTGTTCCCGCTCTGGGGTCGGCCGACCCGGGCGCTGGCGGAGTCGATGATCGCCGGCGGGCTCCGTGCCACCCTCGTCGCGGTCGACCCCCGGCACCTGGCGGGTCGCTTCGCGGGTCGGGAGTTCGATGCGGCGCTGCTCCGCGACCTCCCCGACGGCATCGACCCGTGCGGCGAGAACGGCGAGTTCCACACGTGCGTCACCGCGGGGCCGATGTGGGAAGGCCGCCTGCCGGTGCGGACCGGGGAGGTCGTCGAGCGCGACGGCTTCGTCTTCGCCGACGTTGTGCCGGTCCCGTAGGCGCCGCGGGCGCGCGCCGGGATTACTCGAGCTTCGCGCGGACGCTGACCGCGACGTTCCCCTTCAGCGCGCCCGAGATCGGGCACCCTTCGCTCGCCGCCTTCGCGGCGGCCTCGAACTCGGCGGCGGAGAGGCCGGGGACCTGGCCCGCGACCGCGAGCTCCATCGTCGTGACCTTCCAGGCGTCGCCGACCTTGTCGAACGTCGCCGTCGCATCGACCACCAGGCGGGTCGGCGGCTTCTGCATGCGGCCGAGGCCCGCCGAGAGCGCCATCGAAAAGCACGCGGCGTGCGCCGCGGCGAGCAGCTCCTCGGGGCTCGTCTTCCCGCCCGGCGCTTCGGTGCGGGCCGCCCACGACACGGCGACTTCGGGAAGTCCTCCGCTCGTGCCCTTCACGCGGCCGTGTCCCTGCGCCAGAGTCCCGTCCCAGACGGCCTGGGCGGTCCGTTTCGCTGCCATCGGCCGGTCGAGCCGGACCGCCGATTTAACGTCCCGGACCCCGGGCGGCCGCTCGACGGTCATCTATTTCTCGTTCGAAGGCGCTCCGTACTGCATGGGCGCGGGTCCCGGGACCCTGCCGCGGTTCCTGATCATCGAACCCGTCTCGACCGTCCGGCTCGAGATGGAGCTCGACCGACCGTCGTGCGAGATCGACGTCGAGCTCCAGAACCCGGCCCCGGGGCGTTCGTTCGTCGTCATGATCGGCCACCGGGGCGGTCCGTTCGTCCAGCGGATGCGGCTCTCGGGCCGGGCGCGGATCGTCTTCGAGCCGAAGCAGCCCGGGCAGTACGTGCTCGTCCTCGCGAACCCGGTGAAGGAGGCGCTCGTCCTCCGCCTCAAGGGTCGCCAGAGCGCCCTGCGGCTCGGCGAGGACGCGGCGGACCGGGCCCGACCGCCCCCCGCGCGCCACCGCCGCCCCGCCGCGCGGAGCCGCCGACCGCCCGGCGTCGCCCGCGTGCGCCGGGGCCGACCGCCCGCGGAGCGCGTCTCGGGCCGACGGGCGTGAGCCGCGCGCGTGCGTCGAAGGGTTGAAGGCCCGGGGCGCCCCCGTCCCGCGGCGGGGGGCCCGTGGTGGACGTCAACGTCGCCCTGTTCTCGGAGATCGTCCTCAGCATCTTCGCGATCGTCGACCCGCTCGGCACCCTGCCGTTCTACGTGGCGCTCACGGACGGGTACGACGCCGCCGACCGCGCGGTGATCGTCCGGCGCGCGGTCCTCGTCCTCGGCGGGGTGCTGGCGGTGTTCGCGCTCCTCGGGCGGTTCCTGTTCGCCGTCTTCGGCCTCTCGCTCGGCGCCTTCGAGATCGCCGGCGGCGCGCTATTGTTCCTGGTCGCGTTCGACATGCTGCGGGGCGAGGTGACGTCCGTCCGGCTGACCCCCCAGGACCGCGACGAGGCGATCCAGCGGCGCGACGAGGTCTCCGTCGTGCCGCTCGGCATCCCGCTGCTCGCGGGGCCGGGGGCGATCTCGGTCGTGATGATCTACGAGGGGAACGCGGGGAACGACCCGTGGATCGTCGTCGCCACGTTCGTGGCGATCGTCATCACCGCGGCGCTGACGTTCGTCATCCTGCGGTTCGGCGACGGGATCCTGCGGTCGCTCGGCCGCGTCGGGGTGATGGCGATGACGCGCGTGCTCGGCCTGATCCTCGCCGCGGTCGGGGTGCAGTTCGTGATCGACGGCGTGCTGCGCGTGCTGGGGCACGTGTAGCGGCGGCGGCCGACCGGCGGCGCGGGGCGGCCGCGGGGCGGGGGCTGGGGTCGGACGCCCAGACCATCTCGCCGGCCCGGACCGCGACGGGCAGGTCGTTCTCGGCGGGCGGGAAGCCGCACTCGTAGTCGTCCGTGTAGGCGCAGTACGGATTGAACGCGCGATTGAAGTCGAGCTCGTACTCGTCGTCCGCGTTGAGCTCGAGGGTGAGGTACCGCCCCGGCCCGTAGCTCTCCCGGCCGCTCGTCCGGTCCCGGAACGGCACGAACGCGCTCGTCCCGACCCCTTCGCCCGCGTGGTAGACGCGCAGGTGGACCGGCCGCCCCGCGAGCCGGAACTCGAGGTCTCCGAGGTACCGCATCACCGCCTGGTTGTCCCGGTTCGTCCGCAGGTACGCCTCCTCGGGAGCGGGCCGGCGCGCGAGCTTCGCCCGCACGCAGAACGACCGGTCCGGCGGGAAGTAGCGCAGCGCGTGGAACGGCACGCGCCCGCCGACGAACGGCGACTCGGTGTGGCGGGCCATGAACTCGTCCTTCATCTCGCGCTCCGTGACGAGCTCCCGCTCCCAGGCCCGGACGTCGACCATCGCCGGTCCGAGGGGGCGAGGCGCTTAACGCTTCTCGGCGGGCGCCGGCGCCGCCCCGGACCGGAGGTCAATGTACATGAGCTCGGTATCGATGTACGTCGACCCCCGGTGGACGGCGAGCGGCATCCGTCCGGTCGTCACGAACCCGAGCCGCTCGTACAGCCGCTTCGCGCCGACGTTCGTCGAGAAGACCCACAGCCGCACGACGTCGAACCGCGCCCGCGCGAGCTCGAGCGCGCGGACGATCATCGCCCGGCCGTGGCCCTGCCCGCGGTGTCGGTAGTCCACGAGGATGCCGAGCTCGCCGACGTGGCCTCCGTCCGAGCTCCGGCCGCCGGGGAACGTGGACCGGACCGAGCACATCCCGACGGCCCGCCCCTCCGCCTCCGCGATGACGGCGATCTCCTCGCCGGCGGCGACCCGGGAGTAGACGCCGGCGAACCAGACGGCCTCCTCCGCGCGGGTCGGGGGCTTTTCGAACAGGCCGATCCCGATCGGCTCGCCGCGCTCCCGCTCCTCGTAGAGCTCCCAGTACGACTCGACGAGCGCGTCGAAGTCCTCCCAGCGGAGCTCTCGTACGGTCACGGACCGTTCGACTCACGTCGCGGATATCTCGTTTCCGACGGGGCCGCGCGCGCCGGCGTCCGCTCAAGGACGGTCTCGAGGGCCGAGGAAGTCGACTCGAACTCCCCCCGACGCCATGGACCCCGAACGAGGACGAGGCCAAGGGTGCGCCCGCTGAACCGCCGTGGGGACGCTCCCGGCACCAAAGGGAATTTAGCGTCCCGTCCTACGCGGAGCGATGGTGTTCGTCCTCGACGAAGGGAGCGTCTTCGATGCCCCCCTGGACGCCGTCTGGAGCTTCGTCGGCTCCGGTGACGAGCACTCTCGCGCCCATCGGCACCGGGCCTGGCAGCGGGAACTGGGCGAGGGGAACTCCGGGACGTACTCCTGGGAGCAGGAGTTCGGAGGGTCGACCGCGCGATTCACGATGCACTGGGTCTCCTACCACCCGCTCGGGGTAGCCTACGACGTGCGCGAAGGTCCCTTCGCGGGTTCGCGATTCTTCCTCTACTACATCCCACGAGGGCCGAAGACGGCCGTCACCGTCGCCGGGACGTTCACGTCGGAGTCGATCCCGGAAGAGCGGCTCGAAGAGGAGGTCCGTCGGTTCTTCTCGGTCGAATTCGACCAGGACCACGCCGCGATCCGAGCGCGGGCCGGACGACCGTGAGTCGGCCGGAGGGGCGCGAACCCCGACCGCCGAAGCGGCGGCGCCCCGGGCGCGGGCGGCGCTCGCGATGAGCGAGCCGGGTACGGGGCCGTCGGTCGGATCCGGACGGTCCGAACCGGTCGCGCCCGCCGGGCTCCTCCGGGCGATCCGCCTTCGCCACGCCGTCGCGCTCTACGTGAGCTCGGTGCTCGGCTCGGGGATCCTCGTCCTCCCCGGGATCGCCGCCCACCTCGCGGGCCCCGCGTCGCTCGTCGCCTGGGGGTTCCTCGCCGTGGCCAGCCTCCCGTTCGCCGTCCTCTTCGCGTCGCTCTCCGCCCGGCGGCCGGAGACCGGAGGGGTCTGCTCGTTCGCGAACGAGGCGTTCGGCCGCCCGGCGGCGCTGACGACCGGCTGGCTGTTCGCGGTCTGGCAGGTGACGGGCGCCCCAGCGGTCGCGCTGATCGCGGCCGGGTACCTCGCCTACGCGTTCCCCCTCGACCGACCCGAGACGTTCGGCCTCGCCTTCGCGATCCTCTTCGCCGCGTTCGCCGTGAACTACCGCGGCATCGCCCTCAGCAGCCGGGTGCAGCTCGCCGTCGCGGCGACGATCGTCGGCCTCCTGGTCGTCGCGGTGGCGGTCGCCGGGGGGCGCGTGCACGCCTCGAACTTCGCCCCGTTCGCGCCGAACGGCTGGTGGCCCGTCGGGACGGCCGCCGCACTGATCTTCTGGTCGTTCCTCGGTTACGAGAACGTCTCGAACGTCGCCGAGGAGTTCGAGGACCCACGCCGCGACTTCCGCCGGGCCGTCTATCGGAGCGTCGCGATCGTCGGGGGGCTGTACTTCGCCGTGGCGTTCGTGACGGTCGGCACGGCGTCGTACCGGTCGGGCGCCAGCGTCGCCCCGTTCGCGGCCCTCCTCGGCGGGGTGCTCGGGCGGTACGCGGCCGCCGGCACGGCGCTCCTCGCCGTGGTGATCGTCTTCGCGGTCGTGAACGCCTACACCACGGGGATGTCACGGGTGATGCAGACCACCGCGCGCGACGGCGGGTTCCCGGCGGTCCTCGCGCGGGTCGATTCCCGCTCCCACGCGCCGCAGGCGGCCCTGCTCGCGTTCCTGGTCGCGGACGCGGCGGTCTTCGGCGGGTACTACCTGGCCGACATCGACCTCTCGACCGCGCTCCTCGTCGCGAGCGGCGCGGCGATCCTCGTCTACGTGATCGGTTCGGCCGCCGGCGTTCGGATCTACGCGCGGGAAGGGCGGGCCGCTCGGGGGTTGCTCGCGATCGCTGCGTTCTCGCTCATCGCCTCGCTCGTTCTGCTCCTCTTCGTCGGTCCGCCGCTCGCGGTCGCCGGGGGGGTCGCGGCGGCGACGGCGACCGTCTTCGTGCTGCGCCGCCGGGCTCACGCCTGATCGGCGCGCGCCGCGGGGCGGCTCCGTCGGTCACTCTTCGCGGTCGGACGAACCTTGGGTCCGGAGATCCGGGCGCCCGCGCGAAAGCCGAACAGGCCGAGACCGGCCCGGCGGGCCGGCACGGCGTCCCGGAAGCGGGCCCACCGCGCGAGCGCGGAGCAGAGCTCTCCGTGCGGTCCGTGGTCGGCGATCGCCACGGCACCGGGGGCGCATCGGGGGTCGAGCGTCCGAAACTCCTGCCACGAGCTCGAGTCGTTGTGCGGCACGTCGTAGACGAAGAGGTCGATCGCGGGAAGCTCCTCGGCGAGCAGCGGGATCACGTCCGCCTTGTCGCCGAGACGCAGATCCCATCGGCCCCGCAGCGGGAACGGCACCGCCCAGCCCGAATGGCGCCCGGCGGGGAGCGCCCACGACTCGGTCGGGCGCCGGGGCGCTCCCGGTCGCCGCCGCTCCACCGACGGCCGGTCGATCGAGTGCAGGGTGCCGGCCCCGTTGCGGGCGAGCGCGCGGAGCAGGTACGCCGACGAGACCCCGGACGAGACCCCGACCTCGACCACGTGCCGCGGTCGGAGCAGTCGGGTCAACGCGTACAGCTCGAGCGGCGCATCGATCTCCACGTAGCCGGGGCGCCCTCCCGCGTCGTGCTCGCGGGCGATGTGGCGGAAGAGGGCGACGTCCCGGGCTGCCTCGGCGACCGCCCGTTCGCACGGTTCTCGGCCCTCCCCCGAGAGCCGCACGACCCAGTCGATGTCGGGGTCCAGCTCGGGCTGCATCTCACGGCCGGTCCGGCCGCGCGGTCGCTTTGGAGGGGGCGAGCAGGAGTTTCCATCCCTTCATCCACTCCTCGGGCCGCTCGATCTGCGGCCGCACCTCGGCGACCTTGTCGAACGCCGCGTCGAGGCTCAGCTTCTCGTACCGGTGCAGGTACCACGCCCCGGCGAGCGAGCCGCGCCGGACGCCGTGTCCGCAGAACATCAGCACGGGGGATCCCGTCGCCCGCGCGTCGTGCGCGAGTTCGGCGACCCGGTCGAGATTCCCGACGATCGGTCCCTCCGTGGCGCCATCGTAGATCGGGAGGTGGCGTGTTCCGGGCAGCCGGTCCAGCTCCGCCGGTCGCTCGTCCAGCACACAGATTCGCGCCCCCTCGAACAGTTCGGCGTCCTTCCAGCCGCCAACGAACACTCCCGGGGCGATCTCCGAGGGGGTCGTCGCCGCTCCGGCGTTCTTGGCGCCGGCCTTCGTCCGTGTCGCCGTCATCGTATCGAGGACGGCCGGACCGCTTTATCTAGGTCGTCCCCATCGTAACAACTTCCCCGAGACTTAATCCGGCCGGCGGCCCTGTGGGGTCCGCTTCCGGAGGAGGACGAGTCCGATGCGGGTCGCGCCCACCGTTGCGCTCAGCCCTGAGGAGCGGGCGCGCCTGGTTCGGTGGGCCGAAGAGCGCTCCGAGGACCCCCGGTCGTTGCGGGCCCGGATCGTGCTCGCCGCGGCGGACGGTGCGCAGAACCAGGCGATCGCCGAGACGCTCGACGTGAGCCGGCTCACCGTGGCTCGGTGGCGCGACCGCTTCCTGCGGCACCGGCTCCCCGGACTGGCCGATCAGCTGCGCGCCCCGTCCACGACCCCGGGCCTCCCCGACGACTCTGTACGCGCGATCGTGCGGGCGACCCGCGCGCCGCCGCCCCCCGGAGTGCGGGCGTGGTCGACCCGGTCGCTCGGCCGCCGGTTCGGGGTCAGCCACATGACCGTGCAGCGGATCTGGACGGCGCACCGACTCCGGCCGGTTCGATTCGACGCGGAGCCGCTCCGGCCCGACCCGATCTCCCCTGCTCGCCCCCGGGACGTCGTCGGGCTCTACCTCAACCGGCCCGATGGCGCCATCGCCTTCGTGGTCGGCGGCGGGCTCACGGAGCGGGGGGCCAGCGTCCTCGGCGAACTCTCCTCCGAGCGGTCCGTTCCGGTCGTCAGCGTCTTCCCGCCGGAGCGAGCCGGGCCCCCGTTCTCCGCGCGCGGCGACCGGGTCACGCCGTTTCTCCGGTTCTTGCGCGGTGCGGAGGACGGGGGCGGGCCGGCCGCGAGACTGCGGGTTCTCACGACCGGGCCGGCCGCGACCGGGTCGGCCCGCGTCGAGAGCTGGTCGGTGCGCCACCCTTCCGCCCATGTCGTCCCGTTCCCCCAGTGGTCTTCGTGGCAATCGCACGCGCTCGCCCAGCTGCGCCGAATCGACGTCCCGGGACGCTCGCGCGACTCCCGCCACCCGCGCGTCGAGGCCGTCCGGTCGATCGCGCGATTCCTTCGAGATTACTCCGACGCCTCCGGTCCGTTCGTGTGGACCGCTCCACCGAAGCGCTCGGGGACGGCCTCGGGGGCTGCCCGCTTACGATACGAGCTCGCGGTTACGGGCCACCCCGGTTTCAAGAACCCCCCGGCCGGTCCCGACCCCATGCGCGCGGCGAAGCCCCCGACCGCGGAGTCCCGAGAGATGGCCCGCAACGTGCTCCGCCGATGCCTCCGGGTGAAGCCGGGTGAGCAGGTGACGATCTCCTCCTGGACCTCGACCCTCCCGGAAGCGAACGCGTTCGTGCTCGAGTCGCTCGCCCTGGGCGCCCGGCCGTTCCTGCAGTACCAGGACGAGGCGACGTACTGGGCGGCCGCGGCGGACACGCCGGTCGAGCATCTCGGTCGCCTCGGGCGGCACCTGAAGGCGGCGATCGAGCGCACGGATGTGCTGGTGAGCTTCTTCGGCCCGAGCGATCGCGAGCGGTTCCACGCGCTCCCCCCGGACGTCCTCGCGCGCCTGTGCGACCTCGACGACGACATCTACGCCGCGGCGGCGCGCGCGGGCGCCCGGGCGGTCCAGATGGCGCTAGGCCGCGCCTCCGCCGCCTCCGCCCGGATGTACGGCGTCAACCTGGCCCGCTGGCGAACGGAGCTCGTGCGCGGAAGCCTGGTCGCACCGGCCGAACTGCACCGGCGGGGCGCTCCGATCGCCGCCGCGCTGTCGAAGGGTCGCGAACTTCGGATCTCCCACCCGAACGGCACCGACCTGACGCTGCGACTGAAACGCCGGCCGGCGCGCCTCGCCGACGGGGCCGTCGGTCCGGCGCGGCGGGGCGGCGGATGGAGCCTCGTCACCGTCCCCGCCGGGGTCGTCACCGTCGCCGTCGACGAGCGGTACGCCGAGGGGACGTTCCGCTCCAACGTCCCGAGCTCGGTCGGCCTCTCGCGGGGCGTCGGAGAGTTCGCGGGCGGTCGATGGACGTTCTCTCGGGGCCGGCTCGCGCGGTACGCGTACGACGACGGGGGCGACCTGTTCGCCGAGAGCTACGCAGGCGCCGGCCCGGGACGGGACCTTCCCGGGTCGGTCTCGATCGGCCTGAACGACGCGATCTCCACCGCGCCCCTCCTCGAGGACCAGGGGACCGGGACGGTGACGTTCCACATCGGCCGGAACGACTATCTCGGCGGCTCGAACGACGCCGACTGGTGGGCGTGGCTCTACCTTCGCGGCGCCGACGTCCGCGTCGACGGCCGCCCCCTCGTCACCCGGGGCCGCCTGCCGGCGTAGCGAGGGTCGACGATGATCTCCCTCCTCGCGGCCCTGCTGATCGCCGCCGCCTTCGCCTTCGCCGTCAGCATCGGGGCGCATTACACGGGCGCCTGCATGGGGATGCCGTACGCCGCGGGGGCGATCCGGCCCGTGCCGGCGCTCCTTCTGATGGCCCCGCTCGCGCTCGTCGGCGCCGCGCTGGCGAGCGGGAAGGTCGAGGCGACCGTCGGCCACGGCATCCTGCGGTCGCCGTCCGTCGCCCTCGGCCTGGCGCTCGCGATCGTCGCCGCCGCCCTCGTGCTCACGAGCCTCTACAACTTCCTCACGATCCCGACATCGACGATCCAGATCCTCGTCTTCTCGACGGTCGGTGCGGGCGTCGGGGCCGGAGTGGCGATCGACTGGACGACGATCGGTTCGCTCCTCGTCCTCTGGGCGGTCGCGCCGTTCGCCGCGTTCGCGCTCGGGTTCGCCTTCGTCCGCGTCGCGGACCGCGTGCGCCCTCCCGGACCGATCCCGGCCCGGCTCGCCCGCGGAGCGGTCCTGGGGCTCGTGGGCGTCGGAGCGGCCGCCTCGTTCACGATGGGGGCGAACGACGTGGCGAACGCGTCCGGGGCGTTCGTGATGACCGGCCTGTTCGGCCTGGTGCTCGCCGGGGTCGTCGGGGGCCTCGGCCTCGCGCTCGGAGTGCTCACGTGGGGCCGCCCGCTCCTCCAGCGCGTCGCCTTCGACCTGGTCCGGCTCGATGCGCGCATGGCGACCAGCGCGCAGCTCGCCCAGTCGACCGTGGTCCTGGTGTCGGTCGCGTTCGGCTTCTTCACCTCGCTCAATCAGGCGCTCGTCGGGGCGATGATCGGCACGGGCGTCGCCCGGGGGCAGTCGACCGTCCTCTGGAAGCCGATCCGCTCGATCCTCCTCGGCTGGGCCGCCGGACCGGTCTCGGGGTTCTCCCTCGGGCTCCTGTTCGCGCTGCTCGCGGTCCGGGCGGGGGCGGCGTGACCCTTCACATCCCCCTGTAGAGGAGGACCCTCCGCGAGGGGGGTGCGCGACGCTTATCCGGGGGTAGGACGCCCCGCACGAAGCGATACAGCGGGGGGACCGGGGGCGAGCCGAAACCGCTCGTCTACGCGTAGCCGAACTGCCGCTTCGCGAAGTCGCTCATCCGATCCGGGGTCCACGGCGGCTCCCATATCATGTCGATCGTCGCGCTGTGCACGGCCGGGACCTGTTCCAGCGCGGTCTTGATCTCCTCGGCCAGGATGCCGGCGACCGGGCAGCCGGGCGCGGTCAGCGTCATCTTGAGCTTGACGTCGTCCCCCTGCCACTCGAACCCGTAGATGAGCCCGAGGTCGACGATGTTCATCGGGATCTCGGGGTCGTAGATCTGCTTCAGCTTCTCCGTCATCAGCTTCTCGCGCTCGGCGTACGGCCCGGAGGCGGCCGGGGCGAACGGGGGAACGGAGGCGGGGGGGGCCGGAGCGGCGTCGCTCATCGGCCGGAACAATCGACCCGGCCCGTATAAGGGTGCGCGGCGGCCGGGGTAAGTCGGCCGGGCCGGGGCGAGAACTCATTTGAGCCCGACGACCGTGGTCGGCCCGATGGCCCCCTCGACCGACGTCCACGCCCAACCCCCGGCCCGCGGCCGGCTACCGCTGCGGTCGGTCGGGCTCTCTTCGATCCGCAAACCGCTCGTCGTGGAGCGGCCCGGCCGCGTCCACACCCTCGCGGTGACGTTCCGCGTCTCGGTCGATCTGCCGGCCGACCGCAAGGGGTCCGACCTCTCGCGCAACGCCGAGATCCTCGCGGAGATCGTCGACGTCACGGTCGCCCGCCCGGCCGCGGGGCTCGAGGCCGCGTGCGCCGCGATCGCGCGGGAACTGCTCGCGCGCCACCCGTCCGCGCGCGAAGCGTCCGCCGACGCGACGGCGGAGTACTTCCTGCGCCGCGGCATCTCCGAGGCGCGGCGCAGCCTCGAGGATTACACCCTGATCGCGGAGGCGCACGCCCGACGTCGGGACGGCGGCGCGATCGACGTCCGCTCCGCGGTCGGGGCGGAAGCGGTCGGGATGACCGCGTGCCCGTGCGCGATGGAGACGTGCCGGGAGCGGCTGCTCGCCGAGTACCCGGCGCTCGCCGACCCGTCGCTCGCGGATCTCCCGATGATCACGCACAACCAACGGAACCGGACCCGGCTCGTCCTCGAGCTCGACGGCGCGACCGACGTCGAGGTCGACGAGATCGTCGACGCGATCGAGGCCGCGCAGTCCAGCCCGACGTACGCCATCCTGAAGCGCGGCGACGAGGCGAGCGCGGTGCTCGCGGCCCACCGGCGGCCGAAGTTCGTCGAGGACGTCGTCCGCGACCTCCTCGGCAGCCTGCCGAGCCGGTTCCCCCGTGTGCCGGACTCCGCCGTGGCGCGGGCGTCGACCGTCAGCGAGGAGTCGATTCACAAGTACAACGTCGAGGCGGCCCACCGGGTGACGTTCGGCGAGCTCCGCGCCGCGCCGCCACCGTAGCGGAGCGGGGAGGTCGGCGGTGCGGTACGCGCTGGACTCGATCCGGCGGAGCCCCGGCCGCTCGGTGCTCACCTCCCTCGGCATCGGCCTCGCCGTCGGCCTCGTCGTGCTCCTCGTCTCCCTCTCCGCGGGCGTCCAGACGAGCGCGACGGCGCTCGCGTACGAGAGCGGGGTCGACCTCCTCGCGGTGAGTCCCGGCTCGAACCTGACGTCGGGAGAGTTCCCGCCGCTCACGCACGCGCACGAGCTCGCGTCCCGCATCCCGGCCGCCGACCCGAACGTCGCGACGGCGAGCCCGTGGCTGGTCGATGACCTCGCCTTCGGGAATCGCTCCCTCTGGGACGCCGCGAACAACTCGAGCTTTCCCACAGGGTGGACGTACACCGAGTCCGGGACCGTCGGCTGGATCCCGTCCGACAACACCGGCATCGAGACCCCGACGATCTACTCCGGGAGCGGCTTCACTGCCGCCGGCGACCCGTTCTACGCGAACGGCAGCTACAACGGGACGCCGACGCACGAGATCGTCCTCGATCAGGCGCTCGCCGCGGTCCTGCACGTCGGGGTCGGCGACCGGGTCTGGGCGGGAGCGGCCGGGCCCCCGTCCAACGCGGGCCTCCGCAGCTGGTACGCCAACGCGACCGAGTTCCGGGTCGTGGGGATCTCGGGCCCGTTCTGGCTCGTCCCGTCCGCCCTCCTCGGGTTCGTCTACCTGTCGGAGCTCCAGGCGCTCTCGGGCGGGGCGACGCCGTCGACCGACTACGCCACGCTCGTCCTGATCCACCTCACCGACCCGACCCACCCGACGATCGACGAGGCGAAGATCGCGGTCGGCGTCCCCGGCCTGACCCTCTACACGCTCGGCAACATCCTCGGGGAGATCCAGCACGTCGTCAACCTCTACCGCACGTTCGGGACGCTCGTCGGCGCGGTCGGGGTCGTCGTCGCCGCGCTGTTCTCGACGACCGTCCTCCAGATGTCGGTCGACGACCGCAGCCGGGAGATCGCCCTCCTCCGGGCGATCGGGTCGAGCCGCGGCGCGGTCGGGGTCAAGATCGTCGAGGAGTCCGTGCTCCTCTCGGGCCTCGGCCTCGCGATCGGCCTGCCGCTCGCCTACGCCGGCAGCGTCCTGCTCAACCGATTCCTGCGGGGGCTGCTCCCCGGCCTCCCGACAGGGTTCTCGTTCGTCTCGTTCAACGCCGTCGTGATCCTCACGGGGGTCGCGGCGATCGTCGCCGTCGGCCTCGGCGCGGCGGCCGCCCCCGCCGTCCGTGCGATGCGCCTGCCCGTCGCCGAGGAGCTCCGCGCCCCGTGAGCGACCGTCGGTGGGCCCGCGGCCCGCGGCACGCGCGATTCCAGCGCCTGCTCGCCATCGCGGCGATCGGCGCGGCGGTCGCGCTCCCCGTCGTCCTCGTCTCCGTCGGCGGCGGCGTCGCCGACCACGAGCTCGCCGCGCTCGAGAACGAAGGGTACCAGATCGTCGTGAGCGCCCCCGGCGTCCACGGCGTCACCGGTGCGCACGCCCTCGCGGACCGGATCCTCGGGATCGGCGGGGTGGCGTACGCCTCGCCGACGCTCAGCGTCGCCGTCGACGCCTTCAACGCGTCGGGGAACGTGACCGCGGTCCTCGCCGAGGGAGTGATCCCCGCGGCCTTCTCGGCGACGGTCGGCCCGACCGAGAACGGGGTCTTCCCCGACCCGCTGCCGCTCGGGGACCCGGACGACGCCGCGCACTACGCGAACGGCTCCTACACGGGACCGGCGACCCTCGACGTCGTCGTCTCCGCCCCGTACGCGCAGCAGTTCCACGTCGCCGTCGGCGACTCGATCGTCCTCGCCCCGGACGACAATGCTTCGGCCGGGACGACGTATCGGGTCACCGGCCTCTTCGGCCCGCCGTTCTCGCTGCTCGAGCCGACGGCGGCGTACGCGGTGGTGGTGTCGCTCTCGGACCTCCAGGTCCTCACGTCGTACGCGAGCGGACCGGGGACGATCGTGCCGGACGCCGCCGACTCCCTGGACGTCGCCGTCAACGCCTCGGTCGCCGGCAATCCCGGGGCGATCGACCGGATCGCCGCGGAGATCCAGTTGCTCGTGCCGGCGTACAGTGTGACGACCCTCTCTCAGGAGGCCGCGCAGCTGCAGTCTGCGAGCGCCGTCCTCACGGGGTTCTATCTCGCGCTCTCCTCCGTCGGGATCGTCGTCGGGGTGATCTTCCTCACCCTCGTCCTCCTGCGTCGCGTCGAGGCGGAGCGCCGGTCGATCGGGATCCGCCGGGCCCTCGGCCTGCCCGGCCGGTCGATCGCGGCGGGGATCGTCCGGGACGGCGCGGGGATCGCGGGCGGCGGCGCGATCGCCGGCGTGGCGGGCGGCTACGTGATCGTCGAAGTGCTCGCCGCGGACGGGTCCGCGACGGTGCGGGCGGCGACGCGGCTCGCGGTGTTCCCCCCGCTCCTCCTCGCCGAGCTCGTCCTCGGCATCGTCGCGCTCTCGCTGCTCGCGAGCGGGATCGCCACGCGCGTCGCCCTGCGGGTGCCGGTCGTGGAGGCGCTCCGGTGAACCCGACCGCTCCCCCGGCGATCGAGCTCGCGGACGTCGCCCGCGTCTACTCGCCCGGGTCGGCCGACGAGGTCCGCGCGCTGCGCGGGGTGTCGCTGCGGATCGACCCCGGGGAGTTCCTGTCGGTGGAGGGACCGAGCGGCTGCGGCAAGACAACCCTCCTCAACCTCCTCGGGCTGCTCGACACCCCGAGCGGCGGCGCGATGCGGTGGGACGGCCGGCCGGTCGGCGACCGGACCGACCGCGAGCGCGCCCGCCTCCGTCTCGAGAGGGTCGGGTTCATCTTCCAGCGGTTCTACCTGCTCCCGACGATGACCGCGCTCGAGAACGTCGAGCTCCCGATGCGAACGCTCGGCACGCCGTGCGCCGACCGGCGGGCGCGCGTCGCCGAGCTGCTCGGCGAGGTCGGGCTCTCCGGGCGCGCGCACGCCTTCCCGCACCAGCTCTCGGGCGGCGAGGAGCAACGGGTCGCCATCGCCCGCGCGCTTGCGAACCGGCCCGGGCTCCTGCTCGCGGACGAGCCGACCGGCGAGCTCGACTCCGGGAACACCCGCGGGATCCTCGACCTGCTCTGCCGGGTGCGTGCCGACCGCGGCGCTACGCTCGTCCTCGTGACCCACAACCCGACGGTGGCGGCGCGGGCCGATCGCCACGTCGCGATGGAGGACGGCCGGGTCGTCGGGGACCGCCGGGGAGCGTGAGCCGTGGCGCGGATCGCGATCCTCCTCGAGGACCGCTGCCACCCGAAGGAGTGCCAGTGGGAGTGCCAGGCGTACTGCCCGCCGGTCCGCATGGGCCAGGAGTGCATCGTGGAGGGGCCGCTCGGCCGCCCGATCATCTCCGAGACGCTCTGCATCGGCTGCGGCATCTGCGTGCACAAGTGCCCGTTCGACGCGATCAAGATCCTCAACACCCCCGAGGCCGACGAATCGGAGATCGTCCACCGGTACGGCTACAACGGCTTCCGGCTCTACCGGCTCCCCGTTCCCCCGGAACGGGGGATCACCGGCCTCCTCGGGCCGAACGGCACGGGGAAGTCGACCGCCCTCCGCCTGCTCGCGGGCCGGGACGTCCCGAACCTCGGCGACTACGAGCACCCGGCCGAGTGGGCGAAGGTCCTCGACCGGTACCGGGGCACGGCGCTGCGCGCCCACTTCGAGCGGGTCGCGCGCGGCGGGCTCGTCACGGCGGTGAAACCCCAGTACGTCGACCGGCTCGCCGACGAGGCGACGACCGCCGGCGCGTTCGTCGGGGACGGCCCCCGCGCGACGCGGGCGATGGACGACGTCGGGCTCGGGGGCCGGGCGGGCAAGCGGCTCGCCGAGCTCTCCGGCGGCGAGCTGCAGATGGCGGCGATCGCGCGCACGCTCGCGACGGACGCCGACCTCTACCTCGTCGACGAACCGTCCAGCTACCTCGACATCGTCCACCGCCTGCGGATCGCCCGGCTCCTGCGGCGGCTCGGCGAGACGAAGAGCGTCGTCGTCGTGGAGCACGACCTCGCCCTCCTCGACTACCTCGCCGACCAGGCGCACCTGCTCTACGGCGAACCGGCAGCGTTCGGCGTGATCAGCCACCCGATCCCGATGCGGTCGGCGATCAACACCTACCTCACGGGGTACCTCAAGGACGAGAACGTGCGGTTCCGCACCGAGCCGGTCCGGTTCGTCGCGCATCCCCCGAAGCCGGCGGGGCGGCCGAACGCGGCCGTCGAGTTCCCGGCGCTCGAAAAGGAGTTCCCGGGGTTCTCGCTCTCGGTCGCCCCGGGCGCGCTCGCGAAGGGGACGACCGTCGGCGTCGTCGGCCCGAACGCGACCGGCAAGACGACGTTCGTGCGGATGCTCGCGGGCGCCGAGCCGCCGACGCGCGGCGCGCCCCCGGCCGGCGTGACGGTGAGCTACAAGCCCCAGTACCTCAAGGCGACCCAGAGCGCGAGCCTGCGGGCCCGCTCGGAGGCGCTCGCCGCCGACCCGACGTTCGACGCGAAGCTGTTCGAGCGCGAGCTCGTCCCGGGGCTCCACCTGGACGAGGTGCTCGACGTCGCGCTCCCGGATCTCTCGGGCGGAGAGCTGCAGCGGGCCGCCGTCGCCCTCGCGCTCGCGCGGCCCGCCGCGCTGTACCTGCTCGACGAGCCGTCGGCGTACCTCGACTCGGACGAGCGGATGGCGATGGCGCGGCTCCTCCGGCGCCAGGTCGAGCGGCAGGCGGTGACGGCGCTCGTCGTCGACCACGACGTCTACTTCCTCGACCTCGCCTGCGACGAGCTGATGGTCTTCTCGCCGGAAGGGGAGTCGGGCGCGCGGGGGCGCGGGGACGGGCCGTTCCCGATGCGCGAGGGGATGAACCGGCTCCTTCGGACCGTCGACATCACGTTCCGCCGGGACGCGGAGACGCTGCGGCCCCGGATCAACCTGGAGGGGTCGGTCCTCGACCGCGAACAACGGGAAAAGGGCGAGTTCTACTACGAGGCGGCGGCATGAGCGTCGTTCCGAGCGGTCCGTACCGGTCCCGAGCGGCGGGCCGGGGAGGGCCGTCGCGCCGGTCACCGCTCCCGCGGCCGCTCGGGGGGCCGTGATCCGATGAGCGCCCCAGCCCCGGCCGCCCCGGTTCCCACCGCCGTCCGACCGGCCCCGGTGCTCGACGCCGAGGGGACCTACCGCGCCTGGGGGCGGATCTCCGCGGGGGTCGTCGGGATGTACGTGTTCCTGCTCCTCGTCATCGTCCTGGTCCTCCTCCCCCGGGAGCCGGCGGCGTACCTCTGGGTGCCGTACGCGCTGATCGCCCTCCTCGTCCTGTTCCTCGGGCGGTACTTCTCGACGCACTACTCGATCGACGACTCGTTCCTGCGCGCCTCCCGCTTCCTTGGCGGGCGGCGGATCCCGCTCGAGGAGGTGCGCCGGATCGAGTACTCGGCGCTCCGCGACCTCGCGCCGTCCGGTCTGATGGCGGCGCTCGGCCCGTGGGGGTGGCGCGGCCGGATGTGGAGCCCGGTGATCGGCCCGTTCGACTCGGTGTTCACCGACCCGGCGAACGGGCTGCTCGTCAGCGGCCCCGGCCACCCGCTCTTCCTGTCGCCCCGGGACCCGGCCGGGTTCGCGCGCGAACTGTCCCGGCGGGTCCGGTCGTACACCGGCCCGCTCGAGGCCGACGTCGGGCACCCCGGCGCGGGGTAGCGCCTAGTAGACCGGCACGCTCGGGTCGACGTCGCGGGCCCAGCCGTTGATGCCGCCCTTGAGGCTCCGCACGTTCGAGAATCCGAGGTCGAGCAGCGTCTTCGTCGCGTCGGCGGAGCGCGAGCCGGCCCGGCAGAACAGGACGATCGCGCGGGCGCGCGTCAGTTCGTCGACGTGCTCGGCGATCTCCCCCTTCGGGATCGGGAGCGCGCCCGGGAGGTGGGAGATCGCGAGCTCCTCGGGCTCGCGCACGTCGACCAGGAGCGGCGGGTCGGGCGCGGCGAGCGCCGCGGCGAGCTCCTTCGGCGCGATCTCGGGCACCCCGCTCGGGACCGCCGCCCCCGGCGCGGGCACGCCGCAGAACGCCGGATAGTCGATGAGCCCCTTCTGCGTCGCGCGGGGCGAGCAGAGCGCGCACTCCGGGTTCTTGCGGAGCTTGAGCTCGCGGAACGACATCGCGAGCGCGTCGTACAGGAGCAGCCGGCCGATCAGCGGTTCGCCGATCCCGAGGAGGAGCTTCACCGCCTCGGTCGCCTGCAGCACTCCGACGACGCCCGGCAGCACGCCGAGCACCCCGGCCTCGGCGCACGACGGGACGAGATCGGGGGGCGGGGGTTCAGGGTAGAGGCACCGGTAGCACGGGCCCCGGCTCGCGTCGAAGACGCTCACCTGCCCCTCGAACCGGTAGATGGAGCCGTAGACGTTCGGGACGCCCGTGAGGACGCTCGCGTCGTTGACGAGGTACCGGGTCGGGAAGTTGTCGGTGCCGTCGAGCACCACGTCGTACTGGCGGACGATCTCGAGCGCGTTCGTCGAGTCGAGCCGCTGCTCGTGCGGCACGACCCGGACGCCGGGGTTCAGCCCGGCGAGGCGGTCGCGCGCGGCGTCGAGCTTCCGCCGGCCGACGTCGGCTGTCGAGTACAGCAGCTGCCGCTGGAGGTTGGACGCGTCGACCGTGTCGAAGTCGACGAGGCCGAGGGTCCCGACGCCCGCGGCGGCGAGGTACAGCGCCGCCGGGGCGCCGAGGCCGCCGGTGCCGACGATCAGCACGCGCGCGCTCCGCAGCCGCCGCTGGCCGGCGAGTCCGACCTCGGGCAACAGCAAGTGCCGGCTGTACCGCCGCAGCTCCTCTCCGGTGAGCGGCGGGGCGTCGACGGGGGCCGCCCGGGCCGCGCCGGAGCCGCCCGCGATCGCCGGGACGATCGAGACGACGTCCCCGTCCCTCACGGGCGTCGACTCGCCCTCGTGGTTGCGGATGTCGTCGTCGTTCAGGAAGATCGAGACGAACCGGCGGAGGGCGCCGTCGCTCCCGTACAGGTGCCGCCGCAGCGCCGGGTGCTCATGGCAGAGCGCCTCCACCGCCGCGCCGGCCGTCGTCGCCTCGACCGGAACGTCCCGCTGTCCGCCCGCGAACCCCCGCAACGGCGTCGGCACCCGGACCACCACCTTCGTCATGTGACTCCTTCCGTCTCCCCGCGCCGGGCCCCCGCGTCGGCGACCCCGCGAGGGAGGCCGGCCCCGATGCGGAGCGTCACCTCGCGGAACTCGCGCCGTTCCGGGTCGAGCTCGAACGCACCGACCGAGTTCTCGCCGGCGGTCCGACCCGAGGAGAGGATCAGGTAGGCGTACCACGGCCACGCGTGCTCCTGGTCGAACACCGACGGCCGGGCCGGATGGTCCGGGTGGGAGTGGTAAAAGCCGGTGACGACGGAGCCGCGACCGGCCGCCTCGTCCTCGGCGGCGCGCAGCTCCGCCGGCAGGATCACGAACCGCCGGCGTCGCTCTCCGTCGGAGCGGTTCGTCGCCGGCAGCACACCCCGGATCGAGCGGGAGTCCGGATCGCTCGCGTCGGTCGCCGCGGAGAGAAGAAAGCCGCAGCACTCCTCGGGGTACGCGACCCGGGCGCTCTCCCGCATCGCCGCGAGCGCGGCCGTGGGAACGACGACCTCCCTCATGGCGGCGTCCCCTCCTCGCCGTGACGGCCGCCGTCCGGGAGGATCGCGACCAGGAACGAACCGGGCCGGGCCGCACCGACCTCGAGCGCCGCCACGACCGCCGCCCCGGCCGACGGCCCGACGGCGAGGCCTTCCTCGACGCCCAGCCGTTCGACCATCGCGAGCGCCTCGTCCGTCTCGACGCGCACCGTCTCGTCGACGACGGACGCGTCGTACGCGCCCGGTCGGAGCGCGGTGGGGAGATGCTTCAAGCCCTCGAGCCCGTGGATCGGTCCCGCCGGCTCGACGCCGACGACCCGGAGGCCCGGCGCCCGTTCCTTGAGGTACCGACCGGCCCCGGAGACGGTCCCGCCGGTGCCGACGCCCGCGACCAGGTGGGTGATCCGGCCCTGCGTCTGCCGCCACAGCTCGGGACCCGTCGTCGCGTAATGGGCGCCGGCGTTCGCCGGGTTGTTGTACTGGTCGGCGTAGAAGAACCGGTCCGGCGCGGCGGCCGCCGCGGCCCGCGCCGCGAGCTGGGCCCCGTCGGTCCCCTCGGCCGGGTCGGTGGCGACGACCTTCGCGCCGTACGCCCGCAGCCGCCGCCACCGGTCGGGCGCGGCCTGGCGCGGGACGTAGACGACGACCCCGAATCCGAGCCGCGCGCCGAGCATCGCGTAGGCGACCGCCGTGTTGCCGCTCGAGGCGTCGAGGAGCGCCCGGCCCGGCCCGAGGCGGCCGTCGGCGAGCGCCGCGCGAACGATCCCGAGGGCGGCGCGGTCCTTCACCGACCCGGTCGGGTTGCGGAACTCGGCCTTCCCCCACAGCTCGAAGCCGACCTCCGCCGGCGGCGCGAGCCGGTGAAGCGGAACGAGCGGCGTCCCGCCGATCGCCCGGACGAACGGGTCGTCGGCGCACCGCGGGCGACGCTCGGAGAGCAGCGTCGTCCCCGCCGCGTTCAGCGCAGCGGGATCAGATGCGTACACCGGATGCCTCCGCGACCGATCGACTCCTCGAGGTCGACGCCGGCCTCGCCGAGGAGCGCCTCGGTGAGGTGCTTGTCGAACACCTCGCAGAGCAGGAACGGGTGGGAGAGCGCGCTCTGGCGGAAGACGCAGTTGGTCCGGACGATCCGGTACCGTCCGTCCGGGAGCCGCTCCGACGTGCAGCCGAATCCGAGCCGGTTGAGCGCGAGCACGAGTTGTCGGGCCCGCTCGTCCATCGACGTGGCGTGCGGCAGCTCGTTCGCGACCGCCCGGGCCATCCGCTCGCCGGCTTCGGCGAAGAGGGCGCTCACGTACCCTTCCCCTTCGCGCGCGAGCAGCTCGTCGACGACCGTGTCGAGGATCATCCCGTACTTCTTCGGGAACAGCTCCTGGCCCGACGGCGTCAGCACGTACCGCTTGCGCGGACGGCCGACCCCTTCGCGGTGGAACGCCGGGACGATCAGCCCGCGCTCCTCGAGCCGTTCCAGGTGGCCCCGGGCGGCGCTCTCCTGGATGCCGAGCTTCTCGGCGAGGTCGCCGGCGGTGCGCGGGGCGATCGCGAGCTCCTCCAGGATGCGGCCCCGCGTGCCTTCGAGGGGGTTCATCTCGGTCGACATGATTCCTGGCGCCGGTCGGCGTTCCGGAGATTTACTCACCGCGCCATGCTTAAATAACGGTATCGGCTGGTAACGACCGATGGCGCCGACGACGCTCGGACAGGCCCACTCGCTCGTCGTGGAGGATCTCCACGCCGAGGTCGCGGGAAAGGAGATCCTGAAGGGGGTCAACCTCACCCTCCGCAGCGGCGAGCTCACCGCGTTGATGGGGCCGAACGGCTCGGGGAAGAGCACCCTCGCGTACGCGCTGATGGGCCATCCGAAGTACAAGGTCACGAAGGGTCGTGCGCTCCTCGACGGGCAGGATCTGCTCAAGCTGAGCGTCGACCAGCGGTCGCGCGCGGGACTGTTCCTCGGCTTCCAGTACCCCCAAGAGGTGTCGGGCCTCTCGCTCTCGAAGTTCCTCTGGACGTCGTACATGCAGCGCCATACCGCGGAGAACGCCGACACGCAGGGGTTCGACCGAGACCTGAAGACCCACCTCGGCTACCTCGGCATGGACGAGGCGTTGCTGAAGCGGTCGCTGAACGAGGGGTTCTCAGGCGGCGAGAAGAAGCGCGTCGAGGTGCTCCAGATGGCGACGATCCGGCCGACGTTCGCGATCCTCGACGAGCCCGACTCCGGGCTCGACATCGACGCGGTCCGATCGGTCGGCGAGACGGTCGCGAAGCTCCACCGGCCCGACGCGGGGATCCTCGTCATCACCCATTATCAGCGGATCCTCAAGTACCTGAAGCCGGACCAGGTGCACGTGATGGTCGACGGCGCGATCGCGCTCTCGGGAGGCCGGGACCTCGCCGAGGAACTCGAGGCGAAAGGGTACGACTGGGTCCGGATCGGGATCCCGGGCGCGTCGGCGTAGGCGGCTCCCGAGGGGCGGCGTCGATGGACGTCGAGCGGCTGCGGGCGGACTTCCCGATCCTCGGCCGATCGTTCCAGGGACATCCGCTCACCTACCTCGACTCCGCCGCGACGTCCCAGAAGCCGACCGCGGTCCTCCGCGCGGAAGAGGAGTACTACGCCCGGTCGAACGCGAACGTCCATCGCGGCGTCTACGAGCTGAGCGTCGAGGCGACGGACGCGTTCGAGGGGGCCCGGGCGAAGGCTGCCCGGTTCCTCCACGCGAGCGACCCGGCGGAGGTCGTCTTCGTCCGCGGCACGACCGAGGCGATCAACCTCCTCGCGACGAGCCTCGGCCGGTCGATCCTCGGTCGGGGCGACCGGGTCGTGACGACGGTGATGGAGCACCACTCGAACATCGTGCCGTGGCACCTGTTGCGCGAGTACTCGGGCGTCGAGCTCGAGTTCGTCGGGATCGACGACGCGGGGCGCCTGCGGCTCGACGAGCTCGACCGGCTCCTCGTCCGGGGTCGGACGAAGGTCGTCACCCTGACCCACGTCTCGAACGTCCTCGGCACCGTGAACCCGGTCCGCGAGATCGCCGACCGGGCGCACGACGTCGGGGCGCTCGTCGTCCTCGACGCCGCTCAGTCGGCACCGCATCGGCCGCTCGACGTCGCCGAGCTCGGCGTCGACTTCGTCGCCCTCTCCGGGCACAAGATGCTCGGCCCGATGGGGATCGGCGTGCTCTGGGGACGGGCCGGCGCCCTCGAGGCGCTGCCGCCGTGCATGGGCGGCGGGGAGATGATCCGGGAGGTCCACACCGACCGCGTCGCGTACCGGGAGGCGCCGGCCCGCTTCGAGGCCGGGACGCCGAACGTCGGCGGAGCGGTCGCCCTCGGCGCCGCGATCGACTACCTCTCCGCGATCGGCTGGGACGAGATCCGGGCGCACGCCCGCGAGCTCCAGCGTCGGATGTTCCGCGCGGCGGCCGACCGGCTCGGCGATCGGATCCGCGTCGTCGGCCCGCCGGACGGCCCGGACCGCGAGCCGGTCTTCTCGTTCGCGCTGCGGGGGGCCCACCCGCACGACATCGCGAGCCTGCTCGACGCGGAGGGGGTCTGCGTCCGCGCCGGCCACCACTGCGCCCAACCGCTGATGGAACGCCTCGGGGTCACCGCCCTCACCCGGGCGAGCCCGTACATCTACAACACGCCCGCCGAGATCGACCGGCTGTTCGACGCCCTGGTCAAGGTCGACCGGCTGTTCTCGGGGGAGGTCGCCGCCCCGTCGGCGACCGCCCGTCCGAGCGTGTAGCGCGGCTTCCTACAGTCGGTGCGGCGTGTGACCGGTTTCCGAGGGGGCGCCGCGTGTCGTCCGGCGGGCGACCTCTCATTTAAATACGCCGGCGTGGTGGAATCGGTGAGGAGAGCATGACGCCGTCGAGTTCCGAGATCACCCCTCTCGATTACACCCGGTACGATTTCAAGAACCCGGAGACGTACCGCACGCGGATCGCGAAGGGCCTCTCCCGCGAGGTCGTCCGGCAGATCAGTGCGCTCAAGCACGAGCCGGACTGGATGCTCGAGTACCGGCTGCGTGCCTACGACCACTTCGTCCAGCGCCCGATGCCGGACTGGGGGCCGAGCCTCGACGACATCGACTTCGACGCGTACACGTACTACGCCGACCCTCTCGGCGAGGACCAGCCGAAGCGAAGCTGGGACGACCTGCCGGCCGACATCAAGAACACGTTCGACAAGCTCGGCATCCCGAAGGCGGAGCGCGAGTTCTTCGGCGGCGTCGGCGCGCAGTACGACAGCGGGACGGTCTACCACAAGATCCGCGAGGACCTCGCCGCGAAGGGCGTCATCTTCTGCGACACCGACACCGCGGTCCGGGAGCACCCCGAGATCGTGCGCAAGTACTTCGGCAAGATCATCCCGTACAACGACAACAAGTTCTCGGCGCTCAACAGTGCCGTCTGGTCGGGGGGCAGCTTCGTCTACGTGCCGCCCGGCGTCGACGTCGGGATCCCGCTGCAGGCGTACTTCCGCATCAACGCGAAGAACGTCGGCCAGTTCGAGCGCACGCTGATCATCGCCGACAAGGGCGCGAAGGTCCACTACGTCGAGGGGTGCACGGCGCCGGTCTACTCGACCAACTCGTTGCACGCGGCCGTGGTCGAGGTCGTCGGGGAGCCGTACGCCAAGGTCCGCTACACGACCGTCCAGAACTGGTCGAAGAACGTCTACAACCTGGTCACGAAGCGCGCCGTCGCCTACGAGAACGCGCTCGTCGAGTGGGTCGACGGGAACATGGGCTCGAAGGTGACGATGAAGTACCCGTCGGTGTTCCTGAAGGGCCGCGGGGCGCGCGCCGACATCCTGTCGGTCGCGTTCGCGAGCCAGGGCCAGATCATCGACTCCGGCGCGAAGGCGGTCCACTCGGCGCCGGATACCTCGAGCAAGATCATCTCGAAGTCGATCGCCATCCGCGGCGGCCAGACGAGCTACCGCGGGCTCCTGCACGTCGCCCCGGGTGCGACCGGCGTGAAGGCGGCGGTGCGGTGCGACGCGCTCCTCCCGGACGAGCTCGGCCGCTCGGACACGTACCCGTACAACGAGATCCACGAGGAGGACGCGACGATCACGCACGAGGCGGTCGTCGGGAAGATCGGCGAGGAGCAGATCTTCTACCTGATGAGCCGCGGGCTCAACGAGTCCGACGCGATCCACCTGATCCTGATGGGGTTCCTCGCCGAGTTCGCGAAGGAGCTCCCGATCGACTACGCCCTCGAGCTGAACCGGCTGATCCAGCTCGAGATGACGGGCGCGGTCGGGTAGGCGGCGTCGGAGCCGCTGCGCCCCGCGGCCGCGGCACGCGCGGCAGCTCGGTGTGCGACTTCACGAGGTCGATCGCGGCGAGGAGCACGGCGTAGGCGAGGTTCGCCTCCGCGGCCTCGCGCCGCGCGTCGTCGCCGGACGGGCCGTCGAGGACGACGAGGGCGGTCGCGAGCAGTTCCCGGGCCGTCTCGAGGCTCCCCGGGTCGAGGACCCGGGCTCCGGGGGCGTCGACCAGCCCCCGGGTTTCGTCGAGCGACTCGAGGAGCGACCGGCGCAACTCCCGAAGGGCCGGGGGCGACAGGGTCGACGGGTCGAGCACCAACGGCATTTCGTTCGGAACCGGCCGGGGTCGGATAGCCTTTCGGGAGGCCGGGGCGACCGCCGCCGAGCCGGGCGTCGGTCAGCGGCGGCCGGCCCGGCACCGAGCGGGGGAGCGCGCCCCGGTCCGCTCCGGGCGGGTCGAGGGGGCCGGTCCTCGACAGGGCCGGTGTTATACGGATGTGTGGGATGGGGTTTTTCGCCCCACTTTAGGAGGAGCGCGTGACGCGCACAACCGTCTCGGCGATCGCTTGGGTCGTCGTGGTGACGGTGCTCGTTGCGATCCCCGTCGTTTCGATGGCTTCCGGAGTTCACGCTGAACCGGTCCGACCCACCGCTGAGCCCCGCGCCGTCGAGATCGTCCGAGAGAACGGCTCGGGCAACCGCTCCGGGAACGGCACGGGCAACGGCACCGGCAACGGGACGAACAGTTCGGCCGGGGTCGGCCAGATCCCGGTGGGCGAGAATCCTGACGCCCTCGCCCTCGACCTCGCCACCGACACCCTGTTCGTGGCGGACGACGGTTCCGGCACCGGCAGCGGGGCGCTCTCCGTCGTCAACCTCTCCACTCAGACGGCGGCGCCCCCTCTCCGCGGATTTGCCGACCCCGAGGGACTGGCGTACGACAGCGCCACCGGCGATCTGTTCGTTCCCGAGTTCACTCCGTGCTGCCCCAGCGCCGTGACGGTGTACGACGCGTCGAACGGCTCGATCGTGGGGTCGATCCCGCTCGGGGCGTACAACCCGACGCAGGCGGTCTACGACCCCGCCAACGGGGACATCTACGTCAGCGACACGAACGGCGGGTCCGTCTCCGTGCTCAACGGTTCGAACGACTCCCTGGCGGAGAACCTCCCCCTCGCCCTCGCCGGGAACCCGATGGGGCTCGCGTACGACGCCGCGACGGGGAACGTCTACGTCACGACGTACGGGGAGGGCGTGTTGGCGATCGTCAACACGTCGACGAACTCGGCGAACCGGTCGTTCCCGCTTCCCGCCGGAGAGGTCCCGCTGACGATCGCCGTCGATCCGGGGAACGGCTACCTCTACGTGGGGTACGTCGGGAACAACTCCTACGCGAACGGCGGCATCGCTGTCCTGAACGCGAGCACCGGCGAGATCGTCGCCAACTTCTCGCTCGGCGCCCTCCCGCGGGCGATCGCGGTCGACCCGACCAACGCCCGCGTCTTCGTGGCGGACGAGGCGGTCGTCGCGGGCGGCAACAGCACGACCGGCTTCGGCACCGTCACGGAGATCGACGCGACGACGAACAGTCTGATCGGTTCGATCCCGGTACCGAACGACCCGAGCGCGATAGTCTACGACCCGTCGAACGGGAACCTCTACGTGGCGGACCCGACGATCGATGCCGTCTCCGTCATCCCCGCGTCGGTCTCGCTGTATCCCGTCACCCTCCAGGAGACCGGGCTCCCGAACGGAACGGCGTGGTTCGTGACACTGACCGGCGGGGGGACGTACGACTCCTCGACGTCCACGGCGACGTTCGACGAGCCGAACGGGAGCTACGCCGCGGTCGCCCAGAGCGACAACGGCTCCTACGTCGCCCGGCTGTTCGGCCCCGTGGTCGTGAACGGATCCGCGGTCTCGATCGCGATCACGTTCGTCCCCAACCCGGATCTGCTGACGTTCGAGGAGTCGGGGCTTCCGAACGGCTCGTACTGGGTCGTCGGCCTCACCGGGAGCGGCGGCAACTCGACGACGATCTACCGCAACTCCTCCACCCCGGAGATCAGGTTCCTGGGGACGAACGGATCGTATCGGTACACCGTGCGAGCGTTCGGCCCGTACGTCGCGATGCCGGCGTCCGGATCGGTCGAGCTGAGCGGCGCTCCGGTCACGGTCGAGATCGAGTTCGCGGCCCTCACCCCCGTGACGTTCTTCGAGACCGGCCTGCCGAACGGGACCTACTGGAACGTCAGCTTCGGCGACCTCTTCCAGGGGACGTTCGGCGACTCGGTCACGTTCGAGGTCGGGAACGGCTCGTACTCGTTCGTCGTGGCGAGCGTCGCGGGCTACTCCGTCGTTCCGCGCGAGGGCACGGTCTCGGTCGACGGGGCGCCCGTCACCATCTACGTCGAGTACACGCGCGCCGAGTTCGCGATCACGTTCTTCGAGCGGGGTCGGCTCCCCGCCGACGAGAGCTGGACGGTCGTGGTGAACGGCGTCGTCGTCTCCACGACCGCCCGGAGCCTGACGCTCCCCGAACCGAACGGAACGTACACCTACCTCCTGGAGGGGCCGCCCGGTTGGAGGGTTTCGGGGATCGCCCCGGTGGGGACGCTCACGGTGAACGGCGGTTCGGTGACGGTCTCCTTCTCGTTCGTCCCCGGGGCGACGTACGGGTTGACGTTCGAGCAGACCGGCCTCGGACCGGGGAGCTCCTGGTGCGTGTCGGTCGCGAGCTGGAGCTCGTGCACCACGGGATCCAGCACGACGTACGCGCACCTCTCGCCCGGGATGTACCCGTACGCGATCGAGCCGAGGGCGGGATGGGGGATCTCGGCCAGCGAGGGGTCGCGCTCGATCCCGCTCAACGGCGAGATCGCCGTGCGGGGCTCGACCGAGGTGCGCCTCGACTTCCAGCGCGTCTACGGGGCCCTGTTCGTGGAAACCGGCCTCCCGAACGACACGTCGTGGGGTGTGACGATCGGCGCGACGACCGTCCGCAGCTTCGACCCGTTCATCTTCTTCGAGCTGCCGAACGGGACGTACGACTACCGCCTCGCGGCGGTGCCGGGGTACACGGGCACCGGTACCCCCCGCGATCTCGTCGTGCAGGGACGCGGAGGCAACGTGACCGTGGAGTTCACGCCGTCGTCCCCGAGGCATCCGCCCGGCTGGCTCCCGGGGGCACTGCTCGGTGCCCCGGTCGTCCTGCTCGGGGGTGCGCGCCGTGGCCGTGCGACCCGGCGCCTTCCGGGGCGCGCTCCTCCGGCGTGAGACCGCGGGTCGGCGCCGCGGTCGTCGTCCGCGGCCGTTTGCCGTTCGGCTAGCGGAGCTTGGCGTCGAACCGCCACTCGGGGGCGGAGTCGGTTCCCGCGACCGAGAGCTCGGGGAGCAGCGCGGCGTGCGCGCCCCCCCAGGCGAGCGTCTCGCCGTTCCACCGCGCCTCGAGCGACGGATAGAGCGTCTCGCGCATCCCGGCGATCGGGGCGCGCTCGTGCACGTACGCGAGGAACCCCTCGCCGATCATCCGGACGGCGTCCGGCCCGGAGATCCCCCGGGACTCGAGGTAGAAGACCTGCTCCGGGTCGACCGGGTGGACGGACGTCGAGTGCGTCGCCTTCACGTCGCGGCAGAGGATCTCGAGGATCGGGAGGGTGTCGGAGCGCGCGCCGCGGGAGAGGAGCATCGCGTGCTCGGAGATGAAGCTCAGCGTCCGGCGGGCCTCGTGCTCGATCCGGACGAGCCCGCGGCTCATGCCGCGCGCGTCGTCGGTGAAGACGCCGCGGGTGATCGACTGCCCGTGGGTGTCGGTGGCGACGTGCGTGAGCTCGACTGAGCTGTCGTACGACTGGTCGCGCGACCCGTAGAACGTCTGCAGGTCGACCGTGTCCGCGCCCGTTCCGACGAGCGAGGTACGGTTGCGCATCTTCGTCCGGAACCCGCCGAGGCCGTTCCACATCCAGGCGAGCCGGGCCGATTCGCCGACCCGGCCGGAGCGGCGGTAGACGGAGACGGCGCGCAGGTCCGGGGCGTGCACCGTGAGGAAGACGACCTTCGCCCGGGCGCCGACGTCGACGTGCGTGCTCGACGCCACGAGGCGCTGCGCGGCGTCGGTCGGCGCCGTGCTGAACGTCTCCTCCGTGAGCAGCAGCTGGGAGCCGGCCCCGGCCCGGATCGACCGCTGGACCGAGAGCGCCTCGTGCGGCTGGGTGAGGATCGTGAGCTCCTGGACCCGGATCGGTTCGGTCACGCGGTCGGGGACCTCGAGGCGGTACCCCCGGTTGAGCAGCACGCTCGCGAGGGCGGTGAGACGGTCGTCCGGCTCTTCCGCGTCGCGGAGAAGGTCGGCGGCCCCGTCGGCGCCGGCCGCCCACAGCTCGGCGATGCTTCGGACCCGGACGCCGGCCGCCTGGAGCGGATCCGGCAGCTCGATCCGGGAGCCCGCCGCGTCGTGGACGATCCGGATCGCGCCGGGGATCGGAGGCGGCAGCGCGGCCGCGGGCCCGGCGGCGTCGGCGCGGATCCCCGCCAGGTCGACGTTGGAGAAGTAGCCGTAGCCGCGGTAGAGCGGATTCGGTTCGAGCGGAAGATTGTGGAACCGGTCGTAGGCGTCCAGTCGACCGGCGGCGACCGGGGCGGGGTCGTGAAGCTCCTTCGCGAGGCCCCGCACCGCGTCCGGGGTCACCCACTCGGTGTGCCGAGCGACCGTCGCCGCCATCGAATTTACACACGATAGGGTGTTTATAAGTTGAACGCCGGTCGCGGCGCGCGGAACGCCGTCCCGGTCCCCCGGGAGCGGCGTCGCGGGCGATTTATACGGCGGGACGGTGAACGGGTCGAGGGGTGGTTCGGATGGCCTACGACATGTACCAGGAGATCATCCTCAACCACTACCGCTCCCCGCGCAACTTCGGCCCCCTGCCGGACGCCGACCACTCGGGCGAGGAGTCGAACCCGCTCTGCGGCGACCACATCACGATGCGGCTGAAGGTCGACCCGGCGTCGCACAAGATCGAGAAGATCCGGTTCGAGGGGGACGGCTGCGCGATCAGCATGGCGAGCGCCTCGATGTTGACCCAGAAGATCGAGGGACAGACGCTCGAAGGCGCCGGTCAGGTCACCCAGGCGGACGTGATCGCGGGCCTCGGCATCCCGCTCTCCCCGGTCCGGACGAAGTGCGCCCTCACCGGCTACGTCGCGCTCGGCCGCGCCCTGCACCCCGAGGTGTTCGGCGCTCCCTCGACGGCGGCGGCGGCGGCGCCGCCAAAGAGCTAGAGCGGCCGTCGGCGGCGGGCGGTCGAGCGAGGGCGACGGTGGTCGAGGTCGACCCCGACGTCTGCGTGCTCTGCGGGCTCTGCACGGGCGTCTGTCCGCCGAACGCCATGGAGCTCACCTCGACCCGACTGCTCGTCCACTCGAACTGCACCGACTGCGGCTGGTGCGTCCCGTACTGCCCTGTCGGGGCGATCTCCGGCGGACGGCCGGTGCCGCGCCGGCTGCGGCCGGGCGCGTAGCGCGGAGACTACTCCGAGCGTTCCCGCGGGTGGAGGGGGCAGGGGCGCTTCAGCCGGCAGAGCCGGCACTTCTCGCGGGAGAGCGGCGGGATCGGCTTGCGCAGACGACCGTACTTCCGGCGGGGCATCGCGAGGTCGCGCGGGGAGACCTCGATGGGTCATCACGCTGGCGAACTCGGGCGCCGGCGCGCCGACCCGCGGGGAGCTTTTCAGCGGCCGCCCGATGGAGCGCTCCGATGCTCTCCGGCCGCGCATCGCCCGAGGGGACCCGAACGTTCCGCGACCGCGCCGTGGGGCAGCGGGCGATCGCGCCCGAGCATTTCCGGGACGCCCCGGGGGGGTTCGCGCTCTCCTCGCTCGGTCTCGGCACGTACATCGGCGCCCCGGACGCGGCGACCGACTTCGCGGTCGAGCAGGCGGTGACGATCGCGCTCTCCTCGGGGCGCGTGAACGTCATCGACACGGCGATCAACTACCGATACCAGCGCGCCGAGCGGTCGATCGGGCGGTCGATCGCGCGCCTCGCGGCGAAGGGGGAGGTCGCGCGCGGGTCGATCTTCGTCGCCACGAAGCACGGCTACTTCGCCCCCGACGGGGAGTCGAAGGTCCCCCCGGACCGATGGGTCGAGGAGCAGCTCCTCCGCCCGGGGATCCTGGCGCGGGAGGACGTCGTCGACGACTGCCACTCGATGAGCCGGGCGTACCTCGCCGACCAGTTCGAGCGGAGCCGGGCGAACCTCGGGCTCGAGACGATCGACCTCGTCTACCTTCACAACGCGCCCGATGCGCAGATCCCGGTCGTCGGTCGGGACGTCTTCCTCGACCGGCTCGAAGGGGCGTTCCAGCTGTACGAGCAGCTCCGGGACCGGGGGCAGCTGGGGGCGTACGGACTCGCCACGTGGGACGCCCTGCGCAGCCCCCGCGCGTCGCCCGCCTACCTCTCGCTCGAGGAGGCGCTCCGGGTCGCCCGGAAGGTCGGCGGCGAGTCGCACGGGATGCGGTACGTCCAGTTCCCGTTCAACGTCTCGATGCCGGAGGCGATGACGTTCTCGAACCAGCCGGCCGGCGGCCCGGCCGAGCCCCTCTTCTCCGCGGCCCAGAAGCTCGGGGTCGCCTGCTTCACGAGCATCCCGCTGCTCCAGGGGCGCCTCGCGCGCTCCGGTCCTCGCCGCGCCGGCCTCTCGGCGGCGCAGACGGCGCTGCAGTTCGCCCGGTCGGCGCCCGGCTCCCTCGCGGCGCTCATCGGCCAGAAGGACCCCGCCCACCTCTCGGAGAACCTCGAGCTCGCCGCGCGAGCCCCGTGGGACCGACCGACGTTCGAGTCGCTGCTCACTTAGCGGCCGGTTCCCCGTCCTCGAGCCGGACGGCGCGCGTCCGTCGAGGCGGGGGGCCGACGAGGAGCGGTTCCGCGTCGTCGGCGCGGTCCCCCTCGAGCTCCGCCCGACCGTCGACCTTGCGGACGCGGATCGTCCGGTCGGCGATCCCGGCGAGCTGGCTCTCGTGCGAGACGATGACGACCTGCGGGAGCGCGAGCTCGGCGAGCAGCTCCCCCATCCGGACCACCTGCTCCGCGGAGAACCCGTCGGTCGGCTCGTCCAGGAGGAGCGTCTCGAGACGGACGTCGCCGAGCGAGCGGACGACGCTCGCGAGCGCGAGCCGGAACGCGAGCGCGAGCGCGGTGCGCTCCCCGCCGCTGAGCGCCTCCGCGGGGGTCGGTTCGCCGTCGATCATCACCTCGGGCGTGAAGCCGACGTCCGTCTGGGCGACGAGCGCCGGGTCGTCGACGAGCGAGGCGAAGAATCGCTGGAACGCCCGGTCGAACGTCGCCTGGGCGTGGGCGAGGAGCTGCTGCTCCATCGAGAGCAGGTGGAGCCGGAACGGACCGACGACCCAGGCGGCCTTCTTCTCGAGGTCGACCGCCTCCGCGATCAGCGCGGCCCGCTCGGCGCGTCCCTTCTCCGCCGACGCCGCCCGTCGCGCCTCGCCGTCGAGCCGCGTGTCCGCCCGCACGAGCGAAGCGCTCGCCTCGGCGAGGCGCCGCTCCGCGGCGGCCGCCTCGTCCCGGGACGCCCGGAGCCGTTCCGAACCGTCCTCGGCGCCGCTCGTCGACGCCCGCAAGGCCGCAATGCGCCCGTCCCGCTCGGCGAGCCGGCGGCGCAGCGACGCCTCCTCTCGGACGGCGCGCTCCTCTTCGGAGGAGAGCGCGGCGAGCGACTCCTCCGTCGCCCGGACCCGCTCGGCCGCCCGACGGGCCCGCTCCGCGGCGTCGCGGGCGCTCCGCACGGCGGCGTCGGCCGCTTCGACCGCCGCCCTTCGGAGGTCGACGTCCGCCTCGACGGGGGCCAGCGAGTCGACCGTCTCCCGCGCGGCCCGGACCGCCGCCTCGGCGGCCGCCAGCGACCGGACGGCCTCCTCGACCTCCGCCTCCCGCCCGAGCAGCGCCTCCCGCAGGGCCTGACGACGCCTCTCGAGCTCCCGCCAGCGGTCGTGGGCTCGGTCGTACCGCTCGCGCGACTTTCGCTCGGCGTCGAGCGCCTCGATCGACCCGGCGAGCTCGAGCCGCTCCGCCTCGGCCGTGCGGACGGCGTCGGCCGCCTCGCGCTGGTGGCTCGCGAAGTCGTCGGGCCGGACCGCCTGGTGGCACCGGGGGCAGACGCCTCCCCGAAGCAGTTCGTCGATCTCGCCGAGGGCCGCCCGCGCTCGGGCGAGCCGTTCGACGGTGGCGTGCTCGAGGGACCGCCGCTCCGCCAGCCGACGTTCGATCTCGGGGAGCGGATCCGGGGTCGGGGCCGGCGGTTCGTGGGACGGCCCTTCGGCGACCGACCGCTCGAGCTCCGTCCGCGCGAGATCCCGCTTCGACTCCGCGCCGGCTCGCCGCGCGGCGGCGTCGTCCCGTCGGTGCTCCGCGCCCGCGAGCTCCGCCCGCGCCGCCGCAAGCTGGCGCAACGTGTCGGAGTGGCGGTCGAGCTCCTCCCGCGCCGACCGCGCTGCACGCTCGGCCGCGGCAAGCGCCTCGTTTCGGCCGGCGAGCTCCGCCGCTCCCGGTCGATAGGTAGCGAGTTCGGCGTCGCGCCGTGCCTTCAGCTCGGCGCGCTCGGCCGCGAGCCGGGCCATTTCGGCCGCAGCGGTCGCCTCGGAGCGTTGCTGCCGCTCGAGGCTCTCGAGCTCGCGACGGTCCGACTCGCGCTCGCGGAGGAGCCGTTCCGCTTCCTCGAGGCGCCGTCGGGCGCCGTCCCGGTCGGCGGTCGCCGACGCGATCGCCCGCTCGAGCTCCCCGCGTTCCGTGCGCAGTCGGTCGGCCGCCTCCTGCGCGTCCGAGTACTCGAGGTCGTAGTGCGCGAGCCGCTCCGCCGACTCCCGTCGGTGCCGCGCCCCGGCCCGCAGGTCGGCGCCGACCTCCTGGGCGTTCTCGGCCGCGGTCCGGTACCGCTCCACGCCGAGCGCCTTGCGGATCGTCTCGAGCCGGTCCTGCGGGCGCGCGGAGAGGATCTCGCGCATCTTCTCCTGCGGGACGTAGATCGCCCACCGCCACAGGTCGGAGTGCGCCTGCGGGTTCGGGTTGTCGGGGAAGCCGAGCAGGCCGATCACCCGCTGGCGGACCTCGGTCGCGGAGTACGACGTCTCGCGACCGTCCTCCCGGAAGGTGATCCGCTCCGACTCGAACGACTCCCGGCCCTTGCGCCGCATCCTCCGGAACCGGCGCCCGACGTCGTAGCGGTGCTCACCGTCCTCGAACCGGACCGCGACCTCGGCGTGCGCCGCCCCGTGGCGCACGAGGTACGCGGCGTCGACCTCGGCGACGCCGAAGAGCGCCATCTCGATCGCGTACAGCAGGCTCGTCTTGCCGGCGCCGACGTCGCCGACGATCAGCGTCGTCCCCGGGGCAAAGTCGACGCGGCCGTCCTCGTAGCTGCGGATGTTGCGGACCTCGAGCCGGCGCAGCTGCATCGACGCTCCCCGGGACGGCTAACCGGCGATCTCCGGTCGGACGCCGAGGACCCGGCGGGCCGCTTCGGTCCGAGCGACCCGGTAGTCGAGCACGGCCTCCCCGTCGGACTTCGGAATGCCGAGCTCCCGCAGGAGCTCGCGGACGATCCGCTCCCCGTCCGCGCCCGCGAGCCACGGGAGGCCGGGCCGGCTCTCCTCGAGCAGCCGGGCGGTCTCCTCGGCCTCGACGTCCGCCTCGTCGGAGTGCGCGCTCCCGTCCGGCGGCGCCGGTGTCAGGTCCTTGACGTCCCACGTCACCGCCCCGCCGTCCGCCGTCGCCGCGCGGGCGACCGCCGTGAGGGAGAGGCTCGCGACCGAACCGTCCGAGAGCACGCCGTGGACCTTCGGGAAGACCAGCGCGCCGGCGCCGGCCTCCGCGGCGAGGCGCCGCTCGAGCTCGACGCGGGCCTCCTCCGCGTTCCGTCCGGTGACGTCGACGTCGACGAGCCGGACCGCCCCGACCGGCGCCGTGTCGACGAACTCGGCGCTCGCGCGGCCGTCCTCGACGGTCACGATCACGATCCCCTGGTGGGTGTCGCCGCGGACCGCGTTCTCGAGGTCGGTCCGGCTGGTGCCGAAGACCGCCCCCGGGTTCACGAGGAGGCCGCCGCCCGGGCCGTCCCCCTCGTACGTCATGTGGATGTGCCCGCCCGCGTAGTAGCCGCACCCGGCCGGGAGGTCGTCCCGCCGGATCCCGCGGATATGCTCCCGGAGCGCCGGGGGAAGGTACTCCTCGACCGCGGCGTGGAACTGGAAGATCTTGAAGCCGGGCGCCGCCGCGAACGCCTCCGAGTCGACCTCCTGGAAGTACGCCCGGTCGAGGCCGTGCGAGCGCCCGGAGATCCCGGCGATCCGGGCGCCGGTCGGCGCGTCGACCAGGAACGGGAGCGTCCACCGGGTCCCCTCCGTGCGGACCGCCTCCGGGGCGACCTTCGCGAAGACGCCGGCCGCCGCCAAGACGTCGAGCCAGCTGGTCCGGTGCGCGACGTAGTCGTGGGAGCCGTAGATCACGTAGATCCGCCGTCCCTCGTCGACGAGCCGCTTGAGCGCCGCCGCCACCGGGGCGACCTCGGCCGGGTCGGGGACGGGGGTGTGGAAGAGGTCCCCCGAGATCAGCAGGAACTCGGCGTCCCGCTCGGAGACGACGGCGAGCGCCCGAAGGACGCTCTCGCGCAGGGCGGCCCGGACGGGAGGCGACCGCGGCCAGGCACCGACGTGCGCGTCGGCGAGGTGGGCGAAGACGAACCGGCCGCCGGGCATGCGGTCCCTACCGCGACGCCGCCGGGCCCGCTCGGCGGTTCGTCGTACCGGGCGCGGCGCCCGGGCTCGACTCCGCCATCTTCTTCGTGATCGCCGCGAGGAGGCCGGCGCCGGCCCCCATCGCGAGGATCCCCGCGACCATCAGGTCGTCCGCGGCTGGCACCGGCATCCCCGTCGCCTTCGGCGGCGGGGCGCGCGGCTTCTCGTCGGCGGGGGGCGGCGGGGCCATCGCGAGCCGCGCCGCCTCGCTCGCGCGCAGGAACCCCTGCATCAGGCCGAACAGCTCGGTCGCCTCCTCCATCGTGATCTGGCGGTTCCGCAGCCGCTCGATCAGGTGGTTGTACCGCACCCGGCGCTGCTCGTCGGTGCGCGCGGGCGGAGGGGTCCGGTCGGCTTGCACGGGGGCTCCGGAGCGCCCTACGCCCCGCCGGCTCTTGAAGGATAGGCCGCCGCGGGACGGTGCACGGCCGAGCCGTTATAGCGGCGGGCGGTCTTGCTGAGCGAATGACGGACCCGACCCCGCCCGCCGAGGACGACAAGTCGCAGAGCGACCGCCATCTGCACGTTCGGCTCGCGGACGAGCGGAGCTCGATCTTCGACTTCATCACGGAGTACCTGCAGGCGGCCGGGAAGACCGCCGACTGGTACTGGCGCACGGCGGGCCGGCTCGAGGGGAACGAGGCCGACAACTTGGAAGAGCTGCTGTCGAGCGCGTTCGAGGCGGGGGCGTTCATCGCCCACGACCACCCCGAGGACATCGAGTTCGTCTGGGTCACCGAGGAAGACTGCGAGAAGGAGCGGCGGCGCGAGGAGCGCGGCGACCAGCGCGAGGCCGCCAAGAAGGAGCGCTCGAGCCTCTCCCACTACGCGTAGCGGACGAGGCTCCCGCGGTCCCCCGCGCGGGCCGGGGGAGCGCCCCCGGCTCAGATCCCGATCACCGAGTGCGCCACGATCAGCGCGATGAACAGGATCGAGATCGTGTTGACGACCTTGATGAGCGGGTTGATCGCGGGGCCCGCCGTGTCCTTGGTCGCGTCGCCGACGGTGTCGCCGACGACCGCGGCCTTGTGCGCGTCCGAGTGCTTGCCGCCGTAGCGGCCGCCCTCGATGTACTTCTTCGCGTTGTCCCACGCGCCGCCGCCCGTCGTCATCAGGATCGCGAGCGGGAACCCGGAAAGGATGACGCCGAGGAGCAGCCCCGCGAGCGCGACCGGGCCGAGGAGGAAGCCGACCGCGAGCGGCGTCACAATCCCGACCGCCGCCGGGACCGCGAGCTGACGCATCGCGGTCACGGTGACGATGTCGACGCACCGCCCGTACTCGGGCTTCCCCGTGCCTTCCATCAGGCCCGGGATCTCCTTGAACTGCCGGCGGACCTCGAAGACGATCGCCTGCGCCGCGACGCCGACCGCGTTCATCAGGAACGACGTGAAGAAGAACGGCAGGATCGCGCCGATGATGAGCCCGGCGACGACGAGCGGGTTATCGATGGTGAGGTTCGACGTGAACGAGCTCCAGGTCGTCCCCGCGTGCTGGGCCGCGGCGAACGTGTAGGCGGAGAAGAGCGCGAGCGTCGCGAGCACCGCCGAGCCGATGGCGTACCCCTTCGTCACCGCCTTGGTCGTGTTGCCGACGGCGTCGAGCGGGTCGGTGACGCCGCGCGCCTCGGCCGGGAGGTTCGCCATCTCGGCGATCCCGCCCGCGTTGTCGGTGATCGGCCCGAAGGCGTCGATCGAGATGATCATCCCCGTCACGGCGAGCATGCTCGCCGCGGCGAGTCCGACGCCGTAGAGCCCCCGCGCCGCGACGACGATGTGGCCGTTCCAGCCGACCGCGAAGTAGCTCGCGAGCGTCGCGGCGACGATCACGAGGCCGGAAATGAAGACGGACTCGAGCCCGACGGAGAGGCCGGTGATCACGGTCGGCCCGGCGCCGGCCTGGCTCGCCTCCGCGATCCGGTGGACCGGGGAGTACTCGGCGCTCGTGTAGTAGTCGGTCAGGACGACGATGAGGGCCATCACGACGAGGCCCGCCACGGTCGCGGCGAAGACGCCGACGCTCGAGTTCATCAGCGTCGCGTCGAGGACGTACAGCCCCACGACCCCGACGATCGTCGTCGCGGCGAGCCCCTGGTAGAGGGCGCCCATGATCGTGCCGCCGGGTCGCATCCGGACGAACGCGGCGCCAACAAGTGTCGCGACGATCGCCCAGCCGCTGATGATCAGCGGGTAGAGGATCGCGTGAGGGTACAGGTGCTGGAAGTTCGCGACGAGCCCGTTCTGGATGATCAGGTAGGCGAGCAGCATCGTGCCGACGGCGGTGACGACGTACGTCTCGAAGAGGTCGGCCGCCATCCCGGCGCAGTCGCCGACGTTGTCGCCGACGTTGTCCGCGATCACCGCGGGGTTGCGCGGGTCGTCCTCGGGGATCCCGGCCTCGACCTTCCCGACCAGGTCCGCCCCGACGTCCGCCCCCTTCGTGAAGATGCCGCCACCGACCCGGGCGAAGAGGCTCATCAACGAGGCGCCGAACAGGAGGCCGACCATCGCGAGCACGTTGCCCCCGAAGGCGGCGTAGAAGCCGATCAGCTCGAGCAGCGCGAGCCCCGCGACCGAGAGGCCGGTGACGCTCCCGCCGCGGAACGCGTAGCGCATCGTCGCGCCCAGGTCGCCCTTGCGGGCGTGCGCGGCGGTCCGGACGTTCGCCCGAACGCTCACGTACATCCCGATCGCCCCGGCGAGGGCGCTGCCGGCGGCGCCGAGCAGGAAGCCGACCGCGAGGCGGGGCCCGTTGCTGGTCACCCCGAACGCGAAGAGGATGACGACGGCGAGGACGATCGCGACGGAGAAGACGGCCGTGTACTCGCGGCGCAGGAAGGCGACCGCGCCCTCCCGGATCGCCCCCGAGATCGAGCGCATCTTCTCGTCCCCTTCGTCCTCGCGGAGGAGGAGGGCGGTCTGCAGCCCCGCGTAGCCGAGCGCGAGGACGGCCGCGAGCATCACGAGAAGTTCCAGCTGGCTGTTCGCGAGGTCCATCGTTCTCCCTCGAAATTCGGGGCTCGCTGACGGCCTTCGCAAATAAACTTTGCGACTCTCCTCCCTCGGCGGGGCTCCGAGGGCCCGTCCGCCGCGAGGTCTTTATCTCGGGCGGCGGAGGCGTCTATCCATGCAGTCGGCGCCGCCCCCCGACACTTCGAGCCGACGCGCGCGCACGGTCTGCAAGGTCTGCGGCCGCACGGTCGACATCGCCCGACTGCGCGAGCACTTGCGCAGCGAGCACCAGACCGACTCGACCAAGGTCGAGGCGCTGTACCTCAACGCCCGCATCGAAGCGCGACGGACGCAGCGCTCTCGGACGTAGGCCGCGCGCGGGCCGCTACGGATCGAACTCGCGGCGGCGGATCCGCTCCGAGACGTAGGCGAGGAACTCGGGGCGCGAGAGCGTCCGCCCTTCCTTCACCCCGCGGATCCGCAGTGCGACCGAGCCGTCCGCCGCTTCCCGGTCGCCGACGACCGCGACGTACGGGATGCGGTCGACCTCCGCGGTCCGGACCCGCTTAGGGAGCGACTCCTCGCTGCTGGCGACCTCGACCCGGACGGCCACGGCCCGGAGCTCTTCGGCGAGCGATCGAGCGGCGTCGGCGTGACGGTCGGTGACCGGCAGCACCCGCACCTGGACCGGGGCGAGCCACGGGGGCCACCGGCCCGCGCAGTGCTCCGTCAGCACCCCGAGGAACCGCTCCCAGGTGCCGAGGATCGTGCGGTGGATGACGACCGGCTGGTGGAACTGTCCGTCCGCTCCCTGGTACTCGAGGTGGAAGCGCCGCGGGATCTGGTAGTCGAGCTGGATCGTACCGGTCTGCCAGGGCCGCCCCATGCTGTCGCGGATGTGGATGTCGATCTTCGGGGCGTAGAACCCCCCCTCACCGGGCGAGACCCGGTACTCGACGCCGGAGCTTTGCAGCACCCGCTCGAGCGTCGCCTCGGCCCGGTCCCAGTCGGCCGCCTCGCCGAGGAACGACGCGGGCCGGGTCGACAGTTCGTACGACCACTTCAGGCGGAACGTCGTGAACGCCTCCCGGATCCAGTCGAGCAGCACCTTGAGCTCGCTCTCGATCTGCTCCTCCGCCACGAAGACGTGCGCGTCGTCCTGGACGAGCTCCCGGACCCGCATCAGGCCGTGGAGCGTGCCGCTCGGTTCGTAGCGGTGGAGCGGCGCGAACTCCGCGAGCCGCATCGGGAGCTCCCGGTAGCTGCGCGCGCGCGACCCGAAGATCAGCATCGCGCCGGGGCAGTTCATCGGCTTCCAGCCGAACTCCTGGTCCTCGATCACCGAGAGGAACATGTTCTCGCGGTAGTGGTCCCAGTGGCCGCTCGTCTCGTAGACGGAGCGGGCGAACATCAGCGGGGTCCGGATCTCGGAGTACTCGGCGGCCCGGAGGTGCTCGGTGACGTACTTCTCGAGCTCGCGCACGATGATCATCCCGTTCGGCAGCCAGAACGGAAATCCGGGCGCCTGCTCCGTGAAGAAGAACAGCTCCTGCTTCTGCCCGATCGTCCGGTGGTCGCGAGTCGCCGCCTCCGCCCGGAGCCGCAGGTACTCGCGCAGCTCCTCCGGGGTCGGGAACCCCACGCCCCGGACCCGCTGGAGCGGGGCCGCCCCTTCCCGTTCCGGTGTGATCGCCGAGAAGCCGAGCAGGTGGACCCCCCGAAGCCAGCCGGTGTCGGGGACGTGGGGCCCCCGGCACAGGTCGGTGAACGTCCCCGTGTCGTAGACCGAGACGGTCTCTCCTTCTGGCACTTCCGAGATGTATCGGAGCTTGTACGGATTGGCGGCGAAGAGGCGCTCGGCTTCTTCGCGGGACAGCTCGCGCCGGCGGAACGGCTCGTGCGCCTCGATCGACCGATTCATTCCGCGGCGTACTGCATCGAGGTCGGCCGGGGTCAGGGGGCGGACGTCGAAATCGTAGTAGAACCCTTCGTCCGTCGGGGGGCCCACGGTCGGCTTCGCCTCCGGGATCGCTTCGGTGAGAGCCTTCGCGACCAAGTGCGCGGCGGAATGTTGGAGCACGTCGCGCCCCGCGCGGTCCTCGAAGGTGAGCGGGGCGATCCGCCCGCCCTCTCGGAGCGGGTAGCTCAGATCGACCGGTCGGGCGTTGACGGATGCGGCGAGGAAGAGCTTGGCCCGCTCCGGGGCCCACCCCTTGAGGATCTCTCCGATCGGGGTTCCGGCCGGGACCGACTGTCGAGCGCCGTCGGGCAGCAATAGCTCGACCTGGTCCCCCGACGACATGCTCGCCTCACGGACGAAGCCGCGGGCAAAAGAGTAACGGTGGACGGAGCGCCGGGCCGACGGGAGCTTGCGGCACCGCCGGGAGGTTCGACACGGCGAGGGGTCGCGCCCCTCAGCCCGCCGAGGGGCTCGAGCGAAGCTCTTTCTCGGAGGGGGGCCTGACATCAATGCGTAGATGAGCCGCGCATTCCCCGGGAGCCAGACAACGACCGATCGGACGACCCGAGGTGCTCATCGTACGTGGCGGACCCACAGCACGGTTCTCGGCGCAGTAGCGGTCGCGCTCTGCGTCGCGTTCGCCGTCATCGTTTCGATCACTGCTTACTCGTTACTCCACGGCCCGTTCGTACAGTGTCCCTGCCCGTCAGTCCCCTATGAGCTGGGGATGGAGCCGAACGGGACGGAGAACCCGTCGACGGGGCTGTTCTACGAGGCGCTCGCCCTCTCCCCGACCTTGGGGCTTACCACCGGCATGTTCGGATTGATGCTGTTCAACGCCAGCGGTGGCGAGGTAGCGGTCGCAACGGTCCCGCCGGGCTGCGTCGGCCCAGACGGGGGCGTGCTGACGTCGTTCGGCCCGACAGAGTGCGGCGCGACGAGCGAGGGATGGTACGCCGTCCTGGTGTACCCGAACATGACCGTCGAGAGCAACTTTGGGAGCTCGGGACACTGGTCCGGCACCCCCGTGGCGCTCGAGCTCGGCGCGTCGCAGATCTATGTCGTCTCGAGCGTATCCTACGCGCACACCGGCGCGACCCTCCGCGCGTACTCCATCGGTCGGGTCAGTGTCGCCGGATCAGTGTACCTGTAGCGGTCGACGAGTGCGTCGCCGGGGCGCAAGGCGAACGACGCGGGTCGCGACGTACCCCTGCGACAGCGTTCGAGAGCTGGGCGGAAAGGTCAGCGACCCACAAGTCCGTGCAGCGTTCCCGAGGCGGACCGAGCCGACCCCAGGGCGAAGCGGTCGAGGCCGATCGAGGTCTGAGTCGCGCGATCGGTTCCGTCCCCGCTCTGAGTATGGGACTGCGCGGTAGAGGACGCGATCTTGACCACGCCGAGGGAGACGAGCAGGCTGACGAGCAGCAGGATCCCGATGATCAGGGCGACGATCAGTCGGAGGAGTCGCATCGGTCGGACTCGGGTCGCGGTACGGTAAACCCCCGCCGTCTACATTCCCTGCGATCCAGGAGATCGCTCGACCGGGCCTCCACTATCACCGTCGCCGGTGGCCGATGGAACCCGTCGCCAACGACCGTCCCCCGACGTGCGCTCAGCTCGCCCATCATTCATCACGGTTCAGCCGGTTCTAGTCGTCATCATCGCGCGGCTCGTCGGGGACAGTCACGACGCCTCGGGCTCGTCTCGCGGCTCGTCCAGGATCGCGTCGATATGGAAGATCCCGCCCGCCGCCCCGGCTTCCGATAGCCGCTGGGCGTCGGACGGCTCGAAGCTGCCGTCGACCCACGTCGGACCGCCCTTCGCGATCGACCGGATCATCGCCCAGTCGGGCGGGGCGCCCCGAGGGGAGACGACGAGATGTTCGATCCCGACCTCGCGGACGGTCTGGGCGAGTCCGAGCGCGCTCGTCGGACTCCACTCCGAGCGCACCCGGAGGGAGCCGTCCTCGAAGGCGATCTCGAAGACGAGCTCGGTGCTGAGCCCCCACGCCCGCTCGAGCTCGTCGGGCCCCTCGAGCATCGCGCTCGAGACGACCGCCCGTTGCGCTCCGGCGACCAGGATGTCGATCGACTGGTCGGCGTCCCGCACTCCGGCGTCCACCCACAGCGCGATGTCCCGCGAGAACTCCTGGATGTAATCGAGCTGCGGCTGGGTGCGCTCGATCCCGTCGAGATCGACCAGGTAGAGGAGCGAGTGGTCCCGCGCGATCCGGTCGATCACCTCGAACGGGTCGACGAGCTTGCCGTCCGGGCTCCGCGCCGGGACGGGGCCCGTTTCTCCGGGCCGGCACACCTGGCCCCGCCGGAGCAGCAGGCACGGGACGAGCCCTCCCGCGGGGACCTCCGGGGTCGGCGCCAGCCGGATTTCGGGGGGAGCGTTCGGTCGGTCCACGCGGGACCACCCTCCGGAGAGTATTTCGGCTCGATGGCCGTCCCGACGGTGCCAGGAGGTCGAGGGCAGCTGACGGTGGACCGAGCCGGCGACGGCCGGCCGCTGAGGAAAGTCCCCTCTCCGGGAAACGCGGGGTCGGGTGGGAGCCCGACGGGCGAGAGTCCGAGCTCCGGAGCAGAAACGACACAGCCCGGTGGGACGGTGAAGGGGCCGCCCCGGAGGATCCATCGGGATCTGGTGAAACGGCCGACTCCCCGGGAGCAAGCCCTGAGCGACGGGATGAGGTGTTTCCCTGACCGTCGAGGAGAGCGCGCAGTCGAATGCTGCCTGAAACGAAAAGGGGCTTACTACGGCCACCTGGCCGGCCCGTCGGGGAACCGACGGGCCGTTACGATCGCCCGGACGTAACGCTCGATCCGCGGGCTCAGCCGCCAGCCGGATCGACGGGGGAAGGTCACTTTGCGTACCAGCGGACGCTCGTCACCCACATCACCGTCGTGCCGTGGTTCGGGTCGTCGTTCCACGCGACCAGCCAGTAGACGCCCGGCGGTCGGACCTGCCAGAAGAAGCCGCCGATGTAGACGGAGTCGGTGGCGTTCAGCGACTGCGGCTCGGACGTGTTGTTGAGAAATTGGTAGTACTGGCCCCCGTTCATCACGAGGACGTTCACCGGAGAGTCGAGCGCCGTGAAGTTCCCCGAGACCGTCCCGTTCTCGCTGGTTGAGAAGCGGACCGACCGGAACTGGGCCGGATGGAGCGTCCACGTGGCACCGTTCGGCACGAGCGTCGACGACGGGGGGTGCGAGCCGCCGTTGAGCGAGAACGTGCCCCGTTCGGCGACGACGATGATGACCACGACGAACAGCAGCGCGGCGATCGTGAAGACGCCCCACGGGCGATGGCGGGGAACGGGCTGGTGATACCCCCGACGCAGCCCGTGCTCTCGGCGATCGACCTTGTCGATCGGACGGGGGCGCGCCGGACGCGCGGGTACGGGCCGCGCCTGCATCCGGGGCCGGGAGGCGGCGCTCCGTCTTGATGGTTCCGCGCCTCGGCCGGGCAGCCTCCCGAGTCGGTACCGCTAGGCGGGCGGTGGCTCGCGTTCGCTCAGCGCGTCACCCGCGGCGGGACCGGTCGGCCCGCCGCCGCGGGAGGCCGCCCGCGTGATGCCGTAGATGCTCAACACGACGAGCAGCACTCCGATCGCCTGGATGGCGTCGAGGCGTTCCCCGAGCCAGACGGCCGAGGCGCCGAGCGCGACAAGCGGCACCAGGAACGAGTATCCGCTCAACGTCGCCGCCGGGATCCGGCCGAGGAGGTCGAACCAGACGGCGTAGGCGAACGCAGTGCCGAAGACGCCGAGCCACGCCACCGAGATCCAGAGCGACGGCACGTCGGCCGGCAGGTGGCGCGGATCGAGCAGCAGCGCGACCGCGACGAGCGCGGCCGCGCCCGAGAGCAGTTGGTAGCCGTTCACGGCCGCCATCTCCTCCGGGCGAAATCGGCGCTGGACGACGACCGTCGCGACCGCCCAGCTGACGGCGGCCGCGAGCAGTTCGACGACCGAGAGCGGCGGGGGGCGGGTCGCCCCTCCGGCCCAAGGCTGCGATACCAGCAGCACGCCGGAGAACCCTCCGGCGACCGCCGCCCAGTGGCGCACCCCCAGGCGCGCCCGGAGGATCGGCACGGAGAGGAGCGCCACCCACAGCGGGAACGTGTAGATCAGCACGGCCGACTGGCCCGGAGCGACCCGTTGCGCTGCGACGAACCAGAGCCCTAGGAAGAGGGCCGTGTTCGGAAGTCCGAGGAGCAGGGCGGCGAGCCGCTCCGATCCGGAGAGTCGAACGCGAGGCGAAACGATGAGCAGATAGACCCCGAGGGCAGCGACCCCGGTCGCGGCCCGGAGGGCGGCCAACCAGAGCGGGGTCGCGAACCCGAGCCCGATGCGGACGAAGACGTAGTTCATCCCCCAGGCGACGATCGTGAGGCCCAGGAGGGCGGCGCTCCGCAACGTCCAGGGGCGCGGGTCCACGTCGTCGCGGCCCGCTCCGGCGCGATAGCCGTTGCGGGCGACGCAGGGCGGCGACCGCCGACGCGCCCCGGCGAGCGTCTTAAGGTGCGAGCGCTAGGGACCGGCGCGATGACCCTGCACGGCCGGGACCTCGTGTCGATCCGCGACCTTTCGCGGGAGGAGATCGAGCGGCTGCTCGCGGGCGCGCGCCGGATGATCCCGTACGCCGAGGGCTCGAAGGTCGTGAGCCCCCTTGCCGACAAGATCGTGGCGATGGCGTTCTTCGAGCCGTCGACCCGGACCCGCCTGTCGTTCGAGGCGGCCGTTCAACGGCTCGGCGGCCGGTGCCTCACGATCGCCGACGCGGGCGCCACCTCCATGCGCAAGGGCGAGAGCCTCCACGACACGATCCGGATGCTGAGCTCGTACGCCGATGCGATCGTCATCCGCCACCCGAACGAGGGAGCGGCCCGGCTCGCGGCCCGCGCCTCCGACCGACCGGTGATCAACGCGGGCGATGGCGCCGGGCAGCACCCGACGCAGACGCTCCTCGACCTTGCGACGATGCAGGAGGCGTTCGGGACGCTCACGGGGCTGAAGGTCGTCCTGCTGGGGGACCTCAAGTACGGCCGTACGGTTCATTCGCTCGCCTACGCGCTGGGCCAGTTCGGCTCCGAGATCGTGCTCTGCTCGGCGCCGTCGCTCCGGCTCCCGGAGGAGCACCGGGAGGACCTGCGGAGGATCGGCGCCCGGGTCTCGGTCGAGTCCGACCTCAAGCGGGCGGTGGCGGACGCGGACGTCCTTTACGTGACCCGCATCCAGAAGGAGCGGTTCACGGATGAGTCCGAGTACCAGGAGGTCGTGGGGGGGTACCGCGTCGACGCGGCGCTCCTCGCCGGCGCCAAGTCGCGGCTGATCGTCATGCACCCGCTGCCCCGCGCCGGGGAGATCGCGCCCGAGGTCGACGACACGCAGCACGCGGCGTACTTCCGGCAAGCGTTCCTCGCCGTGCCGGTGCGGATGGCGCTCCTGAGCGAGATTCTGGGGCCGTCCCGCCGGGGAGGGTAGATGCCGATCCGCGAGCTCAAGATCACCCCGATCAAGAACGGGACGGTCATCGACCACATCGGCAACGGGCTCGCCCTCGAGGTGCTCCGCATCATCGGGGTCCAGTCGCTCGACAAAGATTCGACCGTCAGCGTCGCCCTGCACGTCCGCTCGGGGAAGCTCGGCTGGAAGGACATCGTGAAGGTCGAGAACATGGAACTCTCCTCTCGCAAGGTGAACGCGATCGCGCTCATCGCCCCAACGGCGACGATCTCCATCATCCGGGACTTCAAGGTCCGGGAGAAGCGGACGGTCGACCTGCCGCCCCGGATCGTCGGCGTGCTCCGCTGCCCGAACCCGAACTGCGTGTCGAACCTGCCGGAGCCGTTCGAGAGCGAGTTCGAGGTGACGGAGCGCCGGCCGGTCGTGCTGCGGTGCGCCTTCTGCGAGCGGCGGGTCGACGACTTCCTCCGGCACCTCGCCTGACGGCGGACCCGACGTGCTCGCCGCCGCGGTCACCGGGTTCGCGCTCGTCTTCGCGGTGATCGGGGGTCTCGAGCTGTTCGACCGGACCAGCTTCGCGCTCATCGCGCTCGCGACGCGCACGCACGCCGGCCCGACCTGGGCGGGCGGGGCGAGCGCCTTCGTCGCCACGACGGCGATCGCGGTCGTCGCCGGCGCCGCGCTCGTCTCCGTCCTCGGCCCCGGGCACCTCGTCTGGCTGCGGGTCGGCGGGGGCGCCTTCCTGATCGGCTACGCCCTCGTCATCTTCGTCCGGTCGGTCGACCTGAAGGTCGAGGCGATCGAGCAGTCGCGCCGCTCGGCGTTCGTCGCGGCGTTCCTCACGATCCTGCTCCTCGAGCTCGGGGACACCACCCAGATCTTCGAGATCGTCTTCGTCGCCGACTACGGGTGGCTCGTCGTGCTGGCGGCCGGTTCGGCCGCGCTCGTCCTCGTCGCCGGATGGAACGTCCTGGTGGGGCGGTTCCTCGGGGCGCGGATCTCGCCGGCCCGACTGCGGCTCATCACGACCGTGGTGATGGTCGTCGTCGGGGCCGCGACGATCGCCTACGGGCTCGCGCCGGCGTGGTTCGGCTTCTCCTGAGCCGCGGCGGGCGCCGGGGCGGCGGCCGGGGCCGCCGGGGGCGGGAACGGCCCACCCCCCCGCCCGCTGGGCGGGGCGACCGACTCGAGGTTGCCGATCCAGTCGGCCCACCCGGGCGGTAGCGCGGAAGAGATCTCCGGAGCGCACAGCCGCTCCTCGAGCGCTCGTCCTTCGGCCGACCCCCCGGAAGAGAACTCGAGGAGGGCGAGGCGGACCATCGCCTCCGCCCGAAGGCGCGGGATCGAGTCGCCCGGGGGAAGGTCGATGATCGCCGACCACCGGTCGCGCGCCCCCTCCGTCTCCCCGGCGATCGCCATCCGACGGCCGTCCAGCAGCCACTGGTGGAGCAGGCCGGGGGACGGCGGCAGGAGGTGGATCGTCTCGACGATCGCCCGCCCCCGCGCGAGCCGCTCGTCGAGCCCCTTCTTGAGGCGCTGGTCGAGCAGCGTCTCCGCGATCCCGAGCACGTGGTACAGTTCGATCGACAACAGCCGCTCCCGCTGGAGGGAGACGAGGTTGCGCTCCCGCATCGAGCGGGCCCGTCCGAGCTCCCCCTGGCGCTCGAGCAGGCGGGCCTCGAAGTCGCCGGCGAGGTGGTCGAGGTCCCACCGTCGCGACTGGGTGAACAGCACGCGCGACGCCCTAAGGAACCGGTCCGCGAGCTCCTGGTCGGCCGCGTCGCCGTCGACGCGCGAGAACCCCATCGTGAGGAGGCCGAGCGCCTGCAGGTACCGCTCCGGGAGCTTCCGGGCGAGGACCGCGGCGCGGTGCGCTTCCGCCCGGGAGCGGTCCATCTGGTGTCGCTCGCGGTGGAACTCGGCCAGGAGCACCTCGAACAGCACCTCGATCTCGGTGAGCCGCGCCTCGTGGCACCGCTCGGCGAGCTCCACGAGCGTCGTCATCAGCGAGTGGCGCGGTCCGACGACCCGCATCGCGAGCAGGAGCGGCTCGACCAGCTCGCCGAGCTCGGCGGCGGGCAGCTCCGCCGTGATCGCCCCCTCGATTGCCTCGCGGACCTCCGCCTCGGCCTCGAGCGGACGGCCGACGTAGAACAGGGCGCGGGCGAACAGGAGCCGGATCTCCGGCTCGACCGGCCGCCGGTCGCTCGGGGACATCGACGCAAGGCAGCCGACCGCGTCGGTGAGGAGGTCCGCGGCGGTGTCGTAGGAGAGGAGCTGGACGCTGATCTCCGCCGCCTCGAGGAGCGCCGCCATCGCCATCGGTCCCGGCCCCGCCGCGAGGTAGTGGTGCGCGACCTCGATCCGCCGCGAAAGATTCGGCTCGGGCGAGAGGGCGCTCAGCGCCTCGGCGATGTCGTGGTGCATCTGGCGACGGGTCTCCTCGGGGAGGAGTTCGCCCGTGAGCGGGATCCACGGCGCCTGCGGGATCGACAGACGCCCTTCGCCGGCCCGGAGCAGGCCGACGCCGGTCGCGGGGAGGATCGCCTCCGCGAGCTGGGGGAAGCTGAGCCGCGCGACCCGGGCGAGGACGACCTCTCCGACGCTCCCTCCGAGGAGGGCGATGTACCCGGCGATCCGCTGCGACGCCGGCGGAAGGTTCTCGAACACCTCCTTGAGGCGACGGACCTCCCGCGGATCGGGAGCGACGTCCCTGGTCCGGACCCAGTCCACGTCGCCCCGTCCGAACAGCCGCTCCTCCCAGAGCGTCGCCCCGGGGACCGACGTGTCGAGCGAGAGCGCGATCAGCAATGGGCGAAGGCGGGCTCGCTGCGAGAGGGAGACGACGAACTCCCGGCTCTCGGAGTCGAACAGCGCTGCTTCCTCGATCAGGATCGCGACCGGATGCGGCTCGGCGCCGTGGAACTCTGGCAGGAGCTCCCGCCAGTATCCGTCCGGGTCCCCCACGTTCGCCGAGCGCTCCCGGATAGGCTGGCCGAGGAACGACGTCCGGGCACGCTCCCCCCGGCCGCGGCGTCGCCGCGGGAGGCGGTCAGGATTGAATGCGATCGGTGCGATCGGCCCGTCGATCGGCGCCGGTACTTCGCCCTCGACTTCGGGAGAGGTGACCGGCAGGAGCCCCCCGGCGACCCCGGCCACAGGGCGCAGTCCGTCGAGCGCCCCGTACGGCACGGATCGGCCGGGGTAACTGCCCCGCAACTCGACGACGCGCGACGGCCGCGCCGAGAGCGCCTGGCGGATCTCCCCGAGCAGCCGAGATTTGCCGCTGAGCGGGGGTCCCGCGATCACGAGCGTGCGCCCGGTGTACTCTGTGAGTCCCTCGAGGGCGCGGAGGATCGGCGTCGGCAGCGTCGGCACCCGGAGTCCCCCTTCCCGCCTCCCCCGGAGACTTATGAGCCGTTCTTAGGCAGTCAGCGTTTAAGAACGGGTCCGCGTTGGCCGCGCCGTGGCGCGCAAACTCGCCGACCGCCGGAAGGCGTACCTCAAGCGGGCCGTGGCGCCGGTCGACGTCACCCGGACCGATGGCCTCGGCGGGCTGCTCCGACAGTTCCAAGGGACGTCGATCCAGGCCCGTAACCTGGGGCGGTGCCTCGAGGTGTGGGAGAACGCGCTCACCGACAAGAAGCGACCGACGATCTTCCTCGGGCTGTCGGGCCCCCTGATCGCCGCGGGATTGCGCAAGGTCCTCCGCGACCTCGTTGACTGGGGGCTGGTCGACGTCGTCGTCTCGACCGGGGCGGTCCTGTACCAGGACCTCTACCAGACGATCGGCGGACGCCACTGGATGGGGACGCCGACCGCGGACGACGTCCAGCTCCGCGACCTCTACCTCGACCGGATCTACGACACGTACGTCGACGAGCTGAAGTTCGAGGAGACCGACCGAGCGATCGGGCGCATCACCGAGAAGTTCCCGGCCCGTCCCGCCTCGTCCCGCGAGTTCCTCCAGTTCCTCGGGGAGCGGTTCGACGATCCGTCGTCGATCCTCGCGACCGCCGCCCGGCGCGGCGTGCCCGTCTTCTCCCCCGCGCTGATCGACAGCTCGATCGGCATCGGGCTCACCCTCCACTACCAGGCGAACCGGGGCCGCAAGAACCGGTTCATCCTGGACGCCGTCCGCGACAACTACGAGCTCGTCCAGATCCTCGCCGCTTCGCCCCGGACCGCGGTCATCTACATCGGCGGGGGGACACCGAAGAACTGGATCAACGACGGCATCGTGATGGCGAACTACGCCTTCGGGCGCGAAGGCGAGGGCCACTACTATGCCCTGCAAATCACCACCGACGTCCCCCACTGGGGCGGACTCTCCGGGAGCACGCTCGACGAGGCCCAGTCGTGGGGGAAGATCTCCCGGACCGCCACCCGCTCAATGGCCCATCTCGAGGCATCGATCGGACTCCCGCTCCTGGTCGGGGCTCTCTGGGACCGTCGCCACGTCTGGAAGGGACGACCCCGGCTCTCGTTCGACTGGTCCGGCGACGAGGTCAAGATCCGCGGCCGGCGCGGCTGATCGCTCGCCCTCGTGGTCGTTGCGGGCCCCGGACGCCGCCCCGGAGCCGCTCGATTTCGCAGCTCCGGATCGGCCCGGCCCGGCCGGCGGAGGCCCGTTTCTCCGTCAATAGAAATCTGGTCTAGATGCGCATTCGCCCGCATCCATGCGGGCGGTATATCTGACGGTCCCTCTCCCGTGAAAATCACCCGGTTTAAATACCCTAAATCCGGGGACGTGCCCGGAGGTGGCACGCCCCGTGTACGTACCTGTAGTTCCGCCGATGAACCGCGAAAGCGTGTAAGCCGCTTCGCGGATCGAGACGGCCCGCGAGGGCCGTCGCCTCGCCTATGAGGCGCGGGCGGTATCGCTCGCGTCGAGGCGAGCGCTTTCTTCCGCCCGTGCGGGCGCCGACCCGAGCTTTGAGCCGAGTTCTGAGGTGAGCCGCTCCATGAGCCAGCCGAGGCGAAGCCTCTCCGCCAGTTGGATGGCCGTCTGATAGTGGGAGATCGCCTCCTCCCGCATCGATCGGTAGAGGTAGACCTCCGAGACATACGCGTGGGCAAGGACCAACGAGTCCGAAGGGGGCAGTCGACTGAGCACCTCGATGCTCTGGGCCCCGTGAGCGATGGCGTCCTCGAGCAACCGGGGGTCGCCCCCTTGGTCGACCTGTCGGAACTCGGAGGAGCATTGCATCGCCAGCGTGTGGCCCAGGACGAGGTCATCTCCGAGTCGCTCGGCCAGGGCACGAGCCTGCTTGGCATACCCGGCAGCTTCTGGCCAGTGGCTCCGCTCGATCGCGATTGCGGCGAGACCACTGAGCGTGTAGGTCAGCTGGGTGAGGTATCCGAGCGCCTCGGCCTCGGACCGGATGACGTTGAGCACGTCCTCCGCGAGATCGCTTCGCCCCGTGTCGGTGTACGCCCGTGCCCGGACCTGAAGCAGATTGAACACGATGTCCATGCGGCCCGCCTGCCGAGCGTCCGGGAGCGCGGTCTCGATGACCCGCAGCGCAACCTCCGGGCCGCCCGTCAGCTCTGCCAGCCGCGACCACGCCGCAATGCTCTCTAGGGCTAGATCGGTCGCCCGAGCCTTCCGAGACTGCTCGAACGCGAGCTGATAGGCGCGGGAGGCACTGTGGCTGTCTCCCTGACCCTCGTCCAACCGGGCCTTGCTGAGTAGGAAGAACGCCTGGAGGCGGCGGCTGACCGGTCCGATCTGCTCTGCGGATCGGAACGCCTGGCGCGCGAGGTCGAGCTGGCCCAGCCGAAGGTGGAGTTCGACGATGGCAAGGTGGGCTTCGCAGGTGACCCGCGGGTCACCCTCGGACTCGGCGATCGCCCGCCGGAGGGCCTGGATTGCGTCGGAGTAGTCGGAGTGGTGTCTCAGCAGTGCCGCTTCGACCACGAGCACACGGACCCGGGTGGGGCCGCGCGGTAGCGCCGCGGCCAAGCGACGGAGCGAGTTCCACAGCGTCTCCGAGTACCCCAGTCGCAGCACCACTCTCTGCTGTTCGTCGAGCAGGTGAGACGCGGCCTTCCAGTCCTCCCCTTCGACGAGATGGAGGAACCTCTCGCGGAGCGTCTCGGGGCGGTGGCTCCTTCCGTAAAATCGCGCGAGATCGAGGTGGGCCGCCCGCTCTTCGCCGGGCCCCGCTCGGGACAACAGCGCCGTGCGGACGACCTGAAGGACCTCGACCCGGTCCTCCAGCGCGCTGTGGAGGATGCCCATGCGGAGGAGGTCCTGCAGCCGAGTCTCCGAAAGCCCGAACTCCTGGGTCACGAGGGTCGAAGGCAGCGGCTCGTTGGAGAGCGCGACCGGCAGGACCGACCGGATCTCCTCGAGGGGCAGCCTCCGTACCACCGCCTCGGGAAGCGTCGCGGCGTCCGCCTGGATCTCCGGGTTCGACACGGCCAGCTGAAGAAGAAGGGGGGAGCCTAGCGTCGACTGGTACACCGACTCGAACCGATCGGAGAGTCCCCCCCGCCGATCGGTCAGTTCGTGGGCGGCGGCACGATCCAGGCCGACCACCGTGAGCCGATGGGTGGGGATCGAGCCCGTATCCAGCGCCGCCGCGTCTTGCCCCACGAGGTAAAAGTGGTGGGGCCCGCGAGAGGCCATCGACGTGACGAACTCGGTCAAAAAGTGTCGGAAGTCTCCTCCCGCCGCGTGAGTATCGTCCACGACCGTCAGGAGGGTCTGAGCTCCGAGTGCCCGGGCGGCGAGGTCGGCCGCCTCCTTGGCCACCGGGTTTCTTGGGAGTTGCGCGTAGTACGCGAGCTGGGGGTTTCCGAGGTAGGAGAGGGCGTGGGAGAGGGCTGAGACGAACTGGCGTGGGGAGCTCGCCGCCCGCGCCGTGAACCAGAAGGGGACCCTACCTCGTTTCGCGGAACGAAGGTGTCGACTCACCAGCGCGGTCTTTCCCATGCCCGGGGGGCCGTCGACGATGGTGATCGGGGTGCTCGAGCGGGCCAACTCACTGAGCTGGTCCAGCTCGTCCTTTCGTCCCAGGAAGGGGTGCGGAGGCGGAGGGAGCTCCCCCGACAGAATCGGGACCTCTCGAGTCTCGCGGCGTAAGTGCGCCTTCCCCTCGGACGTGAGCCGGTAGACGAGCTGCTTCCGCCGACCGTCGCGGACGAGTCCCCTGCGGCTCGTCAGAAGTCCGTCGCCGACCAACTGATCCAGAGGTCTCGACATCGAGCAGGGGTGATAGCCGAGGGCCTTGGCCAGCTCCCGCTGGGAGATCCCGTAGGGGGTCTCCTCGGACGGCTCGTGGGTCTGGATGTAGTCGAGAATCTCGATAGGGAGGTAGGTCTGGAGGCCCATCGAAAAGTCATAGGCACCTACCGGTACTTGAAACTATTTTGTACAAAATATTGGCGGACGTTTATGTAGGGAGCCGGACAAACTATCCATCAACATGCGAGCGTCCGTGGAAAGCGGAATGCGGCTCGGGGGCATCGCCTCGATGCTCCAGGTCGCGGACGTCTGCCACCGCTGCGGGCAGGCCCACCCCGAGGGGAAGGTCTCCCTCCACTCCCGGGCCCGGGCGGAGTGCCCCACGGTGGTTCACGGCAGCTTCCCGGTCCTCCCCTCCTTCGACCCGGAGCTCGAGCAGCTCCCTCGCAGTCCAGCTTCCCGGCGGATCCGTGAGTTCGAGCAACCGGCCCCAGCCACCTCCATGGCCACGCCGGTGTCGATCTCCTGGGGCCGCCGGGGGGACGACGCCCACACGCGCCCCCTCGCGATCCCGTGGCTGCCCCTGCCCGACCTCGGGGAGGTGCTCTGATGCTGCGGACCGTTCGCTCCGACGTTTCCCACGATCCGATGACCCCACTCCACGGCCGTTCGGCCGCCCGCCAGTTGCTCCTCGCGGTCGCCCCTCCGCCGCAACCCCACAGCTCCTACGCCCTCTCGGGTTGGCCCACCTGGCTCATCCCGGCGTACCGGGCGGGGGGGCACCGCCCCACCGTGCGACTGCTCGAGGAGGAGCAGTAGCCTCCGTCCGATCCAACCTCACGATGACAAGACCTCCGGGGGGTACCCGGCCCCCCGGGGGTCGAATTTGACCTCCGCCCGCCCTCCCTGGGGCGGTCCTCCAGCGCAAACCAAAGATACCCGAGCCTCGTCCACGGTGCGGACGGCACATGGCAGATTCGGTCTGTTCGGTCTGCGGCGGGCCCCTCGAGAACGGCTTTCTCGCGACGTCGAACGGCTCCGGGCTCTTCTGGTCGCACGAGGCGGCCGACTCCCGGCTCCGCCCGAAGGGGCTCGAGGTGATCGTCGGCACCCGGTTCAGCGGGACGTACTCCGCGAACGTCGCCGGCGCGCGGTGCCCGAAGTGCCGGACGATCCTCGTCCGCCTGCCCGCTTCGGCTTCGAAGTAGCCGCCGTCGGCGCGGAGGCGCCCGCGACGACGAGCGGTCGCACGAGGAGCGGCGGCGCGGCGATCGTGTCGGCGAGCTCGGCCCGGGAGCCGACCGCCTGGATGCTCTGGAGCATCGACGGCTGGCCCGGCGGGGCGAAGACGACCCCCCCGACGGTCCCTCCGCGGACCGGTTCCGCGAGCTTCCCGTGGCGGATCCGGTAGCCGATGCGGATCTCCCCGCCGAACGATCCGGAGAACGGGTCAGGGATCGCCCAGCCGAGCTGCTGGACCCAGATGCCGTCCTCGGCCTGTTCCACGAGCTCGGCGTCAGTCCCTCCGTCCCCCGGGGCGACCGACAACGTCGAGCTCCAGACCCGGGGCGGATGGAGGAACCGCCGCCAGTCGGTGAAGCCGTTCGGATCGACACCCCGCGTCGCGCTCGCCGTCGACGGCACGCCGAAGGCGGCGGAGTGGGCGGCGTCGTACAGCAGGCTGGCGACCCGGCCGTTCTCGATCAGCGGGAGGCGGGCCCGACCGCCCCCCTCCGCGTCGACCGGGCCGGATCCCGGGGCCCAGGAGCGTACCCCGTCGTCCACGATCGAGACCCGGTCGGCGGCCGCCGAGTCGCCGACCGCGGGGGCGATCTTCCGCAGGCGGGCCGAGCCGGAGAACCGGAACCCGACGACCGGCGGGACGATCCCCGCCAGGACCGACGGGGGCAGGACGACCGGGAGTTCGCCCGTCGGCGGGGCGACCGCGCGCCGAACGTCCTGCGCGTACTTGCACCAGGCGTCGATCTCCGCGGGGAGTCGGTCGGTCTCGAGCCGGCGGGAGCTCGAGTTCACCCAGTACTCGCCCGGGGCGGCACCCTCCGGTCCGCCGGACGCCTTGACCGCGATCTCGAAGTCGACGAGCGTGTGGGCGTACGACGCGCGGAGGCCGGCTGAGTTCGCGATCGTCGTCTCGGCGAGCGTCGCCCGGACCGAGCCGAAGCTCGGGCCGACGTCCCGTCGCCCCTCGAACCCGCGGACGATCTCGGCGAGGTGGGCGTCGATCGCGCCGAGCGGGTCGTCCCAGAGCTTCCGGTCGACGATCTCGAGCCCGGAGGGAGGGCTCGGAGCCCGTCCCGGGAGCTCGACCTTCTCGGCGGGGAACTCCGACCGGGCGGCGAGCGACTCCGCGTCGGCGGTCGCGGCGCGCACTCCGGCCGCCGACAGGTCGGTCGACGCCTGGAACCCGCTGCCGGTCTTGCCGGCCCGGGCGCGCAACACTCGGATCCCGTACCCCTCGAGCGCGATCGGCCCCCGCACCATCTCGACCGTGAGCCCCGACAGGTGAATCTCGTAGCGGCGAAGCCGCTCGGCGAACACCTCCCATGGTGCGTCCGTCTTGAGGAGCTCCGCCACGCGCGCGGCGGTCTCCGCCGGACGGTTCGTGGCGGGCGTCATGCCGGCCCCACAACGGCCGTGGAGAGGAGCGGGGCGCCCCCGGTTCCAACGGGAAGGAGATCGGTCGTCCCCTTGCCGCAGAAACCGGGTTCGATCCGCAGCACGCGGGACTCGCCGACCCCTCGGATCGCCCGCATGAAGTCGAGCACCTTGCCCGACAATGCCATCGAGCCGACAAGCCCCGTCAGCTCTCCGTTTTCGATGCGGTGGCCGCGCTTCACCTTGAGCTGCATCTGCCCGCCGAGCGGATCCTCGATGCCGCTCGTGCCGCGCTCCAAAAGGACGCCGTTCTTCGCCTCCTTCACGAGCTCGTCGAGGGACCAGTCGCCCGGCTCGACGTAGGTGTTCGTCATCCGGACGAACGCGCGGCTCAGGAAGTCGGCGCGTCGGGTGTTGCCGGTCGCGGACGTATGGAAGGCGGCGGCCGTCTCGCGGTCGTGGAGCGCTCCGACGAACCGGCCCCGGTCGACGAGCACCGTCTTCTGCCCGGGATGCCCCTCGTCGTCGCAGTAGATCGAGCCCCAGCCGCCGGGGAACGCCCCGTCGTCCGCGATCGTGAGGAACTCGGGGGCGACCGTCTCGCCGAGGATCGGCTTGAGGTACGAACGGTCCCGGACGAACTGGTCCGCCTCGGTGCCGTGCCCGAACGACTCGTGGGCGAACAGCCCCGAGACGCTCCCGTCGAGGACGACCGCCATCTCGCCGGTCGGCGGCTCCGCCGCGTGCAGCATCTCCCGGGCCCCCTTCGCTACGCCGGCCGCGTTCGGCTCCGTCAGGAACGAGAGGATCTCCCGGCCGCCGACCCCGCCGCGGCTGTCGAAGTCGAACTCCACGCGGCCGTTCTCCATCGCGATCGCGCTCATCCCGGCGCTGACGCGGCTGACCCGCTGGTAGCAGCGGGCGCCGGCCGAGTTGAGGTAGAGCCGCTCGTTGTCCTCCCACCCGACGCGGACCTGGGCGTCCGAGATCGACGGGAGGCCGGTCATCCACCCCCGCACGTCCTTGGCGAGGGCGAGGATCTCCTCGCTCGCGACGTCGCGCATCGGGCGCGGGGTGGACGTCGTCCACTCCTGGCGGGTCGTCGCCGAGAGGCCCGGGACGAGCGCGTGCCCGGTCCCCTTCGCCGCGGCGACCTCGAGCGCCGCGGTCGCGGCGTCCAGGCTCTCGGCCCCGAACGACGACGTCGACGACTCGATCCATCGGGTCCCGTCCCAGATCCGGAAGATCGCGCCGGCGAGCCGGGGCTCGACCGACGGGTTCGTCGCCTTCGTGTCGAGCCGGACGCCGCCGCCGGACGCCCGTTCGGCGAGCACGTCCGCGAACGGGGCCCGGCGCCCGAGCCGGACGAGCGCCTTCTCGATCTCCCCCTCGTGGTCCCGGAGGTCGGCCATCGCGGCCGGCCCATTCGGCCCCGTCTTATACGCCTGCCGGACCGAACGGCCCGCCGGGCAGGCCGGGGCCCCCGGCGCGGTGCGAGCCGCTATAGAGGGCCGCGAGTCTCGGTCGCCCGTGACGGCGAGGATCCCGACGCGGGATTTCGGGCTCATCGGGTTCGATCACGTGGACCTGCGCGTGAAGGACCGCGCCAAGGCGCGTCGGTTCTTCGTCGAGCAGCTCGGGATGGACGTGATCGGCGAGGGGGCGGACCACACGTACCTGTTGTTCGGCGACCAGGTGCTCGGCCTCCGCGACGCGAAGGACGGCGCGGTCCCGGCCGGGATCGACCGGATCGCGATCCGGGTGAGCGAGTGGACGGGCCTCAAGAGCCGGGTCAGCCGGGCCCGCGTGACGATCACGGGCGAGAAGGAGCGCGAGGACTCCCGCTCCCTGTTCCTGCGGGGGCCCGAGGGGCTGCGGATCGAGCTGATCTGGCGGCCCGATCCGTCGACCCACCGGTGCGCCCACCCGCCGCCGATGCTGGTCGCCGCGGTCGACGACGAGTGAACCGGCCGAACGTTACGCCCGGCGGGTCCGGGCCGTCGGGGTCACGGCGAGCTCGCGGACCGGCGTGAGCCACCCCTCGTACTGGGGGGCTTCGCCGCGGACCGCCTTGCCGAAGACGCCCATGATCTCGCGCGTCACCGGCCCCGGGATCGCGGTGCCGACCGGGTACATCCCGACCTGCTTGATCGGGGCGAGCTCGGCGTACGTCCCCGAGAAGAACGCCTCATCGGCCGTCAGGAGCTCGTTGACCGAGAGGAGCTTCTCCACCACCCGGTAGCCGAGGTCGGTCGCGATCTGGATCACGGTGCTGCGCGTGACTCCGAGGAGGATGTCCGACTCGAGCCCCGGAGTGTAGACGGTCTCCCCTCGGACGAGGAAGATGTTCTCCCCCGACCCCTCGGCGACGTGGCCGTTCGAGTCGAGGAGGATCGCCTCGTCGTATCCGTCCTGCATCGCGTCGAGCCCGGCGAGGTAGCTGTTCACGTAGTTGCCGCACGCCTTGGCGAACGACGGGTTCGCGTCGGAGTGGGGCTTGCGGATCGGCGAGATCTTCGCCTTCACGCCGGCCTCCGAGGCGTCGCCGAGGTACTTGCGCGCGGGGATCGCCGCGATCGCGAGCGAGACCTTTCCCTTGCGGTTCTTGACCCCGAGCGCGGGCTCGCCGCGGTAGACGATCGGCCGGATGTACGACGGGACGATGTCGTTCGCGGCCTGCGTCTCGACGATCGCCGAGGCGATCTGGTCCGCGGTGTACGGGATCGGCATCAGGTACAGGCGGGCGGAGCTCACGAGCCGGTCGACGTGCTCGCGCAGCCGGAAGATCGCGGGCCCCCGCGGGGTCGGGTACGCCCGGATCCCCTCGAAGACGCCGACCCCGTAGTGGAACGTGTGATTGAGCACGTGCACCTTGGCGTCCGCGAAGTCGACGAGGCGTCCGTCCATCCAGACCTTCTTCCCTTCCGCTGCCATCATCGTCCAGGTCCTCTGACGGAGGTCGTCGACCTCCTGGCCTTCCCATGGGGGTGCCTCGTAAAAGGCCTATCCCGAGCGTCCCTCGCCAACCGACGAGCGATCCGACGGAGCCGGGGTCGACCGACCGCGAACCCTTAACCCGGAACCGGCGGTCGTCCAGCCTCCCGAAGGCCGTCGCGGGAGAGAAGAAGAAGGAAAGGGTTGGACCCGGCCGGAGCGACCGCTCGGTGCCCCGACCTCACGTCGCCCCGGGGGGCGGGGTCGGCGGGGCGCCGCCGGTCGGCGGCGGGCTCTCCGCGGGGGCCCCGGCACCGCTGGGGGGCGCTCCGGGCGTTCTCTGGTTCCACGCGGCCGGCGGCGCCGAGCTCCCCGGCTGCTTGCGGCGGCGGCGCATGAGCAATGCCGCCGCGAGCAGCGCGGCGACGACGACGATGACGATCGCCGCGATCACGCCGTACCCCTCGGTGGGCGGGAGTCCGAGGACGGTCGGCGCCTTCGAGACCGTCTCCGTGAGCGTCCTCGTGACGGACTTCCCGACCTCGTCCGTGATGACGACCGTCACGGTGTAGGTGCCCGCGCTCGCGTACTTGTGGCTCGGGTTCTCGCTCGTGGAGGTCGCGCCGTCCCCGAACGACCAAGCGAACGTGTACGGCCCGGTCCCTCCCGTGTGGGTGGCGTTGAACGCCACCGAGTTCGCCGTGGTCGGGGTCGCCGACGACGCGCTGGCCGACCCGGCGAGCGCCGGGTTGACGAGCACGCTCGTCATCGCCGTCTTCTCGAAGCCGAGCGAATCGGTGACGGTCACCTCGACCGTGTAGGTCCCGGCCGCCGCGTAGGTGTGGGTCGTCGTGGCCCCTGTACCGGTGGTCGAGTCCCCGAACGTCCACGCGTAACTGGTGTACGTCAGCGACCCTTCCGTGGCGGCCGCCGTGAAGCTGACCGACGTGTCGATGTCGGTCTTCGCGGGGGTCGGACTTGCGAGGACGGCGAGCGCGGGGTCCACCAGTACCACGACGGTCGAATTCGCCCAGCCGCCGTAGGAGTCGGTGGCGTTCACCCACGCGGTGTACGTGCCGGCCGTCGAGTAGACGTGCGTGGGGTCCGCGCCCGAGCCCAACGCGCTGTGGTCTCCGAATCCCCAGAGGTAGCTGATCGTTCCCATTCCGCCGGTCTCGCCCGCGCTGAACGAGACGGTACCGCCGGGCTCGGTGGGGTTCCCGGTGCTGGAGGGCGCGACGGCGACTCCCGCGTTTACCACGAGGGTCGTGTAGTTGAACCCGCCAACGCCCCAGAAGTCCCACACATACGCATAGACGTAGAACGTCCCCGGGGAACTGTAACTGAAGTTCGCCCAGAAGTAGAACAGCTGTGCGGTACTTTGGTTGTAGTTGGTGCTGTAATTGACGTTCCCCTCGAAGTCGTAGAGGTCCCATACCTGGTAGGGACCCGAACCGAGGTACGACTCGGCGGTGACGTTGATCCCAATCCCGGTCTCTGCGGGACTGGGGGTGATGCTCAGGATCACTGTCTGAGGCGGAATCTCGAAGACGTTCGTGGTGTTGTAGCAGAAGCCGCCCGTGCACGCCCCTCCGATCAGCACCGGCGTGATGTTCGTGCTGTTCGTCGGCATCGCTCCCCCGAACTCCGGAAGGGGCCCGACGACCGAAGTGAAGAAGGCGGACTCGTACCACAGGTTGTCCACGAAGTAATACGTGTCGTTGAGAAGTTCACTCCCGGAACTGTTCGACAGGCCACCGAACATGACGATCTCGCCGAGTTGGCCGTCCCACGTCATGCTGGCGAATCCGCGGTCCTGAGGGTAGGCCCACAGGACGCAGCTGAAGATGTAGATCGTGCAGGACCGGGAGCTGGTCGTCTCGTTCCACCAGCCCGTCGCATTGAGGATGTAGGTCACGTTCACCGAGACCCCAGACTGGGCACTGAACCCGCCAAAGAAGACCATCTCCTGGTCGACCACGTCATACGCCATCGACGACCCCCAGAGGAAGGCGTCCCCCTGGAACGCCGTGGGGCCGAAACCGGCGAACGCCCATCCTGCATCCGTCAGCACGAAGTACGCGTCGTAGACGTTGTAGCAGTTGGCCAGAAGGCACCCGTCCACCTGGACCATCTCATCCAGCTGGGGGTCCCACGCCATCGGTGCGAACGCGGAACCCGATTCGGATGGATTGACCGTGGCCGCCGGACCGACGTAGGAGGTCCAGTTGTACCACTCCGAACCGTAGAAGCCGTACGTCCAGTTGACGACGCTCCCGTTCGAGAAGACGCCGCCCGCCATGATGATCGCCCCGTAGTCTGGGTCCCAGGCCATCGCCATCCCGTACAGCGCCGGGACATGACCCGCGATCGAGAGCGTCACATTCACCCAGCCGCCCCCGGAGTAGGTCCACGTCTGGTTGCTCGGACAGGCGTACTCGACGCAGCCTCCGAAGAGCACGACCTCGGAGTAGTCCGGGTCGTAGGCGGCGGCCGAGAACCAGCTTTGCGGGCCCTGATCGTTGTAGGTGTTGACGTCCGCGAACGCCGATACGTTGTACCACGCGGGCTCCGTGCCCACCGCCGGGTGACCGGACGGAACGGCGGGGGTCCCACTGACGGGGGGGTCGGTCGAGCGGGACAGCGGAGAGTCGCCGCGGCAGGTGAACGCCCCGGCGTCCTGGGCGGAGCAATTGAGCGGACGGCCCGCGGCCGGCCCAGCACCCTGGGCGAGGGAACTCTCGGCCTGCTGAGTCAGCTTCGTCTCAGTGGCGGTCGAGGTCGTCGACCCTGCACGTACCGAAGAGGAAGCGACGGCCGGCGCCGGGAGGGCGTGACTGACCCCCAGTCCGCTGACGGCAGGGGAGAGGGCAACAACTACGACGGCGAGTACGGCGAGGGCGACGCTGCTGAGCCTACGGGCGGGACGCATGACTGTGCGACGAAGGAACTAGTAGTTGAACGTATGGTAACTTTTCCTCGGCGCAAGCCAAATGAATCCCCCTGGGGCGCCGACCGACTCGCATCGGGTTCGCACGGGCGGGTCCAGATTCAGCGACCGCGCTCGATTCACAGGACGGCCGGAACATCGAGCGCCCTGCTCTTTGGGGAGCGAGACTTCCACCGCGATCGAAGGAGCCTCAGTCTGACAGCTTGGTCGCGGGGGTTCTCGCCGGGCTCCGCCCTCCGGGCGTACGTCCAGTGGTCGACGTTACCACTTTCGTAGGGCTTGAGCGATCTGCTTCCGCTCGGCCCGGGTCTGATGCGGAGGAGCGTTGCGCTCGTAGGAAGTGCACGCGCAGGCCCGGCACCGTCCGTCCGGTCCGTGCAACCGCTTCTGGTGCAAACAGCCCGGGGTTTCGCACTCGGTGGTCATCTTCCTCCGAGGGCCGTTGGCGAGGCAAGCCCCCCGCGCATCGCGGGATGCGCTCCGAGACCTCGACCATCTCGATCGGCGCCGCGTCGGCTCGTGAGTCGGGGTCCCGAGGGGGCGGCGAGCCAGGTGTACTGCGCCCCGTCGGTAGAGTGGGGGGAACCGTGCGGGGGAGTCGTCGAGTCCGGCTGGGCGGAGTGGGATTCAGAGGATCGAGTGACGCAACGTGACACGAATGACCCTGCCACCCGTAATGAGGCGGTGGATAGCTGATAAGTTCGGCTGTCGAGCCGAGCGACGACCTATGCGGCAAAACCCATCGGATGGACCCTGCTGGAAGCCGGAGACTCCTAGGGGAACTGTCGGGGAGCCCTCGGAGTGCGCCGGGACCGGGTTTGCCGATCGCCGCTCACCGTCCGGGTGCTCCCCCATGGGTCGCACGGTCGCCAGACTGTGGAGACCTCGCCGCCGGGGGAATCTGAGCACGGCAAGAACCTTCATGAGCCAATCTGGGATTCGCCGCCGGGTTCTCCATGTCCCCGCCCCTGCGACGGTCGCGAGGAGCCCGCACGGTTCCGAGAGGAATCGGCCGGGCCGCCCGATCTCTCCGGGTTCGCTTCCCGAGGTAGTCGGATGGCAACTCCCCCGGTCCGAATGTTAATGTGTCCGGCATGCGGACGGCCGAACCCTTCGAACCGGTCGACGTGCTGGGGGTGCGGCGCTTCGCTCTCCGCCTCTGCCCCCCCGACCGCTGTTCCTTCCCTCACTTCAGCTCCACCCGCTACCACGACCCGTGCGCCGCCCCCGTCGTGGGCGTCCGCGCCGCCACCTAGCCCGAGACCGAGCGGACCGGTTCCCGGTCTCCCGGCGCTGGGGCGTCCCCTCTCGTCGGGTCCCCCCTCGCCTCCGCCCCTGGCGAGCGCTCCACCCGCGTATCAGCCTCCTCCACCGAGGGGCCCCGCAGTCCCATTGGGCCTTACGCCCCCCGCCGACCCTCTGGCGACCACCGACTCCGGCGAAGCCCCGGCGCTATTCCGGATCTTCCTTGCCCTGCTGCTCGGCCTCGTCGGTACCATCGTTACGATCGTGGTCGCCTTCCTCCTCTTCGAGTCGGTCGCCGCCGGACCCTCCGGCCTCCCTTCCATCGTCGGGTTCGCGGTGGCCTCCGCGATCCTCGGAGGGCTACTCGAGATCGCTCAGATCGTGCTAATCGCGACCGGGTTCCGTACGCTCTCGAAGTTCAACGAGGCGTTCAGTACCCCCTCCAAGATGGCGTGGTTCGGCATCGTGGCCGTCCTCCTCTTCGACGTCGCGGTCGCCGAGGCGCTCAGCGCGAGCGGTTCCGGCTCGCCCACGACGGACCTCGGGTACTTCCTCGCTCTGTTCGTCTTCGCGGGCATCTTTGCCATCATCGGCGCGGTCGGAGTCCTGGTGGGCTTCTGGAGAATGGGGTCCGAATACGAGGTCGGTCGCATGAAGGCCGGCGTCGTCCTCTCCTTCTTTCCGTTTCTCGACATCATCGGGTATGGTCTCCTGCTCTCAGGCTCGTTCCGCATCTGGAGGATGGCGGTGCGCCGTCAGACGGCGGGCCCCCTCTGACCACTCGGTACGTCCGCCTCGTTCCGCTCGAATCTGCGAACCGAGCGACGAGCCCGTCTCATCGACATATATGCATATGCATGTGTGGACACGGCCTCTCCGGGGGGCTTGATCGACCGAGCCGGAGGCGAGGTGGGGGTTCAGCTCGGGTGGCCCGGACGGTCGCAGGCCCGACCAGCGCATCCGGTCCGGGGTTCGGTCCACGCCGAACCTCTTGAAGGGGACCGAGCGCGCCGGCGGCTCGTGCCCCCTTGCGGTGATCGGAGACCCCTCCCGGGGTCCAGGCCTCGAGGGTGGACGCTACCGGTGACGCCGTTTCAACATGAGGCACTTACTGTGTAAGTGTGGTTGCGTTACATGCTAACCTCAGGTTCTGGTTCCGCGAGAAGCGCATGGATGGGGTGCTGCCCCGTGCCGACGTCCCTCATTCGGCGGGCTGGGGCGCCGGTCACAGGGTTCGTATAACTCGTGTTATACGCCCGCGCCGTCAGAGACTGACGGTGAGCCCCCCGGGATCGGGCCCGCCCAGGGGGGGTCGAAAGGTGGGTCCGACCGACTACTTGGTAAATGTAGTAACGGTTACATCGATTCTATGTCAATGGATTCCACGCGTTTCGAAGGGGGAGGTCCTGGATCGACCCGACGCGGGGTCCGGAGGGGTGGGGTTTTCGTGCAAACAGCGGACTTTCGGCAGTGTTCGATATATTCGGTGTATTAGTTGTTGTAAGTGCGTTACTGACATTCGTTAGGTAATCTTAACCCAACTTGGACACTCGGAAGCGCCACTTTCCTGGGATCTGCCGCGGATCGTCGGTCAGCAGCTCCTCGCATCCGTTGACCTCGAGGGCGGCTAGCATCGCTAGGATGGTGGGAGACGCGGCCGGGCCCCCTCGGGCGAGGCGCCGCTGGGCTTCCTCGCCCGCACGGGAGTCGATCGGTAGGACCGTCAGGCGGCGGCGGAGCCGTCCGATCGTCTCGGCGCGATGCCCCTTCCCTCGAGGGGGCCCCCGCGCCGCGAGGAGAGCGAGCTCGAGGACGTTCGCCTCGGTCGTGGCGATCTCCTCCCCCCGCCACCGCTTGAGCACCGCGCGGAGACGGGCGTTTCCCTCGAGGAGCGAGAGCAGGGCGGGCGTGTCGAGGGCCTTCACAGCCGGCGCCCCCCGGCCCGGAGCTGCTTCAGGGCAGCCCGATCGCCTCGCACCGCGCGGCCCCAGCCTCCGGCGAGCTCCTCGAGGCCCCCGCGCTGGTCGAGCAGCCGGCGGAACAGCTCGGTGAAGCTCTCGCCGGCCCGTTTCTCTCGAAGAAGGGCATCGTACACGGTCTTCTGGACCGCGATGTTCCGCGATGACATGAATATTCATATGAGTATGCACTAAATGAAACCGCGGGTCGACATCGCGCGCCGGACCGACTCGGCCGGCAGCGACCCGTGGGGGCGCGCCCTTCGTACGGACAGGAGCGAGCCGGCTCCGGCCGGCGTCGTGAGTCTCAGAGATTCGCGATCGGGCGGCCCTGGATGTCGGCGGGGACGGGCACTCCCAGGAGCGTGAGGACGGTCGGTGCGATATCGATGAGCCGCTCCTCGGGGCCCCGGGTGCCCCGCCCCGTGGACGGGTCCGAGAGGGCATAGATGCCCTCGAACGAGTGGACGGAGTCGTCCGGGCCGGTGTCGTTCTCCGCCAGATAGAGGCTATCGTAGCCGATGGTGCCGGCCGAACGCCAGGCGGCGTTGTCGAAGTAGACCATCAGGTCGGGCGCGTCGCCCCGGACCTCCTTGTAGATGTTCTTCGGGAGGCGCACGTCGACCGCGAGCGGGCGGCCGTCGGGCTTCGTGAGCTGCTTCAGGTCCGCCGTTAGCTTGGCCTCGAACGCCGGCACGTCGCCCGGGGGGATCGTCCCGTTCGGTTCGCGGCCCCTGACGTTGTAGAAGATGCGGGCGTAGTACCCGCCCGCGCCCCACGCCGACGTCTTCGACCAGTCGATCGCGGCCTGCTCGACGGGCGTGCCGGCCTTCGGGCGGGGCCCCTTGAGGGCCAGGTACCCCTTCTGGATCAGCCATTCGTTGATGCAGAAGCAGCCCTGCATCGCCTGGCTGCCGTGGTCGGACGTGACCAGGATCCGTACGTCCGGATCGACCATGTCGAGCAGCTGCCCGATCTCCGCATCGAGCATCGCGTAGTACTCGTCGACGAGCGCGAGGAACTTCGGGTTCTGCTCGAAGCGGGGGTGGGCCGGGTCGAAGAACTTCCAGAACGTGTGGTGGAGTCGGTCCGGTCCGATCTCGTGGAGGGCGAAGAAGTCCCACTTCTCCTTGGCCCAGAGGTGCCGGGCGACAGCGAAGTGCTTCTGGGTCATCTCGAACAGCTCCCGGCCGATGCGATCCCGGTCGTCGGCCCGGAACGTGACGTCGAACGCGTACCCGCCGGCGACCCGTTCGATCTCGGGCCGCAGGAACGCGGGCGAGACGTAGTCCTGGGCGTTGTCCGGCGTCAGGAAGTCCGAGATGTAGACCCCGTTCACCTGGGGGGGCGGATAGCCCGGCGGCATCCCGATCACGCAGACCCGCTTCCCCAGGCGGGAGAGCCGGTCCCAGACCATCGGACGGAGGATCGTACGGGAGGTCGGGATGTACTGGTCCCAGTACGTTCCCGGCCGCCGGTGGCGGAACCCGTAGACCCCGAGGGTCCCGGGGTCGACGCCGGAGAACATCACGGCCCAAGCGGGCACGGTGATCGGCGGATCGATGCTGCGCAAGGTCCCGTAACGGGACCGGGCGAGCAGCTCCCGCATCCGGGGCATCTTCGGAAGGAATCGCTCGAAGAGCAGCCACGGCGAGACCGAATCCAGGCCCAAGACCATGACGCGCGGCGGGCTGCTTGCCATCGGGTCGCGGAGGGGTGGATTCTAATAACCTTGCCCCGCGGGGGCGGGTGGGTAGCGGCGGGCTATCAGCCCGGCGAGGCGCGTTCCACTCGGGCGGCGGGCGCGGCCCCGGAGGGTTCCCGAGTCTCGGCCGTCACGGACGGTCCGCGGGGAACAAAGCGCAGCGTGGCGAATCCGCCGCCGCCGCGGATTCGGCCGTGCACCGGGGTCCCGGTGAGACGGTACCCGGCGACCGGATCGATGTGGATCCTGTACGTCCCGTTGTCGAGGTCGACGACCGAGATTCCTTCGGGGAGCTCGTAGACCTGCTGCCGGACGGTCACCGTGACCTCCGTCCCCGCCGGGAGACCCTCGATCAGGATCGAGAGCGGATACAGATTCTGAAAGTCGAGGGAGACCACACGATCGTGGTGGTGGACCGAAAGGACCCCCGTGAGCGGGATCTCGTGGGGTCCGACCCGAGCGATCACGTCGTAGCCGGCGACGCCCGTGATCGAGTACGCGTAGTTCCCCGGAGAGAGGTCCGCGAACCCCTCCCGCCCCTGCGTCAAGCACCGAGTGAGGAGCTGGGCGAGGACGAAGCACCACTCGCCCGCGTACCACGGCAGGTGGTGGGACCCCACGATCACCGTGGGGGTCGCTCCGCTGACGAAACGGAAGTTGAAGTACACCGAGCTCCCGTCCACCGACACCGACCCCGCCGGCGGCACTCCTTCCACCTCGTAGCCGTTCGGGCCCCGGAGGATGTACGGGTAGCTGCCGTTCGCAAAGTAGACGGTCCGGTACGCGACCCTACCCTCGCGGGTCCGATTGTCACCGATGGAGAGCTTCCACGAGTCCATCGACGGTAGCCCCGTTTCGGTGAACCCGACCGCGTACACGGGGAGGAAGCGCACCCCACCGACGATGGTGACGGTCCCGCCCGCGTAGTTCGTGACCCAGACGCGTCCGGTGTTTCCGATCACGGCGACGCGGAACGGCTCGGTCCCCACCGGGATCGACCCGGTGAGGAACGTCTGGGCGTTGATGACCGTCAGGTTGTTCGAGTAGAAGTTGGGGACGAACAGCGCGCCCAACGCCGGGTCGTAGACGAGGCTCGCCGGTTCCGCCCCCACCACGGCCGACGCGAGGACCTGGCCGGTGGTCCCCGAGATGAGGCTGACGTTGGTGCCCGCGTAGTTGAGATCGAACAGGTCCCCGTTCGATGGATCGACCAGCAGGTCGGCCGAGTACCCGCCGATGGACGTGATCTCCTCGGTGCTCAGATTCGCCGCATCGAGCAGCCAAAGGCGTCCCTCGGCGGAGTCGAAGACGGCGACTGTGCCGTCCGTGGGGTCGTAGACCATGCTCGTCGGGTTGGGGCCGAGCGCTACCGAGCCCGTGGCTGCGAACGAGCTTCCGTTGATCGCGAAGATGTCCCCAGTGAAACCGTAGTAGTACAGCCCCAAGTACCCGAAGATCCCCTCATCCAGCACGAGCACGTTGCCGCTGGACCCTTCCTCGGCAAGGGCGATCGGTAGGTTGTAGTCCGTCAGGTTCGCGACGATCTGGTCGCTGGACATGTTCACGGCGAGAACGCACTCCTCCCAGGGTTCGGCGACATAGAGGTCCCCGGTGACGAGGTCGACCGACATCGCAGCCGGTGTTCCGCCGACCGGAATCTCGGCGCGGATCGTGTCGTTGGCCCCGTCGATCACCGTGAGGTTGGGGCTGTCGATGCGGCCGACGAACAGCTGATCCGTCACGTTGTCAAGGAGGATCTGGTCGACGTTGGGCCCGAGGTCGATCGCTCCGACCTCCCGGCCGCTGCTCGCGTCGTAGGCGTACAGCTCCCCCGTCACCGTGTCCTCGACGTAGACCTGCCCGTTCGCGGAGTCATACCGTTCGTAGGTCGGAGCGTCCGCGGGGTCCAGCGGGGTCGAGACGCTCCCGGAGGTTCCGTTGACGAGCACCACGGTGCCCCCGTACCCGAACCCGAAGCAAGCAACGAAGAGATCACCCGCACTGTCGGCGACGGCCATCCCGAAGGGGTCCGGTCCGACTTCCCAGCGGGCGCTGACGGCCGACGCATTCGAGCCGTTGATGACCGTGAGGGCGCTGCCTCCCGTGTCGGCTACAAAGACGCGACCGTTCTCGGCGTCGACGAGGATGTTGGCCGGTACCAGGCCCGCGGACACGGTCGCCACGACCGTGTCGTTGACGGTCGCAATGAGCGAGACGTTCCCCCCAGCGTACCCCGACTCGTAGTTGCCGTTCACGACGTACACCGTCGCGTCGGCCGCGTCGTAGGCGATCGCGTCCGGCAGTACCCCGACTGCCACGGTCGCAACCGGTTGGTCATTGGAGGCGTTGATCACGGTTACATTGTTGGAGCCGAGGTTGGCAACATACACGCGCCCGTCGTGGGCGTCGAGGGCCAGGGCGTCCGGAAAGTAGCCGACCGGAACGTCTCGGATGAGCGCTCCGGAGGTAGCGTTCAAGACGCTCACATACGAGCAGTTTTCCGTCGAGTTGAACGACCAGAACGCCACGAAGAGCCGGTCGCTCGAGGGGTCGTAGACGATCGCGTCGGGGTCGGGTTGTACGGTCAGATTCTCCACGACCGACTCGGATTGGGTCGAGAGGACGGCGACGGAATCGGAGGCATAGCGGGCAATGTACAGCCGGTCCGAAGCCGGATCGAGGGCCATCAACTGGTCGAACCCGAACGACCCGTGTTGCCCCCCGATGGGGACGGTCGCGACGACGGCATCGGTGGCCCCGCGGACGATCGTCAGATTGTTCGAGGCGACGCTGAGAACGTAGAGGATGTCGTTGGCCGGGTCGAACAGGAGGTTCGCCGGCCGAGCCGACACCGGAACGGCCGCTTCGAACGCTCGCGTCGACAGGTTGAACACAAAGACGGCCGACGACATGTAGTCCGCCACGAACAGCTTCGAGTCGAGAGGGTCGGTCGCCAGCTCGTACGGCCAGGAGAATCGCTGGGCCGAGAAGTCGCCCGGCACAAGGGAGTCATTCGCCAGTACCAGCGTCGACTCAGAGTAGCCGGTGATCGTGCCGGGGGCGTAACTCTCGTTCTCCTGCCGCTCGAGCGCCGCGAACGCGCGAATCGGGGGGGCCGGCCCCGGCGCCCCGCCGTGGGGAACGTCGACCGGACTGGCGGCGGGAGAGGGGGCGGCGGCCAACTCGGGGCTGCTCCCCCGCGGGTCGGCGCGAGGCGATACCGCGGACGCGGGTGCCGTGAGCAGGAAGAGGAGCGCGGCCAGTGCGCCGAGCCGGAGAAGCCGGGACGCTCGCACGAGTGGGCGGCACTCCTTCTTACCTCAAAGAACTGCCGAAGGGGCCGACTCGGGGCGTAGCGAACGTTCGACCGCCGTCAGGACGAATGCCGTCGGGTGGTAGCGAGATATAGGCGGCGCTCGCTTGACCCGGCGCAGAACCCGCGCAGGAACTGGCTCTATGGAGGCAACGTCTGCCCGACACCGGGCGAAGGGGCCGTTCTTTCCAGCCGACGCCATTCGAGTCGCGCGACCCCGGGCCCGAGGGATCACCGAGATCCTGGACCGGCTCTCGGGATTTCACTCGGAGGAGTTGGGGACGCTCTCTCCGTACATCGACGTGGCGAGGATCGGGTGGGGGCTCCCCCTGCTCGTCTCCCGGGACCGTCTCAAGGACCGGATCCGCCGCTACCACGACGTCGGCATCGACGTCTCGACCAGCTCGGAACTGGTGGAGCTGGCGGCCGTCCAGGAGCGGATCCCGCAGTTCCTCGACGAGGCCCGCTCGCTCGGGTTCGACACCATCGAGGTTTCGGCGGGCCCCGCGGCGGCCGGCGACGCCCAGCTCGAGCGAGTGTCGAAGTCGGTCAACTCTCGCAGCCTGGGGCTCGTGATCGAGGTCGGCGGCCGGGCCCCGGCGCAGCAGTTGTCCCTGCAGGAACTGATCTCCCAGATCGGGCGGGCGCGGGCGTACAACCCGCGGCGAGTCTCGCTCCCGGCGCCCGAAGGCGGCCGTGCCGGCGGGATCTACGACGCCGACACCGGGATCAAGTACGACTGGCTCCGGGCGATCGTGAACAACCGACCCCACGACGACCTGCTCTTCGAGGCGCCGCTCGAGGTGCAGCAGGCGTACCTGCTCCGCGAGCTCGGGCAGGACGTCAACCTGGGGGGCGTGGCGATCTCCTCGGTCGCGCAGCTCGCCACCGAACGGCTGAGCATCGCCACCGGCCCGGCGCTCGGCGCCGGTCGGGGGAGGGAGATCGGCGGTCCTCCCGCGGCGAAGTTCCTGTTCTTCCTGCTCGAGCGCCACCGGGGGCTCGACCAGGGCCAACTGGTCAAGCTGTCGCGACTTCCCCGTCGGACCGTGCAGAGCGCCCTCGAGTCGTTGCGTAAGCAAGGGCTCGTGAAGGAGTCGATCGTCCTCCACGACTCCCGCCGCCGGGAGTACCGGATCGTCTAGGCCGGGGTCGGCACGATGTCGAGCGGCCCGCCGGACGAGATGGTCGGACGCGTCGCCGTCGTGACCGGCGCGACCGGCGGCATCGGTCGGGAGGTCGCGATCGGCCTGGCTCGCCACGGGGGGACGGTCGTCGTCGTGGGGCGGGGGTCGGAGCGGGCTGCCCTGGCGGCCGAGTCGATTGGCAAGGCTGCCCTCTCCCGCCACGTGGAGTCGATCGGGACGACCGACCTCGCGCTCCGCACCGAGCAGCGTCGATTGGCCGACGAACTGCTCCGCCGCTACCCCCAGATCCACGTGCTGGTGAACAACGCGGGTGCAATCTTCGCCCAACGGGAGGTGACGGCGGACGGGCTGGAGCGCACGTTCGCACTGAACGTCCTCGCGCCGTACGTCCTCACGAGCCGGCTCGCACCCCGGCTGCGGGAGAGTGGCGGGGGCCGGGTCGTGAACATTGCTTCCGCGGCCCATCGGGGGCGCCGGGTCGATCTCGCCGACCTCCAGTCCGCGGTTCGCTACTCCGGGTGGCGCGCCTACGGAACGTCGAAGCTCGAACTGATCCTGCTGACCCGGGAGTTCGCCCGACGCTTCGGCGCCGAGGGGCCGACCGTCAACGCCGTGCACCCGGGGTTCGTCCGATCCGGGTTCGCTCAGAACAACCCGGGCGGGTTCGCCACCGCGGTCCGCTGGGCGGCCCTTCTGGCCGGGCGCTCCCCGGAGCGCGGTGCGCGTACGCCCGTCTACGTCGCCGTCGAGCCGTCGCTCGCGAACGTCACCGGGGAGTACTTTTCGGACTTCCGGGTTCGGCCGGGGTCGGCGGCGTCGCGGGACCCCACGGTCGCCGCCGCCCTGTTCGACCGGTGTGGCGCCCTCGCCGCTGGCTGAACGGGGCGGCCTCCGTTCCGAGGGGCCAGTCGATCGGAGATCGTCGGACGGGGGCTAGCGTCGACGCCGGGGACGAGTCTTGCGAACCGATCGCTTCGCTTTCGGCGCCCGGGAAGCGAGCGTCGCGCGCACCATCGACCGGGGGACCTCGAGCAGCCAGAAGACGTTCCCGTCGGGATCGGCGAATTTCGCCATCCGGCCCCACGTCTCCTTCGTCGGAGGGACCGGGAATCTCACGGATCCCTTTCGCATCCGGGCCACGAGGTCGTCCATCTCGTCGGTCACGAACGCGATCCCCGAGTCGCCGGGCTCGAGGGGAGCGAACCCTTCGCAGAGGTGCAGGACGAACCGTTCGCCGGGAGGGGCGATGAGGGTCGCATGCCCCCGACCCCCGATCGTGAACGTGGCGAACCCGAGATTCGTCTTCCACCACCGCGCCGACTCCTTGGCGTCGGAGACCACGATTGCGACGTCAGCGAGCGCGAGCATCGAGCGCAGGACGGGCCGAAGGTTCTTGAGTTCAAGGGGCGGCGCGGTCGAGGAGCCACGGGAGTCCCTCGACCGGAGACGGCCGGAACCCCGGGACGGGCGGTCGCGCTATTCGGCATCCCACGCCGCCGCGGCCGCCCCGACGAGCGCGGCGTCCTCGCCGAACTTCGAGCGCACGACCTGCACGCCGGCGGCCGGCGGTTGGCAGCGCTCGCGAACGGCCCGCTGCATGACCACGGCCAGTCTCGGCCACCCCGCCAGCAGCCCTCCCGACAGCACGATCCGCTGGGGGTTGAACAGGTTCGCGACGCTCACCACGCCGTCGGCCATGTACCCCTCGGTCTCCCGCACGAGGCGGACGGCGAGGCGGTCCCCTTCCCGCGCTCGCCGGAACACGGAGCGGGCGGTCACTCCGGCCGCCGACTCCTTTCGCGGGGCTCCCGCCGATCGGCCGGAGCCGGACTGCGAGAACGCCTCCCGCGCGCGCTCGGCGATCGCCCAGCCGCCCGCGTACGCTTCCCAGCATCCCCGACTCGGGCACGTGCACTTCCGCCCTCCGGAGACAATCGCGAGATGCCCGATCTCGCCGGCGGCCGCCCGGGCGCCCGCCGCGAAGTGTCCATCGAGGACGACTCCACCTCCGATGCCCGTACCGAGGCTGATCCCGACGAGGTTGTCGACCATGCGTCCGGCGCCGAACCGCCAGTCGGCCCGCGTCGCCGCGCGGGCATCGTTCTCGACCCGGACGGAGAGCCCCAACGAACGGCCGAGTCGTGCCCCCAGCGGAACGTTCCTTCACCGGAGGTTGGGAGCGTACAGCACCATGCCCCGACGAGGGTCTACCTGAGCCGCGATCGCGACGCCAACGGTCGTGGGCCGCAGCTTCGTTCGCCGTAGCGCGCTTTGCGCAGCGGCGACGACCGCCGCCAGCACCGGTTCGACGCCGCGGTTCGCGTGCTCCCGGCGGAAGGGGCGGCCGACGACCCGACCGCCCGGTGCGATGACGGCGGCGGCGACCTTCGTCGCCCCGAGGTCGATCGCCAGGACCGGCCGGGGGCCCTCGGACGATCCGGCCCGCCTACTCTTCGGGGACCGTTCCCCGGATCTCCGACTCGGCATACTTGTGCACGACATCCACGAACGTCGAGTGCGACCAGGTGAGGGGGGTCGCGCTCTTCGGTTCGCCGGTCGAGCGGTCGATCTGCTCCGGAAGGAGCCGGGTCGGCGTGGCGCGGTCGGCGACCCACTCGATGAGCTCCCGGCATCGGGCCCGGTCGCCGAGCCGAAGCCGAGCCTCGGCGAGCCAGAGGGTGCAGACGATCCACGGGTTCTCGGGGCCGTAGTACACGTCCCCCTCGTATCGCGCGAGCCCGCCGAGCCCGGGGACCCACAGGCGCTGCTCGACGCTGTCCACGACCTTGCGCGCCTTCGGGTCGTCCCACGGGAGCAGGCCGAGCTTGAGCGCGAGCAGCACCGAGGCGTCCTGCTTCGGGTCCCGCGGGCCGACCGACCGGACGAACCGGCCGAGCTCGGCGTCCCACAGATGAGCGCGGGCCGCGGCCAGCACTTCGTCCGCCGCCCGTTTCCAGACGTGGGAGTCCTTGCCGATCTCGTGGGCGATGCGGGACGCTCGCTCGAGGGCGTGGGCGACCGCGGCCGCCGAGTAGGTGTGGACGCCGAGGCGCTCCTCCCACAGGTCGAAGCTCGGGGAGGGGAGACCGGTCGCCGGGTCCCGGAACGCCGTGAGGAAGTTCGCCGCCCCCTTCACGAGCGGCCAGTGGCGCAGGAGGACGTCCGGGTCGCCGCCGCGCTTGAAGTGGTGCCACGCCGCCGCGATCACCGTCGCCGTCTGGTCGATCTGCAGGAACGGCGGCGGGTGCCAGGTGCTCCCGATCGCGCCGTCGGGGAAGTGCCGATGGAAGAACGACCCGTCCGGGTTCTGGCACTGCTGGGCGAACGTGAGGAACTGGGCCGAGTTCTCGTAGAGGCCCGCCTCGTCCATCGCCTTCGCGATGTAGCCGCCGTCGCGCCACCAGCAGTAGTTGTACGTGTCGCCGGCCATCGCGAGCGACCGCGTATCCGGCGAGGCGATCACCGAACCCGAGGTCGCGGCGCAGTGCCGCATGACGAGCACGCTCGACCGGTACAGTTCTCGGGCCCGGGGACTCAGGTCGGCCGGAGGGTTCGGCAGCCGCCGACCGACCCACGTCTCCCAGAACCGCTCGGACTCCCGGACGAACCGCGTGGGGCCACCGGCGCGGACGTACTCTCGGATCTCGTGGACCGCGGGGAGGCTGCGGCCCGCGGCCATGAACAGCTGGATCTCCGCTTCGCCGCCCTCCGTCGGCGCGAGGTCCCACTGCATGACGCTGTCGGCGGCGCCGTGCGCGACCGGACGCCCCTCGAGATGGCCGTCCTCGGCGTCGACGTACGTCCCCTGGAGCCCCTTCAGCGTGTGCTCTCCGCAGACCGCGTGGGTGAACGGCGGGTTCGAGAAGAACTCGAAGAAGAACCCCCGCTTGTAGTGGACGAGCGACGGGATCGCGGGGTCGACGTAGGCGGTGTCCTGGTACATCGATTCGGCGATCTGGAAGGCGTGATAGGCGAACAGTCGCACCGGCCGCGGCGGTTCGGCGCGGATCCGGAACACCCGGGCGACGAGGTCGTGGTTCGGATGGACGTGGTCCCGGACGGAGATCGTGACCCCGTGGGCGTTCCACCGGGACTCGGGGAGGTGGCCGGCGCCGTACGGCACCTGGGCGACCTGATAGCCGTTCCCCGTCCGGAGCCAGGCGAACTTCGCCGCCGCGACATCGTAGAGGCCGAGCCGCGCCTCCCGCAGCTGCTGGAACTGGCCCGGGAACGGGTAGAACAGCTCGTTCCAGTCGCCGTTCTCGTTGACAGTGAGGAGCAGGCGCCCGTTGCCCGCGAGCTGGGTAATCACCGGGGGGCCCCCGTAAGTCCGCCGGGGCGGTCGGGGACGTTCACAGGGGTGGAGGGAACCGACGACCGTCTTTAACGGTTCGTTAGAATCGCGGCGCTCTCGCCGGGCGAGCGAGGCCTCGCGGGGCGGTACCGCTCAACGGTTTCGGAGACGGTGGTAGAGACGGCCGGGCGCCCCCTCGAGCGCGCGCCGGACCTGGGAGGACGTGAGGCCGGCGCCCCGTGCGATCGTCCCGGCGAGTTCGAAGTCGAGGAGCTGCTCGGTCGCGTGGGCGTCCGAGTCGACGACGAGGTCGGCCCCCGCGGCGAGGGCGATGCGGGCGACGTGCCCGTTGGTGCGTCCGTGCAGCGCCCGACCCGACAGCTCGAGGGCCGTTCCGTGGGCGACCGCGAGCTCGGCGTCCCTCTCCGTGAGGAGGCCCGGATGCGCGAGCACGTCGATCACGCCCGACTCCACCGCCGCGTGGTTCGTTCCGGGCGGGACGCGCTCTGCGCTCGTCTCCCCGTGGACGATGACGATCTGCGCGCCGGCGGCGCGGGCGGCCCGGGCCGCCTCGGCGATCCGCTTCGGCGGGACGAGCGTCAGCTCGACCCCCACGAGCGTCGCCACCGGGCCGTCCTCGAACGCCCGGGACTCGGCGAACAGCCGGTCGAGGATCGGCTTCGGGTCCTCGAGCGCGACGTGGTCGGTGATGGCGAGGACCCGGTGGCCGAGGCGGGCCGCCGCCCACCACATCGAGGTCGCGGACTCCTTGCCGTCCGTCAGATACGTGTGAGCGTGGAAGTCGTAGCGACGGGCGGTTCGCGCAGGTCCCCGCATTGGATCGTTCCTGCTCCGGGAGACTCGCGGGGCCATAGGGTCCGCCGGGGGTTCACTTGAGCACAGGAACGCCCAGCCGCTCGAGCGCCCGACGGCGCAGGTCGGTGAGGGCGTTCATGTAGTTCGCGTAGGCGTCGTAGGGGCTCTCGTAGCTCGAGAAGTACTGGTGGACTCCCTGGTCGGCGCCGTGGCCGGCCACGTACATGTAGTAGAAGTGGTCCGACGTGAGGAGGCGCCGCCAGTCGGTGAGGATCTCGCGGTCGCCGGTCTGTCGGGCGATCGCGCCGACCTTCTTGGCCGCCTCGAACGCCGACCGTTGCAGGTCGTTCCCTAGCCAGGCGCCGAGGTCCCGGTGCTGGTCGGCCCAGCTCATCGTGTACGGCACGCTGATCGGCGCCCGCGGCGGACCGTCGACGGCCTCGTCGACCGTCGCCCAGCCGAGCTCGGGATGGCGCGCGACCTCCCGAGGGAGGGCGCTCAGGAACTCGAGGATCCCGGTCGATGCCGGATGGTGCTCGCCGAACGTCTCGAAGTCCATGAACAGTCCCGCGACCTCCCCCGGGGTGGAGGCGATCCAGCGCGCATACTTCTCCGCCGTGAGAGGGTACTCGCTCCATCCCTGCGCGGAGAAGCGGAAGCCGACGTCGTCGCTGAGCGGATAGTGGCGGAGGAGCAGCCGCACGGTCGGCGCGGGGGCCGCGCAGTACCGGAACGTGGGAGGCTCGCCGTGGAGCGCCCCCTCCCACCCCTCGGCGAGCATCCCCCGAAACCGCTCGGCCTCCGCAAATCGTGCGAGGTCGTCCGAGTAGGCGAGCTCGGTCATCCGCAGCACCTTCGGCGCCACCCCGAACTCCGACTGGAGGAGTTCGCGGTGCATCGCGACCTCCTCGGCGAGTTCGGTCGGCGGCAGCAGGAACGCGAGGGAATGGTAGTACGTCTCGGAGAGGAGCGAGACCCGCTGCGTCCGGACCAGGTGGCGCAGTCGGTCGAGGACGTCCGGCGCGGCGAGCCGGGCCTGCTCGGCGAACGTGCCGGTGACCGAGAGGCTGAGCCGGAACTCGGGATGCTCCTCCAGGGCGCGGAGGAGCCGGTCCATTGCCGGGCGGTAGCACCGCTCGGCGATCCCGCGGAAGATCGAGAGGTTCCGTTCGAGGTCGAAGTACGGCCGGCCCGAGCCGAGGTCGAGATATCGGAACCGGGCGAGTCGCCACGGCTGGTGAAGGTGGAGGTACAGGACTATTCGCATCGGACTGCTCTCCACCGGTGCCGGGGGCCCACGTCGGCGGGCGCCAATCCTCCTCACCCCCTTGAGGCTTGGCGCCTAGTAGGGCTCGCGCCCAAGGGCCGGATGGACCCACTCGTTGGCCCGAGTTCAACTCACGAGGTTTTAGGGACGTTGGACGATGACCCTCCATGTCGCCGTCGTGGGCCGTACTCATCGCCACGGTCGGGCCGGGGCCAGACAAACCCGCCGAGGCACGCCTGAGCCCCCGACCTGACGTGTCCCGGTTCTGGAACGCCGATCCGCGACCCCCATGGATCGCGAGAGTCTCGCCACCCATCATGGCGATTCTCTCCGTGATTTTAGTAATCCTCGTCGTGATACTCGTCGCGAACAACGGGTCACTTCGCTTTCCTTCCAAGACCCCCGCGACGAATCCAACGCTGGTCTACATTGACGGGATCGATCGGTTGGTCTCGTACAGGGGAAGTTGGACCGGATACGAGGGTCCAGCGGTGAACGACAGTTGCGTCTACTGCCCCGTCGGGGCGCAGGCTGGCGGGGCACTTGATGTCCCCTTGGCCACCTGGTCGCTCCCCCAGAACGTATCGCTCTGGATCTACACTAATGTCTCGGGGCCGTTCCTGGTCCAAGTGCCGGGGTGTGGACCGGCGCCGTGCGTCTTCCCCTGGGTCCATGTGTGGAGTTACCACGCATTCTTTCAGAAGGGCGCATTGACCTCAACCACCTTCTTTGGAACCTTTGAACTGCCAAGTCGATCCGGACCCCCTCCGAACATAATCGACCTGAACGTTACCTTCTGTCCTGTTCCCGTCTGTGCTCCCCCTCCCTCCTAGACTTTTCGCCCATGGGACTTCGCGGTTCGACGGTTATGGAAGCCGGCCCCGTGTCCCAGGTCGATGGCTGCGCTGTTCTGATGGGCAGGCTTTCGCTCGGCGGAGACAGCTCCTCCCGACATGGATTGAGCCGAAGCGCTTCTGGCCGGGCTGCGGATTGGGTCACGGCAGGAGTAACGACTGTCCGGAACTGGGAAGGCTCAGTAAGTTGACCTTCGACTCCGCGAACCCTACGAAGGTCACCCCAGGTCTGCGACCGAGAGCGTCTGGTTGAACTGGTACAAGAGCGACGGTCCCGAACTGAGGCGAGGAACGTACCACTCGGGCCCGTACCCTCCGCTCCAGGAGAACGTGTACGAGGAGTGCCACTCCACGTCCCCGTCGCTTTCGCTCACGAGGAGAAATGGCGTCGTCGTGGTCACCGTAGACTTTCCCTCGACACCCTCCGCAAAAGACTGGAATGCGAGGAAGAGCTCACCGGAGCCGATCGGGAAGGGGACGGCCAGCTCCGGAGTCGACGTACCCCCGGTCACCTGGACGGACAGCGTCCGGTTCCATAGAAACGCTCCCCCCGACGTGTAGCAGGAGTAGGTCCGGTCGGCGAGATCAGTTACGAGGAAATGCCCGCTCGGGGTTCGGGTCAGGTCTGACCACAGGGCCGAAACTCCGATCAGCTCTGTCACGGTGACGGAACTGTGGGAAGTAAGGTTGAACGACCTTAGCGTGACGGTGCTCCCGTTCTGAGCGATGTAGTACAGGCCCGTGCTCGAGGTCAGGAGGTTCTTGGGCTCATTCAGAATGTACGGGGAGAAGCTCGGGATGAACCATTCCGGGAGGGGCCCGACCCACTCGATCCCTCCGGTCGTTCCATTCAGGACGGTGGTCAGATTGCTCCCGAGCGTGGTGGAGATGACGACATCGCCATCGGTCATGAGGAAGAAATAATCCGGGATGAAATCGGAGCCTCGGGGCGTCCCCAGGTCCAATCGTTCACTCCACGCTCGGTACGTGTTCGAGTGCTTGGGCTCCGAGAATGTTTGTACGGTGAGGTTCGAGGTGGAGGGCCAGCTTCCAAGGTACGCCAGGCTTAGCCACCCCTGATCGTGGGCCACATAGGCGATCGCGGGACACGAGTACGGGGAGTCGGTCCGGCTCGTCCCTAGATACTGCCCGGAGGTCGCATTCCACTCAAGAATGAAGAAGGAGCAAAACCCGGGAGCTTGAGTTCCATATCCCGGCACGGTCACTTTCTCCCCCTGATCGACGAACGTCAGCGTGTCCCGATTGACGAAGAACGTCGACCCGGAACCGACGAACCCCCCAATCTCCCAAATCGTGAAGGCCGGGCTCCGCCACAGGAGGGCACCCGTAGAGAAATTGTAGGCGGAGATCGAGTAGTTGCTCGCACCATGGGAGGACTGATTGAGCAGACCCAGAACGAACAATGTGTGGTTCGATGTGGCGACGGTACAATCTCCGCACGAGGTTGGGACTGTCCACGCAACGGGCAGAGGAGGACTCGCTGGCCGAGCGTAAAACTCGTAGACCGCGACGGTCGATACAGCGACGAGGACCGCTATGACTCCCGTCATGAGCGCCCAGGCTCGGCGCCGCATCGGAGACCCGAACCCGCTCTAGGGATTGAGCCTTACGGTGGATTTTTGAACATTCCGGGTAGCAGTTTGTTTCGCGAAAACGTCCGCTGAAAGAAGATGGCTGCTCGCGGCCGGTCGATTCTGCCGTCGGACCTGAACTGATCCCGTGCCTATCCGCTCCTGCGGGCCCGTGGGTGACCCGGCGCGGTGGCATCCCTTTCCGTACGATCTTGATTCCGAGCTAGTCATGACCTCCCGACTCTTCGGTCGAGAAGTGGAGCGAGACTGTTCGACCAATCGGCCGATGTCGGCGCCTGCGGGAGAGCCTCCTCCGGCCAGTTTACCGAGGAGGGACGTAGAAGACCGTCGACCAAGCAGTGGCGCGGCCACCACGGTACTCATAGGTCCGGATCTGAATGTCTGCGCCTCGCGCTTCTGAGAGGAGTAAGCCGAAGGCCACTTCGGGGATGTAGAGCGGCATCCCGGCCACGGTGCGAATTCGTGTAACGCAGTACCGGCTGACCGGGGCGACGATGGGGCGGCCCCCCCGCGGGAGCCAGGCTCGGGAATAGTCGCTCCCTAGATCGGCCAGGTAGAACCACGACCTCGCACCCTTCCAGTCGTAGGTCCGACTCTTCCCGGAGTCGTAATTCAGGGTAACTCCGCGCGAGTCGATCGTGAGAGAGGAGGGGATTTTGAAGATCCTGTCGAAGAGAAGAATCTCGAAGAGTGCGACGCAGGCGGGCGAAAGACCGAGGACGAGCCATTGTGCGCCGTCAAGACTTGGAACGCTCAGCCGTGGCTGCTCTATGGCAATCAACCAAAAGGCGGCCCAACTTGCACCCATGACTCCGACAATGAGTTTGGTCCGTCTTCCACCGGTGGTGTACGCCGAGCGGAACGGAGTGAGGTCGAACACTCGGGCACCTATCCGTTGGGGGGGAGACCACGTCGTAGGCTAAGGTTCACGGCCGGACGGCATCGGCCGCCGGCGCGTTCGGCGACGCCACGCGGAGTCACGATCTTAGGTCGATGACCAATAGTTGTTCCCCCACCGCGAGTTTTCTGCCCCGATACGACCGTCGCGCCCTGCTGTCTCGGATGACATCACCGAGTGGGGATCCCTATGCCCGGCGGGGTACGTTCCCCATCGCCTCCCGGTAGACCGCGACCGTCTCCGCCGCCCGGTCCGGCCAGCCGGCCCGCAGCGCCTCCCAGCGGCCCTGGTCGCCCATCGCGCGCCGGAGTGTTGGGTACTCGAGCAGCTCGGCGATCCGGCTCGCGAACTCGTCGACGTCCCAGAAGTCGACCCGGAACGTGCCGCTCGAGATCTCGGCGACGCCGCTCGTCTTGGAGACGATCGTCGGGACTCCCGCCGCCATCGCCTCGAGCGCCGCGATCCCGAACGGCTCGACGACCGACGGCAGGACGAAGACGGAGGCGCCGGCGAGGAGGATCTCCCGTTCTTCGTCGGTCACTTTGCCGAGGAACATCACGCGCTCGCCGATGCCGAGCCGGGCGGCGAGCTCGACGAGACGGGAGTACTCCGGTCCCTCGCCCGCGACGACGAACAGGACGTCCGCCATTGTCGGGGCGACCGCCGCGGCTGCCCGGAGGAACGTGTCGACCCCTTTCATCACCGCGAGGCGACCGACGTACAGCACGACGCGGCGCTTCGGGTCGATCTCGGCGAGCCGTTCGCTCGGCCGCACGGCGTTGTAGATGACGGCGACCTTCGCCGGGTCGGCGTGGTAGCGCTGGACGAGCTGGAGCTTCAGGTGCTGGCTCACCGCGATCACCCGGGCGGCGGCGTCGATCCCGACCTGCTCTCGCTCGAGGATGTGCGCCCATGGGTGTCCGAGCGATCTGTCGTACTCGGTCGAGTGGACCGTCATCACGAGCGGCACCCCGAGCCGCTGGGCGAGCGCAGCCGCCCCGCGCGTTCCGAACCAATCGTGGACGTGGACGACGTCCGGCGCCGCCGACAGGGAGAGTGCTCCGACCCAGGCGTTGTAACCGTCGATGCTGTCGCCGAACGGCGACCCGGGGAGCTCTCCCGACCAGTAGGCGGGTGGGAACTCCGGGGCCGATCCGCCGACGGCTTCCCCGGGGTGGCGGAACGTCACCCCGGGCACCGGGGTGAACGGGCCAGCGAACGGGGTGAGGAAGGTGATCCGGTGGCCCAGCTTCGTCATCTCCCGACAGATCTCGTAGCTGTGGACGCCGAGGCCCCCGGTGTGGCTCGGGGGGAACTCCCATCCGACCATCACCACCTCGAGCGGCCGGCCGTCGTCGGGCGGGGCGCGAACCGCTCCGCCGGTACGGCTGGACCGCACTAGCCCACCGGCCCCCGGGCCGGCGTCCAGTGGCTCCCCTCGTTCGGCCGGCGCCCGACGCTCGCGCTTGACCGCCGGTCGGCCCCGGCCCCGCCCCGAGGAGCGACCCCGCTTCGGACGGCCCGAGCGTCCCCGGGTCGCTCGCGTATGCTCGTCCTGCTTCGCCACGAACGGTCCCCCGGAGTCCGGCGGGTCCGCCTACCGACCGACCCCAGATGAAGCCGACGATGCCGGGGGAACCCCGACGGCCGACCGTCGGCAGGGCGCCGAGGGGCCGGTCCGGTCCTGGACGATGGCGCACGCATCAAATACCGCCGCCCCTGTTCCTCGGGCGGCTGTGGGGTCAGCCTCGGTCCGTACTCGGACGGTCCGAAACCGCAGCACGCTGCCGATGACCCCTACGGGTGGTAGCGTGGGCGACCGAACGGCTCCAGCGGCCGACGAACGGGCATTGTCGACGGCCGGCGTGACGCTCCCGGCCGACCTTCGCCGCCGGCTTCGACCGTGGATCGATGTCGACGAGGTCGGACTGCCGGGGCTCTGGAGCTGGCTGTCGACCATCCTGCCGGTGCTCCCCCGGCCCCATCGCGCGTCGCAGGTGATGAAGTCCGGCGGGAGTCCGGGCGAGAGCGCCGAGGCGCGGGTCGCCGAGCTGTCGAGGGACCTGATCGACTGCGGAGCGGACCGGGCCCGCCTCACCATCGCGGGCCAACAGTACTTCGCCGACAACCAGGTGCTGGCCCGTCGAGTGAAGGCGCTCGAAGCGATCCTCCGGACGGCTCGAAGCGCCGGTCGGCCGGTGAATGTGCCGTCGGACCCCGACAGCGCCCGTGCGGCCGAGCGGTATCTTCCGCCGGAGTGAGGGGTCGTGGCGAGCAGCGCGTCTCCCCGGGAACTCCCTGCGCTCCCTCGGCGGGTAGTCGTCGGGTACGATGGCTCCGAAGCCTCGGTCCGCGCGGTCCGGTTCGCGCTCGGGCTGCTCCGAGGCTCCGACGATCGGCTCTGGATCGTTCACGCGACCGATCCTCCGCGTTCGGTCGCCGAGCCAAGGACGGACGAGGAGCTCGGCTCCGAGAGCAGCGCGATCGAGCAGGGACTGAGGGAGCTCGAGGGAGGCCGTGACCCGACGTGGCCCCGACTCGAGGTGATCGTCCGGGCCGGGCGGCCCGTGGACGTCGTGCTCGCCGTCGCGGCGGAGGTCGAGTGCGACCTCATCGTCGTCGGCACCCGGGGGCTGCGCGGCGCGAGCCGGCTCGTGCTCGGATCGGTGTCGGCCGACGTGGTCGCGCGGGCCGGGCGCCCGGTCACGGTCGTTCCATAGGCGCGCGGAGCGTCGATCGCGACGCCTTACGCGACCAGCGCGACGTAGATGACGACCAGGAGCGTGACGGCGAGGATGTAGGCGAGGTACCGACCGAGACGTCCGGGCATCACCGCCGTCTTGAGCAGGTGGGATAGACCCGCGCCCAGATCTACCAGGTGGTCGTAGAACAGCTTGAACACGTCGAGGACCTCGAGGTCGACGTTGTACGCCACCGGCGTCGCGAGCTCCGCTCGCGTCACCGCGCCGACGTGCGTCCGCACCTCGCGGGTCCGCAAGACCGAGTCGATCATGATCCGGATGCCGGTGCTGTAGCCGAAGGAGGTGTACGTCTCCCCCTCCCGCCCCGAGGGAGATCCGGCCATCCACGGCTCGACGCGTCGGGCGCCCCGGCGACGTCCGAGGCCGAAGTAGCCGAGCGCGACGAGCGCCCCCGCCCCCAGCACGAGGGGGATCATCGGCGGCGAGAGGATCCCGAACGGCGCGCCGGAGAGGATCGACCAGCCGTTCGGGACCGACAGGAGCCCACCGACGGGCGCGACCACCGAAGTGCCGGCGAACGCCGCAACGCTCGGGGTCAGGAATCGCAGCAGCCACGGGGCCCCGACCCCGAAGCCGACGATCACGGCCCCGACCGCGCCGATCGGGCCCGCGAGGCCGATCGGGCGCTGGCCCGGGGCCGAGGCGCGGGGCTTCCAGAGGATCGAGAAGCCGAGGAGCTTCACCATCGCCACGACGATCAGTCCGGCCGCGAGCGCCACCGCGGCGCCGGCGAGGAGCCCGACGAACTGCACCCACTCCGGACTGAACCGGTACGACTGGAACAGCGCCTCGAGGACCATCCACTCGCTGACGAACCCGGCGAGCGGTGGCGCGGCGGCGAGGCTCAAGGTGGTCGCAAGGGTGCCGAGCGCCGCCGCCGGCGCGGCCGGTTTCGCGCGGCCGGCGAGCGAAGTGAGGTCGAGCGTGTGGGCCGAGCGCTCGACGTAGCCGGCGGCGAGGAACAAGGCGGTCTTCGCGACCGCGTGGGCGAGCGCCTGGTAGAACGCAGCGAACAGCGCGAAGACGAACAGGTCCGTGAGCCCCTCGGAACGGGCGACGAGCGCGACGCCGAGCGCGACCAGGATCAGGCCGTTGTTCTCGATCGTGCTGTACGCGGGGAGCCCCTTCGTATGCTCGCTGACGGCCGCGAACAGCGCGCCGAGGAGGGCGGAGGCGGCCCCGATGCCGAGGACGACGGTGCCGCTCCAGAGCGGGAGCGGGGGCAGCACCGTGAGGATCCGAAACAGGCCGTAGGCGCCGGCGAGCGTCAGCGTGGAGCTGAGCACCGCCGAAGCGTTCGACGGCGCCGAGGAGTGGGCGATCGGGAGCCACTCGCTGATGTGGAACGGAGCAACCCCCATCTTGAGGCCGAACCCGACGAGCCCGGCGACGAAGACGACGGTCGCGAGCGGCCCGGCGAGGGCGACCGGCACCTCGAGGAACGTGCCGGACGCCGCGCGCAGGCCGGCGACGGCGATGAAGACGAGCAGGGTGCTCGCCTCGCCGAACGCGAGGAAGACGAACGCCGCCGAGAAGATCCGCCCGGACGGCCCCTGGGCCTGCAGGATCATCCCGTACGAGGCGAGGGTCATCAGCTCCCAGCCGACGAGGAACAGCAGGAAGCTCGACGACGCGACGAGGAGCGCGATCGACCCGAGCGTCACGCTGTAGCAGATCGCGAGGACGGACGACGACCGGTCGTCGTACGCGATCGAGAAGGTGGAGGTCGTGATCCAGACGATCGATGCGGCGAGCGCGAAGAACGCCGAGAGTCCGTCCAACCGCAGCGACTCCGGGTCGCCGAGGGGCCCGGACCACGCGATCCCCTGGACCGTACCGCCGGCCAGGGCGATCACCGAGACCATCAGCAACAGGACCGACCCGGCGATCCCGGCGGCGTAGCCGGCCCGGCGGTCGAGGAGGGCGAGGGGCGCGCCCGCGAAGAGGCCGACCACCGCTGCCGTGAGCAGGATCCCCGCCGGCTCCACGATCACCCCTCCTCGGGGGCGCGCGCCCGGCCGCCCAGGGCGACGATCGCATCGATCACCGCGACCGGCGGTGGCGGACAGCCGGGGACGAACCGGTCCACAGGGATCAGCTCCGACAGCCCCGCAGCGAGCCCGGGGGTCCCCGCGAATGCCCCGCCGCTGATCGGGCAGGCGCCGACCGCGACGACCGCCTTCGGGTCGGGCATCGCCTCAAACGCGCGTTTCAACGGCTCGACCATCTCGGGCGTCGGCACGCCGACGACGAGGAGAACGTCGGCGTGGCGGGGGGAGTTCGTGAAGAAGACGCCGAGCCGCGAAACGTCGTAGTACGGGTTGGCGAGCGCCATCACCTCGAGGTTGCACGCGTTGCAACTTCCGACATCGACCAGGAAGACGTGCAGCGAGCAGCCGAGCGGTCGCAGGGGAGCTGATTCGCGGCGCGACGCCGCCGGAACGAGCGTCGGGGAGATCAGCTCGGCGCGCACCGCGACGGAGGCTTCCACCGGCCCGGAGAAAGCGAACCCCGCCGGAAGGCACCGAGCGCACCGGATGCACCGCCCCTGGTCGACCCCGTCCGGCGATATCGCCTCGACGGGGCAGTCTCCCGCGCCCGGGCGCAGACCCTCTGAACCGTGCGGGGGACACGGCCCCCGGCCGGTCGCGGGGACCTCGTCTGCGGTCGCCGCCCGGTCCGGGTACCGCGAGGTGACGATCCCCCGTTCGACCGCGCGCTGGATCCACGACGGCACGACGATCACCCGTCCGTCTCGGCGAAGAGAAGGCCGAAGCTCTCGAACGCGAAGTGGAAGTCCGTGAACACCGCGTCGCGCATCCCCCGCGCGAACAGCGCCCAGTTCGCCTGGCTCGGCGACCGGAAGCCGAGCCCCGCGACGCGGTCTCCGTCGAGACGGACGTCGTAGACGAGGTCGCCGCTCGGCGCTTCCACTCGAGCGACCCCGCGGTGCGGGGCGACCGGCGGCGCGGCCGGTCCGACCGTTGCGACCGCCGCGGGCCACCGGTCGAGCATCTGCTCGACGAGCAGGAAGCTCGCGCGGACCTCCTCGGCGCGAACGGAGAGCCGGGCGAGGGCGTCCCCGCCGTCCTCTCGCGGGAGAGAGACGAACAGGTCAGTGTACGGGACGGTCGGCACTCGGAGGCGATCGTCCCAGTCGACGCCGCACGCTCGGAGGGTCGGGCCGACCGCGCCCCAGCGGATCGCGTCGTCCCGCCGGACCGGACCGGTCGTCTGGATCCGGTCGATGAACGTCCGCGACTCGAGGAAGAGCGCCCAGAGCTGGTCGAACTCCCTCGAGAGCCGGACCGCCTCCCGCGCGACCGTCGCCCGGCCGGGCGCGTCGAGCGCTCGCGCCGGTCCTCCCGGGAGGAGCGCTCCGAACAGCCATCGGTGACCGAACGTCGCTCCTTGGAGCCGGAGCAGCTCCTCGGCGAGGGCGTGGCTCTGCGCCAGCCCCACGTTCTGCGACGCCGCCTCGGCGATCCGGGCGAGGACGTGGACGTGGTTGTAGATCCGCTGGAGCTCCTGGGCGAGCCCCCGGATCCACAGCTCGACCGTCGCCACCTCCCGGCCGGCTGCGCTCTCGGCCGCCGCGAGGAACGCGGCGGCGTGGGACGCCGAGACGTTCCCCGCCATCCGTTCGATCCGGAGCGCCGCGTCCCGGACGTCGAGCCCGACGACAGACTCGCGGATGCGACGCGACTTGAAGCCGCCGACCGGGACGAGCCCGAGGATCCGCTCGCCGTACGTCCGGACGTCGAACTTTCCGCTCTCCGGGACGCCCATCGAGATCGGCCCGTACGGGAAGGTGAAGACGCCGTACCCCTCGACCCGCGGGGCGGGGGCGAGCGAGTGGGGGCGCTCGGGCCCGGAGTGAGTCCGCCACAACGTCGCGAGCTCGCTCGAAGAGGGGTCGGCCGCGACGGGCACGAGGACGGCCTTCCCGCTTCGATAGTCGTTGTAGAGCGCGAAGGAGCCGTCCTCGGCCGCGTAGGCGAGCGCGCGCTCGCCGGGGTCGTGCACGGATCCGCTCCGGTCCGGGGGTGCCGTCACGGGGACGTCCCCCCCAGGAGCGCGGTCGTCGCCCGGATCGCCGGGGTGAGGTACGGCAGCGCCGCGACCCCGAGCACGACTGTGAAACCGAGGTTGAGGTACGGGATCCCCCAGCCCTGGTCCGAGCCGGGGGGCGGGGCCCGGGTAGCGGGATCGGCTCCCCCAAAGACCATCCGCCCGACCTGGGAGTTCACTCCGAGGAACGCGACGAGGATGACGACGACGACGACCCCCGCGACCCAGACGAGGCCGAGGGCGAGCGCCCCGACCACGATCAAGAGCTCCCCGAGGAACGTCCCGAACGGGGGGGCGCCGGTCACCGCGGCGGCGGCCAGCGCCCACCCGACCCCGGTCGCCGGCATCGAGGTCCGGAGGTCCCGCACCTCGTCGATGCGGACGGTGCCGGTCGCCCGGAGGACGCTTCCCGAGCAGTAGAACGCCGCCGACTTCGCGAACGCGTGCGCCACGAGGAGGACGAGCGCGCCGTACAGGGCGACGCCGCCGAGGGCGATGCCGATCACCGCGAGCCCCATCACCTCCATGCTCGAGTACGCGAACAGCCGCTTGTACGAGCGCTGGCGCTGGAGCAGGAACGCGGCGACCACCGCCGTGGCGATCCCGAACGCCAGGAGGAGGTCGGTGATCACGACCGGCGCCGGGCTCGGCAGCACGCGGTAGACCCGCAGGAACGCGTACAGGGCCGTCGGGAGCAGCACCCCCGAGAACATCGCGGAGATCGGCGACGGCGCCTCCGAGTGCGCGTCCGGGAGCCACGTGTGCATCGGGAACAGCCCGACCTTCGTACCGTAGCCGACGAGGGCGAGGGCGACCGCCATCTCGATCGGGAGCGAGACCGCCGGCGGGGCCGCCGCGAGGCGGAATCCGTCGAGCGTCCCCGTCGCGGTGTAGAGCACGAGCAGGGCGAACAGGGCGATCGTGAGGCCGGCCGAGGCGATCAGCGTGTAGCGCCACGCCGCCTCGACGCTCGCCGGCTTGCGCTCGAGGACGATCAGGAGCGCGCTCGCGACGGTCGTCGCCTCGACCCCGATCCACATCAGGCCGAGGTCGGTGACGACGAGGACCGCGATCATCGAGAACGCGAACGCGCTCAGGAGGGCGTAGTAGACCTGCGGGGTGAGGAACGGCCGCGAGATCGACCGGAGGTATCCCCGCGAGTACCACGCAGACGTCGCGTAGATCCCGGTGACCATGAACAGGAACAGCTCGCTCATCGGGTCGAGACCGAGGTAGCTTCCCCAGCGGAGGGAGACCCCGCTCCCCAGCAGGCCGCAGGCCGCCGCGAACGCGAGGAGCGAGCCGGTCCGGGCGACCGCCTCGCTCGCGCGCGGATGCGGCAACAGGGCGAGGATCGCCGCGGCCGCCGGCGCCGCGAGCACGACGAACAGCCCCGTCGTCGGGTCGATCCCGTTCATCCGGCGAGCTCCTCCAGCGACGCCTCCTCGGGCGTGCCGGTGACGTCACGCTGGATCGACAGGATCACCCCGACGAGGACGACGCCGAGGACGTCGAGGAAGACGACGACCTCGATGAACAGCGGGAACCCCTGGGCGAACAGCGCGCCGGCGTAGACGATCGCGTTCTCCTCCTCGAGGTAGCCGACGACCTGGACGATCGTGTTGGAGCGGGTCGCGAGCATCAGCAGCCCCTGCACGAGGAGGACGAACGGCAGCGCCGCGCCGGCCTCCGGGAAGACGGTCGCGAGCGTCTGCTGGAAGACGAACCAGGCGACGATGGCGAGGGCGACGGCGGCCAGCGCGTGGCCGGTGACCCGGTGGGCGGCGCGCAGCTCCCGGACCTTCCAGCGGAACGCCCGGATCTGGCGCCGCAGCACGTACGGGATGAACACCGCGCGCACCCCGACCGCGAGCGCGGCGATGATCGCAAGGTCGATCGACCGGTTCGTCCACGCGAGCCAGCCGAGGAGGGTGGCGAGCAGGAGCGACTGGAGCGCGATCGCCCGGATCTGGGGGTCGACGAACGACTCCGCCTGGAGATACAGGGCCGTGAGGAGGATGCCGACCCCGACGAGGGCGATCACCTCGGTCGTCGCGTCCGTCTAGCCCACCCCCAGCACGGCGAAGGCGAAGACGGCGAGGACCGCCAGCGAGAACGACAGCGCGAGGAAGTCCTGGATCTTGAACAGGCGGACCTTGGCGACCGTCGCCTCGACGAGGGCGAGCACGCCGACGACGACGAGCAGCTTCGCGACCAGCAGGACCAGGTTCTCGAGCGCCCCCTCGACCGTCGGCGTCGCAACGAGGCCCCACGGCATCGCGAAGACGTTCGCGAACACCGAGTACAGCAGGAACTGCTTCATCCAGCCGTTCCAGCGGTTCAGCCCGAGCAGCCGGCCCGAGTGCTCGAACGACCGGCCGTCCTCGAGCATCCCGAACTCCATCAATCCGGCGCTCTCGACCGGTAGCTTCCCGGTCTCCGCGAGGAGCAGGAGGAAGAACGCCGCGGTCACGAGCAGGTGCGTCGGCGACAGGTACGCCGCGCTCGACGCCGCGAGCAGGTTGTTGGTGACGTACGGATTGTTCGTCCCCGTGATCACGGCGACCGCGAAGAAGACGATGATGAGCGTCGGTTCGGCGAACGCCGCGAACGACACGGTTCGGCTCGCGCTCAGGGCGGCGTAGTTGCTGCCGGAGTCGAGCGCGGCGAGCAGGGTCACGGTCCCGGCGAGCGCGAACAGCAGTCCGCCGCCGAGGAAGTCGACCGTCGATGCGAACGGGATTGGGTACGGGGTGATCACCGGGACGACGATCGAGATCAGGAGGTACGCCCCGAACGCCACGAACGGAGCGACGACGAAGACCCGCGAGGAGAACCGTGGGAGCAGCGTCTCCTTGCGCAGGTACTTCGCGAGGTCACGGTACGGCTGGAAGATCGAGGGCCCGGTGCGGGATTCCGTCCACGCTCGTGCCCGGTAGGTGATCCCGGCGAGCAGCGGGGAGAGGAGCAGGACTGTCGCCGCCTGCAGGAGATTGACGACCTGCGCTGCCCATTCCACGAGTGCCCACCTCTGTTCGCGAGGTAGGCGTCATTGGCCCGAGGGGCAGTTCGCCGGCACGCCGGCTGGCGGACGCCTCCGCCGGACCGTGCATGAAAGGACCCCCTACTTAGCCGTAGCGGCCCCGGGGACGACGCTCGACCCGCTGTCGGACCGACGCCGTACCCTCGGCGTCCGTCAGGCGCGCGGACTCATCGCCCGGGAGCCCAGGCGCTCGACCTCTCGCCGGCGGTAGCACGCGGGGGCGTGGTCGTTGACCAGACCGACCGCCTGCATCCAGGCGTAGACGATCACCGGTCCGACGAAGCGGAAGTCGTGCTCCTTCAGCTCCCGGGAGATCCGCTCCGACAGCGGCGTCTGAGCGCGGATCGGTCCGGTCGGCTGGAGCGGCTTTCCGTCGACGAACCCCCAGACGAACGAGGAGAAGTCGATTCCTTCGTCGCGAAGCGCGAGATAGGCCCGAGCTCCCCGGATCGTCGACTCGATCTTGCGGCGCGACCGAACGATCGTCGGGTCCCGCAACAGTCGCGCGACCTCCCGGTCCCCGAACCGGGCAACGCGCCCCGGATCGAAGCCGTGGAACGCCTTCCGGAACGCCTCGCGCTTCCGAAGGATGATCGTCCAGGAGAGACCCGCCTGGAACCCGTCCAGCATCAGCTTCTCCCAGAGCGCCCGGCCGTCCCGCTCCGGAACCCCCCACTCGAGATCGTGGTACTCCCGGAGCATCGGGTCCCCCTCGGCCCAGGCGCACCGGGGCCGCGGCTCCTTCCCCGACTCCCTCATCCGGCGGTACTTCCCCCCACGGCTAGAACCCGGCGAGGAGCTCTTCGATCGCGCGCCCCGGATCCGGAGCCCGGGCGACCGCGCTCGCGACCAGCACCCCCTCGCTGCCGAGCTCGATGGCGCGCCGCACGTCCCGCCGGTCGTGCACCCCCGCCCCGCACAGCACGCGCGTCCCGGGGGCCACGCGTCGCACCGCGAGGACGGTCTCGCTCACGACCTCGGGGCGCGCGGTCGAAACGGCGCGGTCGCCACCGATCAGTTCCGGGGGCTCGATCGCGAGGTACGCCGGCTCGATCGCAGCGAGCGCGCGGGCCCGATCGACCGTTCCGGCGCAGACGACCGCGACCAGCCCGAGCGCCTCGAGTCGCTGGACGGCGTCTTCGACCGACGGTCCGTCGAGCGGGTGCTCGGAGTGGTTGAGGAGACTCCCCCGGGCGCCGGCCGACCGGATCGACTCCGCCGGCGTCGAACCGGTCCGGGCGCCGGCGTCGACCGGGTCGAAGTGCTGCGCGACCGCGGGCGCGTCGGTCTCCGCGGCGACGCGGCCGAGATCCGGGGTCGACGGCGCGATCGCCACCGCGACCCCGGCCGAACGGCCGAGTTCGGCGAGGCGACGGGCGAGGGCGAGCGCGGGGGCGCCGAGACAGTTCGGGTACGTCTTGAGGTTCAGCAGGAGCAGCGGCGCGCCGAGCGGGGCGGCGTCAGTGGGTCGCGGCCGCCTTGGCGCGCTTCGGGCGGGAGCAGATCGCGTACTCGTCGCCGTCGAAGAAGACCTCCCGGTCGGGGTGCTTGCGCTGGAGTTCGGAGATGCGCGAAAGGACGTCCTCGAGCGTCGTCGACTCGTCATTCGGATCGATCCTCAGGTGTACCGTCTTCTCGGGCCGGTCCGTCGTATGACCCGTTCCGGGCATGAGGCTCCGGGGGTCGGTCTAGCCGTGGGGGGCCTTTAAGCATACGAGCGGGCCCGGCGAGCCCCGCCCGCGGCGGCCGCACGGAGGCTCGGCGCGCGCGGCGGAGGCGGCAAGGCCCTCTCCGCCCGACAGTCGGGCAATCGTAAATATCGTGCGACACTGCGACACGGGGAGGGTCGACGATGGCGGAGAGTCGCGCGAAGGAGTCCGAAGCGCCCGGCAATCTGACCGAGGCCGAAATCGCGGTCCACTGGAAGGAGGAGGAGTACTTCCTGCCGCCTCCCAAGTTCATCGGCCAGGCGAACCTCACCGACCCGGCGGTCATGGAGCGGTTCTCGCTCGACCGGTTCCCGGAGTGTTTCCGTGAATACGCGGACCTCCTCACGTGGGACCAGTACTGGCACACGACACTCGACACGAGCAACGCGCCGTTCTACAAGTGGTTCGTCGGCGGGAAGCTGAACGTCTCCGCGAACTGTCTCGACCGCCACCTGCCGCTCTATCGGAACAAGGCGGCGATCATCTTCCAGGGCGAGCCCGAGGAGGAGCCGCCGGTCTCGATCACGTACCAGGAGCTGTGGGTCCGGGTCAACGAGTTCGCCGCGGTGCTGCGCGACTTCTGCCACCTGAAGGCCGGCGACCGGGTGACGATCCACATGCCGATGGTCCCGGAGCTCCCCGTCACGATGCTCGCCTGCGCCCGGCTCGGGATCGTCCACTCGGTCGTCTTCGGCGGGTTCAGCGGGGAGGCCGCCGGCCGCCGCGCCGCCGACTCGGGCAGCAAAGTGATGATCACGATGGACGGCTACTGGCGGAACGGCAAGACCGTCGACCACAAGGCGAGCCTTCAGACGGCGGTCGACGCCGCGAAGGCGGACGGCCACACGGTCGAGAAGGTGCTCGTCTGGCAGCGGTACCGCGACCGCTCCCTGACCAGCGCTCCGATGACCCCCGGGCGGGACTTCTTGGTCCAGGAGCTGCTCAAGGAGACGGTCGGCAAGCGGGTCGACCCGGTGTCGATGCCGGCGGAGGCGCCGTTCTTCCTGATGTACACGAGCGGCACGACCGGTAAGCCGAAGGGGTGCCAGCACTCGACCGGCGGCTACCTGTCGTACGTGGCGGGGACGTCGAAGTACATCGAGGACATCCACCCGACGGACGTCTACTGGTGCATGGCCGACATCGGCTGGATCACGGGCCACTCCTACATCGTCTACGGCCCGCTCGCGCTCGCCGCGACGACCGTGATGTACGAGGGGGTCCCGACGTTCCCGGATCCGGGGCGGCCGTGGCGGATCGCCGAGCGGCTCGGCGTGAACATCTTCCACACGTCGCCGACGGCGATCCGGCAGCTGCGCAAGCTCGGGCCGGACGAGCCGAAGAAGTACCCGTTCCACTTCAAGCACATGACGACCGTCGGCGAGCCGATCGAGCCGGAGGCGTGGCGGTGGTACTACCACTCCGTCGGCAAGGACGAGGCGGTGATCGTCGACACCTGGTGGCAGACGGAGACCGGCGGGTTCCTCTGCTCGACGAAGCCCGGGATCGACCGGATGAAGCCGGGGAGCGCCGGCCCCGGGATGCCCGGGATCCACCCCGTGATCTTCGACGAGAACGGCCACGTCATCCCCCCGGGCTCGAACAAGGCCGGCAACATCTGCATCCAGAACCCGTGGCCCGGGCTGATGCAGACGATCTGGGGCGACCCCGACCGGATGGTCCGCCAGTACTTCCAGAAGTACAACAAGAACCCGAAGAGCAAGGACTGGCGGGACTGGCCGTACTTCGCGGGCGACGGGGCGCTGATCGCGCAGGACGGCTACTACCGCATCCTCGGCCGGATCGACGATGTCATCAACGTCGCCGGGCACCGCCTCGGCACCAAGGAGATCGAGTCGGCGTGCCTGACCGTCCCCGAGGTCGCGGAGGCGGCGGTCGTCCCGGTCGCGGACGAGCTGAAGGGTCGGGTCGTCGAGGTGTACGTCGCCCTCAAGCCGGCGACGAAGGCGACCCCGGCGGAGGTCGCCCAGAAGGTGACGCACGCGATCGAGACGTCGATCGGGAAGATCGCGCGGCCGAAGACGGTCCACATCGTCCCCGACATGCCGAAGACCCGCTCCGGCAAGATCATGCGGCGGGTGCTCGCCGGGATCTCGAACCGGATGGACACGGGGGACATCACGACGCTCGCCAACCCGGACGTCGTCGAGCAGATCCGCAAGCAGGTCCAGGGCGACGCCCCGGTGACCACCAAGAAGGGGCCCGAGGACATCGCGGCGTTCGGCAAGGTCGACTGAAGGAGCTCATCTGGGGCGCTCCCCGGGGAGCGTCGTTCTCCCGCCCGCGCCGCCCCCCGGGCGGCCGCGCGGCTCAGCGGTGAGACGGGCGGTGAGCGGACAGTCGCTGCCGCCCTCGCGGAGGGAAGGCTCCGGCAGGGCGAGCGCCGTGGTTCCGACGGAGTCGATCGGCCGCGGCGCCCGGACGACGGCCGACCTCCGCCTACGGTTCGGCTCGCTCTAGGCTGGTCCGTCGCCGAGCCGTCGTACCCGGGGAGGGAGGTCACTCAGAGGGAATCGCGGATGCCGAAGTATGGCGCGGGCCTGTCGGACCGTGACCAGGACCGACTTCAGAGCGATGTCGGTCCCCACCGTGAAGGTACCGCTCAGTGCATTGACATCGATACGCCGAATCTCGTCCCAGGCAAGGTGCTGGCTCGCTCGACCGCCAAAGGGACCCCGCCACAGCGCCGTGATGCCTTGGTCGGAGATTGTCACGGAGGTCGCGACCTCGAACGAAGCCAACCGCGCCAAGATCGCGCTCAGACCGGCGCAGCCGATCACGACCTCGGCGGCGGCCGGGCCTACCGGCGCGATCGCCCGGACCCCAACAAGTCCGCCGTAAGCGAACAGAGTTCCGAGCGCGAAGACGAAGAGAAACGCGCTGGCGAACGCACGGGCAGAGGAGCCCGACACCGTCTCCGGACCCACTTCTGGCACGCGCACCCCTTCCCGGGTGAATCCTTCGCGCTCGTTGCGTCGCCGGATGCCCTACGCCCCGGGAGACTTCGGGATGATGCGCGGGGCGTACGTCGCCACCCGCAGCAGGTGGATGGAGACGACGACCATCCACAGGAGGAGCGGGGCGACGATGAGGCGCTCCATGCCGCCCTCGCCGAGGCCGGCGTAGACCCCCGCGGCGAACAACGCCAGGGCGATGGCGCCGACGAGCCCCGAGAAGAGCGTGTAGGCGCGGTAGCCGTCCCAGCGGGTGTCGCGGAACATCGCGAACCCGAGGACGATCAGGCCGACGTTCCCGGCGGCGAAGGCGATCAGGGCGAACAGCGTGTGGACGTGGATCGCGACGTTCTCGGGAGCGAAGCCGACCCCGATCGCCCCGACCCCAGCGAACGCGAGGAGGCCGAGCCCCAGCGTCCGGCTGCTCCGGTCGGGGAACGCCGTGCGGATCAGCACGACCCCCAGGATGACGAGGAGGCCGAGGACGACCACGGAGACGTTGAAGACGAGATGCCAGGGGGAGCAGACGTAGTGCGAGGAGCCGGTCGGGAAGTCACCGCACGCGGTGTTGCCGAGGTCACTGATGACGTTCCGCGACAGGCTGTACGGGGTCGTCCACCGCCACTCCACGACCGCCATCGCGACGACGAACTGGACCGCCGCGACGATCCAGACGATCGCGGCGTGATGGACCGCGCGGTGGACGAGCGGACCGAGCCGGGGTTCGGCCGAGGCCATCGGAGACCCGTTCCTAGTCCTCGCGGGCGTTGCGCTCGTAGGACGCGTCGCTCGTTCGCTTGAGCCGCGCCCCGTCGCGGTCGCACGTCGGCCGGGCGCTGGGGGGAACGTCGATCACGTAGCCGCCCCCGCACTTCGGGCACTCGTAGTACGGCATCCGGTCCCTCGGGCGGAGGAAGGGGGGTGGCATATAAATGGGTCGGGGTTCAATCGCACGCCGCCCCCCGGGGCGGGGCGGTCGATGTCCCCGGAACGGTCGGATCGGGCCCGGAGCTCCCGGCTTCACCGGGTCCCACCGGCCGCGCGCCCGGCGACTGCGTCCCCACGTTCTCGGTTCTTGGAGAACGACGCGTACCGCGCCGAACGGGAATGGAAGCGGTACGAGGGAACCCCCCAGCGTGAGCTGTTCCGGGAGCTCCGTACCCGGTTCCTTCGTCGACACACCGCGAGCGCGCGCGACGCGCTCGACGTCGGCGCCGGGCCCGGCCGCTTCACGTCGGCCCTGGGCGCCGACGGGGCGCGCCGAGTGGCGCTCGACCTCTCCGGCGCGATGCTCCGCTTTCGACCCGGACCGCCGGGAGGACCCCGACCGTCGGTCGACGCCGTGGACCGGGTGGTGGGGGATGCGCTCGCCCCGCCGTTCGCCCCGCAGTCGTTCGACGCGGTGGCGCTCGTGGGCAACGCGCTCGGCTTCGCGGGGGAGGACGCCGAGCGGCTGCTCAGCGCCGTGGAGGCGCTCGTACGCCCGCGGGGATCGCTGATCGTCGAGATCGCTCCCGGGCCGGGCGAGCGCTCCCGCTACCTCGCACGGCTACCGACCGGCGCGGTCGGCCGCCTGTTCGCCGCGCCCCCGGCCGCGGTCGTTCCCCGGATCGTCCGCGAAGGGTTCGTCGCGGAGCCGGTCCGCCACCGTTCCACCGCGTTCGCCCGGATCGACGCCCCGTCGCTCGACGCCCGCTGGCGCTCCCGAGGGTGGGCGGTCGAGGAGGTCCTTGCCATCGCTCCGTGCCTCGGGGCCGACCCGGCCGCGATCGGGCGGGTCGCGGCGAACGCCCGACAGTGGGAGCGCCTGCTCGCGGTCGAAGAGGAGGTCGGGCGGGCCCCGGCTCGGTGGGGCGCCGCCGCGGCCGTCCTCCTCGCCGCTCGTCGGGCGCTGGGAGGACACAATTAAGACCCGTGGGAGCCCATCGTTCCACCCGGTGGGCTAGATGCCGAAAGCCGCACCGGCGAGCCGCCCGGCCAAATCGACGGCCGGAGCGACCGTCGCCGGAAAGGAGGACCTCGCGATGGCGAAGGAGGACGCCCTCCTCCAGCTCCGCATCGGCCGGTCGGCCCACCTCTACGCGGTTGGCATCTCCGCGGCGCTCGCCCTCGACGGGATCCTCGTCCTGTTCGCCTTCGCCCACCTCCCGAGCCTCCCGTACGGCGCGACGCGCCTCGCGGCGTTCGGGCCGACGTTCTTCCTGCTGATCCCGGCGCTGGCCGGCCTCGCGATCGCCGCCGTCGGCCTCGCGACGAAGTGGGAGGCGTTCCAGTTGTGGCCGTGGGAGCCGCACTTCTCCACGACGGTCGCCGCGGGGGCCCTCAACCTCGCGATCACGCTCGTCTACTTCCTGCGCGTCGGGGGCGTCGCTCCGTTCGCCCACCTCGCGCTGTTCCCGTGGTTCCTGCCGCTCGAGCTCGCCGGCATCACGCTCGCCTTCCTCGGCCTCGTGATGACGTGGAGCGAGTGGTCCCCGCAGCAGTGGGCGGCGGCGGGGAGCGCGGTGCTCCCGCTCCTCACCCCGCTCCTCGTCTACGACCGGCCGACGGCCACCTCGACGGAGGCGGACGCGGTCGCGGTCGCGCTGTTCCTATCGGCGATCTTCTACCAGACGGCCGGCTCGTTCCTCCACCTGCTCTCCTCGGGCACCGGCCCGCACGAGAACGCCCTCATCGCCTCCGGCCAGAACCGGATCGTCCGCTTGGCGGACGAGACGCGGCAGAAGGAGGAGGCGCTCCGCTTCCGGGAGGCCGCCGTCCTCCGCCGGGAGGCCGACGCGGAGACGACCGAGGCGGGGCTCCGGCGCCAGGAGCTGCACCTCGCCGAGGCCCGCAAGGAGCTCGACGGACGTACCGCCCGCGACCGGACCCGCTCGGAGGAGCTCGACCGGCGCGACCGCGAGCTCGCCGGTAAGGTCGCGGCGACCGAAGCCGCGCTCCAGGCGATCTCGAACCGTACGAAGGCGATCGAACTGCGGGAGCAGGAGATCGCTCGCCAGGCCCCCCAGATCGCCGCCCGCGAGCAGCGGATCGCGCAGAAGGAAGGCGAGCAGGCCCGGCGCGACAGCGAGTTCGCCCAGCACCAGCAGGAGGTCCAGCGCCGGCTCGACGCCGCCGCCGAGACCGAGTCACGGCTCGACGCTCGCCGCAAGGCGCTCGACGAGAAGACCGCCGAGCTCCTCCGGCGCGAGGGCGCGCTGACCGCCAAGGAGACCGGCCCCGGCGCGGCGCGGACCGCCCCGGCGCTCGGCAGCGACCTCGGCGCCCGCGAGCTCAAGCTCCAGTCGCTCAAGTCCGCGCTCGACGAACAGAACGTCATCCTCGGCCGGCGGGCGAAGGAGGTCGCGCAGCGGGAGAAGGCGGCGACCGACGCCCTCAAGCAGGCGACCGACAAGCTCGCGCTGCTCGCGGCCCGGGAGAGCGGCGTCGCCCAGCGCGAGGCGAGCCTCGCCGACCGATTGAAGGCGGCGGACGAGCGACGGGCCCAGTACGAGGCCGCCGCCCACGACTATCAGGAGCGGCTGAACGAGTTCAGCCGCCAGCAGGTCGATGCCGCCCAGCGGGGGGTCGACCTCGACCGGTCACTCCAGACCGTCTCCGACCGCGAATCGTCCCTCGCCGAACGGGAGCGCCGCCTCCGGGGCAGCCTGAGCGAGATCGACCAGCGCGAGCGCGACCTCGTCGCCCGGGAGCGGGCGCTCGAGGCGCACGAGGCGGAGGTCAGCCTCCGCCGCCAGGCGGTCGACCGCAACAGCGGGCTCACGCTCGCGGGCCTCGCCGCCGTCGCCGCCGCCGACCAGATCGACCAGCCGAACGCCCGACCCCCGGGCCGGGCCGTCGCCGGCCGGCCGGCCCGCCGGGAGGCGACGGACGCGGCGGAGCCGCCGACCGCCGCCACGGACCTCCTCGCCCCGACGACCGGCCGCCGGTACGGCGACCGCCTTCCGACCGGGACACCGCGGCTCGACGACCTCCTCCTCGGCGGGCTGCCGCCGCGGAACCACGTCGTGGTCCTCGGCGACGCGTTCGTCGGCAAGGAGGTCGTGCTGTACGCGTTCATCGCGGAGGGGCTGAAGCGCGGCGAGCCGGTGGTGCTCGTCACCGCCTCCCGCTCGCCGACCGAGATCGCCCAGTCGCTCGGCGTCGTGCTTCCCCAGTTCCTCGAGTACGAGCAGCTCGGCATGGTCACCTGGATCGACGCCTCCAGCACCGGGGGGACCGCGGGCCCGCGCCGGTTCGTGGCGAAAGGGTCGGACGACCGGGCGGGGATCCTCTCGGCGCTCGTCCAGGCGGCGCGGCCGATCGAGGAGGAGAAGAAGGGGCCGTTCCGGGTCGGGTTCCTCGGCCTCTCCGCGGTGTTCGCCCACGCCGACGAGCGGGCGAGCTTCTCGTTCCTGCAGAACGTCGTCGGGATCCTGAAGCCCCGCGACGCCCTCGCGATGTACTCGCTCGAGGGCGGGGCGATCTCCGAATCGCAGGTCGAGTCGCTCCTCGGCCGGATGGACGGGGCGATCGTCTTCCGCCAGGACCGCGACCGGACGTTCCTCTCCGTCCGCGGCTTCGGGGACGTCCAGACGCGCGACTGGGTCGAGTGCCGGGCGACGAACCGGGCGCTGATCGTCGGGTCGTTCGCGCTCGAACGGATCCGGTAGTCCCGGCCGTCGCTTCCGTCCCCGCGGGCAAACGGTCCCCGCGCCGGCGCGCTCAGCGGAGGCCCACGTACTCCGAGCGGTCGACGCGGTGCCGCGGCGCCTCGCCCGCGAAGAACCGGGCGAGGTTCTCGAACGCGGTGCGGAGCGCATGCTCCTCGACGGGGGGCGCGAACCCCGCGCTGTGGGGGGTGCCGATGACGTTCGGGAGCGTGCGGATCGGAAACCGGGTCTCGAGGACGCCCGCCCCGAACCCCTCGTCCCACCAGACGTCGAGCGCGGCGCGGAACTCCGGGTGGGCGAGCAGGTGCCGGTAGAGCGCCTCCTCGTCGACGGTGGCGCCGCGCCCGACGTTCACGAAGATTCCCCGGGCCGGCATGGCGCCGAGCTCCGCGGCCCCGATCGAGCCCCGGGTCGCCCGGGTGAGCGGGCGAGCGTCGAAGACGACGTCGCCGAGCGCGACCGCCTCGCGCAGCCGGTCGGCGGAGAACATCCGTTCGGCGCCGTCCGCCGGGGAGCCGGTCCGGTTGAGCCCGACGACCCGGGTCTCGAAGCCGCGCAGCCGTGTGGCGATGGCCCGCCCGATCTCCCCGTAGCCGAGGATCACCGCGGTCCGGTGCCAGAGCGTCCGGTTCTCGGGCGGCGGGCGCAGCCGGCCGGCGACGACCTGGGCGTGCGCGGTGACCAACGAGCGGGTCGCCGCGAGCGCGAGCGCGACCGCGTGCTCGGCTACGAACGGCGCATACCCCCCGACGTTCCCGGCGATCTCAACAGACGCGGGGAAGCGGTCGAACGGGAGGTCGTCGACCCCGGTGAACGCCCGCTGGACGAACCGGAGCTTCGGGACCGACCTCGGGTCCCACTCCCGCGCTTCGCGGGCGACGGAGCCGAGCAGGACCGCCTCCACCGAGCCCCAGTCGGCCGGGGTCGTCTCCTCCAGGAAGCAGACCGGGACCTCCGGCAGGTACTTCGCCGCCGCGGCCCCGACCGCCTCGCGCCGTCGGACCGCCAGCAGCAGCCGAGGCGGACCGCCGACCATCGGCGGGGGAACCCCGACGGCCTCTTCCGTTCGCCGGGGGCGCCGGACCGCCCCCGCTCGAGCGACGACTTTAGGACCCGGTTCGGCTCCAAGGGGCATGAGCCCCGTGACGTATCGGCTGCACCACGTCCAGATCGCCGCCCCGCCCGGCTCCGAGGTCGCGGCCCGCGCGTTCTTTGTCGACACGCTCGGGATGGTCGAGGTGCCGAAACCCCCGAACCTCGCCCGGCGCGGCGGGATCTGGCTCGACTTCGGCCCGACGCAGCTCCACGTCGGCATCGAGCCCGAGTTCCGGCCGGCCGAGAAGGCGCATCCGGCGTTCGAGGTGAGCGACCTCGACGACCTGCGGCGGCGGCTCGACGCGCGCGGGGTGAAGAGCTGGGAGGACGAAGTCTACCCGGGCCGCCGTCGGTTCTACGCGCGCGATCCGTTCGGCAACCGTCTCGAGTTCCTGAGCCGCCCCGGCGAGTGAATGCCGGGAGCGCGGCCGGCCGCCGCGGTGACGTTCGACCTCTGGCACACGCTCGTCTACCTCTCGCCGGACGCGGAGGAGGCGTACATGAATGGACAGCTCGACCTCGCGGCCGAGGTCCTGGACGACGCCCCGGTGCGCCCGGGGGCGTCGCGGCTCTCCCGCGCGGGGCTCCGGGAGGAGTTCCGGACCGTCTACGCAGAGGCGGTGAGCGCTTCCCAGCAGGGGGTGAGCGTGCCCCCCGCCGCCCAGCTCGTCGCGGCGGCGCAGCGGACCGGCCGCGACGCCCGACCGGAGGCGTATCTCGAGAGGCTCGGCCGCCTGGTCTCGACGACCGACTTCCAGCTCGGCCCCGGGGCGATCTCGACCGTCCGCGCCGTCCGGCGGGACGGGTGGCGGACGGCGGTGATCTCGAACACCGTCGGAGAACCCGGCGCAACGCTCCGGCCGATCCTCTCCCGGTTGGGGTTCGACGACGTCGTCGAGGAGTGGGTGTTCAGCGACGAGCTCCCGTGGACGAAACCCGAGCCGAGGATCTTCCGGTCGGCGCTCGACCGGCTCGGGGTCGACCCCGGGAACGCGGTCCACGTCGGGGACGGCTGGTCCGACATCGAAGGGGCCCGGCGCTCCCGGATGCGGGCGGGGATCCTGTACACCGGCCTGCAGCGCTACGGGGCGCAGTACCAACGGCTGTTCCTGCCAGCCGGCTGGGCATCGCCCGAGGCGGAGCACCGGATCGGAACGCTCGACGAGGTCCCCGAGCTCGCCCGACGGCTGCTCGGACCGTCGCCCCCGACGTAGGCGCCCGGGGCGGCGCTACTCTTCGCCCATGTGCCGGGGCTTCGGGATCACCTTCGGCTGGTCCGCCTCGGTCGGCATCCCGGTCTTGCCGACGACGATGTCGCAGTCCATCCAGCTCACCCCGACCGTCACCCGGGGGAAGGCGACCTTGAGCGTGTAGTTCGCGAGCTTGCCGACCACGAGGCCGACCGACCCCGGGGCGAGGTTCGGATTCATCGTCGTGAGGTCGCGGGTGAGGATCACCCGGGTCTCTCCGAAGACGATCCGCTCGATCTCCTTGCGGTCCTCCATCGCTCCGGGCCGGACGCGCGGCGGGCCATAACGGTGCCGGGACGCAGGGGGGTACGGGGGCCCGAACGACCCCCAATCTCCGCCGAGAGAAGGTGTAACACGGAAATCCCGTCGAAAACAGGGATTATCTACTAGGAGTGCGTGCTTCGGCCTAGCATGCCAGCCGCGGATACGACCATGGAAACAGCGAGAGGAATGCAGGACGCGCCTCCCCGCATGGAGGAGAAGCCGGAGTGGTGGGCGAGCCCGGCCGTGATCGGCCTGATGGGGTTCGGTCTCACGACGATCATCGCGGGATTGAGCGACCTGCCGACCCCCTACGGGGCCGGGTTCGGACTCGGGTCGAACTGGGACGTCTTCGGGATGGCGATGTACTTCGGAGGGCTCATCCAGATCATCGCCGGTATCATCGGCCTGCGCAAGGGGAACCTGTTCGCGGGCTCAGCGTTCATGGGCTACGGGGCGTTTTGGCTCGCGTTCTCGGCAATGTTGCTCAATTACTTCCCCGGCACTACGGTCGCGTTCTACGGCATCGCGGGATTCGCCTTCGTTTGGATGCTGTTCACGCTGACGTTCTTGATCAACTCGATGAAGCACGGATGGGGGATCTTCTTCGTCTTCCTCTTCCTGTTTATCGCGTTCATCCTGCTGGTCGTCCAGTTCTTCCAGATGGGCGGCGGGCACACCCCCTCGAAGGGCGAGTTCTGGGCGACGGGTGGCGAGATCATCCTGACCGGCCTCACGGCCTGGTTCGTCGCGACCGCGGACCTGACGAACTGGAACTACGGCCGCAAGGTCATCCCGGTCTAAGATCGGCCTCCGTTCGCGAAGACGAACCGTTTCTTCCCTCCGTCCGGGAGACCGGACGGAGGCTCCTTCGTTTTGATCCGTATCGGGCGACTTCGGGCGCGGGAGCGTCCGATCCTCTGAGCCGGCGGTAGCCCTCCGGTCGGCTCAGCCGGGCGACCCGGGGCTCGGGAGTCGAAGGGTCCAACCCACGGGGTCCGATGGCTACCCCGGTGGGGGAGCGACCGGGGCGGGGGCGGCGGTCGCCGGGGCCCGCAGGGCGAGCCCGATCGCGCCGCGCACCACGAGCGCCGCCACGATTACGAGCGGAACCAGGACGAGGTCGTTGCCCGGCCAGGCGTAGCCCGCGGCCGCCCCGGCCCAGAAGGCACTGAAGGCGAACAGCATCGCGGTCCCGCCGAGCTTCAGCCAGGGGACCTTGATGCGACGGACCCGCTCCCCGACCGCGAGGGCGACGGCGACGAGCAGGACGCCCCCCACGACGGCCCCGACGATCGCCGACCCGCCGTACCCGGCGGCCGTGAGTCCGAGGAGGACGACGACGACCTCCGTCCCCTCGACGGCGCCGACCGTGAAGCCGCCCGCGAACTGGGCGACCCGACGGGGGCCGGTCGCCGCGCCCCCCGCGGCGGCGTCCCGTAGCCGTCGGTACGTCCGCAGGGTTGAACGGAACAGGAAGACGCCGAACGCGGCGAGGACGACCGCCGCCGCCCAGAGGAGGGCGGCCCGGGGGGCGAGGAGGATGGCGCGTCCGGTGCCGAGGGCGACGACGGCGACCGTCGCGACCCCGGCGACCGCCCCGGTGGCGCCGTGGCGGAGCGTCGGCTCGTCGGCGCCGAGCGCCAGCACGAGCGCGACGACCTCGGTCATCTCGATGACGGTGATGACGAGCGCCGCGAGGACGACCGGCACGTAGACGGCGAGCACGGGAGCCGCGCGGCAGAGCCCGCCGCGGGACTTTACGACTGCGCTACACCGGGGTCGACTCGGTGACGTGGGCGCGGACGATCGGCAGCTGCTCGCGGATCGCGTTCACCGTCCGGTGGACCTCGTACGTCGGCATCCGCCCCCACAGCTCGAGCGTGAGCGTGTGCTCGCGCTCGCGGTGGTGCCGTCGCAGCACCGCGTCCGCGCGGCGGTCCCCGTCGCCCGACAGCCGCACCGAGAAGGCGTGCGCGGTCGCGAGCTCCTGCCACCGGTCGCTCTCGAGCGCCTTCAGGAGGTGGCCGACCGGCTCGACGAGCCCGGGATGGCCCGGCTCGGGGAGCGGCAGCCAGCCGCCCGGGTCGACCTCCCAGTGGTCAACGTGACTGAAACCGCACCCCTGGAGCCCGTGGAGCATCGCTGCGGCGAGGTCGAGCAGGCTCTCCTCCTCCTCGATGCGGCGCGCGCGGAGCAGCGAACGGATCTCCGCGACGAACGGGAGGCGGTTCGGCGCGATCACCTCGCCGCCGAGGTCGATCTCGATCCGCACGTGGCTGAACGTCTGTTGGCCCTGGTGGTGGGTCCGTGGGGGGACCGACCGGCCCGACGGCCGGTGCCCGTCGCCGCGGCCCGGAGCGCCCTTCGAACGACCGCGGTGGCGCGTCGTCGTGGCCATCGCACCGTCTGGGGCGCCCCCCCTCCTAATCCCTTCGGTGGAGGCGGCGGGGCCCGGTCGTCACGGGGTCGGCGCGCGCGCGGACGCGCTCCCGGGGGCGCCCCCGTCCAGCGCCGCGGCGCAGATCAGCTGGGCGGCGACTCGCACGACCCCGATCGCGTCGGTCGCGCCGGCCCGTCGCAGCTTCGCGAGGCTGCTCTCCGCGGTCGCGACGGCGACGATCCGCAGCGACGGGGCGAGCGCCCGGGCGGTGATCACGGTGAGGAGGTTCGCGGCGTCCGACTCCTGCGCGACGACGAGGGAGCGGGCGCGCCGGACCCCGACGAGCTCGAGCACCTCTTCGACGGACGGGTCCCCCGGGTGGACCCGGAACCCCTCCGCCCGCAGCCGCTCGACGGCCGGCCCGTCCGGGGTGAGGACGACGAACCGGACCCCCGACTCCCGGAGCGCGAGGGCGGTCGCGTGGGCCTCGGGGCTCGACCCGCAGACGATGACGTGCTGCTCGAGCTCCTGCATCTGCGACCGTTCGAGCCGCTCCCCGATCCGGGAGAGCCGGGTCTCGAGGAACGGGACGAAAAGGACCACGATGGCGGATAAGAACGTTCCGACGCCGACGAGGATCAGGACGACCTCGAACCAGCGCGCGGTGTCGGTGAGCGGGGTGTTCGTCCCGCCGATCGTCGAGATCGTCACGATCGTGTAGAAGACCGCCTCCCCCCAGGTCCGGACGGGCGGCGAGAACTGGCCGCCGAGCCACTCCGCCCCGACGGTCCCGAACAGGATCGACACGAGGCTCGCGACCACGAGCAGGAGCTGGGTGCCCTCCGGCCCGGTCGCCGAGCCGAGGTAGAAGCTCGCCCGGTACGGATAGATCGCCGCGAGCAGCGCGGCGGAGAGGACCGTCGAGGCGATCGAGAAGACGTTCGGGCTCAGCACCGCGACCGCGCCCGCCAGCACCGGCACCGGCACCGAGAAGATCCAGGCGACCGGGCTGCGCCGCCGGATCCGGAACGAGACGACGAGGAGGATCAGCCCCGCGACGGCGTCGAACGGGGGGTCGTACCCCGCCATCGGGGTCCAGTAGATCTCCGCCGGGTGGCGGAGCGCCGAGAGGACGGCGAGGACGACCATCGCGAGCCCGACGACGGCGGCGCCGAGGCCGACGTACGGGGCCCGGGCGGAGAACGACGGGAAGCGCGACCGGGGGGCGGCTTCGGCGGCGCCGACCACCATCGGCGCGCGAAGGCGTCGATGTAGTAAAGTCCGTCCTCCCGTGCCGGGCCGGTCGCGCGGGCGACTACCGGGACGGCGGGGAGGCGGACGTGTCGTCGGCGTCCTCCTGCCACGGCGGCTTCGCGGACGGCGGGACGGAGGCGGCGCCCGCGGGCGGGGACGCCGAGGTCGCGGCGTACGGCACGACCGGCGCCGGGGGCGGCGGCGTTCGGCGACGTTGGGCGGCGAGGACGAGCGCGCCGGCGGCGACGACCGCGAGCAGCCCGATCAGCGCCCACCCGAGCGACGAGATCCCGCCCGGCGGCGAGGCGGTCGACGTCGGGATCTTCAGGAGCTCGATGACGAGGCTCGAGCGCTCGGCGCTCGCGACCGTGACGTTCGAGAAGTACGTTTGATACCCCGGCGCCTCCGCGACGATCGAGTAGACGCCCGGATCGAGCGAGAGCGAGAAGCCGCCCGCGGTCAGCGTCTCGAGCACGCCGTCGACGTAGACGTACGCCCCGGCAACGTTCACCGAGGCGAGGAGCGTGCCGGCAACGATCGAGAACCGCAGCGGGACGAGCGCGAACGTGGCGGCCGACCCGCTGCCGGTGCCGGGGGTCACGGTGTAGTTCACCGCGGTGACCGACCAGGCGTACGCGCCGGCCGGGAGCTCGAAGACGGTGAGCGCGAGGCGGCCGGTCGAGGTGTAGTTGAGGGGCACGGGACCGCCCGTGATCTCCACGGTCCATGCGGCGCTCGGGAGGAGGCCGGCTGCGGTGAAGACGAGCGCCGGCGCGAGCTCGAAGACGACCTCGGGCGCCTCGGTCGCCGTGGCGCCGACCGCCACGACCCCGTTCGCGGGCGAGGCGTTGTAGCCGTACGAGCTCACGTTCCAATCGTAGTTCCCGGGCACGACCTCGAAGACGATCGTGCCGTTGGTGGAGTTCTCGACCGTCGTCGAGAACGGCGAGCTCGGGGCGGCGATCGAGACGTTCCACGTCCAGCCGGAAAGCAGACCGCTCTCGACGAACGTGAGGGCGACGAGCGGGGAGAAGACGACCGTCACCTCCGTGCCGGTGCCGTTGACCGTGAAGTTCCCGCCCGGCACCGCGGTGTAGTTCGCGGGCGCGAGGACGGAGTAGTTGTACGTGCCGTTCGGCGAGTAGACGGTGAGCGTTGTCCCGTTCGTCCGGTAGTCGACCCCGGCGACGACCACGCCCCACTCGATCCCGGCCGCGAGGCCCCGCGCGTCGAACGCCACCGGGAACGCCGGGAGTCGGACGAGCGGCACGTAGTCGCCGCCGACCGTGATCCGGCCGCCGTCGTCGTACGGCAGCCGCCCGAGCGGGTTCGCCCGGGTCCCGTAGTTCGACCAGTAGTTCCCGCCCTGGTACGACGTCCCGATGATGCTGCCCGACAGGTTCGTGCCGAGGACGACTTGGACCGTCGCCGCCGGCGCCTCGGTGACGTTCCACCGGTCGACGTACGTGGCGGGCTCGCAGACGATCTCGCACGACACCGGGTCGGTCGTCGGCGTGTAGGCGGGGGCGGGGAGCTCGAAGAAGTTGTTGTAGATGAGGTCGCCCGACTCCGACTCCCAGATCCCGGTCGTGTTGTTGCCGGAGTTCTCGACCGCGCTCAGGTTCGTCGCGGGGGCGCTCGAGTTGAGGAAGCTGTTGCCCCAGACGGTGTTGTTCGTGCCGCCGTAGAGCGCGAGCGAGATCCCCTGGTCGTAGAACGTGTTGCCCGCGACGAGGTCGCCCGAGCCGTTCCACAGGATCACCGCGCCGATCGGGCTGAAGCCGACGTTTGAGGAGAGCCACCCGGTGATCGCGGCGCCGCCGAGCAGCGAGAGGTTCGTCACGTTCCACAGTTCGATCTGCAGGTGGTTCGTGGCCGGGAGCCCGGCCGCCGAGAGGTTCGCCGCCACGGCCGGCGCGTAGCCGATCGCGAGGCTCGGGGGGGTCACGTGCACGGTCGCGTTCGTGTCGACGAGCAGGATCCCCGGGAAGACCGGGAAGAGGAAGTCGTTCATCGCGCCGAAGACGGCGTCGATCGGGTGAGGCTCGTTCGACTCGAGGACGTACGGGTCGCCCGGGGCGCCGGTCCCCGCCGTCGTCAGGTCGGCGAGCTCGGTGTTCCCCCACGCGACGAGCGGCGTGTAGATGCCGTCCGCGTTCACGCGGATGAGCGTCGCCGTGGTGGCGGACGTTGCGTTGGCGGCCGGGTCGAGCGCCCGGTGGATCGGCCGGTAGTCGCTCAGCAGCCACTCGAAGTAGTACGCGCCCGTGTTCGGGTACGCGATCGCGGTCGGCCCGGTCGCGTCGAAGAGGGACGGCGCCCACTGGGCCTCGGTCGCGTTGAAGGCGGTCCCCGGGGTGACGAACAGGAACGCGTTCGCGGGGGTGACGCCGTCGGAGAGCGTTCGATACCCGGGGTTCCCCGAGAGGTTCCAGAGGCCGTACAGGAACGACGGGCCGAGCCTAAGGTCCGCGACGGGGACGGCCGCGCCGCCCGTCCCGGTGTGGTAGAAGACCCCGACGCCGTCGCTCGTCTCGCCGGTGTCCGACCCCGCGTCGTACGCCGACGTACCGGTCGACCGTCGCGTTCCAGGTGAGCAGGGAGAACTCGGCGTCGACCGCGACGAACGTCGTGGTGTCGCCGTCGCCGTCCCCCACGAGGACGAGCTCCAGGTCGTTCGGGAGCCCGTACGGGTCGACCCCGGTGCCGTTCGCCTCGAACTGGGGCACCGGCGCGAACGGCGATACGACCGTGAGGAGCTTCGCCGAGTTGAACACCACCTGGTCGAACGACCCCGAGACGGAGCCGCCCGCCCAGGTGACCGTGTAGTTGAAGTCGATCGCGGGGCGCTTTCCCGCATCGAAGCTCGAGAGGAGGAGCGTCACCACGAACGGATAGTGGACGGTGAACGTCGGGCCGGTCGCGTAGTAGAAGACGGGCGCAACGAGGGTGCCGTTCGGCCCGTGGGAGTACAGCGCGTTCGCGGAGAGCGTCCCCGCGGCGCTCGACAGGTTCCAGACGTTGTCGCCGAGCGTGAGCGTGCCGTTCGACGGGGTGTAGCTGAAGAAGTCCTGGGCCCAGAACTCGTACCGGGCGTGCCCGAACAGTTCGACGTGGGTCGCCACGGCGTTCAGCTGGACGCCGTACATGCCCGGGCCGTCCCCGTCGAGGTAGACCGACTCCGCCGAAGTGATGTTCGCGACCCCCTCCACGCTCGTCGTCGAGAGCACCGACGGGACGATCGTCCCCGTCGTGTTCGCGATCCCGAGGTCGGCGACCCCCATCGGTGCGGGCGCGGCGCCGTACGTCGGGGCGACGACCCCGGTGCGACCAGGGCGCGCTCCGAGGATGTTCGGAAGGTGGGCGTCGTCGAACGGCACGTCCCGCTCGCGGAGGGTCGCCTCCACCTGGGCGAGCCGGGCCTCCGCCGCGCTCGTCGGCGTGGAAGGGGAGGCCGCAGCGGCCGGTCCGGTCGCTACGGTGGCCACGTGGGCGGTGGGCGACGCCCCGGGGGTCGCCGCGAGCACCGACCCCGGGAGGATCAGGAGGGCGACCACGCCCGCGAGGGTGACCAGACGGATCGGTCGAAGCGTTCCCACAGCCGTTCCGACGTAACGACCGAGGGACCCCCTCTTAGAGATTTGCCCCGAGCGCGGTGCGGGAGCCGCCGGGGCGGCTTCCGGATCTTCGCCTACTGCGAGATCCACCGGAGCGTCGAGTCGGTCGGGTCGGTACGGGACTCGCGGACCCCGCGGTGGAACTCGGGCAGCCACGGGACGCTCGAGAGCGCCTCCTCGAGCGCCGGGAGGCGGGCCGAATTGCGGCGCCAGCGGTGCGCAGCGAACCGGTCGAACCCGTCGACCGGGTTCGAGTAGCCGACGGTAAGGACGAGCGCTGCGCCCCCGACCAAGAGGAGGGTGAAGCCGAACAGCTCGACGAAGATCCCGAGCCCGACGACGTTCGTGGCGGAGGTGATCGTCCCCAGCCCGACGAGGAGGGCCGCGCCGAGCGAGAGGACTGTCCCCCACAGGAACGGGCCGAAGGCGTAGGCGTGCACCCGGGCGACGCGCCGGGACTCGTCCGCGACCGTGACGTACGCCCGCCAGACGCCCGCGAGGGCGGCGTCCGGTTCCGGCGCCTTGTTCTCGCCGAGGTGGGCGATCACGGTGCGCGCGAGGTCGAGGTCGAGCCGCTGGTAGGTGGAGATGTCCCCGCCCAGCATCGTCGCGAGCCCGAACGTGCCGGCCGCGCCGACGATCACGGCGATCGATGTGACCCACACCCCGACCGCCACGAAGCTCGAGTAGTCGGCGACGAGCAGGAGGATGTAGACGAGCGCGAACAGCGACGCGACCGCGACCGCGGCCCCCCCCGGGCTGTCGGGGGGCGGCAGCGAGAGCTTGCTCGCTTCCTTGGGGCGGGACGGCCAAGCGGGCGCGACGGGCGTGGTTTCGGCCCAGGTGGGACCTGACACGCGATTTCGACCTTCCCGGAGGCTCTTAAACGCTCCGGCCGAGGGGAAGCTCGCCGACCGGTTCGCCTCCGGCCCCCGAAATCCGACGGATCGGATCGCCGACGCGGACCGTCCCGGCCTGGAGCACCCGGGCGTACCACCCGCGTCGGCCGAGCGTCGCGCGCAGGAAGTCGGGCCCCCGCGCCGCCCCGACGTACGGGAGACCGTACAGGTTCGAGCACGGGTCGCACGCCTTCGAGACCTCGGCGACGACCGACCCGAACCGGAACCGGTGGGGCGGCGCCATCGCGTCGTACCGGAGCCCCCGCGTGGTGACGTTCTCGCCGAGGTCGCCCGGGCGAACCGGCCAGCCGTCCCGGCCGAGCGCCTCGATCGTCTCGACCGGCAGGAGGAGGAGCGCCATCGCGGGGTCGCCGGTGCGCTCCTCCTGTCGCCACCGATTGAAGTCGCCTTCGACGCCCCCAAGCTCGACCCGGAGGGCGTCGACCGGGCGCTTCGGAAGCCCGCGTTCCCCCGGGACCTCGGGTTTCCGATGAAGCCCGACGACCGTCCCGACCTCCGCGGCCGGCCCGGGGTCCGTCATGGAGGCGAGGATCGGCCGGAGCCGCCCGCGGCCCCGGCGGGAACGAACTGGAGGGAGATCGAGTTGACGCAGTGGCGCACGTTCCGCTCCGTGAGGCGCTCCCCCTCGAAGACGTGGCCGAGGTGCGCCCCGCAGCGGCGGCACTGGATCTCGACCCGTTGCCCGTCCGGGTCCGGGAGTCGGGCGACGGCCCCCGGCACCTCGCGGTCGAACGCCGGCCAGCCGCACCCCGAATCGAACTTCGCGTCGGACTCGTACAGCGGCGCCGAGCACCGCTTGCAGACATACGTCCCGGCCGCGAACAGACGGTCGTACTCGCCGGTGAACGGCGCCTCCGTCCCCTTGTGGACGATCACCCGCTCTTCCGCCCGCGAAAGCTTCCGCATCGGGGGGTCGGGCGTCGCGGCCATCGGGTCGGTACCGGGCGGCGGTATATGGCGCTCCCACCCCGGTCCGGGGGCGTCCGACGGGGCGCAGCCCCTGGGCTGCCTAGTTCACTTCGACCGGGCGACGACCCGCAGGTACAGCTCGAGGAGGTCGAGCCCTTTTTCGACCGCCCGGGCGGAGTCGGGGAACGTGTGACGGGCGGCCCACGCCCGCATCTCGGCGGGCCGGGGGAGGCCGAGGTACGGCACCGAGAACTGCATCGCCGCGCTCTGGATCCCGGTGCCCGCGGTAAGCCGGAGGAACTCGTCGACCCGGTCGCGGAGGAACCCCCACGCGGCGCCCGACGCGTCGGGGTTGCCGAGCACCGACCCCGCGTACAGCTCGAGCCACGGCCCGAGCAGCATCTTCCCCGAGAGCAGGAGGTCGAGGTCGGCGCGGAGCCACTCCTCCCGCCGGATCATGCCGAGGGCGAACGCGACGTTCCGGAGCTCGTCCGGAGTCTTCGCGCCGTCAAGCCGTCGCTTCAGCTCGGAGTACTCGGCCGCGCCGGCTCGGATCGCGTACGCGACGAGGACGGCCCGGGTGAGGTTCGGCGAGAGCGTGTCGAGCCGGGGATACTCCTCCGCGAGCCGCGCGGCGAACGCGGGGTCGAGCTGGGCACGGGCGACCGTCACGGCCTCCCGCAGGGAGGCGTCGCGGTCGCTCTCGCCGTCCCGGGGGTCGAGTCCGAGGCGGTCCGACTGGGCGACGACCGCCGACCGGACCGCGGCGTTCCACCGGGGGATCCGGTGGATCAGGGGGTGGAGGGTGCGGTACGTGTCGACGACCTCCGAGGCGACGAACGGGTCGTCCTCCCGTTCGAGCCGGGCGAACACTTCCAGGTAGGCGGAGAGGTCGGTCCGTCCCGCGAGGAACAGGGCACGGGCGTCGTTCGCGATCCCCCACCGGTCGATCGGCGGGAGCTCCCCGAACGCCGCGAGGATCCGCTCGCGCAGGGCCCCTTCGTACTGGACGCGATAGAATCCGGAACGGCCCGGGTTGACGACCGGCGTCGGCCCCCCGTCGGGCAGGTCGAGCCGGGGCGTGTCGAACAACCGGCGATGGGTCGTCGTGCCCGAGCGGACCTCGAGCGGGATCGGCCACGGGTCGTCCGCGACCGGGTCGAGCATCGTGAACCGCTCCTGCTCGAGCCGCAGCGTGCCGCCGTCCTGCCGCACCCGAACGACCGGGAACCCGGGGCGCGAGACCCACCGGCGGAAGACCGACTCGACCGGGGCGTGGGCGGCGGCGCCGACCGCCCGCCAGAGGTCGTCCGACTCGGCGTTGCCGAACCGGTGCTCGGCGAGGTAGCGCGAGACCCCGGCACGGAACGACGCCTCGCCGACGTACGCCTCGGCCATCCGCAGCACGCTCGACCCCTTGCCGTAGCTGATCTCGTCGAAGATCTGCCGGATCTGGTTCGGGTCGCTCACCTCGACCCGGATCGGGTGCGTGTGCGGCAGCGCGTCCCAGAGCATCGCCCCGGCGTACCGGCTCGCGAGGTAGTCGTCCCAGGGGCTCCACTGCGGGAACAGCGCGGCGCTCGCCTGGATCGCGACGTACGAGGCGAAGCTCTCGTTCAGCCAGAGGTCGTTCCACCACCGCATCGTCACGAGGTCGCCGAACCACTGGTGGGCGACCTCGTGGCAGATCACCTCCACGCTGCGCATGCGCGCGGAGACCGACGAGCGGTCGTCGTGGAGCAGCAGGTACTCTTGGAAGGCGATCGCGCCCCAGTTCTCCATCGCGCCGGTCCCGAACTGGGGGATCGCGAGAAGGTGGAGCTTCGGGAGGGGGTACGGGACCGCATAGTACTCGGAAAAGTAAGCGACCGACCGCTCCGCCTGCTCGAGCGAGAAGGCGCCCGCGGCGGACCGTCCCGGGGCGGTGGCGACGATCACGCGGGGGGCCGCCCCCGTCCCGGCCCGCTCCTCGAACGGCCCGAGGGCGAGATAGAACAGGTACGTCGACATCGGCGGCGTCGGACGGAACCGGGTCCGCCGCCGGCCGTCGGGGAGCGTCTCGGTCCGCTCGACCTCGGTGTTCGAGATCGCGAGGCAGGCGCCGGGCCCGGTCACCTCGAGAATGAACTCGGCCTTCGCGTCCGGTCGGTCGATGCACGGAAGGAGCCGTCGGGCGGAGGCCGGCTCAAAGTACGTCGAGAACGCCCGCCCCTCTCCGAGCGGCGAGGCGTAGAATCCCCGGACCCCGTGGTCGTCGACCCGGCCGGCGTACTCGATCTCGATCGCGGTCGTCCCGGGCGGGACGGTCGGCACCACGAGGCGCCCGTCGTCCGGTTCGAACCGAAACTCGACCGGCCGGCCGACCGACGTCACGGCGCGGATCGTATGGCCGACAGTGTCGAGCGTGAGCGGCGACGGGAGCGCCCGCGCGGAGAGCTCGAGCCGGCCCGTGTAGTCGAGCGACCCGTCCGCGAGGTCGAGCGCCAGACGGTATCGCAGCCCCTCCACGCCCCCCCGAGACCCGGGGGAAGAAAACCGCACCGGGGGCGACGCGGGCCCCCGGTGCGCCGACCGACGCCGGCTCTCTCAGAGTTCCCGGGCCGCCGCGAGGGCGGCCGGGGGCATCCCGTTGCAGTGGTGCCCCGACCCCTGGCCCGAGAAGCGGATGTCGACCTGCGCGTCCCGGTGCTCGATCGTGACCGTGCCGGACGACGGCTGGGCGGTGTATCCGGTCACCGGGGAGACCGTGTAGGAGTAGGTCCCGGCGGAGAGCCCCGAGAGGACGATGTCGCTGCGGTCGCTGCAGTAGGTGGCGCCGACGTTCACGCACCACGTCGTACCGCGGGGAAGCCCCGTCTCCGAGAAGGTGAGGGTGTACGTCGTCGGCGCGCCGGAGCCGCGGCCGAACTCGATGCTGACGGAGACCCCGGCGCCCGCGATCGTGACCGGGGAGATCGGGCTCTCCGAGACGACGGTGTAGCCGCTCGGGCCGGTCACGGAGAAGGCGTACGTCCCGTTCGGCTCCGCGAACTTGATCGTCGAGGTCGTCGAGCTCATCGTCACGTTGTCGACCGTCACGCTCCACTCGGTCGAGCGGCCGCACATGCTGCTGAGCCCGCTCTCCGTGAACGTGAGCGGATACGTGGCGTTCGAGGCGGCGGCAAACGTGAGGTCGACGATCACTGGGGCGTGGACGACGGTGACCGGGGAGGCGGGCGACGCGGCGACGAGGCGGAACCCCGCGGGCCCGGCGGCCGAGTAGGCGTAGACCCCGGGCAGCACCCCCGTCGCCACCGCGGCGGAGGTCGTCGACAGCACTTGCGCGCCGACCGTGACCGTCCAGGCCGCGCCCACCGCCAGCCCGGTCTCGTTGAACGACAGCGCGTAGGCGGTCGCGAGGACGCTCACGTTGCGGGAGTTGACGTTCGTCACGTAGACGTCCCGGTCCGCGGCATCGAAGACGTCGGACGACGGGGCGCGGCCGACGAAGACGGTCCCCAGGACGGCGGTGCCGTTCACCGCCGTCACGGAGTTCGCGCCAAAGTCCGTGACGTAGACGACCCCGGTCGCCGGGTTCAGTGCGGCGGCGCCCGGGCCGGCGCCAGTCGGCACGTTTCCGACGAACGTCGTGCCGGTCAGGACCGTGACCTCGCTCGCGTTCGCGTCGGTCACGTACACGTCGCCGAGGCCCGGGTCGTACAGCTCGGACGACGGGTTCGCCCCGGCCGGCACCGTTCCGCTCTCCGCGCTGCCGACGAGCACCGACACGTTCGCCGACTGGTTGTTCGCCACGTCGATCGAGCCGCTCATCGGGTCGTAGACGAGGGCGTCCGGTTGAACTCCGACCGGAACGTTCGCGGCGACCGAACTCCCGTCGATCACCGTCACGTTCGCCGAGCCGTGGTTCGCCACGTAGACCTCGCCGTCGGACGGGTCGTAGGCGATCGCCCGGGGCGAGGCGCCGACGTGAACGGCGCCGACGACGGTCGTCCCGTCGATCACGGCGACGTGGTTCGCGCCCGACTCGGTCACATAGACGAGGCCGTTCAGGGCGTCGTACGCCGCGGCCGTCGGGAGCAGTCCGACCTCCAGCGTCGTGAGGAGCGTCGTCCCGTCGATGACGCTGACGCCGCCCCCGGCCGCCTCGAAGAGGTAGTGGTCGATCACGTAGACGTAGCCGTTCGCCGGGTCGTACAGCTCCGAGATCGGGGAGCCGACGGTGACGTTCGCCGTGCTGAGCGGTACGGAGGCGAGGACGGAGGCGCCGTCGAGGACGCTCACGTTGTTCGAGACCTCGTTCGCGGCGTAGACGTACCCGTTTCCCGGGTCGAAGACGCTCGCGTCGGGGCCGGTCCCGACCGGGATCGTCGCGAGGAGCTGGGGCGGCACCGTCTCCCACGAGGAGAGCAAGGGCACCGGTCCCGCGACCCCCTGCGCCGGCACCGGGGCGGCGGGAGCCGCCGAGGCCGAGGCGTTCGACCCGACCCCGAGGGCGTGCGCACCCGGCAGGAGCGCCGTCGCCGAGACGGCCAGGGCGAAGGTGAGGAGAACGAGCGTTCCGACGGTCGCGAGGGAAGGTCCCGATCGGCGTCCCGGCGGGGGGTTTAGGTTCGCGAGTGACCCGGTCACTGTAGACACCCGTCGCCGGCACGGCCGGTCGGTTAAAGAGTTATCCTTCACGGCGGTCGCTGGCCCCGACCGGGGGGTCGGCCCGACCCTTAGAACCGTCGGCCGGCGCTTCGGCCGCACCGCCCTCGTCGGAGCGGGCGGCCCGGGTCGCTCGGGTGCCCCCGACCCCTCGACGTCGTACCGGGCGGACGCTCGGCGACGTGCCTTCCTCCGGCGGGGGCGTCACCGGTTCGGGCGGCCCGACCTCCCGGAGGCTGACCTCGAAGAAGAGCATCCCGATCGCCTCCGGGTCGACCGGAGGCGGGGCCCGGGACGGCAGGAACGCCCGGAGCCGGGCGAGGATCGCGTCGGCGGCGAGCGGCCCGGCGGCCTCGCGACCGGGGGCGTCGAAGTGCGTGATCCCATCGACCACCACCCGGACCCCGTGGCGGTTCGGATAGAGACGCACGATGAACTGGGCCACGCTCGGTGACCGATCCCCCGGGTCTTACGGGGCGCCGCGAGGGGCTGAAACGCCCACGGGCGGCGGCGCCCGGTCAGCGCGGAGGCGGTCGCTTTTCGATGCGACCACCGCGTCCGAGCGAGAGTTGGGGGCGCCCCCGATAGTCGGAGACCCATCCGTCGATCACCGCGATCTGCTCCCCCTCGGCGACGAGCTCGACTTCCGACCCCCACAGGACGAGCGCGATCTCCCCGGTGGCGTCCTTGAGCCGTCCGTTGCGCACCTTCTTGCGACCCCCGTCCCGCGTCTCGATCTCCCGGACCGGCTCGAGGGAGCTGACGGTCGCCTCGATCGTCGCGACGCGCGACGGGCGAAGGTCGCTGATGAACGTCGCGGGGGGTTTGCTCTCGGGCATCGTCGACCGAACCCGCCGGCCGAGATAGGCGTTCCGCGGCGGGGCGCGACGGCGCTCAAAAAAAAGAGGGAAGGGGGCGCCCGCCCGGGCGCCCCCCACGGGAATCGATCGGTCGCCCGTTTACGCCGAACTCCCCCGAGACAGCGCGGGGCGCGCCGTCGAGAGGGCCGCGGAGAGGGCCGGTCCGCCGCCGCTGGCGGGCAGGTGGCCGCCGGTGTAGACGCACGTCAGGCTGACCGAGGCGCCCGCGCCCGAGATCGACTGAGAGCCGGACGGCGGGGTGCAGGTCGTGTGGGCGGGGGTCAGCACGGTGTAGTTGTAGCTGCCGTTCGGGAGCGAGAACGTCAGCTCCGCGCCCGTCGTGTAGATCGTCTTCGAGTGGATGCCGTGGCCCGTCACGGGTCCGGTGACCTTGACGCCCCAGCGCTTCCCCGCCGGAACGCCGGTCTCGCTGAACTCGAGCGAGTACGTCACGATGTGGAAGCGGACGTGCAACGCGGTCGACCCGGTGATGGTGAGCGCACCGGCCGACGGGCTCGGGGCATAGCCGGGGACGCCCGGGACGCTGAACGTGTACGCGCCGTCCACGACGACGATCTTCGCGCTCGTGCCCGTGACCTCGACCGTCTGGTTAAACTCGTCCGTCGCGGGCGATGTGCCGTTGAGGACGACGCTCCAGGCCGACTCCGCCGGCAGCCCGCTCTCGCGGACCGTCAGGAACGAGTAGCCGTGGGCCAGGTGGTACGTCACGCCGACCGTGATCGGGTGGTCGGTCAGGTGGAACGTTCCCCCGTGGGCGGTGTAGCCGATCGGGACGATCGGGCTCCAAGAGTACCGGCCCGGCGCCGGGAAGACGCTCAGGGTGTAGTAGTTCGAGGTCGTCTCGAACGACAGGACGTTGCCACCGACCGTGATGTTCGCGCCCCACTCCGTGCCCGCGGCGAGGCCGTGCTCGACGAACGTCACGGCCGGTCCGACCTGCGGGACGAGCGGCGCGTAGTCGCCGCCCGGGTAGATGTACGTCGCGTAGTAGTACGACGGCCCGTAGATGTCGACGAGCAACGTCGGAGCGTTCTCGTCGTACGGCAGCACGCCGTACGGGTTGTCCGCGCCGTTGTACGGGTTGAAGGCGAGTCCGTAGTCCCACCAGAAGTTGCCTCCCTGGGTGGGGCCGCCGATGATGCTGCCCGTGAGCGGCACGTTCGGGAAGCCGCTCGCGTAGTTCACCACCGACGCCGACGTCGGGGTGATGTTCCAGCTGTCGTTGAGGAAGAACTCGGGGTATCCCGAGTACATGTTCAGCGGCAGGAGCCACGCCGTCGTCGGGGTGTTGAAGCTGTTGTCGTAGATCAGGTCGTAGTTCTCGGCGAGCTGGAGCCCGATCCCGAAGAAGCTGAACAGCAGCGTCTCGCACACGGGGAACGTGGGACAGTTGGGGGCCGGCACCTGGTTGAAGGTGTTGCCCCAGACCGTGTTGTTCCCACCGCCGACGTTCAGCGGGCCGAACAACGTGCCGCCCGAGAACATCAGGAGCGCCTGGCTCTCGGTGTTGAACGTGTTCCCGGCGATCAGGTTGTGGGACGACTCGTAGACGACGACGTTGAACGAGTCGAAGCTGACGGGGTACCACGAGTCGTACGTGAACCAGCCGCTGATGTTCTGCGCGTCCACGATCGCGACACCGGTGACGTTCCACAGCCACGTCTGCAGGTCGTTCGTCTGCGGCAGGTACGGGCCGGGGTAGACCGAGTCGTTCGTCAGCGCCGAGTAGTTCGCGGGCTGGTCGAACGCGACCGAGACCGACGTGTCCATCAGGAAGACGCCCGGGAACGCCGGGAAGCCGTAGTCGTTGTAGAGGCCGAAGCTCGACGACATCGGGGCGAGCTGGGCGTCCGGCATCTCGTACGGGTGGGTCGGGGTTCCGCTCCCGCCGGTCGCGAGCGCGGCGACCTCCGCGTTCGAGAACGCCCAGAGCGGAGTGTAGACGCCGAGCTCCGGCGCCGCCACGAGGCTGATCGTGAGCGAGGTCGGCCCCGTGAGGATCAGCACGCTGGTGATCGGGGCGTAGCCCGTCAGCTCGGTCAGCAGCGTGTAGTTCCCGGGCATGAGGTTGAGCGTGCTCACGGCGATCGTCGGCGCGTAGTCGGGGACCGAAACGATCGGCGTGACGAACCCGCTCAGCCCGAGGTACGTGACGAAGTTGAACGCGTTCGCCGGCGTCACGGAGAGGGAGACCGCGTACGACCCCTCGGGGGCGCCCGTCCCCCAGAGGCCCGAGAGGATCGACGGGCCGGTCGTCATCGTTCCGTAGTCGGCGGCGCCCGCGGGTCCGCCCGGCGCGTTGCTCCACGCGACGTTCGCGCCCGTGGCGGTCTCGCCGGTCTCGCCGCCGTAGTTGTACGCCGCCGGGACCGAGACGAACTGGCCGCCGGAGAGATACGAGAGGCTGAGCGTCGCGTCCGCCGCCCCGAGGTCGACCTGACTGCCGCCGCCCGGACCGCAGATGTCGAGCTCAAAATCGTTCGTCAGCCCGATCGCGTTGTAGCTCTCCCCGTTCGCGGTGTAGTTCGACGGGGTGGTCACCGCCGGGGACGTCGCGTTCGTTGAGTTGAAGATCGCGTAATCCCAGTTGGAGATGCTGAAGTCCTCGGACGGGATCGCCGAGCTCACGAGCGAGTCGCTGAAGCTCATGTTGTCCCGCCCGTCGTTGACCCCCGAGTTCATCGTGAGGGTCAGGTTGAACGGATAGTAGACGGGGAATGGCACCACGAGTTCGGCGTAGTAGTACCCCAGTTCCCCGTAGTAGTTCGTCCCGTACGGGCCGTGGGAGTAGAACTCGTTGCCGTTGTACGAGCCGCCCGAGAAGTTCCAGATGTTCGTGACCAGGACCATGAACCCCGAGGACGGGTAGTACTCCACGACGTTCTGAGTCCAGAAGGAAAAGCCGCTGTGGCCGAACAGCGTGACGTTCGTCAGCACCGAGTTCAGCTGGATGCCGTAGCTGTCCGGCGAGCTCTGATAGAGGTCGAGGCCCTGGATCCCCGTCGCGTTCGCATCGACGGTCCCCTGAACCGCCGTCGTGTTGAGGATAGTGGCGGTCGGCGCGCCCACGCCACTGCCGCTGAGACCGTAGTAGGCGAGTCCGATCGGCGCGGGGTCGCCGGTGTAGAGGGGAGAAACGGCTCCCGTCTCGCGAGCGGACTGCTCCTCCGCCGGCGTCGCGGAAGGTCGAGGAACGAAGACGACATTCGACTTGAGACCCGCCGCGCGGGTCGCGGCGAGGGCGTTCGCGGCGAGGGCGGAGGCGATGTCCGTCCCTCCCGCGCTCACGTCCCCCCGAGAATTCACGAGGGAGGGTGTCGCGACCTTGGCCGCCGAGGCCACCGGCCCGGCGTGATTGGAAGCGCTCGCCGAGGCTCCCCCCGCGAGGCTCGTCACGCCCAGTCCCATCCAACCTACCACCGCGACAACGACGATCGCCAGTACCAACGCTTTCGACTCCAAGATCCCCAGCCCCCTGAGGCGCCGTCGCACTACCCTCCCCTCGTATAACCTTTCAGGAAGCAAACTCGGCGCAGTCAGCAAGACTGGGTAATGTTCGTAGAGCTCGCGTCGCCGCCCGGCCCGCCGGGGTACATCCGACGCGTTGATGGTCTCGCGAGCCTTTCGGAGGCGGATGCCCCCGCAACCGGTGGACGCGTGGCTGCGCGCGCCGACGCAGCCGGCGATCCGCTACTTGGCCCTCACCCAACTCGACGGCCTTCCGGAGGGCGACGCGGAAGTCCGCGCGGCGAAGGAGGCGATCGGCCGCCAGGGCTGGGCCGCGGAGATCCTCGCCGAGCAGAACCCCGACCACTGTACATGGGGTCCTGGACCGAGTTACTACCGTCCGAAGTACATCTCGACGAACTGGAAGCTGCTCGTCCTCGCCGACCTCGGGATGACCCGGGAGCACCCGGCGGTCCTCGCGGCGTGCGAGCGGTGGATGTCGGACACCGCCTCCAAGGGAGGGGGGGTCGGCGCCAACTCGGTCGGCACCCCGCACCACTGCGTCGCGGGGAACATGGCGCGAGCGCTGATCCAGATGGGGTACGAGGACGATCCGCGGGTCCATCGCACGCTCGAGTGGATCGTCGAATCCGCCGATCCGAAGGGGGGTTGGTCGTGCTTCGGGCGGGGTCGCAACCTCGACTCTTGGGAAGGGTTGAGCGCGCTCGCCGCGTATCCGAAGCGCAAGCGGACCGCGGCGATGCAGCGGTGCGCGGACGCCGGAGCGGAGTTCTTCCTCGAGCGGGAGCTCCACCGGCAGGGCGGCCGCTACGAGCCGTGGTACCGCTTTCACTACCCGGTCCACTACTACTACGACCTGCTGGTCGGGCTCGAACTGCTCACCTCGCTCGGCTACTCGGACGACCCCCGGCTGCGTTTCGCGCTCGATCACCTGCGGGAGAAGCGGCGGTCGGACGGCCGATGGAACCTGGACGCCGTTCATCCGGACGTGGACGGCGGGATGGCCCGCTGGTTCGCGGCGCACCCGAAGGAACGGCCGATTCCGTTCGCCCTGGAACGTGCGGGGGCGCCGAGCAAGATGATCACCCTCCGGGCGCTGGTCGTCCTGGCGCGCGCCGGCTGACCGGCTCCCCCCCAGACCATCCGCTCGAATCGTTCCTAAGGGGGAAGTAGCCCACCCCCGGTCCCGACGCCGGTCCCCCGCACGCCGGGGGCATCGGGAACCGAAGATGGGGAACTGGTGGAGGACGGTGGGCGTACTCGCCTTGCTGGTGAGTATGACGGTGGCGTTCGGCATCGGCGCAACGGCCGGGGTGGCGTTCGCCGAGCCGGTCGGGCACGTCGCCGGGGTCTCGGTAACGGAGACCGCGGTCACGACGACCGGTTGGAGCGTGGCGGAGCTCAAGTCGTCCGCGCCCGCGGACGCGGCGTACTCCGAACCGGGGATCGGGCTGCCCGGCGCGAAGTACCTCGGAGCGCCGAGTCTCAAGACCGCCGCGAACCCGTCCGGTTCGATCGACATCCTCTTGACGCTCGCCTTCACGAACGAGTCCCGTCTCAACGCCCTGCTCGCGGACCTCGTCAACCCGTCGTCTCCGCAGTACCATCACTATCTCACCGCGGCCGAGTTCAACGCCCAGTATGGCGCCTCGGCGCCGGTCTACAACTCCCTGGTCGCGTACCTCAATTCCTACGGGGTCACCGGCCTCGCGACGCACCCGGACCGCCTCGCGCTTTCGTTCGAGGCGACTCCAGCCCAGGTCGCCGCGATCTTCCACACCTCGCTCGGCGGCTACGTCTCTTCGACCGGCTTGCCGTTCTACGCCCCGCTGACGAGCCCCCTGCTCCCCTCGCTGCTGGCTCCCTACGTCGTGGACGTTCAGGGACTGAGCAACTACTCCGAGTACCAGAACCACCTCGTGCCGCTCTCGACCGCCTCGCTGGAGAGCCTTCCGTCCGCCCTCGCCGGGGACGCGGCGACCGGCGGCGCCATCCCGGCGACCGTTCGCGACGTGCCCCACGACTCGGTGATCTCGCCCGGCGGCGGCAGCAATCCGTTCGGGAGCACGACCGTGACGTCGAACGGCCTTACGAACACCTACGACCAGCCGGCGATCCTCAACCTCAAGGGGAAGACCGGAACCTGCGACACGAACAACTGCGGCGACTTCGTCGAGGCGCCCGACCTCCAGGTCGCATACAACGAGACCGGCCTGTTCGAGAAGTACGGCTATCCGGTCAACGCGACGGTCGCCGCGATCCTCTGGTCGGACACGATCTGCCACGCGAACACCGGGACGTGCAGCTCGGACGCCCTGTACAACTACTACTGCTCGACCCTCACGAGCGGCGACGCGGCCTGGGACTTCTTCATGCCGGACGTCACCTCGTTCTGGAACTACGCGATCCCGGCCGGCGAGCCGATGCCGCACGCCGCGTCGATGGCGATCACCGGATACACATACGCCGACCCCACCGGATCGCAGGGGTACTCCGCCTCCTGCGATGACGGCGAGGCGGAAGGCGAGAACACGCTCGACGTCGACATGCTCGGCTCGATGGCGCCGGGCGCGAACGTCTACCAGGTGTTCGGCGGCTCCTCCTCGACGACGGCGATCGACAGCGTCTTCGCGGACATCCTGAGCCCAACGACCGCCGAATTCTCGACGACCGGCGGGTTCGACACCGCGGCGAACGTGAAGAACCTCCAGAACGTCAGCGTCATCACCAACTCCTGGACGACGACCGGTACGCTCCCGGCCGCCTGGACGACCGACCTCAAGACGGCGGCGGCGCGCGGCATCACCGTCCTCGGGGCGACGGGCGACTCGGGCACGACCCTCGAGCCGCCGGCCGAGCTCGCGGCGAACACCTACGGAACGGTCGCCGTGGGCGGCACGACCGCCGCGATCAACGCGACCACCCTCCACCGCGGGCCGGCGCACACCGCCGCCTCCACCGCGCCGTACTACGGCGTCGGCACCGGCGAGATCGGCTGGTACGAGCCGGACGGCAAAGTCGACGGCTTCACGAGCACCTACGGCGGCACGGGCGGCGTCGCGACGTCGACGACGTACTACCGCGCGAACTGGTTCAACGCCTCGAGCGACGCGCTCGGGGTGGCGAACGCCGTCAAGAGCGGCAACTACCGCGCCGAGCCGGACATCGCCGCGATCGCGAACGACACGATTGTCGACCTCGACGTAGGGCCGTACTCGCTCAACTTCACCTGCTGGGTCTCGACCAGCTGCACGGCGGTCTCCTCGATGGCGGTCGGCACGACCTCGGGTTCGCCCCCGACGGTCGCCGGCACGTACTTCATCGGGACGAGCATCGCGACGCAGGTCGTCGGCGGGGAGGTCGCCACCATCGACCACGCGCTCTACACGCAGCACCAGGGATGGCTCGGCTACCTCAACCCCGCGGCGTACCCGATGGGCCAGAAGCAGTACGGCGGTGACCTCACCCTGAAGTCGTTCTACGACGTGACGGTCTACACCGGCGGCGGCGGCCTCTCGGCGAACTACGAGGCGAAGGCCGGTTACGACCTCGCGACCGGTTGGGGCGTGATCGACGCCGGCAACTACACCCAGAACTCGCTCACGTACCCGATCGTCTTCTCCGAAACCGGGCTCCCGAGCGGCAAGCAGTGGTCGGTGACGCTGACGCCCCACGTCGGCGACGCCGGTTGCACGGTGAGCGGCTCGTCCTGTTCGAACTCGTTCACGACGTCGTCGACCGGCTCGACGGTCACGTTCAACGAGCCGTACGGGACGTACTCGTACAAGGTAGGCCTCGTCGCCGGCTACGCTCCGAGCGTATCGTCCGGAACCGTCACCCAGCACGGCGCGGGCTCGACGGTCTCCGTCGCGTTCACCCAGGTCACGTACACGGTGACGTACACCGAGTCCGGTCTTCCCGGCGGAACGGGGTGGTCCGTGACGTTGGGCGGGAACCTCGAGAGCTCGACCGGCACGACGATCGCGTTCACGGAGCCGAACGGGACGTACACCTACTCGGTCTCCGGGGTGCCGGGATACACGGCGACCCCCTCGTCCGGGTCCGTCACGGTCAGCGGGGCGAACGTCGGCGTCGGGATCTCTTTCGCGGTGAGGACGTACACGGTCGAGTTCTCGGAGGCGGGCCTCCCAGCTGGCGCGACGTTCGAGGTGACCGTCAACGGAGCGCCCGAGTCGCTCATCGCCAACGGCGGCACGGACGGACTTTCGTTCTCGCTGCCGAACGGGACGTACTCCTACGCGATCGCGAACGTGCCGGGGTATTCGCAGTCGACCCTGGCGTCGAGCGGCAGCGTGACAGTGTCGGGCGCCTCCGTCACCGAACCGACGCTGATCTATTCGCAGGTCACGTACACGGTCACGTTCTCCGAGACGGGCCTCCCGGGAGGGACCTCCTGGACGGTCACGTTCGATGGCGTGCCGTCGGGCTCGACGTCGTCGTCGATCGCCTTCGCGTCGCCCAACGGGACGTTCGGCTTCACGGCGGGCGGCGTCGCCGGCTACACGGCGAGCCCGTCGTCCGGGTCGGTCACCGTTTCGGGCTCGGACGTCTCGGTCGGGATCGTCTTCTCCCAGGTGACGTACGCGGTGACCTTCACCGAGAGCGGCCTCCCGAGCGGGGAGACGTTCAGCGTGACGGTCAACGGCGACGTCGCCTCGACAACGACCGACGGCGGCGCTGACAGTGTCTCCGTCTCGCTGCCGAACGGGACGTACCCCTACTCGATCGCCAACATTGACGGATACGCCCAGTCGTCGATCCCCGGGGCGGGGACCGTGAGCGTCAGCGGCGCGGCCGTCACGGAGACCCTTGACTACTCCGCGGTGACCTACTCGGTGACGTTCACCGAGAGCGGCCTCCCCACGGAGACCGCCTGGACGGTGACCCTGGACGGGGTCCCGCAGAGCTCGACCAGCCCGTCGATCTCCTTCACGGAGGCGAACGGGACGTACGGCTACTCGGTCGGCGCCGTTCCGGGCTTCTCGGCGTCGCCGTCGAGCGGCTCCGTGGACGTCGACGGGTCGGCCGTCGCCGTCGGGGTCGTCTTCTCCCCGGTGACGTTCGCCGTGACGTTCTCCGAGAGCGGTCTTCCGGCCGGGGCGACGTTCAGCGTGACCCTCAACGGCACGACGTCGTCGATCGTGGCGGACGGAGCGACGGACCAGGTCAGCTTTGTCGTTCCGAACGGCACCTACGGCTACACGATCGCGGGGGTCG